>Ga0208408_1000008_pt1 | contig 195884 bp, 193 predicted proteins | sample ETNtaG_4_FD_185776 | JGI IMG/M metagenome (GOLD analysis project Ga0208408, IMG submission 185776) | Marine microbial and viral communities from oxygen minimum zone, Eastern Pacific Ocean - ETNP201406SV67 (SPAdes) (version 2) | ecosystem: Environmental > Aquatic > Marine > Oceanic ... | reverse complement strand
CGACCATCCGGACTCGTAGCCGCATACACAATACCAAAACCACCAGAACCTAAACGGCCCTCAATCACATACCCATCAATACTCGACGGATCAGACGGCAACAACGAATCCATGAACGTATGCTACCGAACAAAACCAGCCTCAGCTAATATCAAAACCAGCAATCAATAAGAGGACCTAAATTCAAAGGTTATGGGTATGGACTCCAACCCCAGGGGGCGCACGAACGAACTCATACCCTAAAATCCTGTCGGTTTCCAAGTGGATCCAGGTTTAGCCCTTTGCGCTTCCATTAAATTCGCTTGGAGGAATTTATGTCGTTTCTCCTCCGTGTCTCCCATTTGACCTCTTAAAGTCTCCCTCAATGGGTGATGACTTTTGATCAAATATTCATTACGTTGCTCAAGGTTCTCTAAGTATTCAATAGAAGGAATTGCATCAAATTTCCCCGATAGGCCTCGATTGCAATCTTTGCAAGCAAGAACCAAGTTCCATACAGCATCAATATTTTTAATCAGACCTCTCTTTTGTAGGACAAATGGAAGGAGGTGATCAACCTCTGCATAAGCTTCGCTTCCAGGTGTTAGATTGATTTTCACACGGCAATAAAAGCACCTTCCCTTTTGGTAACCATTTAAAGCCGAACGGACTCCAGTTACAGGCTGGCGAGATTCTTGAGTGAGAAGCAGGCTTCTATCTGAATCGTAGCGAATCAAAGAAGCATTGATTCCAAGATTCCATGCTGTTTCAACGAGGCGCCATCTTGATTCAATTTCTTCAGTCAGGTCAAACGCTGATTCGTGAGCAATCTTGAATGTTTCAGGAGAAATTATAATATTCCCAGATCTGCCTGCCTTTGTTTCATCTTTAAAGAAGCTAATTGGCGTGGCTGTCCGCTCAACAGTGTGGAATCTTTGAATCACATCCCCAAAGGCATTTCTAGCGGTCTTCTCTAATAATTTTTCTTTTGAAATAAGTCCGTTGTTGAAATCTTCGCATGCTTTAAGAAATGGTCCCTTTCCACTTGTGACCTGTTTCGGGGAGTGCTTGAGATGCTCGCAAACATGTTTTGAAAATGGAACCGCGAGTTTTTCAATGCTCACAACCTCTTCGCCTTGAAGCGCTAAATCAAATAGTGATTTTCCTAAAGCAAATTTATAGGAAGCAGAATTCCTTCCATAAAGAATGATGTAACGGAGATTCTCATATTCATTCGCCTCGTACTCAATAAACCTGCGTTTATTCATACCATTACTCTATTTCATTTATCTTTATGAATTAGATTAGCCTTATGAAAGATTGCTCTTTTTGCGACATCGTAAATAGGTCGACCGAGAACCAAATCCTATGCGAATCTGAAATGTCCCTGTCTTTCGAAGATAAATATCCAGTAAGCCTTGGACATTCTCTCTTGATCCCTAGAATCCATGAACCGAATTTCTTCAAGCTTCCCACGTCGAATCAATTTGATCTTTGGAAATTATTAACGGAACTTCAAGAAATTCTGACAGAGAAATATCAGCCTGACGGCTTTAATATAGGTGTAAATGTTAATAGTGACGCTGGCCAAACTGTTGAACACGCTCATATCCACCTAATTCCTAGATACAAAGGAGATGTCGCTGACTCCAGAGGCGGAATTCGTTGGGTTATCCCACAGAATGCTCCCTACTGGGACTAAAACTATTTGCAACCAAGAGGCCCAGATCTAGAGGGTATGAGTTAGTTCTCCCGTCCTAGGGGGCGCACGTTCACTCTCCGAACCTAGGAAAAAGCTAGAGGTTCGGAGTATGGGTACCAGTCTCGGGGGGCACACCAGCAAAACCGGAATGAATAGTCAACCTCCGTTAGTGGAAGGCTTCCCCATGAGCCTCTCGACCTTCTTTCGCTCGCCGGCTGAGTTTACGTCAGTCAGTCATTACTACCTCCATCTACTTCAATAGTTTGAACTACTTTAAGCCATCGAAATCAATGAGAAAATTTGATTACAGACCGGATTTCAAGTTGACTGTTTAACAATCACATAGGGGGGAATATGTCTGAAACGTACAGGCTCGATGACAAAGTAGCGGTGGTCACAGGATGTGCAAGCGGAGTAGGCGAATCGGTTGCAAAACTATTCACTGAACGTGGAGCGAAAGTTCTCGCTGTAGACGTAAACGCGGAAGGTTTGGAAACAGCTATGGACGGAGTAGACAATGTCACCTCTCTAGCCCAGGACGTAACCGCAGACGGAGCTGAAGATGTCATCATTGATGCAGCGTTGAGTAGCTTTGGACAAGTTGACATTGTTGTCAATAACGCTGGACGAGTTATATATTCTGAGGTCCATGAACTTACCGATGAGATTTGGGACATGCATCTTGATCTAAATGTGACAGCAGCGATGCGTATTTGCCGACGCGCTATCCCAGAACTTAAGAAACGACCTATTGGAAGAATCGTCAACATCGGTTCAGCGGTCACTCTACGATCCTCTCCCGGGTTGGCGGGCTACACCGCCAGCAAACATGCCCTAGAGGGACTCACCAGAGTCCTTTCTCAAGAACTGGTACCAAACATCACCGCTAACTGCATACATCCAGGAACAATACTTAGCGGCATGACGATTCCGCTTATGGAAGAAGACCCTTCTCTGAAAGCGCATTATGAGAGTTTCAGTCCGATGGGTCGACTCGCCGTCCCAGAGGATATCTCTCATGCCGCCCTGTTTCTCTGCTTAGAGGCTAGTTGTTTCATAAACGGGATAGGCCTTAACGTTGACGGCGGCTACGTCGCTTACGGTTAATCTAACAAACTGACTCACCCCAAGATACTGCTTCCCTATAGAAGCCAATAAAGAAGCCACGTCAATCCCGCCAATAGCAAGAATGGCAAAAAGAAAAGCAGGTTAAGAGAAACGGTAACGAAGATTTTTTCTCGCAATTTCTTTAACGCGCCCATACGTGCAGTGTAGTAGGACAAGATTATACGGACTTATCGCGGCGCAAGGGCTGAATGCTGCGGTACGTCATTGATCTCCAAATCTACTCTGCTGGACCAAACCGAAAATGCGTGAGCCATGACTTTGACCACCATATTTGAAGAAACCAGACAGAGAAAATAAAGAGTGCTATTCCACTTCTTCCAAGATCTCCTTTATCAAAAACCGGTGCGAAGAAAAGTACTCCAATAATTTTTTGCTCAAATATTTGTTCATAAATTTCACGGTGATAGTCCTAGGAGTAGCGTAGTGATAGCAAAACATTAGGAAGAAGGACCTATGGCAACCACTGACGATAATTTTGAGGATCTCAAAAATTGTGCATTAAGCGCTGAACGAGAACAGGAACTTCTTGATGCGCAACGCGAATGTGTCTTTAGTTGGACGAACAAAAAAGGCGAAGCTGTCGGAGTCATCGTTTCCTATTTCAACCATGATGGGAAGATTTGGATGACATGCGCTGAGAGTAGAGCTCGAGTTTCAGCTATACGCAGATTCCCTCGCGCCTCCGTCTGTATAACTAGCTCTGGAACCAGACTCGGGACCGGAAAGACGATTACGTACAAAGGAGACTGCATAGTACACAAAGACCGTGAGACACTTGACTGGTTCTATCCAGCATTTGCTACAGATAGAAGGTCTACCCCTGAAGGAGTTCAGGCTTACATTGACCACCTTAATTCACCTGACCGTGTAGTCATCGAATTTATTCCTGATTGGACCTTGAGCTTTGACAGCGAAGCACTTTGGGAACGAGCCCCTTTAGCTGCTTCAGATAAGAACGACCCTCGCAATAGTGGAGTGGTTTAATTTAGTCAAAAATAGAATATGACCCCATTGTTCCCGCAATCAATGGCAAATCAAGGAAAGTTTTGATTCCGTTTGGCTTGGCTTTGCATGTAGCTTCTACAGCATTCGCACAATGAAAGCCCGTTAGGCTAATCCCCATCTGAGTTCGCTCTGGCTGACTTGGAGCATCTAGCCGTACATCTACAACTAGATTGACATCACCTTCGATTCGTATTCGCCAACCTGAATCTTGAGGGATCTCCATCTTTGACTCAAGCCGATCTTGAGTTATATCATCCATGAACCAGATTTGTTCTTGGATTATTTCTGTTCCTTCTTTCGTTTTGCCTATGTGTCGATAGTTATTTAACGCTATCGTCCCCTTTGCAATCGTCCCTGACGCCGTTTCAATTGACTGGTTTGCGAGAATATAGTTATGTTCTGAGGAGTAATGCACCACTTCACTTCTCAATCCTTCAGCGATCATGTCAATGGGTTCATTCCAAAAACTTGTCAGCATGTCTTTCACTGGATTGTTCTCTGCTTCTTCGGGTGTTCTTCCTAAATTCATTAGGTCGCGAATAACTCCCTCTGATCCGTAATCACGGCAATCCCCATATTCGGTCATAGTTATCCGATCGATTCTGTTGCAAAGTCCGGTCAACGTTAAAGGCAGCATCTCGGCGATGCCTCCTGGGTTGATGCCCGATGCGTGCAGATTCACTCCTCCGCTTTCACATGCCTCTGTTAACCGCTCAGCGCTTTCTTTATCTTGTGTAAAAGGAAACCAGTAGGGACATGGTGTGACGATGTGTTTGCCTGATGCAAGTATCTCGCACATCTCTTCTACATCCCATGGCATTGGGGAATAGATAACGCAATCAGCTTCTAGTTCAATGACTTCTTTCTTATCTTGAGTACAAATTACTCCTGTCGGTTCTTGACTTAGTAATTCACCCGCATCGCAACCATTCTTTTCATCCGCATACACTTTCACGCCTACAAGTTCAAGTCTAGGGTTTCTTAGAATACTCTTAAGAGAAGCTTTCCCAGTTATTCCTGTTGCCCATTGGATGACACGTAATTGTGTTGACATTTCTCTCCGATCGCAATAACAATAATACGTCAAAAAGTTACGATACCGTCTTAAATCTAGTACCCTAAGGATTTCATTACGAGGATATGAGGGGCCTGGCCCAGTGACTATCCGCCAACCGACTTGTTTAAGAACGGTGGCAACGCCAGGGGCAATGAATGCAGGTGAGAATGGACATAAAAACCACAGAAGTCAGAGAAGGAACCTTATCGCTTTCCGTAGAATTATCGCCTCCGAAAACTGATGCAGGACTACAGAATCTTCAGACACAAATTTCACTTTTGGATACCATTAATCCAAGAACTATCTGCGTAACTTCCGGTGCAGGAGGTACAGATAACATCCAAACATTTTCTACGATCAAGCACCTAGAAAAATACACGAGCGCCCCCCCAACAGCTCATTTGACCTGCGTAGCGAATACTAAGTCCGAAACTCAAAAAACTCTGGACCAATATAGCAAAGAGGACATATGCAATATCGTCGCTCTTCGAGGCGACCCTAAAGAAACAAGCGGCACTTCTGCGCCTCCTAACGGCTACGCTAATGCAGCAGAGTTGGTTCGCGGAATCCGAGACCGTCAAGACGGCAACCGGTTCCACATCAGTGTCGCCGGATACCCAGAAATCCACCCCAAAGCTAAATCAAAAAAAGCTGATATAGAGAGTCTCAAAGTTAAAGTCGGAGAGGGAGCGGACCTTATTCTAAGTCAATTCTTTTTTGACCCAACTATTTTCTTATCCTTTCTAGAGGACCTAAACAAATCAAGGATAGATGTACCAGCAGTCCCTGGGATTATCCTAATCTCTGACTTTCCACGCATCCGTAACTTCGCTGCGAAGTGCGGGGCCAACATTCCCGATTGGATTTCCAATCGTTTCACCGATACAGAAATCGGATCTGAATCAGCGAACGCTATAGCGGAAGAACTTGCCCTACAACAATGCACGACGCTCATAGAAAACGGGGTTCAAATGTTCCATTTCTTCACTTTGAATCGTTTAGACTTAACCGCACGGACCTGCGAATCGCTATTAAACGAATTCTGTTCTTTGAAAGCTCCGAACTGTAAGAACTCATGACTGACTTGGCTTCGGGACGACTATCAGCTTTCCGAAAGGCGCTAAGCGAACGCATCTTATTATTTGACGGAGCCATGGGCACAAGCATCCAAACAATGGGTCTCGCACCCACGGCGTTCACCGGCGAGCGATTCAAAACCCATAGTCATGACCTCAATGGAAATAACGACGTGTTAAGTCTCACTTCTGAAGCGGCGATAACTTCAATCCATGATTCATTTCTTGGCGCTGGAGCTGACATCATTACTACTAATACTTTCAACTCAAATGCCATATCCCAAGCTGATTATGGTCTAGAGAATTTCACACTCGAACTCAACAAAGCTTCTGCCCAACTTGCTCGTTCCTGCGTTGAGAGGCACCCGGGCATCCAATGGGTCGCTGGATCATTGGGACCCACCAATGCCATTGCGAGCTTGTCCCCAGATATAGACCATCCGGAGAAAAGGGATGTCTCTTTCAATGAATTAGTAGAAGCGTACAGTGAAGCTGTTGAAGGTCTCATGGAAGGAGGAGTTGACTTTCTTCTCATAGAAACAGTTTTTGATGCGTTAAATGCGAAAGCAGCCTATTGCGCTATTGAAGATTACAGAGATAGATCAAAAGCCGAGATTGGGATTCTAGTCTCTGGAACAATTACTGATCTCAGCGGAAGAACCCTCTCTGGACAAACCCCTGAAGCGTTCTGGAATTCTGTCCGACACATGAAACCACTCGCTGTCGGGTTCAATTGCTCTTTAGGAGTTGAAGATCTCAAAGGCCCTGTAACGGAACTAGCACGAGTGGCTGATGTTCCGATATGCATGTACCCGAACGCAGGTCTTCCAAATGTTGATGGCCAATACGATGAAAGCCCTGACTACATGAGTGGAGTCATTCGCAAATTAGCGATTGAGGGCATAGTTAACATAGTTGGTGGCTGCTGTGGAACTACGCCAGCCCACATTCGGGCCATAGCGGATAGTATCGCAGGTCTCCCTCCGCGAAACATCCCGACAATACCTGCAGCTACTCGGCTTTCAGGTTTGGAAGCGCTCGCTATTAGTGAAAATAGTTTGCTAGTCAACGTTGGCGAGCGCACCAATGTGACGGGGTCCAAAAGATTTGCGAACCTTATCAAATCAGGTGACTTCCATGCAGCCGCAACTGTTGCTAGGGAACAAGTTAAAAATGGTGCCCAAATTCTTGATGTCAACATGGATGATGCAATGTTGGACTCAGAGAAAACGATGACCACTTTCCTGCGTCACATAGCAACCGAACCTGAAATAGCGAAGATTCCAATAATGGTTGATTCTTCCGAATGGTCTGTGATTGAAGCGGGGCTTCAACAGATTCAAGGGAAGGCAATAGTTAATTCAATAAGTCTCAAAGATGGCGAAGAGGCTTTCCTTTCTAAAGCTCGACGAGCGCAGAGGTACGGAGCTGCTGCCATTGTCATGGCATTCGATGAAAACGGTCAAGCAGATAGCCTAGAAAGGAAAGTAGCTATTTGTGAACGGGCGTATTCTCTTTTGACGGCTGTAGGAAACTTTGCCCCAGAGGATATTATTTTTGATCCCAATATTTTCTCAGTTGCTACAGGGATCACTGACCACGACAATTATGGGAAAGATTTTCTTGATGCCGTTCGGCATCTTCGAACTTCTTGCCCGGATTCGCAAATCTGCGGCGGTATTAGCAACCTTTCCTTCTCTTTCCGCGGCAACGATTCACTTCGTGAAGCGATGCATACGGTTTTCTTATTCCACGCAGTTAAGGCCGGGTTAACCATGGCAATAGTGAACGCTGGACGTTTGCCCATCTTTGAAGACATCCCTATTAGCTTGAGAGAAACAATTGAAGATGTTTTGTTCAACCGTTCAACCGACGCTGCGTCTAACCTATTGCTAGCTGCGCAAAGCTCTCAGGACTCCTTCCTCGTAGAAGAAAGTGGAGATTCGTGGCGTGATTTAGAGATTCTTGAGAGACTTACTCATTCTATTGTTCAAGGCATTGATGAATTCATCGTTGAAGACACCGAGGAAGCTAGGCAAAGATTCGCAACCGCGGTGGAGGTGATAGAAGAACCTCTAATGGATGCTATGAACATTGTTGGTGACCTTTTCGGATCAGGAAAGATGTTCCTGCCTCAAGTGGTGAAAAGCGCTCGAGCTATGAAAAAAGCCGTGGCTTACCTTGAACCGTTCATTGAACTAGAAGGAGGAGAGAGAAGAAATGCTGGGAAAATCCTTTTAGCTACCGCTCGCGGAGATGTTCATGACATTGGAAAGAATATTGTCGGAGTGGTTCTTCGTTGCAACAACTACGAAGTTATCGATATTGGTGTGATGGTTCCCGCTGAAGAAATTATTGACAGGGCAATAGCGGAGAAGGTAGATGTTGTAGGAATTTCTGGGCTTATAACTCCAAGCCTTGGAGAGATGATCTATTTGGCTGAGAAGATGGAGGCTGCAAAATTGAATATTCCGCTCCTCATTGGGGGTGCGACGACTAGCCAACTACATACGGCTCTTAAAATTGACGGCGTTTATGAGAACAGCGTCGTCCACGTTAGTGATGCTTCTCGAGCAGTCAGCGTTGTTTCTCGTTTGTTAGACGGAACGAAAGATTTTAAGGAAGAAGTCGCTGAAGAATACGCAAACATTCGCTCTGCTCACGACCGTAGAAAAATTTCTGCACCGATCGCCATCAAAGAGGCCAGACAGAATGCTGCGAAATTGACTTTCCCGTATGAGGGGATGCGTTCACCGTCTTTTCTGGGAGCACAAACTATTACCGACATTGAAACTAAATCACTAGTGCCTTTCATTGATTGGACTCCTTTTTTTAGAACTTGGGATATTGCTGGCAGTTATCCTCGTATTTTAGAAGACGGAAAAGTGGGCGAATCTGCTAAAAATCTCTATGCCGATGGGCTTGAGATGTTAGATGAGATTATTTCGAAGAATTGGATTACGCCTCGTGCCGTCATTGGGTTTTGGCCTGCTTATACACTTGGCGACGACATCGCTGTTTTCAACGATGAAGAACAAACTGAGCAGGTAGCCACGTTTCATACACTTCGCCAGCAAGTTCGCCATAGCGATAGTAGGCCTCATTATGCTCTGTCAGATTTTATCGCTCCGGAACATAGCGAAATCAAAGATCACATAGGGGCTTTCGCTGTTAGTACCGGACATGGGATAGAACAGTACTGTGAAGAATTCGTTGCCAATGGGGATGATTATCGTTCAATAATGGTTCAAGCTCTTGCCGATCGGCTAGCCGAAGCATGTGCCGAATACCTCCATCATGAAGTTCGAACCCGGTACTGGGGTTACGAGAGGGCGGATTTCACAAATGAGGAACTGATTCGTGAACGCTATCAGGGCATCAGGCCCGCCCCTGGATACCCTGCGTGTCCAGACCATACTGAGAAAGGGACTATCTTCTCACTTTTGAATGCGCGTGAATCTATAGGAATTGAACTGAGTGAAACATTCATGATGTCTCCAAGTGCTTCAGTATCTGGACTGTATTTTGCTCACCCAAAGAGCAGATATTTTGGTGTCCGACGAATAGATCGAGATCAAGTTGAAGATTACGCTCTTCGGAAGCAGTTATCTGTAAGTGAAATAGAGCGTTGGCTTGCTCCCGTTATTTATTATTGAGGAAATTGGGTTGTTTCGTGATTGATCCGAAACGTCTTGTCAATGTAGAGTTGGTTAACGATCTAAAGACGTGGAGGGGTAATGACACAGATTCTTGGACAATTTTGCATAAACGTAGCCGATATTGACAAATCGCTTGAATTCTGGGAGGGAGTGTGCGAACTGCCGCTTCAACATAGAACAGAAATACCTGGCGTTCTTGAAGCTGTGCTTCAAGCTAAGGAAGGCGGTTCGCGCATTCAGTTAGCCCAACATCTAGATAATAAAGATCCCATAGATATGGGAACAGCGATGTGGAAACTTTATGTAAATACGTCAGACTGCCAAAGATTATATAATCGAGCCATTGAAGCTGGTTGCGAATCGGTTATGGAACCAGAGGAGTTAGAAAGGTGGCCTGTAACAGTCGCTTTCGTTAAGGACTTTGACGGATATCTAATCGAATTCGTGGAACATCATGAGGGTACGCGCTCTGGTGTTCCTGATCCGAAAAAGTCTTAGAAACTAGACAAATTCTTATCTTAAGGGGAAGTTGTGAGTAAGGAATCAACTGTAAAACGGGCAGCATTTTCATCTTTTCAAGAATCAACCGAAGAGGATTGGGCTCTCATAATGTCCCAACGTGGTTCTTTGACGACTGCTCTTCCTGGCAAGATCATGCAACAACTTGAATATTTGCGTGATGACTATGGTGGATTCCCTGTTGATCGTTTAGAACACAGCCTCCAAACAGCGACACGGGCCGAGAAAGACGGGCGCGACGACGAATACATTATCTGCGCACTGATTCATGACATTGGAGATATTTTAACTCCTCACAACCACCCAGATTTAGCCGCTGCGATCTTAAAACCATTTGTTTCTGAAGCCAACCATTGGATGGTTCAACATCATGGAATATTTCAGGGTTACTACTTTTGGCATTACCTAGGTGGCGATCGAAACGCGCGCGACGAATTTGCTGACAACGAATTTTACGGGCGTTGTGAAGAGTTCTGTGCCCTCTATGATGCCCCTGCATTTGACACCAATTATAGATCTAACTCTTTGGAGTATTACGTTCCTCTCATCGAAGAATTCTTTGGGGAAACCCCTTAATAACTCACCGGAAATGCGTCTAGCAACTTTCAAATGGGCTTTCTCTAGATTCTTTGTTTTGATCGTCGTTTTAGCAGTCGGGCTCACATCATGTTCCAACTACAGTCAAGAAGTATCTGAAAATGGTGCAGAGGAGTTATCGGATCAATCATCTCACCTGCAAGATGGTGAAGGTAATGTAGGTATGGGCAGTGCCGTCGCAGGGACTCACCTTGAAGATTCATCGGAGTCTTCAGATGAATTAATTTGGATGAAAAATATGAGATTCTTAGATGAAAGCGGAACCTCCCTTACACGAGAACTGAGAGGGACTGGGATTCAACAGGTCGTTATTGACATAGGGGAAATGACATTTAATGCTCTGCTTGCTGGGCCAGAAGATGGAACGCCTATCATGTTGCTACATGGATTTCCTTCCACAAATTACCAGTATCGATCACAAATCATCGCTTTAGCTGACGCTGGTTTTCTCGTCTTTGCCCCCAACCAGCGCGGATACTCCCCTCTTGCTAGACCCATCGGTATTGAAAACTATTCAGCAGATCTCCTAGTTGAAGATATTGACCTAATCGCCAGTGCGCTGAACTGGTCACGGTTTCATCTAGTGGGCCATGACTGGGGGGCATTAATAGCGTGGGCATACGGGGGAACCCATCCAGAGAAACTCATTACTTTAACTCCTATCTCGGTACCCCACCCAGAGGCATTCGCAATTGCGTTAGCGGACCCATCCGGAATCCAAGCAGAAATGAGTTCTTATATCGACTTTTTTAAAGAACTCGAATCAGAAAATGCGTTCCTCGCTAATGACGGAGAGTTACTCAGAAGCATCTACGAATCAGCCAATCTTTCGCAAAACGAAATAGAGCCGTACTTTGAAGTTCTTGGAAACCCCGAAGCTTTAGGAGCAGCATTGAATTGGTATCGAGCCAAAGATTTCTATCCGGAAATAAATCAAGATACTGGACGTCGAACCGACACCCCAGACATTAACGTTCCGACTATGTACGTGTGGAGCACTGAAGACACCGCTCTGGGCAAACAAGGAGCTGAATTAACCGCAGAATACGTGTCAGGCGAATACCGTTTTGAAGTTTTTGAAGGAATCAATCACTGGGTCACCGAGGTGGCTTCAACGGAACTCAATGCCGCACTGATCGATTTCCTCTCAACTCACCCATCTGAACATGGGTCATAAACAGCATTTCCGGAATTACCGTCTTGATGGACCAGAATGTTCTTTAGCCGTTGATTCTGGCCTTGTGAACGCTGTTTGGTGGCGACCTCCAATCCAGCGACAAAGACTTGAAGAATTAACCAAGCGAAGCAATGCTCGAGCTTTCGGCGATACCGCCCTCTGGCTTTCCCTTATTGTTCTGATGGGATATTTGCTTTACAAGACCTGGCTGTCATGGTGGTCTCCGGTTCTGCTCCTCACCTATGGTGGTTTGTATGGTGGAGCTTCTGATTCGCGATGGCATGAATGCAGTCACGGAACCGCATTCCGTTCACCGTTTCTTAACACGATTGTTTACTATTTGGCTTCTTTCATGCTTTGGAGAGAACCGACTGTCTGGAGATGGTCTCACTACCGGCACCACACTGACACAATAATCATTGGTCGAGATTATGAAATTGCTTATCAAAGGCCTTCAAAGATCTGGTTTCTCCCTCTAACATTTTCACATCTGGTAAATGGCCCGAAACTACTCATCAGGGTAATTAGGCACGCCTTTGGAAACATTGACAGTCAAGTAGCTAGTTATGTTCCCGAATCAGAATTCCGGAAAGTCTTTTGGGAGGCAAGGGTTTTCCTTTGCATCAATCTAGGCTCGTTAATGCTTTCCTTGACTTTTTGGTCTATCTTCCCAATTGTATTTATTGGGTTACCTACAATTTATGGGGCATGGCTGTTTATATTCTTTGGTTTAACCCAACACGCCGGCCTGCAGGAGAACGTCTTAGACCACAGAAAAAACACTCGCACTGTCCTAATGAATCCGATTTTTGGATTCCTTTACTCGAACATGAATTATCATTTAGAACATCATCTATTCCCTGAAGTCCCCTACTACGCTTTGCCCTTATTGAATGACGAATTAGCACCTTACTTACCTACCCCATCCCCTTCTTGCTGGCATGCGTATCGTGAAATTATTTCAATAATGCGAAAACAAAGTTCAGACATTACTGAGGAAATCACTTCGAGAAATATTCCCAACGTTCCTTCTAGCATCCAAAACTCAGATTCCATACTCATCCCAGAAAAACTGAACTTTAAGGGCGATCATGCTTTAACCAAATTAGAAGACCTGCCTGTTGGGTCCATGAGACGAATTGAGCATGCTTCGCGAACCTACCTTCTATGTCGCCTCTCAAAAGAAGAAGTGATCCTAAGTGATGGGCTTTGCACTCACGGCGAAGCCTTTCTATCTGATGGGGTACTAAACGGTACAACTATTGAATGCCCCAAACACAACGGGCGGTTTGATTTACGCTCTGGAGAAGCTATACGGAACCCTGCAAAGGACGATCTCAACCACTACACATGTTCCACTCGCAAAGGAATTATTCAGAGCAATTTCCATAAAATTTGAAATCTATGCAGAACATTTTCTACTCAATGTAAGGTTCATCATCCCCATCGATTCGCGCAGCAAGGTAGACCCCAGCGGTAATTGGTTTGTAACGGGTTGGGTTTTCCCGAGTTACACAACTTTCAATTGGCTCTATCACTGACTCAGGATCTGGGTTAATGAAAAAAGGTATTGAATATCGAGACTTCACATCAGGAGTTCTTGCCCTATGTGGAGTGGAGCAGTACCGGTCGTTGGTCCAGCGAGCGAGCATATCTCCTAGATTCACAACTAAAGAACTTTCCGGAGCTACGACAGGGAACCAACTGTTATCCTTTCCTAGAATTTCCAAACCGGGAACCCCATCGGTTGCCAATAACGTAATAAGCCCATAATCAGTATGGGGTGACAACGGGTGTTCTTTCCTAGGACCGTTTTTTGTGTAGTGCAGGAAACGTAACCGGCATTGTGGATTTATTAATTTCTCGGTGAAAAAAAAATTTGAAACCCCAAGTCGTGCCCCAAGCGCTTTAAGTAACTCCGAGGCAACAGCGATCCCATCCATTTGGTAACAACGAATTGATTCCTTCCAATCCCCTAACTCCGCTACTTCAATCTCATCGCCTAGCCCTAAATCAAAGAATTCTGCCTTTCCTGTTTGTCGCTCAGCATTTATTGCCGTTTCAACATTGGGCACATAACCGTACCTGTCGTGCCTTGGCATTCTTTCTTTTTCTTCTTGAGGTAATGAGAAAAACCTCCGAGCGTAATCGAACAGTTCGCCAATCTGTTTTTCCAATCCGTGATTTACCAGTAAGAAAAACCCTGACTGTACGCAAGCTTTGTGCATTAGGTCAATTTCCACTTTCCGCACTTTTGCTTTTCTAGATTTTACGTTGCTGTAATTAACTGTGTGAATTTTCAGAGATTCGTTACTCATGACAACAGTTTACACTTCTCCTAAATGTAGAAGCTCGTATGTCTAATCCTTAACTTCCGTCCGGTAAATATTCTAAGAAAATGTATAGAGAAGGCTAACAACTGTGCCAAATTCGCAAAATTCTAATTGAACTGCCAAAATCTAACAATCTACTGAAGAGGGGGCAACATGGCTGTTGGGTGGTTTATAGATGACACTCCATCTAAATCTTTTCCTATTTACACAAGAGGCAACGTGGGCGAGGTATTCCCCGACCCAGTTTCGCCCCTTACAGCGGACCACACTTGGCATGGAGCTGGTGATGTAGGAATCCGAGACTTTATGTCTAGATTCACTATTGACCTTGATGAGATAGACCCAGGAAACAAATTAATGTTTGAAATTTTCGGCGGATATATGTACTTGAACCTTTCAGTCGCAAGATTAATGGGGGCGCGATCCTCAGGAATGACCCCTGAAATGGTTGACATGGGTTTCTTTGGAAGTTCCTCTGCTCTCCCGGCTTATACCCCCCGAGAAAAAGATCAGGACCCAGAAATTTGTTCTAGAGTAGACACCCTAATGTTCTCCTGGATGACAGCAACTGATTTCCCAATCATTGATGAATTAACGGAAATCGTAGAAACAATTGTTTCAGAACGGCCGGACCTTTCAGCGATTTCAGATGAAGCTTTGATCCAAAGAATGCGTGACATGATGCCGTTGTTTGCCCGAATATTCTCGATTCATAGCGAAGTCAGCGCTGCAGCGTCGGTAACAATGGGTGCAATAACTGGTTTGGCTCTTGGATTGGGAAAGCCGGGTTTGGATTTACGTATTGCGGGAGGGTTAGGAGCAGTTGCTTCGGCAGCACCTAGTTTTGCCATGTGGGACTTAAGTAGGATAGTGAATTCTTCTCATGAGCTCACCAACGCTTTTGATGAAGGTCTTGAAGATCTCCAGACACGAATTGATTCAATCGCAAATAGCGAATTTGATGAAGGATTCGTTGCCTTCCTTAAAGAATTTGGTAGTCGAGGGCCAAACGAATGGGAGTTACGTTCACAAACTTGGCAAACCCATCCTGAACTCGTACTTGCGATCATTGATCGCATGCGTCTTGCATCCGGCGACCACGATCCTCGAAACCGCCATAGCGAAGCACGAAACCGTTCTGTTGACGCGTTAAACGAATTGCGAAACATGGTCCAAGCAGACGAAACAGCTGTTGGAACCCTAGAAATAGCGAGCACATCGAGCTCCGTATTTATTCCTGCAAGAGAACAGGCGAAAACCATTATTGTCAAAGTTGTCCATGAAGTTCGTTTGGCAGCCTTGGAACTCGGGAAGAGACTTGCGGAAGTTGGAAAGCTTGAAAAACAATCCCATATTTTCATGCTTCAGGACAAGGATCTTGAAACAGCAATAGAAAATGGAATGTCTGAAGAAGCTGCTTCACGTGAAAACGAATATCTTGAACTGTTTGACCTAAATCCTCCTTTCTGGTTCGCCGGAGAGGTGCCTAACGAAGTGGAATGGGTTGGAGAAACTGCTGCACTACCAAATCGAAAAGTAATCCAAGGAATGGGTGGTAGCGCTGGAGTTGTTACCGGCCGCGCCCGAATAATCCTTGACCCAACAAATCCAGGGAACTTAGAACCAGGTGACATACTTGTAGCACCGATTACGGATCCGTCTTGGACTCCCTTGTTTGTGCCCGCTAGTGCCGTGGTAGTAGATGTCGGGGCGACAATGAGTCACGCAGTCATTGTTAGTAGAGAATTAGGTATCCCATGTGTTGTTTCAGCAACAGGTGCAACCAGCCGCATCCCCGACGGAGCTGAAATTAGAGTAAACGGAGATACGGGTACGGTTACGATCCTGTCGTAGTTACGAACAATCCGGAGCCCATTCTTGGGCAAGATGGCCTTCTTCTATAAGCCATGAGATTGTATCTTTGAGTGTCTCCTCAACGGGCCTCCATGAACCCAATCCGCTCTCAATGAGAATACCCTCGTCTTCCCCAGGGACTATACCCAGCATTATTTCCACAGCTTCAGCATCAACCATCTGTTCAAGAGCTTCACGTGGCGTGGGAATTAAAGCCCGGTCGCGACCGGTAACTTCAGTTATTACCGCATGGAATTCTTCCCAATCCATGAAAGTCCCCGCAGCTACATAGCGTTTCGGACCAGAGCCAGGTGAAAGCAGACCCGTAACGGCAGTAGCTAAATCACGTACGTCGACAAGGCACCATCCGCCACTAGCAAGACTCATCATGATTTCACTCTGTAACGCTGGCGCAAGATTTGCAGCAAGAACATTGAGTCCTAAATCTGTAGGTCCTGTCACTCCAGCTGGGTAGATGATCTTTACGGGATCTCCCTTCGCTTGCATCGACCGTGCGTATTCTTCAGCGATAGCTTTAGATGCATTGTAAGGATTTCCGCCACCTTGAACAGGATCATCTCCTGATAATTTGTCACCGGTCGGTGGAAAAATAACAGACATCGTTGATACATGGATCACGGGATCACATCCAGCCGCGACAGCTGCATCCAAAATCAATTGAGCGCCAGGGCCATTCACAGATAATGCCTGATCCATTAAAGCAGGGTCCAGGCTAGTGAATGCTGCGGCGTGCACACAAGCGTCACATCCTTCCAGAGCTTCCGCTACGGCGGATTCATCTGTCATGTCGCCTACCACATACCCCAACTCGGCTTCTATGCCATGTAGTGATTTTATTCGGTCTAGTTTTTCAGCATCACGAACGAGTAGATTGACTTCGTGACCTGCTTCCACAATCGCTTTAAGAAAGTGCCCTCCGATAAATCCTGTTGATCCCGTTAACATGACTTTCATCACTGCCCCCTATCCTCCCTCAGAGAATAGCCTCCGGAAATACAAAAGTCTCATGTTAGTGTCACCCAGCCAAACTCGTTTAATCTATCTATCATGAATGACCATGGAAGAGTTTGAAACATTCCAGAGTGAATTCGCTGATGGGAGCATTCCTCCGGATGCATATTGGGAACGATGGAGAACGGTTTGGGAAACTAGCAAAGAATTCGCGTCTTATTTCAATGGCGAAAACGAGCGTCGTGACAAAGCATTAGGTGAGATCTTTTCGCGGTATCCCAACCTCAGAGCTTCCTTCATGACCGAACCCGAAAGGAAAAAACTTATCGGTCTTCCCAGCACGGTAACTATTTTCCGAGGTGGGCAACAGGCGAATATTGCTGGCTGGTCGTGGACGCTAGAACGCGAACGAGCTGAACATTTCGCACGTTCCGGCGCCACTGATGGAAGACCTCTCCTCGCAATCGTCTATGACCTTCCATCTACAGCAATACTTGCTTATTTACGAAACGAAGGATATTCCGAAGTGATCGTTGACCCGTTGACGATCACGATTGAAACCGCCGTGCTCTCAAGAATCGAATTTGTCCGCATTGACTAAGAGGGCCGACTAGTCTTATTTTATGCCCAAATCTCGATTCTCTACGCAAGTTAAATTATTGCTACTCGGAGCTTGTATCGCTTTACTTAGTACCGGCTGTTTTAAATTGAATATGTCGATTGCTGTTGAATCTGATGGGACTGGTACTTTCTACGGTGATTTCGCTGTCAGCAAACAATTAGCCGAGGTCTTTGGCCCCGAACAAGAAGATTTATCTTGCGAAGAGATTCTGGACGAGAATGATCAAGCTTTTGATGAAGGACCATTATCGGACTTCCCTAGAGATGCAGTGATTGAAACCTATGAAGATGACGATTGGTGCGGGCAACGTCTCACACTTACATTTACTGATTTTGGAGCTTCCCTAGATGATTTTCCTTTGTCAGTTGACGGATCGATCCTCACATTCATCATCGCTGGAGAAGAGCTTCTTGGTTCAGATGAAGGGCTCGGAGCTGATTTTGGTGAGGATGAGGATATCAACCCTATGTTTCTCTTGCAGGCTTTCGGTATACCTGAACCCGAATTTATGATTTCGGTTGATCTTCCAGGCAAGATATTAGAACATAATGCTGACTCATTAGATGGGTCGACATTAACCTGGGAGCTTGATTTCCTAGATTTAGATCCTGATTTCTCACCTTTCGCAAAAACAGATTTAACAGTTGACTCAAGTTCCGGAGGATCTGGAAGGACAATTGGAATAGTTTTGGGTATCGTCGGACTCGTCGCTCTCCTCGCCGCAGCAAAAGTGGCTCAAATGCGTGTATCGTCCAAAGACTCCGAAGGTGACGAGGAACAACAATAAAAAATACTATGTAGTTGTGTTCTCCCAACGGCTATGCGGGTCTATCCCCCCCACATGTATTTTTCCCGTTTCCCCTTTCGTGTCATCGTAGAAGTAGAGGCGTGGAGCCATCGCTCCTCTAAATTTAAGGTGTGCTTCCATGAAAATTTTCCCTGATGCGTTTACTTCATGAGCTACTGGCAGAACTCTTTGGTTATATAACCGTTCATCCTTTCGCACATTATCTGACTCTTTCATTGATGTTCCTTGTGCATGCCAGGAAAAATCGCTCCCACTTGAGCACCATTGGTAGAAATTGCCTGAGTAAGGTGTCCTAGCGTACGCTTCGAAAGCTAGGAAGGCTTGCCAAATGTCACGACCCCAAGTTTTGGACCGCTGATTATTGTCCATGTCTTCTAATCTGATTGAAACGTTCTTAGCTATCTCTACTCGGTCCAGTAGGTCACGACCCATTTCAAGGGCTTCGGCAATAGAACCGATGGATTCGGTCTCTTCATCACGGAAATTTTTGACATCCTCATTTAAAGCCCAGTTGATAGCGCGTTTCGTGACATCTAATTGCTTCTGCTCAGCTTCAGCTTGGCTAGCTTCCAAAGCATCAGTTCTTTCAATCCACCATTCTTCTGCTTCTCGCCGTTGGATATCTTTGAATCTGATTTGGTCTTGCAAGCTTTCGATTTCTTCAATTGCATGTTCTAAGTCAGCTGACACGTCACGTAAGTTTCTACGGAGTTGCTGCATTTCTTCCTGAAGATTATCGAAGTCAGTATTTTTTCTCTCTGTTCTCGCCTCATCATCTGGATTATTGAAACCCCTTAGTAGCCTAAGCCCAGCTTCACAGTTCTCCGGCAGTGAAAGTGCCAGCATATACGGTTGTATAGTCCGAAGGACTCTTCTCTGGATGGTTTCATAGGGTAGTTTGCGCACATCAGCGGCAGGAATTGATGGCGCAGCTAGAACGGTTCGGAATTCAATTTCTGAAGGAGGATAAATTCTTATTTCCCCCGGCTCTAACGAAAGGTTACGCCCCACGAGATTCTGGAATTTTGCTAATTGCCCTGGTCCGAGATACAACACCTCTATCACTCCAGCGAATTCTAACGCCAGTGAATGAGCCATTGTAATCGTCTCTCCCTTGTTCCGTAGTGGGTCGTGAGCCACGCAAATGATAGCTACAGGTCTATGCGCACTTTGAATCTCCGTTACGAACCGATCAATATTCTTATGATTTGGAGGTGGCAATCGTAAGTGAAACTCCGAAGATCCTCTTCTTGGGTTGCCCCCTGACTGTTCTGAATTACCGATAAGTAATCTGCTGAGATCTTTTATGGTTTCAAGAGACTTGAGTTCAGATTCATGCGTTTCGCTTTCAGCGTCAAGCCATACGTACTGATACTGATGGTCGTTTACTACTCTGACCGATATCCGAGAACCCTCGTTACCTGTTTTTCGTAGTTCATTGACTAGCAGTCCCTTTTCATTTACTTGCGTAAATTCGAAATTTGAATCACCTGACCAGTGTTCAAAGGTTTCCCTAATAGAAGGAACAAGGTCGGGTTGATTGTCTTGCCATATGACCCTGTAGACAAGTTCCATCAAACACCCCTTGAATTAACCTTCATCAATTATCAGTCTTACAATCAAGAAACGCAAACTTGAATTATTGCTGAGAAGACAGAGACAATTTGAATTCGTCGTGGGCGGCATCGGTTGTTTTTTTATCTGCCCAAAGGTCAACAATTGTCATCGCCATAATTTTGGCACCATCAATGACTGCTTCGTCACCGCTTTCGCTACGTGCATGCGTTGCGAATTCAGGTGTATGAATGGGAGTTCCATATGGAGCTACTCCGATCATGGGATGTATGGAAGGAACTAGGTAACTCACATTTCCCATATCTGTGCTACCAACCACTTTAAGGTCAGCGTCTGGTTCAACTGTCGTTCGACCTACTCGAGAGGCATTCGCTGAATAAAGGGTGCAGATTATTTCGTTATCTATCATGTCCGCGTAGTAGGGGTCTATCCAATCATGGGTCATTGTGCATGAAGTAGCTTGAGCTCCTGCATCTAAACAGTTCAGGACTCGTTTCTTCAACGGTTCTAAACTCTTGGCATTCTTTGACCGTACGTACCATTCCATTGAGGACCGTTCAGGGACAATATTCGGTTTTGCTCCAGATTCAATGAAAATTCCATGGATGCGCTCATCAGGTCTTATGTGCTGGCGCAATGCAGCCACGTTTTGGTAACCCAGCACTGCGGCATCCAGTGCGTTTCGCCCCCTATGTGGAGCTGCAGCGGCATGCGCTGCCTTACCTTCATAGGCTATGTGGAGACGTTGAATAGCTATAGTGTTCATTCGAACTAAATCTCCAGATGCGGGGTGGACCATCATGGCAGCATCAACATTGTTGAATGCTCCACGGTCGGCCATGAAGACTTTGCCACCTCCGCCTTCTTCCGCAGGGGTTCCGAGAATACGTAGAGTCCCTCCCATTTTCTCTGCGACCGTTGCTGCTGCTAGACCCGCACCCAAACCCGCTGTTGCGATAATGTTATGCCCGCAAGCATGCCCTATGTCCGGCAACGCATCATATTCACAAAGGACCGCAATGGTCGTTCCTTTATCTCCTGCAGATGCTTCAAATGCTGTTTCTAGATCATATGCTCCACGAATAGGATTTAATCCTTCGTCTTCAAGAATCCCAGTCAGCACTTCATGAGCGAAATGTTCTTCAAAGTTGAGTTCGGGGTTTTCGTGAATCACATGGGATGCTTCGATTAACGTGTCGGCGATCCGATCTACCTCGTCGCAGACAACTTGTTTAATCTCATCAACTTCTTCATTTGAGATTCCCACAGCCATAAGTTTCCTATCTGAGTTTTAATTGTACTGAGTCTAGTCAATCAGGAGTTTACGTCCTACAAAATTGTATTTATTTAACTCAGTGCTTAATTCGAAAGTTTGCTATTTGCTTCGTAACCCTTTACTTTTGTTTGTCAGGAAGGAGAATTGATGACACATACCGTATCTTTAGAATTTGATTGCGCGGAAGGTAAGGGAACCGAGTTTCTTGATATCCTTCTGCCGGCTTTAGCTGATACTCGAGCTTTTGAAGGCTGCATTAGTGTAGAAACTTTTGTAAATGCAGATGCGCCCGATACCATTTTTCTTTGGGAGAAATGGGAAGAACGTTCGAATCAGGAAGCTTACATGGTGTGGCGAGTTGAAACGGGTCTTCTAGATCTCATAGGGCCTTTCATGGCTGGTCCTCCCAAAATCGCGCATTTAGAAGCAAAAGATTAATTTAACCTAATAATTTTCTTCGGAATTTATTAGCTGCTTCAATAATCGCTGCAGGTGTGAATTCCCACCTGTCATCAGGTGGTCTTTGGCGTTGCACTGGCCTTCTTTCTATCGGAGGTGCCTCTTGGGGTTTGGTCTGCGATGGATTCCCAGCTGTCAGCATTCTCATTGCGAACCGTAAGTCATCCGCATTCCGTTCCGCGGCTTCTCTTAATTTTTTTTCACTGTTTAATTCGAGTCTGGCTCGAAGCAATTCAGCTTCAAGCTCAGATACTCGGTTTTTATCTTCTATTTTAGGAGGTTCATCTGGTGCTGATACTCCATCCCATGCCCCTGAAGAAATAAGGGAGGGAATAGGGATCTGCCAACCTGTTTCAGTTTTAATAGCGCCCTCTATTTTTCCGTCTGTGATCCACCTTCTGAGAGTGCCGCGAGATTTTGAAGAGTCTCTAACTGCTTCTGCGAGAGTAACCGTAGGTGCAGTAGATGCAGCAATTACAGGTTTTTTGTTTCCATGCTCCTGTTCCTTCCCTTCTTTATTGCCTTTTGCTGGAGTAGTTGACTCAGGTTTTTCTACTTTTTCTTGTGGGGGCCAAAGGATTTCCTCATCCATAGCTGGGCTCCTCTCAGGAATTTTCTTGATGTACTGAGTGTGAGGATCCGCAGAACTGTGATGAGATTAGAATTGATCCTGCGGCAATTGATTTTCCTGCCATTTTATTCCTTAATCTCGCCAACCATTTTTTCAGGTCGAACTATTTCGTCAAACTCTTCTTCACTGAGATGACCTAATTTAATTGCCTCTTCTCGAAGTGTCGTACCGTTCTCGTGTGCTGCTTGTGCTATTTCAGCAGCTTTGTAGTAGCCGATACGGGTATTTAGGGCTGTCACAAGCATCAAGCTTTGGGAGAGCAAGTCTTCAATTCTTTCAATGTTGGGCTCTATCCCCGTTGCGCAGTTATCGTTAAAACTCTTGCAAGCGTCCCCAATGAGTTGAGCGCTAAGAAGCACATTGTAAGCCATAACCGGTTTGAAAACATTGAGTTGAAATTGTCCATGAGTTCCAGCAATGGAAACGGCTGAATCATTTCCAATCACCTGAGCGCAAACCATTGTGAGAGCTTCACATTGTGTGGGGTTAACCTTCCCAGGCATAATTGAACTGCCGGGTTCATTAGCTGGGAGTGCTATTTCTCCGATTCCGCAGCGGGGACCACTAGCTAACAATCGAATGTTATTCGCTATGTGCATGAGGCTTACCGCTACTCTTTTTAAACTGCCGCTAATTTCCACCATTGCATCATGTGCGCTGAGGGCTTCAAACTTGTTTTCTGCAGTAACAAAAGGGTGTCCGGTAAGTTCGGAGATTTTCTCTGCTACAGCAACATCATAACCTTCAGGAGTGTTTAGCCCGGTTCCAACTGCTGTTCCCCCTAATGCGAGTTCCCGCACCCGCTCTAAACTATCTCGCACTGCTTCCATGCCTCTTTGGAGCTGCATCGCATATCCACTGAATTCCTGACCAAGCGTCAACGGGGTTGCATCCATTAAATGTGTCCTCCCCGTTTTGGGAATCTTCATGAATTCCTTGGATTTCTCTTCGAGAGTGGATCGGAGCAACTCAATATTTGGGAGGGTTTCGGCCACGATCATTTGGTATGTTGCCATGTGCATGGCTGTAGGGAACGTATCATTTGAACTTTGACTTTTATTAACGTCATCATTTGCGCTTACTAGCTTTTCTGATCGGAAATCTCCTCCTAGAAGTTCTGTTGCACGATTCGCTATCACTTCATTAAGGTTCATGTTGCTTTGTGTTCCCGAACCTGTTTGCCATACAACCAATGGGAATTCATCTCTAAGTTTCCCGTCAAGAATTTCATCACATGCAGAAGAAATCGCTTGGGTTTTATCGTCAGGAAAATCTGTTAGCTCATTATTGACAATCGCTGAAGCTTTCTTAAGCTGAGCGAATGCTCTAATAATTCCTTCAGGCATTTTCTGCCCACCAATTGCAAAGTTCTCAATGCTTCTTTGCGTTTGGGCACCCCAGTAACGTTCGTCAGGTACTTGTATTTCTCCTAGGGTGTCTTTTTCAATTCGGAATTCCGCCATGTCCACACTCTAGCCTCATCAATCAAGCCGGTTGCAACTACTCGCCATTCAACCTTTAAATGAAGTTGTTAATCCCCTCTTTGCTTCTGAGAAGTTTAAAGTATTTAACCTAAGCGTCTAAAAATAGATCGTTGAATTAGTTGAAAGCCCATGTCAGCCATACGCCCTTGAATGTCCGGATCTGCGAACATTTGATTGCTCGCTGCCATTAGGTCATCCAAAGAATCTGAAGTTGAAATTGTTATATACATTCCCGTTAACGGTCCCGCTGCTATAGCTTGCGTCCTTCAAGGGCATCGTCGCCATCCTGGCCAACGCCGACCCTGAAGATCGCAAGGTCGTCTACAGCGAACTGAACCTCTCTGTCGTCTACCACGACGACGGACGCATGCAGGTCTCCGCAAGACCTGACGCGTGTACTAACGAGTGTGTCGGAGGGGGGACTTGAACCCCCACGCCCGTAACGGGCACTAGCCCCTCAAGCTAGCGCGTCTGCCAATTCCGCCACTCCGACATTATGCAGATGCCAGTTTACCCACTTTGTTGCGAGACTAAACCTCTAATTCAAACTAGGTTTATTTACTCGTCAAGCATCAACGCAAGTGCGAGAGTAACGAATGTGAAAGTCAACGCGAGGATAATTGTTATCCTGTCTAAATTTCTTTCGATCACGGTTGATCCAGCTGCCTGAGACCCCAAACCACCGCCGAACATATCTGAAAGTCCCCCGCCTCTACCACTGTGTAGAAGAACCAGTCCTATCAAGGCAAGAGCGATAAGAGTATCGATGATAACGAGCAAAGCTGTCATAAGGTGATGTTATCAAGATGCTTCATTGAAACACCTTATCTTCACATGCATTATCCATATTCCTCTTCCTTTAATGAAGTCGGTACTGGATAATTCTTGCAAAGGTATCTGCTTCTAACGCAGCTCCACCAACAAGTGCTCCATCAATATCTTTTTGGCTCATTAGTTCAGCAGCGTTGATGGGTTTTACCGATCCTCCATACTGGATTCGCACGGTTTCTGATGCGCTTTTACCAGCTATTGAAGTAACGCATTCGCGAACGTAAGCACACATGCTCTGAGCATCTTCAGGTGTTGCTGTCACTCCAGTACCTATAGCCCAAATAGGTTCATAAGCGATTACCATTCCGCCTATACGTTCTCTTCCGATTCCATTAAGCCCCTCTTCAAGTTGAGCTCGAACTTTAATTTCAGCTTGCCCTTCTTCTCTTTCCTCAATGGTTTCTCCTACGCAGAGGATTGGAGTCATAGAGTGTTTGAAGATTGCTTTTATTTTGGAATTAACTTGCTCATTAGATTCGTTAAATATTTCCCTTCGCTCTGAATGGCCAACAATTACCAATTTCACATTCAATTTTTCAAGCATCCCAGATGAAACTTCCCCGGTGTAGGCCCCTTTCTCTTCCTCATGGCAATGTTGGGCACCTAAGGAAATAGGAATATGGTCAGATTCAAGCACGGTCTGTATGGAACGAAGATTAGTAAACGGCGGATGAACTGATACATCACAAGCCGTGTAGTCGTCGGAGCTTAGCTGGTACGAAAGAGTTTGAACCATCTGGATAGCTTCAAAATGGTTGTGGTTCATTTTCCAATTTCCACTTATTAATGGTTTTCTATCAGTCATTTGTCTTCTTTCTATTTAGTGCTATCAGATTAATCGCCGGCTCTCAGTTAGCGCGGCTATACCTGGAAGGTCGCCTTTTTCAATAAGTTCTAAACTTGCGCCACCCCCTGTTGACACATGATCCATTCTCTCTGCGAATCCGAACTCTTTTGCTGCTGCTGCGCTGTCTCCTCCTCCTACGACTGTGAAACAACTCTTATTTTCAGCCATGGTTTGAGCTATATGTCGAGTACCTGCGCTAAACCGCTCATCTTCGAAAACTCCCATGGGTCCATTCCAGAGAACAGTTTTTGCATTGGAAATGATCTCTCCGAATGCTGCGGCAGATCCTGGACCGATATCTAGACCCATCCAACCATCAGGAATATTCTTACCCATTTGCCGAACGACTCCCCCGGCAGATAGATCTCCAATCCGACCATCACTATCCATTGTCGTAAAATCATGCGGAAGAAGAATTGGGGCTCCAGATGCAAGAAGATTCTCACAAAACTGAAGTTGGCTTTCTTCAAGGAGTGATGACCCTATCTGGTTTCCTTGTGCTTTGAGAAAGGTAAAGCACATTCCTCCGCCGATAACGAGTTTGTCAACAACTTCTAGCAACGCGTCAATGACACCGAGCTTGTCACTAACTTTAGAACCTCCGAGAAGGGCTACAAATGGGCGGCGTGGTTTTTCACGAATTCCTAGAAGAACATCAACTTCTTTTGCAAGGAGCCTCCCTGCTGCAGATGGCAAAAACTGTGGTGGTCCTACGATTGAAGCATGGCTTCGATGTGATGCCCCAAATGCGTCATTAACGAATAAATCCTGACCGCTAATAAGGTTCTTGACAAAATCAGGATCATTAGCTTCTTCACCGGCATCAAATCGAAGATTCTCAAGAAGGCCGACTTCTGGCAATAATTCCCAGAGCCGCTTCCTGACTGGTTCTATGGAGAAATTGGAATCAACCGTGCCTTTAGGTCTTCCAAGATGCGAACAGACTGTTACGTTAGCGCCATGTTTGACAAGGTATTTCAGCGTTGGCAGCGCTTCTTTAATTCGAAGATCGTCACGGATTTCCCCTCCAGAAAGAGGAACATTGAAATCCGCCCTCACAAGGACATTCTTTCCTTTCAGATCTCCGAGATCTTCAAGTGTTGGAAGGTGATTCACAGTCTAAACTATCGGCAATTATCGGCGAGATTTCTTTGTTTTTCGTGTGCCAACAATCTTCGTAAGGTCTACAAGGCGATTTGAGTAACCCCATTCGTTGTCATACCAGCCACAAATCTTTACAAGTTTCCCTTGCGTCATGGTAAGACCCGAATCAAGTGTGCAACTAGCGGGGGAACCGACAATGTCAGCGCTTACTAGCGGATCTTCACTGTAATCTAATATATTTCTCATCGGACCTTTCTTAGCAGCTTCCTTAAAAGCTTCGTTAACTGCTTCAACCGAAGGGGTTTTTTTCATTAATCCGGTGAAATCAGTTACCGAGCCATCAGGTATCGGGACACGCATCGCTATTCCATCAAGTTTCCCTTGCATTTTTTTCAAAACGAGACCAGTTGCCCGAGCAGCTCCAGTGCTAGTTGGGATAATATTTACAGCAGCTGCTCTAGCGCGGCGTAGATCTTTGTGGGGGCCATCAACGATTGCTTGATCGCCTGTGTAAGCATGTGTGGTTGTCATTAGGCCTTCTTGAACTCCAAAAGCGTCATCAAGGACTTTGATCATGGGAACAAAGCAGTTCGTAGTGCATGAAGCATTTGAGATCACATGGTGTTTAGCTGGGTCATAATCATCGTCGTTCACTCCGATTACGAATGTGGCGTCACATGATGCAGGTGCTGAAATAATCACTTTTTTCGCTCCCGCATTTATGTGAGGTTGGGCCTTTTCTTTGTCAGCAAATATCCCTGTAGATTCAATTACCACATCTACACCTAAGTCGCCCCATGGTAAGTCACCTGGGTTGCGTTCTGAGAGTACTTTTAGTTTCTGCCCATCAACGCTTATTCCTCCTCGGATTGCTTTAACAGAGCCGCCGAATTTTCCATGCACGGAATCATTTTTTAGTAGATGCGCCAATGTTTCCAAAGAACCCAGATCGTTAACGGCGACAAATTCTAATTTCGCACCGGACAGTTTCGCAGCTCGAAAGAAATTTCGCCCTATTCTGCCGAATCCATTAATACCTACTCGGATAGTCATATACCCCTCCTAAGGGAACACGGTTGTATCCGTGATGCTAGTGATTCCTAACAGCAAAGGTAGTGACCAAACAAGCTTATTGCCTTATTTTCGAATATCTCTATGCGTCACCTTTGCAATGAATCCAAGGCTTGCAAGTATTCTTTCCGTTTCACTCGCTATAACCACTGACCTGTGCTTCCCCCCAGTGCACCCAATTGCCAAACTAAGATAGCTTTTCCCCTCTTGCTGATACGCAGGCATCAGCAGTTCAAGCATTTCCTCCAATTGCTTAATGAATTTCTGTGCTATCTCTTTCTCAAGTATGAAATCTTTAACTTGATGCTCTTCTCCAGTTCTTTCGCGAAGTTCATCTTCCCAATGTGGGTTTGGAAGAAAACGGCAATCAAATACGAGGTCTACGTCAACTGGAACTCCGTACTTAAAACCAAATGAAACTATTCTGGTCTGTAAAGCTGATGGTGATGATTCGATTGCAAAGATTTCGCTAAGTCGCTTATTGAGTTCGTGGACATTCAGGTCGCTAGTGTCTATTTCAACATCTGATGATCCGCGTAAATCATTTAGCAATTCCCCTTCAGCTGAAATTGAGTCTGAAAGACTGCCCAAATGTTCATAGGGGTGTCTTCGGCGTGTTTCTTCATAGCGGTGAATCAATGCTGACTTATTCGCTATTAGAAACAGCGTTCTGACATTTATGTCGCTATTTTCTTGCAATGCTTGAACTTGGGTCAAGGTTTCATTCGGATGCTCAGTTCCCACTACCAAAGCAATATGTGAGGTAAGAGAGCCAGATGCCGTTGTCAATTCAGCTACTTTGGGAATAAGTTGGCTTGGCAAATTATCTATAACAAACCACCCTAAATCATCCAAAGACTTAGCAGCTTCGGATCTTCCGGCTCCAGAGTAGCCAGCTATGATGAGAAATTCTGCCATGCTTCATGCTAACCGATTCATTTGCCGGAGGTATCTTAGATTATCTCAAATGCGGTCATTTCAGAGATGATCACTAGTAGACGTGGAATATTGCCACCCAGTATGTCTGACTCGCGACCCATTATCTTCGGCTCGAGTACTCTTTTGATCCTAAATCCATGCTGGACAAAAGTGTTGATGTATGTGCTTATCGTTCGATGTTCAAAGGGGATACGAATGCCTTCTGAAATTTCTTCAATTCCGCTGCTTTCTGTCAAGTAATCACCCACTCCCCATTGAGGATTATTGATTCCTACTTCATAATCTTCAACTAGTCCGCTCCCTGGACATTGAAATATCGGATGGTTGAGGATAGTTAAGAAAAGACCATTCGGTTGGAGTACGCGACTGATCTCACTAACTGCATCTTGAAGACTTTCAACATGTTCTAGAACCATGCTCGCTACAACGCCATCGAAAGTATTTGATCCAAATGGTAATTTACAAGAATCTGATTGAATGTAAATTCCATCTCGGTCTTGAGCCACTGCATTAAGTAGTTGCTCTAGGGATAAGTCCAAGCCGATAACATGCGTCGGTGAGTTGTTAGCGATATTTCTAGCAAGAATCCCTGACCCAGTCCCCACATCGAGAATTCTCTCTCGCTCAAGGAACAACTTTGAAGAGAGGGGAACAATGATTTCAGAATATTCAGGGAAATTCCCATTTTCTACGTTCTCAAACCACCACTTGCTATTCAAATCCCATATATTCTCTTGTTTAGAATTCATTTTAGGTTCCATCACTAATTTTCCCAGAACATTTCTCAAACACTTCTTTAGCCACGCTTTTCGGGAGCCACGTCAGTTTAGTGAAATCATCAAGTTCCGCCTTTCGAATTTTCTCAATGGATCCAAAATGTTGAACCAGTTTTTGTTTTCGGACAGGACCCAACCCTGAGATTTCATCAAGGATTGATTTTTTCATTTGTTTGTTACGTAACTGTCGGTGATAATTCACTGCGAATCTATGACTTTCATCTCGTATTCTTTGCAGCAAATAGAGTGCTTCTGAATCTCGAGGGATCCTGATCGGGTCCGGATTCCACGGGACGTAAACCTCTTCATACTTTTTCGCTATCGCCGCAACAGGTATTCGATCCTCGAGATTCAATTCTTTTAGAATCTTTACTGCTGCAGACAACTGCCCTTTCCCACCGTCAACGAGAAGAAGGTGGGGTGGGTATGCGAAACTGTTGCTCTCAGCAGAAGGTTTTTGTTCTGCTAGAAGGAGGTTGTTCAATCGCCGTCGAACAACTTCAGCCATAGCAGCATAATCATCGTTCCCTACAAAAGATTTGATTTTGAATTTCCTGTAGTCTCTCTTCTTTAAGACAGCGTCTTCCATGACGACCATAGAACCAACGTAATTCGTTCCTTGCATATGACTCATGTCGTAGCATTCAATTCTGAGCGGCGGCTTAGGCAAACCCAAATATTGCTGCAGATCATTTAATGCTTTGGAACGACTGTTATGATCGCCGAGCCTTCTAAGACGATTTCTTTTGAAGGCATCTGCTGCGTTCATTTGAACTGTTTTCATTAGAGATTTTTTGTTACCTCTGTAGGGAATTAGAATTTGCACTCTTGAGCCTCGTTTGCCACTGAGCCACTCTTCAAAGAAGTCCTTATTGTCAGGAATCTCTTGAACGTAAAGAGCTTTGGGATTGCCGAGAGGATTCTCCTCAATGTAGAGCTTCTCAAGTATTCGTGCTTGCAAGATTTCTGGAGGCAAATCTTCAGCTTTTTCTAAAATAAATGACCGTTGACCCATCACTCTGCCTTTTCGGACATAGAAAACATGGGCTGCTGCTTCGAATTCGTCATCTTTGAATGCGACAACGTCAAAGTCTTCCGATCGCGTGCCAACCATTGTTTGTTTCTCAGCAGCTTTTTGAACATTGAATAATTTGTCACGAACACGCGCTGCTTTTTCAAAATTTTGTTCTGCTGAAGCCGTATTCATCACTTCAACAAGTTCAGCGACAACTTCTTCTGTGTGCCCTTCTAGAAATCTGATTAAATCTTTCACTAGATCTTCATATTGTTCCTCAGTTACCTTACTCACGCAGGGTCCGCAACATTTTTCAATATGGAAATCGAGGCAAGGTTTTCTTAGTTTCTCATGCCGTTTGTACTTGTTTGCTGAGCATGTCCTTAAAGGAAAGGTTCTTTGGAGTAGGTCCAATGTTTCTCTGATCGCACGGACATCAACATATGGACCAAAGTATCTGTTGCCTTTTTTAATTTTCCCTCTGGTCAACATTGCTCGTGGCCATTTATCTAAAAGGGTCACTGCCAAAAAAGGGTAGCTTTTGTCATCGCGGAGGCGAACATTGAATCTGGGGTGATGTTCCTGTATTAAATTATGTTCGAGGATCAGAGCTTCTACTTCATTTCGTACTTGGATCCATTCAAGTGTCTCTGCTTGAGAAACCAGTTGTTGTGTCCTCATAGGCAGCTTCTCAATTGGTTGAAAATATGAACCAATTCGCGAGCGGAGAGATTTTGCCTTTCCAACATAAATGATCCGTCCATCTATGTCTTTAAATTGATATGAACCAGGCGCCTTAGGAATGGATTCTGGTTCAGGTCTTCTAATCACGCTCTCATTCTCCCCTGTATTCAATCCCTGAGGTGAGATTCTTCTTTAAAGCGTACCCGCCTCTTTCAGAATAGGTTTAAGAAATTGTCCGGTGTAGCTCTCGTCTGTTTTCGCTACGTACTCTGGGGTTCCTTCTACAACGATTGACCCGCCGCCATCTCCACCATCTGGTCCAAGGTCAATAATCCAATCAGCTGATTTAATAACGTCAAGGTTGTGTTCAATTATGACCACTGTGTTTCCTTGGTCAACTAAGCGGCTCAGAACTGCGAGTAATTTATTCACGTCTTCAAAGTGCAAACCGGTCGTCGGTTCATCCAATATGTACATTGTGTGACCAGTTGATCGTTTAGCAAGTTCACTTGCCAGTTTCACCCTTTGGGCTTCTCCGCCCGATAAAGTTGGTGCTGGTTGACCCAGCCTGATGTATCCAAGACCTACATCAACGAGTGTTTGCATGTGGCGTGCGATCGGCGGTTGATTTTCAAAGAACTTGAGGGCCTGCTCACAAGATAGATTGAGAACATCGGCAATATTTTTTCCCTTGAAGTGAATATCCAACGTGTCTCTGTTGTATCTCGCCCCTTGACAGATTTCACATGGAACGTAAACATCTGGCAGGAAATGCATTTCTATTTTGATTGTTCCATCACCTGAACAAGCTTCACATCTCCCGCCTTTTACATTAAATGAGAAACGACCCGGTAAGTACCCCCGTATTTTCGATTCCGGTGTTTGAGCAAAGAGTTTTCGCACGTGATTAAAGACTCCCGTGTACGTTGCCGGATTTGACCGAGGTGTTCTACCAATCGGTTGTTGGTCAATATTAATTACTTTGTCAAGCTCTTCTAATCCCTGAACTGACGTATGTAGCCCGGGGGCAACTTTTGATTTATATATTTCTTGCATCAGAGCCCTATAAAGGATGTCGTTAACAAGTGTTGACTTACCTGAACCAGATACGCCAGTTACTGTTACGAAACAGCCGATAGGGATTTCTACATCTATATTTCTTAAATTATGCTCGCGTGCCTCATGAATGGTTATCCAATGGTCCCCGGTTTGTCGACGTAACGCTGGGACGGGTATGGATTTCTTCCCAGATAAGTATTGACCAGTTAAGGATTCTTTGTTTTTTTTCAACTGGGCAACAGTTCCTGAATGAACTATCTTCCCTCCGTGCTCCCCTGCTCCTGGACCTATATCAACTACATGATCAGCTACGCAAATCGTTTCCTCATCATGCTCTACGACCAGCACACTATTTCCAAGTTCGCGTAGCCTCTCAAGGGTTTCGATTAATCGTTTGTTATCTCGTTGATGTAAACCAATTGATGGCTCATCTAGTACATACAGGACACCAACTAGGCCCGACCCTATTTGTGATGCCAAACGGATACGTTGAGCTTCCCCTCCCGATAATGTGCTGGCAGCGCGATGCAGCGATAAATACTCCAACCCTACGTCAAGCAGAAATCCCATTCTTGAATTAATTTCTTTCAAAATAGGAGTAGCAATAATCTTTTCACGTTCATTTAATTCAATTCCCTTCAGCGCCGTAGCTGCTTTTTTGATACTCATATTACATATACTCGCTATGTCCAGATCATTTATGGTGACAGCGAGAGACATAGGGCGAAGTCGTGCTCCTTTGCAATCTGGGCAAGGAATTTCACGCATGTACCCTTCGATTTGTTCTCTCTGTTTATCCGTGTCAGCTTCTAAATGGCGGCGTCGTAGATTCGGAATTACACCTTCAAATGTCGCCTGAAAATTCCTAGTCCGACCATACCTATTCGTATAGTTAACAGTGATTCGCTTTTTCCCGATTCCGTTAAGGATCAGTTTTTTTGACTTAGCGGATAATTTATTCCATGAGGTGTCCATAGCAATAGAACTCTCTTCTGCTACTGCTCTGATAAGAAGTTGAAAATACTTACTTCGACCGCTTGACCATGGAGCTATAGCGCCTTCTTGAAGGGATAGTTTGGGGTTGGGAATGACTAGCTCAGGATCAACTTCAAATCGTGTTCCCAACCCGTCGCATGAAACGCATGCTCCATAGGGTGAATTGAAAGAAAAATTTCTTGGTTCAAGTTCTTCGAAGGATTTACCATCACTGGGACGGCTAAAATGAACTGAGAATGTAAGGAGGTCGCTTTCGTTTTTGGGTTTTTCATTTTGTATTTCGATTTGGACTATTCCTTCAGCGAGTTTCAGAGCTGCTTCTATTGAGTCAGTTAAACGGCGCTCAATGCCTTCACGCATAATTAATCGGTCAACGATCACTGAAATATCATGCATTTCATAACGTTCTAACTGAAGTTTTGGAGTTCCATCTTCATTATCTCCAGCGACATCATTCAATTCAACTAATTCTCCATCGATTAATGCTCTGACGAATCCTTGGTTAGCTAGGTCTGTGACGAGTGTGTCGTAAGTTCCTTTCCGTCCTCGCACAACCGGAGCGAGGACTTGGAACCGCGTCCCTTCCTTTGTCGTTAGAACCCTGTCAACAATTTGTTGCGGGGTTTGCCTTACTAGCTCTTCCCCTGTTTCGGGGTCGTGGGGTATCCCGATTCGTGCGAAGAGAAGGCGGAGGTAATCATAGACTTCTGTGATAGTTCCCACAGTTGAGCGCGGATTACGGCTGGCACTTTTTTGATCGATTGATATTGCTGGAGATAACCCTTCAATGAAATCCACGTCTGGTTTATCCATCTGTCCCAGGAATTGTCGAGCGTACGCTGAGAGAGATTCGACGTATCGTCTTTGACCTTCGGCATAGATTGTGTCAAAAGCAAGCGAGGATTTCCCTGAGCCTGATATGCCTGTAAAGACAATTAGTTTGTCTCTAGGCAAGTCAATATCAACTCCTTGAAGGTTATGCTCTCGAGCGCCTTTGATCGTTAATTTTGCTGACACAATGCCAATCTAATCAATGAACGTGCAAAGGACATTATTGTCGCAGATTTACCTGTGTTTGTTTATAAAGTACTGTCTGACCATGAGAACTGTTTTGCTAGTACATGGAGCATGGCATGGCTCATGGTGCTGGGACCTCGTAGTGAATCGCCTAGAATCTTCTGGGATTGAAGTAGCCACAATTGATCTTCCATTCACTGGTTTAGAGAATGATTCTGTAGCTGTTTCAGAAGCGATTGAATCAATTGGCGGGCAAATAATTGTTTTGGGACATAGTTATGGAGGAATGGTCATTTCTAAAGCTGCTGAAGGAAAGAACGAAGTGAGCCATTTGGTGTACCTTTGCGCAATTCTTTTAAACCAAGGTGAGACTATGGTTGGAGATACGGTAACTCCTCACCCATCTAAAATACAGATAAATGTGGACGAGAATTTAGGATCCACTGTGAAGAAAGATGCAATCATTCCTGCTTTCTACGAAGATGTGCCACGTGAAATAGCTGAGGAATCTATTACTAAATTACGGAGTTTCCCTATCGGTTCTGTCTCATCTGGGGTTGGAGAAGCATGGAAAGAAAAAGAGACCACTTACGTTATTTGTAAAAATGATTCCGCTATTCATCCAGATAGGCAACGAGAGATGTCTGCTTTAGCTGATTCTGTCATTGAGTGGGATTGTGCCCATTCTCCATTCTTTAGTGACCCTGATCTTGTTTGTGACCTTCTGGTCAATTTAGCAAACGCTACTTGACGTTAATTAAGCGTCATTTCTGAAAAGCGTGTGGTCAAATTCGGCGCCTGACCGGAGCAACGCCGCCTTCCATGCGGGACTGAATTTAAGTGCCCAACGAAGGTTTTTGATTAACCCTTTCCCAACGATGAGAGATGAATAAGACGTTTTTAAACCTAGTATTTTCTGAATCTCTGGATCAATCGTTGAGGCTGCTGCTTGCTGAAGAATTCTGTATCCGATCAATTCGATTCGTGATAGCGGTGGTTTCTTAAGAAACGCGATAGCTTCTTTCATCGCTTCTGATTCAGCTATCGCCGGATGTTTCACTATCCATGTTCTGAGAGCTTCTGCCGTTTCCGGCAATGGTTCTGCTCCCATTCTCTTGCCTATAACTGCCTGCTCGCGAACAAATCTATCCGCTTCTTGATCCGTTATTGGTCTTCGGAAATCGTGGAATGCCTGCAGAAAAGAATCTGTTAACGTGTTGTGGACCCAAGCACTGTATTCTGGTGCAGTAGCGCTGTACGTTAAGCCTCGTTCTGAAACTCCAGAAACTCCAGAATGCGCGTTTTTAACCATCTGAACTGCATGGTTTATTTCAAGAGTTGCACCGTATGTCATTGAAGTCACGTAATACGCTGTTCGGCTAAGTCGGCCGAGCGGATCTTCTCGATATCTGGAGTGATCAGAAACTCCAGCTGCTACTTCTGGGTGGGCAGCTTGGATCATCAAGGCTCTAATTCCGCCTATAAAACTTGATACATCACCCAGTACTTCCCAACTTATCGACTCCGGTCCGAAGAGCCCGCTATCGCCTTGGTACTGTGACGTCTTTTCAAGCGGTTGTTCGCTATGAGAAAATAGGTTAACTACCCTCGCAGTTATTCGTTCTTTGATACCCAATCAGACTCCTAAGAACCGGCGCTTAGCAAAGTTTATGATAGTGACAGCTACGAAGCGTAAGCGCGACTACTTTCATTTCATATCTTTTAGGTCTCTTTTAAGTTCACGGATTTCATCTCGTAGCCGTGCGGCATATTCAAACCTTAGATCCCCTGCTGCCTCGTTCATTTCTTCCTCTAGCGTCAGGACTAGGCGCTCTAACTGGCCTTCAGGGAGTTCCTCAATTTTTCCAAGAAGATGTTCTGATCTTTTCTTTTCCTTTCCTTTATCTTTCACGGACTGAGGAACTGTTGTTTGTGCCGGTCTGATCATCGAGAGAATATCTGTAACCGCTTTTCTGATGGTCTGTGGATCTATCCCATTCTCTTCGTTGTACTGCATTTGCATCTGTCTTCTTCTGTTCGTTTCGGAGATAGCCCGCTGCATTGAATTCGTCACTTGGTCTGCGTACATGATGACCTGCCCTCCGACATTTCGCGCTGCTCTTCCTATCGTTTGGACAAGGGAAGTTTCGCTCCTGAGGAAACCTTCTTTATCAGCATCAAGAATTGCCACTAGAGAAACTTCAGGAAGGTCTAATCCTTCTCTAAGGAGATTAATCCCTACCAGAACATCGAATTCGCCTAGGCGTAGGTCGCGAAGAATCTCGATTCGTTCAATCGTGTCAATATCACTATGGAGGTACCGGACTTTTATCCCTAATTCAAGCAAGTAGTCGGTCAAATCTTCCGACATTTTTTTGGTGAGTGTCGTGACAAGTACGCGTTCCTTTGAATCAGTCCGATTTCTAATCAGACCGAGCAAGTCATCGATTTGACCGGTTGTGGGTTTTACAACGACTTCAGGGTCAACGAGACCTGTTGGACGGATAATTTGTTCAACGATCTGGTTTGAAACCTCTAGTTCATGCTTCCCTGGCGTTGCTGAGAGAAACACCACCTGATTTAGACGTTTCATAATTTCTTCAAATCGAAGTGGCCGATTATCCGCTGCGGAAGGAAGTCTAAAACCATGCTCTATTAATGTTTCTTTTCTGCTCCGATCACCTGCGTATTGTCCATGGAGTTGAGGCACAGCTACATGCGATTCGTCAATCACGCATAGAAAATCATCGGGGAAATAGTCAAGTAACGTAAATGGAGGCTCTCCATAATTTCTCCCATCAATATGCATGGAGTAGTTCTCGATTCCGGTGCAAAATCCTACTTCTTCCATCATTTCTAAGTCATGTTCGGTCCTCATGCGGAGCCGCTGTGCTTCTAGGAGTTTGTCATTAGTTTCAAAATCTTTTAGTTGTATTTGTAATTCGTTTTGAATGCCTTGCATAGCCTTATGTAATCGTTCGTCGCTTGCGACATAATGGGTCGCAGGGAAAATTACTATTTCTGGGAATTCTTGAATGATCTCTCCGGTGACTGGGTCCAAAGAAATAATTTTTTCAATTTCGTCACCAAAGAATTCTATTCTGAAGATATTTTCTTCGTAGGCGGGATGAATCTCGAGGCTGCCTCCTCGAACGCGAAAATTGCCTCGAATTAGGTTGATGTCGTTTCGATCGTATTGCATACTGACTAATGTGCGAAGAATTTCCCTTTGGTCGTATTCCTCTCCGGCTCTAAGGACAAGCAACTGTGTTAAATATTCTTCCGGCGATCCAAGACCGTAAATGCAGGACACAGAGGCCACAATGATTGTGTCGCGACGTGTAAGTAAAGCAGCAGTTGATGCATGTCTCAATCTGTCAATTTCATCATTCACTGATGAATCTTTCTCTATGAAAGTGTCACTGGATGGTATATAAGCTTCGGGTTGGTAATAGTCGTAGTAGCTTACGAAATATTCAACGCGATTGTTTGGGAAGAAGCCTCTAAGTTCATTGGCAAGTTGGGCAGCTAGAGATTTGTTTGGCGCCATGACTAATGTTGGGCGCTGCACTTGTTCAATGGTCCACGCGATCGTAGCGCTTTTCCCTGACCCAGTAACTCCAAGAAGTGTTTGGAATTCTGCTCCGTTATTAATGCCAGTTGATAGTTTTGAAATAGCTGCAGGTTGATCTCCTGCTGGTTTGAAATCGGAGATGACTTTAAATGGGATGGCTTCTGAACGTTTCACCATTTGAAGATTCTACTGATTGGATTTCCCCTTGACCAATGATTGCATCCATCCCCAACATGCTTCCACTTGTTCGTTGAGGCTTTCTTCGTGACCATTGTTATTTATCATGAAATCTGCGTGTTTGTTGCGCTGATCACGAGTGGCTTGCTTATCTATCCTCGCTCTTGCGTCTGCTTCTTTGAAACTCCTATAAGTGATGAGACGAGAAATAGCTATTTCCGGCTCGCAATCAACTACTATTTTTCCTTTGAGAAACTCGTACTCTTCTCGACTTAATTCACCCTCAGAATTGATAAGTAACGGTATATCAATCAATACAATACGACCCTCGGAAGCATATTTTTCACGAAGAGCCGCCATTTCTTTTCCAACAGCTGGGTGAACTATTTTGTTTAGCGCTTCTAATTCTTTGGGATCGCTAAAAACGAGGTCGGCGATTTTTTGTCGATCCAATCCTCCATCTTCTAGCAGCACCTTCTGCCCAAAACATTCAACTATAGATTCATATACTTTTTGGCCAGGATTCTGTAAATCGTGCACGATTTGATCCGCATCAATCAGTGCTGCGCCTTTAGCTACAAGCATTTTAGCGACTGTTGTTTTGCCTGACCCTATTCCACCGGTTATTGCGAATTCTGGCATAGAGAAATCACTTCACTCTGCGTCGAGTTCACTTTCGCTCTCTGTTTCCGCAGTTAATCTTTCTTGCTCGCTTACTTCATACGCTGACCAAGCTTCTTCAAGTTCCGCCGCTGCTTCAGGGTCTAACTCCACCGCTGGCCCTATGTAGTTACCTTCCGTGTCATAATTCTGTTCGCCAAAGTGCTCTTGATATTCTTCTGCGACCACTCCGCCTTCTGCGGCTTGTTTAACAGAGAGACTTATCCTTCGCTTATCTAGATCCACGTCAATGATCTTCACCCATAGTTCTTCACCAGGAGTAACAACTTGTTCAGGCAAGTCAACGTGGTGTTCTGACATCTCAGAGATATGGACTAACCCTTCAATGTTGTCCCCCACCTGAACGAAACTTCCGAAAGGAACAAGTTTGGTAACTCGACCATAAACAAGTTCTCCGACACGGTGCGAGTCTGCGAATTCCTGCCATGGGTCCTGTTGGGTGGCTTTTAATGAAAGGCTTATTCTCTCTCGGTCAAGGTCTACTTCCAGAACTTCAATTTCGACCTCGTCTCCGATAGTCACAACATCTGACGGGTGACTTACGTGTTTCCATGAGAGTTCGGACACGTGGATCAGACCATCCATCCCTCCCAAATCTACGAACGCTCCGAAATTAACCACTGAAGATATTACTCCGTTCCGCCGCTCTCCAGGTTTTAAGAGATCTAAGAATTCTTCCCTTTGTTCTTTCTGGGTTTCTTCTAGCCAAGACCTTCTTGAAAGAACTACGTTATTTCTATTTCTATCCAACTCTATAATCTTTGCTTCAATCTCCATCCCCATATAGGGCTGAAGGTCACGGACTCGTCGAAGTTCAACTAAAGATGCTGGAAGGAAACCCCGTAAACCAATATCTACAATTAATCCTCCCTTTACAACTTCAATCACTAAGCCTTTGACCATTCCATCATTGTCTTTGACTTTTTGAATGTCTCCCCAGGCCTTCTCATATTGGGCTCGTTTCTTTGAGAGAATCAACCGACCTTCTTTGTCTTCTTTTTGGATGACTAATGCTTCGATCTGGTCACCCACACTTACCAGTTCATCAACAGATACGTCGTTCCTTATTGAGAGTTCTCTCCGCGGTATGACTCCTTCGGATTTAAATCCTATGTCAAGGAGAGCTTCCTCTCTGTCAACTTTAACGACCGTCCCTGAAACCAATTGTCCATCTTCAACTTGAACCATGGACTCTGCAAACGCATCGTCAAGTGATTTATCCCCTAGATCATTTACCGCAATTTCTCTCGGTGTGTAGCCGTCAATGGTTTCGTTTATTTCAGTAGAGGACATGTAATTATTTCTGGTAGACAATAGGACACGTTGGTTTCATAAGATGTTTATTCCGAGAAAGTCAACGACTATTTAGGGTATCAGTCGCTCTCTAAGAGCCAACTCGCTAACCACATATATCCGATATTTATCTAGTTGCGATAAGCAAAAATTCGGGCGTTGTATGGGTTGGAGTTAAACACTCGTACCTGCCAGGAGAAACGGACCAGATCGATTCTACTGTTAATCCTGCTTGCGCTGCCATCAGTCTCAATTCTCTTGGGGTAAAGCAACTGGTCCACAAATCTTGTTTCGTCTCCTTCCCTATAGGGTCTTTCAATACTGCTACCTCATGGTTGACTCCGTGATCAGCATAAAATGTGTCTCTTTCTTCTAAATATTGAAGCTGGAAATACGCAGAAAAAGCTGTCAGTGCTAATTTTCCTCCGTCTACTAAACACGAACTCATTCTTTTAAGAATCTCTCCATCTGGATCTCTAATTTCAACTGCTGTTTGGGGTTCAGCTGCCAGACCGAAAGCTCCTTGACATAAAGATATGACAGCATCAAATTCTTTTTTGAATTGCATTTCACGAGCATCAAGTCTCAGAAATTTTAAACCAGGTAGCTTATTTTGCTCAGCTATCTCAATAAACTTTTTGCTGATATCTATTCCAATAACTTCTACCCCTCTTTCTGCTAACAAGTGAGCGTGCCTGCCTGGTCCACAGCCAACGTCTAGAACTCGCATCCCTGGTTTGAGCCCTAAGTGGTCTATTAGAAAGTTGACTTCTTGTTCTGTTCCCTTAGTAAATGAATACCTAAGGTACGCTTCCCCCATGTGACTTGCAGCTTCTTCAAACCAATGGCCCCCCATATTGTCATAGTAGGCATTAAAAGGTGGGGAATCTATTTCGCTTCGGCCCAAGTCGCACCTGAACTGATATTCACTGCCAAAGGCACGCTCATATCAAATGCCGATCCCATGACTTCTATAGTCGCTTTTTCTGCATCGTAAACTTCTTCTTTGGGGCACTCTAGAATAACTTCATCGTGGACTTGAAGAACTATGCGGCTTCCCATGTTTTCTTTTTTGAGACGATAGTGGAGGTTAACGAGAGCAACTTTGAAAATATCTGCCGCTAGGCCCTGTATGCCAGCATTCATTGCTTGTCTTTCTCCCGCTGCACGTATCCTTGAGTTTGACGACATGAGTTCAGGAATACGACGCCTTCGCCCAAAAAGTGTTTCTGTGTATCCCCGTTCTTTAGCTACCTGAACCGTTGACTCCATATAATCTTTCACTGAAGGGAAAGCTCCGAAATACGAATCCAATATATTCGCTGCTTCTTTATTAGCAATGCCTAGTCTCTGCGCAAGGCCATACGCTTCCATTCCGTAAACAAGCCCGTAACTTACCATTTTTGCTCGTTCCCTCTGTGCCTTAGAAACTTCTTCGGGAACCACTCCGAAAACTTGTGCTGCGGTAGCAGTGTGGATATCTTCACCGGCTTTAAACGCTCTAATAAGTCCCGGATCTTCGGACAGATGGGCAATGCAGCGGAGTTCTATCTGGTTATAGTCAGCAACAAGCAATCTCCAATCTTCTTTAGCAATGAAAACCTCTCGAAACACTTTTCCTTTCTCGGTACGGACAGGAATATTGTGCAAATTCGGTGCATCGGAACTTAGCCTTCCAGTCCGCGCTACAGTTTGGCGAAAGGTAGCTCTGATCCTGTCTCCCGACCCCACCACAGCGAGTAAACCCTCTCCATAGGTTGATCTAAGTTTTTCTACTTCCCTATATTGCAATAGCTGGTTAACCACTGGATGATCATCTTTCATTTTCTCCAAAGTTTGAGCGTCAGTGCTGTAACCAGTCTTTGTCTTTTTCCGTGGCGTCAAACCTAGGTTCTCAAACAAAACCACTTGAAGTTGTTTCGTTGAATTGACATTAAATTCTTCTCCCGCCAATTCATGAATAATTTCTCGGATTTTTCCAACCTCATTTTGAAGTTCATCACGAAGTTCGGTAAGTCGTTTTACATCAATTTGGATTCCAAGATATTCCATTTCAGCGAGAACACCTATCAGCGGAATCTCTATTTCCTCATTCAGGTTTTCTAAACCTTGTTCCTTGATCGCGACCTTTAAGGGGTTAGCTAGAACACTCGCACAAAGAGCTTCTTGCGCTGATTCCATTTCAACTGCTTCAGGGTCTCCATCAAGGTTAAGTTGTCCTTCTTCTGCCACTTCATCAATAGTGAAATTTCTACCAGCGTATTGCATAGTTAAATCCGGCAGCGGATAGTCTGCCTCCGCTGGATTCAAAAGATACGCCGCTATTTGAGTATCCAAATGTATCTTCAGTGGAGGGTAACCTTCCCACAGTAAACCCCGAATTAATCTTTTCAGTCCATGCCCTACGATGCCTCCCTCGCGTTGCAAGAAGGTCGAGAAAATGTCTTTGACTTCTTTGTCTTTAAGAAAAGTTATTGGGAACCAGATAGCAGCACCTTCATTTTGGTTGATCCCAACGGCCAATCCGGACAGACTTTCCTCAGTAGCCCAACTTCCAGCTAACCCAATGGGACCAGTTTCTTTATCAAAAATTTGGAGATGGTCTATCAGCTCTGACGTATTAGAAAGTAAGTTGCATTTCGTTTTCAAACTTTGAACTTTCTCATCCTCTGAAGCAAATTCGCCCTCAAACACCTCACCTAGACGTTGGTAAAGGGTCCGCAATTCTAACTTCTCAAATAATTTCTTAACTTCGTTTATTTCAGGTTTATTCGGAGTCAAATCTTCTAGATCAACGCCTGTGGGTACATCGGTAACAAGTGTCATAATTTCTACGTTTAATCGGGCTTGTTGTTCATTCTCTTCTAAATTTGAGCGCAGTTTAGGCGTCTGTTCATTAGCGGCACCAAAAATCCCGTCGAGGGTCCTGTATTGGTTCACTAGCTTTGCAGCTGTTTTCTCTCCAACGCCAGGTACTCCAGGGAGATTATCTGATTTGTCTCCGCGTAAAGCAGCGTAAGTCACGTAATCCGAGGGAGTCACCCCTGTGCGTTCTCGGATTCCGTCTTCGTCATACAAAACATAGTCCGAAACCCCTCGGCGGTTGTAAAGAACTTTTACGAATGGGTCCCTTACCAATTGATAGCTATCTCGATCACCGGTCACTACTATTGCTGAAATTTCTTTATTTATAGCTTTAGCAGCAAACGTTGCGAGGATATCATCAGCTTCAAATCCGGCTTTTTCTATTGATTGAATTCCAAGAACTTCAAGAGCTTCTTTAGCTACATCGAATTGTAGCTTTAAATCATCTGGAGTTTCCGCCCTACCCGCTTTGTACGTTTCTATTTTTTCATGACGGAAAGTAGGGACGGGCAAATCGAAAGCCACCGCTACCCCGTCTGGGTCATGGTCGCGAATTAAGTTAATTAACATAGTCAAAAATCCATATATCGCTCCAGTTGGTTGACCTCCTGAAGTTCTCATATCTGCTTCAGACAATGCGAAAAATGCTCTATAGAGCAACGAGTTGCCATCTATCAACATCACCGATTTCATCTTTTCATTTCCTCTTATTCTTTCCCCTGAAGCCTTGAATACAAACTATGCCTCATCTTCTAAGATTAAAAGCGCTATTTCTTTCATGGGTAAACGTTCTTCCATCGCTCTCTTTTGGAGATAGCGGTAGGCATCTCTCTCCTTCAGAGCAAATTGATCCATTAAAGTTCCTTTAGCCCGATCCACAATCTTTCGAGTTTCAAGATTTTCTAATAATGCGTCATTTTTTTCTTTAAGGTCGGAAATTTCTTTGAATCGACCTATAGCTAGTTCAACTGATGGAACTAATTCACTGCGCTGAAATGGTTTTACGAGATATGCCAAAGCTCCGGCTTGGCTTGCATCTTGAATTAAATCACGTTGGCTAAAAGCTGTTAACAAGAGAACTGCCGCTATCTTCTCATCGCTTATAACCTTTGCGGCTTCAATTCCGGTTAGGCCTGGCATTTTTATATCGAGTATGACTACATCAGGATTCAGATCTCTTGCTAGTTCTATCGCTTCGTCACCGCGACCGGTTTCTCCTACTACGACATAGCCTTCAGCCTCAAGGCTCTCCCGCAGGTCAAGGCGAATTATCGCTTCGTCTTCAGCGATGACAATCCTTACCAATTGCTTTTTCTCGTCCTTCATTTCTCGGCTGCCATTTGGTCAAGAAGTTCATCTTGCAGAGTTTCTACTTTAAGAATTTCTCTTAATAATGAGTTTCGGTGCCTGCGCATTGATTCTGCATGTTTGCTGGCCTCACGAAGTTCTTTTCCAGCAAGAGGCGTTTCAGAAACCAGAGACTTGATACGAGCATCATCAGCATCATCAGAGAAATGGGAAAGTTGCTCTTCGGCAACTTGGAGATCAGCACGGAGTTGTTTTAATCTTTGCCCCGTTTCAATCAAACGTCGTTCTAGTAACTTACTTGCCACTCATGCATCTTAGTAGCTAGCTCCTGCTAAGAACTCAAAAATACTATTCGCCATTGGGTAATTAACTGTTGAAGTGCCCGGGGCGGGACTTGAACCCGCACTCCCCAGGGGGAAAGGGATTTTGAGTCCCCCGCGTCTGCCAATTCCGCCACCCGGGCAAGTAAAGAAATTTACCTCTTCAGTCGTGAATCGTATCGTTATGAACGATAGAAAGACTATATTTAGGTTGTAGTTTTCCCAATTGTCTCGCGAGAACTGACGTTCTTAGAGAATCTATTGACATCGCAACGTATAATAACTCGCTGACCTATTGTTAATCGCTACGCCGTAATGCCCAAATACAAATAACTCAAATCGCTCTCTCAAGGTAGAAAATGACCAAAAAATTAACAGTTGGGACTCAAAGGAATTACAGTCTCATAAAGGTTCTTAGATGATTGTTTTCACCTACCCCGGTCAAGGGTCGCAAAAAATGGGAATGGGCAATAAATGGCAAGACCATCCTTCATGGGAATTAGTGCTTGAAGCATCTTCTATAACAGGTCGCGACCTGAGTAATTTGCTTCTAAACGCTGATGATGATGAATTAAAGCAAACAAAGAATGCCCAGATAACAACGTTTATAACCTCGATGGTTATTTTTGATGCCCTTCAACGTGTAGGCGTTGAGGCTGCTTCTCATGCTGGGCATAGCTTGGGAGAATACACGGCTTTAACAGCATCAGGGGCTTTGGACTTTGAAGATGCTGTTAAATTAGTTACTGAACGCGGAGAAGCTATGCAGGCATGTGCTGAATCTCAAGAAGGTACGATGGCAGCTATTCTTGGACTTGACGATGAACTTGTTGAAAGTGTTTGCCACCGGGTCGACGACGACGTTTGGGTAGCTAATTATAATGCCCCTGGTCAAGTTGTTATAGCTGGCTCACCGTCAGGCATAGAAGCTGCTTCTGAAATCGCTAAAGAGATAGGCGCTAAACGTGCTATGAGGCTCCCTGTTTCTGGAGCATTCCATACCCCATATATGGAACCAGCTCGTGACCGGCTAAGGGAAGCAATCGAAAGTGTAGAATTCCGATCCCCCGATCACCCCGTTTATGCAAACGTTGACGCTATAGGCCATGAAGCAGCTGGCGATTGGCCCGCTCTTCTTTCTTCCCAACTAACAAGTCCGGTTAGGTGGAGGCAAATTCTTCACCAGCTAGAAGCAGCAGGGTTCGCAACATTTGTAGAAGTGGGACCAGGTGCGGTTCTCACTGGGATGACTAAACGAACGCTGAAAGATACTTCAAATATTTCTGTTAGTTCTCCAGAGAGTATCGACTCACTTCTTGAAATGATTTCAGGTCAACAACCATCAACCGGAGATTCTCTTGAAGGCGAGCACCTTTTTGCTACAGAAAGACTAGTTGTGAGTCCTTGCGCTGGCGTTTTTGTCCCAACGAATGAAGACCTTATCGGACAATCAATCCATGCTGGCTTTCTTTTGGGTCTCGTCAATGAGACTGAAGTCCGAAGCGCTTTTGCCGGCGAGATACAAGGCTTCCTGGCTGTTGACGGAGAAAGGGTTACATCCAGCCAACCTATTGCATGGTTGAGGATAACTAAATGAGCATAAGGACTGGAAATTCTGAGGGTAAGATTACCGGTTGGGGGATGGCCCTTGGTCCTGAAACCATAACCAATGATGATCTTGCCAGCAGAATGGACACAAGTAATGAATGGATACTTGAGCGTACTGGGATCAGTGAAAGAAGAATCGGTGGGACTACCGCAGGTTTAGCAGTTGAAGCAGGGCAAACAGCTCTAGAGATGGCAGGATGCAACGCCAAGGACATAGATCTCTTGATACTGGCGACAACAACACCAGATGACCAAATCCCTGCGACGTCTGGAATGGTCCAACACCAACTGGGCCTTCAATGTGGCGCCATGGATATAAACGCTGCTTGTAGCGGCTTCGTTTATTCACTCGTAACAGGTTTTGGGTTCCTCAAATTAGGATACAAAAAAATACTCATTATAGGTTCAGAAACGTTATCCCGTTTCACTGATTGGGAGGACCGGTCAACTGCGATACTTTTCGGAGATGGGGCTGGAGCTGTGGTGATAGAAGCCCAAGAAGGCGACGGATACCTCCGCGGATGGGACTTAAATTGTGAAGGCTCTTTAAGAGATATCCTCTACGCGGAAGTTGGTGGAACAATCGTAATGGCCGGAAAGGAAGTTTTCCGAAAAGCCGTACTAGCAATGACTGAATCTGCAAAATCTTCTATGACCGCTGCAGGTTTGTCTCCTAGCGATATTTCTTATGTTATTCCTCACCAAGCCAACATCCGCATTATTGAATCTTCAATGAAACGACTCGGTATCGCCAAAGATCGCGCTGTCTCTGTCCTTCACAAAACAGGCAATAACTCTTCAGCCTCTATCCCAATTGCTTTATTTGAAGCTTTAAACGATGGGAGAATCAAATCCGGTGATATTCTCCTTTTAGTTGGTTTTGGAGCAGGTATGACGTCAGCTAGCGCAGTAGTTCAATGGGGTGAAGCTAATGAGTGAAATAGCATTAGTAACAGGAGCCAACCGTGGAATCGGTTTCTCAATTGCCCAAAGGCTCCACACTGATGGCTTTACTGTTATAGGCACTCACCGTACTTCCCCCGCAGCTAATGCTGAATTCACTTCGGTCGAATGCGATATCACCATCCCTGAAAGCATTGAATCAGCTTTCACTAACGTTGAGGATAGATTTGGCCCAGTTCAGGTTCTTGTAGCAAATGCAGGAATCACCAAAGATAATTTACTGCCCAGAATGAGCGAAGAAGATTTCTCGTCAGTCATTGAAGCAAACCTTACCTCTGCCTACAGGCTTACCAAACGAGCTATAAAGCCTATGATGAAAAAAAAGTGGGGCCGCATTATTCTAATTTCCTCTGTAGTGGCTACCGTCGGACAAGCCGGGCAAGCTAATTATGCGGCTTCCAAGGCTGGATTAGTAGGACTGGGAAGATCAATTGCTAAAGAATTCGCTTCTAGAAACATAACAACAAATATTGTGGCACCTGGTCCTGTTCGCACAGACATGATTGAGGCGCTATCCGAAAAACAGAGAGAGTCTATTCTTGCGTCTGTGCCCATTAACAGGTTCGCTGAACCTAACGAAATAGCATCAGCTGTTTCTTTTTTAGCTAGTAAAGATGCTAGCTATATTACTGGAGCTATTATCCCTGTTGATGGCGGTCTAGGCATTGCTTAGCGAATAGTATTAACTTATCAGGAAAGGATATATATGAGTGACGAGAATTTTGAACGGTTTAAGAGATGCGCTGTAGATGTGCTCTCTGTTGAAGCTGATCAGGTAACTTTAGAAGCAAAGTTTGCAGAAGACCTAGATGCAGACAGCTTGGACCTGGTTGAGCTCGTAATGGAACTTGAAGAAGAGTTCGACATAACCGTTGAAGAAGAAGAGCTTCAAGATTTACCTACCATAGGTGACGCATTTAAGTTGATTTCTAGCAAATTGTAATGAACTCGCGCGTTGCTATCACAGGGATAGGCGTTGTTTCAAACGCTGGTGTAGGAACTGAAGCTTTTTGGGACTCACTAATGACTGGGGTACCTGAACACGGATTTTTTGTAAAGGATTTCGACCCGCTTCCTTACTTTGATGACAATGCCAAACAGGCTCGCCGTTCTGATCGATTTGCACAATTCGCTCTCGCCGCAGCCCATGAGGCGATTACTCAGGCTGGAGATTTTTTAGACGACCCCACTTCGGCCGGTAGTTGGGTTGGAACAGGAGTAGGTGGGATATCTACTCTCGAAAATCAAACGGGTGTACTCGCTGATAAAGGTCCTCGCCGCGTATCTCCCTTTCTCGTCCCAATGATGATGGCTAATGCAGCATCGGCGAGCATTTCCATGAAATACAACTTGCAGGGCCCTTGCGAAACTACTGTCACCGCCTGCGCTGCAGGAACTCATTCCATTGGAAGGGCAGCAGATCTAATCAGATGCGGGAAAAGTAAGGTTATGATAGCAGGAGGGACTGAAGCTGCATTGACTCCAATTGGAACCCAAGGCTTTATAAACATGACTGCAGTATCAAGTTCTGGTATCAGCAGACCATTTGATAAAGAACGCGATGGGTTTTTGCAATCGGAAGGAGCCGGCATTCTTGTGCTTGAAGAATGGAATCATGCAGAATCTCGAGGAGCTCTTATCCTTGCTGAACTTATGGGTTTAGGAAGCACTGCAGACGCTCATCACATCACTGCCCCTGCCCCGGGCGGAAACGGTGCGGTCAGATGCATGAACGCCGCAATTTCAGACGCGGGACTGTCCCCCGTCGATATTGTTCACATAAACGCACACGGAACATCCACTCCTTTAAATGATGCGGCAGAAGCTGAAGCTATAGAGAGAGTTTTTGGAAACCTTCGCCCACTCGTTACAGGAACTAAAAGTGTAACTGGGCATTCCCTTGGTGCTGCTGGTGCTTTAGAGGCCGTTGCTGTTGTGCTGTCAATCCTTAATGGAACTATTCCACCTACTCATGGAACTACTCAAATTGACCCTGAACTCAAAAACATTAATCTCGTTATCGGGGAACCACAGAGTTGGATACCGGGCCCAGCGATAAGCAATTCCTTTGGATTCGGTGGCCACAATGGAACAATTGTGATCGGACCAGCTACCGGCGCTTAATCATCAATTAGCGATCCACAACGACAAACATCAAATCAGCAACACAAGCCAAATCCCCATCAACTCGTGCTTCCCCAGTTGCCCTACCCCCTTTAGAAGTTAAACGATTTACTTCTATACGCAATTGCAAGGTTTCGCCTGGATGAACCTGTCTTCTGAATCTAGCTTTGTCTAGTCCCCCAAATAATGGAAGTTTCCCAGCAAATTTGTCATCGGACAAGACAAGATAGGCCCCTAATTGCGCAATTGATTCGCACATCAAGACACCTGGCAAAGTTGGCCTTCCGGGAAAGTGACCTTCAAAGAATTGTTCGTTCCCATCTAAATCCCAAATTGCTGTCGCTGATTTTCCTGGTTCTAGATTCGTTATTTCAGTTAAGAACAAAAAAGGATCTCTGTGTGGTAGCACATCTTCGGGTTTAGGAAAGTTCATAATTCCACAAAAATGAGTTAGGGGCCGTCAGTGACGGCCCCTAACCACAATCAAATCTAATAGGACGAGGTGGAAGCTTTAGCAGCAGCTTTCAACTTTGATCCTGCAGATATCTTTATAGTGTTAGCTGCGGCTATTTGAATGGTTTCCCCTGTTTGTGGGTTCCTGCCAGCTCGAGCTGCACGATGACCCCGATCGAAGGTAACGAAACCGCTTAGAACGATTTTGTCGCCGCCTCCACAAACAGCACTCGTGACGGTTTCTTCAAGTCCTTTTAGAACTTTGTCTACGTCACTCTGGCTAACGCCGGTACTACCTGAAATAGCAGCACATAGCTCTGACTTATTCATATTTATCCTCCTGCGCCGAAACCAGGCTTATCCCAGTAAGGCAATCACACGCATTTGCGTATATCAGCTAAATTACACTGTTGTAAGCATAAAAGGCGGTCATTCCGAAAATATTTCATCTCCCGCCGCATATTGACGAAATCCATCTAAAAATGCGTAAGGGCCGCCCCGAAGGACGGCCCTTACTAAAATCGAAAAGTTTTACCTTCCGACACCCTTTCCTAGAGCAGACACAGCTGCATCTTTAATTGGGCCGAAAGCGAGAATGATAATTGCCAGAGCAACGTCTGAACCAAAGTCACCCATACTGAGAATCTCAGTATCGATGCCATATCCAGAGACGGATGCGTCCGTAATTACCACAAACAGATAAGCCCAAATAAGGGATAGGTTTGCGCCGACTAGTGGAAGGCCTTTTAGCATTCCACCTACACCGGCTAGGTCGAGAATACTATCTAGCACGGCGATTACACCCTGCAGTAGCATTCCCATTACAAATAGTGTGACAAATGTTGCCATCATAATATTGAAAGCTCCTTGTTTAAATTTAAACAACGGACCAGGGTCCTCAACTAAAGTCAATTTACCTGGCTGAGTACTAATTTAGTCTTTTTCGCATGTTCGTGTGATGATAGTTGTATTTTCTTTAATTTTCTCTAAAAACTATTTGCAAAAATGGCTTTGAACTGGGGAAATGGCGAATTTCATTTATTTGATAAATTGGGCGCTTTTTTCATAAAAACAGTCGAAAAGGCTAAATTGTGTCTAAAGCAGTTCGGAGTTCTGTCACGAATTCACCTACGCTTTCAGCCCCTCCCCCATCTAATAGCCTCTGAACAATTGCGGACCCGACGATGCAGCCATCTGATACTTTGGCGACTTCTTGAGCTTGTTTCGGAGTCCCTATTCCAACGCCAACAAGTACTGGTTTATCTGTAACTTCTTTGCACCTTCTGGCGATCACCTGAGCGCTGCTTGCTAGCTCTTCACGTGCACCTGTAACCCCTAACAAACCAACTGCATATACGAAACCGCTGCTATTTTCACAAATTTCTGGAAGTTGTTCGTCCGTGGTTGTTGGAGCTGCAAAAAGAATAGTTTCAATACTGCTTTTGGCTGCTGTATCCATCCATGGTTTCGCTTCTAGCAAAGGTAAATCTGGCAGGATAGCCCCGGAAATTGCTGATTCTTTAAGTTCCGCTGCGAACCGTTCTAATCCGTAACGATAAACCACGTTGTAATAGGTCATGATTGCAAGAGGAACATCAATCTCAAGGCTCGCTATATCGTTAAGTATTCTCTCTGGCGTAATACCTTTAGACAGCACTACATCATTTGCCATTTGTATTGTGGGTCCATCCATAACTGGATCAGAGAACGGAATACCAATTTCAATAGCATCTGCTCCTGCATCAGCAGCAGCAGAAATTGTTTCTAAGTATCCACTGAACCCGCCTGTTATATAAGGGACAAGGCATTTCCCGCCTTGCTGTATTTTCTTTGTTAACGCAGCCTCTATTCCTTCATGACGTGACATCATCCAAGTACTTCCATCATTTGCATGGCATCTTTATCACCACGACCGGAGAGATTAAGCAGGACAGTTTTCCCTGAAAGGGATTCTCTATCGCGACTCATCCATGCAAGAGCGTGGGCTGGTTCCAGTGCTGGGATGATGCCTTCTGTTCTTGATAGGAGCTGGAATGCTTCTATCACTTCAGCATCGGTTACTTTTTCATATCGCGCTCTGCCTATATCAGCTAAGTGCGCATGTTCTGGACCTATACCGGGGTAATCTAATCCTGCAGAAATCGACTCAGCTTCTAGGACTTGCCCCCATTCATCTTGCAGAATGTATGAGAGAGATCCATGCACAACACCTGGGATGCCCCGTTCAATCGCTGCTCCCCCAGCTGGTTCCACCCCAACTAGTTCTGCTTCCGTATCAACAAAGCCTGAGAAGATTCCTATTGCATTTGATCCCCCTCCAACACATGCTGTAACTACATCAGGGACTCTGTCGAGAACATCCATACATTGGCTATATGCTTCCGCCCCTATTACTCGGTGAAATTCGCGTACCATCCAAGGGTATGGGTGAGGGCCCATTACTGACCCGAGGCAGTAATGAGAATCTTCAACTGTTGCTACCCAGTCTCGCATCGCTTCGTTTATAGCGTCCTTAAGTGTTCGACTTCCAGAAACAGCAGGTCTAACTTCTGCACCGAGTAAACGCATTCGAAATACATTAAGAGCTTGTCTTTCGATATCTACTTCTCCCATATAGACCACACACTCCATACCGAAAAGTGCAGCAGCTGTAGCAGTCGCTACTCCATGTTGACCGGCTCCTGTTTCCGCTACTAACCGAGTTTTGCCCATGCGTTTCGCAAGCAAAGCCTGCCCTAACACATTATTGATCTTATGCGAACCGGTATGATTGAGATCTTCTCTTTTAAGTATGACCTGACACCCCAACTCTTCCGATAGTCGGTCGCATCTTGTGATTGGTGAGGGCCGTCCAGCGTAGTCGTGGAGAAGGTCGTCGAGTTCTTTTCGGAAATCAGTTGAGCTCCATGCTTGCTTGAAAGCTATTTCAAGTTCTTGACAGGCGGGTATTAGCGTTTCGGGGATAAACATTCCACCGAATTTTCCGAATCTGCCCAATTCGGTTGGTTCATTCATCGCCATGTTGAGTCTTCTTCCCAGTCGTAGGGTTCCTCATCATTAACTTTATTATCCTTTAATTCTTGCAATTCACGCCCGGCTTTCTTAGCTGTTTGCACGAATGCTCTAACCAGAATTGGGTCCTTTACGCCTGGGGAACGTTCCACTCCAGATGAGACGTCAACCCCCCATGGTTTTACCTTTTGGATTCCTTGAGTGACATTATCTGGCGTTAATCCCCCTGCAAGAATCAGCGGTACTCCGGGTGGGGCATTTTCAGCCATTTGCCAGTCAAATATCTCTCCTGCCCCAGGGATCTCAGAATCAACAAGGATCGCATCTGCTTTAAAGTCCTCTGCGGAGTAGAACGCTTCCGACCCTGCTGTGACAGCTTTAAAAACGGTCCGTACTTCCTCTTTGACCTTCATTACATGTGATGTTGATTCAACTCCATGGAGCTGGGCTGCCATCAGTCCCGTTTCATTCATAACTTTTATGATCCTGTCTGGGAGTTCATCTTTAAAAACGCCGACTGTCATAACGTCCGGTGGCAAACGTCTCACTATGTCTGCCACTCTGGAAACAGCAATTTTTCTTTGAGAAGGGGCGAATACGAACCCTACGGCATCAGCACCGACAGCAACTGATAGCAGAGCGTCTTCTTCATTGGTGATACCGCATATTTTCACAAACACAATTTGACGTTATCGGAAATTGTGCCGGTATCTGCAGTATTTAGAGTTCCTTCAATTCTTTAATGATTAGTCCAGGCATTTCGGAAACAACCAAAGCTTCTCCGATAAGAACTGCGTCGTATCCCGCAGCCGCCAAGGCTTTCGCATCCGAAGGCGTTTTTATTCCACTCTCTGCAACTTTCACTACATCTTCGGGAATTTGTTCGACAACACGGAGAGCACGTTTTTGATCTACTTTAAATGTTTGAAGGTCTCGTTGATTGACGCCAATCATCTCAGCGCCAATTTCTAATGCGATCTCAATTTCGCTCTCATCATGGGTTTCTACCAAAGCATCCATTCCTAGCACAGTCGCCAAATTGTAAAGTTCGCGTAACTGGTTTTTCTCTAAAGCTGAAACAATAAGAAGGACACAATCAGCGCCCATTATTTTGGCGTCACAGATGTCTCTGGGGTCGATGGTAAAGTCTTTTCTTAGGATTGGCAGGTCTACTACTAAACGCACTGCTTGGAGATCAGATTCAGAACCTCCGAAATGTTCGCTATCAGTGAGAACTGAAATGCAAGCCGCACCAGATACTTCATATTGGAGAGCAACAGCTGAAGGGTCCAGATCGGCTCTAAAGATGCCCTTGGAAGGAGATTTTCTCTTAATCTCAGCTATTACCGATAAACCAGATTCGTTAGTAATTTTCTCTGCGAATTCTCTCGGTGGGTTTGAAGGAACGAGTTTCAGAAGATCAGCAAATGATCTACGGTCATTTGCTGATCTGCTTCGGTGAAAAGCCAGAATCTTATCTAAATATGTCGAATCCGTCATTATATGACTCGCGTTAGTTTGATCTTTTTCCTGATTAAGAATAATAACTCGTAAATCGTCATGGGAGTAATTCAACCTTGACTGGTAATCCACCCACAGTGGCTTCAATTGGCGCTTTAAACTTTCGTGAAATATAGGCAAGTCCGACCGCACCACTGAGAGTTGTGCAACTCGAAGTCACATATCCAATGTTCTCCCCTGAAATCGTAATTGAGTCTCCTTGAGTTATTTCGTATTCAGAAAAAAGAATCCGTAAATGTTTGGGGACTTTATTCCCTCTGCTATCTATTCGCGCTACTAGTTCCTGACCCGTGTAACAACCCTTTGTGAAGGAAACGCTTCGCTCAACTAAACCAGTCTCTGCGGGAATGGTTTCGGCATCCATTTCTTTACCCATTCTTGGTACTCCGTTCAGAATTCTAAGGAGCTCAAATTCTTGCGTGATTTGCACTGTCAACTCCTCTGGTGCGTAAATTGATGCGCCTATCAGATCTACACCTTCTACTAGAGGCCAATCTGAGCTAGCAGCAATCAAATCAACATTTGGCAATGATTGGTATTTTGCAGCTCCAGAGCCCCTTATCGCCACCCAGTTCCATTGCTCTAATTCAATATCGCACTGGACCCGAAGTTTAAAACGAAATAGTCTTTTGACAGTTTCTTCTCCAAAATCTTCATCAACATCTAGTAAGAAATGGCTGTCAGAGATTTGAGAAATTCGGAACCAGGAAGAAATCTTCCCATTTGGGTTCAACAAAAAGGACCAAGCTGAGTCTCCGGGATTCATTTGAACAATATCTTGGCTCATTTGCCCTTGGAGGAAGGATTCGGCGTCTGGGCCACTTACTCGAATCACATCTCTTTTCAGATTAAATGCATAAGCTTCACTCTGAAGAGTTGTTTGGTACACGTCTTCAAATTCCACTTTTTCTCATTAAGGTCATTTTTTCTGCGGGGCGTACGGCGGAGAGAAGTGCTTTTGCTTTTGCCCAACACTCTTGGAATTCATTGATTGGTTCACTATCTGCGACTATGCCTGCTCCTGCTTGAACAGAAGCAGAATCACCAGTAATTACCATTGTTCTAATTGCTATAGCGTTATCAAGGTTTCCAGAGAAGTCTAAATATCCGACTACGCCCGCATAAGGACCTCTTTTGGTTTTCTCTAAGTCATCAATTATTTGCATAGCTCGAACTTTTGGAGCTCCAGATACTGTTCCTGCGGGGAAAGTTGCCTTAAGTACGTCTACAGGAGATAAGTCTTTAGCTAAGACTGCTGAAACTTGTGAAGTGAGGTGCATGACATGACTGTAGAACTCTAAAGTCATCATTTCGTCCATTTCTAAAGTTCCATATTCCGCTATTCTGCCGATATCGTTACGCGCTAGATCCACTAACATGACATGTTCTGCTAGTTCTTTGGGGTCTTCTTGAAGCTCAGAAGCGAGTTTACGGTCTTCTATTTCTGTCTCGCCTCTTTTGCGTGTACCAGCGATAGGTCGGCTAGTCACTTTGCCTCCGCGTAATTGGACAAGAGGTTCTGGCGAACACCCTACGAGAGTGACGCCTTTCTGTCGAACAAAATACATGTAAGGACTTGGGTTTATTTGTCTTAGAACCCTGTAAACATCAAATGGATCCGCATTGAGCTTGAAGTCAAAACGCCGGGAAAGCACCACTTGGAAAATATCGCCTGCGAGAATATGCTCTTTAGCAGTTTCAACAGCAAGGCAAAACTCATCTTCTTCCATGGTTGATTGCACTTCAGGAAGATCGTCATCTAACAATGGTGGTTCAAGCAGGGGTTCTGTTAATGGTTTCGCTCCATCTTGTGTAAGTTGCTCTAAACGAGTCAAGGCTTCTTCATAGGCTGCTTCTACTTCTGCTTCAGTGCTCTCCGGAGCTACTATTGCGTTAGCGATTAAGAAAACTCGTTGACTCCAATGGTCAAACACTGCGAGTTCACCAATGATGGACATGATTGCTTCAGGCAAATCTAGATCATTTTTTGGCGCTGTTGGCAGTCTTTCGATTTCCCTCACAATGTCATATCCTAGGTATCCAATTAGGCCAGAGTACATAGGTGGCAAAGCATCAATTTTTGGTGTTACCAAAACTTCTTGCAGTGACTGCACTAACTCCAGTATTCCATTTTCTGTCTCAACGGGAATTGAAATATTTCCTTCAACAAATATTTCCTCATCACTTTTACTTATGGTCAGAAGTGGATTTCTGCCAACGAAAGACCATCTACTCCATCTCTCTCCATTTTCAACCGACTCGAGTAAAAATCCTGAGCCATTTCCTACAACGCGCGCGAATGCAGCCACTGGTGTTACTAGGTCTGCTACCAATTCTCTCCAGACGGGAATTATTGTGTAATTCTTTGAATACTGAAGGAATTCTTCGCGTGTTATTCCCATAGCTTATAGGTAGAGCCCTGTGGAACCCTGGTCTAGCCGCTCTGCAGCAACAGCATGCACATCTCGTTCACGCAGGATGATGTAATCATTTCCTCGTACCTCAACTTCATACCGGTCTTCGGGATTAAATAGAACTTGATCTCCTATTTCCATACTCCGTACATTCGGTCCAGTAGCTTTTACTTCTGCCCAAGACAAACGCCTTGAAACCTGAGCGGTAGCTGGGATCAAGATTCCACCAGATGAGCGGCGTTCACCATCTTCGCCAGGTATTTCTACAAGGATTCGGTCATTCAACATTTTGATTGGCAGTCGTTCTGAGGGGGTTGGAACACCTGATTTTTTCTTGGTTTTAGCTGATTTAGCTGATTTAGCTGATTTATCAGTATCTTTGTTTTTCTGCTTCTCTTGTTTATCGGTCACAGTTCTACAAACTATCTGGATTAAGGGAAACTAACGACATTAATTTAAATTCACAAGATCTTATCTCAAACTACATAGTGGGCCTGACCGAGATTTCCTGATCTCGCAGGTATTCTTTCACCTCTGAAATAGACATTTTACCATAATGGAAGACACTCGCTGCCAGTAGAGCATCAGCATGACCATCTAGGACTCCTTCTTTAAAATGACTTAGCTCTCCGACTCCCCCGCTAGCAATGATTGGGATATTAACTGCCCTAGCAACAGTTGAAGTCAATTCACAGTCAAAGCCATCCTTTGTTCCATCTCTATCCATGGAGGTGAGCAGTATCTCTCCGGCCCCAAGGCTCTCTCCGTTCTTTGCCCACTCAACTACGTCCATCCCTGTGGGAGTTCTCCCTCCATGTATGAATACCTCGTAACCACTCGAGAGCTTCCCGATTCTAGGTTTTTCACACTCTCTTGCATCTATTGCTAGGACAACGCACTGGTTGCCGAACTCAGAGGCTATTTCCGAAATCAATTCAGGCCGTTGCACTGCTGCTGTATTTAATGATATTTTCTCTGCACCTTCGCGAAGGAGTTTGCGCGCATCTTCTACAGTTCGGATTCCACCACCAATAGTAAACGGAATGAAAACTTTTTCTGCACAACGGCGAACCAATTCATACACAGTATTACGTTCATCAGAAGATGCTGTTATGTCAAGAAAAACTAGCTCGTCAGCTCCTTCTTTATCGTATCGAGCGGCTAGTTCCACTGGGTCCCCAGCATCTTTCAAGTCAATAAAATTTGTTCCCTTAACTACCCTTCCTTTCGATACGTCAAGACAAGGAATAATTCTAATATTTCGCATCATTCTCCTTTCCCAGTGATTGCGTCCGTACGTGTTGGAGTGCTTCTCCAAGATCTACTACCCCCTCGTAAAGAGCTTTTCCTGTAATGACCCCAGAGAGTTTCCTACTCCCATTTTCTAGTTCTATCAGGTTCTCCAAATCCTGCATAGAACTCAATCCCCCTGATGCAATAATCTGAATTGATGTCTTTGCAAGCATTTCTGATAAACCTTTCAAGTCTGGTCCTTCCAGCGTTCCATCTTTTTGTATCTCGGTGACTATCGCAGTTTCAGCACCACTTGATTCAAATCGCGAGGCAAGGTCTGTAACTTTTAATTCTGTTGCCACCTGCCACCCGCGCGTTGCTACGTATCCATCTTTCCCGTCAATACCAACAGCTACTCTAAAGCCTTTATCAGCTAAGACCTCTAACAATTTTGGTTGTTCAACTGCTGCAGTTCCCAAGACGATACGTGTGACTCCTGCTTCAAAAAGAGTTTGAGCAGTTTCAACACTTCGAATTCCTCCTCCGACTTGGACAGGTATCTTGAGTTTTTGAGCAATGGAGGCGATTAGCTTGTGATTTCTTAGATCACCAGTTCTAGCAGCGTCCAAGTCAACTATATGCACCCATTGAGCACCGTTTTCTTCAAATTCTAGAGCTTGATTTAGCGGGTCGCTACCGTAAACTTTCTCTTTTGAATAATCACCTTGATACAACCGTACGCATTTCCCGTCAACGATATCTATAGCTGGGTAAACAGTGAATTTCATGATCTATTCTCACAATAAGTTAAAAAGTTTTTGAGAAGAATTCTTCCAGCTTCACTAGATTTTTCAGGATGGAATTGAGTTGCGAAGACAGATTCTTTTTGGATAGCTGCTACTACCCGCCCGCCATAGTCGCATATTCCAGTAACGACACCATCTGTGCTTACTTCTTCAACAGCATATGAATGAACGAAGTAGAACCATTTATCGTTTAGTCCACTAAGCAGTGGGGATTCTTTCTCTACCTTGACTGAATTCCATTGCATTTGTGGAAGTTTGATAACCCCTGGAAGCAATTTAATTTGACCCGAGAGAATCCCTAGCCCCGGGATTCCTGGAGATTCTTCCGATGATTCAAATAATAATTGCATTCCTACACAGATCCCTAAAAAGGGCATGCCATTTGCTATCGCTTGTCGGGATATGGCACCGATTCCAGTTTGCGACAAAGCTTCAGCACATTTCCCGAAATTTCCCACTCCCGGCAGTACTACTCCATCAGAAGCTAACACCGTTTCCGGATCACGAGTTAGTTGAGCTTCCGCTCCAACTTTCTCAAATGCTTTCTGTGCCGATCTTAGATTCCCGATGCCATAGTCAAGCACCGCGATTCGAACCATCTACAACACGCCTTTTGTAGACGGGAGGTCATTTCCCTCAATTCTTACTGCTTCTCTTAAAGCTCTTGCAGTGCCTTTAAACAACGATTCAATAACATGATGGGTGTTTTTCCCTCGTGCGAGTACTTGGTGAACAGTAATTTCACTTGACATCACAAAGGCCCTCCAAAACTCTTCAATTAACTGTGGATCAAATGGTGGTTCACTCAAAATCTTTTGACCAGGAGGCTCTACATCATAAAACAAAAACGGTCTCCCAGATATATCTAAAGAAACGTCCACTAGGGCTTCGTCAAGTGGGCATGACGCAGTTGCGAATCTTCTGATCCCCACCTTCGTTCCTATAGCTTCCTTCAAACATCGACCAAGTGCAATCCCGACGTCTTCGACCGTGTGGTGAGCATCTATTTCGAGATCTCCCTTAGCCTTTACGGTTAAGTTGAATCCTCCATGTCTTCCAAGTTGGTCAAGCATGTGGTCAAAGAAAGGTAAGCCTGTTTCAATATCAGTCTCTCCGGCGCCATCAAGCGTAAGTGAAACGTTGATTGAAGTTTCTTTCGTTTCTCTATCATAAGTTGCTGAACGTTTTTCCATTATTCCAGTATCCCCTTTAATGCATTAAGAAACATGTTATTTTCCTCTAGCGTTCCAATTGTTACTCGCAAACAATTCTCCAATCGAGGCCAAGACGAACAATTTCTAACCAAAATGGAGCGCTCCAGCAGCAATTCCCATAACTTCTGCCCAGATATTCCTACCTTCTCAACCGGCTTGAAGAGAATAAAATTAGCGCCACTTTCCCATTGTTTTACAGGTAATTGCTGAAGAGCTTCAGCGACTCTTTCTCTTTCCGAAGACAATAATTTTACTCTTGAATTCATCTCATCTACATGTTCCAATGCAAGACGGCCAGCTATTTGTTTGAAAGCGTCAAGATGGTAAGGAAGCAAGATTTCCTTCAGAGCCTTCACAATCCTCTCGGGTCCAACCAAATAACCAAGTCGCGCTGATGCCATGCTCCAGGTCTTTGAAAAAGTTTTAGAAACCACAATTGGAGCGTCATCATTAACTAACCTGACTGCGGACCAATCAGAAAATTCACTGTATGCCTCATCTACTACAAGCAATGTTCCCATCTTTGAACATTCTTCCATTACGTAGTTGATCAATTCCTTTGAATCAACAATTCCAGTGGGGTTGTTGGGAGAGCAAAGGAAAATTAAGTTTGGTTTTTGAGCTATTACTGCCTCCGCTGTTTCTTGGTCAATTATGAACGAGGGATTGCGTTCTGCTGAGATAATTGAAGTTCCAGTAATTCGGGCTATATGCGAATGCAAGGCATAGGTCGGTTCAAATATTCCCACTGATCTGTTAGCCCCGCCATAAGCGAGATATAGCGATTGGAGGATTTCATTTGAGCCATTAGCGGCAACAACGTTACCGGATACCACATTGTGGTAAGACGCGATACTTTCCACTAGCTGACTAGCTTCTCGATCAGGGTATCGATTCCAACCAATTTCTGAGATCTCTTTTTCAAGGTCTTCTATCCATTTTTCAGGAGGCGGATAGGGGCTTTCGTTGGTATTCAATCTGACATCTACTTGCATTTGAGGGGAGTGATAGCCAGCTAAGAGTGCTACTTCATCACGAACTTTTGGCCAAGTCATTTTTCTCCCTCAATTCTGAGGCGAACGGAAAGTGCATGCGCATTTAAACTTTCTGCTTCTGCGATAGTGGTGATCGTATCTGCTACACCCGTAAGTGCTTCTTGATCCATTTCCACGATATGGATGTCTTTCAAAAAATCATCAACCGTTAAGGCACTGGCGAAGCGGGCTGTGCTGTCTGTCGGGAGTACATGGGATGGACCCGCTACATAGTCTCCTACAACTGCTGGACTCATCTCTCCAACAAATACAGCTCCAGCATTTCTTATCTTCTTTAGACACTGCGATGGTTCTTCAAGCATTAACTGAAGGTGTTCAGGAGCTACATAATTAGAAACATCCATAGCTTGTTCTGGACCATCAACAAGTACCGCATATCCTCCAGTTTCAAATGTTGAGCGAATATCTTCCAAACGAGGTGATTCTTCTGCCAATATCGATACTTCGTTAAGGATGGACTCAATTACTTCATCACTCCATGAAATAAGCCATGACATTCCTCCTGGTCCATGTTCTGCTTGGACTATAAGATCTATCGCAGCCAATTTAGGGTCAACGGTATCATCAGCAACAACTACTATTTCGGAGGGGCCAGCAAATGCTGCAGCAATACCCACATCGCCGGAAACTAGTTTCTTAGCGGTAGCAACGTACACGTTACCAGGTCCTACTATTACATCTACTGGGTCAATGGATTTAGTACCGTAAGCCATAGCCGCTATTGCTTGGGCACCCCCCACCATGTAGATGTTGGAGACTCCAGCTATTCTTGCCGCTACCAATGTTGCTTGATCTATTCTTCCTGATTTATTTGGTGGAGCGCACACTATTACTTCTTCTACCCCAGCAACCATTGCGGGGATAGCTGTCATAAGCAATGTGGAGGGATAAGCAGCCCGACCTCCAGGAACGTAGCATCCGGCCCGCAGAACCGGTTGGTGTATGGTCTGAACGGAGATTCCATCCAGTTCGAAGTTTTTCTTTTCCCTTATCTGACTTTTGTGAAAGGTTCGTATACGCAAAGCAGCATCCGATAAGGCAGATTTAAGATCTTGGGAGCAGTTCATGATCGCTTCTTCAACATCTTCTTCAGACACTAGAAAAGATTCTGGAGCCCCACCATCAAATTTTTCTGCATAAGCTCTAAGTGCTGAATCACCATTCAATTTCACATCATTGATAATTGATGAAACAACTGACTCAGTGTCATCTTCTAGTTGAATTGGTCGAGGAAGTTCTTCAGAGAGTCTCTTCGGGTGTATTCCTGTTAGGTTTAATCGTGTAAGCACACCTATACGGTATACGCCCTGAAAGTGACTTGGGAAGCAATTTACGTTAAGAAGAGAATATGTCAGATCAAAACACCACTGGAGAAGAAAGTATCGCAGAACTGTCCTCTGTCGCCTTCCAGATAGAAGACCTACTTTCCCGAGTGACCAAAACAGCTAAAAGCCTTGAAGTAGCAGGTTTAGAGACCAGCGCTCACGAGCTTTACGAGGTAGAACGCTCACTGCTATCGGCTTCTCGGAGACTTCGAAGAGCTAGCAGCGAACTCAAACAATAAAAGCTTCTGGACAAAAATAATTAAGCACGCAGCCGCCGCAGTTAGGTTTCCTCGCATAACAAACGCGTCTACCATGGAGGATGACGCGGAGACTGAATTCGCCTCTTTCTGATGGTGGAAGCATTGGGCTAAGTACCTTTTCAACTTTTACAGGATCTGTTTCTTGCGTAATATCAAGACGTCTAACTAGTCGACCTACATGAGTATCAACTGGCAAACCCGGCAAACCCAATGCCACGCTTCTCACAACGTTCGCTGTTTTTCTTCCAACACCTGGAAGGCTAACTAGATCGGGCATTGCTTCAGGAACAGAACCGCCAAATTCGGAAATTAATTTCTGAGCCATCCCTTGTAAGTTTTTTGCTTTAGAGCGATACAGACCAATTGACTTGATATAGCCTTCAATCTCTATTACCTCTGAAACCGCTAATGACTCTGGATTGGGATACCTCCTAAATAAAGCTGGAGTTACTTTATTAACGGAAACATCTGTAGCTTGGGCTGAGAGGATCGTCGCTGTTAAGAGCTGAAAGGGAGTTTGGAAATTAAGCTCGCAATCTGCGACAGGAAATACCACCTTCAGTTCCTCATGCGTTCTTCTACATCTGCCTGCAGCTGTGCGTGGACGTGCCATGTTGACAACATAGTATCTATAACGCGGATAACTTAGTGATATGGAAATTGTTGTAGCAAAAGATCCACCGCAGGGTTTTGATCTCTCTATAACCGTCCCCTCGCAATATCCCGCAGGCTTGCTTATTACAGATCTGAAACGAATTATTGATTCTTATACGAGATCCCACACAGATAACAATACGATCCAAGTATGGCTTGAGAATGCTCAGGAAGATGACAGCGAACAGCTCAAAGAACTCAATCTTTACCCTTACAGAGATCTCCTCCAAATGCGTTGCAAACTTCCAATCTCTATTGATGGAATAGAAACTAGGTCGTTCCTGCGAGGAACTGACGAAGCTGCTTTCCTTGAAGTAAACAGTAGAGCTTTCCACTGGCACCCTGAACAAGGCACCTTAAATCTCAAAAAGCTAACAGCTATCTTTGAAGAAGATTGGTTTGAAGAAGAGGGATTTCTTATTCATGAGATTGGTGAGAGACTGGCTGGTTTTTGTTGGACAAAAGTCCATTCAAAAGATACAGAAACTTTTGGCGAAATTTTCGCAATCGCTGTAGATCCTGAATTCCATGGGAACGGCATCGGGAAATCATTAACGGCTTCAGGACTGCATCACTTAACAGACAAAGGGATTTCTATCGGCTTGCTTTACGTGGAGTCCGATAATCTCCCTGCAATTCGCATCTATGAGCAAATTGGTTTCACTATTCATACAACCAATCGTGCCTTCCGTAATCGCCATTAAAAATAGAAAATTCTTAGTACCATAAACCTATGGACATTGACTCGGGCCTTCCTATAGGGCAAGAAAAAGCCAGAACTGTCCAGAAGATGTTTGACCAAATTGCTCCTCGTTATGATTTCGTTAATCGTGTGATGACATTCCGACTTGACGTACGTTGGAGAAAGAAAACAGTGAAAGCTCTCTTGCTTCCACCAGCCTCTACAGTCGTTGACCTAGCTTGTGGGACTGGCGACTTCTGCTGTGAATTAGAGAAAGCTGGAATAAATCCTCTTGGTTTTGATTTTTCTATAGGGATGCTTCACGCCTCCCGGTCAACTTCACCTCTAGCACAAGCTGATGTTTTGCAACTTCCTATCCAAAATGGGGTGATTGATGGCGCAACATGTGGTTTCGCTCTACGCAACCTGACTGAACTACCAGCATTTTTTCAAGAAGTTTCCAGAGTTCTAAAAAAAGGAGGAAGAATTGGATTTTTGGATGTTGCCGAACCAGAGAATCGATTTCTGAATTGGGGCCATCACTTGTATTTCGATCGGATAGTACCCAAAGTTGGCGCACTTTTCTCTGATAAGTCTGCTTATTCTTATCTTCCTAAATCGTTTTCTTACTTGCCCCCATATCAAGAGATAACAGAAATGCTAGAGAATGCTGGATTCAAAAATGTGAAGCGTCAATTATTCGCGCCTGGCTCAGTGCAACTCTTTTCTGGCGAAAAGAGATAGATAAGTCTAAAATTGTCTCAATGGTCCAGTCAGAAATCCATCACATAGCGTTAAATGTTTCAGACGTCAAAGAAGCGAAAGAGTTCTACTCGCGCTTTTTTTCTCTACATGAAATACAAAAACCTAGTGATAGGCCTAATAGCGGAGCATGGCTTGAAGCTACGGACGGAAGACAAATCCATCTTCGTAAAGGGAAAGTTCCTGAAGATAATGGTCAACACCTTGCATTTCTCGTTACCGATATTCACAAGACATGCCAGATTCTACTTACCGCTGAAGTGCATGTAACATCGCCTGTGGCAATAGGAACTTCCCTGCAAGCATTTCTTCATGACCCAGCCGGAAACCGGATTGAAATACACCAATTAGGTGGTTCAAACGCCGATGCTTAGACCGATGGCAAACAAGACACCTGAGACCAAATGAAATTTGGCTGTCGTTTCCAAAGCCTTAATAAGGTCAATATTCTCTGAGCTAATTTGAATTTGGTGGGCTAATTTAAAGGCGATCGGGCACGCTATCAAAGATATCAATGCTTGATAACAATAAATAGCGCCTATTAAGGCGTACATGAATACGGTCCCGAGCATTAGAAATGCGTATAAGCGCCTAGTTGCTTGGTCTCCTATACGAACGGCTAATGTTTTTTTACCCGCTTCTCTATCGGATGCAATATCTCGAAGATTATTGATCACTAATAACCCCGTCGCTAGGAATCCAACACTAATACCGCACAGAATAGGTAATATTTCTATTTTCTCGCTCTGTACGAAAGCGGATCCCACTGTCGCCACTAATCCAAAAAATACAAATACAGATACTTCGCCAAAACCAAGGTACCCGTACGGAGTGGAGCCGCCTGTATAGAACCAAGCAGCGATAATGGCTGCGAATCCAATTAGTACAATCCACAAACTTATAGCAAGAGCAAGAATCAACCCTGCAATAGCGGCAACTAGAAATGTGATGAACGAAGCCCATTTCACCTGCCAATCAGGAACTAATTTTGATCCCACCAGTCTTCTGGGACCTATACGGTCTTCATCAGTTCCTCGAATTCCATCAGAATAATCATTTGCGTAATTCACTCCTATTTGAAGAGCGATTGAAACCAGTAGCGCTAGTGCAAATCGATAGAGAATGAAACCTGAATCCGCAGAGGCCGCAGTACCTACTAAAACTGGGACAATAGCAGCTGGAATTGTTTTTGGACGCGCTCCCTCCACCCAAAGATGAATTGATTTTTCAGCTTTCATCCTTAAATAATTCCTCTAAGCGGAAACCCCTCCAAGGATTGCTTTGACTTCCAGAAATTCTTCAAGGCCGTAAGGGCCCCACTCGCGACCATTACCAGATTGTTTGTATCCACCAAATGGAGCGTTGAAGTCGGGGCCAGCTCCATTGACGTGCATATTGCCTGTTCGGATAAGACGAGCTACCTTAACTGCTCTATCATGGCTTCCAGAGATATACCCAGCAAGTCCGTAAACGGTATCGTTCGCGATCGCAATAGCGTCTTCATCATCTTTATAACCGATTAGAACAAGCACTGGACCGAAGATCTCTTCTTGAGCGATTCTCATGTCATTAGTGACGTTTGCGAATAGTGTTGGCTTTACGTAATATCCGGAATCTAAACCGTCAGGTCTTCCAAGACCACCGCAAACCAATTCCGCTCCTTCGTCTATACCAGCTTGAATCAATCCTTGTATCTTATTCCATTGCACCTCTGAGACGACAGGTCCTATTGTGGTTCCGTCACTAGTTGGATCACCAACAGTTACTGCTTCCATAGATCCTTTAGCTATGGCTTTAGCTGCTTCCATCTTTGTATGCGGGACAAGCATCCTTGTTCCCGCATTACAGGACTGACCAGAATTCATGCACATTCCAAAGGCATCACGGCCAACTGCTTCTTCAAGATTTGCATCCTCAAGAATAATATTCGCAGATTTACCACCTAGTTCTTGTGCCACTCGTTTAACAGTTGGAGCTGCATTCTTTGCTACTTCAATTCCAGCTCGAGTTGACCCCGTAAAAGACATCATGTCTATTCCTGGATGTTCTGATAGATACGCTCCAACAGTTGGTCCATCACCATTCACAAGATTGAATACCCCTACTGGTACTCCTGCTTCATGCATTATCTCAGCGAAAATAATAGCGTTCAATGGAGCAACTTCCGATGGTTTAAGGACCATAGTGCAACCAGCCGCTAAAGCCGGAGCCACTTTGCATGCAATCTGGTTAATAGGCCAGTTCCATGGGGTAATCATTCCAACAACACCTACCGGCTCTTTAACAATCAGATTGTTACCTTGCTCTTCTTCGAATTGGAAATTGGCGAGCACACCAGCTGTTGTAGCAAAGTGGAATAACCCAGTTCCTGCTTGAGCAGCTTTAGCTAATCCATTGGGGGCACCCATCTCTGACGTTATCGCTGAGGCAAGATCTTCAGATCGCGCTCCAATAATCTCAGTAATCTTATTGAGTAGGTCCATTCGTTCTTCGACAGATGTTTGAGAAAAAGTGGCGAATGCTGTTTGAGCTGCAGCAACTGCTGCATCAACATCAGCGTGCGTTCCTAAGCTAATGGACCCTATAGCTTCTTCAGTCGCAGGGTTGATGACATCAATGGTTTCCCCGCCTAAGGGATCAGCCCATTCGCCATCAATATAGAATTTTTGATTATTACTCATCTTCACTTCCTTTATCGCCTATCAAAAGAATACACGCTGTTTCGTATCGTCTAAAAACTATGGCGTTCTTCTTAATTAAGCGAATTTTCTGAAAAGAAACTTCATCACAAAAGCCACTTACCTCTAAGGATTGACTTGATTCTCCATTGATATTTACGAACTCCATGTGCTTATCAGATCTTGCGCATCCAACCAAAAATAAGGATCCAAGACAGAGAAATTTGTAATAGCTACGTTATCTTCAACATTTAAAGGCCCCCCTGAGTCCTCAACAGAATCGAACTCTGAGACGTCGAAGTAATCAGATAGAATTCCCGAATCAGCAAGAGCGCGCGTTTTCGAAGATTGAACAGCCTCAAACCTTTCAATAAATTCAGGAAAGCGAACTGATTCTTCTTCTTTTAGTAGAAGCCAAAGATCACTAGCAAGGTCAAAAAAATCCTCAATAAGCTCAAGATAGGAATCTGAATTTGAGTTTTCCCACATTCCTATAAAGCGATCCCACAATTCTATGTATTTTGAATCAGCTGATAATTTTGATAGATCATCTCGGCCTAGGGTAATGGAGCCCCAGACGGGTTGATCGGATAGATTTCCAGAAAAACTTCCATCAACTGCCATGACTCTAACTGATTTTATTTGATCATTGGAACAAAGAACTTCCTTACCAGTAGCAAGTAAATATCTTAAAAGAATCAGCTTATAAAGTTCAGCAATATTTCTTTTAGTCCGACGTTTAACTGTCGCTTTGACCTGGATATTAGTTACTTCGTTTGCGATTTCAGGCCAAATTAGTGAGTCAGCATCTGGGAAGCTCAAAAGAACGAGAACATCTCCATTGTCTACCCCCACGGGAGCTCCCGGAACGCCATTATCAGCAAGTATTGCTTGAAGAACTAATATTGATATTTCCGATTCTAATTTTGTGAATCCACTAAACAAATGGTCGCAAGTTTCCTGAAGCAATTGACGTTCATTTATTATTTCGGAGGTCCTATCATCAATCTCTTCAGATAGGGATCGGGCTGAGAGATTATGCCAAAAGCGATGCGACTTTAGCTTTTTTTTCTCCTCTTTAATAGCTGTATGCACCTCTTTCCTTGAAGGAAGATCAGGAATAATCGGCCGTTTAACGTTGCTATATGGTTGCGCCCAAGCAATCATCGATGCCATTTCAAAAATCTGAGCTGTGACAGCCGCTGCTGCCATTTCAATTTTATTTCTTCTTTGCCGCCCTAATCTCGTCATCTGCAACTTATGCTCTTCATAATGATTACTCAGCGAGACTCTACGGTAAGTAGCCTGAGCAGATCCTGCACGTCCCTGCACCCCAGTCAATCTGCCACCAAGCCAGAAGGGCCCCGGACTTAAACTTACCCCTAAGCTTTTTGTTCCAGCTGAAATTCCGACTCCCCCTATACCTCCACTTATTCGAGCCCCACCGCTACCTGCTGAAACTGATACGGGACCGATACCAGATGTAGCTCTTACGCCTGAGGTCCCGATGGAACCCCTAAAACCACCTAGGCCCCCGCTTACTCGGACACCACCACGCCCAGCGGAAATATTCACTATTCTAGGACCAACCGAAACACCCCGAGTAGAAATCCTCAACCCAGGGATACCAAAACCAAAACCCATGACGTGAGATTAACATCAAGCATCACTGAATGCGATTCCAGAGATGCTTGATTCTTAAATCAAAATTACATTTGGTCAAGCGACCATTATGTTCATTTGCGACTCAAAGTAGGAACCTGAAGAATGAGATTTGGCTAAGCCACCTTTTCAAGAATGTGCACACCACAAGCCGAGCCAAGACCAATTACATGAGCTAGCCCGACTCGCGCCCCTTCAATCTGCCTATCACCCGCTTCTCCTCGTAAATGCATGACGACTTCATGAATGTTTGCAATTCCCGTAGCTGCAATCGGATGTCCTTTAGATTGCAAACCGCCTGAGACATTGACGGGTTTTGCTCCATCACGCCATGGGGCTCCTGATTCAAAGAAATCAACAGCTCCCCCTTCTTCGCACAACATCAGATTGTCATAGTGCACCAATTCGGCAGTGGCGAAACAGTCGTGGAGTTCCACCAAGTCTAAATCCTCTGGGCCGATCCCTGCTTGCTCGTAAGCCTGTGTAGCAGCGTTTCGGGTAAGCGTATTAACATCGGGTAGTATCTGGCACCCATCTACCCATGGGTCTGATGTAAGTACCGACGCTGAAATCTTGACAGCTCGTTTCTGGACAGCTTTCGGCATTGATTTCATTTTTTCGTCACTGACTACGATCATTGCAGCTGCCCCATCACAATTTCCTGAACACATTGGTCTCGTATTTGGGTATGCAATCATTACGTCATTCATAATTTCATCTAGTGAGAATCGTTTCTGATACGCGGCAAGAGGATTCAAGGTTGAATGAGCATGATTCTTCTCTGAGATCCTTGCGAAGAGTTCGAAGCTCGTCCCTCCATATTTGTGGCCGTATTCCATTCCAATTTGGGCGAAAACGCCTGGCATAATACCCGTCCCGATCCGCCCTTCTGTGGAAGATAAAGCGCCGTAGCGCCCATTAGGTTCCCACGTCTCTGATTTAGGTTTCTGACCTGTTTGTCCAAGTAAACCAGCACCAGCTAATTTCTCTACTCCAACAGCCATCCCTACATCTGTTTCACCAGCCTTTACAGCCATCACTGCCACTCGAAGAGCAGTAGCGCCTGTTGCACATGCATTGGAGACATTAAATACAGGAATTCCTGTCTGGCCGATCTGTTTTTGTAGCTGTTGCCCAATTCCGGCTCCGGCATTCATCAAATTGCCCACGCCTAGAACTCCAACATCTGCTAGCGATATTTCAGCGTCTTTGAGAGCTTTACGGCTGGCTTCGGACGCTAGGTCAATAACGTCTTTATCAGGGTGTTTCCCAAATTTAGTCATGTTGGATCCTACGATCCAAATTGCATCTGATCCCATAGGTTAATTCCTTTCCTAGAATTTTTACTTACGTTTCACTCGGTTCAAAACCGAATGCAATTGCTTCGGTTCCCTCACTATCTTCACCCATTGAGTAGGTCATTAGTTTGACCTTCATCCCTAAATTTACAGATTCCGGAGTGGCTTCCACATTCATTAGCGTGCATTTGACGCTAGTTCCCTCGCAATCAACTACTGCTGAAACATATGGAATCGGACCCATCTGGACGATACTAAAACTTGTCACTTCACCTTCTCTGGATATAGGAACCTGCCTAAAAGTATCCTCAAAGCATTTCGCGCAAGCATTTCTTCTATCAAAGTACCTTGATCCGCACGATTCACATTCATGTGCTTGCAAATACGGAGTTTTATCTAAAACTAGATAATCAACGAAAGGCACCTTTCCCGTACTTCTCTCCTGTTCGGATTTTTGCTCTTCTGACATATGACCTCCGGACTCCAATACTGATACTACTGTTAATTTATTTTTTGGGCACACCTTAATTCTTATTGTTTTTGAAAATTAAATCCTTCGCTTCTAATCTTTTCCTTAACGTTGATTTACTCTTTCTCTGTTCTGCGGTTCCGTGGCCGACTGCAATTGCCCCAACAACATTGAACTCATCAGGTATGTCAAATCTTGATTTAATCATATTTTCATGTTCGAATACACCAAAAAAAAGTGTGCCAAGATTTTGTGACTCAGCTGCTATTAAAATTGCCATCGCTGCCATCCCCCCATCTACCCACCAATACGGCGTTGACCAGGAAGATTCGGAGTCACCTAAACCCGACCGGCTTTTGTCTGCTTCTGAATAACGATCCAGATACTCGGTTGAGTTCACCCAAATGAGTATTAAAGTCGGAGCTTTCAATAAGCCTGGCCATGGGAAATCGTGTTGAGTGTCGTCTGGCATCGTTATTGCCCAGTAGTCACTTACCTCAGTATTCTCTAAGATTAGATACCGTATTCCGTCAGTGTTGCCTGCGCGAGGAGCGTAGCGAGCGACATCAACCAATTCTTCAGCAGTTCCTAACTCCAAAGGAGATTCTTTGAAATCACGTGTCATGCGCCGTCCCTTTAATAGGCCTAAGACAGCTTTATGTTTTAAATCGGATTTAGGATCCAAGTTTTTCAAGCTTCTCAGCCATTGCCCAAGCGAAAGCAATTACTGCATCTCCCTTTTCAGGCTTGACACCTTCAAAGATTTGTTTCACTTCATGAGAAATTTTATCTGGCTTGAGACTTTCGTGATCAAAGATACAGGATCTTGAGCCGTCACCTAATGCAATGAATTTCCTATCATCGTATGAAAGCGTTGAGAACCCTAACCGTTTAGCGAATCGCCTACCCCAAGCTCGCTCCTCGCCAGAAACTTTATGACCTGGGCGAGGCAATTCATCAGTTAGGTCCTTAAAGATTTCAAATCCGCTAGCTTCAATAATCGTAGTTCCGAAAACAACATCTTCATCAGGGAAAGCCATTAAAGCGCGGTGGTACATTTCTCCCATAAGTGCCCTCAGGGTTGTGTTTCTCTTGTTATTGCGAATAACAGCGCCTAAACCCATGATAACTGAAGGTGTTCCCCCGATTCGCTCAAGAGTACTGAACACAAATCCTCTTAATTTGCCATTTTCTCTTGCGGTCGTTAGAAGAACCCATTCTTCTGTCTGCTTGGAAAGTGTTCCCATTGAAAATGCATTTGGAGATTCTGCAGATAGAGCTTCTAGTTCACCAAGCTCGGCATCAGTGACCGATGTGCAGTCTTTCGTCTCTACTTCGAACCCCATTATCGCCCCAAACATTCATGACCATTCCGGTCGCTATTGACACTTAGTATATTTCAGCCGCTAATTTAAATTTACGCAACTTGAGGAGATCTCTTCCACCTTCAAAGAATTGAATCCGCTCCAAGCAACACGCGAAGTTCTCCCATCAACCCATTGTCTGGGTTCACGCGTGCTTCTGACCCGAGCCAGATTTTCTTTGTACCTACGCGAACATACACATCGCACTCCCCAGGATGTTCGCCCAGCAATGAAGCAAGTTTCTCTAAATGTTTTGTCGTATTCCCACTAGGCGGGATTTGTACTTCTAAAGAGCTAATTTTTGTTTCTTCGTCACTCTTTAACTGTTCAACATCCATACAAATTAATTTGAGTGTTTCATCACGCCTATCAACGCGACCCGTGATTATTACAGGCTGATCGTTGACAAGTTTATGGGCTATTTGACTCATAACCTTTGTAAATACAATCACCTCAACAGCACCCTCTAAGTCCTCTAACGATATATTTGCCATTAGGTCACCTCGAACCGTATATTTCTTGTTCAATTCCGATATGACTCCGCCGACTTTAGCTATTTTCCCCTCTTCCAGAATGCCAAGTCCAGTTGTGGAGGCATCACATTTCCTTCGGATAGCCCCCTCGTACCCTTTTAGTGGATGGTCAGATATGTACCTGCCAAGCATTTCTTTTTCGAAAGCAAGTCGTTGCGACTTATCAAATTCCAAATCTGGGATTTCTATCTTTTCGTTAAATACCTCTGAGTCTTCATCTCTTTTCGTTTCAAAGAGAGTCATAATTCCCATATCCCTCTCCCGCCTTCTTGAAACAGTCTGCTCTACGATTCGTTCGTACACGGATAGCAGTCCCTGCCTTTGATGCCCCATTGAATCGAAAGAGCCAGATTTTATCAAAGCCTCAACTGCTCGTTTATTTAATACCTGTGTATCAACTCGGTTGCAGAAATCGTAGAAATCTACGAATGGTCCGTTTGCGGACCTTTCATCAAGGAGCAAAGCAACGATCCCCTCTCCCACGTTACGAATTGCGGAAAGACCATAGACGATTGCCTTTTCATTTGTCTTGTTCCCTAGGTCGGGATAGTAGTTCATTCCAGCGCGATTAATATCGGGGACGACCACCTCAAGACCCATTAACCGGCATTCATTCAAATAAATTGCTGAATCTTCCTTTTTTCTTCCTTTCACACTTGTCATAAGAGCTGCCATGTATTGGACTGGGAAATGCGTTTTTAAATAGGCAGTCTGGTACGCGATTAACCCGTACCCATAACTATGACTCTTGTTGAATGCATAATCAGCAAATTGAGATATCACTTCAAAGACTTGGGCACTTAGTTTCGCTTCATAGCCCATTGATTCCATACCAGAGGTGAACCTCTCACGCTCTTCTTCCATGGCTTTGCGGATTTTCTTTCCCATAGCTTTTCTTAGCGAATCAGCATCGGCAAGTGAGTAGCCAGCGAATTTTTGCGCTACTCGCATGACGCTTTCTTGATATATCATTAACCCATAGGTATCTCTGAGTAAATCTTCAGCATCTGGGTGGAAATACTCAACTGGTTTCCTATTATTTTTTCTGTCAGCGTAGTCATGGTGCATATTCGCAGCCATCGGTCCTGGCCTGTACAGCGCCACTAACGCTGCGACGTCTTCAAAACTAGAGGGAACTAAAGCTTTCATTAACGAACGCATAGGAGGAGATTCCAGTTGGAAAACTCCTATAGAATCTCCAGCTGCAAGTAGCCTGAATGTTGCTGGATCGTCTAGAGGCACATTATCAATGTCTACTTTGTCACCAGTAGTTTCTTCAATCAATTCTAATGTGTCGGTAATTACGTCAAGATTTCGAAGGCCTAAAAAATCCATTTTTAAAAGACCTAAGTCTTCAACTGACTGCATCTCATACTGAGTTACGACAGGAGCATCTTCTATATCTCTATCTTTCTCTGGTTTTCGCTGGATCGGCAGGTATTCAGTTAATGGCTCTTTGGTGATAACTACTCCCGCAGCATGAATAGAATCTTGGCGGCGGAGCCCTTCAAGTCCAAGAGCTACATCAATTACTTCTTTAACAACAGGATCATTCTCGTACATTTGTCGAAGCTCTACCGATGATTTATACCCATCCAGATATTGTTCATTCTTCTCAAGGCAGGCCCAAAGTGGAGTATCTCGTCCCATAACGGGAGGCGGAATTGCTTTAGCTATCTGATCTCCCACTAAGTAAGGCTTGTCAAGGACCCGCGCCGCGTCACGGACTGCGGCACGACCTTTAATCTGTGAAAATGTTATTATTTGAGCAACATGGTCTCGACCATACTTAGCAGCAACATAACTGATCATCGTATCCCGATAGCGCGAGTCAAAATCCATATCAATATCAGGCATTGAAATTCGCGAAGGATTTAAGAACCTCTCAAACAAAAGGTCATATTTGATTGGGTCTAGATCAGTTATTTTCAAAGCGTAAGCTACAGCGCTACCTGCAGCCGACCCTCGTCCCGGACCCACACGAATTCCTTGTTCGCGAGCGTAACGAATCAGATCCCAAGTGATCAAAAAGTACGCTGAGAAACCCATATCGCTCATCACCCGAAGCTCATATGTCAACCTGTCTGAAATCTCATCGCTAAGCTGGTCACCCCATCGTTCACGGGCACCTTGAAGAGTAAGATGTTGAAGATATTGGTCATCGTCTTGAAATCCGTCCGGTAATGGGAAATCAGGCAATAGAGGTTTACCAAATTCAATTTCGACATTCGCTCTTTCGGCAATCCAAAGTGTGTTATCGCACGCAACTTCAACACTTTTAAAGAGATACCGCATCTCATTGGCAGTCTTTAGGTAATGCTGATCACCATGGAATTTAAATCTATTAGGGTCGCTTATGAGAGCACCAGTCTGCACGCATAACAAAGCATCGTGGGCAATGTGGTCATCCTTATGCGTATAGTGACTATCATTCGTGGCGAGGAGAGGAGCACCGAGCTTAGTTGCAATTTCTATTAACGCTGGATTTGTTTTAACCTGCTCAGGTATCCCATGGTCTTGCAGTTCAACGAAAAGATTATCCTTCCCAAAGATTTCTTGGAGCCTTCCAGCTCGTTCTAGCGCTTCCTTCTCATCTCCTCGCAAAAGGGCTTGCAGAACTTGACCACCTAAACATCCAGTTGTTGCTATTATCCCCTCGCTATGATCATTTAACACTTCCCAGTCAATTCTTGGTTTGTAGTAATAACCCTCCATGAATGCGCGACTTGCTATTTGAATAAGGTTTTTGTATCCATCATTATTCTCGGCAAGGAGAGTTAAATGATAATAAAGCTTCCTGCCTTCATCAGTATTTCCGCCTGAGTCATCAACATTTCCTCGGCCTCTCTTAGGGCGTTCATATCGAGAGTCATAAGCCATGTAAGCTTCTGTTCCGATTATGGGCTTTATCCCTTGGTCTTTGCACGCTCTGTAGAAAGGGAGGACCCCATACATGTTTCCATGGTCAGTAATACCTAGTGCAGGCTGTTCATCTTGAACTGCCGCATTTACTAGTTCGTGAAGGCGCGAAGCTCCATCCAGCATTGAGTATTCGGTATGAACATGTAGATGAGTAAATGAATCAGGCACCGTAGTCTATCCAACTTCAAAGGTCTCACATTAAAGAAACAAATTACATATTTGTTATTTAGTGTTTTATCTTTCTACCTCAGGTTTTGAACTTTCGCCAATGGTTAGAGATATGTACCTGGTCGATTTTGTTGATCGTCGCTACTTTCAATGGCAGATTTTCCATTTGGGGCCCCTGGAAGCAATTCCCCACCAGAACGCATCCCCGCTAGTTGCTGTTGCGTCGCCATCTGCTGAGCAAATAAAGTTGCTTGGATTCCTTGAATGAGACCTTCCAACCACCCGACAAGTTGAGCTTGGGCTACTCTCAATTCAGCCTCGCTAGGTATCTCATCGGTGCCGAAAGGGATTGTAATCCTGTCTAGTTCGTCACGAAGCTCTTGCGACAATGCAGATCCTAATTCCTTTACAGAAGTGTCATAGATATCGCGCATCCGGTCTCTACTTCCTTCATCTAATTGGACTTCTCGCAATTCGTTCAACAATTGACGAAGCATTGATCCGACACGCATTACTTTGGCAGGCTGTTCAATAAACTCACCATCGGTGTCTATATCTGGGCTTTCAGGTGAAACTATCTCAGCTTCATCAGCAGCAATGTGTTCTGTCTTCTCTTCCATGGATATATCGTACAGGTTTCCGAAATTATAAACTCTAACTTTTTATCATCGTCATTAAAGGGACATAGGATTCTGCAGTTGTTAACGAACCATGCCTAGCTTTCAGGTCAGGACCTGGTTTACCCTGAGGGACAAACGCTATGGGTTCCCGTGCTACTAAAGCTACATCCCCTATGCGATTTAGTGCTGACGCTGACATCTGCATTCCGAACCATCCCTCATCAAGTACCTGCTCGCTTGTCCTAATCCAAGCAGTCGCTGAGTATAAATCCTCTAAAGCTTCTACTAGCTCTGATTTAGCACCACGTTTAGCGTGAATCCATAGGAAACGGGCCTCACCGGACAATTCCTCAGATAAGTCATCTATCTTTGCATCAAGAGTCACCAGAGAATCCCCGACATCAACCATTCCATGATCCGCAGTGACAATTAACGCAGCCCCTTCAGGAAGAGCGCTGACAGTCCTTCCAATCAAATCATTGATATAACAAATCTCCGAGTCATAAAATTCATTAATCCCATGGATATGCCCAACTTTGTCTAAACCGTCATAATAAGCGTATACGAATTTAGAACCCGCATTTAAAGAGTCACGTATCAACAACGGAATACTGCTTGGTAACCAATAGCCCGAATAGTCCCCTCCACGCAGATGTGCTTCACTAAAACCACTATCTTTGAATTCTGACGGCGAGATGACTGAAGCATTTGAATCCATAAATGGAGTAATAGGTTGGAAAGTTGTCGGATTAATTTGATTTACTGCCGAACCTAGTCCTGTAGTCCATCGAAGAGCATTAAGCACTTGATTGCCGACTCGGATTTTGTAACCCACCACACCGTGTTCGCCTGGCGATTTTCCGGTAGTCAAGGATGTAAGGGCAGTTGCTGTGGTTGTTGGAGCAACAGTCTGTATTCTCACCTTAGAAAAATCCGCTAGGTTCGGAACGAGTTCTTTCTCCTCGCATTTAAGAAATTGCTCGTACCCAAGTCCGTCAATAAGCAAGAGTACGACCTGTTTAGCTTTGAGTATCTCAGCTGGCATCCAGCCTTCGCCTATCACATTATGTTCAAGAATAGCAGGAACAATATTGCTTAAGCACGGTCCCGTATAGTCAGGGATAATTGGCTCCGATATCACGATAATTGGCTCTTCAAATTTGCTAGGTCAGTTGGTAAAAGTGAAAAAAAGGAGAGTTCTTTACCTGTAACCGGATGCGTAAATTCTATTCTCTGTGAGTGGAGCGCAGGTCTTCCTAGTTCATTTCCCAGTGTTTCCCCTCCATAAAGTTGGTCACCTAAAACAGGATTGCCGATTGCTGAGAAGTGTGCTCGTATCTGATGCGTACGTCCTGTTTCCAGTGTGCATTCTGCAATTGTTGCTTTGATAGGTATCGAGTATTTCTCCATGACTCGGTAATGCGTCTTTGCGGATTTGCCATTTGGGATGACTGCTCTTCTTATTGGGTTTCTCGGATCTCTACCCAACGGAGCTTCTATAATCCCTTTCTCTGATGATAAATGCCCGCAAAGAATCGCGAAATATTGACGATCAATCTCTCGATTCTCCATTTTCTTTTTTAGATTCTCTAAAGCCGTACTTGTTCGAGCGACTATTAACAATCCAGAAGTGCCTTTATCAAGCCTGTGGACTAACCCAAGTCGGTTCTGATCGCCTACTTCGCTCATGTCGGGGTATCTAGCTAGAAGACCGTTCACGAGAGTTCCATCTCCTCTTCCTGCCCCAGGATGCACAACCAAACCAGAGGGTTTATCTACTACGACGACATGTTCATCCTCATATACAGTAGAGAATTTGACTGACTGATCAGGTTGCAATTTTCTAGTGGTGAAATTTTCAGGATTTGGGAACAGGAGAATATCCCCATCCAAAGTTTTCTCAGACCCTTTCTTTACAGGGATTCCATTCTTTCGAATTAGTCCTTCGTTGATCAACTCTGAAACTTTCGATCGGCTGAGTCCAGAAATAAAAGAGATCGCTCTGTCTACCCGTTCTCCAGCTAAAGGATCTGAAACTCTGTAGTCGATTTCAGCAAGTGGTTCAGTCATGAGAACTTTCATTCTGGTATCGCAAGAACATTAAGATAGGTAGCCCAATCACGAGTGCGATATCAGCGACGTTAAAGATTGGCCACCATTGCAGATCAATGAAATCAACGACTCTCCCGCTCAGGAATCCGTCTCCACTCCGTGCAATTCTATCAATGAGGTTTCCCATAACTCCCCCAAGAACAATGCCAAAGAAGCAAAGTGATTTCCTGTCGGTTTCAAGCAATGCAAGGTATGTAATGCCGAATACAGCAAGAATTGCTACTGAAGCTATATACGGAGTCAGGCTGCTGCCTATAGAAAACGAAGCGCCTGAATTACGGGTAATGTTCAATTGCAAGGTCCATATAAGACTTATCGGGTCATTTGGGTCTAGTTTCGCGACAACCAATGACTTCGTTAACTGGTCAACTGCAACGACAAGTAGCGTGGGGATGAGAAGATACTTAACTTTTTCCTGCATTATTTACACTCTCTAGCTGAACGCGGAACCACTGTGTCAATTACAACTACGTTCCTATCGTAACATTCGGTTTTCTAAATCAATAAAGCAGCGCGACGGAGACAGGAATTGTTAACGCCTTACAAATCCACCGGCTTTAAACTCCACTCGTTCCGCTGCCCATGGGATAGCCCTTAAACGCTCTTTCGGAATAGGCTTCTCAGAAACAACACAAATACCGTATTTCCCTCTAGCTAAACGCTCAAGCGCTGCATCAATTTCATCAACTGCTTGCTGAGCATGAGCGCTAAGAGCAAGGTCTCGTTCGCGTTCAACTGCTAAAGTATCACCCTCCCCGCCTTCTTCGCCAAAATCCACGTCCCCAGGTTCACGACCTTCAATCAACGAATCTGCTTCAGCCTTGAATGATGCCGCTGATTTCACGTATTTGCTTCGTTCTATGAGCAACAATTCTTTTTGAGCGTTAAGGAATTGTTTGTCGAAACGACTCTTTGCTGGGGCTTTCTTTGCTGTTGTTTTCTTCGCCGCTGTTTTCTTCGCTGGAGCCTTCTTCGCCGCGGCTTTCTTCGCTGGAGCCTTCTTCGCCGCTGCTTTCTTCGCTGGAGCCTTCTTGGCCGCTGTTTTCTTTGCTGGGGTTTTCTTCGCTGGAGCCATAATTATTTCTTTCTAGAATTAAGAGAATAAAACACTAACTTTAGGGGCGGATTCTATCGGGAACTTAGAAAAATTTCATGGATGGTAGCCAAAGCAACGAATTCATACCACTTTTCTAGGCACTTTAACTCAGTTTGAAGCATCAACTAAAGGAAAATCGGGAGTAGCATCTAACTCATAAACCCACCCAGAAGGCGCTATGAGCGGTCAACCTAATTCATCTCAATATCCTAATGTCGGGTCTAAACCTGATCTTCCTGAAATTGAAAAAAATATTCTTTCTAAATGGGAAGCCGAGAATACTTTCCAAAGTACGGTTGATGAAAAACCACTCGATTCTGAATTTGTTTTCTACGATGGACCACCATTTGCGAATGGCTTACCTCACCATGGCCATCTCTTAACCGGATACGTAAAAGACGTAATACCGAGGTATCAGACCATGAAGGGCAAAAGGGTTGAAAGACGATTTGGTTGGGACTGTCACGGTCTTCCAGCTGAAATGGAAAGCGAAAAACAACTTAAGGTTTCTGGAAGAGCAGCTATTACGGAATTCGGGATTGAGAAATTCAATAAATTTTGCGAAGAGTCGGTACTTCGTTACACAGACGAATGGGAAAAAGTAGTAACTCGCCAAGCTCGTTGGGTTGATTTCGAAAACGACTACAAAACAATGGATCTCGATTATATGGAGTCCGTTATGTGGGCTTTCAAACAACTCTGGGACAAAGGGCTTATTTATGAATCACAAAGAGTTATCCCTTACTCGTGGGGGGCCGAAACACCTCTCTCCAATTTTGAAATCCGCTTAGATGATGCAACTCGCCCACGCCAAGACCCAGCAATTACCGTGGCATTTGATCTAATTTCCGATGAAAATGACGAGTCTGAACCCACAAAGATACTGGCATGGACTACCACGCCTTGGACCCTTCCAAGCAACCTTGCCTTAGCAGTTTCACCTGATAAAGAGTATTCAATAATTGAAACAGCTAAAGGAAAATTGATTCTTGGAAGTGAAACTATCGCTAAATACGAAGAAGTTTTTGGAGAGTTTGCACTTTTGGAAGAAATTACTGGAAGTTCGCTTCTAGGAAAGAAATATCTACCTCTATTTAATTATTTCACTGATCTAGATCCGAATGCATTTCAAATAATTTCAGCTGATTTCATAGAAATGGATGAAGGCACCGGCGTAGTCCACATAGCTCCTGGGTTCGGTGAAGACGATCAACGAATAGCTGAAGAAAATGACATACCTTCTGTAGTTCCAGTTGATGACGAAGGCTGCTTTACTGACGATATACAGGAATGGGCAGGAGTAAATGTTTTTGAAGCAAACCCTTTGATCGTCAAGTCCCTAAAAGAAAATGGGCGCATTCTCCTCCATGATAGCTACGAACATAACTATCCACATTGCTGGAGAACGGACACGCCTATTATCTATCGTGCTGTTCCTTCCTGGTATGTTAAGGTCACCCAAATTCGAGATCGCCTCGTAGAATTGAATCAAGAAATCAATTGGATACCTGATAATGTTCGCAATGGCCGTTTCGGAAAGTGGCTTGAAGGTGCTAGAGATTGGTCAATCAGTAGAAATAGATTTTGGGGTTCGCCAATACCGGTTTGGAAGAGCGATGACCCCAGTTTCCCCAGAATTGATGTTTACGGAAGCCTAGACGAAATTGAGAAAGACTTTGGCATCAGACCCACGAACCTGCATCGCCCCTTTATTGATAACCTAACGCGCCCTAACCCAGATGACCCATCTGGAAAATCAACGATGCGTCGAGTACCCGAAGTGCTTGACTGCTGGTTTGAATCTGGCTCAATGCCATTTGCTCAAGTACATTACCCATTTGAAAACAAAGAATGGTTTGAGGAGCACTTTCCGGCAGACTTTATAGTTGAATACATTAATCAAACAAGAGGGTGGTTCTATACCCTTCATGTACTCGCCGGAGCCTTATTTGATAAACCTGCCTTCAAGAATGTCATCTGCCACGGAATTCTTCTAGCTGAAGATGGGGCGAAACTTTCAAAGAAGCTTAGAAATTACACTGAACCATATGAAATTTTTGAAGCCCAAGGCTCTGATGCGCTCCGTTGGTACTTCATGTCTTCATCTATCGTCCGCGGAGGAGATTCGCGAATAAGCGATCAGGCGATTGATGACGTAGTCCGCCAAGTAATTAACCCTATTTGGAATGCGTATAGTTTCTTTACGCTTTACGCAAATATTGACAATTATCAAGCCTCAAGGTCAGATGATCAAACAAATGTTTTGGATAGATACATTCTTGCAAAAACGTATGACCTCGTCGAGCAGGTAACTGACGCGATGGACCAGTACGATCTTCCCGGTGCGACTGCAGAAATTCGGAAATTTGTTGATGCTTTGAACAATTGGTATATCAGACGTAGTCGTGACCGATTTTGGTCACCTGCTAAACCATCAGATGACGTAGATAAACAAGCTGCCTATGACACTCTCTACACGGTGTTAGAAACCTTTTGCAGGCTCAGCTCTCCATTCCTCCCGATGGTCTCAGAAGAAATCTTCATAGGTCTCACAGGGAAAGAATCCGTCCATAGAACTGATTGGCCAACTCTTGATGAATTTCCAAACGATAATAGTCTCGTTGCAGCAATGGATTTAACAAGAGATGTCGTTTCAACCTCTTTACGTCTCCGTGAAGACGCTGGACTTCGTGTAAGACTTCCTCTAAATAAGATAACTATTGCTGGTAGCGGCTCTGAAATATTGAAAGATTTCGACTCTTTAATCAAGGATGAGGTCAACATAAAATCAGTCCAATTCAGTGACGACATTGACAAATATGCTCGATTTTCTTTAAAGCCTGATGGGAAATTATTGGGACCTCGTCTTGGGGGAAATGTCCAAAAAGTTTTTTCTGCTGCGAGAAATGGAGATTGGGAATGGGATGAAGGAAGAAAGGTACGCGTAGGTGATTTTGTACTAGAGGATGGAGAATACGAACTTTCTCTTATCGCTAACGAGGGGATTACTGCTGCTTCGCTTTCTGGGAATGAAGTAATCGTCGTTCTTGATACTGAAATCACGGAAGAACTTGAGAATGAAGGCAAAGCTCGAGATTCGGTAAGAGCGATTCAGGAGGCAAGAAAAAATCAAGGGTTGGTCTTAACGGACAGGATCCACGTTTCAATAGAAGCTTCTACCGAAACCGCAAGAGCAATTGAAGAATTTAGTTCATACATTTCTGAACAGGTATTAGCAAAATCAATACAGATACAAGAACTTGAATCAGGCTTAGAGTCCCATGAGGGAGTCGTGGATGGAGAGAAGATACTGATTCAAATTAGAATTGATTAGTGACCAGTCAGTCGATTTCTTTTCCCAAAAAGGCGTCTATCGCTGCATCAGTTGAATCGTCGACCTCGCCTAGAGAACTAACATGCGGGTCAGAATCGCTAAGTTCTTCGAAGAAGCGATCTCCAGATACAATTTCTCGACCATCAATAACTTGAATTGCTTCTGTTTCGGGTCCTTGATCCCATTCTTCATTTATTTCAATTTCTGCTAACCCTTCTTCTGCTTCCATTGATGCTTCTTGAAGCCAGACCTTATTAGCTTCTTTATCATGAACAAGGCTTAGTTCTGGCGGCGAATCCATTAGTTCTCCGACTGAAAGCAGTTCTTCTGAGATGCCTTCTTGGTCTTTTGACTCTCCATCAGTCTCTATTTCTTTTAGCTCGCTACTAGTTGTTTCTTTAACGACGGCAACTATTTCAAATTCATCTTCTTGAGAGAATTCGCTTCTCTCTTCGTCAGACAAGCCAAGCGATAAATCACCTTCTTCAATTGTTAGTCTCAGTTCGTCAACAGTTGCAAGAAGTTGATCCTTCCCAGCTTGTAGTTGTCCTTCGAGATAATCGCACCTTCCCTGTAGCCTAGTTTTTTCTACTGCGAGTGCGGAAAGTACTTTCTTAAGTTCCATTTGTGACTCTTCCGCCATCTGACGAGCTTCTTCCGTTACCAGTCGTTTCATATTGTCTGACTGGGCCTCTGCAGACGCAAGAAGGTGTTCTGCTTGCTCACGAGCATCGTTTATAACAGAATCAGCTGTTCGCTGGGCAGCAGAAAGTAGGCGTTGTGCAGCACCTTCAGGATCATGCAGATCTTCGCTAGAGGAGATCTGGTCGGTTTCAGGAAAGAGACTTGGCGAATTTTCTACAACTTCCAGAAGACGGTGAAGAAAAAGATCGACTTCTTGCGTATCATATCCTCCTCTTCTCACTTGAGCGAAACGCACTCGCTTTATGGTTTCAGGTGTCAATTGTTGAGTTTGGGGTTTAGTAGCAGCCATAACAAAATAGTACCCTCTAGCTGCACTTCTAGCAGGGATATTTTGAATCTAGCTATTACGAGCTGCCGAGGCTGCTAGACGTTTCTTCTCATCATCAGAAACTTCAACATCCTTTGGCGTTATGAGGAATACGTCAGCTCCTGCTTTTTCAAATGAGCCTTCAATTCCCATCTGAAGGCCTGAACAGAAATCAATAATTCGAACAGCTACTTCATGGTCAGCTTGTTGTAAATTCACTATTACAGGCTGGTTTCGTTTCGCCGCTTCCGATATTTCTTTAACTTCTTGAAAGCGGACAGGAGTTACCACATGTGGCTTTCTGCCCTTAGGAGGAGGTATTGTCCTCACTGCTTGCATTTTTCCTAGAGGTGACTCTTTGTCATTAGGTATCGTTGTTACGTTAACCCCAGTAGTAGGTTGCTTTATTGGCTGATTAACTGAGCTGTCAGGTTCTGTTGATTCTCTCTGCATAATTGGATCCATGCCCAGAAAGTCTTCATCAGATCCAAGACCCAAATAAAGCATCGCTTTTTTAAAAACCGTAGTCATAGGTATCTCCTCAACCTCAAATCCACTTGTAAATCTAACACCTTTATCTTCAATTCTTCAATCAGTTTCTTCTATTTCCAAATATTCCGGTTCCGACCCTAAGCATCGTAGCTCCACATTCAAGTGCAATCTCCAAGTCTTGACTCATCCCCATTGAACATTCAACGAGTTCATGCTCGTCAGCGAGTCGCCGCAACTCAGAAAAAGCCTCTCTTGTCCCTACTGCATCGCCGGCAATCCCCATCGTCATTAGTCCGCGAACGTCAAGTTCTAATTCTCGGATTTCTTCTAAGAAAGTTGGCAAATCAGTTTGATCCACACCCATCTGGTTGCCCCTATCTCCGATATTTACCTGAATAAGAATAGTTGAGGATTGAGATCTTCTCTTGATTTCTTTCGCTAGTTTAAGTGATGTAACTGAATGCCAAACCTGGACTAAGTCGGAGATTTTTCTTACTTTATTAGTCTGCATCTGTCCTATGAAATGCCAAATAATTTCATTATCTGCCGTTATTGAATGACTCTTGCCAAGCATTTCTTGAGCATAATTCTCGCCAAAATTTTTGATTCCTGCTTTTCTAGCCGCGTTAATTGCCTCAGAAGTAAATCCTTTGGTGACTGCGATAAGTGTCACATCTCTCTCTGCTTTCTGACATATAAGGTTTTCAATATTGGCGACTCGTTCAGCAACTTGTTGATCAGAAATTAAAGAATTCATTAAGCTTTTTCCATCCAGGCAACCATAACTTGTCTTTCTGTGTCCTTACTGGCCCTATGAGACCAGTACTGTGGAGAGGTTGCTGTACAGTCCGGTAGGAATATTATTTCCTTTACTCCATTCCGAAACAAAGACAATCTAACCATTTCGGGAAGGTTCAACGATGGTTTACCCAATTTAGTTTCTGACCTGATGTCTGATCCAAAGGTCTTTTCAATGGTTGCAAGATCATCGATCCCGAATTCATAAACTTCTGGGTGTATACACGGGCCAACAACGGCGATTGACGGTGGCATGTTGGATTCCGTTCCTTTCCCATCATATTCGCTCATTACATGAAAAGTATTATCAACTATCCCTTCAAGAAGTCCTTTCCATCCGGCATGTACTACACCGAGTATCCCATCTGTACTGATCAGGGTTATAGGGGCACAATCTGCAACTTGTACTGAGAGGGGCACTTCCATTGAATTTGTTACAAGTGCATCACCTTCTTCGCCTTTGCATGTCCCAGCTTTTTTAACTTGAACAACTGTCCCTCCATGAATTTGACGGAGGTAGGACCAAGGTGCATCTACCAGGCTTCTTTGGCGTTGACCTAGCAGGTCTTCTGGCTGATCTAGAGCAAAGTTGCCATGAGACATGTCAGACATAATGACGTGAACATTTATTTTGTTCCCAAATCGTTGAGACCACGATGGACTTACATGGTACATGTAGGAAATTTCTTGCTACGACTTAAATTCGTGATCTACTGGAGGAAGTCCGGGACATCCAAATCCCCATGTACTTCATCTTCACTATCAAGTTCGTTGCCGCCGAATACATCAGGAATGTCAGTGCCAAGAGAGATTCGTTGAGGTCTCCCGCCACTATCCCAACGATCAAATCCTGCTGCTATGACAGTCACTCTGACCGTATCTCCCATCGCTTCGTCCACAACGGTTCCAAAGATTATATTTGCATCTGGGTGGGCTACGCCCAGGACGAGTTCGGCTGCTTCGTTTACCTCGTTCAGAGTTAAATTGCTGGATCCGGTTATGGAAAGAAGTATCCCTCTTGCTCCATCTATCGGGGATTCCAGAAGCGGGCTAGACACAGCTTTTCGAGCGGCGCTTGTCGCCCTTTGTTCGCCATTCCCTTCTCCGGTTCCCATCAAAGCTGACCCAGCATCATTCATGATCATTCGTACGTCAGCGAAATCAGTATTGATCAACCCAGGTGTTGTAATCAATTCCGTTATACCTCTAACACCGTCCAGTAATACCTCATCTGCTTTAGCGAAGGCTTCAACTACTGTTGTTTGTTCATCTGCAACTGAGAGTAATCTATCGTTGGGTATAACAATTTGGGTATCGACTTTTTCGCGCAGTTGAGTAATTCCTTGATCTGCTTGCACAGCTCGTCGGCGTCCTTCGAATCCGAAAGGTCGCGTTACTACCCCAATGGTGAGCGCTCCTAGTCCCTTTGCAATATCAGCGACAATAGGTGCGGCCCCCGTTCCTGTTCCGCCACCTTCCCCGGCAGTAATGAATACCATGTCAGCACCGGAAAGCGCTTGCTCTATTTCCTGTCTGTTGTCTTCCGCTGCTTGCCTACCAATTTCTGGATCAGATCCAGCACCTAGACCACGTGTAAGTTCACGTCCTATGTCAATTTTCACTTCAGCATCCGAAAGGAGCAGTGCCTGAGCATCGGTATTGATTGCTTGAAATTCAACTCCTCGAAGTCCTGCATCAATCATTCTGTTAACCGCGTTTACTCCGCCGCCACCGACGCCGACAACTTTGATTACTGCTAGATAATTGTGAGGGGTTTCCATTTGATTCTCCTTATAGATTTGCTTTGCGACCTATTTCTTCTGATCATGAATTTTAAGTCATGAATAAAAGTTTGTACTGTCACTCAATTCCGTCATGTACTCTTCTTATGAAGCGTATGAGCAGTCTTGTGAACGACACAACACAGGATTTCTCGGAGCACGCACATCAACATGAACGAGGTTGTCAAGATTGGCTTTTTCGAGGATCGTAGCCGCTGCTAGAATTTTTTCACTTTGATTGTTTGTATCCCCAAATAGGATTTTCCCTTCTCCGAAAAGGATAAGTTCAATTGCGTCTCCTGCGTGAATAGTTGAAACATTTGCTGCCAATATAGAAGGCAAGTTCATAGCTAGATGTATAGCGGGTAATGCCTGCTCAGGGACCCATTCTCCGAGTCGCGGAAGCTCAGCGAAGCCGTCGACTACTGGGTATCCATATGGCAATTCAAGCATTCGTGTAACTACTCTTCCTTCGTCATCTAGAAGCAACCAAGATGACCCGTCAGTAGCCGCTACAACCGGATTTCGCTGTGTAACAGTAACTGTCAAGGTTCCATTAAATGACTTGCTAATTCGTGCATCTTTTATTTGTGGGATTTCTTTAATTCTTTCGATAGCACCCTTACTATCAACCTCAAGTAGAGGTGTAGATATTTGAATATTTGCTCGCTCCTGAACAAAATCCGCTAGTTCACTTTCTGCACCCTTCACCATTATTTCATCTACATCAAGAAGAGAACTTTTTGTGATTGCAACTGCTCCTGCTATTAGCAGTAGCAATGAAACTGTTAATAGCACGACTCGTAAGCGTCGTTTCCCTTTAGCTCGAAGTATTTCTATTCTTCGTTCTTGAATTCGCGGATCTATTTCAGTCATTATCAAATCCAACTAATTTTGTTTCGATTTGAAGCATGATGCCGAATTCTGAAAATACTCTTCTACGTGTTTCTTCCATTAAAGCAAATACGTCGCTCGCTTTCCCGTTTGGGTCAACCTGGATGAAATTAGCGTGTTTCTCTGAAATCTGAGCCGTTCCGATTCGGTGTCCTTTGCTTCCTGTTTTTTCTATCAAGTTCCCAGCAGTTTGGTTCTCAGGGTTGGTAAACACTGAACCTGCGTTCTGCCCTCCAGGCTGGTTCTCTAGTCTCCAACGAACTATATCTTTTATCATTTCTTCAGATTCTGACTTTATGCCATCGGTTAATTCAAGAACGGCTTGCACAACAATCTGATTTGAAGTGATAGAGGATGTCCGGTATCCAAATTGTAGTTGCTTCCGCCCAATTCTGAGCTTCTGCCCATTCTCAAGGTCAATCACTTCAACGCTCTGAATACTGTCATTCATATCAGATCCATGGCCGCCAGCATTCATCTTTATCGCACCACCTATGGTCCCCGGGACTCCCACAGCCCATTCAAATCCACTGAGTGCGGCGGAGCTAGTTTGTCTAGCCACAACTGGTAATTTAGTCGCAGCTCCCACCTCCACAGAATTCTCATTAATCTCCATAGATTCAAAGCCATTTCCCAATTTCACTACCAGTCCATTGAAACCGCTATCAGAAATTAAAAGATTCGACCCGTTGCCGATTACAACAATTTTGACTCCTGCTTTCTGACTTACCGAAGAAACGGTGAGTAGCTCTTCTTGGTTCTCTACCTGAACGAAAAGTGTGCATTTGGCTATCGTCCTATACGTGGTCATCTGCCCAATGTCGAAATTAGCTACAGCTGCTTTGCGACCTAATAAAAGATTAATTTCACTGGCTAGTCTGTCCCAAAGCTGACCCATTCTAACTATGCCTCCAACATTTCATTTGGAAGATTATTTAAGTCTCCCGCCCCCAATGTGATACATAGATCTCCTGTTCGGAGTTCGTTGCGTAGCAGGTGGATTAAATCTTCGCGATGCTCACAGTAATATATGGGTTTTGAATTTCCCTCTACGTCCAGCGAGTCTGCTATTAACTTTCCGGTTACGCCTGGAATAGGTTTTTCTCCCGAAGGATATATCCCTGTAATTACGATTTCATCGGCGTCTTCAAAGCAATCGCTAAATGAGTCAGCCAGTTCTCGTGTTCTCGTGTACCGGTGTGGTTGAAAAACAGCTACGATCCGGTTCCAGTTTCCTTCAGTAGCTGCTCTCAAAGCAGCTTTAACTTCCGTTGGGAGATGTGCGTAATCATCAACATATGAAACTCCTCTTGATTCTCCTCTATATTGAAATCTTCTAGACACTCCAGCGAAATGGGAAACCCCTCGACGCAGATCTTCTACCAGAAACCCTAAATCAATCCCGACTGCAATTGCGGCTGTTGCATTCATTGCATTGTGCAAACCAGGACAAGCTAAGTTGAATAACCCCAAACTTCCATTCGGACCATCTATCCCAAAAGTTGAAGAGAATCTTCCCCCGTCGTAGGAATGCAGCACATAATCTGAATCAGGATTGCTTCCGTAAGTTATAACATTATCCAACTCAAGCAAATATCGCGTTCCTACATTATCTGCGCATACGAAAGCTTTTCTTTGAGTGTTAATCACGAAATCATTAAAAGCTTCTTTAAGTTTTGATGCGGTTCCATAGTAAGAGAGGTGATCTGGTTCAACGCTGGTAACTATTGAAAGTTCAGACTGCAATTCAAGGAAAGTTCCATCTGATTCGTCGGCTTCCACGACCAGATAACGCGACTCCTTATCCCAAAGTGCCCCGCACCCTATTTCATTAACTTCTCCACCTATTAGAAATGAAGGGTTGATTCCGGTCTCGGCTAAAGCCAAAGAGAGTATTGAAGAGGTCGTTGTCTTTCCATGTGTTCCGGCTACAGCGATCGTACTTTTTGTTCGGCTAATCGCTGCTAACACTTCGGCTCTAGAGGCAACATGAATCCCTTTACGTTCAGCTTCTCGAACTTCTACGTTTCCTTCAGGTATCGCAGTAGATTTTGTTAGAAGGGAGGCGGCTGGAAGATTATGTTTTGAATGACCAACAAAAATTTTTATGCCTTCGTTCTCTAAACGTTCAAGTCCTGGGGAGTGTTTAAGGTCACTCCCTGTCACCCTATGGCCCATTCCAGCTAACACAAGCGCAATTGAACGCATGCCAGCTCCCCCAATTCCCACTACATGAACGTCCATTGGGTCTGCAAAAGAGAGTTCTTGTATGGAGTTCCGCCCTTTCATAACGCTTCCTCTAATAAGGTTCTTGCTAACAACGTTGAGGCGTCTCTATTCCCTACTTCGTTACATTTCAAAGACATGGTTTCCAGAAGCCCAGGACTTTCTATAATGCCTTTTATCTCCTCCACTAAATTCGCTCCGCTACATTTCTCATCTTTCATGATAACGGCTGCTCCAACTTCAACTAGCGCCTGTGCATTCTTCGTCTGGTGGTCACCAGGTGCATTAGGGAGTGGAATGAGTATCGCTGGAATGCCTAATACTGCTATTTCGGCGGTTATGGACCCGCCTGCTCTAGAAACTATTAGGTCAGCAGCATTAAGCACACTAGGCATGTTATTTTCGTACTCAACCGGTTGATAATCAATCCCGTCTACATGATCAGGAATCACCACTTTTTTCCAATCTCTTTCACCGATAATGTGGTAGATAGTCAGATTCCCAATTTTTCCTAACTCATGAATTGCGTTGATTACGGCTGAATTGATTCTAAGTGCTCCAAGTGAGCCTCCAGTAACAACGATAAAGAGATTCTCATTCGGTACACCCAATTTCTGCCGATCTGATGCTTTAGTGCCTGGTTGAAGTGCGAGAATATCACTTCGTACTGGATTCCCAGTAAAGATTCTATTCCTCAATGCGGTTTTGGGGTAGGAAATAGCTGACTTCCTAGCCCATTTGCTGATCACCCAATTGGCACGACCTGGAACAGCATTCTGTTCATGGAGAATAACTGGGACGCGTGCAAATAGACCCGCTAAGGCACCTGGTAAAGATGCATATCCCCCTAAAGCAAGGATAATTTTGGGGTTTAGAGAATTGCAGATTTTCAATGCTTTCCATGTAGCTGAGATGAGCAAAATCAGCGTTTTCAAAATCGCAACTAACGTTTTCTTCTGAAGCCCAGCTCCTGTAAGTGGAATCATTTCAAAACCCGCTGCTGGTACGAGCTTTCTGTCAATTTCTCGATCGCTCCCTATAAAGATAATTTCTTCTTTTCCTATACCTTGCGTGACTAAAGACTCGGCTACAGCTAGACCAGGATGAAGATGTCCGGCCGTACCACCTCCAGCGATAATTACAAAGCACTCTTTCATTTCACTCTTTGCTGAGCTACGTTAACTAGAATTCCAGTCGCGGCCATCCCTATTAGCAACGAGCTACCTCCATAGGATACGAATGGTAGCGGGAGACCAGTATTCGGTAGTCGACCTATTGCTACTCCTATGTTTACAAATGCCTGAACCACAAACCAAGTGATTATGCCCATTGATAACAGGTAACCGAATTTGTCCGACGCATTGACTGCTACACGAACCCCTAAGACAACGAGAGTAACGAATAATGATAGGACCAGCAGGGAACCTACTAATCCCATTTCTTCAGCAATGATTGTAAATATGAAGTCAGTATGTGTCTCAGGAGTCCACCATTTAGATTTACTGGATCCTGGCCCTACCCCCAAAAAACCACCATTACTTATCCCAGTCAGCGACTGCAAGGTCTGCCAACCTGCATTAAGCGCATCGCCTTCAGGATCAAAAACAGCAAGAAGCCTTTGCCTCCGATATGGAGCCGCTATAGCTCCAGCGATAACTAATGGTGCAAAGCAGGCACTTATTTTAACGAATTTGCCCAAAGGCATTCCGCCAAGGAATAACAGCGTGGCAATAAGGAAAGCAACTAAGCACATAGTCCCGTAATCAGGCTGACTAACAAGCAATATCATGGCTGGGGCAAAGATTACGATAGGTTCCCAATAAGCTCTAGAGTTTGTAAGATCTTCCCCATAATCTGACAAATGTTTAGCCGTATAGAGGATCACACCTAGTTTTAGTAATTCGGAAGGCTGAAAAGTTCCTCCGGGTAGAGCGAGCCAACGTGTTGCTCCTCCACCTTCAATACCTAAGGGTGTGAAAAGAAGGAGAAGCATGAAATAAGTCAGCATCACAAGAGGCGTTATTAATGGCTTTAAGTTTCTATAGTCAAACTTTGAAAATAGGTAAAGTACTACAGACCCAACCACTACCCACAGTAACTGTTTTTGGAAATAAGAAAATTCACTTATACCCTCTTGGCTCGCTACTACGGACCCAGCTGATAAGACCATCGCTAAGCCGAAAAGATTTAAGATTGTGATTACTGAAACAATTTTGATTTGTAATGGCGACCACAATGGACTTGCATGTTTCTCACTTTGTTTAGCTGGTCGCAAGGTTGAAGATAAAACACTTTTTAGGCTACGCCCAAATGTGGTTTGGTCAGGTTGATTAGTTATCGCCATTCTCAACTCCTACTAAATCTCGGACTGTTCGTTTGAAATCTTCTCCCCGATCTGCATAATTTCTATACCAATCAAATGAAGTGCACCCCGGAGACAACAGGACCACATCTCCATCTTTACTACAATGTCGTGCAATTGCTACCGCTTCTCCCATTGACACTGCTTCCGTTGAGGGAACAGAACCATCAAAAACTCGAACCATCTCTTCTGAAGCTTCTCCTATAGCCACTAGATGTTTTATGTGGTCTTGCACGCAAGTTAAAACTCTTAAATCTAAACCCTTGTTTCGTCCACCAGCGATCAAAATTACGTTTTTGAAACCCATAACAGCAGCAATAACAGAATGAGGTGTTGTTGATTTACTGTCGTTATACCAAGCCACCCCATCTTTACAGCCCACAAACTCTATTCGGTGTGGGAGATTCACAAATTCAGTAAGAACTTTTTGTATAGCACTAATCTCTGCTCCCGCGCTTCTCGCAGTAATTGCAGCTGCTAATGCGTTTGAAATGTCATGAGGAGAAGATCGCTTTAAATCTTCAATATGTAACAGTTTCTCATTCTCTAAAATCAAATAATCATCTACTAATTTGTTATCACCTAAGTTTTTGCCAAATGTCTTCACAATTCCTGTATTTGGTAGGTGCCTCATCACAATTTCATCTTCAGCGTTTGCAATGGCTATGTGCCCGCTGCTCTGATTTTGCCATAGTGAAGCTTTGGCCTTTTCATAAGCCTGAAGGTTTTGATGTACATCCAAATGATCAGGTGAAAAATTCAACCAGACTGAAATATCTGGTTGAAAATAGGAAGAATGACCCAAACGAAACGATGATGCTTCAACAACAAACTTTTCGATTGATCTATCACCAATAGCTTCGATTAAAGGAATCTCTGTGTTCCCTACTGCCTCAGTTTTGATGTCGCTATACAAAAGCATCTCTTTAATCATCATAGTGACAGTTGTTTTGCCGTTAGTCCCAGTAACAGCTACTAACGGACGATCGTCATATTGAGCAGCAAGGTCAAATTCGCTACGGATTGGAATGCCTGCATTAAAGACGTGTTTAAAAATATAATGACTGTCTGGCAAACCTGGCGTTGGCATAAAAATGTCTATGCCATCTAGCAGCCCGTCCAAATCTGACTTCGCAGTCGGTACATGAATTTCTAACCCTAGACTTTCCGCAAACTTAATTACTAGACCAGAAGGATTATCATCAAATAGAACAACTGAAAAGTTCCCGTCATGAAGGAATTTAGTAAGCGCTATTCCAGTTTCTCCGAGTCCGTATACTCCTACCGTAGAACCTTCGGGAAAAATTTCTCCTCTCATGGAAGTTTTACCCCCCTAAGGTCAGCGATTTCTACGAAGTCCGCATAGAAAATTCCAAGAGCAATTGCCACGCAGAACCCACTTATAATCCAAAATCTAACTATGACTGTGGTCTCGGGCCAGCCTAAGAGTTCAAAGTGGTGATGGAAAGGAGCCATTCGGAAGATTCTGCGTTTATTCATGTATCTAAATCCAATAATTTGGATAATGACTGAAACTGTTTCTAGTACAAATATTCCACCGATTACAGGGAGGAGAAGTTGTGTGTTCGTCGCTAGAGCTAGACAAGCTAGAGCAGTTCCAATAGCTAATGAGCCTGTATCCCCCATAAAGATCTTTGCTGGTGCAGAATTCCACCAGAGAAAACCGACACAGGCTCCAAGCATTGAAACTGCAACGACTGCCAAATCTAAAGCGTGGTCTAAATCGTAGATTTCCGGATGGCGAAATGCCCAGAACGAAATGACAGTAAATGCACTAAACGAGAGCGTTGATGACCCAGCAGCGAGCCCATCTAAGCCATCCGTAAGATTTACCGCATTACTCATTGCAAGGATTATAAATACTGCCCAAAAGATCCATCCGATTGGACCCAAATCAAACGAAAGGGAGTCCCATCTCGTGAAGGAAACTTCTGTATGAACGTCAGTGAATAGAACCATTAAAATTGCAAACCCAAAAGCGACTACTAACAGACCTATCACTTTCATCTTTTTATTTAGCCCTAGGTTTCTCGCATTTCTTACTTTGAGCCAATCATCAAAAAAACCAACAATGCCAGCGCCCAAAATAGCCAACATTACAAATAAGCCTGATCGGGTGTATATCCCGTTGTAAAGGTCTGAGATCACATATGCTACTGAGGACCCAACGACAACCGCTATACCGCCCATCGTTGGAGTCCCAGCCTTTGTTTTATGCCCGCCAGGCCCATCTTCACGTATGGGTTGACCCACCCCTTTTTCTGTAAGCCATTTGATTAAGTAACGTGTTCCAAAAAGAGAGATAGCTGTTGAAATTGTTACTGCAAGTAGAAGTCGAATCACTTTAGCCTTGCCTCCAATCCTTCCAGTACTATCTCTCTATCATCTAGTGGAAAGAATTCTCCAGAGATTTCTTGACTCACTTCATCACCTTTGCCTGCTACAACTATCACATCTTTTTTCTCTGAAGTTTGAATGGCGTGGAGTATTGCTTTTCGACGATCTGGTTCAACATAAACATCCGAAAAATCTGTGAACCCCGGTATTACATCATCAATTATTGACAATTGATCCTCTGATCGTGGATTATCTGAGGTCAAATACACGAACGAGGCAATTCCTTCTGAAACTTCTGCCATTTGTGGCCGTTTTGACTTATCACGGTCACCCCCGCACCCAAACACAACGTGAACTTCACCTGAAGCAGAAATACTTTTGGCAGATTCTAATACCTTCCTTAATCCCTCTGGAGTATGTGAATAATCAACAATTACGGTGGGGCCGTTCTCGTCAAGGTTTACAACTTCAAATCTTCCTGGAATTGCCTGAGCCTCAGATAGCCCTTTTACTATTGAACTCTTCTCAAACCCAAGTACTTGCGCTGTTACAGCAGCTGCTAAGGCATTTTCCATATTAAAAGTTCCGGGGATTTGGAGTTCGATTTTTTCGCCTTCCCAGATAAAAACACTTGCACGTATACTTTCATGAAGTATTTCAATCTCGTCCATTGATATAGTCCTGTGGGGTATTTCTATTCCTTCAGCTAGACGTTGACCATATGGGCTATCTACATTTATGACTGCATATTTAGCGTGGGCGGGCGTGAACAATAGAGCCTTGGCCTGGAAATACGTTTCCATATCACCATGGAAGTCCAAATGGTCAAGACTGAGGTTAGTGAATACCGCCACATCATATTTAATGTTCGAAATTCTTCTTTGACTCAAAGCGTGTGAAGAAACCTCCATAGACAGAAAAGATTTACCTGCGTCAACTAGTTCCCTGATCTGCCTCTGTAGATCAGGGGCTTCAGGAGTGGTTCTAGTTCCTGTGAGAGTCCCAATGGTTGCAGAATTTTGATCTGCTGAAGCAGCGATATCCGCTAGGAGATTCACAGTTGTTGTTTTCCCATTTGTTCCCGTGATTCCAGCAGTGACAAGTTCTTTAGACGGGAAATTAAAAAAGATTTCTGATATTTCAGCCATCGCAGATCTAACATCTCTCACTTTAACCTGAGGTGTCTGAAGTTCTAGATTTCGTTCAACTACTAGAACTGATGCCCCGTTCTCAACTGCGTGGCTAGCAAAGTCATGGCCATCTTGAGTATTACCAGAAACACAGAAGAACAAGTCCCCAATTTTTGTGTTTCGTGAGTCATAACTTAACCCATTAACCAAAACTCCGTTCTGAGATTCATCCAGCGGAATAGTAGTATTTTGAGCAATCTCCAACGCATCCACGATTTCCTCTAATCTCATTGAGGCACCTCTTGACTATTTAGATTCGCTCCTATTGTGAATTCCTGCTCTGCGGATTCTGCTAACAGGAGTTCTGAGACAGGAGAGACTTGATAGTGCCGTAATGACCAACTTGCGAGTTGTCCAAAGAGCGGTGCCGCTACGTGACTAGCGTAGAACTGTTCTTCAACTGCAGCAGGGTCATCAATAATTACAATCATCGCGAACTCAGGTCGAAGCGCTGGGAAGAAACCAGTTACCGTGGAAGTGTAATGACGTAAACCTTCTTTATCTAAATAGGGATTGAACTGACCATTGGGAAGTTCATAACTATCGTCAATATGGAAGTGTTTCCAGGACGTACCTGTCTTAGCTGCTATCTTGTAGCCGGCTACTTTCGCTTTCGCAGCGGTTCCGTTATCCACAACGGAAGTAAGCAACGTAGCGATCTGCCGAGCCGTAGAGGAAGAAATGACTCTTCGGCTGGGAGTGTTTGAAAGGTATTCTTTGCTACCTTCTGTATCAACAATTCGACTCACTAGTTTTGGTGCAACATAGACACCATCGTTTGCGAGCACCGAATAGGCCGTCACCAATTGAATTGGGGATACTGCTATTCCATGACCAATTGAGACTGTATTCAAATCGATAAGGTCCCAGTCCTCAATTGGGTGAAGAATACCGTGAGCTTCTCCAGGAAATGAGAGATCAGTTGCTTCTCCGAATCCGAAATTAGTTAGATATTCATGAAGTCGTTCTTTCCCTAACTCCTGACCCCAGACAATCGTGCCAGTATTGGATGAATGGGTAAGAATGTCTTGTACCTCCAGCTCCTGCACTCCATATTCAAATTCATCTCGCCAGGTCGTGGTTCTTTCTTTCCCTTCGCTATCTTCCCATTCCACAATGACGGTGTCTGGAATTTCTCTTCGAGTCTTTCCATCAGCGATTCCCTCATTAATAACCCCAGCGAAAGTCATAGCCTTCATTACAGAAGCTGGTTCATAGCTAAATGTTACGGCTTGGTTATGAGATGTTGAACGGACTTCCCCTTTTTCGGTCATTGCCATTGAAGCCATAGCAAGAATCTCTCCTGTTGCAGGTTGTTGAATGATGACAATCCCACTTTTAGCATTTGCTTCTTGAATCGTTGTCGCAAGTTCAAGTTCAACCTGTGCTTGAAGCGCTCTATCAATCGTCACTATAATGTCAGAGCCTTGAGTCGCTTCTCTCAAAACACTGCCTTTCGTTGGAATTGTGCTTCCATCAGCGCTAAGTTCAGCTTCTTGCAATCCAGAAATCCCCTTTAACTTTTCTTCATACTGAAATTCCAGACCTGAAACTCCAACGTTATCTACTGTGACAGTACCAAGAACTCCCTTTCCTAATTGGTCACCTGAAACATGAAAACGGCGAGGTTCGTACCCTATGTAAACCCCGCCCAATCCAAGTTCTTCAACCTTTTCAGCAGTTTCTGGCTCAGCATTTCTAACTAGGTACTCAAATGATGTAGGTGAATTAAATTTCGTCAAAATAGTTTTTGCTTCTTCAGTTTCATCCACACCAGGTAAATCAAGGTAGGTAGCAAGAATTTGTGATTTTTCAACGCCATTATCTGTTGTAGATGGGTCAATGTAGATATAGGGCTGTGGAAAAGAAATGGCTAATTCATAACCATTTCTGTCCAGAATAGATCCGCGCCCTCCTTCTAGCTCCCTTTGGATTACACGCTGATTTACTCCTTTTTCTGCATATTCACCCTTATCAAGAATTGATAAATCAATCAATCTCCAGCTTATGAATACAACACATACTCCAAATAAGGCAAGTAGCAGGTGCCTTCTTACATCCGCTGCGTAAGGCGCCTTTCCCCCCATTATTTAACACCCGTCATATCGGCAGTACTATTTTCAAAGTTTGAAAAATTTGAACTTGAAAGAGGTTGAAGAAATTCGGTATGTCCAGGCTCCATCATTCCTAGGCCTTGAATGCCTTCGACTTCATCTGATATATCAGCTAATGCGATTCTGTATATTCGTTCGGTTGATTCCAATTTCATTATTTCAAAGAGAAGCGAGCGGTTCATAGCATCTACTTCAGAGATAGTTTCAGTTATTTCGTCAAGTTTTGTCTGTCTCTGAACTATCAGAGCGCTTACAACGACTCTGACAAAAAACCCTACAGAAATGAGACAAACAAGAATCGCAGTCGTTGAGCGAAGCCAGGATTTTGAGTCGGATACTACAGATAAAGCAGGATTTTTCTTAGCTTCTGTTTGAACACTTCTTAATGCCGGACGTTCAGCCATGCTTACCCTCATTTATCTTTTCGAATGTTCGCAGACGTGCTGATGACGCTCTGGAGTTGCTTCTAACTTCTTCTTCGTTTGGTTGTTGCCCCTTCCGTGAGAGAAGTTGTATCTCTGCCTCATCGTCAATTTCGGGGAGATACCGTGAATTCTGGCGTTTTAATCCAGCGTGTTCTCTAATAGTTTGTTTCACTATCCGATCTTCGCCAGAGTGGTAAGAAAGAATCCCGCATCTTCCTCCAACTTTCAGCAATTGAATCGTTTGGGTCAAGGCAGGTTCTATAACAGATAATTCTTGGTTGACAGCAATCCGAATCGCTTGGAATGACCTTCGAGCTGGATGCCCTTTGAACCTTTTTGAATGGGCCGGAATTACTGAGGAAATCACTTCAGCGAGTTCGTTCGTTTCAGAAATTGGTCTAGCAGCGATAATAGCTCTAGCAATTTTTTGATGAAATCTTTCATCTCCAAAATCCTTTAAAATCTTCCCTATCTCATCCTCACTACGTTCGTTTACAAGGTCAAGGGCATTTTCTCCAGAAAGTGCGTTCATTCTCATGTCTAACGGCCCATTCTTTCTAAAAGAAAACCCCCTTAAGGGGTTGTCTAATTGATAGGACGAAACTCCAAGATCGAATAAGGCTCCAGAAATTTTTGCAACTCCACTCCCCTCAACAACTTTTTTTATATTGTCGAACCGTTCATGAACCAATGTGACTCTTTGTTCAAAATCTGAAAGATTCTCTTTCGCTGCTTCTATAGCTTCCTTATCTTGATCAATGCCTATCAGATCGATATCTGGTCTTGATCGGAGCAAAGCAATCGCGTGGCCTGCTCCTCCTATAGTTGCATCCACTATCACACCTGAAGGAACATGTGAGAAAAGATTGGTGACTTCTTTCTCCATAACTGGATTGTGAACGTAAGAGATATCGGGAAAACGGGTGATCCGGCGGCCAGAAATACTGGCCGCCGGATCCAGGGGAGACCCGTTGGTGGTAGATTCTATTTCTTTTGAGAAAGTCATTGCCTTCGCTTCTCTTTCGCTCTCCGGCAGTCCTCCGGACAATAGGCGCACGTCGGGATTTCTCCCCGATCGAACTAGATGGCAAGCGGGCGGAGTAGAGGCTCGCATCTTATTACCCGGAAGACTGCCCAAAAGCGAGAGGGCGTCATGCATAACTTTTGAATTCGAACTTGTGATACCTTCCTTCGTTGACGGTTCTACCTTTTTGAGTATTCTTCATCACAACCAAACGCTTTCATGCGGATCACCTTCGGATGCTTCTTCTATTTGGCTCCATTCTTCAGGAGTCCAAATCTCTGCTCGATTGATGACACCGATAATGATTGCTTCTCTTTCAAGGGAAATCGCTGTTCGTAGTTTGGGTGGAACAGCGATTCGCCCCTGCGTATCCGTTCTGACTTCAGCGATACTTGCAGCCCATCGCCTTTGAGCATCGGCTGCCACACTTTTCTGTTGAACTTGTTCAGTTAGTCTCGCTGCCGCTTTTTCAATTTCTGTTACCGAATAGACCATCAAACAGGGAGCGTGAAGTGATTTAGTTAGGAAAGTCGTGTCTTGTAAATGACGTCGAAAATTAGAAGGAAGAACTAACCTTCCTTTTTCGTCAAGTAGCCGTTCGTGTTCCCCTGTGAACATTCTCTTTCCCCTGGTTCCATTACGCACCTAACTTATTGCTTCGCAACAAGTTCAATGAATTACTATCTGATATCTGAGCTATTGCCCTTTTTCTCCCTATCTCCCCACATTACTCCCTTTAATGCCACTTTTCAACATTTACTGCACAAAAAGGGTCATTTCCGCTTAAAAATGGGTTGACTGTTCCCCCACTTCTGCCCACCTTGTTATTCACTGAATTTGATTAACGGTCAGATAATTGGCTTAGGAATGCCTGAAAAGCTTCATCTCGACTGCAACCAGCTCCAGTTCCAGATGCTTGAATTCTTTCACCTACATCTGGAATTGGAGCACCTTTGAAGATATTAATTAAATGACCCGGGTTCCAATTAAGTATCAAGCCACATTGAAATTGAGTTCCCTGCCTTGAGCGCCTTTGAGAGATCCCCACTATCTTCTGGTCATTAATAAATATTTCCCCTGGACCCTTACCAGCAAAGCACACCAGATCAGAAAGCGAAGATCGGATAAACTGACCGTCATAGAGCAAGCAGTCAACTGAGATGGATTGCAACGCGTCAAGCCAAATTCCGCCCATCCATAAAGAGGATCTCTTTATATCTTCTAGCCAAAAACGTGACCTAGTTGGAACAAATACGTCAAGCCATAGTAAATCTTCAGGAATAACTAGAACCGCGCCGCCTCCACTACGTCGAGACGCTAGGTGAATTCCTTCCCTTTCCATGTAAGAGAAGTCCATGAAAGCTTTCTCTCTCTCAGAACTCCCCAGAACGACATGAGGACATACTGGTTCAACAACGGATATTGTCGGCGATCCCCTCTCTGCATGCTCAAGAGGGGTCGTTAATTGCTTATGCTCAACAACCCATTCTTGTGAAAAACCCTTGATTGGATTCAAAGTCAATTCCATTTACCTACTCGCAGATGGCCAGCTTCTGCACCACTTAAGATATGTGACGGTATCAGAGGCGACATGTCTGCCGTCATACCCATCACCATATGCAGTTTGAAGCCTGAACTCAAGATAGGAAATTTCTGGAAGGGGCAGAAATGGTGGCTTCCGATTCCAACCAGATCGTCGTAGTTTCCATAGCTGGCGGATAGCTATCGGCCAAAGCAGTGGCCTGCAGAACACGGTCGCTACAACTTGAAGAATTGTTTTTCTAGCTAGAGGCATCAGCTACCGCAACTTTTCTTTTGGAAAAGCGAAAATAACTAAATTAGCAGGTTCAGTTACCAGAGTCATCTGGCCGAAATTTCCCGCGCAACCTACTCCGTCTCCCTGATAAAGAATCTCTCAATGATCCAGAACGGACACTCATTGAGAGCTGATTCATTCCAACTCGACCAAGTTTCCTAAGATTTTGTTCGAAGAGAAGGGCTGCAGCTAACATCACAGCGAAACCAATGAATGCTAGCCAAAAGCTTACCGACAACGTCAATACGATAGTTACTAATCCAACTATGAACCCAAAAACTGACCATTTTATATTTCGCGCAGAGTGCGTGTATACAGTGGTTGTTGCAACTTCTTTAGCCAATGCAGGGTCACTCTCATGGAGCTGTTGCTCAATTTGGCTAAGTATTCTCTGTTCGTCTTCAGAAAGAGGCATACCTACATCATCTCATAAAGGAAGTAATTCAACAACGTCGAGACCCAGTGTTTTTGCTAACTTGATGGTCCCCACTGCTGAATCCCGCGTTTCTTTGTCACTAAACCATCATTAGTCAACGTGCTTGCAGCGCCTATTGAGTCTGGGCCAAATTTAGATCGTATTGAATCCATTGCGTCTTCTGCTTCTCTCCATTCAGGGTCGTTGCTTTCCAATTCTTCAAACGAAAGTTGGATTCCTTCATTAATCTCATTAAAGTTTGAAGCTCCAACTCCAAGTAAGCGAACTCCCGTAGATAGATCTACTGTAACGAGTAACTTAAGTGCTTCACGGCTGATTACTTTGCCGCTGTCAGTAGGATTTGGGAGAGTTAGTGAACGAACAAACGTAGAGAAGTCCTTTAACCTGACTTTAAGGTTTATAGTCTTGGCAAGATAACTGGATTCACGTAACCTTTTCCCAACCGCATCTGACATTCTATGAATTTCAGACTCTATCTTCGCTAAATCAAAGAGGTCATCTGCAAAGGTCTCTTCATGGGAGATGGATTTCGCAACTTGGTCGGATTTAACATTTCTTTCGTCAATTCCATGTGCAAGTCTATACAAATGGGATCCTTGTACTCTACCGAGAGCATTTATTAGATCAGTTTCAGGAAACTTTCGAAGATCTGCTACGTGAATGACACCTAGCTGATCCAATCGCTTTACTGTCACTGGACCAACCCCCCAAAGAGCTTTCACCGAAAGTGGATCCAGAAAATCAAGTACGTTACCCGGATGAACTACCTTTACTCCGATGCCAGGAATCGGTCCTGTCGGACTTGGCTTTGGTTTAGCTTCCTCTGTCGCTAACTTAGCTAGGAATTTATTTGGAGCTACCCCGACTGAACAATTTAACCCTTGATCTTGTTTCACATCATTTCTTATAGCGCATGCTATTTCAAGAGGAGTTCCATACAATCTTTGACTACCTCCAACATCTAGGAAAGCTTCATCTAAAGATATTGGTTCAACCATTGGCGTATACCTTTTAAAAATTTCCATGACTTCATAGCTAACTGCCGCGTAGTACGTGTGGTCACCAGGTAGGAAAATGGCTTTAGGGCACAATTGGCGAGCTCTAAATGATGGCATAGCGGAATGTATCCCATACGAACGAGCTTCATACGACGCAGCAGCAACTACCCCTCTGTTACCCACACCCCCGACGATTACAGGCTTTCCAACGAGTTCAGGTTTTCGTACAAGTTCAGCAGAAACAAAGAAAGCATCCATGTCTACATGAAGAATATGGGAAGTTGAAATAACTTTTTTCATATTTAACTGAGTTCTTTTAATTGGATTACCACTCCTAATTTTTCAATAGGAGCACTCCTCCAATACGATAATACGCATGACTGGTGAAAATCTTGAAGAAAGCACTCACGAAGAAAAAAAATTTGAGCAAGAGATTTCAAGTATGGCTACACAATCACTTGAAGAGTTCTCAATTTCTAGCCTTCCACTTACAGAGACCTTGACAGCCGAACCTTCCAGGTCTTCCCAACTTCTCGCATTTGGTTCAATAATTATAGGAGGATTGTGCGGTGGACTAATTGGCTTCGCCTTTACTGACCTTCAGTGTTCAGATGGTTGCAGTGGAATATCAGGAATTGGGGGGCTTGTGGGGGCATTGGTAGGCGCTGGTGGTGTGGGCATCGTAGCTATTCTCGTTTTACGTGCCATGAACGAGTGGAAAACAAAGAAACACCCCGGGGAAAACACCACGAGGAAGAATTAAGTGCAGGAGAATCTAATTTTGCGGGATCTCGCAATCAAATCTGTCGTTGAAGCCTGCACGTTCTTAGAAACGATTAATTTCGGTTACACAACCGTAGAGAAAAAATCTTCAGAATCTGATCTGGTAACCGAAATAGACCGGAGAATTGAAAAGGTGATAGTTGATTTTCTACGAGGCGAACGCGGATCTGATAGTTTTCTAGGGGAAGAAGGTTCGACTGTAACCGGATCATCAGAAATCAAATGGGTTATAGACCCAATAGATGGAACAACTAATTTCGTCTACGGAATCCCAGGATTTGGTGTATCTGTCGCTGCTGAAAAGAATGGAGAAATAATCGCTGGAGCGGTTGCTGATCCAGTCCATAATGAGATCTACGATGCTGCCAAAGGCTTCGGTTCGCGTTGCAATGGGAATAAAATAAATGTCCGCAGAGGCAATAAAATAGAATCTGCTCTGATTGCTACCGGCTTTAGCTACTCTACTGAACGAAGAGAAGTCCAGAGCAAGATTCTCACCCAATTACTTCCCAAAATTGGGGACATTCGAAGGTTTGGTGCAGCCGCAGTTGATTTATGTTGGGTAGCAAACGGAAGAGTGGATGCTTTTTACGAAGAAGGCTTAAATTATTGGGACTATGCAGCCGGATCTCTCATAGCTTTAGAAGCTGGTGCAACAGTTCAACAATTACCTGACTTCTTAGGGGAAACACTTCTTGTTGCAGTTTCTCCTGAAATCGAAATGGATTTCCTCGCCTTTCTAGAGAGAGCGTGTAATCAAATAGTTGAGGATTCCTGAAAGTTCTTTACCCTGATCTGCAGTATTCCCCTATCATGTTCTTATGGGTACCAAAGTTCTGGTAGTAGAGGATGATGAGCGCATACGTACCGCTGTCCGCCTCGCTCTCGAAAAAGAAGGCTGGAATGTGCTTGACGCTGCTAGCGGTGAGGAGGCCTTACAAATTTTCCATGACCAAAAATGCGATATTGTTTTGATTGATATCATGCTTCCAGGAATTGATGGATTTGAAGTTTGTAGATCAATACGGAAAACAAGTGACATCCCTGTTGTCATGGTTACCGCTCGAGATGACACACACGATGTGGTTGCTGGACTAGAAGCCGGAGCCGATGATTACCTTACAAAACCATTTGCACCCAAAGAATTAAGTGCGAGGATCAGGGCATTGCTTAGACGGGTGCGTCTCCCCTCCCCAGAACTTAGCAAACTCGACTTTGGTGACCTACAAATCCTTCCTGACCAAGGGCAAGTCATCGTCAATGGGGCAACTATTCACCTAACCCGAACCGAATTCCAACTGCTTGTGGAACTTGCTTCAATACCTGGCCGCGTCTTTAGTAGGGAAGAACTACTAGAAAGAGTTTGGGGGAAGGACTATTTCGGTGATGGACGCCTAGTAGATGTCCACATTCGTAGACTTCGAAAGAAAATTGAGCCTGAAGATGCAAGACCTCGGTATGTCATCACTGTGCGTGGCTTTGGTTACAAATTAAAGAACTGATTTAACATATGGGATCAGAAAGGAAGACGTTCCGTTTACGAGCCAGACTTATTTTAACCTTTGGTCTTGGAGCTTTACTCATAACAAGTGCCCTATCAGTACTGACTTATCTTCTAGTCCGAAACAACTTAATTGAGTCAAGGGAGCAGAGTGCTTTAAGTGTCGCTTCTGTGAATGCGTCCCAAGCTGAGAGAAGGATCTACGAAGGGGCAACTGACAAAGCTGTGCGAGATTTCCTGTCAAACTTGCGAGGTGTCCGTGCTGAGTCCACCCCACTTCTTCGTTTAGAGACAGATTGGATTTCTGCTGATCCTGTTCTATTTGAAGCTCCCGAAAGTCTTGATCCAAAGTTGCTTCAAGCCGTAAGTACCTCTCCAACAAACGGGGCTGAAATGCGGTATCGCATGAGCGATGGGACCCCTGTACTGGTCATAGGATTCCCTTTGACGACTCGTAACGCTCTCTATTTCGAAGCTACCCCTCTTGATGACATTGAGGACACGCTCAGTTCTCTGTCTAATGTTCTACGGCTAGTTAGTGGAGGAATATGCCTATTTGGCATCTCTCTGGGTTTTTGGGGTTCTAGACGTATCCTGTTGCCGATAGAAAAAGTTGGGCAAACTGCTAGTGCTATAGCTGCAGGTGATTTGGCTGCAAGGCTTGACGTCGGCAACGACCCTGATTTAGAGGCACTAGCAGCTTCTTTCAATCAAATGGCTACGAATCTAGAAGAAAGAATAGAAGCTGATGCTAAATTCGCAAGCAACGTATCTCATGAATTGAGATCCCCTTTGACGACAATCTTGGCATCAATAGAAATTCTCAACTCCAACAAGGATGTTCTTGATGATTCGTCACGATTGGCCCTTGACCTCCTTAATGAAGACTTGGAGCGATTCCACCAACTTGTTGAGGATCTATTGGAAATCTCCAGATACGACGTAAGCGCAAACGCTCTCACTCTAGAGAGATTTATGATCGTTGAATTTCTAGAGCGAGTTACAGAACAGAATTTTTCTACAGACACCCAGCTCGTGTTCTCTAATGAACTTTTGAAAGTCGTAATAGAGGCTGACAAAAGACGCTTAGCTCGCGTAGTTAGCAATCTCTTGGACAATGCTAGACACTATGCAGGCGGAGCCACACATATCGAAGTTGAGCGGGCAAATGATGGATTGATTATCTCTGTTCTTGATAATGGACCCGGAATAGACCCTGAAGAAAGAACTTCGATATTTGAACGATTCGCTAGAGGCTCTGAAGGTGGTAGGCGAGGTTCAGGAACAGGTACAGGCCTAGGCTTATCACTGGTCGCTGAGCACGTGAAACTCCATGGTGGTTTTGTTACCGTCACTGAGAATACTAAAAGTGGGACCGGATCTAGGTTTACCATCACTCTCCCAGGAGTAGTGAGATGAAAAAGGTTATTTGCTGCATATTTCTCTTATGTCTAATCATCTCTGCTTGCGGTGTTCCTGAAGATAGCCAACCCAAGGCAGTTGATTCTCCTATCGGCGCGCAAACTGAGAATCCATTGGATCAACCAGATACAGGTGAGCTCAGATCAGAAATTATCTATCTATTCAGCGAAAACAACTCACTCTTGCCGGTCTCACGCGAAATCCCAACAGATGAACTTCGCGTCACAGATTTAATAAACGAGCTCGTTGCTGACCTTTCTGAGACTGAACGCGATGCCTCTTTAAGTACCGCTGTTCCTATTGGCTTATCACTATCAGGGGTTGACCAAGATGAAGATGTTGCCACAATAAACTTCAGTGCTGGAGGATTGGAAGTAATTGAAGGCGAAGAGCTTACAAAGGCGCTTGCGCAAATCGTCTGGACTCTAACTGAAACGGGAACTCTTGATGCAATCTTTATTTCCATAGAAGGTGACATAAAGACTTGGCCTACTCCTAATGGAGGAGACCAGCAGCTTCTCAGACGGATACAATTCATGAGTTACGCTCCGGAGGTTAGCCTTGGAATCACCCAATAAGGAACCACATTCAATGATTGTCTTTATTATGGAAATGATTGACGAATGAGTGTGATTCTTGCGATTGATGCTGGAACGACTGGAGTGCGTTCGCTGCTTATTGATAGAAGTGGATCTGTGATTGACTCTGCTTACAGAGAATTTGCCCAATACTTCCCGCAGGGCGGGTGGGTTGAACACGACCCAACAGAGATTTGGGATTCAGTCAAAGCAACTATGTCAGATGTACTAAAAAGATACAGGGGAAATCCAGAAGCGATAGGAATCACTAATCAACGTGAAACGATTGTGGTTTGGGATAAGAATACTTCTGAACCGCTTCATAGGGCTTTAGTTTGGCAGGACCGAAGAACTTCAGATCGTTGCGACGAACTTCATAACGAGGGTGCCATTACTATCATTCGAGAGTCAACTGGATTAGTGCTTGATCCATATTTCTCTGCGACAAAAATTGAGTGGCTTATTAAAGAAGGCGGCTTAACCCCTAAAGACAATGTGGCATTTGGAACTATAGATAGCTGGCTTTTATGGAAACTTACTGGTGGTGCAGTTTTCGCTACAGACACAACGAATGCTTCCCGAACCATGCTTTTCAATATCAAGGATATGCAGTGGGACAATGAACTTTTAGATATATTCGGTGTTAGCGAATACAATTTACCTGAGGTGTTGCCTTCTAGCGGATATTTTGGTGCAACTTCAAGCGCTGCGCCATGTGGTGCTGGCGTCCCCATTACTGGAATAGCAGGTGATCAGCAAGCATCTTTATTCGGACAGGCAGCCTTTTCCGAAGGAGATGCTAAAAATACTTACGGGACGGGGTCATTTATTCTAATGAATGTAGGTGACGAGTGCCCTGAACCTGTTGATGGATTGCTCTCAACCGTTGCATGGACTCTAGAAAACGGAGGTGAGCCCTATACAACATACGCTTTAGAAGGCTCCATCTTTGTTACAGGCGCAGCCGTTCAATGGCTACGTGATGGCTTAGGCATCATAGAAAAAGCATCCGAACTTGAAAGTATTGCACTTCAGTGCGAGACGACTGGTGGTGTATTCTTCGTTCCCGCTTTCACGGGTCTAGGTAGCCCATGGTGGGACCCTCGCGCACGAGGGGCAATTATTGGACTGACACGGGGAACCGCACGCCCTGAAATCGCCCGGGCAGTGATTGAGTCAATGGCTTTCCAAACGCGGGATGTTATTGATGCTATGAGTTTAGGGTCAGGAAGAAATATTAATAGTCTTCGGGTAGATGGAGGTGCTTCCGCAATGAATTTATTACTTCAGCTTCAGGCAGACCACTTGCAAGTCCCTGTTTCACGCCCAACAGTTCATGAAACAACTGCTCTGGGAATTGCTTACCTTGCTGGACTTTCCCATGGATTTTGGAGTTCTCTTGAAGAGATAGCAGACCTTTGGAACCTTGATTACAGGGCGGACCCATCAGAACCTACTTTAGAAATCAGAGAGTCTTACCAGAAATGGCTAAAAGCTGTTCAGAAAAGTTTTGATTGGGCGGATTAAATACCAGTCCTAAAGCTTCGTAAGAGTATTCTTTATTTGTCTTATAGCTTGATTCGTTCGTTGTTCATTCTCTATTAGGGCGAACCTTACATACCCTTCGCCACCAGGTCCGAAACCAATACCGGGAGAGGTCGCCACTTTCGCTTCTTTGACAAGCCAAGAAGCGAACTCTATAGACCCCATTTCAATGTAAGCATCTGGAATTTTTGCCCACGTGAACATCGTTCCTTTCGGGGGATCAATTTCCCACCCGATCCTGTTCAATCCGTCACAGAGGGTATCTCTTCTACTTTCGTAAATGCTGTTAACTAGTTGAGGGTGGTCTGCTGCTTCGTTCATAGTTACAGTGGCAGCTATCTGTATCGGTTGGAAAGTTCCGTAGTCAAGGTACGACTTTAATTTTGCGAGTGCTGCTACCACTTCACTGTTTCCCACCATAAATGCCACCCGCCACCCCGCCATAGAGAATGATTTAGTCATCGAATAAAGTTCAACAGCAACGTCTTTCCCTCCATCAGCTTGGAGGATAGAAGGAGGTTGATACCCATCAAAGCCAAGGTCTGCATACGCAAAATCGTGAACAAGCAGAACATCTTTTTCCTTTGCGAAATCTACCACCTGTTGCATGAAATCAAGGTCAACGCATGTTGTCGTCGGATTGTGTGGAAAAGATAAGAGTATGACTTTAGGTCTAGGCCAGCTATATTCCCATCTTTCTTGCATGGTTCCAAAAAAATCAGATCCAGTTGATAGCGGTATCTCTCGAACCTCCGCTCCGGCGAATAAAGGAGCATATAGATGGATTGGGTAGGATGGTGAGGGCACCAAAACAGCATCGCCGGCTTGTACCACAGCCCACATAAGGTGAGAGAGGCCTTCCTTTGCGCCAATCGTATTTATTGCTTCAGTTTCGGGATTTAGAGTTACTCCAAACTTATTTTCATAAAGTCCACAAATTGCTTCTCGCAATTTTGGTAAGCCTCGACTTAAGGAATAGCGATGGTTTCGTGGATTCTGAGCTGCTTCGCAAAGCTTCTCGACAGCTATATCCGGTGAGGGTAGGTCAGGGTTCCCAAAACCAAAATCTATAATGTCATCACCGTTTCGACGACCTTGTATTTTCAGGTCGTTGATTATCGTAAAAACATATGGGGGCAGGTTATTAATTCGGCGAAACTCCATCTGCACAGGCTAACCGGTTTATACGTCTGGGACATGTACCTTTAGAGATCTCACACGAGGAATCTCACATTATTTGGTTACCGAATATAGCTGCACCTACTGACCCTGCCTTGTTGCCGAATCTAGCTAAGGCGATCTCTGTCTTCTCGGAATTAGGCTGAGTATCTGTGATCTGATAATAACTTTGCTTAATTGCTTCCAAAAATGGACTGCCTATCTCAGTTATTCCGCCGCTTAGGACAATCATTTCAGGATCTATCATCTTTGTTAAGTTATGAAGACCCATGGAAACAAATTCGCTATAGATTGACAGCACTTTAATAGCTTCTGGGTCATCTCCTTGAACTGCTGCACCTACGGCTTCACTAGATAGTGGGTTACCTTCCGTGACCAAACCAAATTCTATTTCTCCTATGAGACCTTCCCGCTGCATTTGATTTGCTAATCTACCCAACGCTGATCCGGAAGCATATTGTTCCCAACACCCTTGCTTCCCGCATGGGCAGGGAAGTCCTTCCCTTTCAATGACCATATGTCCTACTTCTCCTGCATAACCGGAAATTCCCTTATGGAGTTGCCCATTAAGAAGTATTCCCGCTCCTATCCCTGTTCCGAATGAAACAACTATTAAATCTTTCTTGCCTTTCGCAACTCCTAGTTGAGCTTCAGCCCAAGCCGCGCAATTAGCATCGTTTTCAACGACAACTGCGACTTGCATTCTCTCTTGAATTTCTTTTCTCAGAGGGAATTTTTCAATAGTTTGAATATTTGGAGAGGTTATGACAACACCTTCTTTATCCACGAGCCCTGCGCAACCAACGCCGATGCTTCCTATTTTTTTCCCACTTGATATTTGCATTTGGGTTGATATCTCAACGACTGAATCAACGATTAATTCAAGATTGCCTAAGTGCTGCCTTTGGTACAGTTCAGTCGCTCCTCCATCATTCCCTAGTGACAAACCACGAATATTAGTTCCGCCGACATCAAACCCAACCGAAAGAAGGTTCGGGTTTCTAGGAAGCGAAAACTGATTCAACTCGGGAACTAAGATCTTCAAGCGCAGCGCGCACAATTCGTGATTCTGCTCTACGTTTAACGAATCCGGGGATAAGGATAGCCAGATCTACCGCCAAATGGTAAGCCACCTCAGTTTTGGTTCCTTCTTCAACAGGAACAAATTCATATTCGCCTTCAATTTTTCGAGTAATATCGCCTTCGATTTGCCTCCAAGCGATTCGGAGTGGGTTACTACCATAGTAGTAACGGAGGGTATAGGTAGTGCTTCTACCAATGGACGCCGCCCGAAACGTTACGTCTCCTCCCCTGCCCTGTTTGTCTTGTTCCAAGATCGTTGCTGATTTAACATCTGGCACCCAATCTGGGTAGCGTTCAAAATCAGTAACTACATCAAAGCACTGCTGTGGGGTGGCATCGATAATTCTTCTTTGTGTTGCGTGATCACTCATTTAGCGTCACTTTCTTCGTTTCAATTTATACTTTTTATCTCTTATGAAATGTGCCATTGAGAATAGCCCACATATTGAGATTACCAAGCGCGAAGACAGATGCGAGGATACCGAAAGCGAAGTTTGTGCTTGACTGTGTTGCAGCAAAAGTAATGCTTACCGTTATCTGTACCAGCAACGATCCATACAACCCAACCTTTATCCTTGTTTCAGTTTGTTTCGGTAGCACTATGAGGTGACTTGTAGTAATTATTTCGTGTCTACTTCGAGTAATTGAAATGGCGAATGCCTTCAGAGATGTAACGAAACCTAGAGCAAATAGAGTCAAGGACGTCACTACGTACAGTGATTCCAAACTTGAAAATATGATGGCGAAGATTCCGGAAGCGAAGAGGACACATGCCCCTCCCAAAGAAAGATTGGAATAATAATAAAAGCTATTTTTGAAGGATGTTTTCACTGTTCTTCGCTTAGACCGAGAACAGTACCAAGCAGTGCTTGGTGAAAGTTTTTAGAAAGGGTCTCATAGGAGAATAGGTTTACTGCCCTATCTCTAGAGGCGTTCTTCATATCAGATTGTTTTATTTCGTCGCTAAGCAGTTCTTCAATTGCCTTTACGGTTTCGTCAACATTTCTGGGATTTTCAACTATTTTCCCTGTGTGGTTATTGAAGACCGCTTCAGAAGCTCCACCGCTTTGTCCAGCGATTTGAGGAATCCCTGAAGCTGCAGCTTCAAGGAAGACTATTCCAAACCCTTCTTGTTCTAAGCCGCCCCATCGGACTCTGCAGAGCATAGCGAAGATATCGGAGATGCCGTAAAGGGCTGGAATTCTTCCACCAGGAACATGACCGAGGAACTGAACTGGAGCTTTCGTTTCGCGCGCTATTTTTTCTAGCCTATTTCTATCTCGTCCGGTTCCCGCTATCAGCAACTTAAGGTTTGGTCGCGTTTTCAGGATTCTGGCGTAAGCCTTTATCAACACATCCATTCCTTTTCTAGGCACAAGACGACTAAGTGCAAGTATCACTTCATCATTCTCTTCAATGCCGAAACTTTTTCGCGCTTGGACTCTCTCTCTTGCTGAAAATGGTTTAAAGCGTTCAACATCTACACCTGGGGGAACAACCGTAACAGGTAGTTTGCATCCGGATGCTCGTTCGGCTTCCTGAGTTGAATATTGTCCTGCTGTGATAACTATGTCTGCCCCTCGGAGAACCTTTCCAAGAAAACCTTTTAAAATAGGTATTCGCCCAGGAATGGTTACTTCCGCACCGTGGAGTATAACTCCGTATGGTGACCCTATTTTCGGACCTAACATCCCGACTGGGACAGCGGGGTCAAACATCACGATGTCAATGTCATGCGTTGATACTAGCGAACGAATCTTTCGCGCTAAGTTCGGAGTTGGAAGCAAAACTCTCTGTCTTGTACGAATGATCTTATGGTCTTGGACAAGGTCAAATTGCTCTGAGTCCTTATGAGGAGTGCAAAGTATGACGACTTCGTCTTGAGGGAGTCTTCTATAAATCTCCCAAAGATAAGATTGGATTCCCCCAATTTTGGGTGGGTAATCATTTGTTACTAGAAGATGCTTCACAAGGTTAGCCCCCCCCTATCAATTCATTTTTACAATTCTTTTGATCAAAATTTCGCTTGACTTTGTATGAAAGTTCTCTCTGGACTGATAGAGAGGGATCATTTTCTAACTTTCTTAGCAGCTTTTCAAGCCCCAATCTCTTGGCTGCCCATACGGCATGGCCACGAAGCATTTCATCGCTATCAGATAGCCATCTCTTTATTGTTTTAATTGTTTTTGGACTTGGAGGTAACTGGCTATTACCTAAAACGATAAGGGCATTTCTTCTGAGATACCTCGGATCTCGTTTAGGGATATACCATTGGCCAAACTCGGATAAGAGGTATTCGTCGTCGTTCTCTAGAATTTCGTGAATTGGTACAGTTGCTCCTCCTAGACTTTGCTTACTTTCGTTTTGGAGTCGTTCTTCAAATTTATTTGCGGGGCATGACTCTTGACAATCATCGCAGCCATATATTCTGTCTTCTAATAATGTTCGGAATTCTATTGGGAAATCTCCTTCTTGTTGGAGTAGCCATGCGAGACATCGATTTGCGTCTAGGACACCTGCAGAGGGTATCGCATTTGTGGGGCAGGAAGAAATACATTTTGTGCATGTTCCGCAACCATCTGAAGCAGGTTCATTTATTTGGTATTGGGCATTCGTGAGCACCGATCCGAGAACAAACCAACTTCCGCGTTTAGGGATTAGCAGGTTAGTGTTTTTACCGTACCATCCAATTCCAGCTCGGTAAGCTGCTTCTCTGTCAACAAGTGCGTTATCGTCTACAAGGACTCGTGCTTTAAATCCGCTACGACTCAATTCGGTAGCTATTGTTTCTAATCCTTCTCGGAGCTTCATGTAATGATCTTGTTGAGCGTAGAGTGCTACTCTTCCCATTGGTTGAGTTAGTGAGTCGTTTTTTTTCTGTGGTTTCCAATAAGATCTAGCTCCAACGATTAGGGATTCTCCGTCCTCCATTGTTTTTTTTGGGTTTGTGGACCTTTCGGGGTTTTTATAAGTAAATGCCATTCCTGCATGGAGACCTTTAGATTTTCTACTTTGAAGGTCTTCTAATGTGGATTGGAATATTTCTGCTCGTGCAACGCCTACAGAGTCAAGCCCGTTACGTAAACCAATTGCTTGAATTTTGCTCAGTGGTGGTGGAGTAGGCACTTCTTAATAGTCGCAGATGTTAAAGCTATATGGAACTAATGGGAACTATTTAATGAGATCCTTTAATAGTGATAATTGGGTTGCGGAGTTTCGGGAGGAGTCCGGCCTTTGTCATTGACCGCATTGACCTCCATTCATCCAAACTAATCACTACTGCCGATCGAGGGTCTCTGTCACAAATGAATGTAACTAGGCAATCTTCGCAGGAAGTTGTTTCTGACAATGGGCATGATTCGCAGTCAACTGATAAGTAGTTTTTTTTCATGACTCTAAATTTAAATTATGGGTGTGACAATAAAGATTTTATTTTCGCCGATCAGCGGGTTCGCTCTATTTAACTTTCGGTCGTTACTGGTATTTCAGTAATGTCAGCGCCGCTTTCGCACCACCGGCAAGTAACTGTTTCGATGGATTCTTCAAGTATCTTTTGGTCTTCTACATTTAAACTTCCAGCTGTCGTGTAGTGGTGAAATTCAGTTGTCCTCTGGAAACGTACTACGTCAAATCTTGTTAGATTGCCGCATGCGTTGCACCTGTAGCGAATGGGTTGATTCATTTACTTCCTAATGATTCTGTCAAAGTAACTAATTCAGTTAAGCACTTTTGTGCTGCTCCGGATGAGATGGAAGCGCGTGATCTCTCTATCCCATCGATGAGATCTTCGGCTATGCCAGCAACCATTAAACCTGCTGCTGCGTTCAAGACAATAATGTCGCTTTTGGGTCCTTCCTTTCCGTTAAGGATATCAAAAGCTATTTTTGCATTATCGGCTGGGGTTCCTCCATATAGTTTCTCGGGTTCTACCTCTTTTATCCCTACATCTTTAGGTGATATCTCCGTAGTTGTGATTTCTTCAGGAGTTACTAAATGAATAGTGTTTGCCCCAGTGGTGGAAAGTTCATCTAGTCCTTTGTCTCCCGTGACAACCATAGCAAATTCCGTTCCAGTGTTCTGAAGTACCTCCGCCATCTGCTTTCCTCTATCAATTGAAGGAACTCCAACTACTTGTCGTTTTAGGAAAGCTGGGTGCGAGAGCGGTCCGAGGATATTAAACACAGTTGGCACCCCCAATTTTTCCCTTACGGGTCCAGCGAAACGCATTGCAGGATGAAATGTTCTTGCAAATGCGAATCCGACCCCTACTTCATTTACGCATTTTTCTACTTGGCCTGCTTGTAGGTCTGTTGTAATTGATAACTCATCTAATAGATCAAAAGAACCAGAAGTTGACGATGCTCTGCGGTTCCCATGCTTACAGACTTTCGCCCCTGCCCCGGCTGCAACAAAAGAAGCTATCGTTGAAACATTTAAAGCCGCTTTGCGACCCATTTCTGAACCTCCGGCCCCTACTAGGTCAATGGTTTCTGGCGGGCAATTTAGTCGCAAGCAGGATGATCGCATAGCGCGCACGAATCCAGTAATCTCATTTATAGTTTCACCTTTCTGATTAAGTGCCAGGAGAAAATCAGCAAGTTCTGTATCCCCTACTTGTCCATTCAGTACTGCAATGAGGAAAGATTCCGCGGTATCAATGTCTAAATCGTGTCCATCGTAAAGCTCTCTAATTATCACAGACCAATTGATAAAATCTTTAGAAGGCATTTAGTAAGTATGTCGTTGTTCCCCCAGAAGTCCAATTGAGATTGATGGCTTCCAAGCTAGATTTTTACCGGTTTGGAAACTAGTCAGCTACTTTTTTTAAAGTGTTTCTATCGGTATGGTGAAGCAAATCATCCTGAATTGCCATCTTTAGGACAGAGTCTTCTTCATAGGACCATTCATTATCTCCGATAGTGACACTCAATGTGTACTCAACGGTCGAAGCATTAGCGGTAAGGTACTTATTCTCTAGTATGCCGTAGTTGGTAGATCCGAGTTCAGCAGCCATATTGAATGAAGTAGCATCGGCTTCGCAGGTTCCTCCTGCTATGACAACTGTCCCTCTGGGGACCATGAAACAACGCATGATTTGTTTTTCTGCTGGGTCGTATAACCAGTAGCCAATTTCCGTGTGGAATGGATCTTGGTCCAATTCGGTTGACCTCCATGCTTGCATTCGATAGTCAAGTCCATACAGGTGCTGGTTTCCATTGTCTACAGGTCCAAAGGTAGAGAAAGAGACTTTCTCAAAATAGTTAGTGTCGCCTTTTTCTTGCTCTTCATGATGATAAGAAAAGTCCACTCCTCCATGTCCTTCCCATGTTCCCACTAGTGAAAGCAAGGGGCCGAAATTAGCAATGGTTAGATCTTCTGGTGTGGTCATAAGATGTTCTCCTAATCTTAAGTTGGTCTGCGCAAAAACAATCTACGTATTGAAATTAGCACTTCTTCAGGCTCGGTATAACTTGGAACTGAATTTCTTTTAAATTTTAGGTGAATTAATTGATTTAGTTTTCTTTTCTTTAGAAGGTTGTCGTTTAGCAAATGTGTCCTCAGACTTAAATATGGTGAGTTGGCCGGTTGGTCGCAACATGACTTGTTGTGTTGAGGAAGGTCGGGGCTCCTATGAACATAGTGCTGACGAGAGTCAGGATGGAGTGATCTATCGATAAGGGCAGCAGAAAGTAAACCGCCGATGGCCATGCAAATGGCACAGGTAAGGGTGAAACGGTGTGGTAAGAGCACACCAGCATCTGGAGTGATCTAGGTGGCTAGGTAACCTCCACTAGGAGCAAGGTCAAGTGTGGAACATGGGTCGTTCATCCCAATCGCCAGAGATGGTGATAGTTCCCAGGTGGACCGCATAGATGGATGGCCATCAAAGGATTGGTCGGAAACGATTACCTGAACAGAACCCCGCCTATAGGCCAACTCACCTAACTACGTTTCTGAAGTTTTAAATTGTGATGTTTTTGGCCATAGAACGCTGACCGTTAGAAATGAGATGGAAGCTATCACGGATAAGAATACGAATGCTTTTCGAAATGCTGGGAGTGCTTCTAGTCCTGTTGAGTCGCCGATAATAGCTACGAGTATTGCTATTCCTATAGCTGAACAGATTGCTCTTCCTGTTAAGAATGTGGCATTAGCTCTTCCATAAATTTCCTCAGGAACGTCTGCGAGAGCAGCACTATTCAACGGCGCGAATGTTAAGCCCATCGCTAACCCGTATAGTACGAGCCCGGGAAACATTCTCCCCCAATAATGCACTTCGGATCTGTAGAAGAGGAAGAACCAAATATTTCCTATAGCTAGTAATGCTGTCCCGATTAAGAGCGTGCCCCTATATCCATATTTCTGGACCCACCATCCGGTTCCTAGAGAAACTATGCCAGCTAAGAGTGGGGTTGGTGTAATAGCGAGACCGATTTGTATTTGTGAATATTCCCAAACTGTTGCTAAATGAATTGGCCAAAGAAGCCAGACAGATGACCCCACTAAAGAAACTCCTAATGAGATTATGTTAGCGGTTGAAAATGTTGGGATAGAGAAAAGTTTGAAGTCCACCAAAGGCATTTCTTGGTCTTTGTTTCGATACAGGAAGAGAGGGAATAGAACTGCTGCCGCTATGAATGCGAGCATCGTTTCCAAACTTAACCAACCCCATCGTGGCCCTTGAACGATTCCTAAAGCTAGAGAACCTATCGAGGCACTGCCTATAGGGATTCCCCAGTAGTCAACGGAGTCAATGTCAAAACCTTCACGTATTTTTATTGTTCCGCCAAACGAAATAGTCGCTACTAATACGCTAATAGCGCCACCTGTTTGAACGGCGAACATCCATCTCCAGTTTGCAATTTCAAGAATGAACGAAGTAATTGTAGGGGATAACGCAGACCCTATTGGTACTGCTGCGGCCCAGATACCTATGGCAAAGGCATGTTGAACTCGAGGAAATACCCCGAGAACCATTGCTAGGGATGCTGGTGCATATACCGCCGCTCCGATCCCTTGGAGTGTTCGTCCAGCTATAAGAATGCCGACATTAGGCGCAAATGTGGATGCTATAGAGCCGATGAGGAAAAGCATGATTCCTCGTATGAACATCGCTGTTGAACCAAGTCTGTCTGATAACTGCCCTCCTAGCAATGTGAATGCGGCGGTAGTAATTGAATACCCTGAAAGGATCCAAGATAAAGTTGCCCTGTTTGATCCAAAATGCTGCTCAATCTCAGGAAATGCTATGGTCGTGCCCGTCAATGCTGCTGGTAGGAGGATCATAGCTATGACAGCGGTTACGAGAACGAACCACTTTGAATTACTTTTCGTGGTCTCCATTATTAGTCTCGCTACGAATGCTGGGTTAGAAAGAACCGAATAGCTTTATCGGTTCGTTCCAGATCTTCTGGGTTTTTCCATTGTTCAACAAAAGTCAGATTTGGCGCAAGACTTGCTATTTTCCTAGAGATGGACTCCGGATGGTAAAGGTCATTGCCCATAAACAACAGAATCGGGGTTTCAAATTGTTTTACATCTTCTTCAGTAACTGTAAGTAGGAAATCCCCATCCCACATGTTGCCCCTAAACTGCGTAATTATTTTGGGTTCAATAGTGGCACCGTTCTTGGTCATGTCAGCAGACCAATTATTGAACATGTCATAGAACGCTTGTTGATTCTCATCCATTCCAACAGGTTGAAGCATGACAGCTGAGAGGAATCGCTCAGGTGCGGCCTTAAGTAAACCAGCTATGAATGGTCCTCCTATGCACATGCCGAGAACATGGCATTTTTCTATCCCGAGATGGTCCAAAAGAGCAAGTTGATCAGCCGTATAGTTATCCCAATCGTCATTTGGTGTAATGGGAGCGGTTGACTTTCCTGCATTACGTTGATCCATACCTATTAGTTCAAAATTTTCCACGAGGGATTCGCGGGGATTCCAAGGCATATTTAACCAAAGGTCATTTGCGGAACGCATTCCCCCAGGAGCGAGAAGGAAAATGGGTGGGCCTTTTCCTTCCCTCTCGTAAAAAATTTTAGCGTTACCGTTTTCAAAGAAAGCCACATTTACCTCGATAACAAAGCTATTTGGATCTTGGTAGTTAGGTCAATTTGTGAACAATAAATAGATTGATATGATCCCGAATGCTGATGCCCCCAACATCGCCCCTTTGTAAGATTGTTCAATTACGGGTATCCATAGAATTGGTCCAAGCCCGACCCCAAGAAATCGGAATGAAAGAATAAAGGAGAGTGTTCCTCCGCGATTATCAGGGATTTCAGTTGCTCCTAGTGCCTGAAGGACGACAGACATATAGCCAACCGTGCCGCCGGCAAAGAACCAGAGAATTCCTAATGTTAAAGGACTTGATGCTGCAAATAAAAGAGCGGAAAAAACCGTTAAGGAAGTAGCGGCAATAATTGATGATCTTCGATATCCAAGTTTATCCAAAGTCTTGCCCCAGGTTGGCCCCAAAATAAAACTAGATACAGCGCCCGCAAGAAGAATTACTCCTGCTTTGGACCCTGATACTCCGAAATTATCTCTCGCTGCGACGGCTACAAGAACGCTTATCCCCATCGGTCCGAGAGCTGCAGCCAAAGTAGCGAATCCTATTCTGAGGATACGTCCCTGAAGTAAGGCTTTTATTTGGGGCATGTCAGCGCTTTTCCTTGGTTCACCATTTGGTGGGAAAAGCGACAGTGTGAAAGAAACAGCTACTGTCCCCCAAAAAGCTGCTCGCCATGTTGTGTCGGCGGCTATCCCTCCAACGATTGGAGCCATAACCAAGCCGAGAGCTTGGAAACTTGAATAAATACCAACCTTCCTACCAAATTTTTCTGGAGGGACAATTTCAGCCAGTCCAGCTAGTAATAGAGGAGTTATGAACGCATTAGCTGCTCCTTGGAAGCTTCTCGCTATCAAAAAAACTGTGAGATTAGGTGCTAAAGCGCAGATAATCGAGGCGGCCGTGTATAGCAGGTATGTCCCCCGAACAGTCCGCTTTCTTCCCCACCTCTCTCCAAGAGTTCCTGAGATGAGTAATAACAGAGCAAAGGGAAGTAGGTATGCGGTGAAACCCCAACCAATAGCTTGAGACGACGCGTTAAAACTCTCTCGTAATTCTGGAAACATGGGAAGTATAATTGAAGCGCCAAAGGGCCCCATAAAACCGCCTATATATAAAGGCAAATGGAACGCTTTATTTTTCACAGAATGAACTTAGTAGGTATTTGGCTTACTCGTTAGTTGATGTGCAGATATCAACTACTAGTCGTGGTGGGTTCGCTATTGAGAGCACGCGAAATCCTACTTGTTCTTCCGCAGCGATAACCCAATGGAGCATCCCTTCAAACTCTCCATCAGATACAACCTCTTTCATATTGGATGTCCGTGGTGAACTCACAGAATTTGGGAGGTTCCCAAACGTCGGCGATGGGTCTTCGCGATCCCAAGCGTAACCCAAGGCATAGATCTCTAGGTAAACGGAACCTTGATCGGTGAACATAGGTGAGCCTTCGCCCATTGATGTCGGCATTTCGGTGGCCCAATATACCGTGTAACTATCAGGGGTTCCATCTGGTTCATCAGGATCTTCTTCAAACTCCATAACGAATCTGTCGTATTCTGGATGCGAACCTACTCTGACGTCTTTGAGTAAATAGGGCCCATATATCCTATTTTCAAAACCATCTCCACCGTCATTTCCCCAATGGGATCTTACTTCTTCTTCGATTAACGAGCAGGTAAGTTCTGGTTCTGAGCCATCGTTCTTTTGTTCAGATTCAGTTTCTTCTGGAGTGGGGGCAACATAGGTAGGTGTAGTAGGTTCCTCTTCAACCGAAGGTTGCGGGGCTTCTTCTTCCTGCGAATTCATTTCTTGGTCAATTGACTGCTCGCTGGCTTCAAATGTCATGTCATTCGTGCTGCAGGCGGCAATCAACGTCACAGCCAAAAGGGAAATAATTAGTAGTCGTAGATTAGGTTGCTTTTGGTTCATAACTTTGCTCCAGGGGGTGAAAGAACACGTTTATGAAACTAGATTAGACGATCATTCATAATTGGGTGCGTCAATTGCTCTCGTTCTGTTCTACCTCCTTTATAACGGATTCGTTACATTAAATTTAGTCAGTATTGGAGTTCTAGCTTTTACCTTTATTTGACTGAATGAAGCTGTATCTAAGCGAGCTCTCCATCCGATATCGTCACTTGCTCCAAGCGCCCAAGCGATGCTTGCTTTGATCGGAGACACATGGGTCACAATAAGCACATGTTCATCCTCATTGACTACCAATGTTTCTAGAGCTGACCGTACCCTTTGCCCTAAATTTTTTAATGATTCGCCATTTGGGGGTTTGAAGCTAGGGTCGTTTTTCCATTCCTCCCAAATTTCTTTTGGTATTGAATTCATTGGTTTACCGTCCCATTCGCCATAGTCAAGTTCAATCCACGCATCAGAAATTTCAATTTCTTTGTTAAATGCATCGGCAGTCTGAATTGCTCTTTTCAGTGGACTCGAAATCACCCTATCTATTCCCCCAATTGCTTCTGCGGCTTTTACTGCTTGAGCGAAACCGGTCCTGTTAAGAGGGTTATCTATGCGTCCTTGCAATAAGCCTGCGGAATTGAAATCTGTTTGTCCATGACGAAGCAATGTAATCGTGCCCATGTTAATTAATTTCCTGTTTTCATTGTTTTACGTTGTATATGGCCCGTTATTAGGAACAATTTTAAATTTTCTCTTTCAAAAAGTTTATACTTTTTAATGGAATAGATAATTGCCATTGCCCCGACTGCCTCCATGAGAACAAGCGCTAAAGGTGATTCCCAACTAGGAAGTTCTGATTTTTTTATCGTTATACCTGAGATCGGCCACCAGAAAAGACTTGTTTTGGTCCATGCCCGATCTAGGAAAAGATAAAGAAACATGCCGATCGGAAGTCCCAGCCACCTTCGTTGACGCAAACGTTTCCCCATGAAGATAAGCATAACGAAAGCCATTACAGTCACTGGTGCTGCTAGGGAATGCAAGATCCAAGGACCACTAAAGATCATTTCAAGAACAGGGATCGTTGATCCTACGATAATGAGTCGATAATCAATGAGGGGGCTTTCAAAAACCGAAGCGACGATAATAAAGGCTAAGCCTATAAACCAGAGAACCATAGATTATCGCACGAGAATACAACCGCACTCTTCACAGTTGACGAGACTGTCATTTGGCAGTTTTTTGATTCGGTCTACTTCCACTGCTGGAAGGTCAAGGTGGCATCCTCTGCACGTCATTCCCGCTAATGGCGCTATCCCTACTCTTCCCGGTTGTTTACGAATCGTTTCATAACTTTCTAGAAGTTGATTTGGCACATCTTCTGTTAGGTTCTGCCGTTCTATTTTAGACGAGCGGATTAAGTCATCTAGTGTTTGCTCTGCTTGGCTAAGTGATTCCTGTAGTGTTGCAATATCTGTTTCTATCCCAGTATGGGCGTTGTCTAATGCCTGCATTTGTTCAATAACGGGTTCATTTAATTCCATCACTTCAATTATCTGATCTTCCACGAGCGTTTGGCGTTCTTTAAGGCCTTCAATGTCTGCTTCTAACGCTTGGAGTTCTTTGATCGCTTTGACTTCCCCTCCATAAAGTTTGTTCTGTTGTCCCGAAATTCTGTCTTCAAGAATAGCTACTTCATCTTCGAGCCTTTTTTGGGTTCGTTCATTCTCATGAAGTTCAGACTGATTGGAGTTGATTCGTTGTTGTAGTTCTTCCTGTTCACCTCTTCTAAGTTCAATTTGGTTCCTTTCGGGAAGTTGCTTTATCTGGTGTTGAAAAGCAAGGATCTGATTGTCTTTTTCTTGCACTAATAGCAATAGCTCAAGTGCGTCCGGTGTTGCAGAAGTCATTGTTGGAATCTTACTGATCTTCTAGAGTCTTGTCCTCATCGTTCAATGCATACTCATAATTCTTATGTACTGTTTTCTTCATTCTCTTCATTTTCTTCTTCATTTTCTTCCTCTTCTTCTTCCTCTTCTTCCTCTTCTTCCTCTTCTTCAGGTGGATCTCCGCAATAGACAATGATTCGGACGGCTTCAATATCTAGATAGTCATACTCGTATTCGCATTCAAGGAACTCTTCTGGTAGTTCATCTTCGCATGCATCTATCTCTTCATCACTAAAGTAGTCAAGCGCTATTTGATCTGGACATGGGTCAGTGCCCGCTTCTGGGTCATCTGCTGTTCGTAGGTACTCTCCCTCTTGATTAAATGACCTGCAATACGGGAAAGTACGCGATGGGAGATTAGCGTGATATTTCGCATTAAATGCGCCCCATACTTCTGCTGGAAATGATCCGCCAGTTACATTCCCGTACGGATAAATTCCTCGCATGGAAACTTTCTCATCCGGATTTCCCATCCACACTGCCGTAGCTAGGTATGGGGTGTAACCGACGAACCATGCATCTTCGAAATTTTCAGTTGTTCCTGTTTTTCCAGCAGCCGGTTGGCTCCCCATGGGCCATCCAGCCCGAACTCCTGTCCCGCCTCGTACGTTCGCCCATAATGTTTCAGTCGCCCAACATGCAACGGTTTCGGTAAGAACCCGTTCGGGAAGATACCGTTTGTCGTCTTCGTGCTCATAAATTGCCACCCATTCCTCATTAACGAGTCGATCTATACGTTCAATAAAATACGGTTCTCGCCGTAAACCGCCGGATGCAAGAGTCGCATACGCATTAGCCATCTCCATGGGGCTTACCTCTTCAACGCCAAGAGGTAACGATATAACTGGTGACATTTCTGATTTAATACCAAGAAGTTTGGCAGTCTCAATGACGTTATTCAGTCCTGTGAGTTGACCCAATTTCAAAAAACCACAGTTTGATGATTTAAGTAGAAGGTCACGAACCTCGGCGATCTCTCCATCACTATTTGCAAAATTATTTGCTTCGTAAATGCCATCGGGTTCAGTTTCTTCGGGGAATTCACAAGGACCTTCGCCATTAACTTTGTCATCTGTTTGTATTCCTCGTTGCAGAGCTGCGACTAATACGATGGCCTTAAATGAAGACCCTGGTTGCCTACGCCCTTGAGTAGCTAGATTGAATTGACTTTCGCTATCGAAACTTTCTCCTCCGATCATGGCGCGCACCGCCCCTGAATCAGGGTCGATGGAAGCCACGGAAACCGTAAAGAATGGATCTACCCCCCATTTTTCGCGAAGCACTTCATCTCTTGCATCTAAGGCCATTTGTTGTGTGTCTGGGTCAAAAGTTGTGTAGACCCTGATCCCTCCATTTATTCCGAGTAGGTCTTCTAATCGAGAATCAATTCCACCGCCTAGAAACGTTGGGTCTTCTAGGAGACTCCGTCGCACTTCAGCAACAAAGAAGTCATCTGCTGAAGGGAGTGAAGGTTGGAATCGTTGTGTAGGTAAAGGAACAAGTGCATATTCGTCTGCTTTTTCTTTCGTGAAATAACCGAGTTCAGCTAGACGGTCTAGCACGATTCTTCTTTGGTAGGTAGCGACCTGGGGATTAACTGTAGGGTCATTCACGCTGGGATTACTTATCAAAGAAGCAAGCAATGCCGCTTCAGGCCAACCTATTCCCTCGTCCAAGGTTATTTTTACTTCCTCAGGGGTCTTGTTGGCTAAATCCAATCCAAAATAAACTTCCGCTGCTGCTTTTATTCCATATGCTGTACTTCCAAAGAAAACCGTATTCAGATAAATTTCGTAAATTTCGTCCTTGGTTAGTTGGTCTTCAAGACGGACCGACAATGCTGCTTCTTGTACTTTTCTTTCAATCGTTTGATCAGCAGTCAAAACGAGGTTTTTAATTAGTTGTTGGGTAATGGTTGAACCACCTTGACTAATGCCGCCAGCATCTACGTTTTCTATTAGTGCTCTCGCTGTTGCTTTGAGGTCTACACCTTGATGCCCATAGAAGTTTGCGTCTTCAATAGCCAGTATCGCTTCACGAACTTCAATGGGTATCAAATCTAAGAGGATGGGTGAGCGGTTCTCATCAAAGAACGTGGCCATTAATTCACCGTTTTGATCGTAAATAAGTGAGCGTGTTCCGGTGCTAGCGAGAGCAACCGGTGAATGAGACCATTCTCCAGATGTCGCTATTTCTTTGATCTGTGGTCCTGAGAGTACGCTGACAATGCCAACGACGAGACCGGTAAGAGCTAGAACTATCGCTAAGCGGAAAAGGACAGTGATTTGTCGCACAACTATTTACGGTAGCGCTGTATTCGTTGCTGGTGATGTCACTATTCGGGTTTAGTACGTTCCACCGAGTTTTCCGTGATCCCAGGAAATTACCTTCGTGGCCTTCACTACGACAGCGGTTCTTTTGACCGACATTGCTTTAGCAACGTCATCAAGCATTTCTTCAGGGATTTCAGGGTTGTTTCTAGCCATTACTCCCCTAGCTAAATTGTGTACGGCATCGGGTTCAGTGTGCAGTTCGGCAAAACCATTTATTTGCACACCTCTTAATTTTTCATACTCTATTCCATCTTCAAGAAGGCAACTGATTCGATTGTCTCGTTCAAGGTTCTTTATTTTCTGGGACTTGGTGAAAGTCTCAAAAACGATATCGCCGTCAACAATGTTGAACCAGAGGGTTGAAAGGTGCGGGGTTCCGTCTCGGTTGATAGTGGCTACTTGCAAACTTTTCTGTTCGGAGATAAAAGTAACTATTTCTTTCTCGCTCATTTTTATAAGATCTCTTCTTTTGCTCATATGGCTAAGTTATTCTGTCTCTTTCTCCTCGTCTAAATCAAAGGGCGAAGTGATTGATTCTTAGTATTTCTTTTCGGGTGTAGCATTATCCCATGAGCACAGATTCTCTTCTTAACCTTTTTCAAGAGATTGGTGAAGCTATTGAGTCTGATCTTGCTGACCTGGATGATTGGGGTAAAGCCGACGGTCACCCGGGGCAGTATAAGCATGATGTGGTGGCTAATTCCATTGCTGTTCCGATGCTAGAGGGTGCTGGTTTGGGAGTGATAAGCGAGGAATCTGAGCCAGTTGGGCTAGATCGTCCTTTAATCGCTGTGATTGATCCAATTGATGGATCTACGAATGCGTCGCTTGGTTTGCCTTGGTACGCGTTGAGTATTTGCGTAGTCAATCAAGAAGGGGCTGTTCTTTCTTCTGTTCGGAATCTCGCGACCAGCGTTTCTTATAGCGCGGAACGAGGGGCAGGTGCTGAACGCGACGGCTCTAAAATTTCTGCTTCTACAGTAGAAAACGTTGGCGATGCGATTGTTGTTTTCAATGACCTGCCCCCTCATCATCTGGGATGGAAGCAGTATCGGACGATGGGTTCGGCCGCTCTTGATCTTTGTTGTATCGCTGATGGGACATTTGATGGTTTCATTGATTTCGGATCGGGTTTAGCTATCTGGGATTACGCAGGAGCTGCCCTTATCTGCGAAGAAGCCAACGCTATGATCACCACTTCTACGAATAATCAAATAGGGTTTTCTTCTTTCCATTCCGATTTTGTTTCTCGTAGCAGAATTATTGCTAGCGGTAGCACAGCATTACATGACACTTTGCTTGAATTCGGTTCAACTTAGGGTTGGTTAGCGACGGATAACAGTTACCGGTAGGTTAGCGTAGCCGTGGACGAAACTTGAGAAGACGCGTTCGGGTTCATCTTGGATCTCAATCCGCTTGAAACGTTTTAGGATTTCCTCCCACACTATTCGCAGTTGAAGTTCAGCAACCCGACTGCCCATACAGAAATGAATACCGTACCCGAATGAGAGTTGCCGGTCAGCGTTATGTCGTTCAACATCAAGCACGGTCGCGTTTTCAAAAACATCTTCGTCCTGATTGGCGGAGATATACCACATGAGTAGTTGGTCGTGTTCTTTGATTTGTTTACCGCCGAGTTCGGTGTCACGTGTGGCGGTTCTACGCATGTAGGCAAGTGGGGTTTGCCACCGGATTACTTCGGGTACGAAATTTTGAATGAGGTCCGGGTTAGCGATCAGTTTGTCATACTGGTCGGGAAATTTGTTAAGACCGTAGACGCTGCCAGTCATAGTGTTTCGGGTAGTGTCATTTCCCCCGACGATTAACAGCAACAGATTCCCGAGTTGTTGTAATGGAGGGATGTCTTTGGTGGCTTCGCCGTGAGCGAGCATTGAGACAAGATCAAATCCCGGATTCTCTCGTCGTTCCTCAAAAAGCCCCTCAAAGTAATCAACGCATTCTAGCAATTCATCAATTTTTTGTTGTTGGGTTTCAACCACGCCGCCAGGTCCGGGTATGGCGAATACGATGTCGGACCAGCGGGTGAGTTTGCGACGGTCTTCCATTGGAAAATCAAATAACGTTGCCAGCATCAAAGTCGTAAGTTCAATTGAGACAGTATCTACCCAGTCGAATGTTTCTCCTTCTGGAAGAGAGTCAAGCAGTGCAGCTGTTCGTTCACGGATCATGGGTTCAATATTGCGCAGATTGCTTGGGGCTGAAACGCTTCGAACGGTCTTGCGTTGCGCAGTGTGGTCCGGTGGGTCCATTGCGATGAAGGTTTGTATACCTGGTTGTTCCATTTCTTCAGCAATGGCGATCTCTTCTATACCTAATGTGATGCCCTTCGCTGAAGAGTACGTTTCCCAGTCCCCGTCAACAGCTCGGACGTCATCGTACTTGGTGATTGACCAGTACCGGCCAGCTGTTTCGAGTTCATTGAAATGCACGGGATCTTCAGCTCGGAGACGTGCAAAGTGTTCCTGCCAACGATCTTCTCTAAACAGATGGGGGTTTACTGGGTTGATTTCAGCGATATCTAAGTCAACTGCCGCTGGGACGCCAGCTCCGATTTCAGACATTTCCATTTCCGGGGTGCGGATGGTTGGATCAAAAAAGTCAGTGGCGGCCGCATCTGTGGTATCTGTCATGGGATCACTCCTCTTCTTCAGTGGGCGCAAAGGGACTCGAACCCCTGACCCCCTCGGTGTAAACGAGGTGCTCTAGCCAACTGAGCTATGCGCCCCAGTCGCTTAAAACTATCACAGAAACAGAAGAAGGACTCAGTTCCAAACACGTCCTAAGCCAATTTCCTACAAGTATCAATGACAGCCACTAAAGTCCTTGACTTTCTATAGCTGACTCTATGAACAACTAACATATGACAAAACACGGCAGTTATAAGTAGAATTTCTACATGGTTGAACTAACCGACCACAGCAAACTAGTAACCTCCATGACTGGAGGTATGGTTACTGGCTTGTCCCCTTTCTTGGGAAGTGACCGACTTCATCCCGATGGTCGACCAAAAGGTGCTTTCCGTAATGAACTACGTAGAATCTCAAATCCGAGGAACTCCGTAACAGTAATAACAGCTCTCTTACTTCCATGCGCAGTGGTCTGGGGAGCGATACTCGTTGATCACATAGCTGCATGGATATTAGCTGTCCCTGCTATGGCGATCTGTCAGAATCGCCTCTTCATTTTGCACCATGAAGCTGCTCACAGAACCTTGTTATCTAACAGGACCCTCAACGATTTTATTGGAATTAATCTGATAGGTTTACTTGCCTTTGGAACAGGAAGCCACGGATACCGTGTGGGTCACATGAATCACCACCGCGACGAGTTCGGACCAAACGAACCCGACTTCCTTCTTTACAGTCTCTACCCCATAACTCGTAATTCTTTGCGCCGCAAGCTCGTTCGGGACTCAACAGGTGTATCTGCCTTCCGCATCCTGAAGCCTCGATTTCAGCGATTACGTGAGTCTCGTCACCGTTTGTTGACACTAAGATTCCTCCTTGGACAAGGAGTGATCTTTACCATCTTTGCGCTGGTAGAGCATCCATGGCTGTTTCTTCTTCTCTGGGTCGCTCCATGGGCATTCATCTACCAATTACTTAACCGTTTACGAGCAATTGCTGAGCATGGCGGGATGACGAGATCGGCAGATCGTCGCTGCACCACACACCATGTCAGACAAACTCTCTTATCGCGAATGCTTATTGCTCCTTTGGGGGTCGGCTATCACATCGCCCACCACGTTGACATGACTCTCCCCTGTAGAAACCTTCCACAACTCCATAAAGCTCTTGTTGAAGATCAATACCTTACCGATGAACTAATCTGGCCAAATTACCGGACCCTTTGGGCGGCTTTATCAAAAAAACCAGATAATGACCTTAAAATTTAGTTAACCTTACTCACTTCTTTTACCCCGATACCCGCATGAAGTTCTCTCGGAACCTCACTTAATGGGCTTGCGACCAATTGTGATCATAGATACTGGGCTCAACATGACGAATCCGGGTTCTCTTACTTGGTTTAGAACTTTCTTTTCATCGTTTTTGTCCATGACCCCAGCTTCAATCAATCTTGGCATTGCCCTTTCAAGAGCAAGGAACCACCATTCTCCACTTGGTTCACCAGGGCGCATAGCCCATACATCTCCGCTAACGTCAAGTTCGGTTAGTCCGTTGGTTCGCATCCGGTCGAGAATTTGTAATCCAAAATTGGGGTCGTGCCATTCGTTCTGACTACCCGATGCCATAATCTGGTGAATTGTTTTGTAGGGCTCGGCCAACCCTTGCTCTCCGAATCCAAGGAACTGGCCTTCTTCAAGTACTAGCCATCCGCCCGGTTTCAATGCGTCTGCAAGTTTCGGAATGACTTCCTCACGGGTAGACACATGCTGTAGAACAGCTCGAGCATGCACGATATCGAATTCTTCCGAAGGGAGGGGATCATTTTCAATATCAAGTTCTTGGACTATCACGTTTCCTGGCATCTGAGCATGAAATTGAAGATCAATATCTATTGAAAGCACTTGACCATCAGGGCCAACTTTTCCCGATAACCAAGCACTTACACTACCTGATCCCGCTCCTACTTCTAGAACCTGCATGCCTGAGGTGACACCTACTTGACTCAAGGCAGCAAAAGTTCTGGGATCTCGAACAGCTGCCAGCATTCCAAGCCGTTCACGTTCTATATCTACCTCGGTCTCATGTGTCCCATATCTCTCAGACATTTAAACCTCTCTAACGATCGTCATCTTTTAATGCAAAAACTATAACATCTGATTGTCAATCGTCATAGTGGTTCACTCCCAGCCTCCAATTATCTACTATCTTTTTCTTACCTCTATTAACGATTGGATTTTAAATGCCTACCTATGAATGTTCTTCCTGTGGAATGACTGTGAATGCTTCTTGCGGAGCGTGCGGGACTCCGTTAGAGAATGAATTCCTCACCAGCGATGACGGGTCAAGCGTTCAAGTATCGAAATGCCCCAACGACCATGGAAAAATTAAGTCACCATTGTGTTGCGGTGAAGATATGGCTTGCTCAGTCGCCTAGAAATACGAAAGTGAATTTCTTCACCTAGACCATGTACGAATAGGTTTATTAGACCCCCATTGGAGTACGCTTTCGAATCTAAGTACAGTAGCTTGTATGCACATAAGTGAAAATCAGTACGTCTCATTGACTACTTTTACCAAAGATGGTCGACCTAAAACCTGCCCAGTCTGGGTGGTGAATATTCGTCACAGGGATGTAGGGTTCACGACTGAATCAACATCTTGGAAAGCAAGAAGAATTTCCCACACGCCACAAGTGGAACTGCAGCCTTGCAATTCTCGTGGAGTTCTAGCCGAAGGGTCTGCACCTATTTCTGGTTTAGCTCGCTTAACTTTTGATGATGAGTTCCAAAATATTCAGAATGCGGTCAAAGCTAAATATGGTTTGCAGTATTTAGTGGCTGTCTTCGTAGGTAAGGTTCGAAATTTTTTCAGCCGAAGCGATTCATCAAGTTGTGGCGTGATTATTACTATTGAACCTTGAGTATCAACTTTCCAATCGTATCTTCGCAAGACCTTCCACGATTTCTGCGTTAGGAAGACTTGCCAGTCCTACTGGTTCTAGATAGATCTTTCTGTTTCGAGATCCCCCCCCTACGATCACTCTCTCGCACTCCATCACGCGACTGTCTATCCATAGCGGGAGATCTGGTGGTAAACCAAATGGCGTAACGCCTCCAAGTGTCATTCCCGTTATCTCTATAGTTGCTTCCGGCGTTGCAAACGAGGCTTTACGCGAACATAACCGCTTCCGAACTACCTTATTCACATCAATTCTGGTCGTTGCTAAAATCACACACATTGCATACGCTGACGGGTCAGATTTCCCTACTACCAAAATGGCGTTAGCCGATTCATTAAGTGAGTAGCCGTAATGGGAACAAAAATCAGCAGTGTCAGCTACATCCGGATCACATTCAATAATCTCGTAATTTACGCCAACATTGAGCAGAGCATCCATAACGTGATCTTTCATCAAAATTCCATTCTTTAAACACAGCCTACTCCCTCAAAATTCTGAATTTAATACACGCGCTGGCTAGGTTAAAAAAAGTACTTTTGTCATACCCATTTCCTAAGATTGTTATGTAGACGAGTAAGAAAAGGAGCTATATGTCAGACGTGAAAAGTGTGAATAAGAAGGTGAAAGAATTCCTATGCGACCGTTGGAATGGCTCAAAGGGAGACGAAGAAAACAGTTGGGTCGTCAACTACGAATCAGTGTCTATTTACCTGCGAATTAGAGAAATTGACTGGTTCACAGATGATTGGGATTCCACTGTCATCGTTGAACTATCTAGCATCATCCTCTTCGATGTTGAGTGTAGTAATGAGTTATTTGAACATATTGCTCGTACCAACGGAGATTCACTCTTTGGGGCGATTTTCGCAACCTCTTCATCTTGGAACGAAACAAAGGGTTACTGTGACCTGGTCATGAATCATAGGTTGATGGGAAACCATTTGACCAAAGATGAATTGAACTTGTCCATAGTTGCTCTTGGAGTCGTAATGGAAGAATTTCGAAAAGAATACTTAGAGATGTTTGGCGGCACGCCAGTCAACGATGTAGATATTTTCGGCGATGAAAATGGTGACTGAATTACTTTGCAGCTAATTTCACAACGTTCTCGCCGAACTCTTCAAGGCTTTCAAGACCACCGGGTCCACCAAAGAAGAAAGCAGGGACCATTATCCGCCCAACACCGGCTTCTCTCATAGCTTCTACTCCTTCTGCTCGGCCTTCCTCACCAAGTACTGCAAAATGGGCATTAATTTCAATTTCTGATGGATCCCTTCCATTCTTTTCAGCTGCCTCACGAACCAAAGTAATTAATTCTTGAAGTTCTCCGAAGTCACCTGTGCCGGGATAATATCCATCGGCGAGCTTCGCTGCTCTCCTAATCGCTGCTGGAGTGTCACCCCCCACAAGAATCGGTATTCGTTCTTGCTTCGGGCGTGGTGTGCAAGTAAGCGGTTCGAAATCAACGAATTCACCGTGAAACTCAATGTCAGTTCCTGACCATACAGCATGAAGAGCTTCAACATATTCATCGGTCCGAGCTCCACGGCGCTCCCATGGCACTCCGAGAGCTTCAAATTCTTCCTTAAGCCACCCGACCCCTATTCCCAGTTCAACTTTTCCATCAGTTAAGTGATCCAATGTCGCTATTTCTTTTGCGAGAACTAGAGGGTTCCTTTGCGGAAGTATCAAAATGCACGTGCCCAACCTGAGGCTTGGAGCTACAGCAGAAACATACGCTAACCAAATAAGAGGATCGGGAATCCATGTATCTTTTGTGGCCGGTACTTTGCCATCAGCCGTATAAGGGTATTTTGACTCTATGGAAGAAGGAAAAATTACGTGCTCTCCTCCCCATACGGATTCAAATCCGACCTTTTCAGCGAGTTTACAAATCTCTAGAGCACTACTACCCTCGGTGCCGATACTGCTTGCGAATGCTAAACCAAATTTCATTTATTCCCCTCAATTAACCGATCGTTACTTTAACTTAGCCTTTGGAGGTCTTGGAAGCAGCATTGGGGTCTCATCAACATAGGTTTTGTAGTCATCTTCATCACCCCATTGAGTTTCCGCTCGTCTTTCAAGTATGGGAATTCCACTAATCCTTGTTAGAAGCATGATCACAAAAATTGGAGAAATTAAGGCTACCCATCTCCAACCAGAAAGCACGGGGAGCGCAATCACTGCAATACCTATCCATAGGATGATCTCGCCGAAATAATTTGGGTGGCGTGACCACGCCCACAACCCGGAATTTATGAATTTTTCGCTATTTATAGGATTTCTTCTAAATTTCTTTTTTTGTTGGTCAGCAACAACTTCTATAGCGAAACCCAAAACCCAAAGAGTTGTTCCTATAACTGCGAAAATACCGAATGGTTTGCTGTCCCTGTTGGTAAGGATCGTCAATGCGCATGCAAGATTGGTGAGAACCCAGAGCGCTTGAAGCGACCACCATGATAGGAACGACAATGGGTAGCGTTTGACCTTTTCAAAACGACTATCCCCTCCAGTTTCTTGCGCTCTCAAAAAAAGAAACGACCCTAGCCGCACTGCCCAAATAAGGACCATTATTGCGACTGAAAATGATCGAGCATCGGGATTATTACTTGTGGCGAGTACGAACACGATCAGAGTAACCGTAGTTATTGAGCCAGTTAAGTCAAAGTAATGTTCAGTCCGGCCAAGATACGAAGGAATAAACGCTACGTAATTTAAACCATAGGAAATAATGGCGCAGACAACGAAAGTGGGTAGAGCACCTATCTCCGTGCTTCCAGAACTTAACGCTAATGTAAGCAGCATTCCTACTGAAGTTGACAGGGCGAGACTAGTGACTCCGACTTGTAAGCGCTTACTCATTGCTTCAGGTTAGTCTGCGAGATTATTTTGAAGTATTTTGGTCCACAACTTTCTCCTGCTAGTTTTCTAATGCAGGATCTGGAGGTCCCATGATTATTATCACAGCAACTTTTTTATTGGCCGACCCATTAACACGACCCGAAGCAATCGCCAAAGCAATTCCATTGCAACAAGCCACCCGCGATGATGAACCTGGTTGTGAAGCCTATGTTTTTTCACCAGATCCAGCCGATGGAGAAAAGGTCGTTGTATTCGAACTCTGGGATGACAGAGATAGTCTTCATGCACATTTCGATCATCAAAATTACTTCAACATGGGATCAATGTTTGGAGAAGTGGGGTTAGCCGGAGCGGAAAGTAGTAAGTGGCGTATAAGTGCTTGTGAACCTGTTTACGATGAAACAAAAACAGCGAGAGCTGATTTCTTCACTTCAGATTCTCAGGTCCCCAGTGACCCCATCGTTGTAGCCGGCCATATTGACCTACATGACCCATCTGAGCGAGATGATTTACTTTCTGAATCCATCCCTTTCCAATTAGCAACAAGGAATGATGAACCCGGTTGCCAGATGTACGTTTTTTCTGCTGACCCTTGTCGTCCTGAAAGAGTAGAGGTTGTTGAAATATGGGATAACATGGCGTCCCTTGATGCCCACTTTGACCATGAGAATTATTTCAACATGGGGAATTTAATTAAGAGTACGTCTGGCAGAGATTCAAACCATCGAAAATTTCGCTGTGACGTAAATGAACCTGTCTATGACAATGACCGGAGAGCTCGCGCCGATTTCTTTACTATTTAGTTTCTGATTTGAGATAACGTACCGGCAAGTGTATCAACTGTTCTACCAACATTCGTGAGTTTATCTAATCCAAATAAACCGATCCGGAAAGTTGAAAAACCTTCTGGTTCCCCACATTGCAAAGGCACACCTCCTGCGATTTGCATTCCTGCATTCGCGAACTTTGCTCCAGATTTGATGCCAGGGTCATCAGTGTAGGAAACAATCACACCAGGGGCTTGGAATCCTTCCGCTGCAACGCTGGGGAATCCTTGGCCAACTAACACTTCTCTTGCTTTCCAGCCGAGAAGGTTCTGTGCTTCTTTCATTTCTTTGAAACCTAGGAATTTGGTCTCCATCATCACGTCTCGGAAGTTTCTAAGTCCATCTGTCGGCATGGTTGCATGATAAGCATGTCCGCCGCCTTCATAAGCAGTCATGATTTCACACCATTTTTTCAGGTCACAGGCGAAACTTGAACTTGACGTTTCAGACAACCTATCTACAGCTCGGCCTCCGAGCATGACAAGCGCGCAGCATGGCGTTCCACTCCAACCCTTTTGCGGTGCACTTATGAGCACATCAACACCAGTTTGTTTCATGTCTACCCAAATAGCTCCAGAAGCAATGCAATCCAGAACCAGAATCCCACCATTTTCGTGTGTCACTGAGGCGAGTTGAGTGATGTAGCCATCTGGGAGAATCATCCCTGCTGATGTTTCTACGTGCGGGGCGAATACGACTTTTGGCTTTTCGGTTTTGATTCTTTCTGTTACTTCTTCAATGGGGGTGGGTGTAAAGGGGGCTTGGGGTTCATCCGCGATTTGTCTTGCCATACACACACTGTGTGTTGAGGGGATATTTCCTGATTCAAATATTTGAGTCCACCTGTAACTAAACCATCCGTTTCTGACTACAAGCACATTTTCATTAGTTGCGAATTGGCGTGCTACTGCTTCCATTCCAAAAGTTCCACTTCCTGGGACTACTGCGACTGCTTCTGCGTTGTATACGGTTTTAAGAGTTGCGGAGATGTCATTCATCACTTCCTGAAACGATTGCGACATGTGGTTAACTGACCTGTCTGTATAGACAACTGAATATTCAAGAAGTCCTTCAGGGTCTACCTCTGGTAGTAATCCGGGCACAATATCCTCCTAATCGCTTTAATGAAATCGTTGAATTACATTGTACGCCTTCCAGCAATGATAATTCAGTAAACAATTCTTTCGACATTACATAAATGGCTAGAATCTTTCGTTACATTCTCTCATTTCTGCCTCTTTAAACAGAAATGACGATTTGTCCTTGCATTAGTTTGTCGGGAATTCTTGTTCCACTAATTTTTCGCTGAGGGCCCATAAGGCCTTAGCGGTGTCTTCATTGTAGATATATGGGAAATAGCCATTTTCACTAGGATTCCCACCTTCTATACCGACTTGGCAATCTCCAAGATACGCCCCATTATCGGTTCTCAAATCATTTGTAGTAGCAGCCCATACCTGTGTTGCTGCCCCTGCCTCCATTGATTTGAAGGGTAGCCCACCGGTTTCTTTTGCTTCAACAGATGATGTTGATCGAGCTTTAACTCGTTCAGTCATCTCTTCCATAAGTTCCGGAGTTAAGTGGCGGCCAAGGTCAGTAAGGATGACTCCGGGGTGCACTGCGAAACTTTGAATTCGCTCTCCGTAGCGTCGAACTAGTTCGCGTGTGAAATGGATATTCGCGCTCTTGCTACGACCATAAGATTCCCAAGCACTGTATTCTGTCGTATCAAAATTAGGGTCTTCAAGATTCACATCGGAATGCGTATGCCCTGCCGAAGAAAGATTGATAATTCTTGGATTCTCACCGACCTTGATCGCTGGCATTAAGAGGTTAGTTAGCAGAAAGTGCCCGATATGATTCGTTCCAAATTGCATTTCAAACCCATCTGTCGTCTTCATAAATGGGCATGCCATTATCCCTGCATTATTTATCAGCACATCAATTGCTGTTCCTTTAGCAAGGAAATTCTCCGCATAAGCTCGAATGCTAGCTAAGTCTGCGAGATCAACTATCCCTATTTGCAGATCAGCAGAAGGGACACTCCCTTGAATACGTTCTTTAGCTGCTTCAAGTTTTTCGAGATTTCGAGCCAGAATAGTTACTGTGGCACCGGCTTGACTTAAAGCTCGTGCTGATTCCTCTCCTAACCCACTTGATGCTCCAGTAATCATAAAATGCCTTCCAACCAAGTCATGGCCTTTTAGCACTTCATCTGTTGTTGTATCCGCTCCGTATCCTGTCATGTCAACCTCCGTTATTTGCAATTATATTAATAGAACTGTCAATCTTGGAAAATCAAGAATAACCGGATGTATGGTCCATTGAGTATCGTATCGGCTAGCGTGTTCGTATGCCTAGGACAACAGTTAACGATCTTGTTAATGCTGCAAAAGAGAGTTTGGAGGAGTTAACGGTTTCTGAACTCAAATCTGAAATTTCCTCAGATACTTGTATTGCCATTGACATTAGGGATTTTCGTGAACGCTTATTAGAAGGGACTATCCCGGGCTCTGTCTCTGCTCCAAGAGGAATGATTGAATGGTGGTTTGACCCTGAAAGCCCATATCACAAAGAAGGATTCAATTTAGAGGACCGATTTGTTTTGTTCTGTTCTTTAGGTTGGCGGTCGGCTTTGGCCGCTTCCACTCTTCAGGACCTTGGTTTTCACAACGTTGCGCATTTAGCTTCTGGGTTTACTGGGTGGGTTGAAGCCAACGGTGATGTTGAGCTTGTTACCTCCGGTGGGAAATGGTTCAATTCGAGCGATGACATCATTGCTTCTCTAATTGATGATTAATGCGACACAATCCTTCTGCTTTCAATGAAACCCGATTCGCCTGTCTTGATTTTGAGACAACTGGCTTCTCATCGCGTACGAACCGTGTAGTTGAAGTCGCAGTTGTTATTGTTGAAAACGGAATTATTGGTGAATCGTGGACGACCCTTATCAACCCTGGCAATGACCACGAGTTAGGAGCTTCTCATGTACATGGCATTAAAAGAGAATGGTTGTCAGATGCACCGTCTTTCAGCGAAATCGCCGGAGACATGTACAAGCAACTTGACCAAAGTGTGATTGTAGCTCATAACGCAGATTTTGATCTACGTTTCCTTCATGCCGAAATGGACCGTTCCGGATACTTACCTAATGGCTTGCATTTTCCGAACTGGGACAGTAGAGAAGCAGCCGCATATGCCCCTAAAGCGACACTTTCTAGGAAACTAAGTGATGTAGCCACAGCTTTTGATATAGATCTATCAAATGCTCATCAGGCTTTAGATGACACTTACGCCGTTGCTGAGATTGTGGCTGCACTGACACCTGTTGTTGGGGAAGAATTAATGTTCAATAACTTATTTCAATCTCCCGGGGAACCGGACCCATCTGGGATGTTCGCACTTCGCCCAGCCTAAACCCATCTCATGGATACAAAATAGGGTTTAGCGGACCTCCGACTGTTTCGCCGGGTAGTCTCCCATCTAACCAAAACTTCAGGTCAAATTTTTGTTCAGGGGTGGGTTCAAGGATTCGGGTTCCTTCAGCTACATAGATGACAGTCATAACCGGTCTTGGCATGTTACTAGGGTTCGCAGGTGCACTGTGAATGGTGAAACCTGAATGGAATGTTGCATCTCCTACTCGCATCGCTCCATACGTCGTAACGGACTGTTCTTGGTCATCTATCCATTTTTGAATTTCGTGATGAGATTCATCTGAAATTACTCCTGCATTAATGTCGCCTAATCCATGAGATCCAGATACGAAATGCATTGAACCTATCTCTTTGCTGATATTGCTGAGTGGGAGCCACATCGTGAGCGTTGAACCTTTTTCTAATGGCCAATATGTTTGATCTTGGTGCCATGGGGTGTGCCCTCCGCCGGGCTCTTTAAGTAGCGCTTGATCATGGTAGAGCCGGACACTTGAGGCTCGCAAAAGTCTGGCTGCTGCGTGGGCGAATCGTTTAGCAAAAACAAATTTTTTACATGTTTCGTTTCTTTGCCAAAGGTTGTGAACTTGCAAAAAAGCTTTTCCATATGTATCCCGATCTTGCAAAGGTTTTTTTTCATATACGCCGTTCGCAGCTGTTTCCTCTAGAGAAGGTTTAAAATTTCCTATTTCTTCAGGAGTTGACAGTCCTCTAATGCAAACATGGCCGTCACGTTCAAAATCTATTATCTCCGACTCTGTGATTAGTTCGGATACGTCACTTAAGTCCACTTTTTCCATAACCCCATCTTATGCTTTTCCAGCTTGAAAGGAGTTAGAGCCCCTACTTGCATTCCCAGTGCTCCCACCCACCGATATCTAGCAACCAAACGGCTGCATAAATATTTGCTACAGGATCAAAGGGAGATGCCCCCTGAAATCCAGATAGTCGTGCTCTTTCTTCCCAATATCGTGGAATATGTTGCATTAGCCCCGATGCCCCGCTTTCTTGATTTAGAGCGTTAGGGTCTCCTCGACTTTCGCACCAAAGCACACGCATGAAGTTGTCTTCTTGATCTACTAGACCATATTCGCTCAAGGCCCCCCTAACGGTTCGTCTCCACCGTTCAATGCTTTGTTCATAAACAGTGTCGAGGAGTTCAGGGGTAGGTGTTGGTTCAGGAATCGGGGTGGGAGTCGGTTCAGGGGTAGCAGTTGGTTCAGGAATCGGGGTGGGAGTCGGTTCAGGAATTGAAATAACTAACCTGCCTGATGAAATCACGTCAGAGGGTTTTCCATCACAACCTAAACCCAGTAATAAAAAAGCTAGGCATAGTGGCAGCAATGAACTTAATTTGACGTTTGGTTTCAGGTACATGGTTTCCTTGAAATCGGAATAATTTATTCTTCAATAAGGGCTTTGACTATAGTCGCTGATTCAAAGTGCCAATCTTCACGCACCATTCCATTTGGTAAAAGCGTTGCAGAACTACATTCAATCACTTCGGGATCCCCCCACCATTCAGGATTCTTTAAGTCTGTACAGCCAGGAGCTAACCCATAAAGCATAGATCTTTTGATAGGTATCACTGATTCGTCCTGTTCACACAATCCTTGCAAAGCGCCATTTCTAACGTTCGCTGCGTATATGAGGTGAGGGATCTCTTGCATTAGATAGTTAAAGTGATTTTCTTTTTCGTCATAACAGCCGATGATTGTGTGACGCCACTCGCTGTGGTCCGCGGTGAGGTCTATAGCCATCCCTGCGACATGCATTGATTCATCTGGGTGAAGTGCTACTGAAGGACCGAATCTTTCTGAGGTGTAGTAATCGAGTTGGTCGTAGTAGTTCCTGAAAGCGCTGCGAACCGCAAATACTTTGCCATCCTGTTTAGCCGCTTCGCACATCCTGTCATAACGGTCTATATGGTCTTGTACTCCCTGAACAGTTTTCCCGTAGATAGTTTCTGGAGTGCATACTGAAGGTACGAGTCCATGAGGACGGTCATCAGAGAACGCCATGTAGCCCAAATCTATAGTTTCTACCGGATCTGGTGTTGGGGTTGGCTCCGGTGTAGGTGTCGGCAGAGGGGTTGGCGTCGGCTCCACAGTAGGCTCAGGAGAGGGTTCTGCAGGTGCAGGTTTTGATATCGGAACAGAGAGAAGTTCAGGCGCATTGGTTTCTGCACAAGCGATACAGAAAAACAGAAGAAGTACTATAAAGGGTTTCATTACTTTCACCACGATAGGAGATTCTTTGGTTAGTCATGCTGGTGGTAGGCTCAAAAAATGCCGAGTGATAACTTTATGAAACTGGCGAATGCGATACACCGTGCTCTGATAAAGGTATCTTCAGGGAAACAGGGTTGGGAAATAGCAGGGATGCCTGTCTTGAAACTCACGACCACGGGAAGGAAAAGTGACATAGCCCGTACCGTGATGCTTACAAGCCCTCTGCAAATAGATGAAGGTATGGTTATAGTTGCCTCTAAAGGTGGCTCTGAGAAACACCCTGAATGGTTTATGAACCTTCAAGAAAATCCTGAAGTGATCGTCGAGACTCAATCTGGGAGTAAAGCTATGCTGGCAAAAATTATGGACCCTGATAATCGCGAGGCTCGGTGGAATGAAATCATTCAAAATTTCAGGAATTACGACGAATATCAAAATCGGACTGATCGTGTAATCCCACTAGTTGTTTTATTGCCAAAGAACCTTTCATCTTCTAATTAGGAACTTATTTGCCTTTCAGATAGATTCCTCCTAAACGTTGATGGAGTTTTAAATGGAATTAGAAGGCAAATCTGTAGTAGTTACTGGTGCTTCGAGAGGAATCGGAGCAGAGATTGCAAAGCAGTTTGCATACGCGGGTAGCCGCGTAGTCCTATCTGCACGGTCAGAAGATGCAATATCAAGGCTTGCTGAAGAGATCAGTGGTACAGCAATTCCTCTCGACGTAAACGACCCTGAAAATGTAAGGACCTACATTGACCGTGTTGAAAGTGAAACTGGTCCGATAGATATTCTGATCAATAATGCTGGCATAGAGAAAAGTACTTTAATTGAGGACATAACCGAGTCCGAAATTGAAGAAACTCTGCGCGTGAATTTGATCTCACCCCAAATCTTGACAGCTTCTGCACTTCCTAGAATGCTTGCTCGAGGAAGTGGCCATCTGGTTTTTACGTCTTCCATTGCGGCAACAACAGGACAACCAGCAATGTCTGCCTACTGCTCATCAAAGGCTGGGTTAACGAGATACGCTGAATCGCTTCGTATGGAACTTAGATATACCCCGCTGAACGTGACGATCCTCCACCTTGGCCCAGTAGATACAAAGATGTGGGATCAGATTGATACTGACGTATTAATGAAGAAAGGTAAAGATAGATTTATGAAGCTTAGGGTTATGGCAGTCGCTGACCCGACAAAGGTGGCGAAAGCCACTGTGAAGGCTGTCGAAAAAAATAAGAAAGAGGTGCGCCTTCCAAAACGAATGGCATCCAATGCCGCGTTAAACGGGATTTCTACAAAATTATTTGCAGCGTTATTAACTGGAATTGATGTCCGCACAGAGGGCGGGAAAGCACCAATACAGTAAACACAATTTCCTGTGAGTGCTTAGGTTGCAGTCGCTTGTTCGCGAATCAGGTTTTTTTAATTATGTAATGGTCGAGGACTTGCCGTATCCGCAGATGCTCAGGAACATTTTCTATACCTATTAATCGGTCAACTGATGCTTCAAGGTGGTAAACCCGTCGCTCATGGTAGCTGGCGAGAACACCCAGAAAAACTCCTGGCTAAAGTGACAACTGGATGGAGACGTCAGCTTCAGTATCTTCGGGGATAGTTGTGGGCCTGGTGGGGATCGAACCCACGACCAAGGGATTATGAGTCCCCTGCTCTAACCACTGAGCTACAGGCCCGAATGGATCCTACCCATCAATCGTCAAGATATGAAACAAAACAGGTAAAAGCCTTCTCTTTTGAGAAGGCTTTACGCTCCGGGGGTGGGGCTCGAACCCACGACCTGCGGATTAACAGTCCGACGCTCTGCCAACTGAGCTACCCCGGAAGGTTGAACGGAGGATAGCAGCACAACGGTACAACTGTGTATTTAAGCGAATGATTACCTTAAGAATTTTAATCATCCGTTTCATTTAAGTTCTTTAGCACTTGAGATGAAGCTAACTTTCGAATAATTCGTTGCAATTTGAGCCGTACTGCCTCTTTTGAAATCCCCTGAGAGCTACCAATTTCTTCAAGAGTTGCTTTCTTCCCTCCATCAAGTGAGAATCTTTGGACTATCACTTCTCGTTCAGCTTCGGATAGTTCGTTCAGCGCTCTCCGAAGAGAATCTTTCACCATTGCTTTATCAGCTTCTTCCTCAGGTGAAGGTCCCTGTTTGTCCTGTATTAAATCCTCTAACTCAGAATCACCTTCTCCTATAGCTTTATTTAGGGAGACGGCATCTTGTTTTATAGATAAAAGTTGTTCAACCTCAGCTTCAGTCATCTCAGCTTCATCAGCAATCTGAGCAAGTGATGCTTCCTCCCCAGTGGCTTGAAGTATTTCATTTTGGACTTTTTTAATCCGAGCAATTTTGTTTCTCAGATATTCCGGCACTTTAATTGTGTGCTGTTCATCAACGTAACGGTTGATAGTTTGCTTGATCCAATTCCGAGCATACGTTGAGAATTTATTCCCAAGGAGAGGGTCGAATTTCTCTACTGCCCTTATAAGACCAATATTTCCTGCTTGTGTTAAGTCATCTAAAGGAACTATTTGGTTGATATGCGTAGAGGCTAATTTACGAACAAGTCCTTGGTTGCGGTTGATCATCTCTTCTTTTGAAGCTTTCCCATATGTTACAATTTTAAGGTTTTCACGCAGTATTTCTGATTGGACCGACGTTAGTTTCACGTCTTCTGAAAGTATTGTTTCTCCCATCTCAAGTATTTTTAAAAAGTTAAATTCAAAATTCTTGCTGCTCGCAATAGTTTCTTGGATATGAACGAATTTAGATGATCTCGGATTTTCACTTACGACTTGGTTGAAGACTTCGAGGATCTCTTTACTTGCGATTGCAGCCTTTTGAATCTGTAGACCATGGGAGCGTTCTTCCGCTTGCGTCAATAAACGTTTATCGTTCTTCATGATTATTGAATCTCATATGCTGATATTTTTTCTAATTCTCTAGCCTTTCATGTAGCCACTCAATAAGAAAGTCTGCTTCTGAAGAAAACAAATTGTAGCCATCGCCTTGCATTTCATTTTTGGCATTATGAACGTCTCCCAAACCACGAATTAATTTAAGATCGCCGCTTTCCTCTGCTCGCTTATGAAGCACGTCAAGTTCGTTTTCTATTCTTCTTACAAGTAGTTCCCCTACACGTTTAGAAGCACTCTCCGCATTAATTAAATCGTTAGGATTTGATCTTCTAAGTTCTGAAACGATACTCAACTCCTCATCTGTGCCTTCTATTTTTTCAAGAGCCTGATCTAGGTTTTGACTTGAGAGGAGTGCTTCGAAAATCTTGCTTAGTGCAGGAGTTGGGAAGAACATAGCGTGGAGCTTGCTTGGGAGGATATTTCCTTGCTCAAGGGTTTGGCGGTTATGGAGGATTGTGGTTAGTACCGTTAATGACAATACGGTAGATTGTTTTGATTCTTGAGTAATTGGTTTTAGTTTTCCTCTTTTGCCTGAAACTGCCTGTCCCTTATTCCCCAAACCTAAATCTTGTTCTCGAACTTGCTTCCGCTTGGGTGTTCTGCCTAGTTTGTCAAACTTTTTCCTTAGATCTGAGTAAGGAAGGTCCAGTCTTTCCCCTATATACCGGACGTAATCGTCATGGTACATTTCTTCGGGATGGTCTTTGACAATCTGAAGGCTATGGTTCGCTGCCTGAACACGTTCTTCAATTGTTTCAGTTTCCTCTTCATCTATCGTCAGGTTTATCCTCCAGCGGAGAAATGGGACTGCTTCTTCAGTGGTTTTTACAAGTTGGTCTAGTTTGTTTTGACTGTGATAATCCCCAGGGTCCGAGCCTTCGGGCAGTGTTACTACCTTGATTTGAAGACTATATTTTTCTTCCCACTGCGCGAATCGTTTGGCAGCGTTTAATCCTGCCTTGTCAGAGTCGAAACAAAGAAAGAAATTGTTTGTGTAACGGACGAGTTTCTTAACTTGGTTCTCTGTCATAGAGGTTCCACAGGGCGCTACCGCTATTGGGAGAGATGACTCATGGAAGGCAATAACGTCTAACTGTCCTTCGCATATAACTATTCTATCTTCTTTGGCTATATGTTTTTTTGACCAATTGAGTCCATAAAGTGTTTCGTCTTTTTTGTAAATTTCAGTTCCGGGTGAGTTCCGGTATTTGGGGTCTCGCCCATTTGGAAGTTGGCGACCGCTGAAAGCAATTGGTCTGTCCGTTGCGTCAAAGATGGTAAACATTATTCTCTCACCAAAGAAAAAATCTGTAGCGTGGCCTTCGTATTCAGAGATTAAGCCCGCTCTCTTTAAGATACTTTCGATTTTTAGGGGTATTTCAGCTTTTTTAATTCCGGATTTTTCGTAGTGGGCGTGAAGTTCTTCCCCTAACTTTTTAACAAGCCCATCTGAAAGTCCTTTCGCTCTTGGGAAAGAATAACCGATTGCGTACTTTTTGGCTTCCTCCCCTGCAATGTTTCTATTTCGGAGGTATTTACGTGCTTGTTGTGCTGCCTTGTTATCCATGTCCAGTAGTCTTTGATGGTAGATTCTGGCTGCTATTTCCAGTGCCAGAAAAACATCTTTTCGTTTGTCTTCTCCGCTAGGACCACCTATCCAATCTTCTGGTCCCGGTGATATGCCCGCTTTTCCTGCTAAACGTTTTACGGATTCGTTAAAATCACAATTCTCTAAGATTTCAATGAATTTAAATATGTCACCGCCTACTCCACAACCGAAGCATTTAAAAAACTCTTTTTGGACGTAGTGAGATGGTGTCTTCTCTGCGTGGTTTGGGAGTGGGCAATTCATCTTGACCTTTCCCGGACCAGCATTCTTTGTTTCCCCGTAGTCACGAGCTACGTCAGTGAGGTCTGTTCCTTCTCTCACTTTCTCAATGAATTCTCTTGTCCATCCCATGAGAAGAACATACACGATTCATGCGACGTGTATCCCATCGGTGGGTTTGACTGTTTACAGAATTGCTTGTTGAGCGCCAACGAGTCGGGCTATAGGAAGTCTTGGAGGAGAACAACTTACGTAATTAACTCCAGCATAGAAAAGAAACTTAATTGATTCGGGGTCACCGCCATGTTCTCCACAGATCCCAATTTTTATTTTTGGGTTTGTTTTTTTGCTTCTCGCAATTGCGGTTCTAACCAGCTCTCCTACACCAATTTGGTCAAGCGTTGAGAATGGGCTTTCTACCAAAATTTCTTTTTGTATATATTCGTTGATGACACTTGCTTCTACATCATCTCGGCTAAAGCCAAATGTCATTTGAGTCAAATCATTGGTGCCAAAACTCATGAAATCGACGTGGGAAGCTAACTGTCCTGCGATTAACGCCCCTCGAGGTGTTTCAATCATTGTTCCTAGTGGTATCGATATTGAAGATTGTTCTATTTCTTCTGCAATCCACTGCAAGATTGATTCCAGTTCGTTCTCTATTGAGATGAGTGGAACCATGATTTCTACCTGAGGGGACCCTCCATCTTCTATTCGTTGTTCCACCGCTGCTAGAAGTGCTTGAGTTTGTGTTCGGTAAAGTCCTTCTATTACAAGTGCTAGGCGGACCCCGCGTAAGCCAAGCATGGGGTTCTGTTCATCATTTTTTTCAAGAAACTCGTGCAAGGGGGCATCTAGGAGACGCACTGTAACAGGTTTGTCTTCCATTGGTTCTAGAACATTGATGAAGTCTTGTTTCTGTATGTCGCGAAGTTCTTCTAGCGCTAACCTTTGCGAGGTTCCATTCTCAGCGGTAAGAACTTTACGAATTACGGGCAAGCGATCACCTAGAAACATGTGTTCTGTTCTACAAAGACCAATCCCATCTGCCCCTGATTTCATCGCTTCAAGGGCTTCTTCCGCTGTGTCCGCGTTTGCTCGAACACCAAACGACCCTGCGCGAAACTCATCACACCAAGAAAGAAGGGTTTCTAGTTCTTCTGGAATGGCAGCTTCGGAAATCTCTATTGCCCCTAAATAGAGTTCTCCAGTAGCCCCATCTATTGAAATAACATCTCCTTCATTTACAACTGTTGACCCAATGGAGATTGATGATTCCATTACGGTTAAGTCCGTGACCCCACATACAGCGGGCAATCCAAGTCCCCGAGAGTAAATGGCTGCATGGCTTGCAAGCCCTCCGTGAGCGGTAACTATACCTGCTGACCAGCGCATCCCTGGCTCATCTGCGGGACCTGTTTCCATAGCCACCATAATTGCTTCATTACCTGAATCCACTGCATTCAAGACGGCATCGACACTAAGGCAGAGCTTTCCCGTAGCTGCCCCTGGTGATGCGGCGATTCCAGTTGATAGTAGCCCTGATGTGTCACCATTTGCCGAGCTAAACAAAACTTCGGTTAAATCTTCAGCGGTTATTTCATTTATAGCGTCGCTGGTTCTAATCTCTCCGGTCAGTGCTTGTTGCACAACTGAGATTATTTTGTCGTATGCGTTCACGTTGTAGCCTTTCTCAAGAGAGGCGTTCGCTGAGATAATTGACGAGTTGGTCGATACTTACTCGGTCTTGCTCCATTGTGTCTCGGTCTCGAACTGTCACTGCACGATCATCTAACGTATCGAAATCTATAGTGACACAATATGGTGTTCCGAGTTCATCCTGTCTACGGTAACGTTTACCAATATTTTGGGTTTCGTCGTAATCTGACATCCATTTTGATTTCACTAAGTCAAAAATCTCTTGCGCTGTAGGAGTAATTGTTTCTTTTCGTGAAAGTGGGAGAACTGCGACTTTATATGGTGCTATGCGTTCATCAAAACGTAAGACTGTTCGCAGGTCTCCGTTGACTGTTTCTTCATCATAAGCTGCCAGTAAGAAAGCCATCATTGACCTTGTCGCGCCGGCAGCTGGTTCAATTACGTGGGGCACATAGTGTTCTCCAAGTTCTGGATCAAAATAGGTTAATTTTTCTCCAGAATGCAGAGCGTGTTGTTGCAGGTCGTAATCGCCGCGATTAGCTACTCCTTCAAGTTCCCCCCACCCCCAAGGAAATAGAAATTCTATGTCGCTGGTACCTGAACTGTAATGACTTAGTTCATCAACGTCGTGCGGTCGTAATCGTATTTTTTCTTCAGGTATTCCTAAATCTAAGTACCAGTCCATCCGTTCATTGCACCAATATTCAAACCATTCGTTTGCTTCGTTGGGAGGGACAAAGAATTCCATTTCCATTTGCTCAAATTCTCGAGTCCGGAAAACAAAGTTGCCTGGGGTTATTTCGTTTCGAAAACTTTTCCCTATTTGGGCAATGCCGAAAGGTGGCTTTTTCCTTGCTGTTTCTTGAACAAGTTTGAAATTTGTGAACATTCCTTGAGCTGTTTCTGGCCGAAGATACACATCGTGGCCTGCTCCTTCTACTGGTCCTGCATGTGTCTTGAACATAAGGTTGAATGCCCTTGCTTCAGTGAAACTATCGTTGGCTTTACATGCGGGACATGTTTTTTTATCTTCAAGTTGGTCTTCTCGAAACCTTTCATTGCATTCTTTACAATCAACAAGTGGGTCGGAGAAGTTCTCTAAATGACCGGATGCTTCCCATACCGCTGGTGGAGAGAGAATCGAGGCGTCAATGCCTACTACGTCGTGTCTAAGTTGAACCATGGATCTCCACCATGCTTCTTTCACATTTCGGAGGAGAAGCGATCCTACAGGTCCGTAATCGTACGTTGATCTAAAACCGCCGTATATGTCCGCTGACTGAAATATAACTCCCCTTCTTTTGCAGAGGTTAACTATTTTTTCCATTAATGATTCAATTGGTTCGGCTGGTCCCATTTGGAAAATGGTAACGCCGGTTTGGGCTGCTGCAGTGGCATTAACATAATCTTTAAGATTGCGTGCTTTAAAAGTTGCTATTACAAAGGAAGTAGCGGTTGATTTACTTGTTGAGCATTTTCGTAGATCGCATTCTTCGTTCCAAAAAGTGTTCAATAGCTTTAGTGGCTAAATCGTCAACTTCTTTAGTTACAGTTGACGCGGGTGTGTTTAAAGCTTTCCCAAGTTCTCCGCCAAGAATGTTCTGAAGAAGCGTGACTGCTTCAACTGTTACAGGAACCCCTTTCCTATGGGTTTGGCATAGGAGCCCTCCTTCTATCGGCGAGTAAGAAACAACCGTCTGGTCACCGCATATCACGCAGTGAAATACTTCTGGGTTTGAACCCTCTAACGCCATTAACTTTAGGAAGAAACTTGGGACGATTAGTGGTGAGTTTGTTTGCTCTAGTGATTGGAGAGCTCTGAGAAGCATCTGATGCATGGCTTCAGCAGGCTCTCCTGGTAGGGCAATCTGGTCCACTGCTTCTAGAATCGCAGTGGCTTTAGTTAAACGGTCATAGTCTTCACGAATTTTGGGGAAGTAATTAATTGTCTCAACTTGTGTGATGAGATCTAGTTCTGATTTCCCTACGTGGATTTGAAGAGCTATGTGAGAGGTTTGTTCTAACCGCGAGCCGAATTTGCTTTTTGTCTTACGAACACCTTTTGCTACTCCTCTAATCATTCCTCTATCTGGGCTCAGTAGGACAATAATCCGATCTGCTTCTCCTAATTTATAAGTTCGGAGAACGATGCCTTGTGTTCTCTGGTAGCGGCTCATAGCTCACCAAAGCGTCTGGATCTTAGTTGGTAGTCTTTTATTGCTTCTCGAAAAGTTTGACGGGTGAAATCTGGCCAGAGCTCTTCAAGGAAAATCAGTTCGCTGTATGCCGTCTGCCAGAGAAGAAAATTAGAGAGGCGCATTTCTCCAGAGGTACGAATGATGAGATCAGCGTCAGGCATTTGTTTCTGATAGAGGTATTGAGAAATTCTATTTTCAGTGATCTTTGTTTCGTCTAGCCCTAACTTGATTATCTCTTTTACAGCATCTACGAGTTCCGCTCTTCCTCCATAATTGAAAGCGACGGTAAATGTTAAACCAGTATTTTTCTTTGTAAGTTCTCTAGCTTCGTTCATATCGTTTAGAAGACTTTTTGGGATTCTCCAGTTTTCTCTGCCGATGAACTCGATCCTTACGTTCCGTTCATGTAGTTCGTCTCGTCTTCGCCTAATTGTTTCACGGTTGAAGTTGATAAGGAACCGCACTTCTTCTTTAGGACGTTTCCAATTCTCTGTAGAAAAACCATAGACAGTGAGCCAAGGGACCCCTAACTCAATTGCTCCCTCAATACATTCAAATAAGGCTTCTTCACCTTGAAGATGTCCTTCGGTTCTCGGCAATTCACGCAGTTGAGCCCATCGACCATTTCCATCCATAATTACTCCAACATGATTTGGAAGTGATTTCGGATCTATTCCGAGGTCTACAATTTTTTTGTTACTGAACCGCTTTGTTGCCACATTGAAACGCTATCTCTGTCTTCGTTGATATGGGTGTATTTGCCGATTAGATATTGATATGAGCAATATCCACCTTTTACCAAGTTAGACGATCTAGGTTTTGCCCATGGTTTCAAGGCACGGGGATTGGGCAAATGATGTTAGGTATTTACATGGTAAAGGAGTTGCACCGCGCCGCACAATGAACGTCCCGCTTTTCGCGATTTGGATGGCTGTCCTTTCGATTCTGACAATAGTTGCTTTCATTACAGAATTAGCCTGATTAAGTACTCAGATTGTTAATACCCGAGTCGTTCTATTTCATCTGGGCGTTTTTGCCAATTCTTATCAACATTGACCTGCAGCTCAACGAAAGCTCCTTCTGCTAGTTGCTTACGAACTTCTGTGCCGACTTTTTTCAAATTTTCGCCCTTGTGTCCTATAACGATTCCTTTTTGGCTTTCTCGCTCAACAAGAATTTCAATACGGATCCGTGGCCATTCCCATTCTGTAACGCGGGTCGCGATGGAGTGAGGGAGTTCTTTTTTCATTATTCGAAGGAGTTGTTCGCGCACTAATTCAGCCACATAATCTCTATCGGACATGTCTGTGGTTTGCCCGTCCGGATAGAACATCGGACCTTCGGGAATTTCTTTCTTGAGATATTCAATTAGAACTTCTAGGCCTTCACCTGTCCGAGCTGAAACGGGAAAATATTCTGCAAAATTAAATTCGGATGCTTCAATTAGTCTTTCTGCTATCTGACTTTTCTTTGCTTTATCGCATTTATTGACTAAAACAATAGTTTCGGCTGGTAATTTCTCAGCGATGAAACGGTCACCTGGTCCTATCGGAGACGTGGCATCTAGGACTAGACACATTATGTCTATGTTATTAAGCGCTGACACTGCTTTAATGTTTAGGCGTTCCCCCAGTGAGGTTCTTGGTTTATGAATACCGGGTGTATCAACGAAGATTAATTGCGAGTTTTGGTTATGTAGCACTCCTCGGATTTGGTGTCGAGTGGTTTGTGGTTTGTTTGAAGTGATTGCTATTTTCTCACCACATATTTTGTTTACCAAAGATGACTTCCCAACGTTAGGTCTTCCAAGAATTGAAATGAACCCTGAACGGTAGTTCTTGCTAGCAGTTGTAATGGTCTCATCATCAATTCCAGATTCGTCGTTAGGAATTTTCATGAGGTTGCTGGAGTGAACAAGACTCGTGCGATTCTCCGACCCTGTACTCTTTCAACTAAAAAGTGGTGATTGTTCATTTGGACTACTTCTCCAACTTTAGGGACATGCCCTAGAGAATTGAAAATAAGACCTCCAACCGTACTCCAGTCTCCTTCGGGCAAGTCGATATCAAGTATGGCATCAAGGTCATCCAAATTCGCTCTGCCGTTGACGCGAAGTTTCCCGTCATCCAATTTCTCTATCATGGGTGGTTCTACATCAAACTCGTCTACTATTTCTCCCACGACTTCTTCTATGAGATCTTCAAGAGTGACCAAACCTGCCGTTCCTCCGTGCTCGTCTATAACTATTGCTATGTGGAATTGATCTGCCTGCATTTCTCTGAGGAGCTGCGAGATTTTCTTTGATTCAGGTACAAATACTGGATTTCTCATAATTTTTGATACTTTCTCAGCATTATCTCCATCTCGGAGTGATTTCATTAGTTCTTTGGAGTAAACGATTCCGGTTATGTCGTCAATGCTTTTTTCGTAAACCGGCAAACGACTGAACCCTCTTTCAATGACGAATTCAATAGCCTGATTTATCGTTTCGGTAGTTTTTACGGCAACTATGTCGGGGCGTGGGACCATAACCTCATGGGCTACAGTATCTCCAAACTCAATTACGTGTTCTATTAATTGCCGTTCATCTTCATTGATTGCATCGCTAGCGGCCGCTTCTTCTGCGAATGCGAGAAGTTCTTCTTCTGAAACCTCGCCTTCTGAAATTCCATTTGGGATTGTCGCGCCCATGCGGCGAACTATTCCGTTTGCGACCCATCGAAGAGGAGCTACTGACGACAGTAACTTCACAAGAGGAGCTGCTCGTGTAGCGCTTCTATCAGGATGTGCCAGAGCCCAACTCTTGGGTAATGCTTCTGCCACTGCATATAGAATTATTAGCTCACCTACGAAAACTGCGGCTAATTCCCATATTCCCCAGTGGTGAAGGACCAATGCTGCTATCACTGTTGCGGCTCCTATCTGGCATGCCAAGACAACAAACAGGATTGGGTGAAGCACGTGCTCTCTTCTTTCTATCAGTTCACGGAGAACGGATGCTCCTCTTCGTCCCTCTTCGGCTAATGCTTCAGCCCGCGCTGTGCTGACTCTTGTGATCGCTGTTTCTGCTGAAGCAAGCAAGGCTGCGGCTGCTACAAGAACGACAAGAGCTATAAGTCCTATAATTTCTGCTTGATTCATGGCATGTACAAGTCGGACAGTAGCTGTTTCTCCCGAGTTTTCATAATTTCTGACTCATCTGAACGTGCGTGATCGTATCCAAGTATGTGCAGTATGCCATGGAATACGAGCAATGCGATTTCTTCTCCGAAGTCCTTGTTTTGAGTTTTGGCGTTCTCTCTGGCTACAGCTGGACAGATTACGACATCTCCGAGGAGTTGTGGCAATTTGTTATTCGTTAGGTTTTCTGCATCAATCGGGAATGCCAGGACATCTGTCGGTTTCTTTTTTCCTAAGTGGGTGGCGTTCAAAATAGACATTTTCTCTTCATCTACGAAGAGTAAGTTGAGTTCACCATCCGGTGCGTTCTCAGCTTTAAGGGCCGCTATGGCGAGTTCCTTCCACCTTTCTACATCAATACCTGACTCTGGGTGGGTTGAAGGGATTTCTGTCCCTGCAAAAACTGTCAAGAGTTATTGTCTCTTTCTGATCGTTGTTCGTATGCGTCTACGATTGCCTGCACTATCCGGTGGCGGACAATATCTCGACTAGTTAGATGAATGAAAGAAATGTCTTTGATTCCTCTAAGGATACCTTCGAGTTCTCCTAGACCTCCCCGTCCACCTGCAACATCTATTTGTGTCATGTCTCCTGTCACGACCACTCTTGAACCAAATCCGATCCTGGTCAGGAACATTTTCATTTGCTCAGGTGTCGTGTTTTGTGCTTCATCAAGGATCACGAAGGCGTCATTTAGAGTTCGCCCACGCATAAAGGCTAATGGGGCTACTTCAATAACTGCTTCTTCCAGCAATCTCTCAACGCTTTCAATTTCCATCATGTCATAAAGAGCGTCATATAGGGGGCGTAGGTATGGATCTACTTTGGCCATGAGGTCTCCTGGGAGGAATCCGAGGCGTTCTCCTGCTTCAACTGCAGGACGAGTAAGTATTATTCGTCGCACTTCTTTTTCTTGCAAGGCCTTCACTGCCATTGCAACAGCAAGCCAACTCTTTCCTGTTCCTGCTGGACCAACCCCGAATGTAATAACATTTTTTGCTATTGCTTCTATGTATTGTTTCTGTCCAAGGGATTTTGGTCGGATGTTCCGCCCCCGTATTTTTAGAATTTCAGAACCGAATATGTCTGAAGGTTTTTCATCAGCTAGAACCATATCGATTGACCTCCCCAGACTTGTGGCGTCGATGACATGCCCATTCTCAAGTAAGATAACCATTTCTTCAAAAAGAGTTCCTACTTTTGCTGCGTTTTCTCCTTGTATGGATATTTGATTACCGCGAGCGTGGATGGTTGCGTCTGGGAAAGCTGCCTCAATTGATTTAAGATGCAGGTCTCGTTCACCTAGGAGGCTAGGCATCAGGTGGTTTCCTGGGATGCTAATTTTGACACTGGGTTCACTCATGGTCGTTTATAGGGTATTGCAATGTGCTGCCATTGCCAAGATGATTTGTAAGTTCGTTAAGTAGTTGCTGCATCACGGGATTTCAATAATGATTTTACCGATGTTATGGTTTTGTTCCATCCGCGTGTGAGCTTCGGCTGTGTTTTCCAAAGAGTAAACGCTATCGATGTAAACTTTAAATTCTCCGTTGGTAAATTTTGGCAAGATTAACTTACTGAATTTCTCTGTTAAATCAATTTTTTCTTCTAGGGTTCGGCTCCTTAATACCGTACCAATGAGGTTTGCCCGTTTCCTAAGCATGATGCCTAAGTCAATTTCTGGTTTCCCTGTACCCATTAGCCCAACTTGCACGATCGTCCCTTTCGGAGCAAGTGATTCTAAATTCTTTGCGAGATAGTCTCCGCCGACTAGGTCAATTATTACATTCACTCCCTGATTGTCAGTCCAATGCCTAGTTTCTTCAACGAAATCTTTTTCCGTGTAGTCAATTGTTAGTTCTGCTCCGAGTTCTCGACATATTCCAATTTTTTGAGTAGAAGCGGTAACGGCTACTTTAGCTCCTGCATTCTTAGCTATTTGGATTGCCGCAGTACCAACACCAGAAGCCCCGGCATGTATAAGGCACGTATCTCCGTTTTGAAGGTTTCCTTTATCTATGAGTGCATCAAATGCTGTGAACCATGCTTCGGGGATTCCTGCTGCTTCACTTAGAGTAAGATTCTCTGGTACTGGCATGACTTGTCTTTCATGCACAGTCAGGTATTCTGCGTATGATCCAGAGGCGACGATTCCCATGATTGCGTCGCCTTTTTCATACAAGTTTGCGTTTGAGCCGTTTGTAACAACAATTCCTGAGAATTCGAGTCCTGGTATTTCATATTCTGTTTGCGGTCCTGGATAGAGGCCTTTTCTCTGAAGAATATCTGCTCTGTTTAACGCGGTTGCATGTATTTTTACCAAGATTTCTTTGTTGTCGGGTTGCGGGGTTGGTATCTCCTTTATTTGGAGAGATTCAATTCCACCATGTTGTTCAAGCACTATGGCTTTCATTAGATTTCTCTATTTTTTTGCGCTTGTTCACGAAGTTCGTATTTCAGCACTTTCCCAGACGCATTTAACGGCAGAGCGTCTATGAATTCAACGACTCGGGGGGTTTTGAAATTGGCCATTTCCTGTCTGCACCATTGGATTATTTCGTCTGTATCGGGGATTTGGCCAGTAGCTGGAACGACAAATGCGTATCCCACTTCCCCCATTCTTTTGTCTGGAATGCCCACAACCGATACTTGTCCAATTTGGGGGTGGCGTATCATGTTCGCTTCAACCTCAGCGGGATAGACGTTAAAGCCCCCGTTTATGTACATGTCCTTTTTCCTATCAGTGATTGAAATGTTTCCATTTGGATCCATAACTCCGATGTCTCCGGTGTGAAGCCACTGATTTGAGTCAACGGTTTCCGCTGTTTGTTCAGGGTCATTGAGGTAGCCAACCATGATGTTGTATCCCCTTACTACAATTTCTCCTGGCTTTCCTCTTTCTACTTCTTCTCCGTCATCGGTAACGATTTTGACTTCCATTCCCGGCATAGCTCTACCTGATGTGTTTGCGATTATGGCGGGGTCGTCATCATGTCGGCACATGGTTGCTAGACCGGAAGCTTCAGTTAGTCCATATCCCGTGACAACTTTCTCGAATCCTAAGCGTTCTCGCATTTGGATGATCATTTCTACTGGTATAGCTGCCGCTCCAGTTACTGCAAGGCGTAATGTTGACATGTCAAAATTTTCCAAGTTTGGGTGATTAAGGATTGTTTGATAGATCGCAGGAGGTCCGGGGAGCATAGTTATTTGATCCTTGGGGACTCGTTCCATTACTTGTTGAACGTCAAAGACTGGGTGTGGAAGGATGCAGGAGCCTTTCATGAGGCAAGCAAGAATTCCGGCGTTTAAACCGAACGAGTGGAAGAAGGGGTTGATTATCAGGTATCGGTCCCCTTGTTCAAGTCCTATGATATTTGCCCAGTCGTTGTAACCTCGAACGATTGCAGAATGAGTGAGCATCGCCCCTTTAGGTGCCCCAGTTGTTCCGGAGGTAAACATGATGTGACAAAGGTCGTCACCAGTGACAGATTCTTTCCTTTGGGCGAGTTCTTTTTCTGAGCAGTTTCTAGCACGTTCCATAAAATCGGAGAATTGCGTTGTTGTATTGTTCGAGTTTCCACGGAGGACAATTATTTCATCCAGGTTTTTTTCAGCTTCGGTTTCTTTGAGAAGATTGACGTAATTTGTGTCTAGGAAATCTGTTACAGTGAATAAGATTTTTGTTTCTGTTTGTTTAAGCACATAAGCGGCTTCTCTCCCTTTGAACCTTGTGTTTATAGGGACTAATACGGCCCCTGCCACATGGACTCCGAGTGCTGCTACGACCCATTCCCATGTATTCGGTGCCCAAATCGCCACCTTATCTCCTGATTGGACACCCGAAGAGATGAGTGATTTGGCTGACTGGTGTATAGCTGCTCGGAGGTCGTTGAAGCTCCAATCTATTTCTCCATCTACTAACGCCTGATGATCTCCGAAGTTTTTAGACGAGTCGTCTATAAGCTCTGGAATGGTTCTCCAATTTGCTGCGTTCATGGTGGTTAAGCCTATAACGAGTTTTATATTCAAGCGAACAGAGTAGGAGGATCCTACTGAAGTCCGCCGTACGTTCCTCCTGCAACAGGGATAGCCGCCCCAGTTATATAGCCTGCCTGTTCGGAACAAAGGAATGCGGCAATTTTGCCGAAGTCTTCAGCTGAGCCGATTTTTTTTGCAGGTACAGCGTCAGCGAGGCCTTTCAGATTTTTTTCTCCATAGATTTCTCGCACTCGGTCTGTTGCGTGAAAACCTGGTTGGATGGAATTAACGGTTACGCCGTCAGAAGCGATTTCTAACGCCATGGTTTTAAGAAATCCTGTCACTCCCGCTCTTGCTGTGTTTGAAAGCATGATATTTGGTATCGGCTGCCGTACGGATATGGATGTGATTGCAAGCACTCTGCCCCACTTATGGCTCTGCATTTCCGGAACCGCTTCTTTGCACATTGCTACTACTGACATGAGATTGAGTTCCAAAGCAGATAAGTATTGATTGACTTCGGTTGTCTGAAAAGTGCCGGTTGGGGGCCCTCCCGCGTTTGTTACGAGAATGTCAATGTTGGATCCCAATGCATCGTTTGCGTGTCGGACTAGTTGAGTCGCTCCTTCAACTGATGAAACATCGGCAATGACTGGTATGGAGTCTGGTATTTGTTCTGCGGCTCGATGAAGTCGTTCTTCATCCCTTCCTGAAATAACAGTTTTGCAACCTGCTTCTGCTAATGCTTTGGCGGTTGCATAGCCGAGCCCTGCAGATGAAGCTGCTATGAGCGCTGAACGTCCTGCGATGCCTAGATCCATACATAAATCGTAGCCGTTGGGGGACTATATTTGCTCTCCCCTTCTTATTTGTTACGTATTAGCTAATGCTCTTCCAAGGAGTACTTGAGATAGGTGCCTTCGGTAATCTTGTTCTCCATGGATATCTGATGGGGGTGATAGGCCATCATCGGCTAGGACTGCTACTTCTTCATTAGTTGCTCCAGATTTGAGCGCTGCTTCTGCTGCAGCTGCTCGAACTGGTGTTGTTCCCATATTTATCATACCTATTCCGGGAGTGCCGCCATGCTGAACTGCGCATCCTACAATCGCCCAGTCTTGAGCTCGCCGGTTGAATTTTTGGAAAGACCATTGTTGACCGGTTTGTTTTGGGAATTGAATTTCTGTCAGGAGTTCATCTTCTGCGACGGCTGTTTCCCAAAATTCAGTGAAAAAATCATCAGCTTCTACTTTTCTTTCTCCATTGGGACCTGAAATAACCAAAGTTGCGCGCGTTGCTAGTACAACAGCGGGTAGGTCAGATGCTGGGTCTCCATGACATAAGGAGCCACCTATTGTCCCTCTATTCCGTACCTGTGGGTCCCCTACGTGCCCAGCTGTGTGGGCTAATAGCGGCAGGTGTTCTTTAAGAGCATCTGATTGCTCAACTAGTCGATGGCGGGTTAATGCCCCAACTGATATGTGATCTCCTCTTTCTTCTATGAATGAAAGATCTTGAATTGCTCCTATGTCGATAATTACTTCAGGGTTCGCTAGGCGAAGTTTCATTAGTGGGAGCAATGAATGCCCTCCGGCTAGAATCTTGGCTTCATCTCCGTATTCTCCCAGTAGCGACACCGCTTCTTCGGCTGAGGTAGCTAGCTTGTAGTCAAATTTTGCTGGAATCATGATTCTTCTCCAATTTTTACAGGGATACCATCAGGATGCTCAGCAGCCCATTGGATTGACCTAACGATCATTTCATACCCGGTGCATCTACATAGGTTCCCTTCAAGGTGCTCACGGATCTCTTCCTCTGTAGGACTTTCAATTTCTTTGAGTAGGGCGGTGCCAGCCATTAGCATTCCAGATGTGCAATATCCGCACTGGAGCCCATGTTCTTGTCTGAAACCTTCTTGGATCGGCGTATACGGTCCATCTGGGGAGGCAAGCCCTTCAACTGTTTGAACTTCCTGATCGTTTGCCTGAACTGCTAATACAGTGCATGATTTAACTGCCTCTCCGTTAAGGAGAACAGTACACGCTCCACAATTTGAGGTGTCACAACCTACATGCGTTCCAGTCAGTTGGCATTCTTCACGAAGGAAATGTACTAGAAGTGTTCGAGGGTCTACTTCCATTTCATGAGATTTTCCATTGACCGTGATCGTTATAGGGAATGTCATTTTTTATCTCCTTGAAGAATTCTCCAGATCTTTTGCGGGGTTGCGGGCATATCTACATGGGTCACATCGAGGTGACGGAGTGCATCTACGACAGCATTGATAACAGCTGGGGGTGCTCCAACTGAACCAGATTCTCCGATTCCTTTCGCTCCGAGAGTATTGTTCGGAGTGGGCGTACAGATTCTTCCGGATGTAAAAGATGGAAGCTCAGGAGCTGCTGGAATAAGGTAATCAACAAAAGTCCCAGTGGTAGGTTGACCATTTTTGTCATATTTGACTTCCTCATATAATGCTTGGGCAATTCCTTGCGCTACTCCTCCATGAACTTGTCCTTCAGCGAGCATCGGACTAATAACTGTTCCGCAATCATCAACAAGGTACATGTCTCTTACGCGTGTGTCACCAGTATCTTTGTCTATTTCAACGACGCAACCGTACGCTCCTGACGGAAAGCTAAAGTTCGGAACTTGTTGAAGTACAGTCGTGTCAAGCGACCCTGGTTCTACATCTTCAGGTATTTCTAAAGGTCTGAAACTTGTCCAAGCGACTTCCCCCCAGCTCACGGTTTGTGACGGCGTTCCTTTAACAGAAAAGTTTCCTTGTTCTACGATTAAGTCATCTGGATTAGCTTCAAGAAGGTGAGCGGCTACTTTTTTCGCTCTTTCCACGATTTTCATGGAAGCTGTTTTTACTCCTTCACCACCGACGGCCACAGCTCGTGATCCGAGAGTGCCAATTCCCTGAGGGATCGTTGCTGTGTCTCCATGCCTAACTGAGATCTTATCAAACTCTATTCCGAGGTAGTCAGAAGCGATTTGTGCAAATGTTGTTACTGTTCCCTGCCCGTGTGGAGAGGCTCCTGTATATATAATTGCGGAGCCATCAGGCTGAATTCTAACTTGGACTGATTCCCAAGATCCTAGGTGACCGAACCCTTCCAGAGAGCCAGGAGGTCCGAAACCTGCTATCTCTAACCAGCTAGCAAACCCTACGCCTAGCAGCGGCTTAGTCGGATCATCACGATTTCCTTCCTGTTCTGTTCGAATAGCGTCGTAATCCATAATATTGAGAAGTTCGTTCATGCATCCAGCGAAATTTCCGCTGTCGTATACAGCTATCTCAGAATGGGTTGCATAAGGGAAATTCTCGGTAGCGATGTAATTTCTTCTTCGTACTTCGACTGGGTCAATTCCTAGGGTGTAGGCGATTTGATCTACGGCTCTTTCAATAAGGTAACTAGCTTCGGGCCTACCAGCTCCCCTGTATGCGGCAACCGGAGTTGTGTTGGTAACGACATTCTTCCAAGCAACTGAGACATTGGGAATTAAATAACATCCGGCTGCCATTGTTGTTGTAAGTGCTGGGAGTCCCATGCCTGTGGGGTCTGCATATCCACCTTGATCTTGGTAAACCATGACCCTTAGTGCGAGTATTTTTCCTTCGTCGTCAAACGCGATATCAACATCTTGTTCTTGGGCTCGACCATGGTACATCTGCGTCATACATTCGCTTCGGGTTTGCGTATATTTGATTGGTCTGCCTAATAGTTTAGAAAGAGTTGGGGCGATGAATAATTCAGGTGTGAAGTTTACTTTAGCTCCGAATCCGCCACCGACGTCTGGTGTTATTACTCTGCATTGATCTTGAGCTATACCCAGCCATGAACTTACTGTGTTCCTTAGATGATGAGGGGCTTGGAAACTAGCCCACAAAGTCAATCCTGATGGTCCGTGGTCCGCTAGACAAACCATGGGTTCCATTGGGGATGGGGCGCATCTATTATTCACGATATGCATCGAGACGCTATGAGGTGCTTCATCAATGATTTGTTGATGATCGTCGGGGCTTGGAACTTCCATCACTGTGTTAGATCCAACCGCTTCATAGAGAAGCGGTGCGTTCTCTGCTATGGCATCACCTATGTTGGTCACTACACCTAGCGGCTCATAATCAACTAAGACGAGTTCCGCTCCATCTGCCGCCGCGTAACGGTTTTCAGCTACTACTACGGCAACAGCCTCACCAACGAAACGGACTTTATCTTTGGCTAAAGCGGGTCGTTCAAGCCCCGGAACTCCCGGAAGTGGTCCTAGCTCAAGATTCGTAGCCGTCCACACTCCGATCACTCCTTCGCATTCCAATGCAGCGCTTACGTCGATGTCTTTGATTCGGGCATGAGCCTCAATGCTTCGTACGAAAACCATGTGAGCCGTTCCCGCGATTTTAACGTCATCAACGAATTGGCCTCTACCGCTAATTAGGTTGGGGTCTTCTTTTCGAATGACCCGTGCTCCTACAAGTGACATGTTCTTACCCCCCCGTACTTTGTCCCGAGAGTAGTACGAATTAGGTAGGTAGTTCCAATGCGTAAGGGGAATTCGTATTTCATTTGCCGTCGCGTAGACTCATCACGTGACTCCTGCGGTTCTTGCTTTAGAAGCGGCTAATCAGCCGCACCGGCTACTTCATTATTCGCGTTCCGGTAGTGAATCAAAGTATGGAGAGGAAGTTTCTGCCAAATTAGGAATTGACCCAGATCGGGTTTTTAAAACACTTATGGCTGAATTGAGTGATGGGGAGTTGGTTGTTTGTGTTGTTCCTGTGTCTTGCCTTTTAGATCTCAAGACTTTAGCTAAAGCAGCAAAGGTCAAGAAGGCGTCTATGGCTCATCAAGCCTTGGCTGAGAAACGAACTGGTTACGTTGTAGGTGGCATCTCTCCTTTCGGTCAGACTCATTCCCATCGGACTTTCGTTGATCAAACAGCATTGGATCTGGATGAGTTGTATGTAAGTGCTGGCAAAAGAGGTGTCGAGATTGTTATTACCCCTGAGGCGTTTACGGTCGTACTTGATGCAACTTTCACTAGACTCACTGGAGAACCTCTATGAATACTTCTGATTCAAATCCGCATCTTTCTAAGAATGAGTTTCAACGTTATGGGTATGCGTTAGTTGATTGGCTGGCTGAGTATTTTGAGAATTTGGAAGACCGTGATGTCCTTCCGAGTGTCAAACCTGGAGATATTCGGGCGAAGCTTCCGGTGAATGCCCCTGAGGAACCTGAAAGCATGGAGGCGATCATTGGTGACCTTGACGAGATCGTGATGCCTGGCATGGCGCATTGGCAGCACCCGGGTTGGTACGCGTTTTTCCCATCTGGGGTTTCTCCTGTATCGGTTCTAGGTGAGTTCGTTTCTGCTGGTTTGGCTACTCAAGGGATGATGTGGTCAACTGCCCCTTCTGCTACAGAAATTGAAAATACCGTTCTTGATTGGCTAGTTGACCTTCTTGGTCTTCCTACTTCGTGGCGCTTAGACACCGGTCCAGGAGGTGGGGTGCTTCAGATGAGCGCATCTGATTCCACTCACCTTTCCTTGGCTGTAGCTAGACATTATGCAAACTTGAAAGGTCATGACACAGATTCGTTAGTGGCGTATGGGTCCGATCAGGCCCATTCCTCTATTGAGAAAGGCGCTAGAATCGCTGGTTATAAACACATACGTTCAGTTCCAGTTGATGAATCATTCGCTATGGACCCAACCGAATTAGCAAATTTAATAGCGGCAGACATTACCTTAGGACTTGTCCCCACTTGGGTCTGTTCAGCGGTTGGTACTACGAGTACAACTGCTATGGACCCGATCCGTAAAGTCGCGTCTGTAGCTAAGGAACATGGCATGTGGCATCATGCGGATGCTGCCTACGCTGGAAGCGCTATGATCTGTCCTGAGTTCCGAAACCTTCAGGATGGAGTTGAATTAGTTGATAGCTACACTTTCAATCCGCACAAATGGTTATTGACGAATTTTGATTGCTCTGTTTTCTGGGTAGCTGATAGGTCACGTTTAATTGAAGCCTTAAGTATCCTGCCGCCATATTTAAAAAATGAAACATCCGAGAATCCTTCCGCAATTGATTATCGTGATTGGCATGTCCCTCTAGGGCGGAGATTTAGGGCTTTGAAGCTTTGGTTTGTTCTTCGCTCCTATGGAGCTGAGAATCTACGGTCATTTATTCGTTCTCATGTTGATTGGGCCGTTGATCTTGAGAGTAAAATTGTTAATGATGGTCGCTTTGAGATTGTTGCACCGAGAACATTGGCTTTAGTTTGTTTTCGCCACCTTGGAGGCAATAATCAGACACGTGAACTTGCTGATGCGGTAAATGCAAGTGGCTCTGCCTACGTCACACCTTCCGTGATTGACGAAATGGATTTTATTCGCGTATCTATCGGGTCAACGTGGACGCAGAAACATCATGTTGATTCTCTTTGGAAACTGATAGATGGAAATGCTGCTACTTTGTAATGTAGTCGTCTTAGGGTAGATAAATGGCTATAGGAAAAGCGGTTGTTACTGGTGCTAGTAGAGGGATAGGTAAAGCATCTGCTATAGCTCTTGCCAAAATTGGTTTTGATGTAGCGATCACCGCTCGAACCGTGTCAAAAGAGGATCAGGCTCCTGAACCATCTGGGCTGAGTAACACAATGCTTCCAGGTTCACTAGAAGAAACAGCAGAAATTATTCGATCACACAACGCGCAAGCGCTCCCGGTCTATATGGATCTCATGGACAAAGATCAGCTGGTTCCCACTGCGGAAAAAATTATTGACTCTTTGGGGCGTGTTGATGTGCTTCTGAGTAACGCCGTGTATAGCGGTCCTGGGAATTACGGGAGGTTCCTTGACAATGACCTCGATGACGTAGCAGATCGGATTTTTGGAAATGTTACAGCGCAGATGTTTTTTCTTAAACCAATTCTTGCTTCCATGGTGGAACGAGGAAGCGGAATTTTATTGTTCATGACATCAGCCGCTGCCTACGAATGTCCTTTCGCTATGCCAGGTAAAGGCGGGTGGGGGTCCGCATACACGGTATCCAAGGGTGGCTTTCACCGACTAGCGATCCAACTTGGGTACGAATATGGCATAGACGGTATTACCGCACTTAATCTCCAACCGGGACTAGTTGCGACAGAGAGAGTAAAGATTGTACGGGGACCGGTTGAGAACGTTGCGTCTTTAGGGGTAGATCCTGAGATCATTGGAGAAGTTATTGCCCATATCACTTCTAACATAAGTGACTACGTTTCTGGAGAAACCATTCAACTTCAAAAAGTTGCTACTGAACTTGGGATAATTCCAAGATAGTAATTCTAAATTTTTGAGAATTGCGCATACTCATTAACGGCTTCTAAAAATTCTGGTCTCGTTGCTTCGTATTCTCTACCTATTGAACTAAGCATGACAGGCATATGGGTAACTCCCATTTCTGATAGTTCCTCTGTACGTTCCAAATACTTTTGAGAATTCCATTTTTCAGAGCCGAACCTGCCGGCATCCCAAGGTTCAATGGAGATGTGCGGTTTTCCTTTCCTCCCATACTGTTCCCATATTTCCATAAGGTCACTGATTCTTTTTGCAAGTGCATTCATGTCAGTGATTGCTGTTGTTTTAACAAATTTTTCCATGCCTTTAGGAGTTGCCATGGGAATCCATCCTTCTCCGAACCGTGCGACACGTTCTAAAGCGTTCTTGGAGTTCCCACCAACCCATACCGGTGGTGAAGAAGTCTCAGTTCGTTGGATAGGAGTTGGTAACGAAATGATTTCATTAGCTTTGAAGTTCTGCCCCTTCGCTGAAACTGGGTTCCCGGTCCAAGCTTGTTGCATAATTTCAAGGTGGTCGTTAAGCAACTGACCTCGGTTCTCATAGTCAACCCCCACTGCTTGAAATTCTCCTTCAAGGTATCCCGCTCCCACCCCAAGAATGAGGCGCCCTAGCGAAAGGTTGTCAAGACTCGCAACCATTTTTGCTACTAAAAGTGGGTTACGGTATGCGACGATGTAAAGATTAGTTAGTAATTGGATTTTCGTTGTTGATGTTGCTGCAGCTGCCAATGTAATCATTGGATCAAGTGTGTGATGGCCGCCAGCGTCTAAAAATGTCTTTGGCGGTGCAGGATGGTCTGTTACGAAAACACCTGAATATCCAAGTTCTTCGGCAGTTGTGGCCATTTCAACGATTGCGTCACTGGTTCCAAATTGGTCAATGGATTCCACGTGGTCTGTGGGCAAACCTAGGATATAGCGCATCTTGACCCCTATAAGTTAAGACTGTGTTCAATTCTCTTACTCACGACTTTATTACAAGAATATGCTTTTGAGTTAGGATGCCCCATGGGCGAGTTTAATATTGGTCAGAATGCATCTGTAGAAAAGAAGATCTCTTCTAATTCTGGGCTCGTGGATTTTGGGCCCTCTATTTCTTTAGAAGCTGAGAGTGGATTATTCCCTGGTGAATCTTTTCATGATTGTTTACGATCACTTCGTGATTCTGGTCCAGTAGTCCCTGCTGCGATTCTTGGAATCCCTTGCCATTTAATCACTAGGTATGCTGAGCTAGAGTCAGCTTTTAGCGACAACGACGGGTTTCCGGCCGGCCCGACTTATGCGGCATCCATTGAACCTTGTCAGGGGGTAACGTTTGAAAGCACGGATGGGGACGAACACAATACTTTACGTTCATTAGCGACGCAGGCGTTACGAGCTCGACCTATAGGGCGTTTCGCCGATTCTGATATTGCCCCTATAGCTGATGCACTAATTGATGATTTTCTTGATGATGGTGGTGGTGATCTTGTGGAGTTGTTTACATCTAAATTTCCGTTCTATGTCTTTGGTAGACGGATGGGGTTACCCGATGATTTGCGCGACGAATATTACCGGTGGAGTTTTGACATCTTAGGATTTCCAAGAAACCCACAGCTTGGTTTGTCTGCGGCTGCAGAACTGACATCGTACGTTGAACCAGTTTTGACTCAACGACGACAATGCCCTTCTGATGACATGTTAAGTTCAATGATCATCTCTGAAAAGGGTGGTCGGTCATTAACCAATGAGGAAATTCTCAGCCATGTCCGCGCCATATTCGCAGCCGGTGCTTCAACTACCCATCATGGTTTGGGGAACACCCTTTATGCATTACTGACAAACGATGAAGCGATGAAGCGTTTACGTGCTACGCCGGAAATGATTCCTTTAGCTGTTGATGAAATGCTTCGATGGGAACCGCCTATTGGCGTTCTTCCACGTCTCGTTCCATTTGACACTGTCGTTGCTGGGGAAAACTTGTCAGTGGGTGAGATAGTGCTTATGGGCATCGCATCTGCTAATCGCGATGAACGCATGTATACAAATCCGGACGTCTTTGATGTTGAGCGAGAGCCCCAGCGTGTCCTTACCTTCGGCTTGGGGTCTCATCATTGCCCAGGGACGCATCTAGCAAAAGCTCAGATATCGGTTGGAATTGAGAGACTTCTCGCTCGCCTTCCCAATCTACATTCAACAAATTTAGAAATTTCCCAACCGGTAGGTTGTATCCTTCGAGGACCAATTTCACTTCCTGTGGCTTGGGCTTGATGAAGTTACGCTGGGTCCCATCCAGTTAAAAAATCATCTAGAGGAACACCAAAAGTCCTTAAAGCCATTGAAACAAGCGTGTATTGGCCAATAGCGAAGACTAAATCCATAAGTTGTTTCTCATCCCAATGGTTCTCAAGGGATCCCCAAGTTTTTTCACTTATTTTTTTCTCATAGTGGAGTTCGTCTGTCGCTTCTATTATTAGCTGATCTAAAGTGTTCCAGTCACCTTCAGGTCCTTGTTTGATGCGTTCTATTTCTTCTGACGTTAACCCTGCATCAGTTCCTATGACCTTATGCTGGGCCCATTCGTACTCTGATTCGCACAGCCAACCAGTGCGCAGAATAGCTATTTCGCGTTCCCTTTCGGGAATTGTTGATTTGAATAATACATGGTTTGAAAAGACTAACCATCGACGGGCCAGATCTGGGTGTCGTGCCAAGGTTAAAAAAATATTCCACGGTCTTCCCGCATCAATCATGGGTTGAAGAACTGCTTCTGCTTCTGCTTCCAGTTTGTTTATATCCAATGGTTTAATTCGCGGGTCATCCATTATCAGTTTCCTTTTTATTTTTAGTTTTTTTCGACCGAAGGAGATATGACATTCCCATTAGGGCTACTACTCCGATTCCAAGTAAAAGCCATGTGGCACTATTCCCTTTCGGCTCTAAAAGCTCAAAGGCGTAGCCTCCATCATTGAGATCGCCATCAAATGAGGTCACCATGTACCGGATAACGTACTCTCCGGGTTCTGGCAATTCAGGCACTTCCGCTTTTATGACGAAATCGGAAATGAAAACCGTTTCTCCTAGGGGAATATCTTCTCCTTCCCTGATCGTTGCAAGATAGATTTTTGCTTTTCCATCGTTGACAAGTTCACTTGCAAAAGTGAGTTCAATTTCATCTATGTCACTTACTTTGCTGGCACGTTCAGGTGTTTCATCAAGCAGCGTTGTGTGAGCGTGAAGTGGCGCATATCCGGCGAGGCTCACTAACAAAATAGTCAAGATTAGAAATCGGATTCGAAGTTTTTTGTTATTTCTCACTATTTGATTCAATCACAGTATTTCTGGGGTTCCACCGCATTCAGGTTTCTATTAGTTGTTTCTATTGGTTTCAGTTAGGGTTCGCTCATGGAATATGTGACGAATCTTATGGATGTAAGCGTTGACCCCGGTGAGTGGGGTCGTCAACGTGAAGATGAAGGATGGCATGTTCTTTCAGTTGCGGACCACTTCTACACCGACCATCGCCCTTTCCCACATGTGTGGGTAGCCGCGACAGCTATTGCCTCTGCGACTAGTCAAGTGAAAATTACTACCTCGTTTGTTAACAATTTATTGAGATCACCTGTCGAAGTCGCACAAGCCGCTTTACTTTTGCACAAAGTCAGTGCTGAAAGGTTCGAACTCGGACTCGGTGCTGGTTGGGCTAAAGGTGAAATAGTAGGTGCTGGGATGTATTATCCTCCACCCAGTGACAGAGCTGGCATGTACACGGAAGCAATCCAAATTGTGCGTGCACTGATAACTGAAGGAACTTGCACATTTAGCGGCAACTACTATCAGATTGACACGAAACACGTAGGTCCCGTAGCTAAGAACCCACCAGTTTTGATTGGTTCGGTAGGGGGTCCTCGAACCGTTCGTGAAGTCACCCCTTTCTTGGACCGGGCTGAAATTAAAGCATCAAGTGCCTCTACCCGAGGGGGGAAACTTGATTTAGGGATCATGGCCGAGATTCCCGAAAGTCATCTCCTTTCCATGATTGAAAAAGTGAGATCTATTCGTCCAGATATTGAATTAGGCATGTTTGTTCTCTGTAATGCTGGAACTGATCAGTTCACCAAGGATTTGGAATCAACGATGGGTGACAACCTCTATAGTCGTTTCTTTGGCAGTCCAGAAAAAGTCGCTGATGGGTTAGGATGGCTCGCTGAACAGGGTATATCTCGGGCGCAACTCAGCCCATTTGATGACACGAGCTTGGACCGCTTAGCCCCGCATTTACTCTAATTGCGATAACTCAATACCACAGTCGCCGAATGCTATAAATAGTTCTCCCAATAATTCTGGTGGCGCATCGTCGGTTTCTAATGCTCCAGAGGTGAAGGCGTCTATAAGGGTATCTGTTAAGACCCCGCCCAGGCACTCAGCTTGAGATTGATCAAGACCTAAGTCATCTTTGAATGAATTGACCAATATTTGGGGGCAGTTTTTAAGAATTGCTGCGAAGAATTCAGCTCCTAATTCATCGCTTAATTCATCTCCACTAAAGGCTCCTTGTAAGAAGATAGAGAATTGTTCAACGCTAAGCTCTTCTGCTATGCATTCTGCATCTTCCATTCTTAAAGGTAGGCCGTCATCTGGTTCTTCATTCGAAGCTTCAACTAGTAAGCTTGCCAATCCAGATTTCCCGACACAGTCAAGTATTGCATTTATAACTTCTGCCTGCATCTCAGCGGGCAGGTCTTCAAAGGAGTCGTTGACTGAATCTTCTGTGATCCCTAGCTCAACGAGTCTATCCAACCCTATTTCATCAACAATAGATTCAGAGATACATGCAGCATCATCTGGGAATGGGAAATCGGGATCTGAAGTGAGGGAGGCAGCTAATCCATCAGCGAATGCTTGCTCTCCTGCGCTTGAACCACTTGCTGTTTCTGAAGCGGAACTAGAAGCCGAAGCGGAAGAACTGGAAGACTCATCCATGCTTTTGACTGATCCACCATCGTCGCCACCGCAAGCGGGCAGGATGACACACAACGCTAATAACGCAAGCAAAAATTTTTTCATTAGAAACCCCTTTTGGATTAAAATAAGATTACTCATAAAGCTTCGTTACTGTAGCGACCCTACGGTATCAATGGAAAAACTTTTTCTTCAATTAGGTTTAGTGATTCCCAAGCTATTTCTGGTGGTATTCCGCCACACAGTGGTTGTAGGGATAGTCGCTGGTATTGGGAAATCAGTGATACGGCTTCTTCAGGGGTGACGATTCGATAAGGTCCTTTCTCTTCCCGTAATTCGGTAATGGTTGTAGCGTGGCTGAGGCTGGCTGAATTGTTTTGTTCTCCCATCCATTTCCGGTACTCCGTTGCGTCATGGAGCATGTACTGCCCGTATTGTTGCCATGCTTTGTCAAGGTCCTCGGCGACAAAGATTGTTGTGGGTGCCCCTTCTTCTGGTCCCATGGTCATTCCGGTAGGGTTTCCGACACGTGTGGCTTCAGCATCATACAAGTCACTCATTGTTGGGTTTGTCGTTTGTGGGAAAAACATTATCCCGAGTCGTGCTGCTCGTTCTGCAGCTGCTTTACTTCCTCCTCCGTAGGCGATTATGGGTCCACCCGATGTAAGGGGTTTGGGATGAACATGTATGTGGCGACCACGCCATTTGAATTGTTCACCAGCTAGTGCCCTACGGAGAGTCAGAATCCGTTCTTCTATTTCTTGCCCCCTTTTTGCTTTATCGACACCGAACATTTCGTATTCTTCATCCCTATATCCAAGTCCGATTGTGTATCCGATCCGTCCGCCGCTTAGGTGGTCTAGTACTGATATATCTTCGGCGAGTTTTATCGGGTCATACATGAGGAGGAGCAACGCTCCAACATTAAAGGTGAGAGTGTCTGTTCGTGCAGCGGCGGCTGCAGCGAGAATGAGAGGCGAGGGAAGGTAGCCATCAGGAGAAGTATGGTGTTCGGAGAACATCGCTGTCATGGCACCGTTACGTTCTCCCCATTCGCACATGTCCAAAGCGGTGTCATACAGGTCCTGCATTGTTGTGGGACTGTCAGGTTTAAGTCGAAAATCGAACCGTAGGGTGAACATATTTATCCTCAGATGTCTAGTTTTAGGACTCTGGCGGCGTTCTCTCTTAAAAATTTTGTCCAGACATGGTCGCGGAATGGAACGTTTGGAAGTTGCTCAAAGATCGTATCTATATGAAGCCCCATTGGGAAATACCCTGCATAAATTATTTTCTCAGCACCTCTCGTGTTTGCATAATCAATGACTGCTTGAGGATAGTATTTGGGAGCGAAAGCGGATGTTGAGTAGTGGAGATTCGGCCATTTGAGCATAAGTTTCACTGCCAAATTTTCCCATGGTTCACATCCGTGACGGGTTACGAAACGCAAGTCAGGGAAATCGTACATAACCGCGTCTATGAGTTTCACATGTTGTGCCTCAAATGGAACGCGAGGCCCAGGAATACCGGCACAACAAAAGATGGGAATGTCTAACTCAACACATGTCGCGTAGAGCGCATACATTTTAGGGTCATCTATGGGAACTTGCGGAGTGCGACCTGCGGGGAACGCTGAGATCGCTCGTATATATCCATCTGCATAAAGTTTTCTCACAGTGGCTATTGACCCCATTACGTCATTTGGGTCTGGTTCGTGACAGCCAATGAATCTGTCCGGGTAGTTTTTAATGGCGTCACGAGCATCTGATCTTTCTTCTCCAGGCCCGACACCGACCATGGCGATTTCTATGTTGTGCTTTTCCATATAGGGAAGAAGTAGATCAGCCCCTTGGAGAGGTTCAGGTCTTTCTTCAAAATTGCGAGCTTGTTGACTCCATGGAACATCTTTAAACATGTATTGGGCTGGGAAGTTGAATCCTTCTGTTTCTTTATCCTTCATCCCAGTGAGGTTTGCATAGTTGAGTTTCGCTGCGTCCCCTGCTCGGGTACCGATCATAGTTTCAACGACTTTAATGTTTTTGGGAAATACCATCTCAGCCTTTCATTTCTTTACCAAAGGGTGGTTTCCCCATTTGGTCACGAACTGTTACAACTGGAGGGTTAGTTAGTGTTCGTCGTTGCCAGTTAGCTCCATCAACTACAAGGGTATGTCCAGATATGAATCTGGCGTAGGGCGAGCAAAGAAAGGTTGCTGCCCAGCCGAGTTCTTGGCGTTGACCTACCCTGAGTGCGGGCTGGCTGGCATCCTTGTCATGAGTTCTATCTAGATTTTCAGTAATGTCTTCGGTCATGTCTTCATGAGGGAAAAGTCCAGGTACGAGACCGTTGATTTGTATGCCGTATGGGGCCCATTCAACAGCGAGGGTTTCTACCATGTTTTTGACGCCTGCTTTGGCAGCGGCGGAGTGAGCGAACCCGGGTCCTCCTGTCCACGCATACGAAGCACCAATATTGAGGATACTTGCTGTTGTCCATGCCGATAAATGGCGCCGCGCAAACTCGCGTGCACAATAGAACGTACCGTTCAATGTGATGTCAACAACAGTCCTCCACGCATTAGGTGACATGTCTTCAGCAGGCACGGGGAAATTAGCGGCAGCATTATTGATAAGGATGTGTGGGAGACCAACATGGCGTGTCGCCTCATCAAATGCAGTTGCAACTGATTCTGGTTCGCGTATGTCAAGTTCAAGCGGTAAGACGGTTCCACCGATTTCTCGAAGCTCATTTGCTCCTTTTGCCAGATGGTCTGAGTTGCGGCTCGCTATAACTATATTGGCACCCAGACGAGCAAATTCTCCCGCTATGGCTTTGCCTAGACCTGTCCCGCCTCCGGTGACAAACACCGTGTTCCCTTCAAACGTTCCCGAAGGAAGAGCTGAAACTCCAGTGGGTGGTGGGGCAGGTAAACCACTAGGCGCGTTCATTATTTTCCTTTACGACCGTTTGTAGTTCGGTTCGCGTTGCTCAGTTTTAGCCGCTCGGAATTCTGCGAAATCCTCGCTCTTATTAACCATGGTTTGATAGATGAGTTCATTTTCCATGGCTGCTGCTTGTTCAGGTTGGCTAAGTTGACTGAGTACTTGACGCGCCATTTTTATTGTAAATGCTGGGGAGTCAGCAATTTTTTCAGCCATCGCTTGTGCGGTAGCGTCGAGCTCCTCTCTTGGGACGACTCGAGAAACAATTCCATGTTGCAAAGCTTCTTGGGCGCTTAAGCGTCTTCCAGTGAGAATCATGTCACTGACAAGCCCATGGCCTGCAATTTGGAATAGGACGCTTGCCCCTCCAGTGTCTGGAATCACACCATGGGATATTTCAGGCAGAATAAATTTTGCGTTCTCTGCAGCGATACGTATGTCACAGAGAAGCGCTCGTTGGAATGAACCACCGATGGCCCACCCTTGAATTGCACATATTATGGGAGCCTGTATTTGCCAAATCTGTTGAATTCCACGGATACCTCGAGTCATCAGTTGATGGTGTGTGAGTTCGGTTTTTTTTACGCCGATGGACCCAACATCACGTCCCGAAGACCACGATTCTCCCGTTCCTTTCCAGATAATGGCTCGAATTTCTGAATTTGAGGCTAACTGCTTAAGTAAATCAAAGAGTTGGGCATCCATTACGTCGTCGAATGCATTGTGTTTTTCTGGGTTGTCATTGATGATCGTTGCGATTGGGCCGCTTATTTCCAGATGTACTTTTCCTGCCACAGCTTTTCCTTAAACTTTTGCAGTTCGACTTAAATTTTTTCTTTCTCCACTTCGCCAACTCGGTGATTGAAGATACGAGGACCACCTACCCAATTACAAATTTGGGGGTCGCATTCAAATAATTCGCCTTCTATCCACGAACCATCAACCCGGAAAAGCCCTGTACGGTCTCCGTCGGTAACTAGGATATTTCCTTCAGGAGTTTTTTCGTAAAGCGCTTTAGAGAATGGATGAATCATACCTTGAGCCATTGTTATTCCTCCTCACACCATTCGCTTAGTTTCTGGTGCAACCACCGGACTTTCGCTTCTTGGTAGTTACTTAATACAAAACCAGTTTTTTGAGTTGTTTCTAGACCGGTTTGAACTTTCGCCATGTTGAATACGTCTTGATCAAAGACCTTGCCAAGCATGTTGAGTTCTGTAGCATCACTGAAATTTTCATCGTCGCTGAGCCAATGTATGGGAGCCGGATCTGGTTTCTCCCCTTCAGGATATGGGGCAAGAAAAATACACTCCATGATTGAACTTCTGTGATCATCTCCATTAGGGCGAAAACGGTAAACTATCCTATTGAACGCCCCCCACGGATGGAAGTTTGGGAACAAGGTGTAGTCAATGCTGTCCATCATCTCTGCATCGGACATTGAATCAACCCAGTCTCCAGCCATCGGCCTCCATCTTTCCCGAGACATTTGCGCAGCTACAGCCCGCATTGTTTCACCTTCTGGCACATTAACTGGCAGTTCCTCGTCATGGCGAACATCTAGCATCGTTCTGAGTTTGTCATCTTCAGAAAGTTCATACTTAAGCAAAGGACTGGTGGTTCCGCCTGGGCTGATAACCCGTGCGAAATTATCCCAAACATCTACCTGCGAGTTAGTGTCTCCAAGGTACCCCATGATTTGTGGATGTGTAGCTACCACGTGATATGCCTCACAGAAAGCTTCTTGTGCTATTTTCCAATTTGCGTGGATGACTTTGGCAACATGCGCTTCCTTGTAACGGCGTTCAAGATCCCATTCCTTGAAATGGTCATCAAGTTCCCCTATGAAGTCCTCAAGGGGTTCGGCATCTGGGTCAGGGTTTATAAATACGAAACCTGACCATATCCCGACTTTAATTTCTGGGAGTTGGAAAGATTCTCCCTCAACATGTGGAAAGTCCCAGTTGGCTGGAATTTCTTTTAGTTCCCCGTCCAACTTCCACGCGAAACCATGAAACGCGCAACGTATCTCCGAGCATCTCCCGTCATAGTCTTTTAGTTGACGGCCCCGATGCAGGCAAGCATTGGGATATGCCTTTATTTCATCTTCTGCGCTTCGCATGACTACGTAGCTTTTGCCCACTATTTCGTAGATGTAGTAATCACCGATTTCAGAAATTTCGTCTACTCGGCATGCGTATTGCCATACACGTGACCACAATTTCTCTTTTTCTACTTCGTGCCATTCCCGTGTCGTGTATCGGGCGACTGGAAATTCATCTGGGCCGTAACTCTTCGTTGATTCCAGTCTGAGTACATCGGGGACAGGGTGGGTGTCGGCGTCTAAAAGTTCCTGGTATGTGACCCCTGGTGATCTTTCGGAAACCTCTCGAACTATTGCCACATTTTCCTCCCACATCGTAATCAAGCTTTTATAGTTGTTAATTCCCACATTACTTGGTTTGTACATGCTTGCCAATGTTGCGGTCTCATGAGGTTTATGAAACCTTGTGAAGAAGATCATGTTTTAACTCGTATTTAACTGAAAAAAATGCGAGACTCTGATGGTAGGAAACAAAGGGGAAGTCTATGACTGCAGTTAAAGGTTCGATTCTTGGCAATGCCGTTCTTCGTCGTGAAGATCCGACTCTGCTAACTGGAGAGGATAAGTATTTTGATGACATGGAAATTGAAGGCTTGGGATTTGTCTACTTTGCTCGTTCTCCCGTAGCCCATGCGAATATCATTTCGATAGATACTTCTGATGCAGAAACTATTAGTGGCGTTGTTGGGGTTTGGACAGCAGATGATTTAGAACTTGAGCCGTTTCTTGGCTTTCCAATGTTCCCTCCCCTATTTGCTAGACCTCCTTTAGCAAAGGGAAAAGTTCGCTTGGTAGGAGATATCATCGCCGTAGTGGTTGCGGATTCCTTTTCTGCGGCGGCGGATGCTGCTGCAGCCGTTTGGATGGATTTTGAATCGCTCCCTGCTGTGACTGATCCGGAGAAAGCTCTCCAAGACGAAGCACCCATACTCTTTGAAGAAAACGGGTCAAATCAATGTTTTGAAACGGGAATAGGCTTAGAAGATGGGGACCCTAACGAAGGAGCGGACTATATCGCCAAAGTCCGCATCGTAAGCCAGCGACTGGCAGGCGTTCCTTTAGAGTCCAATGGGATAATTGCTATACCTGAGGGAGATGGGTCTTTAACTGCTTGGATCCCAAGCCAGAATCCTATTTCTGTGCGTGAGGCGTTGGCTGCACAATTAAGCATGGAACAAACCGACCTACGAGTTGTGGCTCCAACTGTTGGCGGTGGATTTGGTCCTAAGAGCGGAGTGTATGTGGAACATGTCATCACTGCAGAGCTAGCGAGGCTACTGAAACGACCATTGAAATGGACAGAATTGCGTAGTGAAAACATGCTTTCTCTTGCTCATGGTAGGGGCATGATCATGTATGGTGAGATGGGATTCTCATCTGATGGGCAGATAATTGGTTTAGATGCAAGCGTGATCGCTGATGCTGGTGCTTATCCAGCTATAGGAGGGTTCCTGACTTTTTTCACCCAGACAATGATCCAAGGCGTATACGACATTCCTAGAATCCGCTATCACGCTCGTAGTGCTGCCACCAATACTACTCAAACGGCTGCGTATCGTGGAGCGGGCCGCCCTGAAGCTACACAACTGCTGGAACGGCTCATTGATATAGCTTCTGATGAACTGGGAATGGACCCGGCAGAGCTAAGGCACAAAAATTTCTTATCTGAAGATGCGTTCCCGTTGACTACTCTTGGTGGAGCGAATTATGACTCTGGTGATTACGCTTTGGTGCTTAATAGGGTCCTTGAGGAAGCTGGGTATGATTCACTACTTGCTGATCAGGAGAAACGCCGTTTAGAAGGCGGATCTAGGCAATTGGGAATTGGGCTTTCAACCTATGTTGAGGTTACTGCTCCTGCTGGTCTCCATATGGAATACGGGGCTGTTGAGGTTAACGATGATGGCTCTGTTACCGCCCGAGTCGGAACGAGCGCTCATGGTCAAGGTCACATAACTGCCTTTTCTATGATCATTTCTGAAATGCTTGGCGTTGACATGGAAAATATTACAATATTACAGTCAGATACGGATGAAATTCCTCGCGGTCAAGGAACGATGGGATCTCGATCTTTACAAACAGCCGGTTCTGCTATCCATGTTGCGAGCGAAACAGTTCTTGAGAAAGCGAAAGAGTTGGCATCGCACCTACTAGAAGCAAGCGCTGATGACATAGTCGCTGGCGAAGGAGGCTTACATGTAGCTGGTGTGCCTTCGAACTCTCTTAGTTGGGCTGACCTTGCTCAGGCATCAAATGATGATGATAAACGACCCGATGGTATGGACTCAGGGCTTGCTCATGAACTCGACTTTGATGGAACTGATTCTACTTTCCCTTTCGGTGCCCACGTTGCTGTTGTTGAAGTTGATACGGAAACTGGTGGTGTTGAACTTCTCAGACACATAGCAGTTGATGATTGTGGGCGGATTCTTAATCCGATGCTTGTGACTGGGCAGCAACACGGGGGGATCGCCCAAGGAGTAGCGCAAGCATTATTTGAAAGCGTTTCCTATGATGAAGAAGGAAACCCAGTAACGGGTAATTTGATGGATTATGCGATGCCTTCAGCGGCTGAACTTCCATCTTTTGAGACTCATAACACGGAAACACCGAGTCCTAGGAACCCACTAGGGGCCAAAGGAATCGGCGAATCTGGAACAATTGGCTCAACTCCTGCCATTCAGAATGCTGTCGTGGATGCGGTTGCCCATCTGGGGGTACGCCATATTGACATGCCGTTAACTTCGATGAGTGTTTGGAATGCGATAAAGGAAAGTCAGAAGAGTTGATGGGTGACTCTTCGTTGACGAGTCAACGTGTTGAAATTATTGACTGCCTGCTCTCGTATACACGTGGCATTGATCGGTTAGATGAGGATTGTGTGATTGCTGCGTTCCATCCCGGTGCTGTTCTGCACAATTATGGCCCTGACCCGATGGTCATTGAAGAGTTCGTAACTTACGCTCTGCCTTCTCTTAGGAAACGATATGAGGCAACTCAGCACCGCGTTTCAAATATTCGAGTTGAGATGGATGACAAAAGGGCTCTTGTTGAATCATATGTTCTTGCTTTCCATGTTGAATCTTCTGATGAGGGAAAGAAGTTGCACACCTTCAACGGTCGCTACGTTGATGAATTTGAACGACGCAATGGGCATTGGAAGATAAATAAAAGATCTCTGCGAAATGATTGGTCAAAAGTTGAGAGCATCTCAGAAGAGATGGCAGGTAGTGACGTCTGGGCTAAGAGTTCTCGAGATAGGACTGACCCAATATATGATTGGTAGAGCCATTTAACGTGGTGGCTTGCCGTTCTCGAGTATCAGAAATTGATGATTCGGGTCTGTCGCTGGTTCTCTAGTTTCAGGTTCCCCTTTTTCTGGTTCTCCTTTAAGGAGATAAGACCCGTCGGAGGCGTATTGGATAATGTACGCTTTTCTTGTTTCTGTGGTGCGGTTCGGACCCGTCATATGTGGTGTTAGTGATGAGAAGATGACGATACTTCCAGCTTTTGCTTCAACAGGCATTGCGTTGGGGTGTTCGGTGAAACACTCGTAGCCGAGTGGCTCAAGGTAAGTATGGTTAAGAGTTCCGCTTTTATGAACGGATGGAACTATCCATGGGCAGCCATTATCCACGGTGGCATCAACGAGTGGCACCCAACAGGTGAGGTATTGCTGGGGTTGGACAAAGCCATACCCATTATCTTGATGCCATGGGAATCGGCGAGGTTTTTCAGTTTGCTTGTAAACAATCTGGTCCCAGTACAACCGCACATCTGGTCCGATCAGGTCATATGTGATATCTAAAAATATCTGATTTGAGACGAATGCGCGAGCGGTCTCATAGCGGGTGCTTGGGTGTATCCCGAAGATAATTGCTCCGGATTCAGCGATTGATAGTCTGCCTTCGTCAAGGGTTCTAAGAAACGCGTCGGTTTCTTCAGATAGTTTGTCTAATTCAACTGTTAATGCCTTAAGCTCCGTCTCGGTAACAGCATCTTCAATGACGACATAACCATTTTCGTTATATGAGTTGATCTGTTCACCGGTCAAGAAGCCGCTGCGCGGGGCAGCATCTATCCAATCAAATGCTTTATTCCATGGATGGAGATCCGTTAGGCTCATCCACCTGATGGTAGCGGTTCATAGGAGTTAGGTGCTTCTCCTTCAGGCCATTCCATGTAGATGTCTGATGCTGTTTCCCGGTCGAAGAGGACAATGTCTTCTTCGGGGACTTCACCTAAGAGGTAGCGTTGCCCTCCATCGGCGAAGAAATACATTCCTTCAGCAAGGGTGTCCGCTTCGTCAAGGCCTTCTTTGGTACTATCCCACCAGAAGACAGTGATGTCATCGCCACCAAAGAAGTCATATTCAAGTTCTGCTGGCCATCGGCCTGTGTGCCCCCATGAGAATGACGCTGATGTCAGTCCTGATGGAGTCGGGTCGGCGGTGTCTAAGGCTATTTTCCAGTTTTCATAGGTTAAATCTGGCCCGATGCCTTGAATGATTGGATAGAACGTAGCTGGCCATGGGTCTATGACTCCCAGAGAGTCATCGGCTGGTGCAGGTTCACCAAAGAACCACCTGTAACGGAAGGGAGCCCCGCTTACCGTTGGGTCAACCCGAGCAGTGAGAGTGGTGATACCAAAGGCGTTGGACCATTGTTCCTGATCATACGTCCGGGCGAAGATATTCGTATCTGCGAGAACACTGCCGATATGTACCCATTCGGGGTAGTAACCCTGAGCTGTTGCTTCGCGAGTGAAATCTCGTGGTGAAATAGGGTCGCCGGAGAACATCACTGTTGTAACTCCTGCTGCCTTGAATTTGGCAATGGCAGATGAGGCTTGCTCTTGAAGCGTTGCCGGATCAAGTGTAAATGCCACAGATTCGGTAATGTCCACTCCATATCCAGCGAGGTTGTCTTCAAAGCCTGCTTCATTTTCAACTGATGCTTCTCCGCTTTCAATCCATAGTCGACCAAAAACTCGAGGCTGGTTTTGGTAGTCAGCGTCACCGGCATATATAGCGTTACGCCCAGCTAGCTGATTCCCAACATATTCTGAAGCCAGCAGATTCGCTTGGACAGAACTCATCCCAAAAGCCCAAGCTAGGGGGTCGTTTTCGCGATAATACTCAATGCTCTGAGATGGCCCGCAACTCAAACAAGCTATACCACGTGAGACGAGTTCATCTTCAAATGCATTGGTCAAGGTCGGTCCGTTCCATACCATAAACGGGTCGTATTCTTCAGCTATCTTAACTGCGTCAGCACGTGCTGAAACGGCATCATTGATGAGACCCGTCCCCTCATAGAAGATTAGGTTGATTGATCTGCCATAGGTTTCGTAATAGGTTTCATAGTATTCCAGCATTCCGCGCAAACTTGCTTCAGCATCAGCGTTGGTGTCATCGTTTGATATCGGACCGGTGATGTAATCCAAGATGAAGTCATTTTCCATCCACCGCCAATAGACGATAGTAATTGAGTCTTCCGTCACTCCACGTGCGGTTGATCCACCATTGTCTCCCTCAAGTGGAGCGAAACATGCTGGCGGGTTTGAAGTCGGGAGTTTCAGTTGTCCTGTTTCTTCGTCGCAACGTTCGCCCCAGTCAATGTCGTCAACAATGCAGCGTGTAACTGCTTCTTCGTAGAACATCACCCCGGGTAGTAGATCATCTCTAGCATCTCCTGATGTTGGGCATTCATCAACTGCCGGAGTTGCTTCTTCCGTTGTTTCAGTTTCTGAACTTTCGGAGGTTTCTTCTTCAGACGCTGATGGACTTTCATCTTCGGATGTGTCTGAAGATGCGGATTGGGAAGAGTTGCTTGAGGATGAGGAGTTTGGTTCGGAAACTGTATCATCATCGCCTCCACCTCCGGACGCGACAATAATGATCACGACAATAGCTACCGCTACTATAAGCCCTAACGGACCCCATTTTTTCAACGTTGATGCGCCTGTGTTCTCCGCTTCTCCTTGAGCTGACCCCATCTCTACCCCCTGTTTATCTTATTAATAGGGACACTAGTACGCTTTCTGCACTTAGGGAACTAGATCTCCCCACTTCGTTGTATTGTTGCTTTTGAAGTGCCTAGATATGAGGAAATCACGAGAGGATCGTTAAGGACTTCTTCTGGGGTTCCTCTGGCAATAACAGATCCTTGGTCCAAAGCTATGAACCGGTCAGATATTTCTGAAAGGAGACCAATATCGTGTTCTATCACAACTAATGAGGATCCCATTTCTTCTCGGATTCGGCGGAGGACAGGAATAAGTTCTTCTGCTTCTCTTTGAGCTATGCCGCTTGATGGTTCGTCGAGGAGAACTACCAGTGGTCGGTGGGCAATTACACATGCGAGGTCTACCATGCGACGAGTTCCTGTAGAAAGCTCACCGATGAATTTGTTCTCGTATGCGTTTAATCCCATCACTTCAATGAGTTCCGCTACTTGCTTGGTTACGCGTTTTTCGCTTTCATAGGAACGTGGTAAGTGGAAGGCGGCCGATATGGGGTCGCGGGCAGACGTGAATCTTTCAAGAGCTACAGCAATTGTTTCTGCCACGGTCAGTGATGGGAAAAGTCTGGCGTCTTGGAATGATCGTCCAAGTCCGTAGCGGGCGCGGTCCGAAGGGCTAGAAGAAGTTATGTCTCGATTCATTAAGTGCACTGTTCCACTGTTGACCGGAACGAAACCACTCAGTAGGTCAAACAGTGTTGTTTTCCCAGCTCCATTGGGTCCCATGATCCCCACGATCTCTTTTTCTTTGACGCTGAAAGTGACTGAACTCACTGCTTGTATTCCTCCAAAACGGCGTGTGAGGGCTTCTGCTTGAAGGGCTATCTTGCCAGTGGCTTCTGATATGTCAGTAGCTGGTATCGGGGAAGTATCCACTTGGCTCAGAAATACAGATCTTAACAAGTCCGGTCTTTCTAGAAGATCTTTCGTGGAACCGCTAAATCGGATTTGGCCTTTTTCCATGAAATACGCTCGTTCGGCGATCGTTAAAGCAAGGTTGACGGATTGTTCCACTACGATCACAGCCGTTCCATTTTCCGCTATGCGTTTAATGACGGGAAGGAGTCGCTCAACGACAGCGGGTGCGAGACCTAGAGATAACTCGTCGATCATTAGCACTTTCGGTGCGCTGTGTAGCGCCATTGCTAAACCGAGCATTTGTTGTTGCCCCCCTGAAAGATTTGCTGCAGGTTCGTTCCACCGTTCTTGTATTTCTGGAAAGAGTCGCAACGATTCTTCTACTTCGATCACGTCAGTTTTTTCGTCACTGGCAGTAAGCCATTGAGAGGCTTCAATATTTTCTTTAACGGTGAGGCTGGGGAAAATTGCGTGACCGCCAGGGAGTTGCGCAATCCCTAAAGCTGCGATTTCATTTGGAGGTGCATGAGTGATATCTCGTCCGTCAAGGACAATCGCTCCTCTATCAGCTTCAGTAACTCCGGAAATTGCTTTCAGAAGCGTTGATTTCCCAGCGCCATTGGTGCCGAGAAGCGCTACGATCTCGCCCTCTCCAATATCTATATCTATTCCGAAGAGAACTTTGACTTTGTCGTAACTCACTTGAACATCGCGAGTGAGTAGGAGTTTGGCTTCACCTCGTTTCCTTGCCAAAGCAGCTTCGCTGCGCGCTCGAGCTGAAGCTCGAACCTGTTCAATATCCCTATTTATTCCTACCGCTGCTGAACTGATAATAAACATTCCAATTAAAAGAATCGGTGTCATCACCAACATTCCCTTGCGGATTCCCCAGTTATCCCCTACCCAACCGACAAGTGGGAGGGCAAAAAGTCCTGGTAATGCCCAAAGTGCCCCCATGCTGAATCCCATCGCACGAGCTCGCGGTGGTATCGCTAGAGAAAGTGCCGCTAATAAGCCAGGTCCAAGAATCGCGAATGAGAAGGTAATCAACGCGCTAAAGATCACTGCCATCCACACCGTAGGAGCTAATGCGAAACCAACAACGAACAGCGATGCTATTAAGGACGACAGTGCGAGCAAACGGAGGATCATTCCCGGATCACGGGAAACTAGTTTGACTCCGACAGTGGCCCCGACTGCTAAACCCAAGAGTTGTGCCGGTTCGACCGAAGCAGCAATAATTCCTCGAGCGCGTTCATCTAGTCCGAAAACATCTTCGTAGAAGAGCGATCCGAGTGTGCCAAAGCCGATAATTGCGACAGCGAGGAAAGGCATTGCGACAAAAATGCGTCGGAGAGTTTCTACTTTCCAGCAGAGCCGCCATGCTTCTGTCATTGATGGTGGCTCTTCTGCCATAGATGCTGCCTCTTCATCCGCACCTGCAGCTTCACGTTCGAATCGTCCACGGACGGGTTCTTTCAGACGTAACGCCAGAAACGCTAGAATAACAGTGGGGATAGCAAAGACCAGAAATGGGACTCTCCAACTAAAGTAGTACCCAAGCAGTCCAGCGAATAGGGCGCCGAGCATTACGCCTACTGCATTTCCTGCCCGATGAAAAGAAAAAGCCGCTGGTCGTTGATTCGGTTCATACCAGTCAGAAATCAACGAATTGTGTGTGGGATCTATAACCCCTTTGCCGATAGCTGAACCGGATCGCATAAAAGCCAGAAACACTATGTGTGTTGCTAATCCGGTCATGAATGAGAAAACAGCCCATGCCAGAGCTCCAATGATGGCTAAATGAACTCTGTTCATTTTGTCGGCTAAGCCAGCAATCGGTATCTGTAGTGCAAGCGCGAGGGCTGCCACGATGCCAAATAATGTCAAAAGTCCTTGGAATCCAAGGCCAAATTCGTCTCGTATCTCTGGGGCGAGAATCGCGAATGCTGTCCTATCGAGTTCATCTACTGCGTTGAGACCGAACAAGATAATCAATGGGTACGTGGGCCCGGAACCCACAACGCGGGTAAACCTAGCTTTCATTGTCTACCTCCACTGTCTTTGGTGGTGCGTCGGGTATCTGATCATCAGCTATCAAGCTTGGGACGTTAATATCACGTCGGAATGCGAACAGTGTTAAGAGCCAATCTCTGAAACGGTACAGGAGCGAACTGATACCTCCAGGAGCTATCAACAAGACAGTAAGTACGCCAAAACCTGTCGCGAAGATACTCCAGTCGCCGCGTAGCCACCAGATTGTTCCGAAGAGGAACAGTGACCCGATCATCGCCCCCATCGTGGATCCAATTCCACCTACGATTGCGGCGATAAATACTCTGATTGAATTCCCCAATCTATTTGTGGTCAAACCGCCGAAGGATTGCTGGTGGACCACATATAGTGCCCCAGCTGCCCCAGCGAAGAACCCAGCAATGGCAAAAGCCATTAATTTAGCTTTCATAACACTGACTCCATATGCCGCGACACCTTGTTCATTATCACGTAAGGCCACGAGCACTCTGCCGGTTCGACTCTGGCGTAAACCATGCACTGCTCCCAAAGTAAGGAGAAGTGCGACTACTGTGACGAAATAGATGCCGCGGCTTGACGTATAATCAATCCGCCCAAGTATCGGTAATCTGTCTACTCGCTCAGAATTAGAAGGCAACCAATCAAAAAACCTACCATTGAGAAAATAACTCATCATTGCAAGTTCAAAAGCAAAAGTGGTCACAGCAAGGAACAACCCTCGGATACGGAGTGCAGGTAACCCAACGAGCAAGGAGAGCAACGCTCCAAAGACTCCTGCAAAGATGACTGCGGGGATAAGATCCAGATTCCATTCAATGATCATTTTGGCCGCGATAGCTGCTCCAGCAGCAAAGAAAGCCATTTGCCCCAACGATATCTGACCACCCCACCCAGTAAGGACTACAAGTGAAATCATCACGATTGCGTAAACAAACAAAGATGAGATTCGCAAAATAGTCACGATTCCGAACCAGTAAGGAATCATGATTAGGAATGCTGCGAAAAGTAAAATAATGACTACCTTGCCTATTCGCACTTCCTTAAGTGATCTGAGCTCAGGTGGGATAGGTCGAGTCTCACCCATTGACAGAGTTTCACGTAGGTTGTCGAAACGCGAATACGTTTGCCGTCGGACTATCAACGCCAAAAGAATAACTCCAGCGCACATTGCTGCCATCAGAGCATTCGAGCGCATCGGGCTACCCGAATTCCACATGATCCCCTGCTGGAGGACCCCTAGGACCACAGAAGTTGCTAGGACGGTTTTTAGGTCAGTTAATTTTCCTACGACTGCAGCAGTCAATGCGCGAAGGAAGAACAGAACTCCCAACTGTCCACCTACTGGAAGTCCGTAAATGCTAGAACGAAGAAACAGCGCCAAGAACGCTAGAACCGTTGCAAGTGACCAAACAAAGCTTTGTAGCCGCCTGACTGGTATCCCTAACATTCCTGCTCGGTCGAAATCTTCTGCGATCGCCCGTATACCGACCCCAATACGTGTGCGATGGAGTAGAAGTCCAACAGCCATGAGTACGAGCGGAACGATAATAACGACGATGACATGGTTGTCATTGAACCGAAATTTATCAAAATCAAATTGTATATTCAGTGGCGAATCTATCCGTTGTGATGTCACTCCGCTACCCCACCAGTCCGGCATAAGTAGAGCGCATAATACTAAGATTTGAGCTAGCCCTAACGTTGCAACTGTCAAAATGAGGCGCGGGCTTCGAGAGAATCGGCGAATAACCAGAAATTCTGAACTCACCCCGAGAAGTGCTGCCGCCGCGAGCCCTATAGCGAAAGCGGCGATATACGGAAACCCGGACTCTACTATGAGCATAACGCTAAGCACGGTTGGCAAAAGTCCTAGTTCCCCTTGCGCGAAGTTCAAGACCCGATTTGACCGGTATGTCAGAACTATACCTAGAGCGACGAGGCTCGTTATTAAACCTAGGACTACCCCCTGTAGGACACCCCCGTACGGAGTTCTCCAAAAAACCTGTTGAATAGCAAGGAGAGAAATTGGAGGAATCAACCATGAGTATGATCCCGATCTGTAAAAATCTTTTAGTTGTTCGGTTTTCATTTCCCCCCTTCGCCCCGACTATTTCCTACTTTGCGGCTTTAAGGAACCATTTCTTTCACCTAGTTTTCGTTTTTTTCTTCTAAGTATTTCTGTGCTGATTTTGCTGCGTCTCCGTCTAGTCCAGCTGCAGATATAAGCACCTCTCCGATCCATGCGTTCTGCGTTGAAGCAAGATTTTCGGCAGCGCTGTGAATTTGCCGTTTTGTTGTCTGTATAACGGATTGAGGGCGTTTCTGTACAGCTATTGCTAGCTTGGTTGCCTCTTCTCCTAGATCTTTCGTGCCAACGACTCGATTTAAAAACCCGATTTTTTTTGCTTCTTCAGCACTGAATGGCCTGCAGGTCATCACTAATTCTCTAGTCATGGCAGGACCAATTTCGCGAACCAGCCGTGGTATCCCTCCCCAAGCTAGTGGAATGCCGAGATCTACTTCTGGAATGGAAAATGTTGTGTTTGTGGCGGCGATTCGAAGATCACATGCTCCGACAAGGACCACCCCACCTCCAATGCAATGGCCGTGAATTGCTGCGATTGCAACTGCGTTCATGTTCTCTATTGAATCAGCCATTTGTTTCCCAAGCGCTGCCCCGTTTCTGCCATCTTGACTCCCATTGGCGAATTCACGGAGATCAAACCCTGCAGAAAAAGCCCTACCCTCTCCTGTAATGATCACGACAGGCGTATTTTGCTTGTCAAACCATTTCGTTGCCTCGCTGATTTCTTGCAACGTTTTAGTACCCAACGGGTTAAGTTTCTTAGGTTGATTGAGAGTTAATTTCCCAATACCTTCCTCAATGGCGACGGTAAGTGTTTCAAATTCCATTCGCCCATGTTGTCATAGTCCTTGGATTAGCACCATATAATAGGTAATGATTATGGTCCTAGTGGTCGACCTTTTGCTGGACGATCAAATGATCCTCGGCGGTAGGGACTTGTTTGCATCCGCATGGTTTCAGCATCAATGACTTGAGTTCCGTTGTATACACAGATACGTTCAATGATTTTCCATTCTTCACCTCTTTTTTCGTACCGGTCAAGGTAACGACCGAACCAGGTGTCAACGGTATTGGTGTTTTCTCGGCAAAGGTGTGAGATATTGTAGATTTCACCTCGGGCATGTGTTCCGCCTTCATCTAATTCTATTTGATGATTGTAAATGGAATGCATGGTCCACTTCCAGCGAAGGTGAGCTTTCATGCAGTGATCCACGAATTCGTGGGCATTCCCTACGAAATTACCATGATCATCTGTCGCTTCGGGCCAGTACGCTGACTTCATCGCCTCGGGGTCTAATCGGTCAACTCCGTAACAATAACGCATCGCTGCGTCACGGATCTGTTCACGGTCAGATAATTGTTCAATGGCATAGGACATTGTTCCTCCAATAACTCTTTTCATGTTCTCTTCCATAATTACATTTCAAAAGCCGACGTCAAAATTCTGTTTTGGTTATCCTGTGCTTGTGGGGAAAAAATCGACACCATTCTTGTCTTTATATATTCTATGCGCTTTGGTTGTTTTCAGTGGGTGTGGTCCAAGCACCGAAACTGGATTAGAGGCGGAAAGTGTTACTGTTGGCGAATCGCGAAAAGAAACCCCTACTGCCGTTGCTGAACCCACCACTGTTCAAGAACCTCAGGAAAGTGAAACGCAGGAAATGACCGAAGAAAACTCCCAAGAAGAACAGGAAGAAGAATATGTAGTGGCGTTCCGGTTCCCGAACGAGTGGGCCAGCGCTGACGGGTTGGGTGAGGGTATTCTCCAACCGTTGGGTGACGCTGCCTTACCCACAGGGTTCGTTGAAGATGAATACCTTGTCTCTGGCCAAGCCGTTTCATACGTATCAGAGGGTCCAGTAACTACTGATGGTTTCTGGACAGTAACAGAAGACAGTACAGCTGCGTATAGAACTCGTATGATTTTCCGCTATCCTCCAGCGGAACAGTTCAGCGGCGTGGTAATCGTTGAATGGTTCAATGTCACCGCTGGGGTTGACAATAGTATTGACTGGTCATACCTGTCGGAAGAAATCGGTAGGTCAGGGCATGCCTATGTTGGAGTTTCCGCACAATATGTGGGAGTTATGGGAAGAGATACTGGCCGGATACCTCAAGGGCTCATCGACACTCGGGGATTGCCCGTACGGGACCAGGCACGATACGGAAACCTTGTCCACCCAGGCGACGCATACTCATTTGATATTTTCTCCCAAGCCGCAGTTGCGAGCTTGACGATTCTGGCCTCTCCCGAATACGGCCTTCCGGCTACTAGCGTTGTCGCTGCAGGGCAATCGCAATCAGCAGGATTTCTCACGTCCTATTTGAATGCGGTACATCCACTGGTCGATATTTTCGACGGGTTTCTGATTCACGGGCGAGGTGACGGAGCGCCCAATCCATCAGTGGAAAGTTCCCTTGAGAATGTGCTGATCCGCACTGATGTGAATGTCCCAGTGTTGATTTATGAAACTGAAACTGATTTAACTGTGCTTGAATATGCAAATGCCCGACAGGAAGACGCAGACAATATTCGTACATGGGAGGTCGCTGGAGCTGCGCACGCTGATACCTATTCAATTACTTACCCTCGTGGATTCCCACGGCAAGCCAGCATAGGTGCAGCTCTGGGCTGTGATGGGCTGATTAACGATGGACCCCAGCATGAAACCCTTCAAGCAGCATTGCATCATTTCATAACATGGGTTAGAGAAGGTGTTGTTCCACCAGTAGCACCACGTATCGAAGTATCGATGGAAGGTGGGCTAGAGATTATCCGCGATGAAATGGGTATAGCAATCGGTGGCGTCCGGACACCACCTGTAGAAGCCCCTCTTCGAATTCTCATTGGAGACCCGGGGTCATCTGAAGGGTTCTGTTTTCTCTTCGGGCAAACGTTCGATATTGATTTAGAAACGCTCCAAGGCATGTACCCGTCGTTGGGCTCCTACGTCGAAGCGTTAGAAGCAGCCGCTGATGAAAGCGTTACCAATGGGTGGCTTCTTCAAGCAGATGCTGAGATCATGATTGAAGAAGAAACAGAGCGTGCCATATCTTTCGGGCTTCTAGAATAGAGAAGATGAACACATACTTTTATAGAGCCGACTTTCCATGGATCCCCTTCCCCACCTCTTCTTCATCTAGGATGCGGTCAGGAGTGTAATGGAAGAAAAACAATCTCGAATCAAAAGTTTCAAAACCAAACTAACCTCGATAAAAGACAACCTAGAAAAACGGGCAGAAGATCATAGCGGTGAACGTTTCTCAACCCTTGATGAGAACCCGTTTGATATCAGAAATAGGAACAAGCGTTTCTCCACGTACCGATCAGAGATCATTCATGGGGTTATGCTCAAACCCCTTGATGAACTACTTGAACGTGAATCACGTGGAGAGGGAAACGATGACGGTTTGCTGAGTGGTTTCTGGAGTTTCAAAGACGACGAAGACCAAGAAGAAGATCTCTCTGATGAAGACGATGATCAAACTTGAAATAACGATCGAATACTGTGTCCCTTGAGATTATTCAAGCGATGCCGTGCGCGTCACCCAAGAACTCCTCTCCTATTACCAACACGAAATGGCATCACTTACCCTCATTCCTGGCGACAAAGGTATCTTTGACGTGAAAGTCAATGAAACCCTCATCTATTCCAAGCACAAGATGGGGCGGTTCCCTGAACCCGGAGAGATCATCTCCCAGTTCAAAACTATTTAAGTGTTGTTCCATTGTGAGGATTAGCGAGGATTATCTTTTGGAATGGCTACTTTCGATTCTTTTGATTAGGTTTTCGCATATACCTATAAGGAGTTGATATGCCTCATTACATGATTACTGGTTCATACAATGCCGATGGAGCGAAAGCTTTGATAGCGGAAGGTGGAAGCGCCCGACTAGAACAGGCTAAAAGTTTGATTGAGTCACTTGGTGGCACGCTAGAAGCAATGTATTTCGCTTACGGCCAAGATGATATTGTCGGAATCTGCGAAATGCCTGATGCTGCTTCAGCAGCGGCAGCTTCGTTAGCTGTTTCCTCTTCTGGAACAGTCAACGTTCATATGACACCGTTACTTACAGCCGATGACCTAGACGCCGCTTCAGGAATTGTTAGCGGAGCTTCGTACCGAGCTCCTGGAAGTTAAACCTTCCCCACTATTCATGTGTGCGCTTTGATGTACGCTACGAGATTTGGTAAATACCCAGAAAAATAAAGCTGGGTTGTATTCTGTACGCATTACCTGTTTTAGGAGAAAAAATGATATTCCATGTAACTCATACCCATAACGAATTAACATGCCCGATCCATGACCCAGAAACCTTACTTAACTCATTTGGAAAAGCACTTGAGTCTCTTGAGAACGAAAGCGTGAACATTATCGGTGCGTGGGTTGATGGTCCTGGCCACCAATTGTTTTTCGTAATTGAAACCGACTCAGCTGATGCTATCCACAACGGTCTTAAACCCATCATTGACCGAGGCACCGCCCGCATCCAACCCGTAACCGATATGCAAGCCCGCATACAAGATATCGCTGCTGGTAATTAACGGTATTTTGACATGAAAATAAAAACACCCGCTACCACGTTTCCCCAGAGGGTGTGAAGTGAACGTAGGCATTCTCACCGGTGGTGGCGACTGCCCAGGTTTAAATGCGGTAATCCGCGCGGTTGTGCGGAAAGCTGAAAAGCACTACGAAGACACAGTTGTCGGTTTTTTTGATGGGTGGAAAGGCATACTTGAAGAAAACTACGAGGAGCTCACCATTGAAAAAATGCGTGGAACACTCCCCCGCGGCGGAACGGTGCTGGGAACGACACGCGATCACCCCTACATGTTCGAAGATGGTCCCCAACGAATAAAAGATGTCTGCGAGAAGATGGGCATAGATGCCGTCATTGTGATCGGCGGCGAAGGAACATTGTCATGCGCTTTGGAAATACACAACGATCAGATAACAAACATTATTGGCGTCCCTAAAACTATTGACAATGACATTGAAGTAACAGAAATGACTTTTGGGTTCTCCACCGCCGTCGAGATAGCAACCGAAGCTATCGATCGTCTCCATACGACAGCTGAATCCCATGACCGAGTAATGGTGGTGGAGGTTATGGGGCGCCACGTTGGGCACATAGCTACATGGTCAGGCATCGCCGGTGGTGCCACAATCGTGTTGATTCCCGAAGAGAAATTCAATATAGATAACGTCGCTGAATCTCTAAAACGCCGCCATGATGCTGGGAGATACGCTTCAATCGTTGTTGTAGCCGAAGGTGCAGTACCAGAAGAAGGAACCCTTAATTTGCCAAAACCAGAAGTCGACAGATACGGCCATCAACGCCTCGGCGGCATTTCCCAAATCATCGCTTCGGAAATTGAGAAACGAACTGGCTTTGAGACACGGGTAACTGTCCTAGGTCATGTCCAGCGCGGCGGCACACCCAACCCATATGACCGTGTCCTTGGAACCCGTTTTGGAATAGCTGCCATTGACGCCGTACATAATAAGCAGTTTGGGAACATGGTTGCTTTACAAAATGGTTCTATTGAAACAGTACCTCTCCAAGAAGCGGTCGGTTCATTAAAAACCGTTTCACCAAAGCTATGGGGAACTGCAAAAAACTTTTTTGCCTGAAATATTCGCTCTATCAGACATAACCACAGCGCATTTCACCGGGATCATGAACAAAGAATTGTCTATGGAACCTATACCGGTTGATGATTCAACGCCGATTCTGTTAGAGCATCACCCGCTATTCTTGTATGCCACATGCGTCGCTGTTCTGTCATATCATATGAGGTTGCTCGATGCATGAGACATCGGTTATCCCACACCACAGTGTCCCCTGGTCTCCAGTCGTGGTAGTACATTCGGTGTTCTTGACAGGCGTATTCATTTAACTCATCAAGAAAAACTTGGGACTCTTCCCTAGTCATCCCAATGATGTCATGGGCGTGTCGGCCAATAATCAAATTTTTCTTCCCAGTGACTGGATGCTCTTTAACTAAAGGGCGGAGAGAAACATCGTGGTCGTGAAATCCGTAATAATTGTATGTGCCATCTTCATTTCGTTCGTTTGGTAGGTACCCGTCTCTACCTTGACTGTAATAATATGAATGGTAGGCCTGCATGCCTCCTACCTGTTCTTGCATTGTTTTGTCCAGAGATTCGTAGGCATCTCGCAGATCAACCCATCCGGTAGCTCCACCTGAACTCGGAACTATTTCAGCACTGAAGACAGCTGCTTTGGCTTGAATTGGCATGTAGGTACTGTCGTGGTGCCATCCCTCATTTCCTCGCAGCACCTTCACAACGTCATCGGTGACTTTATGATGGATTTTTTCTCCTTTTCCTATATTTGAAATAGCGGTTCTTGGAAATTCTAGACCTCCGAAACGTAAAGCAAATTCGTCCTGCCCTTCAGAGGAAAGAAACACGGATGGGAAAATAAGTAAGGCCCGATCAATCCATTGTCCATAGAGCCGATCCCATGTTTCGTTGTCTAGATTTTCAAGATCTACACCAGTAATGACTGATCCGAATGTTTTCCCTTCCAAATGCTGCACCTGCATCGTTTAACCTCCGCTTTCATTCAAGTATTCCACAAATTCAAAGCTCTCCGAAAATGGTTCCGCACGCAAAGATTATTCTCCCAAGCGTGCACGCTGTACCAGCATTCGAGAAAGGCTAAAAACCTTTTAAACCAACCTTAGGATCTCAAGTTGGCACTTCGCGTTCTGTAACGTTACAAAGCGTGCTTTCCGGCAAGGAATCCAAATACCATGCAGGGTCCTAATGTTCCACCTGCTCCTCCATATGCCATTCCCATCGCTGATGCCATCACATTTCCAACTGCGTATAGTCCATGGATGACATTTCCATTTAAATCCAATACTTGAGCATTACTGTCTGTGAGCGGTCCCCCTTTGGTACCTAATGCGCCGGGTCTTACCTGAACCGCATAGAAAGGCGGTTTATCTATTGGCCCTAGTGTCGCAGCGGGAGTTCGTGTTCCATCGCCCCAGTGAGTGTCATTGATGCTCTTCCCCCGGTTAAAATCGGTGTCGTTAAGATCTTCAACTTGAGCATTCCATCTATGTACGGTCTCTTCCAGTTCGAACCCATCGCAACCAATAATGTCAGCTAGCTCTCCTAAGGACTGGGCGCTGGTCAACCAGTAAGGGACAGGTCCTTCTCCCCGATACTTGCATAATCCGTATCTCACAAGGTACTCCTGATCAAGTACCATCCATGCCGGAATATTTACATAGCTGAAACTGCCAGCGTCTAATTGATGGAATGCTGCGCCAAAAGCGTTGTAGTTCGAAGCTTCGTTGGCGAATCTTTTCCCACTGGAATTCACCATAATACATCTGGGGTTCACGCGTTCACGGTTAACCATCCATGGAATCAAATTTTCATCTTCATCCGTTATGTCAATTACAGGTACCCACCATGCCTCTTGCATGTTTCCTAATGCCGCCCCTGCACGCATTGCCATTTTCAAGCCATCGCCCGTGTTGGTTTCTATTGAGACCGGCCTTTCCAGTGGGCCACGTATAAAGTTCTGAACTAAATCTGCGTCCCATTCAAACCCCCCAGTTGCGATAATAACTTTCTCAGCTTTTACTTCATCTACCCCCGATGCTGTATTAAATCTAACTCCCTCCACTACCCCTTCATTAACAATTAGCTCTTCAGCTTCATAGTCAGTTTCGATATGGATTCCGAAATTTAAGCACGATTTCACAAGTCGCCCTATAAGAGATTGCCCGCACCCTCTTAAGTTCTCAGAAGCCCGTTCCTTAACTAACCCTCTTGGTATTCCTGTAGCTGCACCTCTTCCAAGGGTTGTTTCATTCATAAGAAGGTAAGGAGACATTTGTTTACTTTGACTTATTAAATCCGCCCATTCACCTAATTCATTGAATGAAAAAAGCGGGCATTCCAGTGACCTACCTCCGGTACGGTTCCCTCCTGGATTCTCTGGGTGATAGTCAGGAAAATCCTCAACAATGCCAAAGATTACTTCCGTATTCGTTTCAAACCATTTAACCATTTCAGGTCCTTGATCTACATACGTTTCGATCATTTCTCTTCTCATACGACCATGTGATAGTGATTCGAGGTATTCGAGTGCGATTTCCCTCGAATCATGAATTCCTTGTTCAGCCATGTGGTGATTTCTCGGAATCCAAATCATTCCTCCAGACATCGATGATGTCCCACCCAACACTCCGGCTTTTTCGAAGATACCTACTTTGCCCGCTCCATGGCCTGCTGCCGAAACAGCGGCCGACAACGCAGCCGCACCTGAACCTAGAACTAAAACATTGAAATCATCCATAGACAAAGACTAGGAGTGTTTAGATTCCTTACCAAAACCTCTATTTAGAAACAATTAAATTTCGCTATGTGCACCTACCGGCTAATGACTTAAACACTAACTATGCGAAGACCCGATGTACCAACTGTTCCGCCGTGCTTCTTCCCATTACCTAAGAAGGAATCTTCTACTCGGGTGGATAGGTCTGCACACCACCGATTTCTACTCTTTGTCGACGAAGACGCATGGCAGCTATTTTCCACTCACCTTTTTCACAGCGATAAGTTTCCTCATACCAGCCTGTGCCCCAGAGTTTCCCCATTCCGCTTTCTTTGGAAAACCAGATGTGATCTTCCATTGCCCAAACACCTTGAGCACTGACAGCACTAAGGATTTTGATTTCGTTCATGTGACCGTGGTGGACGGAAATAGCGTCTTTGAGAATCGGTGCCAGCATGTTTACATACTCGTCGCTCCCTACAATTTCGGTTCCAGGTCCGGTATCGTCAGTCGTATCAATTAGCACGTCTTCCGTGAAGACAGAACGGTACCCGTCCCAATCTTTCTGATCCATACATCGGAAATAGCGGGCTTTGAGTTGTTTGATCTGTTCAATAACTCCAAGGTCAGTGGTCATGGTCCTCTTTAAAGTCGTTCAATAATCGTTCCGGTTCCAAGTCCACCACCGCAACACATACTAATCAGGCCTAATCGGCCATTTGATCTGTGGAGCTCATGCACGGTTTTGGTGATAAGGAGAGGACCGGTAGAGCCTAAAGCATGACCAATAGCTATTGCGCCCCCATTGGGATTAACGCGATCGTCTATCTCTATTCCCAGTTCTTTTGCCCAAGCCAACACGACAGCAGCAAACGCTTCATTAATTTCAAAGATGTCTATCTCATCGGTCGTCTTCCCTGAATCCGCTAAGAGTTTTTGGGTAGCAGGTATCGGTCCAGTTAACATCAACGCGGGGTCACTACCTACTAGACATGAACTAACAACTTTTGCGAGTGGAGTGAGGTTGAGTTCCTTTGCTTTTTCCATACTCATGACCAGCAGAGCCGATGATGCATCCGCTAGTTGGGAAGCTGTTCCTGCAGTATGAAATTTTGCTGGTTCATCAAAATATCCAACTCCGGCTATTGGTTTGAGCTTTGTTAGTCCCTCGTATGTCGTTTCACGAAGGCCCTCATCCCGGTTATGGATTTCTGTTCCATCTCCATGAACGTCAAAGGGGATGATTTGCCCATCAAATCTTCCTTCTTCCCATGCGGTCGCTGCACGATTTTGTGAACGTACGCCGAAATGGTCTAATTCTTCTCGATTTAGTTGCCATCGTTCCGCTATACGTTCCGCTCCTTCAAGTTGATTAGTTGGGTCGTAGAGTTCTTTGTAACGATCTGTATATCGCTCACCAAGATAGGCTTCTCCTGCATCATTTATCGGTATTTGTGATGCCATGGGAATATGCGACATTGATTCAACGCCGCATACAACTACAATTTCAGCCATCCCAGATGAAATTAAGGAATGAGCCCATGTGTTGGCATGCTGGCCAGATCCACACTGCGTGGATGTAGTGGAAGCTCCTACATGTACGGGTAACCCTGCAGCTAACCATGAAGTTCTGGTGACATTATTTGCTTGTTCACCTACTTGAGCAATGCATCCCCCTGCTACATGATCAACTGTTCCGGGGTCAACATTGTTTCTATCAAAGAGAGATTGGAGCACGTTACCAAGCAAGTCGGTCACATGGAATCTTGATAGTCGGCTTTTCGGTTTAGCTGTGGCAGAACGTACCGCATCTACAATCACCACATCACGATCGTCATACATCTTTTCCTCCCAATTCCGAAGCCCCTCCATTATATTCTGAAAACAGAATTCATGACTCCTGATCTAGCGGAAGCATGCCCGAATATAAGGGAATGGTTGTTTTGTACTAGGTTAAGAGTTCTAGTGCCTGTGCCTCTATGATTCATTTTCACAACCAAGAGTTCTAGAAGGTCATCTAGGTTAAAGCGGATAAGGTTGCGCCAGTTTCTTGGGCAGAAGCGGAACTCTTATGTCATCTGAAGGTAGATTGATAAAATGATTTCACTATCGAAACCAATCATTGGCGAGGATGAGAAACAAGCGGTCATGCGAGTGCTTGACAGTGGGATGATTGCACAAGGGCCAGAAGTTGAAGCTTTTGAAAACGAGTTTTCTTCTTTAGTTTCTGATCACCATTGTGTTGCTGTAAATTCTGGCACTTCAGCGCTTCACCTTGGTTTGCTCGCCGCAGGAGTTGAGAGCGGAGATGAGGTTATTATCCCTTCATTCACTTTTGCTGCAACTGCGAACGCCGTGAGCCTGTGTGGGGCTACACCGGTTTTTGTGGACATAGACATTGATACGTTCACCGTTAACCCAGAAGCAGTAAATGCTGCCATAACTGGAAAAACGTCAGCTATTATGCCGGTCCATCTTTATGGGCATCCAGCAAGAATGGACTCCATTAGTGAAATATGTGAAAAGAATGGGTTGCTGTTGCTAGAAGATGCTGCACAAGCTCATCTCGCGACATTCCAGTCTAAACCTGTTGGTACTTTTGGCACTACAGCCTTCTCCTTCTACCCGACTAAGAATATGACGAGTGGAGAAGGTGGGATGATCGTTACCTCTGATTCGGATATAGCGAGGAAAGCAAAACTGCTTCGAAACCAAGGTATGGAAAAGCAGTATGAAAATGAAATTGTTGGCTTTAATAACCGTATGACCGATATTCATGCCGCAATTGGACGGGTGCAACTTGCTAACTTGCGTGACCGTACCGCTATGAGAAAAAAGAACGCTGAATACTTCAATAGAGAGTTGGATACAGTCACCACGCCTTTCACACATCATGATGCAAGTCACGTTTATCACCAGTACACAATCAGAACAAACCAAAGAGAATCACTGATTGAGCTTCTCATCAAAGAAAAGATTGGCCATGGAGTTTACTACCCTATACCTGTGCACCAACTTCCCTCTTTCGAAAAAGACCTTGATCTCCCTAGTACTCGTTTAGCTGCAGAACAAGTTCTTTCTTTGCCAGTCCACCCTTTCTTAACACGCGAAGAGAAAGAGACAATCGTAGAGGTGGTTAACTCATGGAGTTAAGAGCGGGACTAGTCGGACTCGGGGCGATGGGGAAGAACCACGCTCGAGTCATTGGAACAACTGACCATACCAAACTTGTAGGGATAGCTGATCCGTTGGGAGATCCAACTGGGACCATAGACAAAGATCTTATTTTCCCGTCTTTAGAGGAACTAATTGAACAAAAAATTGACCTTGCTGTTGTAGCATGCCCCACACTTGAA
>Ga0208408_1000006_pt1 | contig 205516 bp, 196 predicted proteins | sample ETNtaG_4_FD_185776 | JGI IMG/M metagenome (GOLD analysis project Ga0208408, IMG submission 185776) | Marine microbial and viral communities from oxygen minimum zone, Eastern Pacific Ocean - ETNP201406SV67 (SPAdes) (version 2) | ecosystem: Environmental > Aquatic > Marine > Oceanic ... | reverse complement strand
TAATAGGTTTAGCGAACCGGTAGTGAATCGCGCAATCGGCGCGGTCTGCGGAGGCGCAGCAGGAGATGCCCTGGGAGCCGGATACGAATTCACCAACCCATCTCCTGATCAAGAAATCATCATGAAAGGTGGGGGAGCATTCGGATGGGCCCCTGGTGAATGGACTGACGACACCGCCATGGCCCTAGCGATTCTCGATGAACTAGCACTGGGAAGGTGCGATATTGAGTCCATAGGAGATAATTTCCTCGCCTGGTATGCCAGCTCACCCCCTGATGTGGGAATCCAAACAAGTTCAGTACTCTCATCAGCCCAAAACGGTGCCGAACTTATAACGGCTGGTCACGAATACTACGTCAGCAACCCAGATAAATCAGGTAATGGAGGTTTGATGCGCACCGGTCCCGTAGCGTTGTCAGGTCTTGGCGATCGAGAAGTTGTAGCAGAGAATGCGGCAGCCATAGCGGCGCTTACTCATGCACATCACGATTCAACCGCGGCTTGTGTCCTATGGTCGCTCGCCATCGAACAAGCAATTATGACCGCCACTGATGAAACAGAATTTGACTGGGAGGCCGCGGCAAGGAGCGGTCTCAAGTATTTAGATGAGGAGACCGCGTCAAGATGGGACATCATCATTGATGCAGCTGTGCAGGGCCCCTCAGGATTGTTTAATCCTAATGGGTTTGCACTCGGAGCTTTTACGGCTGCTCTTTCAGCCATCATCGAAACCCCTGTACCAGAGGAAAATCCGAAACAACACTTCGCTAATGCCCTCGAAACAGCAATTCGAATTGGCGATGACTGCGATACGGTCGCCGCCATCGCAGGTAGCCTTCTCGGAGCCAGGTGGGGGGTTGACGCTATCCCCGAAGACTGGGCAGGACTGATCCATGGATCCCGCACCAAAGGAAGCCACTCAGTGTCCTTTGCAGCTCTGAAAGAACTAGCAGCAAAAGCGGTCACGTAAAAGAACCTTCAAGAAATGCGAAACCGCTCAGGAAAGGTAAGATAATTCCTGAATAGCACCGCAAACACAGTATTGCTCGGGGAACATGACTGACCTTCAGGAAACAACAGAAACCGAAGAAATTGATCAGACAAAAATCTGGCACAAAACAGCCTGCGTCTTATGTAGCGCTAACTGTGGTTTAGAAGTCCGTTTAGATGGTAGGGAAATCACTCGTGTTCGCGGAAATAAGGCACACGTCGCCAGCGCAGGCTACACCTGTGAGAAAGGACTCCGCGTTAACCACTATCAGAACAATACCAGTCGGCTAACGACGCCGTTGAAACGAATCGAAGACGGTTCTTATATAGAAGTTGACTGGGATACTGCCATACAGGAAATATCAGATGGGTTGAAAGCAGTAGCTGAGAAGTACGGTAGTGACAAGATCTTCTACTACGGAGGAGGCGGTCAAGGAAACCACCTTGGCGGCGCCCACTCAACAGCGACCAGGCAGGCTTACGGGATAACAAGAAAATCCAACGCTTTAGCACAGGAAAAAACCGGAGAAGCCTGGGTTGAGGGTCAAATGTTCGGTACTCATACGCATGGGGGATTCCATGATGCTGAAGTCGCTATTTTCCTAGGGAAAAACCCATGGCATTCACACGGTTTTGATCAAGCAAGGCGAGTTCTCAAGGAAATTTCCAACGACGATAACCGATCGCTTATAGTTATTGACCCTCGGAGAACTGAAACAGCAGATCTCGCTGACTATTGGCTGCAAGTCAAACCCGGAACTGACGCTTTTCTCCTTGCAGCACTCGGAGCAATCATCGTCAATGAAAACATGACTGATGACGACTGGCTTGAGGAGAACTCTGTCGGTGTTGAAGAAACAAAAACCATGTTTCGTGATGTTCCTATTGATGACTTTGCGAAACGTTCCGGTGTCACGGTAGAGCAACTCCGTGCCGTCGCTGAACGAATCGTTGAAGCAGAAAGTGTGTCAACATACGAGGATCTTGGTATTGAGATGGGGCCACACAGCACCCTCGTTTCCTACTTACATCGGGCAATCTCAATCCTGACAGGTAACTATGGAAAACAAGGTGCTCTAGGGCCACACACTTCCATTGCTCCATTATTTAATTATTCTGCAGCGGGACGAGAACCAACCGACCCAGTTACCGGAGGGAAGATAATCTCCGGATTAGTTCCCTGTAATGAGATAGCGGAAGGTTTCCTGTCTGATCACCCTGAACGTAGCCGAGCTATGTTTATTGAAAGTGGCAATCCTGTTCATTCGCTAGCTGAGTCAGATAAATTTCGGGCAGCAATGCGAAAAGCTGAACTCACCGTCGTCATTGATGTCGTCCACACGGAGACAACTGAGCAGGCAGATTGGATTCTTCCAGCGTCATCTCAGTATGAAAAGGCTGAAGCGACTTTTTTCGGTGCGAACTTCCCAACGAATACGTTCCACCTCCGCCCAGCAATCCTTGAACCACTAGAGGGAACATTAACTGAACCTGAGATACATAGCCGTCTGGTGCAGGCAGCTGGGGTTCTTGACGATGTTGATTTTCAAAGCCTAAGGGAAGCAGCAGATGAGGGACTCGATAGTTTCGCTGAAGCCTTTATGGCAGCAGCGATGGAGAATCCAGCGGTTTCAGCGTACGGGGCAGTCGTTCTCTATGAAACGCTTGGTAAATCACTTCCACAAGGGAAAGAAGGCGCTGCTGTTCTATGGTTCAGTTGTCAGATGGCGGCGCAGAAATATCCTGATCAAATCCGTGCAGCGGGGCATAAAGGTGAGGGACCGGCATTAGGGAATGCGCTCTTTGAAGCCATAATCAATAATGATGATGGAATAGTTTTCACCCGTCACAATTTTGAAGAAGCATTTAATTTTCTTACAACATCTGATCAGAAAATAAATCTGTCGATTCCCGAGATGCATGAAGCATTAGGAGAACTCAGTGAAGCACCTGATAAATATACGTCGGAAGAGTTCCCATACGTGCTTTCTGCTGGAGAGAGACGAGGGTTTTCCGCTAATACGATTGTCAGAGATCCATCTTGGCGCAAAAAAGATAAGGAAGGTTCGCTCCGAATCCACCCAGATGATGCTTTGGAAATTGGTGTTGTAGATGGTGGCCGTATTCGTATTAGAACTCAAGGTGGGGAAGCGGTTGCCGTTGTGGAGATAAATGAGACTGTGCAACCAGGATATGTATCGCTTCCTAATGGCTATGGTCTTTCTTATTCTCCTGCTGGTGGGGACTCTGAAATTGTTGGGGTTCCACCTAACCAGCTCACGTCAACTGTTTGGCGTGACTCTATTGCTGGAACGCCATGGCATAAGCATGTTCCTGCCAGCTTGGAAGCTGTCCCCACGTAGGTTTACTTTGATTCGATTTCAGGATTCTGCTCTGGGACTGAAAGCTCCCGTATGGAGGTTTCAATTGGTTCAAGATTGTCAATTTCCCCATCTACGACATTGAGATCATCCAGTTTTCTTAGAGTTGGGAGAACCCGACTTTCTAAAGCTCCGATCATATTGTTGTAATTCGTTGTGGATTGCTGGATGCCTTTTCCGGTCTTGCGAACGTAATCAAAGAGTGTCCCAACTCGTTTATAGAGCTCTTTAGTGAGATCACCGATTTTTTTCGCATCTTCTTGTACGCGAAAATCTTGCCAGCCTCGATGAGCTGCCAGCAACAATGCCAGTAAGTTCATTGGAGATGCGATGAGTACGCGGGATCGCATTGCATCATCGACAAGGGTGGGGTCAGCTCGTAAAGCGTCTGACAACATGCTTTCTAATGGAACGAACATCACTACGAATTCTGGCGACCGTTCAAATTGGTTCCAATATTCCTTAAGTGCAAGTGTCTTCACGTGTGCTCGCATGGATTTAATATGGTCGGCTAAAAGGAGTTGTTGTTCTTCAACAGTTTCTGCTGCGATCATTTTTTCGTACGCTTCGGCAAATTCAGGTGCTTTCGCGTCTACAGCTAACGATCCCTGATTTGGCAGGTTGATAACGACATCGGGTCTTAGGATTCTGCCTTCTACTTCACCTGTGGTTTGTTCAGAGAAGTCAGCGTAGGGGAGCATCCCAGCAGTCTCAATTATGTTGCGAAGGGAGTTTTCACCCCATTTACCCCGGGAGACCGGTGAATGCATGGCTTGCACCATTTTGTTTGCAGCGGTATTCATCCCCATCATTTCTTCAGTTAGCCGCGAAACTTTTCCTTGGTGGGTGTCATAGGAAGTAGTTAATTTTTCAACGCGTTGTTCTAGATCCTTTAGTGCTTTTTCAGTTGGTGAAAGTAGACTCTTTGTCTGCTCCTCTAGCGTCTCTGTCTTTGCTGAAAAAAACTTTTCAGTACCATCCGTCGAAGCTTGCATCGCGGTCTGTGCAGCCTGAGTGACCTCATCACGGATGACTGATTTTAGAATGGAGATTTCTGCCTCGTTCAAACCAGAAGTACTGGGATTTGAAGCATTGCCCTGATTTCGCTTAATAGATTTTTTTGCTCCGAGAATAATCAACCCAATGGCTATCCCGACAAGAATTCCTATAAGTATTTGCATTCTTCTATTCTGTCATCAGGGTGCGACATTGTGAAACTATTAGAGATTTGGATGAGGTAAGGACACTATTTACGAGTATTTTGTGCAATTATCTGTCGGTATCGGATCCGGAGCTGGGGCTATGTCATCTTCAAAAGCTGAGGAAATTACTTCTTCAAAAATGGTCCCGGTTAAACGAAGCGCTGTTGGTACGAACGCCCACACGAAATCTTCTGGTTCGCCTATTCGGTAATCTTCGTGATAGACGAGAAGGCTCTCTCCTTCATGTTTTTCGCAGTTGATGTAATAGGTTTCGCCGGACACAGTGTTCCCTCGATAGAAGGCGGCTGGAAGAGAAGTCGCATTATCAGTCACAACTTGCAAAGCGCAATCGGTAAATACGTAAACGAAATGTTCTTTCGCTCCACCTGCGGGCCCAACATAGGGGTTCACTTTCACCCATAGTTCCTGAGCACTATCTTCATTAATGTCCGTGCCGAACTCTGGGTTGTATGCGGCATCAGCGGCGCTGAACGTACCCCATGTTCCGAACTCAACCCATGAACTCTCACCGCTATAACTGGTGAGAGCAGTAATGTATGCGCTGTCTCCTATGACTACTGTTTTGATTTCATCAGGGGCTCCATCCCCATCAATATCAATTTCAATTTGATCTCCCGTTGATTCAATGGAACCAATAGCTTCTTCAATTGGTTCTTGGGATGGGCAAGGGACTTCGGGGACTCCACTTAGCGGCAGTTCACGTTCTTCTAAAGCAGCTACGTGTGCGGCTCTTGTTCCTGACCCATACCAACCATCAGCTTCTACACCTAGGAATTCCTGTAGTTGAGCTGTGCCATCGCTTTGTTGCAACCAGACGTAAGTGTCCGTCAACAGAGTATCGATATCTTCTTCGCTGGTATCTTCTGCTTCTCCTTCAGGGGTTTCTTCTTCCGGTTCCGGTTCCGGTTCCGGTTCGGACTCTTCATCCGAGGTTTCCATCTCGGCAATTTCTGCTTGAAGGTTAACTATGAGCTCTTGCGCCTGTTCTAGTTGAATTTGTGTTTCTGAAAGTTGGGAGCGGAGGCTAGCTTCCAAGTTGGAGTTTGAAGTGCTAGTACAGGACGGGAGCATGGCTGCAGCAAGGATTAAACCCAGCACAGCAATCCTGAATTTGTGAGTAGAAGTCATATAGAAACACCCCATTCGTTCTTATAGAATAGCTTCTGTTAGTAGATAGTATCTGTCAGGTCGATCCGCAGGATGTTTCTATAGATTAAACAACTGCTTGAAACGCTGATTCCAATCATCTTGACTTCCTACTTGTCTACCGAGATCCACCCAGTCTGAATCAGAAACAGTTCCATCATTGCGAGCATTCACCATATCAGAAGCACCCCATGCGACCGGCCAACGGAGTTGACCAGCAGGTGCATTAATGCATTCCAAAATAGTTTCGGCAACTGCCTCTGGCCGGACATTAGCCTCAATACCCGCAGCGTACATGTCTAACATCCGCTTATAAGTATTGGCGTAAGTAGGACTGTCGGGTACCTCACTGTTCTTTCCCAGTATCGCTGTGCGGGTAACCCCTGGTTCAATGATCGAGACACGGATCCCGAAAGCAGCGAGATCATGGGCGAGGTTTTCACTTAACCCCTCCATAGCCCACTTTGACGCAGAATAAATAGGTTGGCCTGGTAAGCCCACACGTCCAGCGATTGAGGAGATCTGAACAATATGTCCTGAACCATGCTCACGCATACTAGGTAGAACTGCTTGTGAGCATCGAACCATACCCCAAAAGTTCGTTTCAAAAACCAGTTTGCCGTCAGGAATATCTATATCTTCTATAGCGGCATTAGACCCTATCCCAGCGTTATTAATCAGGACGTCAACATGAGGTGTTTCTGAAAAAATTTGCTCGAATCCGCTTAGGACCGAGTCGCCGCTGGTTACGTCTAGTTCAACTTCGCTGATTTCAATATTTAAACTTTTAGCGGCGTCACGAAGTTTTTGACCTCTTTCCAATGAACGCATGGTTCCGAAAACCTTGAAACCAGCTTGGGCTAGGAGCAGGGCCGTTGAACGACCTATTCCCGAGTTAGCTCCAGTAACTACGCAAATTTTTGGTGTCGTCACGACCTGTCTCTTAGAAAGCGGCGAAGAATTTTCCCACTTGCTGATTTGGGGATTTCGTCAATGAATTCAACCATGCGAATTTGTTTGTAGGTAGCTACTTTCTCTGATACGTAATCCTGTATGTCTGCCGCTTCCGCTTCCATTTCGGGTTTAAGGGTGACGAAAGCTTTCGGGAGTTCCCCTGCCTCATCATCGGGAATGCCGATGACGGCAACGTCAGCCACCGACGGGTGAGAGATAATAATTGCTTCAAGTTCCGCTGGAGGAACTTGAAAACCCTTGTATTTGATTAACTCTTTGACGCGGTCAACGATGTAAATGTGTTCATATTCATCAATCACTGCGACATCACCTGTGTGAAGCCAGCCTTGTTCATCAATCGTCGCGGCAGTAGCTTCAGGATTGTTTAGGTAACCGGCCATCACCATGGGTCCTCGAACCCATAGTTCGCCTTCGCCTCCGATTTCCTTATCTTCACCTGTTTCGGGATCAACGATTCGACATTCCGAATTAGGGACGGTAACGCCCACTGATCCTGGCCGGTACTGCCCAGGTGGAGTCATGTGTGAGACGGGACTCAATTCGGTCATCCCGTAACCTTGCACAACTTCACAATCAATGCGTGTAGCGGCTTCTTCTGCAAGTTCCGCTCCGAGAGGAGCAGCTCCGGACATAACCATCTCAAGTGAAGAGAGGTCGTAGTTATCAATGATTGGTTGTTTCGCCAAGGCCAAGATCATGGGAGGCACCGCGAAAAAATGAGTTATTTTGTGTTCTTGGATCAGTTCAAGAGCGCGGACGAGATCAAATCGTGGCATAGAAATGACGGTGCACCCGCTAGCTAGAAGGCCATTCATCAGAACCTGCATGCCATAGATGTGGAAGAAAGGCAGCACAGCAAGACCAGAAGATTCTTCAGAATAGGGAAAGGCGGATTCAATTTGGCAGAGGTTCGCCACGAGGTTCCGGTGTGTCAACATCACACCTTTAGGCAGCCCTGTTGTTCCTGAGGAGTAGGGGAGTACCATGTGGTGCCCAGATAGGTCAACGGCTACCTGATCAATCGGATCGGCAGTGAGAACGTCACTTATTGGAGTGGCATCCTCGTGTTCCCCGATGACAATGATTTCTTCAACGCCGGTTCCTTCAATCGCCTCTAAAGCTACTGGCATAGCGGCCTCAGTGGTTACTAAAATTGATGCAGACGCATCGAGAAGTTGAAACCGGATCTCTTCAGCCCCATATGTTGGGTTGACTGTTGTGACCGTCCCCCCGGCAACACCGCATCCGTGGAAAACAACAGCGTATTCAGGAATATTTGGAGCTACGAGAGCCAGAGTTGACCCAGTTGTAAACCCTCGAGAGGCCAGACCGCCAGCGAATCTTCGAATCTGGTCTTTGAGTTCTGCGAAAGTAACCACTCTGTTAGAGCTTCCGTCAATGAACGCTGCTTTGTTAGCCAGTTCGTCAGCTTTTCGAAGCACATAATCTGTGATGGAGACATCAGCGATCTCTATGTCTGGAAGGGGACTTTTATGTATGACAGGCATTGTAAACTCCTAAATAACTTTCTGATTTAGCTTCCCCCAAACTTTAAGCCAATGCAAACCCCAACAGAAGCGAAGAGCCTTGATTCAGTGTTGGCTCCTCCGCTTTTCATGAAACACGAATTCCTACTAAGCTAAGGGAGTACACGCAATAACGTCGGAGGCCCAATGGGTCGATTTAGTGAAAAAGTCGCTTTAGTGACTGGAGCAGCATCGGGTGTGGGAAGAGCAACTGTTCGCCAGATGGTAGAAGACGGTGCGAAAGTATCCGGCATAGATATCAACAACGAAGGATTAGAAGCTGTAGCTGAAGATATGGGAGATCAATTCCACCCTATTGTCTGCGACATAAGCGACAGAGAATCAGCACGTAACGCTGTTGAGGAATGCGTAACTCATTTTGGGGGTCTTGATATCGTTGCGAATGTTGCTGGAGTTGTACGTTCTCACCATGCCACTGATGTAGATGAACAAACATGGCGGCTAATCATGGGGGTCAATCTTGACGGAATGTTTTGGATCACCCAAGCAGCGATACCGCACCTTCTGGAAACAGGTGGAAACATTGTCAATGTCGCTTCAAATGCCGGTTTCATGGGACAGGCATACACCGTCCCTTACTGTGCAGCTAAAGGAGCTGTTATCAATATGACTAGAGCCCTTGCAATGGAATACATAAAAACTGATTTGCGAGTGAATGCTATTGCTCCTGGGGGTATGAAAACCGCCATGACCGAGAATTGGCAGGTCCCCGAAGGAATCGATTTTGAATTAATGCGCACATACACGGGGTTCCGAGATATGGCAGAACCAGATACGGCAGCGAATGCTATTTGCTGGATGGCATCAGATGAAGCATCACGATGTACGGGTTCAATCCTTTCAGTCGACGGGGGATTAACAGCTGCCTAAAAATTTATATACGCCAGAAAAGGATATGACCACAAGAAACGAGGGAAGTATGCGAGGAATCAAACATCCACTTACAAATGAAATTTATGAAGTGAGCGACGATGGTGAAAACATTATTGTCAGTGGCAGCCACGGCTCAGGAACATTTACCTTCGGGGGTAAGTGGATCTCTGGGGAGCTGAAACATGCTGACCCGCATCTTTGTGGTTGGTTGGGTAGCGAACGTGGGGAGAACCGCTTTCGTGATGCCGAGAACAGGACGAGGAGAATTTCATGACAATAGCCGAATCAAGATCCCAAGGGGTGTCGTACCAAGAGTTACTTGACTCCGATACTCACGAAGTGAACCCGAACCTCAGATTGACCGGAAGCGGGGATTTGGGAACCATGAATATTCCGGTGGAACGTTACACTTCCCAGGAATTCTTTGACATAGAGGTGGAGAAAATCTGGAAGAAGGCCTGGCAGATGGCCTGTAGAGAAGAACATATACCCAATGTTGGAGACACGTATGTTTATGACATTGTTGGGGAATCGATCTTGGTTGTTCGTTCAGCACCGGATGAGATAAAAGCCTTTTACAACGCTTGTTTGCATCGGGGAAGGCAAATACGAGAATGCAGCGGTCACGCCGGTAAAGTACTTCGTTGTCCATATCACGCTCTTTCGTGGAACCTAGATGGCTCATTGGAAAATCTCATTACTGAATGGGATTTCCCCCATGTTGAACCAGAAAATTTTTCCTTGCCTGAAGTTAAGGTCAATTCTTGGGAAGGATGGGTTTTCATCAACATGGACCCAGATTGTGAAGATTTCTACGATTACATTGGGGACCTCCCAATGCACTTTGAGAAATGGGCGCCACACAAAAAATTTGTATCGGCCCATGTTGGGAAGCGCTACCCAGTGAACTGGAAAATAGCTCAGGAAGCGTTTATGGAAGCTTTCCATGTCATCGGAACCCACCCTCAACTGCTCGTAGGGGCAGGGGACTGCAATAGCCAATACGATGTTTTTGGCAATTTTTCTAGAGCGATCACACCTAATGGAACGCCCAGCCCGCATTTACAATGGGAGCCAACGGAACAAGAAATTTTTGATGCTATAACTGATAAAAGATTAGATGAAGAATCTATGGCGATTATCCCAGAAGGGATGACAGCACGAGCGTTCGCTGCGGCAGTAGCAAGGGATCGTCTCCGCCCAGCTGTTCCAAATGTTGACGAATTCTGTGATGCTGAAGTTAACGACAGCATGTATTTTACGTTGTTCCCGAATTTCCACCCTTGGGGAGCGTTCAACCGAATCAATTACCGCTTCCGACCAGTAGGGACAAAGGTTGATGAATGCTTAATGGAATGTATTTACACAGAGGATTTTATTGGGGATGATCGACCTGCACCTGCTGAATTTATTGAATTAGCTATAGATGAAGAATGGACTGACCTAATACCAGAGATAGGTAATCTCGCACGGGTGTTCCATCAAGACAGCTTCAATCTTGAGAAAATTCAAAAGGGACTCAAAACGATCAAGGCAGATGGGTTGACCCTAACTAAATATCAAGAACTTAAGATACGTCATTGGCATGCAATGGCGGAACGATTCATAGTGAATTAAATAAATTCTTAAATTTCGCTATTCACTAATCAGCTATCACCGATCCACGTGCCGTGGAAACCAGTTGGGACTCGTCGCGGAATGTGAATTTCTGCGATCGGGTCAGCAGATACGTTGCTTGCATCAAGAATAACCAAGTAAGAGGTGTCAGTATCCCCCGCGTACACGTAGGTCATGAGATACCCGTCGTCTTCATTCGTTGCACCTGCAGCGGGCACGAACGAAGGTTCCCCTGGGAAATGCCCAGTAGGGTAATTATGAATCTCAGCAGATCCACCGTTTGCCAAATCGTATTTAACGTTCGCTCCGCTTTCGCCGACGCCACCGTCACCCATAGATAAGCAATAACCGTACCTGTTCTGCAGGCCGACGAGGCTATCAGGAACTCTGGGAAATTCGGTTCCGCGGTCATCTATTTGACGTTCTGAAACAGCGCCCGTTTTCATATTGAACCGCCATTCCCACATCATTGGGGCATCAGCGGGATCAGGGTCATCGCTAACGGCTATTTCGGAGGATTCTCTCCAAATTTCACGCAACCGGCAACCATTGACAACGACGTCATCTCCGTCTTCATACGAATTCAATGTATGGAAGACGTAACAGGGGTCAACTTCGAACCACTTCACGTCAGCGTCGGTACCAGCTCTTGGCATAACTCCGAATCGTGAAGGGTAGTCATCACTCCAACGGATGGGCATTCCGCCCGCCATCGCCATTTCCATGTCAAAAATAGCGGGGAGGTCAAGGAAAATCGAATGATTTCTAGTAACCGTGAAATCATGCATCATCGTTGGCCCACCGACAGTGATTTCTTCACTTTGCACCAATTCACCGGCAGCGTTAACCCGATGGTAGACAAGGTACGGTTCTAGCGAACTGTAGCCAAACATGAGAAGTTCACCGGTTTCTCCACATACTTTCGGGTGAGCCGTCATAGCTGTAAGAAGCTTCCCGTCGTAATCATGGCAACCTATGGTGTCAACTTCTTTACTGATTTCATATGGGAACGAGCCCTCTTCCAGGGCGTAAATTTTCCCACCGTGCCCAAGAACAGCTGTGTTAGCAACACTCACCTCGTAATTGAATCCCATCTTTTCCATATCCAAGTAAAGTTCCATCCGGTCTTTATCAGGGTTATCAAACATAGGTGTTCTGACATAACGATTTCGATACCAATTGGCTTTCCCGTCGGAAAGTTCAACTCCGTGAACCATTCCATCTCCAAGGAACCAATGATCTGAAGTTCCAGATTGAGGATTAGCTCCGTTTCGGAAATACCGTCCTTTAAGTTCGGTGGGGATTGATCCCTTCACTTCTAGTTCGGTTACTGTAGCTTCATCAAAAATCGGTGCGTTATTACCTGAAAGATGCCAAGGTTTTTCCTCTTCTGTTCCGCTATCTGGTGTCTCTGTCGTTGTCATATTTCCCTTTCGGCGCCGATTTAGGTGGTTGACGGTACCAAGTGCTACTCTTGCACAAATCTCACTTCATTGCCATTTTAAACATTTTGCAATGAAGCGTTTCGCTGAGCGGAGGGGAATACCTAGTGGAGCTCTATCTTCAGAACTTTCTTACAGGACTTGGTGATGGAGCAGTAATTGCAGGTGTCGCTCTAGGGCTTGTTCTGGCATATCAAGGCTCGGGGGTTCTGAACTTCGCTCATGGTGCGATGATGATGTACTCCACTTATATTTACGACGAGTTACGCGATACCGGAGATTTTGTCTTCCCCATTTCAATCCTTGGAAAAGACCGGGTGAACCTTCTTGGAATTCCGGAGAAGGGCGAGTTAGCTGCTTTCTGGCCTTCATTTCTACTAGCTCTTCTCATGGCGGCCATACTTGGCTTGCTTATCCATTTGCTTGTTTTTCGACCACTACGCGGAGCTCCTTTGCTAGCGAAAGTGGTAGCAACGGTAGGGGTCTTTATCCTTTTGCAATCATTGGTTCTTCTACGTTTCGGAACAGCTAATGAAACTGTTCGGGCGATCCTACCAACCGACACAGTGACTTTATTTGGAACGCGGATACCACAAGACCGTTTATGGCTGGCGGGGATAGTTATTTGCACCGCTCTTTTGTTAACCCTTCTTTACCGCGCCACTGTTTTCGGTTTAGCTACCCGAGCATCAGCGGAAGAAGAAAAAGGAGCGATGCTTCTCGGCTTTTCACCTAGCGTCCTTGCCGCGGGGAACTGGATGCTTGCCTCAGTCGTAGCGGCAGTTTTTGGAATCCTCGCAGCATCACTTTCAAATGGTGTAAATACGGTGAATTACACATTACTTGTCGTTCCTGCTCTAGCGGGAGCTCTAGTAGGAGCTCTCCGTTCGTTCAGTGTCACAGCTGCTACCTGCCTGATTCTAGGGATGTTCCGATCAGAACTATCCCTGTTACAAATTAAATCCTGGTGGCCTGACTTTGCACGAACAGGTATGAGGGACGTATTGCCATTTCTAGTGATAGTCGGAATACTTTTTCTCCGCGGTAAGCAACTACCCTCCCGAGCGAACTTGGCTGACATTCGTTTGGCATTCGCCCCGAAACCGCGGAATGTTTTCCAAGCGACAATCATCTTGTCCAGCTTGGCCGTTCTTGGCATTTTCTTTTTCGACCGCGCACTTAGGCTTAGCCTCTACGAATCATTGACTTCTACAATTATTGTGCTCTCAATAGTTGTTCTTACAGGATTCGTTGGACAAGTTTCGCTAGCTCAAGCCGTTTTCGCTGGGATCGCCGGCTTTCTTCTAGGTAAAATTGCACTTGAAACAGGTATACCTTTCCCCATTTCTCCTTTCTTAGGAGCAATCGGAGCGGTAATTCTCGGCTTGATCGTCGGAATTCCCGCCCTACGCATCAGGGGGATTCAGTTGGCGGTCGTCACAATGGCGTTAGGAGCAGCGCTGGGCACCCTCTTGTTTACCAATCGTTGGTTCATAGGCAACACCGGTGCGTTGCCTATTAAACCCCCAGACTTTTTCGGAGTGAATTTGGCTGCAAATGTTGGCACTGATTTCAACAGGTGGGAATACGGGTTAATGCTGCTCATCGTAACTGTCTTTTGTGCCTTATTCGTTGTCAATATACGTAGGTCGATAACAGGATTGAGGTTTTTGGCGATACGTGCGAATGAAAGAGCAGCTGCAGCATGTGGAATTAATGGGGCGGCTGTGAAGCTTCAAGCCTTCGCGTTCTCATCGTTTCTTGCTGGATTAGGTGGAGCGATGCTGGCTTATATGAGAGGCCAGATCAGCGGGGAATCATTTAGCGTCTTTGCAAGTTTAGCTCTTCTCGCTTTCGCCTATTTAGGAGGAATAGGTTCGGTTAGCGGAGCACTCGTTGCAGGGGTAATAGCACCGGGTGGACTAGCGGTTGCCCTAATAGCAAAAGGTTTTTCTGGCGACAGCATAGGGACATACGCTAACTTGGTCGGTGGGGTTGGTCTGATACTGACCGCAATAATGAATACAGACGGAATAGCAGGGAAGGTCGCGAGAGATAACCAAACGAGGCGAAGTGCTAAATCCGAAACAAACGAAACTAAGGTGCTTGTGTAAAAGTAAGCCAAGGGGGAAAATAATGAAGAAAGTATTATTAACTATCATCGCAATTTTTGCACTGTTCGCAAGTGCGTGTGGTGGTAGTTCCGATAGTGATTCGACCGCTTCAAGCTCGACCGAAGAGTCGGAGACTGAAAGCGCGTCAAGCGAAACCAGTGAGGAAACCGCTGAAGAAGCTCCTGCAGAAGAAGAAGCTCCTGCAGAAGAAGAAGCTGCTGCAGAAGAAGAAGCTGCTGCAGAAGAAGAAGCTCCTGCAGAAGAAGCAGCGCCAGTAGCTGCCGATGATTCCCTTCCTCCAGTCAGGATTGGTTTACTGAATCAAGAAAATGATCCTGTCGGTTCTTTCCCAGAGATTAGGTTGGGTCTTGAAGGCGCCATTGGGTACATTAACGCCGAACTGGGCGGCATCGGAGGTCACCCGATTGAACTCGTCAGTTGTTTGCAAAACAGTGTCCCCGCAGCTCAACAATGCGCTCAAGATCTTGCAACCAGCGACCTGATATCAGTTATCAATGGTGTAAATATTTGGACAATGGCCTTCGATTTCTACGGAACTATGGGAGAAACACCAGTCATAGGAGGATTGCCCCTGTTCGCTAGTGACTACAATCAGCCAAACGCCAGATATTTTAATGGCGGCAGCGTGCAAGTGTATTCTGCAGCGGCACGCTTTGTCGCTGAAGATCTCGGATCAAGCAAAGTCGCAGTTCTTGTCAACCAGAATCCTGCAGCCACTGCAGCCCTTGAGCAGGGATTAGCCCCAATCTTTGACGCTTATGGAATAGAGTATGAGGCCATTGACGTTCCTATCCCATTGACGGATGCCATTCCTCCTGTTAGCCAAGCAGCCGCCTCAAACGCTGATCTTGTGATGCTTCTTGCAGCAGGTAATGAATGTGTGCCCGTCATCCGCGCCGCCAATCAGTTAGGCATCGCCCCTGAACAAATGTTCTACAGCGCGACATGTGACGTAGAAGAAATTTACGATGAAGTCGGTGAACTCATGGTGGGAAGTTACATTCACAAGGGCGGTTATACGGAACGAGAAGTATGGGCTCCCGATGAAGTTCTAGCAGAATTTGACCGAACCGATGGTTTACTTGAGAAGTACTCACCCGAAGCACCAAACGCGTCCTTCACTGGGCTCGGATGGGCAACGATGCTTGACATCTATGACCTCTACGAAGAAGTCGGGTTTGAAAACCTTTCTGATCCAAGCAAGATTATCGCAACCATGGACGACGGAACGACCCGTGGAAGGGTTGGCGGCTTCGGCTGGTCATGCGTGTATGCAGACATCGGCTTGTCCTCATTGTGTCAAGGAGACGCAATGTTCCTTGAACTCGGAGGCGCTGACGGTACGACTTTGGCCCCTGCGGTGATAGGACCCGAGGGGTATGTAAACGGGTTAAGTTTACTTCAGTAAATAACGAATCAAAGAACTGAAATACCTGCAGAAGCTTCCACGGCATACAATTCCGTGGGGGCTTCCGCTGGTTGGCCAGCAGGAACTTCGAACGAATCAGAGACCTCCTCACAGAAGCGCTCTACATGTGAGGTGTCAACGAGCGCGATAGCTGAGCCTGCGAACCCACCTCCTGTCATTCTCGCTCCATAACACCCTGTTACGTTTTGAGCGATTTCCACGATCTTGTCTAAAGCTGGGCCTGAAACCTCGTAATCGTTCCGTAAGCTTTCGTGACTGGCATTTAAGATTTCTCCGGTCAGTTCTAATGCGTTCCCTTCTAAGCATTTAACCAAGTCAAGGACTCGTTGGTTTTCTGTAATAACGTGGCGGGCTCTACGTAAACCAATTTCGTCTACGGACCCTAAAGAAGCAAGGTCCTCTAAAGACAACTCGCGCAATGAAGCAGCACCTAGAGAAGCAGAAACTCTTTCACAGGTTTCTCTTCTGTCGTTATACGCAGTTTCAGACAAATCACGCCTGGTTCCCGTGTCCATCACCACGACCGAAACGCTTTTCGGAAGTTCAACGAGAGTCAGATTTAAAGACTGGCAATCAATGAGCAAAGCCGAGCCGGCTTCAGCGAACGCGCATGCAAGCTGGTCCATGATCCCCGATCGAACACCCATGAGTTCATTTTCAACAGCCTTCCCAATGGCTGCTATTTCCATCAGTGGAATATCTGCTTCAGCGATTGTCTTGAAAGTCATACCTGCCGCCATTTCGAGGGCTGCTGATGAAGACAAGTTGGCTCCTGCGGGTATATCTGAACAGATATACCCGTTCCATCCTCTGACAGCAATTCCAGAACGGCGAAGGAAAGCTCCCATTCCGTGCAGGTACCGACTCCACCCAACTGATTTCTGTGGAGCCTCTGAAAGCGAGAATTGTGCGGGTCCGAAACCTTCGGAATGGGCTGAAACTAGATCAGAGGAAGATGGGGAAGCTGCAATAACTGTAGAGAAGGGAAGCGCTATAGGGAGGACGAATCCGTCGTTGTAGTCGGTGTGTTCGCCGATAAGGTTCACTCGCCCAGGGCAGCGTACAACGAAAGCGGGCTCCTCTTTGAAGTAAGTCCGGAACTCTTTTTGAGCTTTGGAAATTAATGCATCGGATTCGTACATGTCCCTATTGTCCTCCAGTGGCTTTAAAAACGGAAACCAAACCGGCTTCTAAACTTTATGGGCGGTAGTAACCGCGTCTAAATTAGCGGTAATGTCAAAGATCGTTTTTGTCGGTGCTGGAAGCACTGTCTTCGCTAAGAACCTCCTCGTAGATATTCTTTCCATGCCGGAGTTAAATTCATCGGAAATAATGTTGTTTGATATTGACGAGCAAAGACTCTCAACCAGCATGGTCGTAGCTGGAAGAATCCGTGAAAAACTCGGATCAGCGTCTGTGATTACTGGAACTACAAATCAGGCCGAAGCACTGGTTGGCGCCGATTATGTCATCACTATGTTTCAAATAGGGGGGTACGAACCTTCAACGGTCATTGATTTTGAAATCCCCAAAAAATATGGTCTCAGGCAAACAATTGGAGATACTCTCGGGATAGGTGGAATCATGCGTGGAATCCGAACGATTCCAGTCATGGTCAACCTTGTGAAAGATATGGAGGATTTATGCCCTGATGCGTTGCTGCTCAACTACGTGAATCCAATGGCGATGATTTGCTGGGCGATAGCAGAGGTATCTGACATTAAGACCATCGGGCTTTGCCACAGCGTCCAACACACAGCTACTCAAATCTCTGAAGACATTGGCGTGCCCCTTAACCAGATGCAATATCTTGTGGCTGGGATCAACCACATGTCGTTCTTCCTTCAGTTGGAGGAACTAAACGGTGCCGTTCCTATCGATCTCTATCCACGCGTCAGAGAACGCGGGAGATCCCAAATTCCATATCGGGAACTACCGGGAGGAGTTCAACTCTCGGATGCTGTGAGGTATGAAGTTCTGGAACGAATCGGGTATTTCGTCACCGAATCAAGTGAACATTTCGCTGAATACGTCCCATGGTTCATAAAGAAAGGCCGTGAAGACCTCATCAAACAATTCGAAATTCCCTTAGACGAGTACCCAAGAAGATGTGAACAGCAAATCCAACATTGGGAAAAACTACGATCCGACCTTGAAGACTCAACAAAAGATCTTCACGTTCAGACAAGCAATGAATACGGTGCCGGCATTATTCACAGCATTGAAACAGGCACATCTAGAATCTTTAACGCTAATGTCCCCAATCAGGGCCTAATAACAAACCTGCCTTCAGATTGCTGTGTAGAAGTGCCCTGCACAGTAGATGATTCCGGTATCAAACCAATGACTATCGGAGAAATACCTCCGCAACTAGCTGCTTTGATCCAAACCAATGTCAACGTGCAATCTTTAACAGTGCAAGCAGTTCTAAAAGGCAACAGGGAACACGTTTATCATGCAGCTATGGTTGACCCGCATACGAGTGCAGAGTTGAGCCTTGAACAAATCTGGGAACTCGTTGACGAAATGCTCTCCGCTCATGGGAATATGATTCCTACAGAACTTAGATGAACTAAATAATTGCATAACGTAAGGATTAGAAATTGAACAACGCATTTGAGGGGAAACTTCTAGCCTTTGATGTAGATGGGACTCTGTTAAATTACCGAGGGGAACTCACCGGCAGAACAATTAACGCACTATTAGCAGCGAAAGAAGCGGGAGCAGTTACCACGTTGGCGACAGGTCGGGACTGGCGGGCACTCACAAATCTCCTCAACCAAATCCCGAGTGTGGAATACGCCCTTTGTACCAATGGGACAGAAGTTTACGATCGTTCGGGAAAACTCGTATATGCAAGACAGATCTCTTTGGAAACCGCGAAGGAACTGGTGTTAACAATACGAGAAAGAGTTGACGGAGTAGCCATAGGAGCAGGAATTAATAAGGGAATAGTCGGAGAACCCGGAGTAGCCAATGCGATGCCGCCAGGGATAGAAATCCTCCCAGACCAAATCGTTGGCGACATTGTTTCAGCGCTCAAACCTGAGATAAGAGATCTAGTGATCTACCATCAAGACTACGTTCATAGACTTGACGAGCTTTTTTCCATAATGGTTGACGTCTGCAACGATTTTGACGTCGCAGTCCAATATTCGGGACTTCCGATGATGGAACTACTTCCAATTGGAAGTGGGAAAGGCACGGCACTTGCATGGCTAGCAAAACATCTCAAAATCAAACAAAAAGATGTTATAGCGTTCGGGGATGGATTGAACGACCTGTCAATGCTGGAATGGGCTGGTACAGGTATCGCTATGGGACAATCAGAGACAAGAGTGCAAAACATGGCAGATCTAGTCATTGGAACATGTGGAGATGAGGGCGTCGCCGAATGGCTCGAATCTGAAATCAATGGGTAAACACTAAAAAGTTACACGCACACAATATGTAAACAGCGTACGCCTGTCGTATCCTTTTAAGAACCGCTCATAGAAGGGTTCGAGAATGTCGACAAATGATTCGCTGCAACAACGCTACGAAGCGATCATGGCTCCATACCTGAATCCGCTCTACGCGAAACCAATCTCCATAGATAAAGGAGAAGGTAGCTACGTGTGGGACATTGAAGGTCAAAAGTACCTTGATTTTTTCGGCGGTGTGTTGACAACGATGATCGGGCATAACAACCCTGCTGTTACTGAAGCAATACAAGCACAAGCCAGCAAAGTCCTTCACACCAGCACCTTGTACCTTTCGGAGCCGATGATAGAACTCGCCGAAGAAATCGGAGCTGCCTCGGGTATCCCCGACGCACGAGTGTTCTTCACAACATCAGGTAGTGAAGCCAACGACACGGCATTAATGCTCGCGACAAGCTACCGGAATTCAAACGAAATTCTTGCAATGAGAAACAGCTACCATGGCCGGACTTTCGCCACCCAAGCAATCACCAGCCAATCAGCATGGCTTTCCTCACGCATCTCCGGACTTTCTGTCAATTATGTGCAAGGCCCGTATAGGTTACGAAGCCCATTTCAAGATATTCCCGATGAGAAACTTACCGAAGCATGCGTAGCGGATCTGCAGCAGATCATTGACACCGCGACCACAGGAAATATTGCCTGTCTTATCTTTGAACCGATTCAAGGCGTAGGAGGGTTCGCTATCCCCCCAGATGGCTTCTATGGAGAAATGGGCAAAACCCTTTCAAATTATGGAGCACTCATTATTAGTGACGAAGTTCAAACTGGGTGGGGAAGGACAGGAGAGCATTTCTGGGGATACCAAGCTCATGAGATCATCCCTGACATGTTGACCTTCGCAAAAGGTGTCGGGAATGGAATCACTCTTGCAGGGATCGTGGCACGGGCAGAGATCATGGAAAATATTACTGCTTTGAACTTCAGCACATTTGGAGGGAACCCACTCTCCGCTGCCGCCGGCCTAGCAACCTTCCGGCAAGTAACTGAAAATAATTTGCAACACAACGCTCAGAAGATGGGAACTCGGCTGAAAGATGGTTTGCAGGCTGTCGCTGACGAGACTCCTTGGATAGGGGACTTACGCGGGCGCGGGCTGATGGTCGCATTAGAAATCATAGGAAGCCAATCTAAGGACGGACCTATTGAGCCTTACGCTGAAAGAGCCGCTGAATTCTTAGAAGTTTGTAAGGAGATGGGCTTGCTTCTTGGAAAGGGAGGAGTATTTGGAAACGTAATCAGAATAACTCCAATGTTAAATGTTAATGAGGAAGAGATAGATCAAGGAATCGAAACCATCATCAAGGCAATCAAGTCACTTAACTAGTTCCAATTGAACCAATTTTGTTAATCACCTCTAAGTAAATGAGCGGCTTTCATCGCTAACCACCCCGTCTTACCAGTCCGTGTTTCACTAATATCGGCTGAACCCATGAAGCGGCGACTTGCCCTGACCCCTAACCACCGAAGCGGTTCGGGCTCCCAACGCCGAGCATGAACCCCAACCCATGGCAGAGAAACAAGATCTGTTTCCAAACCAAGAACCAAATCAGCCATTGTTCTCCCAGCTAAATTAGCTGCCGCTACCCCTTCACCTACGTAACCTCCTAGGAACCCCAACCCAGAAGTTTTCTCAAAGCGAATACCCGGTAACCAATTCCTCGGAATAGCGAGAACGCCACCCCAACGGTGAGTTATAGCCACGTCTCTTAGTTGCGGGAGCAAATCAATCAAGTTACGCCAAACCTCTTCATGAGAAATTTCGTTTCCTTCAATAGCGGAATCAATTTTTGAACCAAAAAGATACGGTGGGTTTCCCTGACCGCCGAAAGCAATCCGGTTATCTTCTGTGCGTTGGCCGTAAATAACTATGTAACGGCCATCATTGAAAGTAGGGCGACCCTCTAAACCAATTTCAGACATAAGAGAATCGCTTAAAGGCTCAGTAGCAATCATTCGTGAATACACAGGAAGAAGGTCTAGTTTTTTCCCTTTTAAATCGCGGGTAAAGGCTTCAGTCGCTTGAATAACCACTTCCGCAGTAACTTCCCCATGAGAGGTGCAAACTTTTTTCTCTTCGATGGATTGAACCGTTGTCCCCTCAACAATTTTGCCTCCTCGTGACTCCACTGCCTTAGCTAACCCACGAACAAGCCTGCCAGGATCAATGGTTGCAGAAGGAGAAAAGAAAAGTCCTGAACGGATATTCGTTGCGTTTAACTGCGTACGGGCCTCTTCGGGTTCAAGCAAACGAATGACCTCATCCGCAAACCCCCTAGATCGTGCAACCTGAATTGCATCTATTTGACGTTTGGCTTGTGGTTCGTTTCGGGCCAAACTGATTACCCCACCTTTTTGGAAACCACATTCAATTCCCTCATATTCAGTGACATGTTTCACTTCGTCCACAGTCGCAAACATTGCATGTTCCAAACGAAGAGCCTCATCCATCGAGGACCATTTTGCGTATTTATCAGTTCCACCTGCTAGAGCTCCTTCACACCACCCCCCATTTCTACCTGAAGCCCCGTAACCACAGTATTCCTTTTCCAAGATAAGAACCCTCAAAGATGGGTCATTGTCTAGAAGGTAATAAGCGGTCCAAAGACCGCTAAAGCCACCTCCAACGATTGCTATATCAGCCGTTGTGTTTCCTTCCAGCGGAGACCGAAGAATCAGGTCCTCATCCAAGTTGTCCATCCATAGGTTGACCGGACGCGCATTCGAAATTGCAGTCATAAAGCTATGGAACTCCACTACCGCCCAATCTGCAAGTTCTACGGGGAAGCTAAACTAGCACACGGTATATCTAGTAGGTAGTCTTAGCGGAACTGCCTTAAGCGGAGGATAAATGACATCGGCGCTACTTCACCCATTTTCGAAACCTTCTTCTAATCAATACCACACCCTTGTCCGGTCACAAGGAGTGCGGGTATGGGATGACAAAGGGAATGAATACATTGATGGGTTGGGGAGCCTCTGGTACTGCCAAGTAGGTCATAACCGACCTGAACTAATTAAAGCTATTACCGATCAACTGGAGACATTGAGTTCGTACCACACGTTCGCTCCTATGGGCAGCAGCATCTCTGACGCAGCTGCTGAACGCATCCGTTCCGTTTCTCCCTTCACTGATGGCCGGGTTTTCCTATGCAATTCAGGGTCCGAGTCAGTTGATACAGCTATAAAACTAATCCGGAAAACAGCTATTTTACGAGGTGAGCCAGACCGGCAAATTATTCTCAGAAGAGGGCGCGGATACCACGGAGTCAACGTCGGGGGGACGACACTTCAAGGGATACCTGCTAATCGAGAAGGGTGGGGAGATCTACTCCCCAGCGTTTTAGAAATAGACTCAACCAACATTGAGTCGGCTGCTTCGATCTTCAAAGAACACGGGAGTAAAATAGCGGGTGTAATTACTGAGGCTGTGCAAGGCGCAGGCGGTGTTTTCACCCCACCTGATGGTTTCCTAGAGGGACTTCGGCGGTTGTGCGATGACAACGGGGCGCTTCTGGTATTTGATGAGGTTATAACAGGTTTTGGAAGGACAGGTAACTGGTTCGCTGCTGACACATACAACGTCACACCGGATCTAATAACTTTTGCCAAAGGAGTAACTAGCGGGTATCAGCCTATGGGAGGTGTTTTAATCAATAGAGAAATTTGTGACCTCCTTGAGATTGACCCCCAGTTTGTTTTCATGCATGGCTATACATACAGCGGGCACCCCGCTGCATGTGCGGCAGCGATCGCTAATATTGACTTAATAGAAAGCGAAGGACTCGTAGAAAGAGCCAATCACGTAGGTGACCGAATCTCCCAAGGGTTGGATGCTCTGAAAAGTGATGGCTTGCTCAGCGAAGTACGTGGAGTAGGGGCTATTTGGGCGGGCCAAGTCGCAGAGGCCACAACTGAGCAGGGGATACAGATACGGGACAGGATGACAGAAATGGGCGTCATATGTAGGGCAATTAACGGAGCGTTAGCTTTTTGTCCACCACTTATCATTCAAGATGAGGACACAGATTTGATGATCGACACCGCAGCAAAAGCCATTAACGAAATAATGAGCGCATGAAACGCCCTTCAATACGAATCCTTAACGCAAAGGGCTCACCAGAGGCAATCGGCTACCTGCACGGAAGCCAATACGCCGAAGAAATCCAACAATACGCTGAAGATAGGATCAGCCTAGTCACCGCAGGTTCGTGGTCTGGAGCACCGATGACGAGAATCGACATCCATGACTTAGCAGAATCAATGATTTCTGCCCACAGAGAATTTAACGAAGAGTTATTCGCAGAATTGACAGCGCTAGCACAAGGAGCGCGAATCTCAGTTGCCGAAGCGATAATTGTCGGTGGTTTCACTGACTTTGTTGATGCAGTTCGAGCCGAAACTGGGGGAGGGATCCCTTCAGAACTTCAAGAAGATGACTGCACCGCAGTGCTTGTTCCAAATAGCCGATCTGGAGGGTCTGGGTTTCTTGCGCAAACATGGGACATGCATGACACCGCCACAGACCATGTTCTGCTTTTACGGTTGCAACCAGATAACAGTCCCGCAGCAATTATCTTCACAACTACGGGATGTTTAGGTCAGATCGGTATGAACGAGTACGGAGTGGCGGTAGGGATAAATAACCTAACCGGTGGAGATGGCCAGCGAGGCGTAACATGGACCTCTGTAGTGCGCGGAATGCTTGAAGAAGAAACAGCGAATGCAGCACTGCAAGTGCTGCTAGAAGCAGATCTTGCCGGAGCTCATAATTATTTGATCATGGATAAGGCAGGAAATGGATTCAACGTGGAAGCGATGCCATCAATCCGCCCAGTGCAGGAATTGCACAACGACCCGATAGTACACACGAATCATGTGGTTACGCCATCAGCGAAAGCCGTACAAGCTGAACGCCCAGAGGACCTTCTTATGAACTCCACGAAGAGATTGAATCGTGGGACCGAGCTACTAAAAAACGGGGAGGTAGACACGCAAAGACTTGTCGAATTGACTCAAGATCAGGAAGCTATCTGTCGTAAACCCGTAGAACCTCACCTCATTGAATCTAGCGGGGCGGCCATAATGCGACCAGCGACAAAGGAATTCTGGGCGTGTTGGGGTCAGCCATCAGAAAATGATTACGAACTCATTGGATGGGCGGATGATTAAAGGAGAAATTATCCGGATTGGGGAACGGTCAGGACTGGAATACAGGCATCCAAGACTTGAATGGTCAAAATTGTTAGAAGACCTTGAACGTTCATCTTTCCCTACATCAGACCCCGAAGATCTTTACGACCAAGCCGAACTGGAAACCCTAACGAATGACTTTCCACAAGGTGGATTCGTCGGCTTTGATCAAGAAACGCCGGTGGCTATGGGGTTAGGGATACAGGTTTTTTTCAATCTTGACGATCCTGAACACACCGTTCACGACATTATGCCCGGCAATGGAGACTCCGGACATCGCCCAGAGGGAAACTGGTATTACGGAACATCAATTGCAGTCAGAAACGAGTATAGGCGGCGAGGCATAGGGGCAGAATTGTATGACCTCCGGAAAACAGTTTGCAAAAAATTAAACCTTAAAGGAATCGTAGCTGGGGGAGTGATGCCGGGTTATGCCGATTACAAAAACGAAATGACAGCTGACGAATACATAATGAAGGTCAGAAATAAAGTGATTTATGACTCAACGCTTTCATTTCAATTAGAAAATGGTTTTGAACTTGTTCAAGCATTACCTAATTACATAACGAACCCCGAAATTGACAATTACGCTGCGTTAATCATTTGGCGAAACAACGACTATGAAGAGGATCAATAATGTCTGAAAAAATAGAGGGAGATCAGGCCTTTCAAAGAGAGGACCTTCTGGGGCGTAACCCTGAAATGACTTTTGGCGGGGCGCTGTCTTTCCTACGGAGAAACTACACAAAAGACTTATCGAATGTAGATATAGCCGTAACCGGTGTCCCCTTTGACATGGCTAGCTCAAACCGGCCAGGTTCAAGATTTGGGCCAAGAGCTATAAGGGCCGGGTCTGTAGGGTTAGCCGAGTTAGAAGCCTATCCCTTCGGTTTCGACCCTTTCACTTACCTCCGTGTGGCTGATTACGGGGATTGTTTTATTGATTATGGGTACCCTCAACAAGCTGCTGAAAAGATTGAACAACACGCTAATGAAATCCTAAGCAGTGACACCATGATGTTAAGTATGGGAGGTGACCACTTTATTACCTACCCGTTACTTAAAGCCCATGCAGATAAACACGGTCCTCTTTCACTCATCCATTTTGATGCCCATTGTGATACGTGGGTTGACGATGGGAAAAGAATGGACCATGGTTCAATGTTTCTTCGCGCTATAAATGAAGAACTTATAGATCCAACAACCTCAATCCAAGTTGGGATACGCACCCATAACTCAGAAACGCACGGCCTCACTGTACTTGGAGCGCCCTGGGTGCACAGAGAAGGGATCGCAGCAGTAATTGAGGTGATAGAAGAAGTTATAGGCGACAACCCAGCGTATCTCACATTCGATATTGACTGCTTAGACCCGGCATTCGCCCCGGGGACAGGAACCCCGGTTGCCGGGGGTTTGAGTTCATCACAAGCGTTAGAGGCAATTCGGTCACTTGGAAACGTCGACATCGTTGGCATGGACCTCGTTGAAGTCGCTCCTCTGTATGACGTAGGCGAAATCACGGCGATAGCTGCAGCTACGATACTTCATGATTTTATTTGCCTTCAAGCAATTAAAGCAGGTGCAGAGTCCAAACCATTTGGACGTATCTAGAGGCAGCTATATTAAGTCAGAGGGGGGATTCCATGACAGCAGCAGTTGAGTTGAAAGCAATCACGAAGAAATTCGGGGATGTCGTCGCAGTAGATAATATTGACCTCACAATCGAAGATGGTGAGTTCTTCGCGATGCTCGGACCAAGCGGCTGCGGGAAAACAACTACTTTACGGATGATTGCCGGGCTTGAATTCCCAACGCAAGGAAGCCTTTCGATCTTCGGAGAGGAAGTAGGAACACTTGCCCCCAATAAAAGGTCAGTGAATACCGTTTTCCAAAATTATGCTCTTTTCCCCCACTTAAGCGTTTTAGACAACGTTGGATTTGGTCTAAAAATGCAAGGTATAGATAAGAACGAAACCCGAACTAGAGCTATGGAAATGATAGAACTTGTTCAATTGGAGGGTTTAGAGGGTCGGAAACCATCTCAAATGTCTGGAGGGCAGCAACAACGTGTCGCTCTAGCAAGAGCGCTCGTTAATCAACCTAAAGTTTTACTCCTTGACGAACCGCTCGGAGCTCTTGATCTCAAATTACGTCAAGAGATGCAACTTGAGCTAAAAAAACTACAACGAGACGTGGGGATCAGCTTTGTTTTCGTAACCCACGATCAAGAAGAAGCTCTTACCATGTCAGACCGTATAGCAGTAATGCACGAGGGGAAACTCCTTCAAGTCGCCAGCCCCGAAGAAATTTATGAAACTCCTGTCAATAGATTCGTCGCTGATTTCATCGGACGGACAAATCTTCTTGAAGGAACTGTTTCTGATAGCGAAACAGTGATTCTCACCAATGGAACACCAATCAGAGCCTCTAATGATTTTGCGGCTGGGACCAGTGTCTCAATTAGTCTTCGTCCTGAAAGAGCTAAAATCACCCAGCAGAAGGAAGACGGCGATCCGCTTTCAAGCGTAAGCGGGGTAGTTGAGACAATCACTTATCTAGGTAACGCACGTGTTTACAGTGTGAAATTCACGTGGATGTCCCTTGAAGTCCGAGAAGAGAACAGACCAGGGGTAGAACTTTACGAACCTGGAACCCCAATCACTGTTAGCTGGGACCATGATGCCATCTCAGTGGTAGCTGACTAATGACGATTACATCAGAACCACCTTCAGAGAACGTCGAAGCGACACCACAGTTTGAGAAAGCTGCCCAGCGCAAAGAGTCACGCCGCGGATTATTACTAGCTTTGCCGTCCTACCTGTACTTAATCATTTTTTTCGTCATTCCATTAGCAATTGTTTTCATATATAGCTTTGCTACTCGTAATCGTTTCGGAGGTACAGACCTTTCCGGGTGGAACGTAGCAAGCTACGAGAGGATAGCTGAACCAATTGTCCGAACGATACTTTTCCGTTCCCTGTGGCTCGCATTGTTAACTACAGTCATCTGTCTACTCATTGCGTACCCGTTTGCTTACTTTCTAGCGACGAGAAGACCGGCAATACGTAACGTCATGCTTGTCTTTGTCATGATTCCTTTCTGGACCAACTTCTTAGTAAGAAACTTTGCCTGGCGAGTCATCCTCGGCAATGATGGCCCACTCACGAAAGCCACTGAATTCTTGGGACTTGGCACTCATGAACTCCTTTTTAGCCAGAAGGCAGTTGTTTTGGGACTCGTTTACGGGTATTTGCCGTTTATGATCCTTCCCCTCTACGCTGCGATTGAACGAATTGACGGGCAGCTTCTTGAAGCAAGTAGAGACCTGTATGGGACCGGTTGGCAATCATTCCGCAATGTCCTTCTTCCACTTTCCATGCCCGGAGTGATCGCTGGGTCGATTCTGGTCTTCATACCCAGCTTAGGAGCTTACGTGACTCCTGAAATTCTCGGAGGAGCTAAAACGACGCTGCTTGGAAGTTACATAGTTACGCAATTTCTCACAGCCCGAAACTGGCCATTCGGCGCGGCGCTTTCATTTGTTCTCATGGCAGTAATGCTCGCAGGCACGGTTATCTACTTCCGTAAAGGAGGTAGGACCTTATGAGTACGGCAGTTGAACCCCGCGGTTGGGCCAAAGCGGCACTCCATGTTAATGGATGGCTTGTGTACATCTTTTTCTACGCCCCCATAGCACTGCTGGTTCTTTTCTCCTTCAGCGATAACCGAAATGTCGGCATATGGGGAGGTTTCACACTCGATTGGTACCAAGATTTTTTCGATAGTTCAAACGCTCGCGGAGCACTATCGAATTCAGTAAAAATTGCCATAGTAGTTACAATCATCTCTGTCATTTTGGGGACCATGTCTGCACTCGCTCTTGAGCGGTTCACTTTCAAAGGGAAGAAAGTCTTTGATGCTTTGCTTTATCTACCCATAATCATTCCAGATGTCACTATGGCCGTGATGCTCTTACTGTTCTTCGGAGAATTTTTTGACCTACTTGATATGCTTTTCGGACTTCAGTTGCGAAAGGGATTCTGGTCAATAACGATTAGCCATATTGCTTTCAATATCAGTTTTGTATCTGTGGTAGTCCGAGCAAGGCTCTCAGGTATGAATACAAATCTAGAAGAAGCAGCCATTGATCTGTACGCTTCTCGGTGGAAAGCATTCCGCCATGTCACATTCCCACAAATCGTGCCCGGTATCGCTGGAGGGGCTTTGTTAGCGATGACGCTTTCATTAGATGATGTCGTCATTACACAATTCGTCACAGGACCAGGTTGGACTACTCTACCCGTTTATGTTTTTGGCTTGATTCGGAAAGGGGTTACACCTCTCATCAACTCAATTTCAGTCATTATGCTTCTAGCATCTATGATTCTCGTAGCCCTATCGTTGGTTACTGAGCGTGCACGCCGCGGTGGGTGAGGTTAAGATCTCAGGAGATGGCCACACTGGCCGAAAGGGGAATTTATGAGAAACAATAGGAAACTCCGCTTCGTGGCGGCATTTGCAGCTCTAGCGCTTATTGCCATCCCAGCATGCGGCGGTGGTGATGATGACGAGAAAGCATCGTGTGAACTCAACCAGATAGATGGCGACCTAGCCTTATACAACTGGGCTGAATATATCGACGAAGAACAACTCGCTGAATTCGCTGAGGAATACGGTATCAACGCCACGATGGACGTCTATGACTCCAACGAGGCAATGCAGCCAATCATTTCGGCAGGAAATTCAGGATACGATGTGATCGTTCCATCTGACTATATGGTGTCAATCCTTATCGAAGCTAAGAAAATACAGCCACTCAACTTTGACGTCATCCCGAACGCTGCGAATATTTCAGAAGATTTCAGCGGACTCTACTACGACCCCAAAGGGACACATTCCGTGCCCTACCAATGGGGGACGACAGGTATCGCTGTTAACACAGCTGTAGTGGGAACAGATTTCCCACGCTCATGGGGGCTTATCTTTGACCCTGCGATATCAGGCGAGTTTGATGGACAGATCCAACTTCTCAATGACCCTCGAGAAACCGTGGGTGCAGCATTGAAATACCTAGGGTATTCACTCAATTCAACCAGTGATGATGAGCTCAATGAAGCTAAAGAATTACTGAAGTCTACTGCTAGCCGGCTAGCAGCCTTCAATACCGATTCAGCAGATGAGTTCATAACACAAGGTGAAACCGTTATTGGACATGGGTACTCGGGCGATATGTTCGTGCAATTCCTTGAACAAGACAACTACGAAGACTACGTGTATTTCGTCCCTGAAGAAGGCGGAACACGTTGGATTGACAATATGGCTGTTGTCTTTGACGCACCGCATCCATGTACCGCTCATACCTTCATCAACTGGTTATTAGGGGCAGAACAAGGCGCTGCTCTTACTGACTGGAATTATTACGATACGCCTAACCAGGCATCGCTGGATCTCATGGCGGGTGACGCCGACGGATACTACGACGATCTTCTAGATTTCGTCAGAGACCCCGCACTATATGCTGGCGGCGTATCATCCCTTGAATCAATAGAAGACACCGGGGATTTTGAAATCAAATACGCCGATGCCTTCGTTGAAGCTAAAGGCTAAAAACTTTTGACTGGGGGCAAGGCAGAAAACCTTGCCCCCAATCAAAACACACTTCATCCCTCAGGTTGGCCAATGAGGGGAAAACTCGGGAGGTCCTCCCTCAATTTACGACTTTTGTGAACCCCGAAGAAAGAACAGAGCAATCAAGGGAAACAAGAGAGGGCGCTTTTGTCGTTCCCTACGATAATCAGCGACTTTGAAAATAACCCAATAACATATGGAATAGCCCGGTAAAGGGGTCCACCAAAAGGAACACATGCGGCAAATCCATCATCAGATCAATGGACAGAATTTAGAGGCTTTAAAAGCTGGTAAGAGCGTTGTCCTCAACCCAGCTACTGGAGAACAAGTAGCTGAAGCGGCAGTGGCTACAAATAAAGAAATCGACCTCGCTGTATCAACTGCCAAAACGTCTTTCAAAGAATGGAAAGACACTTCCATAGCTCATAGGACCAAACTTCTACATAAATTTAGAAACCTCGTGGTGCAAAACGAAAGACATATCGCTGAACTCATAACCGAAGAACATGGGAAAGTTATAGAAGATGCGCGGGGGGAAGTAGCGCGAGGAATAGAAAATATTGAATACGCGTGTGGTTTCGCCGAAACCCTTAAAGGATCCTACAGTGAACAAGCCTCTACTGGAGTTGATGTTTACACTCTCAGGCAACCGGTTGGTGTATGCGCAGGGATCACCCCATTCAATTTCCCGATCATGGTGCCATTATGGATGTTGCCAAATGCAATTGCTTGCGGGAATACCTTCATATTGAAACCATCCGATAGAAACCCATCTGCACCGGGATACCTTGTGGAATTAATCCAGGAAGCTGGATTTCCACCAGGAGTCGTTAATTTAATAAACGGAAATGAGGAATCCGTCAACCTCCTTCTATCCCACCCAGATGTAGAAGCAATTAGTTTCGTGGGTTCAACACCTGTTGCCAAACATGTCTACACAACAGGAACATCAAAAGGAAAACGTGTTCAGGCGTTGGGAGGCGCAAAGAATCATATGGTAGTGCTACCGGATGCGGACATTGATCTTGCTGCAGATGCAGCAGTTTCAGCAGCATACGGATCAGCCGGTGAGCGATGTATGGCAATTTCAGTCGTAGTTGCAGTTGGAGAAATAGCAGATCCCCTTGTTGAAGCGATCGCTAAACGAATCAAAGGGCTAACAATTGGCCCAGGAATGGAACCTGAATCAGAGATGGGACCGTTGATAAGCCAAGATCACCGAGATCGGGTGATTAGCTACCTCGAATCAGCGGAGAAAGAAGGGGCGGTTGTAGTTACTGATGGGAGAACTGAACTCATAGCAAACCCAGGATTTTTCATAGGCGCTACCTTGCTTGACAACGTAACAACCGAAATGAATGTCTACCAGGATGAAATTTTCGGACCAGTCCTTTGCACAGTTAGAGTCAGTACTTTCGATCAAGCAGTCAACATTATCGAAAATAATCGGTACGGAAACGGCGTAGCGATCTTCACAAGAGACGGTGGGGCAGCGCGACAATTCCAAAAGGATGTTCAGGCGGGCATGGTCGGTATTAACGTGCCGATTCCTGTCCCCGTTGGCTACCACTCATTTGGCGGTTGGAACGACTCTCTGTTCGGAGATGCTGCAATGTACGGTCCAGAAGGAATGCATTTTTTCACGAAACAAAAAGTTGTTACTAGTAGATGGCCAGACCCAACAAGTAGTCAGATCGACTTAGGGTTTCCGCGAAACACCTAAGAAGCTAGAGACATAGCTTGATCTACAAGCCATTTAAATAATGGGTCATTATCACGAGTGTCAAGCATTTCCGGATGCCACTGCACTGCGATGATCGGTAAATCCTCATGTTCGATTCCTTCAACACCAGTATCTTCAGATCTTGCAGTAACAACGAAGCCCTTCCCAACACGGTCAATACTTTGATGATGCAAGGAATTCACTTGCGTCGTTGATCCATATAGATCTTCCAAGACCGACCCTTTTTCAATAGTCACTTCATGCACTCGGGTCGTGGGAGGTTTATCTCGAACAGCATGAGGCGGGATGTCCTGAAACAGGTTCCCCCCAGCATAAACATTCAAGATTTGTAAACCTCTACAAATCCCAGCAACCGGTAATTCACGTTCAGTTGCTGCTTTCAAAAGATCTAATTCAAATTGGTCCCTAACAGGTTCCACAGCCCCTAGTTCAGGCTGCGGTTCCGCACCGTATAAAGCAGGGGAGATGTCAGCACCGCCGCTCATAAGAATCCCATCTAACCTTTCCACGATCATCTCGGGGTCTACCCCGAGAGGAAGAAAAACAGGCATGCCTCCAGCTGCGAGAATCCCTTCAGCGTAGTCAACCCAAAAAAGGTCAAATGATAAGGCATTCATTACACGTAAATTCCCGCGTAAATCTTCACCTTTCCTGCGTTTCCCCGTAATTCCTATAAGTGGTTTTGTTGTCATGTACACCCATCAAAGCAAATGCTATGCATAAGAACGGTATCGTAAATAAGTGAAACTAATTCGTATGGAAGACTAAGCGACCCTTACATAAGCTAATAGGATATATTTCACATGGAAATTACTTGGAATCACATAGCTTTAAATGCGCAACAACTCAAGCAGCGTGGAATCACAAACGAATCTTCAGTAGTCGTGGTTTCTTCTGAAGAAAATAACGGAATAGGGGAAGTGGCTAGATTCGCTCTCCAATCTCTAGGGTCGCTAATGATTGAAATTAACTTCCCGAAAGGGTCACAGACAACAGATACGGATGCACGCCGAAACTCTCTATCCGATGTTCTCTCAGCATCAGATTTCATCGTGGATTGCACCGGAGGACAACTCGAAACGCTACTTGGAAATGGCACCTTAAACGAAACTGAAACCCAAATACTGGTGCATGACAATTTAGATTGGGTTCTTGCCCCATCTTCATGAATACGGATCAGGTAGGAATCAACTCATTAAGTACGATTCGTCTCGTAGTTGCTGCCCCAGATTTCCAAGCTGGGCTTTCTTTTTTTACAGACGAATTAGGTTTCGCAGTCGCGATGATTGCTCCAGCAGAAGATCCAAACGTCGCAGTTCTAACGCTGGAAGGACTCACTGTCTCATTAGATAAGCACTCTGAATCCGCTCCCGTGACCCTTGAAATCCCCACCGATGAATCTGAACTCCTAGGGACATCAAAGGAAGGCCCCAATGGGACAAAGGTAAGCTATGTAACCTTCGCAAGGGAATCAGACAAGATGACGAAACCATCTCCCACACTTGCCATTGCAGAACAGAGCGACGCCCACTGGGTTACTGGGCGTGCAGGAATGGCGTATCGCTCCCTTATAGACCACCCCAATTCCGGATTTACGGCTTCACATATTAGAATTGAAGGATCTGGAGAGGTCCCCGACTGGGTCCATTTCCACGACGTCGGGTTCCAAATCATTTACTGCTTTCGGGGGTCAGCAAAACTTGTATATGAAGGTCAAGGGGAACCTTTCATATTTAATGAAGGTGACTGTGTTCTACAACCGCCACATATCAGGCATAGAGTACTTGAATCTTTCAACGACCTAGAAGTAATTGAGTTCAGTTCACCTTCCAATCATGCAACATATGCAGACCCTGTGATGGACTTACCTAATGAATTGCTCACGCCGGACAGGGATTTCTCTGGGCAGAGATTTACTTTGAGTAGACAAGCTGAAAGCCATTGGAACAATCACAAGGACAGCAATTCATTTATTACCCGCCGAACATCAATCTCTGAGTCCTCAGGCAATGTTGGATGGGTGAACATTATTGAAGCAACCGGAACCCATCAGAACGGCGTAGATGTCAGCCCATTGAATTCTGAAGCAACCCCCGACTTTTTGCTCTGGTTTATTCTTGAAGGTTCAGGAGTGATCACCCACCGGGACAAAACAATCAATTTAGGGCCGACTGACGCAGTTGTATGCCCCTACGGGTACAACAATGAAACGGAATTTAGCTTGTCAGAATGCCAAATAGGTTTCAGAGTCCTTGAGATAGGTCTCAACAGCGGTTAACGCATTTCTGTTCGATTCGGAACCGTTAGCGGGAAGCTTAGAGATAGAACCCAATTAATCATAAGGAACCCTGTTGAAAACAACAGGGCAAGCGTCAACCCGCCCCAGAGGTAAGCCAATCCTGATAAAAGCGTTCCGACAAATCTCCCTGCAGCATTCGCAGCATAATAGAGTCCGACGTTAACAGCTACGTCATCGTCGTCATCAATGTATGCAAGGACCAGAAAAGAATGCAAAGAAGAATTCATGGCGAAGAGGAAACCGAAAACCAGCAGGCCAGCAACCACCACCGTGTTTCTTGCGATGTTGTTCGCTACGAGAATTGAAATCACACCGGTAAATGCGCACAATACAGCAGCCCAACGCTTAGCCGAAGCCCCAACAGTGTCAGAAGCCTGCATTAACCTCATCATGGCTGGCGCTCCGGATTGGACCATGCCATAACCAATTACCCACGCTGCCAGGAATCCACCTATCCCCTCATAAGACCAACCCAAATCCTCATTGAGAAAAACCGGCAGAGCGACAACAAACCAAATATCTCTCGCCCCGAAAAGAAAAAACCTAGCAAATGATAGACGGTTAACAGCAGGGTAGCGTGAAGCCAGTAACCGGTCACGCTCCAATTTCTCAGACTTTCCGATGTTGTCCTCCAGGAACAAAATCACCAGAATCAACGAAACAGCTACCAATGACGCCATTGTTATAAGCGCGATTCGGTAACTTAACCAGGATAGTAGTGCCCCTCCTATGAAAAACCCCGCGCCCTTCAAAGCGTTCTTTGAACCAGTAAGAATTGCAACCCACTTAAATAGCTTTGATTGTTGCCGATCGTCTACACCATTTGGCACAACGAACTTCACTGCGCTTTTCGAACTCATCTTTGTGAGATCTTTCGCTATGCCAGATAGGCCTTGGCAGGCCATGACAAAGAGAACTGAAAAGGCTTTGCCCCAACCTGCATCAACGAAAGAAATTGCCATAAGGGCAAAAACCTGAATCCCTAAACCAGCCTTGAGAGTGCGGTCCAAGCCAGATTTAGCACCCGCCCAACCTCCGAAAAGATTAGTTATAACACCCATAAGTTCGTAAACAAGGAAAAGGAAACTTAATTCAAGCGGGCCATAACCCAGTTCGTGGAAATGGAGCAAAACTATCATCCGTAAGGCTCCGTCCGTTAAGGTAAGGCTCCAGTAAGCCCCAGTAACAAGGCAATAGGTCTTGAGATTCATGCAACAGGAACCATTATTGGCTAGCGACTTTACTTGCCATGAAGAAAGAACCAGCTAGACGTTTGTTCTAATGAAAACAGGGGAATCGCTGCTTGAACGGTTTTCGCAAAACTTGTATCCATTCTCAGCGAAATCCGAGAAATCTTTAGATGAAGAGACTCGATTCCGGATAATCCACGAAGCCATTGACCCTCGAGCGCGTTTCGCATAAAAACTCACTGTCTTGTAATCGCCTTCTTCTTTCCGGTCAAGGAAAGAAGGGGTAACAACATTGCACTGTAATTGGGATGTATGGACAGATTTGAAATATTCATTTGACGCAAGGTTCACCAAAATATTTTCACCAGGGCTTTGACCTAAGTCATCGTTCAAAGAGTTGGTTATAGTTTCCCCCCAGTAATCGTAAAGATTGGATCCGCTGTCGGTTTCCAATTTGGTTCCCATCTCTAATCGATATGGTTGAATCAGGTCAAGGGGTCTAAGAACTCCGTAAAGTCCAGAAAGAATCCGAAGAGTTCCTTGAGCGAAGTCATAATCGCTTTCCGAGAAGGAAGAACCTGCATCTAAACCTATGTATGTGTCGCCACTGAAAGAAAGAACGGCAGGTCGGGCGTTGTCAACGGTAAAGGGAAGAGTCCAGTCTTGGTATCTCTCAAAGTTCAGGTCTGCGAGTGACTCAGAGATAGACATAAGTGAACGGAGATCGTCAGGGGATTTGTTTGATAGAACCTCTACAAGTTCTGAACTTCTCTTTAAGTGGGCAGGGTCGCTATTTTTTTGAGTCGATAGCGGAGACTCAAAGTCAAGAGCTTTGGCTGGGGAAACAACAATAATCATGTATATATATTTACCGCAGATTCTAAGTGATTGCAGAAATGAGGGACCCCAATCTTGAGTTTTCTCATTCGTCGTGGGAATCTAGACCTAGAGTTCAATTCTAGTTTTAAGGGCGAGGTCTCCATGGGGGAGTACTCCGAAGAAGAAATACAGGCTGCTTTCGATGAATATCGACAACGTGGCGTTTTGAATCATGATTGGGAAGGGTGGGGTTCACTGTTTACGGAAGACGCGCATTATGTTGAACATTTTCTTGGTGAATTTAATGGAAGAGAAGAAATTACCGATTGGATAGTTTCCACCATGAAGGATTACCCCAACATGTCTTTGTGGATGGAATGGTGGGTGATCCAAGATGACAGAGTAGCTCTATACATCTGGAACAACCTTCCAGACTCAACTGGAACAGGCAAGCGATACGGTTTTCCGAATACAACAATTCTGCAATATGCGGGGGATGGGAAATGGAATTATGAGGAAGATTTCTATAACCCTGCGGATGCCAAACGTGTCTGGGGAGAATGGTTTAATGATGGGGGGCGGATTGAAACGCCCATTAACAGGTCATTAAAAGGAATAGAGGATTGGGCTCCTACCGTGCCTGAACCAGCATTTCCGAGAGAAGAGGTAGAACGCGAGTTTCTTCTGTACTCTCAACGAGGTTCTCTAGCCGTTGAAACGGGTGATTGGGATCAATGGGCTGACCAGTTCACCGAAGATGCTAGATACTTTGAGCACCATTATGGGAAATTCTCAGGTAGGGAAGAGATACGAGAATGGATAACTAGCACAATGGGTCCGTTCCCTGAAATGACTTTTCCAATTGATCATTACATGATTGATGGAAATCGAGTAATAGCACTCATCCCGAACTGTCTTCCTGATCCAAAAGGCGGAGATAAAGATTACTCATTCAATGTCCATGTCATCTTGCATTATGCGGGGAATGGTCAATGGAGTTACGAAGAAGATGTTTACAGCCCGAATGAGGCTGGAAAGATAATTGCTGAATGGGTTGAAGCTGGTGGGGTCGTCCCAACACAGTAATGGTTTTATTATCCTGCTTCGCTGTGGGTGACGGGTTCTTCTCCCATCCACTCTCGAAGAGTGTTCTTCAGTTTTGTCTGTTGGATGAACAGGTCATGTTCAGGTCCGTTATCAGTGGAAGATTGCGGTGCCTTTAGGTAGAAACTGAGCCATTCTTGCACTCCGGATTCCCCTGCTCTGTGCGCTAGGTCCATAAATAGTGCCAAATCAAGAACTATTGGGGCTGCAAGAATTGAATCTCTGCATAGGAAATCAACTTTGATCTGCATCGGGTATCCCAACCACCCAAAGATATCTATGTTGTCCCATCCTTCTTTGTTGTCTCCACGAGGAGGGTAATAATTGATTCTCACGACATGATGAATATCTCCGTATAGGTCCGGGTAGAGCTCAGGTTGAAGAATTGTGTCAAGTACTCCTAATTTGGAAACTTCCTTAGATTTGAAGTTTTCTGGAGCATCAAGGACTTCTCCATCCCTATTGCCAAGAATGTTGGTTGAGTACCAGCCTTCAAGTCCAAGCATGCGGGCTTTGAATCCTGGTGCTAGAAGTGTCTTCATCAGCGTTTGACCCGTCTTGAAGTCCTTTCCTGCTATTGGGACTCCTCTAGCTTCTGAAAGTTCCACTATGCAGTCCAAATCGCAGCTCAGGTTCGGGGCGCCATTGGCAAATGGTACGTCGGACTGGAGAGCAGCGTATGCGTAAATTTGGCTAGGGGAGATATTCGGGTCGTTATTGCGAAGACCTTCCTCAAAAGCTGCGACTGATGCATGTACGTCACTAGGTTCCTGGAATGCTTCTGTTGATCCGCACCAGACCATTACAAGCCTGTCACATTCATTTTCTTCTTTGAAATTCGCTATATCTTGGATGAGGGCTTCTGCTTGATCCCATTTGCTATCTAAATTTTTGACCCGAACCCCATCGAGTCTTGAAACCCATTTCTGGTCAAAGACTGCTTCCATCGGGATGATAGATTCAAGATCTCCGGAGATCTCAGAGAGGTCATCTCCATCAAGGACCCCTGCTGTCCGTGCAGCCTCTAATACGTTGGGTGAGATTGGGTCCCATCCGCCAAAAACAAGATCTCCAAGGTCTGCCAAGGGAACGAATTCCCTTATTAAAGGATTTCGGTCATCTGCTTTTGTTCCGAGGCGAATATGAGCCATTTGACTGATTGACCCTATGGGCGGCTTCAGTCCTTTGCGAGCTGCTAACACCCCCGCGATGAAGGTTGAGGCGACTGCACCCATTCCTGGTGTGAGTACGCCGAGTTTGCCATTTGCTGGTTTTATGTCTTTTGAGTTCATGTTGAAATATTAGCAAATGTAAACAAAAAACATATATTGTTAAGCAAAACTTAACTATAATGCAGTCTGTGCTTGCCTTACCAGATCTCTCAATCAGACAATTAGAATACTTGGTCGCTATCGCAGAGGAACAAACATGGGCAGACGCTGCAGTGTCAGTTGGCGTAACCCCTTCAGCTCTTTCACAGGGGTTAGCTGAACTTGAGCGAAGAGTAGGAGTGCCGCTGTTTGAACGTGTTGGAAGGCGCCGAACTCTACACCCGAGTGCCGGAGTTGTTTTGGATCATGCTCGCCAAGTAGTAGCCCTTACTAGTGACTTGTGCCGTTGGGCAGAAAGAATGAATAGCGCTGACGAAGGGGCGCTTCGTATAGGGATGATAGATATAGCAGCAGTCAATCATTTCCCTGACGTTCTACAACAATTCCGCAGCGACCACCCATCGCTTGATTTCCATTTACGTGTCGGCCCATCAAGACCTTTGATTGAAGCCCTTTCCAGAGGACAACTAGACCTCGTTGTATGCGTACAACCACAAAGTGATATTTCCGGAATAGAAATTCAACCGTTATTAACGGAAGAACTTTCTGTATATAAGCCAGGTGGAGGGAGTTTAGGGAAACCAGCAGATTGGGGGCCTTGGGTGCTTTTCCCCGAGGACTCTAATACGCGTCAAATTATCTCAAATGCGTTGAGTCATAAGGGGGCACCAGTCATTGTCGTAGCTGACTCTCCTCAACCAGAAGTCCTTAAAGAAATGGTAAACCTCGGAATTGGATGGACGGTCCTTCCAAATGCTCAAGCGGAATCAGGTCCACGACCTTTACACCCAAGCATCGTATTAGGAACACGAAATTTAGTTTTAGCGACCCGAAGAAACGCAGCTCAATCCCCATCCGCAACGGCACTCAAAGAACTCCTGCAAAAAAATTAGAAAAAATTCTATAATCTTTCGTAACTCCAGCTTTCAAAAGATTTACCATCATAAGGCATGAGCCCATAGAAAGTCCGTGGATCATTGTCGAAGACCAATGGAATGAAATAGCGGTCTCCTTCCCACAATGGAAGGTTCATTTCCTTCCGGGTCAATGAGTCGCTGCTACAGGCGTTAAGAAGATTTTGTTTGGGCACCCATTCCAATGACCCCTCATCATTGAAGGCTTTTGGGTCGCCGTCCCAATCTCGGACAAGAAAGATGAACCCAAGCCAATCTTCTCTTTTTGGCCCAAAATCAGTCCACGTAATAACACCCCGTAACTGCATTGAACGAATGGTAATGTCCGCTTCCTCAAGGATCTCTCTCCGAAGGCCTGAAAGAATATGCTCATTAGTCTCAACCTTTCCTCCCAACCCGTTTACCTTTCCGAAATGATCATCATTGGGCCTACTGTCGCGACGAATTAAAAGAACCTCATCCGTTTCTTCATTCAAGATGTACGCCAACGTTCCAACGATAGGAGATAGTGCCATCTCCATGGTTTAGCAGCAGAATCAAACGTCTTACGTTATGGGCGTCTTTTGATCGAATCAAGTAGTCGTCTAGAATTGAGAGATGACGACTACGGATTATCACTGCGACAATGATGGGATAGCCACAATAACCATTAATAATCCCCGCCGACGGAACGCAATGACGTTTCCGATGATTGAACAACTTTATGAGAACCTTAAAATCGCAGAAACTGAGGCTCGCGTCATCATCCTTACCGGAGCTGAGAATAGAATAAAGGTAACGACAAAAGAAGGCGTCATCGGTTTCTTTGATGGAGAGGGACGTTGGATTGAAGGTGAACTATACGAAGCGGACCCAGAACTATGCATCTGGCTTGCCGCTAAGAGAATTGATGCTAGTCATCGGCTAAGTTAAGGAGACCAAAAGTTTCTTATTTGCCTAAAGGAAATAGGGGTTGAGTCCATGAAAGTTGAGATAAAGAGATCTTTCTGCAGGATTTGCCACGCGGGATGCCCAATTGATGTTGAGTTCGTGGATGGCAAGCCTGCGAAAATACATGGGGTAGAAGAAGACCCCCTCTTTGAAGGCTATACATGTGTCAAGGGCCGGCAGATACCTGACCAAATTAATAGTCCAAGCCGGATTCGCTACCCATTAAAGAAAATGCCAGACGGCCATTTCGAAGAAATAAGTTCAACACAAGCACTTGATGAAATAGCTGAACGTTTGGAAAAGATAATACGTGACCATGGACCCAGTTCAGTCTCTACATACACCGGAACCGGTGGATATCAGAATGCGCCCTCTGACCCTGTAGCAAGAGCTTTCCACAAAGCCATAGGATCAATCAGTTACTACACCTCGGTGACTATAGATCAACCCATGAAAAGAACTGCAATTATGCGGGCAGGCGTTTGGGAAGCAGGGCCGCAAAACTTCACCGAGCTAGATGTTCTCCTCGCTATCGGGTACAACCCCATGGTTTCCAGTTTCGCCCCATTTGGTGGATTACAAGGGACCAATCCTTTCACTACTTTACGAAGAAGAAAAGAAGATGGGATGAAGCTAATCGTTGTTGACCCAAGAAGGACAGAACTCGCAACTCAAGCAGATATTCATCTCCAGATTAAACCAGGGGAGGACCCAACTCTCCTAGCCGCATTCATCAATATTATTCTTACACAAGGAATGCATGATATTGAATTTTGCGAAGACTGGGTTAGCGAAGGTCACTTAGAGAACCTTGCAGAAGCAGTGAAAGACTTTACTCCTGGATTTGCTGCGAAACGCTGCGATGTGCGTGCTGAAGACATAGTAGAAGCGGCTACATTGTTTGCGAAAGGACCCACTGGCAATGCTGGTACTGGGACAGGTCCCTCAATGTCTCCATATCCGAGTTTGATGGAACACCTAGTGATTTGTCTCAACATAGTGTGCGGACGTTTTCTTCGGTCAGGAGAAATATCTGAGTCTCGCAGTCTCCTACAACCAGATACTCCGAAAAGAGCTCAGGTTCTTGGACCATTTAACCCTTTGAAAGGCCCTAAAAGCCGGTTCCGAGGGTTGAGAGGTTACGGGGGCGAAATGCCATGTACGACGCTGGCGCAGGAAATTACCGAACCAGGCGAAGGTCAAATAAAGGCATTAATTTCCAATGGAGGAAACCCTGTTGCAGCATGGCCAGATCAAGCTCGAAGCCTTGAAGCAATGGAAGCCTTGGACCTTCTTGTAGCAATTGATCACAGAATGACCCAAACTGCTCAATTCGCTGATTACATTCTGCCGCCGAGGTTAAGTCTTGAAAGAGCAGATGTTCCTCCTTTCATGGATCGTTGGTTCAGAGCCCCATATGCCTGCTATACAAAAGCTGTTATCGATCAGCCTGAAGGAGACCTATTAAATGATTGGGAGGTGTATTGGGAAATAGCTGAACGATTGGGAATACAAATAGAACTTCCAGGAGGCGCAATCCCTAGTGGGGAACGGCCATCTGATGACGAAATCCTAGATCTGGTCTACGCGAACTCACTAGTGCCTTTTGATGAAATCCGTGAAAAGAATGGGCAAGTACTAGAACACCTCCGTCAACAAATTGACTCAGCAGATCCTGATAGCAGTGGGCGTTTCCACTTAGCGCTAGAAGATCACCTATCCGAACTTGCAGAGATTCAAGGTCAACAAACATCAGCTGAACGCGTAACTGGTTTTGACCCTGATGTACATACATTCCGGCTTGTAAGCAGAAGACTCAAAACCCACCTCAATTCGCTTGGCGGAGAACTCTCCGCGTTAAACAAAAAAACCCCAACTAACTACTCGTATATGAATCCAGATGACATGGAAGATCTTAATATCAAAGATGAGGATCTTGTTATCATCGCATCGCCGCGATCGTCGCTAACTGGAGTTGCGAAAGCTGCAAAAGATATTCGCCGAGGAGTTATTTCAATGGCGCATTCTTGGGGTTCAGCAAGCACTTCAGATGAAAAAGTGAGAGATATAGGGGCTCCAACAAACCGGCTCATAGATGTAGAAAACGGGTTTGACCCAATAACCGGACAGGCTATTCAGAGCGCTATCCCAGTCTCAGTTGCGCTTTTTGAAGAGGAATCAATCCCGTTGTAGAGGTGGCGTTTAAATCATTGGCTTTTAAGCCGAGCGATGGTTTCGCTGAATTCGTTAACTGTTCCGGAGATAATGTCATGAACAGAGCGGACTTCATTGATTCTCCCTGCTACCTGACCGCTGAGAGCTATAGCGGCCTCCATGTCCCCTCCAAAATACAATTCTTGTGGATTGCCAAACTCTCCGAAGACATTGCTATCGGAGTCCGATAGCCTTTCAGAACGATCTGTCCTAAGCGCCCGAAGCGCAGGAGAAAACTTTTGATTAAGGAATAGAGTATCGGTCTCAGAGGCATCAACAATTGCTCTCTTCCAATTCTCATGGACCGGAGACTCTTCTGATGAAACCATTTGTGTTCCCATTTGCACCCCCTCAGCCCCTAATGCGAAAGCAGCAGCCATGGTCCTTCCATCATTGATGCCTCCGGCGGCAATGATAGGAACTGAAACGTGGTCGCGCACTAGCGGAAGCAGGACCATCGTTGAAACAGGAGTTGGACTTTTGAAACCACCACCTTCCCCGCCTTCAACCACTAACCCGTCAACCCCGGCATCAACAGCTTTTTTTGCTGCCTCCAAAGTTGGAACTACGTGATAGACCGTTAATCCAGCAGCTTTAAGAACTCCCGTATATTTTGTCGGTGATCCAGCTGAAGTCGTTACAAATTTAACGCCTTGGCTAATAACAAACTCGGCAATATCAGGATCACGAACAAACGCCTGAGCAATATTTACTCCATAGGGGAGCCCAAGGCTATTCATGATCTCCATTTCGTTTTTTACTGCATCAAGCTCTCCAGATGAAGTTTCAATAATGCCGCAAGCGCCAGCTGCTGAAACAGCGCTCGCTAATTGAGACCTAGCGATCCAACCCATAGGGGCTTGGACTATAGGTATGGAAACTCCAAGGTCTCGGCTAACTTGATTGTTGAACAAAGGGTGTGGATAGTCCACTTGAATACGCTCCAAATCTGGTTACCATTACCACCAGAATTACATGTTCCAGAGGTCATTGCACACCCAGTAAGGTGAAAATGAGAACTCTATTTCACACCTATTAACTTTTCGGTAAAGATATCAGGGGTCAGGTTAGGAAAAGCCATGTTTCATGTAGCTCTATTCGATAGCCCATTTGGACCACTTGAGGTGGGAGCGTCTTCAAGGGGGATCAGTTGGGTGTTACTCCCAGGGAAGAAACGCGACCATATTGAGGAAACCCCACAAGTTGATGAACAGCACCCCATACTCAATCAAGCAGATAAAGAACTCAAAGAATATTACAAAGGTGATCGGAAAAGCTTCTCGGTCCCTATTGACCTTAAAGGCACCCAGTTCCAGATGGATGTTTGGATGTCACTGACAACAATAGCCTACGGAGAAACGGAAACATATGGCGGTCTAGCCAGAAGCATAGGCCGTCCGAAAGCGGCGCGAGCAGTCGGTGCTGCCAACGCAGCCAACCCTATTCCGATTATTCTTCCCTGCCATCGGGTCATAGGAGCGAACGGATCTTTAACAGGTTACGGAGGGGGTACCTCATTGCTTTACATCAAACAAGAGCTACTTTCTCTAGAGAAAAAGGCCAGTTCGTAAACGAGATGGTCTCTCAATAGCTCACTGACTATCCAATGTCATCAAGAGCGTTTAAAGCCTTGTCTACTTCTTCGTTGGTGTTGTAATGAACGAGTGAGAGTCGCACAACTCCATCTTCTGGATCGAGACCAACAGCCTCAACGAGACGATGGGCGTAAAAGTTTCCATGACCGCAAGAAACTCCTGCCTTTACCAAAGCTGAATAGATTTCCTCGCTAGAACGAGAATGCGAATGGAACGCCACTGTTGGTGCTCTAACATTGTGGTCTGAGGAGCGACTTCCTATTAAACGGAAATCATCTTGAGAGATAATGTAGTCAACTAAAGGCGTCATTAGTCGCTGCTCATGTTGCCCAAAAAGTTCGAAGACCTTCGTAATACGTTCACGCAACGTAACCTCGGAAGAACCAGGGAAATGGTGGCGGAAAATATCATCATAATAATCAATCATTCCGGCGCAGGCCGCTATTGCTGCATGGTCAGGTCCCGCTGGGGTCAAGAGGGCAGTAGGTTTTTCAGAATTGAAGAAATGACCCTGATTTGTGACTCGTTCAAGAATGGCATCAGAAGTGAACATCAAACCCACATGGGGCCCGAAGGTTTTGTATGTACTGTAGAGGTACACGTCACAACCTAATTCTTTGACATCAACAGCGGCATGAGGAGCGAAAGAAACGCCATCCGTCACGAGAACTCCATCCACGCTATGGACCATCTCAGCGAGTTCAGAGATTGGGTTGATCGTGGCAGCCAGATTAGATGCGTGTGTTACTGCTAGAAGGCGGGTTTTGTCATTGATTAAGTTCCGCACTTCGGAAATATCTAATAGCCCTGTTTCAGGGTCGACACCCCACTCAATAACATTGATTCCAGTCATTTCAAGACGGCGCCAAACACCGATATTGGCCTCGTGATCCTGATTAGTTACGATAATTTCATCACCGACATTCCAATTTGGGCGTAAAGCTTGTGCAAGTACATAAGTATTCTGAGAGGTTGATGGTCCAAAATGTACTTGACCCTTATTCGCATTAAATGTCGCAGGTAGCAGTTCTAGAGAACGATCCATGGCTTCACCAGCTTTTGCAGATGGACCGAATTCCCAATACGGCTGCACTTTTGAAGCGACGAAGAAATCCTGCAAAAGGGATATGACATGATCAGGTACATAACTTCCTCCAGCATTTTCAAGATGAGCCCAACTCGCAGATTCCGGATGAGAAAAAACTGGGAACTGCGCCCGCACAAAATCTAAATCAAGAGAAATCACACTATGAATCTACACGGTGAGGTCTTGGTTCGGCACTAGTCGTTGAAGTAGAAAAAAAAGAGTAACCTGCTTCCAACAGATCGAGAGTACGTATGACTGCGAATAACCCGTGCTGCGCACCACAAAACCCGGACAAAGATGAAAAGAAGAACAGCCAAACCCCTGAAATAGAAACAGGCAATGCTCATTTGGAAACGACCACCCTTGAAGGAGGAAGCTTCATGATGGGCACTAACTACCCTTTAGGTTACCCACAGGACGGCGAGGGGCCAGCTCGGAAGAGAACGGTCAATCCCTTTAATATCGACAAGTACGCCGTAACGAATAGACAATTCAGCACTTTCGTTCAAGAAACCGGATACATCACCGAAGCGGAAGACATAGGATGGTCGTTCGTTTTTGCTGGTTTGCTCCCAGACGATTATGAAGAAACCCGCGGAGTGCAAGCAGCGCCGTGGTGGCGACAAGTTTTTCAAGCTAGTTGGCAAACACCGGAAGGGCCACACTCAACGGTCAATGAAAGACTAGAACACCCAGTAGTTCATATTTCATGGAACGACGCGACCGCATACGCAAAATGGGTTGGAGGAAGACTCCCAACCGAAGCCGAATGGGAATTCGCTGCTCGTGGAGGTTTAGATGGGTCTATTTTCCCTTGGGGGGACGAACTGGAACCCAATAACCAGCACAGAATGAATGTTTGGCAGGGATCATTTCCGGACAATAACCTCGTCGCCGATGGCTGGTATGGAACAGCCCCAGTCGGAACGTACCCTTTGAACGCGTATGGGATAGGAGAAATGACTGGCAACGTGTGGGAATGGTGTCAAGACTGGTTTGCTGCCGACCACGGAGAAAACGAAAATAACCCGTCGGGTCCTGAGTCAGGGGAATTAAAAGTTATCAAAGGTGGTTCGTACCTGTGCCACGAATCCTATTGCAACCGATATAGGGTTGCGGCAAGAAGTTCAACTACCCCCAATAGCGCAATGGGTCATCTAGGATTTAGGACAGTCAGAGACCTGGTTCAAGAAACAAGTCATGTTTAAGTCAGGTCATCAGAGTCAGCGGCTTCAATTTCTTCCCTAGTAACACCCAGCAGGAAAAGAACAGCATCAAGGTAGGGAACACGAAGACTTGTATTAGCTGCGTCACGAACAATAGGTTTCGCATTGAACGCTATTCCCAGACCAGCTTCGCTAAGCATGTCAAGATCATTTGCTCCATCTCCGACCGCTACGGTTTGTTCAATAGGAACTCCTTCAAGCGCAGCTATTTCTTTTAAAAAATCTGCTTTTGCTTGACGGTCAACTATCGGACCTTTGAGTCGCCCAGTAAGACGTCCGTTAACCATCTCAAGGTGATTAGCTTGGCCATGCCGAATTCCAAGTTCTTTCTGGAGGCGGTCTGTGAAAATCGAAAACCCGCCACTGACAATAGCGGTCGTAAACCCTAATCTTCCAAGCGTTCGGCAAAATGTCCGAGCTCCAGGCGTAAGGGTGAGTTCGTGCCAGGCCCGTTCAACCGCCAATTCGTCTAAACCCTTAAGAAGTAACACTCGCTGATGTAAGGCTTCCACAAAGTCCAATTTTCCTTGCATAGCAGATTCGGTAATTTCAGAAACTTCTCTTTCACACCCAGCCTGAGCGGCTAGAAGGTCAATTACCTCGTCTTGGATCAGTGTTGAATCAACGTCAAGTACCACTAACCGCTTGGCTCTCCTGCTGAGATTCAACGGCTGTATGGCGACATCCATTTTCGGGAGAATCGAAGCAACACTAAGAAGGTTCTCGCGTATTCTCCCAATATCACCTCCGTTAACAGAAAGTTCGTAACTCATGACAGGATATGTTGATAGCCGAACGATTCTATCTATGTTCCCGTTCCCACTAGTGATAGCGACAGTGGCTTTGTTCAACTCAATAGGAGTGAGTTCTTCACCGATAAGAGTCACTACGAATTGCTGACTGTATTCTGTGGGATCATCTTCAACTTCCTCTACATCTATTTTTAAATCACGTTTAAACCCAAAAAGTAGAAGATCCTTTAAAACATCGTCACCCTTTTCTACCTCTATCAAGACATCAAGAGTGAGTCGCCTCCGGACCACAATCTGCTCTATGTCGCGAACAATAGCGTTCATACCAGCAAGCACTCCAAATAACTCAGCAGAGATTCCTAATTGGTCAGGTCCTGAAACTCGAACTAGAACCGTACGCATTTGGGTCACTCTCAGAGATTACTCAGTTAACGGCCAAAGAAGGGGGAAGATCTGAATTTCTGGGAAACCATGGGGATATGAGGCATTTCTAATGTGACAAATATGTGAACATTGGAATTTCATATAAGAAATTTAGTGAAGTAGTTGTAGGGTGATCCTATATCGCCACTCGGTAAGCGACGTTTACTGTGACAATATTTGGTGATATGGAAGGAAAAAAATGACTCAGAAGAGCAAGCTTATAAAGCTTCTCGCGGTTCTTTTCGCTTTCACTCTCGTTACTGCAGCATGCGGTGGCGACGATAGCGACGATAGTTCCGCAAGTAGCAGTGACGAAGTCACTTTGACAGCAGAAGGTGGGAGCCTTCTAGAAACTGTGCAAGAACGAGGAACCCTTAACTGTGGTGTCTCCGGTGCAGCAGTAGCATTCTCAACGCTTGATCCTGAAGGTAGAATGGTAGGGTTCGATGCCGACTTCTGTCGTGCCGTAGCCGCCGCTGTCTTAGGTGATGCAGATGCTGTTAACTTCGTTTCACTAACCGCAGCTGAACGCTTCACCGCTGTTCAGTCCGGGGATGTTGATGTTCTCATGCGAAACACAACCTGGACCCAAAGCCGTGACACAGATGTTGGCATGGATTTCGGACCGACCACGTACTACGACGGTCAGCAACTTATGGGTAAAGCCGCTGATGGCTTCTCTGGTTCAAGCACAGTCGGAGACCTAGATGGTGCAACCATTTGTACCAATGCAGGTACCACGACGGAAAAGAACATTGGTGACGCTGCAGAAGCTGCAGGAGTAACAATTAATCTTCAAACCTATGAAGATTTCGATATTGTGACTGATAACTTCATCGCAGGTGCTTGTGACATCATCACAACTGATGGATCTGGACTAGTTGGGCGTAAAGCACAACAGCAACCAGAAGGCGAAGAATGGGTAATATTCCCAGGCGCACCGATTTCAAAAGAGCCACTAGGTCCAACCTATGGTCAAAATGATAGCGGATGGGCAGATGTCGTTAACTGGACTGTTTACGCAACAATTATTGCTGATGAAAAAGGAATTAATTCCGGTAATGCATCAGGAGTTGTTGGCAACGACGCATATGACGCTGAAGCACAACGTCTCATGGGTGGCGAAGGTGAACTTCAAACCCTCATGGGTCTTTCAGCAGATGCATTCCAAAATGTCATCACTCAAGTTGGTAACTACGATGAGATTTATTCTCGTAACTTGAACCCTGTAGGCCTTAACCGTGCCGGATCATCCAACGCTGGATGGACTGACGGTGGGCTTATCTATGCTCCACCCGCACGATAACTAGCGGATAGCATAAAGCTTTATACAAGCGGTCTCAGAGCAGCAATTGTTAGCTCTGGGGCCGCTTGTTTTTTTGGTTAACGAGCTTAGGCTTCACACCTTGGCTTATTTAGGCATTATCATTACTTCGTAGAGAAAAAGCATTGTCAAGGGGGGCAAGAGGTGAGTACTGATACTGAGGTTCAACCCTCAAATTATCACCACCAAAAACCACCTTTCTACCGAGACGCGACAGTAGTTAAATGGCTCTTCCAGGTAGGCGCCTTAGCTTTGGTTGTCTTCGCTCTTTGGTTTCTCTCTAGCCAAGCACGGGATAACTTATCGGCAAGAAATATTTCAACTGGTTTTGATTTCCTTAGCATTGATCCAGGAATCAACCTTTCGGAGGGAATTGATACTCGCCCAGCAACTGGAGGACGCGCACTTTGGGTGGGGATGGTGAACACAATCCGGTTAGCAACAGCTGGCATTTTCTTCGCTACGGTTATCGGTTTGTTTATAGGGCTTGCTCGCCTTTCAAACAATTGGGTCGTGAATAAACTTGGATCAGTTTTTGTTGAAACACTCCGCAACATCCCCTTGCTCGTTCAAATACTTCTTTACGGCGCCATTTTAGCTAATCTGGGCGACCTACAATTTGATTCAGGATGGGACAACTGGGTTATTTGGTCAAATAAAGGCCTGTCTGTGCCGCGTGTCTTTATTGCCGATGGTTTCTACCAATGGGCGGTATTCATGTGTATCGGAGCATTAGCGGCTCGATGGATGTACAACCAAAGGTCCGGGCTTCATGACAAAACAGGGGAGAACACGCACCCCGGGTTGGGTTCTTTCGCGGTCTTGACAATTTTTGGAATAGTCGGCTGGTTCATCCACCCGATCTTTGGATGGGTAGGGAACATCTTCGGTGCAATTAGTGATGGGATTTCAAAGGTCCCTGAAGAGGTTCTCCAGTTAGTTCTTTCGGCGGTAGCAATTTCCATAGCGGCTAATTGGATACGAGGTTTCCTTGCCTCCCGGAGGACACCAGGAGGTTCTGCGCGACTCACTGATGATGACAAATTTAGAATAATATTTGCAGGGGTAGGCTCTGTTCTCGCAATTCTTGTCGTATTTGTTGTGTGGCCGGGGTTATCTAGTTGGATCATTAACTCATCCAGTGACTTATTTGAAGTTCTAGAAAATAAGTTCGGAGATGGTCGTACAGGTGGCCCATTCGGGGTTGACCGCCCAGAAGTCGTTAAGCCAGGAAAATTTGAAAAATATGGTCCGTCCGGACTAACGATGTCTCTGGGGTTTGCAGCTGTTTTCTTCGGGATCGTTCTTTACACGGCAGCATTCATAGCTGAAATCGTCCGTGGAGGGATTCTTGCAGTTCCCAAAGGTCAAATAGAAGCAGCGAACTCTTTAGGGATGAAACGATCAACAGCACTGAGAACGGTTATTCTTCCACAAGCCCTGCGGGTAATTATGCCCCCACTTGGAAACCAGTATTTAAACCTTACGAAAAATACTTCTTTAGCTATCGCAGTTGGGTTCAGTGATCTAGTTCAGGTTGGGCAAACTGTCGGTAATCAGACAGGGAAAAATTTGTCTGTTTTCGCTATTTGGATGCTGTTCTACCTTGCTTGTTCGTTAACTATCTCAGTAGCGGTTAACTTCTTCAACGTTCGCCTAAGAATCGTGGAGCGTTGACATGAGCGAAACGACCATAGTGGAAACTGGTAAACGTCCCGAAGTAGCTAGTAGCTCACCAGGTGAATGGATTCGAAAAAATCTATTTTCAAATATACCAAACACGATTCTTACGATTGTTTTCGGGGTCTTTGCCCTATACGCGATACGAGGTCTTCTAGGATTCATTCTTAGCGGTGAGCGGAGATGGGAAGCCGTCGCGACAAACATGCGCCTTCTCATGGCTCAAGGCTACCCAGCCAACCAATTTGTCAGAGTTTGGGTTGCTCTTGGTTGCCTCATGGTTCTTACTGGTTTGTCACTAGCAATTTGGAATGCGAAGGGACAGTTGCCCATTAAGAAAATATCAAATTGGACCATGAATATCGGATTCGGATTGATGCTTTTTGCAGTACTAGCACCCATATCACCATCATCACGACTTGGATGGGTTATCGCAGGAGTTCTCTTCCTTACTTTCGGTTTCGGACTGTGGATGAGCACTAAAAATAACCAAAACCGAACCTTGGACTCAATCCCAACTGTATGGTTCTCCTTCGGTTTCCTAGGAACCCTCGTCCTTAGTTTGTGGATTGTTCCATTCGGTCATTATGCGTTCACAAACGGTGAGTTAGTAGCAGAAACTGGAAGAACAGTAGCCATGAGCACCAAACTACCCTTCACGGTCATGTGGGTACTGCTCGTGTGTTCGTATTGTGTGATCATCCGGGTGCGAGACTACCTTCCAACCGGTCAAGCTAAAGCTCTTCTCGTGGGGCTCTGGTTTCTTTCTCCGTTCGTTTTGAACTGGATAGTTCTTAGAGATCCTGACTTTGATTACGGGCACGTAATCTCAACAGATGTTCCTGTAGCAGCCCTTTTCATTTTCGCAGGTGGGGGAATCCTGTATCTACTAACGAAACCATCGTTAGGGGAGCTAGGGAGACTCACCGCAATAGCTCTCCTCATCTTCGGAGTATTTAACTGGGTAGCAGCTTTCTTTGGATGGTATCCAATGTTGCAGAAAGTTCGTATAAGTTTTGTCCTTCTAGCCCTCGCTGCATTGATTGCCCCGAACTTTGCAGCTGACCGGAGAACGCGGCTCAAGTTCGTAACAGGATGGGGAGTGCTGATAGTCATTTCACATTGGTTGATCACCGCGGTCAACTCACCCTCAACTCTTGAGCTTCAGGGCCCAACGTATCTCGGTGGATTTTCTCTGACGCTATTTGTGGCTGTACTTACGCTTCTATTGAGTTTCCCACTGGGAGTACTTCTTGCCCTCGGACGGACATCCTCTATGCCGATTGCCCGTGTGCTATGCACCGGATACATCGAATCAATCCGTGGAGTCCCACTCATCACCATTCTCTTCTTCTTCTCAAATATTTTGCCGCTCTTCCTCCCTCAAGGCATGGAAATAGCAGAGTTGGCTGCAATTGTTACTGGCTACACTCTGTTCAGCGCCGCTTACTTAGCTGAGAATGTTCGCGGCGGCCTCCAATCAGTTATGCGGGGACAATATGAAGCAGCCGACGCTATAGGTTTAACCACCAGCCAACGCACAGGATTTATCGTTCTCCCTCAAGCCCTTCGAGTATCCATCCCTCCATTGGTTGGGCAAGCAATCGGCGTGTTCAAAGAAACTTCCCTAGTAGCTATCATTGGCGCATACGACATCCTTCGAATAGCAAACAACGTCGTTCCAGCCCAAACAGAATTCCTCGGAGTAAAGAGAGAAGGCTTACTTCTTGTCTCAGTTATTTACTTCATAGTGGCATTTTCAATGTCAAAGTACAGCCAACGACTCGAAGAACGTGTTGGGCTAGGTGAACGATGAGCAATGGAAGCATTAGAGTATCTGCAAGCGCAGTAAAGAGAGGTAGTGCATTATGAGCACAGAAACAACAAATGAGAATCGGTCGGACATGATCGTTTGCGAAAACGTTGATAAATGGTTCGGAGACTTTCAAGCGCTGAAGGGTGTATCTGCAACAATCGCTGAACAAGAAGTTGTTGTGGTTCTAGGCCCGTCCGGATCTGGGAAATCAACTTGGATCAGGTGCATTAATCGTCTTGAAGCCCACCAACAAGGAACCATTATCGTAGACGGGGTAGAGCTAACGAATGATTTGAGAAATATTGAGAAGATACGATCCGAAGTGGGGATGGTTTTCCAACAATTCAATCTTTTTCCACATATAAGCGTTCTTGATAATGTGACTTTGGCTCCCAAATGGGTTCGTAAAATGCCAAAGGCAGCCGCAGAGAAAAAAGCTGAAGAATTATTAGAAATGGTAGGGATTCCGGAACAGGCTGCGAAATACCCAGGACAACTATCAGGAGGTCAGCAACAAAGAGTCGCCATAGCGAGAGCTCTTGCTATGGAACCACGAATCATGTTATTTGACGAACCTACATCAGCCCTTGACCCAGAGATGATTAAAGAAGTGCTGGATGTCATGAAAGATCTAGCTCATGGAGGAATGACGATGATGGTAGTGACGCATGAAATGGGGTTCGCCCGTGAAGTAGCAGACAGAATTATTTTCATGGAGTCGGGTGAAATAGTAGAGTCCGGGACTCCAGAGCACTTCTTCACCAACCCTACAGAAGACCGAACAAAGCTTTTCCTCAGCCAGATTCTCTAAGTAGAAACACTATATAAATAATGCGAGGGGCAGTGCAGCGAGCTACACTAAGGCTCTGAAAATAAAATAATTATTTGTCGCGGTTCCGAAGTCCGGTTTATTTCCGGCACTGTCCCGCAACGGTAAAGTCTAAGCGAAAGCAAGGAACGAGTCCGGTCGAGTCCTCGACAAAACGAACATTCTCGAGGTTAGGACAAGTTCGTTGCTGGGTACCCAGTTGACAGTCGCTCGGGAAAGGGTACCCAATGAAAAAAACAGGCAAGCTCATTCCTTTGTTAGGGATTCTGGTGCTGTCATGTTCAGCAATTGGATGTTCAAGAGCTTTGTCTGAGGTTAAAGCAAGTGACGAACGTGCAAATACCGAAACGAGCGAACAAGCATTTTCTGGCACAGAAGGGACCTTCCCTTTAACATTGGAAATTGGTGAAAACGAGATCATAGTTGAAGCGAAACCAACTAGAATTTTGTCACTGTCACCCAGCGCCACTGAAATTCTCTTTGCCATAGGCGCCGGAGATCAAGTCGCCGCCGTGGATGAGCAATCAAATTACCCTCCAGAAGCTCCTATGTCGGGTATCTCTGGCTACACGCCTAATCTTGAATCGATCATCGCCTTAGAACCCGACTTAGTCGTCCATTCGTATTTACCTGAAGACATTGAGAAGGGACTGGCGAACGTAGGAATCCCATCGCTTCCACAATTAGCTCCACTTACCCTTGAAGACGCTTATCAACAAATTTCACAATTAGGACTAGTGACTGGGAACACTGAATCAGCTCAATCAATCATACAAATAATGCAGGAAAGGGTAGATCAATTAATAGTACGTGCTAGCAGCCATGGTTCGTTAAGTTTCTATCATGAACTAGACCAAAGCTATTTTTCGGTAACCTCAATGACTTTTATTGGTCAGATCTACGCGACGCTTGGATTAGAAAATATTGCAGATGCCGCAGATTCCGCAGGATCGGGGTATCCGCAATTATCGGAAGAATATATACTTTCACAAAACCCAGATCTTATTTTTCTCGCAGACACAAAGTGCTGTGCCCAAAGTTTAGAAACGGTTAAGCAAAGAAATGGCTGGAGAGCGCTATCCGCTGTAGAGAACCAGAAAGTGATAGAACTCGATGATGACATTGCTTCAAGGTGGGGTCCACGGATAATCCAATTCTTTGAGGAGATAGTTGATGCGATGGAACAAATTGACTGATCAACACTTACAGGAGGGGGGAAGCCCAGCGCGACTCACGGGCAAGTTGCTCACAGTCGCTTCCTTGATACTTTTCGTTTCAGCCTTACTAAGTCTTGTCCTTGGTCCAGTATCTATAAGACCAGATCAAATTTTTTTAGAAATTCTTGACCATTTCCCAGGGGTAACAATCGATTCGGGATTATCAAAGGTAGAAGCAGCGATCATTTGGGACGTCCGGTTGCCCAGAATAGTTCTCGGGCTTCTAGTCGGTGGACTTCTCGCAGTAGCTGGAGCTTCATACCAAGGTATTTTTCGAAATCCGCTAGCGGACCCGTACCTGCTAGGAGTTGCAGCTGGAGCTGGTCTTGGGGCAACTATCGCCATTGCCTCAGGAGCTACGAATGGAGAAGGCATGTTTGATGCTCTACCCATAGCAGCTTTCATAGGCTCAGCTGTTGCGGTCGGGATCACGCTTCTTGTTGGCGGAGCTGTAGGAAAATCAACGAGTACAGTAACTCTCCTCTTAGCGGGAGTCGCTGTTGCGTCTCTGTTTACGGCTATCCAGACGTATATTCAGCAGAGAGAATCTGCGACTCTCAGACAAGTTTACAGTTGGATACTTGGACGTCTCAGTACCAGCGGATGGGATGAGGTCATAATGATACTTCCATACGCAGTTATTTCCGTAACGATTATGTTGGCTATGCGCGGAGCGCTTGATGTTCTCGCCGTTGGGGAAGAAGAGGCGTTATCTTTAGGGTTACGCCCAGAACGTGTTCGCTGGATGGTCATAGCAGCAGCTTCCCTAGCCGCAGCTTCAGCAGTTGCTGTGAGTGGTCTTATAGCATTTGTGGGCATCATCGTTCCCCATGCCGTCCGAATGGTCGTAGGGGCATCAAACCGTCTAGTAATCCCATTGTCTTTATTTATAGGAGCGGCTTTTTTAGTATTAACGGACCTGTTGGCAAGAACACTGCAATCACCAGCAGAGTTGCCAATAGGGGTCGTTACCGCTTTTTTCGGAGCTCCCTTCTTCCTATTTGTTCTCAGAAGGAGATCAGATGGAATTATTTAATACCGCTCAGGCTTCACAAGGGCTCAACCTTAAAAAAATTTCAGTGAAACTTGGAGGAAAAACAGTTGTTGATTCAGTATCAATTTTTGTGGAGAAAGGAGAATGGTTATCCATAATCGGGCCCAATGGATCAGGAAAATCAAGTATTTTGCGTGCAGTAGCAGGTCTTGTAAAAGCTACAGGGGGTTTCACATTCGAAGGCGAGAACCTTAAGGAACTACCTCCGAGAATGCGCGCAAGTATCGTCTCAATTGTTCCTCAAATTCCAGTAGTTCCTCCACTCGTGAAGGTCATTGACTATGTTCTTCTTGGGCGGACCCCATACCTTGGACGAGGATTCCAACCAACAAATGAAGACATAAATCTAGCAAGGTCGGTGCTATCTGATTTGGACCTGATAAGCGTATCTGATCGGCACGTTACAGAAATGTCAGGTGGGGAGCGACAACGAGTTATTATTGCGCGCGCTCTGGTCCAGCAGCCTAAAATATTGCTTCTAGATGAACCGACAACGGCTTTGGATCTAGGGCATCAGCAAGAAGTCTTGGAACTAGTAGACCGACAAAGGCGAAACCTTGGCATCACAATCCTCAGCGCATTTCATGATCTAACTCTCGCATCTCAGTACGGAACTTCGATGGCACTTCTCGTTGAAGGGAGAATTGCCGACTTCGGCGCTCCAAGCAAGATCATTACAGAAGAAACACTTAAAAATATCTATGGAGCGCATGTTTCAATTCAAAAAGAAGGCTCAATGATAAGTGTCATACCTAAACGGCAGTAAGTATTTCACTCGTCGCAATTTATAATAAAAAGTTTCTCTGACGCTAGGATAGGTTACCTAAGAACATCAAGTACGGAAGTTCTGATTTTCACCAGCGTTTTGAATGCAATACTTGCAGGCTATTCTGATAGTGATAGTATCACTATCATGTATGGCACTGGTATCAGACGGAGCAAACACTATGAGCGAAATTAGCGAAGCGGAAGTAAGAGCTGAAATCACGAACTGGATTGATGACAACTGGGACCCCGACCAAACTGTTGGCAAGTGGTGGCAGATGTTGGCAGATGCCCGTTTCGCTCACACTATGCTTCCCGTAGAAGCTGGAGGTAGAGGCTGGAATCGGACATTGAGCCACGTTGTCTTAAGCGTTATCGCAGAGAAAAACGTACTAGGTCCACCAACCGGGTTAGGCATGATGTTGGCCGCCCCAACGATTGCCGCACACGGGACTGAGGAACAAATAGAAGAGTTCGTACCAAAAATTTTGAACGGGGAACATGCATGGTGCCAGCTTTTCTCAGAACCAGGAGCAGGTTCAGACTTAGCGGGACTGCAATGCAAGGCCGAACGGGACGGAGATGAATGGATAATTAATGGTCAAAAAGTATGGACATCCGGAGGTCAAATAGCAGATATGGGAATGCTTATCGCCCGCACCGACCCAGACCTACCGAAACATCAAGGAATCTCATATTTTGCATTCAATATGAAACAGAAAAACGTAGAAGTACGACCACTTACCGAAATGACGGGAAGAGCTCTGTTCAATGAAGTGTTCATAACGGATGGGAGAGTTGCTAATGACTCCATCATCGGAGGGAAATCAAATGGGTGGCGAGTAGCTAATGCCACCCTCATGTTTGAACGATCCCATTTAGGTAGCGGAGTTATTCCTGTTCCTACTGCTGTTGCTGGATCTATTGCCGGCCAATTAGATAGGAGAGTCGGAGATCTGGTTTCGGCCAGTCGCCGAAGTGGCGGCGGAGGATCGGTCGCCATTGGTTCTCGATTATTTGATCAATTGCTAGAGCTTTCAAAAAAACTTGGGAAAGACAAAAACCCAGTCATTCGCGACGAAATGATGAAATTACATTCACTGGTTGAAGTGAATCGGTTAAACATGGTTCGAGCTAAAACAAGCGCAGACAAAACCGGAGCGGAAGGAAATATCGGGAAACTAATGATGAGTGAGTTGTACCGTCAATTCCGAGAAGTCGGGAATATGGTGATAGGACCGGATGGCATGTTGGCAGGTCAAGAGGTGGCTCATGGGGATTGGGTCCATGAAGTCACGGTATTCTCCCCAGCTCCATCAATTTATGGTGGAACCGACCAAGTCCAGCGAAACATTATTGGAGAACGGATTCTTGGCTTACCTAAAGAACCAGGTCACCCAAAAGAAACTCCCTTCGTAGAACTACCGAAAAACTAATGAACTGGAGCCTTCGCCGACCTGCAGCAAGAGTTGTCGTGCTTGATTCCTCTTCTCGGATTTTTCTAATGAAAGGTTCGGATCCCATGAGGCCCGAGAATGGAACATGGTGGGAAATACCTGGTGGGGGGATGGAACCAGGGGAGCAGAGTGAAGATGCGGCCAGAAGAGAGCTGTATGAAGAGTGCGGATTTTCTGATGTTAAAGTTGGCCCTTGTATATGGACTCAATATGTTGAGTTCGATTTTGCTATGTACCATTTTAAATCTGATGAGAGAATTCACATAGCCTATTCGTCAACGTCGGGTGAATGGGACCCCAAAGGGCTAGAAGCGTTAGAGGCTGCAGCATTTGAAGATGGAAAATGGTGGCCTATTGACGAACTGCTTGACTCAGAAGAAGCAACGTTGCCTCAAAGGCTACGAGAGTTTCTCCCAGAGATTATCAAAGGAAACATTCCCGAATCACCAATTGATATCTCTCCAGTAACCTAAACGCTGTTTGTCTGAGATTAAGAAACCATGAAGTAGGTTCAGTGTGTTTCAGCCTGACGGTCTTCCCGTTCGGCAGCTCGCACAGCGTACGACAGAACAATAGATGGTAGAAGCACTACACAACCTGAGATAAGGCAAGTGAGCAATACTACGACAAAGGGTCCATCAAAATCTGTAAAGAATAGAACGAAGAACAAACAAATAGCTATTAGCCAAAGAGAATATCCTATTCTTTTCCCGAGTTTAACAAATTTTGAAACTCGGTTTCTTTGTTCCCGTAGATCGGAATCGGTTTTGTTTCCGCTTGAAACGTCTTTATTCATAGCTAGATTCCACTTCCCCTCATAGATCCAGATAACTGGCTTCCAGGCGCATACACGTAGCACGCTGCCGTCCGGTACAGTCCAATTTCCCAATCCTCGCGTTCTGGAGGTATCGAGCCAATTTCTAAATCGGAGAGAACATAATCAGACCCAACAAAATCTTTAAATCCTTCAAAACACTGAATAGAGGCCCATCGCGCAATTTCAGTTTTCCCCGGAAATGGTTCACCGGCTTCAGCAGGATGCACGTATTCGCCATAGATTTCAGCATCATGAGGCCTACGACAATCCACAATTGTCGTTAAGTCGCTTATATCCCCAGTCCGGTCATCCACTAACCTGTATTCGTTGAAACAATCTTCGGAGCTAAGTTCATATAGAAAATTAACTATCTTCCCCTCAAGAACAAGAGAATCCACGGATCCAGTTTTCGCTAGAGCCCCGGGGATAATCCCAGGAACAAACCCAGTACTTTCTTGCTCTTCTGAAGAACATGAAAGAAGAATAAGCAAAAAGGCTAGCCCCGCTAAAACAATTTTTGAAATGGTTTTGCTGCGAGTAGATAAGGAACTTTTTGCGCCGTCCCTATTTGATTCAAAGGGGATTGGGTTCATTAGATAATACGCCACCCTTTCTGCATTCATTTCCTACCGTATTAACCATAGAACCTGTTTCTAATAACTCGGTAAAGCTCGATCAAGATTAAAGAACCAAATAGTCATGACAACCACGGAAGGGAAGAACGAAATGACATAAGTCGGCCATCTCAACCAACGATTAGCGACGAAATTAGAAGACATCAACAACGCAAGTAACGCAACCCCCCATGTTATTGAGGGGAGAATCGCTGAGCTATCCCCCTCCAGCCCTTCTCCAAAACTTGACGGGCGAGTTGATTGAATCGTCGCGTTCGAAGGAATTGTTTCAACTGCAGGTGTACTTTCCGGAGAAATGTCACTAACGGTTGGGACAGCGATTGAGTTTTCAGGTGGAGATTCCTCCGTATTCAGAGATGTTTCATCTACTACTTCGGAGCCTGACTCTCCTAAGACGGTGCCTTCATTGCTTTCAGTTTCATCACCAGTATTGGTGCTATCTATGACTTCCTGGTCAAAACCAAACACTAAACCAGCTTGCGTCGGGGTTTCAGGTCTTTGAAAGAATTCTGCAGGTTCTCCAACTAGTTCTGCTACAACAACGATCCGGTTTCGTGCTGTTAATTTGGGATGGCAAGAAATCAAGGTGAGCCTATTCGGGTATTCTTCGTAATTTTGGTTAAGGACATCAAATCTTTGTGGGCTAATAATGAAATTGCCTCGGCCACCGACTTGTTCAACAACCTTGTAAGTGAAACTTCCCTGAATTGTTTGAACACTAATTTCGTCACCAGGTTCAAGTTCATCAATTTTGCTGAATGGCGCTCCCCAAGTTGTCCGATGCCCTACCAGTGCAGCGTTCCCAGGCATGCCAGGTAAAGGAGTATTTGGATAATGCCCAGGCCCTCTTCTAAGTGACTCTGAGGAAACACCAGAAACAACTGTTTGTGTAAGTCCCATTCTAGGAATTATTAATTGAGCGATGGCTTCGCCTTCCGAGCGGAAAAGAAATTCAGCGTATGCAACTTCATCATCAACGTCTTCAGCGAGTCCAGTTGAAGCAGAACTTGTTTCTTCAACCGTTTCAACAAGTTCTGCAAAGTCTTCTTTTAGGTCTTCTTGATAACGGTCTGTTAGAAATCCGGTACCCCAGAGTTGGTACGCGACGAAAAGTAATGTCAATACGCCAACGGTAGTCAGACTCAGCCCGAGTTTTCGAAAGATTCGTGAAAGAAGCATCTCAAATGACGTTAGCGAAAAGAAAGGAAGAACCCTTCGAATTGACCCTTTTTTGATTTTCAATAAAAGCGATATGGTTAGGAATCGTTAGAAATACGTTACTCCTACTAGATTTCAAGTAAGAACTACTTTATTTAGGATTTCTAATGACACCAGTTATTGATCTCCAGAACAGCATGGTGCTGCTTGGGCGATTTCCTGCACTAACCGATCTCACCATGCTTGCTTCTAAGGGTGAAATCATTATCGTTAAAGGTCCGAACGGTGCAGGGAAATCAACTCTTTTGCGTCTATGCGCAGGATTACTCCCAATGAAACAAGGAACCGGTTCGGTCCTTGGATTTGACCTTACCACTGAACGTATGTCAGTTAGACCGCACGTGGGATTACTCGGCCACAAAACCGGCTTGTACGCAGACCTGACGGTTGAAGAAAACATGGGTTTTTGGGCACAGATCTCTAACGCTTCTTCAGCAGATAAACGAAGTGCAATGGATCTGCTCGGTCTTAAAGGCAGGCTTGAAAGCGTTTGCGTCCGGAACCTTTCAGAAGGCCAACGAAGAAGGGTGTCTTTGGCAACTCTGGTAGTTCAGCGACCTAGCATCTGGCTTCTCGATGAGCCACACGCCGCTTTAGATAAAGAAGGGAAAGAGCTAGTTGACTCATTGATCATAGAAGCTTCTAAAGCTGGGGCAACCGTTTTAATTGCTTCTCATGAAATAGATAAGGTTGGCTTAAACCAAAAACGTATTATTGAGATTGCAGGTGGGTCGGTGGTCAGCGACACGGGGGAAAGTCACGGAAAGGAAAACAATGTTACGTGACGCTTGGTTAATAGCACAGAAGGACCTCCGGATTGAGATCCGATCTCGAATAATAACGAACCAAATAGCTCCGTATACGCTACTTATCCTCGTACTATTTGGTTTTGCACTTGATGCCGATATCGAAACTCTCCGCGATACAGGACCCGGACTTTTCTGGGTTTCAATTCTTCTCGTAGCTATCCTTGCGATACAAAGAGCTGTGGATATAGAGAACTCTGATTCTGCACAAGATAGATTATTGCTTTCCCCAGTGTCATCATTTTCTATATACATCGGGAAAACACTTGGCTTGTTTCTGCAATTGTTGCTTCTTGAGGTTCTTATGATGATCGCTATGATTGCGCTCTTTGACTCATCCGTGGATGACTTCCTCTTAGTATCAGCTACAGGAGTAATCGCCACTATAGCTATAGCAAGCACAGGGACCCTCTATGGCGTGCTGGCAACGGGCTTAGGGGTACGCGAAACCTTACTCCCGATTCTTCTTCTGCCAGTTCTAGCCCCTGTAGTTATTGGAGCAACACGCGCATTCGGTGATGCCTTTGGACGCGTCAATGCAGATGGGTGGGCTTGGGTTGGATTACTTTCAGTAGTTGCCGTTCTATACACTCTTCTCGGTATGTTGGCATATGGGCAGCTTCTAGAGGAGGCATAATGCAGAACGTCCGGAATCCAAATCTAACTAGTTCCAAAGGAACCAGATTCATGGGATTCCTACTTCTAGTGGGTGTCCCGACATTAGTTCTCTTCGCATTTTTCCTTACCCCTGAAGACGACAATATGGAAGACGCTGTACGGTTACTGTACATTCACGTCCCCATGGCAATTTTTGCTTACGTTGCTGTCATCACGACAGGTATCGGAAGCATCTTCTATCTTTGGAAAAAATCTCGATGGTGGGATACGGTCGCACATGCATCTGCGGAAATCGGTCTCATATTTTGTGGTTTAGTTCTTGTTACCGGAAGTATCTGGGGAAGGCCGACATGGAATACATGGTGGGAATGGGGAGATGTTCGTCTGGTTACTACTCTTGTCCTATTCCTCATGCTTTTGGGGTACCTAGCACTACGGCAAGTGCCAGCCAATCCCGATTTGCGAGCTAAGCGTGCTTCAGTCGTGGGAATCATCGTCGCTATCAACATCCCGATAGTTAATCGATCTGTTGAATGGTGGGAGAACAGTACCCTCCATCAACAATCCTCACTTACAGATGGGAAATTAGAGGACCTTACATTGTTCACGCTATTCCTAGGCCTCATTCTTGCTGGCGTATGCTACCTATGGCTGATGACGCATAGATTCCGTGTTGGATGGCTACAAACAGAAATTGAAAATGAAGGAGCTATAGGTGTTTTGCAAGAACGAATAGCTGAAGGCACAGCATCAAGTACAGAAACCATTATCAAAGAGGACGGAGAGGGGGAGGTCAGATGAGTCATCTCGGATATCTCCTCGCAGGGTGGATTACTGCTGTTGGGGTATTAGCGGTTTATGCGTGGAGAATCATTCAAAAAGGCAAGGAACTCTCCTCAAAAGTGCCGGAGCATCGTCAGAGATGGATGTCGCCATCTCAAGATACGTAAGGTAATTTCATGCCAGACGATAACCAAGCTATGGACTTATCACCTAGAAGGCAGGAGTCAAAAAAATCTCCTCAATGGCTACCTGCACTTACAGTGATTGTGATTGCTGGCGCCGTCATCATTCTTGTCTGGTTCCTAGTTACCAACAGCCAGTCATTTCTTCCAGCGGATGAAGCAGTGGAGAGCAGGCTGGAAATGGGGGAGCGGAGATTTCAACTTTTAGGGTCCCCAGTTACCAATGTTGACGATGACCAGACATTCATCATTGATGGGAATGAGTACACGTTCTTTTCCGTATCATTTGATGGGATACTGGTTGACGTGGTCAGTCAAGGTACTCCTCCGGACCTATTTGACGAAGGGATACCTGTAGTCCTTGAGGGGAAATGGGTTCAAGGGCCTCTGCCAAATCCTCTGTATGTTTTCGAAAATGGAGCCAACGATGGATGGTGGTTCGCTACTAACAGAATCCTTGTCAAACATGACAATGATTATCGGGAAGACCGGATAGGTGATGCGGAAGAGCGCGGGCAACTACCGAAAGCATCAGAATCTTAGGACTAGGTATGAATCTCGTAATTGGATCCTTTGGAATAGTCCTAGCTTTAGCCGGAGCTTTAACCGGTGCGGTAACGATTATCGTCGGCATTAGATCTCCACGAGACAGGCTTCAAATAATCGGTGCAAGATACGCCTGGGTTGCATTTGCAGGCATGTGTCTTTCCGCATTTGCTATGCAAAGAGCATTGATTACACGAGATTTTTCTGTTCAATTCGTAGCCGAACATGGAAGTTCTTTAACGCCCCCTCTATATAACGTAGCCACCATGTGGTCTGCTCTCGAAGGTTCTATTCTTCTCTGGGGTCTGATACTAGCGGGGTACTTAGCAGTAGTTGCCAAGAAGTTCTCAAAACGATTATCTGACCCAATGGTTTCTTGGGCTCTTGTATCAATGTTTTTAGTTATGGCTTTCTTCGCACTCATTATGTTGGGACCCGCTAATCCCTTTGAGTCATTTAATCCACCTGTCGGATATGACGGGCCTGGCCCCAACCCCTTACTTCAGAACCACATACTCGTAGCCTTCCATCCCCCGATGCTTTATTTGGGCTATATCGGATTTACCGTTCCTTTCTCTTTCGCTGTAGCGGCTTTGATAACGGGCAGGCTAGGCGAAGGCTGGCTTTTGATTACACGACGGTGGACGCTCTTTTCATGGGGGTTCCTAACCGCAGGAATCATCCTTGGAGCATGGTGGGCTTATGACGTGCTTGGATGGGGAGGATATTGGGGTTGGGACCCCGTTGAGAATGCCTCATTGTTGCCTTGGTTGACGGGAACAGCATACTTGCATTCGGTTCTTGTCCAAGAAAGAAGAGGTTTGCTCAGGGTATGGAACCTTTCTCTCGTATGCGCAACGTTTCTGCTGACAATTCTGGGAACCTTTATTACGAGATCGGGAATCATAGCCTCAGTCCACGCGTTCTCCGAAGGGGGGATAGGTCCATGGCTACTATGGTTTTTCTCAATTGTTTTATTCGCAGTTATCTGTCTAATTTTCTGGCGAGGCGAAGAGTTGAGATCTCAGGGCGGTATTGATTCACCGCTTTCACGAGAAGGAGCCTTTCTCGCTAACAATCTGGCGTTTGGAGGCTTCGCATTCGTGGTACTTCTCGGGACGGTCTTCCCCCTGATAGTAGAAGCGCTTCAGAACAGGCAAATTTCAGTCGGCGCTCCTTATTTCGAAAAAATGTCTATGCCGATCGGATTTTCTTTATTGTTTCTCATGGCAGTTGCACCGATACTTCCATGGCGTAAAGCAAACACAGAATTGGTTCGTGACCGAATTGAATGGCCAGCTTGGGGCGCTGTGCTTTCCCTCGTCTTGGTAGTTCTGCTCGGAGGGAGAGGCTTACTTCCCCTCTTAGGTTTCACGTTTGCAGGTTTTGCCGGCACGAGCGCCATGCGTCATTTAACCCTCTCTGCAAGAAGAAACGGGTGGAAAGGTTTGGTTGGAAGGTCAAATGGCGGAATGGTTGTTCATCTAGGCGTTGTCTTCCTCGCTATAGGACTTATAGGCAGCTCATCGTATATTTCTCAGGGGTCGTATTCGCTTCAACCAGGTGAAAGCATTCAGTTCAGTGAATCCACAATCACGTATGTTTCTTCGGAACGGCTTTCATTCCCTAACAAAATTCAAGAAAGAGTACAGATAGATATTGATGGAAGCCTTCTAGAACCTTCAATTGAGAGATTCACAGCTTCTGGGCAATTAGTGCCCTCCCCATCCACTAGGACTTCACCAGTTAAAGACATCCAAATTGCACTCTTGGACCCTCCAGCTGGAGAGAACAAATCAATTGTCATACAAGTCACAAAACAGCCGTTGCTTCTTTGGATCTGGGTTGGAGGTTTTGTAATGCTAATGGGAACAGTTCTATCGGCAATCCCAATGCAAAAAAGAAAAGCCGGAAGAAATAAACAAAGAGTGCGATTGTCTGGAAAGAAAGATCAAGAGAAATGACTGTTATGAAATCCGGGATCATTGGACTTGCAGTACTAGGGATTGCATTCATTGTTTTGTTAGCTACCAGAACCACTCAGACAAATGGTCCTAATTACGCCATCGTGGGACAACAAGCTCCACAAATTCAAGGCGAAACAGTTGATGGAGAAGATTTTGAGCTTGACGAAATCCTCCTCAAAAATCGATCTTTACCAATATCTGACCAGACTTGGGTAGCTGTGAACTTTTTCGCTAGCTGGTGTTCGGGTTGCGTAACTGAACACAGCGAGCTTCTTAGATTCTATGAGGAGGGGATTTTGCGAGACGATGGAATTAAATGTCAGACAGAGCTTATTGGAGTGGCATTTAATGACCGTCTCAGCGACATAGAGAACTTTTTCAAAAAATATGGTGGAGACTGGCCGGTCCTCGCAGGTGAGGAGACCAATCGGGTGGCGATTGATTTCAGTGTCCTAACAGCCCCAGAGACGGTCCTCATCGCCCCAAATGGTTTAGTAGTAAAAAAAATAGTTGGCCCTGTAAGTTACGATGATTTAGCAACGGGGGTTACATGCTGAAAATCTCAAAATCTCGAGCGATCTCATGGTCTTTCATGTCTGTAGTTTTCCTAGTTGCGTTAGTGTTTGGAACACTGGACTCAAAGGACACGAAAACTGGGGCTGAAAGAGCAGCTGCGCTCGCCTCTACAATCGCTTGCCCTCAATGTTCAGGGCAACCTGTCTCAGAAAGTTCGGCTCCTATAGCGCAAGTGATACGAGCAGAGATCAAAGAACAGGTTGACCAAGGCCTAAGTGATTCTGAAATAAAAGGTATTTATATTCAACGCTATGGGGAATGGGTGAGCTTAAACCCGAGCAGTAAGGGTTTCGACTCTATAGTTTGGATCGCCCCATTTCTGATAATAGGGATAGCGCTCGGTGGGGTTACCCTCGCATACTCAAGAAGAAAATCTGACTCACAGGGTATAGAACTCACTAAAGACGAAGAAGAAAAAGTTCTTGCCATGCGGACCGCATTTGAAGAAGAGAGCCACTCATCCCAATCAAGCGAAGATTGACCATTGAGGTTTAAATGAACGATAGAAATTTTGGAAAAGAAAAACTTTTCCTCCTGCAATCATTGAAGGATCTTGATACTGAACTCGCCAGAGGAGAGATAAGTCCTGTCGACCACGCATCGCTCACTCGGAATTACTCAAAACGTCTTGTCCGACTAACACAGGTCGTTGACGGCAAGCAAAACAAAACACGACCTAACCAGAAAAGAAAAACATGGCTCTGGGTTTTTTTCCTAATTTCCGTAGCTACTATTTCAGGCTTCGCTATCAGCATTTCATCTGGAGAGAGAACTAGTTCTGAAGGGATGACGGGAAGCGTCAGACAAAGCGTCGTTACGAAACTCTCACAAGCCCAACAACTTTTCAGTGATCAGAGTCGCTGGCCGGAAGCCATAGACCTGTATGATCAGATTCTTGAACAGCAACCAAGCAATTCTGAGGCATTAACATATCGCTCCTGGTTGAAATACCGTCAAGGTGACTCAAGTGATGAACAAATTGCTGTTTGGGAAGAAGTTCTCATAAACCAACCCGAGTTCCCGGACGCAATTGTATTTTTAACTATAGCTCTCTCAGATGATGGCAGATTCAACGAAGCTATGGAACAACTACAGGACTTAGAGAACATACAAGTGTCAGAAGAGTTACGAAACGTTTTACTATCTCAAGGGCTTAGAGGAGAAGTATACGCTGAAGCAAAATACGAAACGATAATGCGGATAGAAGAACCGAGCCTCGAAGACCTAGAAATGAATGTAGACGTGGCGCTTGAAGCAGCTAATTACCTTCTACAAAGCAGCAAAGAACAAAGAAGCGTGAGCGCAATCAAACTTTTTCGTGCTGTCTTGCGAGAAGAGCCATCTAACCCAGCTGCATTAAGCAGAGAGTCCCTATTGTTAGCCCAAACGGGTGACCCTATCCTCACTCAAAGAGCGATTGAGCAGATGAACTTCGCTATTTCGGAGAACCCCAGAAATATTGAAGCACTATTGACTCGCGCTACTCTTCTCTCCGAAACAGATCCCGTGACTGCTTGTGAGGACCTAAACAAAATCTCTAGTCAATCATTGACTGGTGAAATAGATTTAGTTCCGCAACTACAATCACAAATCAATTCCCTAAGCTCGTACTTGGATTGCAGCAATTAAAGAGCTACGGCCGTCACGCAGATTTCATCGCCTTTGGCAAGACTAGATGATGTCAGTGTTTGAGTATCTCCATAAAGGGAGCCAAGCATTCCTTTTACCATCCCACGGTCAACTGCGCAGATGACAGGGTGTTGAACAGCTGAATCACCAAATGGGCAGTGTTCTGAAACTATTTGTAACTCATCACCGTGTTGTTTCGCGTGGGCTGCGAACCCATGTGCAGTTAACGCTTCGGCTACGGCATGGAGGCTCTGACGGAAGGAATACCCTGAGTCTTTGTACCCAAGCGAATGAGCCATTGTTTTCCCATACTCAAGCCCAACCTCTTCGGCTAGAGTCTCTGCCTGTTCGCTTGAAAGCAATGAAAGAGCTTTCCCGAGAAGGGTAACGAGAACATCTTGGTGGCGGATCGGTAGGTCTATATGAATTTCAGCGCCAGCGCATTTGTATGTTTTAGAGGGTCGTCCAGCTCTTGAGTCAGATTTTTTACCAACTTCCAAATAGCCACCCGCAGCTAGCTTGTCTAGGTGGTGTCGGGCGACATTAGGATGCAAGCCAAATTCTTTAGCGGTTTGAGTAGCTGTAACTCCGCTTTCGTGCTCGTGAGCGAATATATATATATCTCTCCGAGTTTTATCACCGAAGGCTGCTGTGATCGCTGTAACCGCTGAGGAAAATTCAGTTGCTGTCAGGTTATTGCTATTAACCAAATCCACGTTCTCTCCGATGATGAAACTATTGACCTTTCCTGCATTCCATGGTATCTCTGACTAGTTGGGATCCATCAAAGGACGCACTTTCGTTTGCTTTGAGATTAAGTCCCTAAGAGACTTAGAATGGAAATACCGCTACGGAAGAAAACAATGGATTTATCAACTGAAGCAATTCTTGAGGCATTGAAACTAGTCAATGATCCTGAACTGAATAGAAGCATCGTGGAACTCGGCATGATCAAAAATATTTCAGTTAAAGAGGCGATAGTTCATGTTGAAGTCGCATTAACCACACAGGGGTGTCCGCTGAAAGGCAAAATAGAAGAGGACATAAAAGCAGCGATTCAAGAAATCGGTGAGCCCAGCGAGATCAAAGTAGAGTTCGGGGTCATGTCCGATGATGAAAGGGCGAAGGTCAGGGAACTAATTCACGGTGATCCCTCTTCAACAGCTGGATCTCAACCGTCGCATGGCCACGCTGAAGGGAGGGTCATACCCTTCGCCGACCCAGCGTCTAATACCCGTGTGCTCCTTATCGCTTCAGGTAAGGGCGGAGTTGGAAAATCTTCAGTTTCTACGAACTTGTCAATTGCTCTTGCGAACCGAGGTAAAGAAGTCGGAATCGTAGACGCTGATGTTTGGGGATTTTCCATTCCGAAAATGATGGGGCTTGACCAACCGCCAACCGTTATCGACGATTTATTGATCCCTCCCAAAAAATATGGTGTAAAGGCGATTTCAATGGGTTTCTTCGCGAGAGAGGACCAGCCAGTGATTTGGCGAGGTCCCATGCTCCACAAAGCCCTTGAGCAGTTCCTAACCGACGTGTACTGGGAAGACCTTGATTACCTGTTGATTGACCTCCCGCCAGGAACAGGCGACATTGCTTTATCCCTGGCCCAGTTCTTACCACGATCTGAGCTATATGTTGTCACTACGCCTCAACCAGCAGCTCAACGTGTCGCTCAAAGAGCCGCCTTCATGGCTAGAAACGTGAACCTTGAGGTTAAAGGGGTTATTGAAAATATGTCGTGGTTCACGGGAGATGATAACAAAAAGTACCATTTGTTCGGTCAAGGAGGAGGAGAAGAACTCGCTGAACGCTTAGAAGTGCCACTTATAGGGCAGATTCCTCTCATTCCAGAAGTTAGGGAAGGGTCGGATACAGGTGATCCCATTGTTGCGGCAATGCCAGAAAGTGAAGCGGGGGAAATCTTTGCGAAAATAAGCGAAACTATTGATATTGACCTTGCCCCCACCCGAAGGTATAACAAGGGACTTAAACTACTTCAATAGATTAAAGAGAGGATCAAAATGATTGTTCGTATAGGCGTTGGAGATATAGCAAAAGAGATTCAGCTGGAAATGGAAGACGATACGGATCTTGAGGAACTGAAATCTGAAATTGAGAGCGGTCTTGAATCAGAGAAAAGCGTAATCTGGTTATCAGACAAAGATGGACGGCAAGTAGGAATCCCCGTGGCTAAGGTCACATTTGTTGATATTGGTTCACAATCAGCTCCCAAAATAGGCTTCGGGGCATAAAACTGGTCTCCTCTAACTGAAAGGCAAAGATGCCCGCACTATCAGAGCTAGCACCTACCTTAGAAGCTCAAGAGTGCGAATATTTAACCAACGTCATACGTTCTTGGGATTTGTTGGCAGATCTCTCTTTCGCTGATTTGCTTCTTTGCATTGCTGATGATGAGTCAATTGAAGCTTCATATACTGTTGTCGCACATGTTCGCCCGACCACTAGTCGAAGCATTTATCGTACCGAAATGGAAGGTCGGAAGTTCTCTAAAGGGGAACGCCCGTTTTTTGACCAGGCTCGTGAAAACTGCTCGATTATTGACGGCGGGTTGATTCTCCAAACCCCTGTAGAACGAATTCGGACACTCAGCGTACCTGTTTTCTTCAAGGGGAAAGTAATAGCTGTTTTGTCTAGGGATTTTTCACCAGATGGTCAAAGAGTTGCTGGAGAGTTAGAAATGACATACTTTTCGTTATTCCGACGTCTGGCCTTGATGATCTCTCAAGACTGTTACCCATTGCAGGACGCTGATAACGAAACAGAATTTTCACCTAGGGTCAGTGACGGTCTTATGTTGCTAGATTCACAAGGGCGGGTCCGTTTCGCATCGCCGAATTCAGTTTCGGTTCTTAGCAGATTAAATGTTCGCCAAATCGAAGGGAAAAAATTAGGTGTTGAAGAATTGCCCTGTGACACTATTCCCAAAGTTTTCGAAACTCTTCAACGTCAAGATGCAGAAATTTCGATACACGGGCAAGTAATAACTCTCAAATGCTTGCCAATAATTGAAGACGAATGTTTAACAGGCGCCCTTGTGTTGGTGCGTGACATCTCAGAACTTAGGCGTCGCGACCAATTGCTCCGATCAAAAGATTCTACAATCGCCGAAATACATCACCGGGTGAAGAACAATCTACAGACCATATCATCGCTTCTTCACTTGCAATCAAGAAGAGTGGTTGCCAGCGAAGCACGAACTGCAATAAGAGATTCAGTGAGAAGAATCAGGTCAATTGCTGTCGTCCACGAAATCCTCTCGCATAGAACAGAAGACAATGTTGAATTCTCTGAGATAATAAAACCCCTGGTTCGTCTCGTATCGGAGGACCTTTCAAGCGTAGAGAGAATGGTTGAATTCTCTGTTGTGGGAGATCTAGGACTTCTCCCTGCAGCGAAGACAACTGCTTTGTCTGTTGTCCTAAATGAACTGATGCAAAATGTAATACAGCATGGGTTTTCAGATGTTTCTACCATTGACTCACCAGAAGTGACGATCACCTTTGGGGTATCTGAAACCATGTTCGAAGTTTCTGTGAAGGACAACGGGATTGGATTACCGGAGAAGTTCTCTGATGAAAATTATGGTCTTGGGCTTACTATCGTGCGAAACCTTATAGAAAAGGACCTTAGCGGCTCACTGCAATTTAGTGGGGAAGGATCAAGCGGCACTGAAGTTTTTGTTCGGATTCCGCGATTCTGACGCCATATCGTTAGAAGATTAGTGAAATCAATTACCGTTGTAATCGTAATTGTCGGTGCCGGCGAATATGCCTTCTTTCTTCTTCCGACCTGCCTCCCCAAACGCCGTTATCCTGGTTTGAGTCTAGAGCATATTCAAGGCATTCTCCCTGAGATGGGCACCGGTGGCATACAGTTTTCGCTAATGAAATAGCATCCAAGGCGGTGCCAGTATTTCCCACTGGAAAGAAAAGCTCCGGACTGGTGTCTTTGCACAAGGCCAACTCTCTCCAATCGCTCTTCTTATCTAGATATGAAATAGATTGAATTGCCACAGGCCCTCCGCAAAGCACTTAGCGACTCTTTTATTAGACCCACCTTTACGCTGAGTCACAAGTTTGACGATACAGGCAAATTTCGTGTGTGACAAGGGGCACATGGTGGTTATGTTGAATTTGTGAAAATAATTAATTATTCAGTCATTGCAAGCTATTTTAGTTACATGAGTGTGGTTTATGACTAACGTATGTGCCCATAGGGGAGCTTCCCTAGTGCATAAAGAAAACACGCTTGAAGCATTCACGCATGCAGTAGTTCTAGGGTCTGACTGGATAGAACTGGATGTTTGGTTAACCAGCGATGGGAATGTGGTGGTGCACCACGATGAAACAATAGGTCCAGATCTGAACATCCAAGAACTGAGGGCATCAGATCTACCTCAGGAGATCCCGTCACTGAAAACGGCGATGGAGGCGTGTACGGGAGCGAACATGAACATTGAGCTAAAAGTATCTGACGCCACGCCAACGGAAAAACTCGTTGACTCAGTATTAGAAGTGGCTGGAAACGCCAGCCACGATCAGCAGATTCTTCTATCGTCGTTCAGCAGAGACGTACTTGAATACGCCAGAGCAGCGTCACCTACAATTCAACTTGGGTTTTTGACTGTCGGAGATTTTGAAGAGAAGAAGAATTTTCTCCAAGGACTCGCACTTTCAGATTTCCAAGCGGTGCACCCACATTACCTTGCAGTAGATGAAGATTTCGTAATTACCTCTCATGAATATGGTCTAGAGGTCAATGTCTGGACTGTTAATGAACCGGAAATGATTCGGGGGTTGATTCAGATTGGCGTTGATGGAGTTATTACTGATGACCCGCAGCTTGCTCTAGAGATAGTTGATGCACTGATAAGGTAACTGAAGGGCCTTAATCGTATAATTCCTGTAAGGGAGGTAGGTTATCTTGAAAAAGCCAACCGTTGAAAAACTCTTCCAGATCCGAGCCTGTGGCTTCTTCAACTAACTGAATGAAATCATTGGTTGTCGCAGATTGCCCGCCGTACTGCTCAACGTATCCACGGATCGAGTCAAAAAATAATGCATCTCCGATAGTTAATCGCAGAGCATGAAGAGTCATCGCTCCACGAAAGTAGACCGATGCGCTGAACAGATTATCTCTTCCTGGGTCACCCGGAGGTGGCTGGGTAAAAAAAGTATTCCCTTGTTCAACAAGTTCGTACATTGGTATGAAAAAGGAATCATCAATACTGAATGAAGGGACAGATTCTTCTAAAAAAAGGTATTCAGCATAAGTTGCGAAACCCTCATTGAGCCAAATATTGCTCCAGTCACCTACTGTAATGTGGTTTCCAAACCATTGGTGTGCCAATTCATGTACGTGAATGTTGGGTTCCTGGTATGTGTCATAACCGAATATTGATAGGGTTTGAGTTTCCAAAGCGTAGCCAAGTGTTTCATTTAGAACAAGGTACCCGTAAGTATCAAACGGGTAAGGGCCAAAGAGGTTAGTGAAAACTTCAAACATGGCGTGATAGTCATGTCCAAATGTTTCCACGCCGGCTTCAAATATGTCACTTGGAAGCGGGGGAGATTCAGCCCAGTGCCGCAAGTGTACGTCGCCTAAGGTCACCGCCTCGGATTCTTTAAATATGCCATATGCTAAAACCGTTAAGTATGGAGCTCGCGGGTACCTCGTTTCATATATCCATGTGATTGATTTATCAACGTCGCTTTCCGTCTTTTCGACGAGAAAACCATTTGTTACAAATTCCCAGTTCCAAGTACGCGCCTCCACCAGAGGAATGGCTGTGAACTCTATTCGGAACTGGGCACGATCATCGGGATGATCATTCACTGGATGCCAAGCTTGGCTACTAGATGGTTCACCTGAAACGTAGAACATATTTTCAGTGTTGAACCAGCCCCCAGAATGTGGAAGGTTAAGATTTTCAACTAGGCCCGGAAAGCCTTGATAGGAGATTTCTAGAGCGGCCATGGTTCCTTTAACAACGGGTTGCTGAAAAACAATGATCAGTTCGTTGTCTTCTCTGAAAAAATCTAAATTAGAGCCCTCAAATTTAACGGAAGTAACGGTCATGCCGCTTAGATCTAGATTAAGACTTGTGAGATCTTCAACAATTTTTGCTGTGATCGTTGCTTCGCCAACAAGGTACTTGCTTCCAGGGTCCCAGAGCAGTTGAAGGTCGTATTCTTCTACATCGTAACCCCCGTTTCCAAGGGTTGGGAAGTAAGGATCGCCCAGGCCCGAACTTCCCGGATTTTCGCCTAGCGTAGGCGTGGTTGCGGGCTTGGGAGTGGGTGCGGGGGTAGGTGTTTGAGTGGGCGTGGCTTCTTCAATGTTGGCCGTTGGTGTCTCTGATTCAACAAGTGCACCAACTGGTTTTTCGCCGGTATCGCCCGAGCATGAGGTTGCGGTTAAAAAAAGCCCGAAGGCCATTGCCGAAATGGCAGAGAAATGAAGAAGATTAAACTTTTGATTATTGATGTTCTTCATGTACGGGTAGACCAACGAGGGCGGGGTTAGGTGTCACTAGTTTCAGCACATCGGGAGCGTATCTGAAATCAAGGCTTGTGACTTCACCTAAATAATCTCCGTCAACCTGATAAGGGAATGGTCGGTGGCCTTCAACACGAAAATTTGAGACATCTGCCTTGTAATCAATGTATGAATGATTGTGGAAAGCGGTTGAACCTCGAATAGCTCCGCTGACAAGATTCAACATACGATTTACTCGGAGGCTGTTGATGCTGATCGCAACCAAACTCCGGCTTAGGTTAGCATCGGGTGAAAGGTTTAAAGACTTACTACCTAGGTATGTGTAAGGGTCAGTGTTCAAACAAATTGCAAATTTTGAATTAGGGACCACAACGCCGTCACTGTGACGTATGCGAAACGCTGGCTTTTTGCGATCATAGTGGCGTATCCAAGTATCGATAGCTGCGTAAACGAATAAAGCATGGCTAGCGTACCGTTTTAATCTTCCACGTTTTTCTACCTCTGCTACCACAGCAGCATCAAAACCCATTCCTGCGTGAAATAGGAAATATCTTCCGTTCACGCACCCAAGCCCGATCCTTTTAGGTGAATAATTTTCAATAGTTTCAAGAAGGATGCCAGTGGCTTCAACCGGGTCATCAGGAAGTCCAAGTGTGCGTGCAAACACGTTTGTTGACCCACCTGGAAGAACAGCAAGTGCTGTTTCGGAGTTGATAAGACCATTAGCGGCTTCGTTCAACGTTCCGTCACCGCCAAGAACCATTACAACATCAAATGATTTTTCTGCGGCTTCTCTAGTTATTCGTGTGGCGTGATCTCTTCTAATGGTTTCTGCCAGCACCACTTCATGGTCCGCCGCTAAAGCCTTTTGAATGACTACTCGAGTACGTGGCGTTACTGATGACGCTGCCGGATTGACTAAGAACATTATCTTCACATCCCCATTGTAGGAAATTTGTTTCAAAGCCGTGGGTTTACAGCACACCTACGGTTATGGATTATTCCCAAACCTGCTGTAGGGTCAAGATATTGATCTAGGTAGTTCAATATACAAATCCCCGAAAAGTAGAGAAAAACAATGAAAGTAGCAGTTTGCGTAAAACAGATCCCGGATCCTGCTGATCCAGGTGAGATCGACCCGAACACCAAAACATTGAAACGTGACGCCAAACTGATTCTTGATGAATCTGACTCCTATGGAGTGGAAATGGCACTTCAACTAGTTGGAGACGATGGAGAAGTTGTACTCGTTTCGATGGTTCCAAATAATGAACGTAACGGTTTGAACAATGCTTTGGCGATGGGCGCTGATAGTGCCATTCTCATAAGCGATGATGCATTGTCTGGCTGTGACGCTTTAGGAACGGCGAAAGTATTGGCCGCTGCGATAAAGACAGTGAACGCTGATCTTGTACTATCAGCCACAGAATCTTCCGACGGATACACCGGGACCGTTCCTGAACAGGTAGCAGAGCTCCTAGGTCTCCCATCAGTCACATTTGCTAAAGAAGTAAATGTTGATGGCGGGAACGTGTCAGTCAAGAGACAAACCGAGGATGGTTACGATGAAGTAACGTGCCCGCTTCCTGCATTGGTGTCAGTTACTGCCGGCGTCGTTGAACCAAGATATCCCTCGTTTAAGGGAATCATGGCAGCAAAATCAAAACCTGTTGAAGAGCTTGGATTATCGGACCTTGGTATCGAAGCATCAAGTGTGGGTTGGGCCGGTGGAGGCCAAGAGATAGTTTCCATCGATCCTGCGCCGGCACGAGAAGCAGGAGAAATTGTTGAAGACGAAGGCGAAGGCCACGAAAGAATTCTGGCATTCCTTCAAGAACTGAAAGTCATATAGGAGACAAAAATGGGAACCATATGGGTACACGCCGAAACAAATAACGGAACAGTCTCCACAATAACCCTTGAATTACTAGCTAAAGCTCGTGAACTAGGCGATGTCGTAGCTGTACATGCAGGAGGTGACGCTGAACAAGTAGCAGCGGAACTAGGAGAACATGGAGCAGGCAAGATTCTGAGCACCGGAGATCTTGATGGTGGCCTACCAGGTCCAGCTTTAGGATCAGCCTTGGCTGATTTAGCAGATGCTGAAGCGCCTCAGGCAATTCTTTTCGGCACCACATACGGTGGTCGAGATGTAGCTGGCCGCCTGTCTGCAAAATTGGATGCGCCTGTAATAACTAACATTGTTGACATTGTTGATAACGAAGGCCTAGTCGGAGTTGAACCAGTCTTTGGAGGCACCACAAACGTAAACACAAAATTCACGGGAAGTAAACCAGGGATTTTCCTTGTCCGCCCGAAATCATTTAATGCGGAACCTTCAGGTGGAAGCCCAGCAGAAGTTGGAACATTAGCTGTGCCCGAATTAGGGGCGACTGGCTCCGCTAAAGTCGTTAGCCAATTTGTCGAAGAGTCCGATGGGCCTAAATTAGATGAAGCAGGAGTTGTCGTTTCAGGTGGACGTGGACTTGGAGAAGCAGATAAATACCAAATGATCGAAGATCTTGCCAAAAAACTTGGCGGAGCTGCTGGAGCATCACGTGCAATCGTTGACGCTGGCTGGGTGCCATACAGTTATCAAGTTGGTCAAACTGGCAAAGTTGTGAAACCAGATGTGTATATAGCGGCAGGAATTTCAGGAGCTACCCAGCACATGGTTGGCATGAAAGGATCAAAAACGATTATCGCAATCAATAAAGATCCCGAAGCCCCCATTTTCTCAATCGCGGATTTAGGAATTATTGGAGACGTCCATAAGGTACTTCCAGCTCTGCTTGCGTCACTAGAAGGTTAGCTCTAAGCAGATAGAAGCAACTTCAGTGGCTATTGCTTTAAACATTGCTGCATTAGTTCTTGTCATCGGGATTTCATGGGCCGGGGTTCTGTGGTTGGGCAGTTTTTTCCATCGTGGCCAAGACGATGACAAGGCCTCTGCAACTAAAGAAGGCTAAAACTCACGGGTAGTGCAGTTAAAGCGGAGTGCTCGAAAAGTTCGGGATCATTGACAAAAACTTGCGTAATTCTTCAGCAAAAATAAGAAAATCGCCTGACAGCTGTCAAGCGATGAAGTTCCTTAATAATAGCACACCTAGATTTTCAATGTCTGCGAAAAAGCTGTTTTGAGTTAAATTTTTAGGAAATGAGAGAATTCTCCATGGAGAAGAGATTATTTAGCGGTGAGGATTCGAAAAAAGCCGCTTATTCTATCTGTTTAAGTGATAGTGAAGGTTCTTCACGATCGCATATCTTGATTAACGAATTTTAAATGACTGGCCAGGGATACCGAGTTCCAGAGTGATCAGTTGGAAAAACTCCCGTATTGATAAGAGTCCTCGCTCTTTGCGTTATCGCTGACCGTTCGGAATCTGTTAAAAGCGTAGAAAGATTATCTAAAACAGGGTTTGTAGCAAATAATTGAAGGTCTGCAAGTAGCTCTTCTGAAATTTCGGAACCGGCCCAATCCCAAATGACTGTTCTAAGTTTAAAATCAGCATGAAAGGTTAAACCATTATCAATCGCCCAAACCTTCCCGCTGTTTCCTAACAAACAATGCCCTGCCTTTCGGTCCGTGCTATTAGCTACAAAATCGAAGAGGCATATTTTTTGTAAAGCTAGGTGATGACCCTGATCTTCAAGAATATGGAAATAATGGATGTCAAAATCGCAAGGAATGAATAACTGTAAGGAACCGATCCCCAAGGGACCATCACAGTGCACGGTTGGCGGCACAATATCCCATCCAAGGCTTTTAGCTATTTCATAGGAAGCGATTTCTCTTAGATACAGTCCGTTAGGGAAATCCCAGAGAGGACGCTCACCCTTTAATGGCTTATAGATACCTTGCAAGTTGTGCTCTTTATTTAAAACGTTGACAAGGTAAGTGGCGTTTGAACTCCAAAGCATCTTCCCAACGATCTCTATTTCACTATTTTCTAAGACGGCGACAGCGTCAGTATTAGAAATAGGATCTCGGTCTCGAAAAGGTGCTTCGTCTGTGCCCATATCAAAGTTAGTTAGAACAAGGGCACCAGCCGTCTGCGTAGTTAATTGGATCTCCGCAGATCTCACATGGTGGTCGGCCAGCCCGGATAACGTCATTCGCTTTCGCTATGAAAGCTTTGACTTGTCCCGGCGTTAAATGAAGTTGAGCCATGGCAGCTTCGTTATCATCGCTCAACTCTTCGGCAACAACGACAAATTCTGATTTATCTTTTTCAAAAGCTACGCCAATAGATGAAACGACCCAGTCAGGGGTAACCGGCTCAACCAACTCGAGAGCAAGAGGTATGTCTTCAGGGTTTATTGGTCCTACGTCTTCTATAAGTTGATCAAGGAATTCTGCTAAAGCGTGGACTTGTATTTTCTCAAGTTGCAGAGTTGCTAAATCATCAGGATTGCCAAATTGCAGAAAGAAGACGCGTTGACCTGAAGGTCCGGTAGTTCCTGTAGTGAAGTGCTGCAACGTATTGAAATGGAAGGAACGGTTCATGTTCATGAGGTCTTTGGTAGTAGGGATATGATGTCAGCTCCGGTTGAGTTCACTGCCAGAACATGTGGCGAAGACGGACCGTAAAGTATTGGCGAAACAGAGCAGGGTGAAATATTGATCCTCTGGAAAAGGTCAAGAGGCGTTCCCAGTGCTGTAGCTATAAGCGTTTTGATCGTATCGGCATGGGAAACTGCTACTACGATTTCACCTCGGTGTTCTTCTACTATGTCAGCAATGGCCTTTGCTATTCGAGATTGGATTTCAAGAAATGACTCACCAGACGGGAATCTGAACCCTGAAGGATTGTTTTGAACTTGTTTCCAATCAGGCAACTTTCTTAAATCAGATAACTTCTTTCCTGTCCACGAACCGAAATCAGCTTCAATCAGTCCACGGTGTCTACGTACTTTCACGCCGACACTATTTGCTATTGGTTTAGCGGTTTCTATTGTTCTTTCCATAGGCGAGCTATACACGGCAGCGATTCCATTCACTACAGAAAAATGGTCAGCGACCTTTTCTGCCTGTGACTTCCCTTCGGGACTCAAGTGGAGTCCTTTAGCTCGACCCGGCAGAACTTTCCCAGTAGTGGGGGTATGGCCATGACGAACGAGCACAACGAGTGTGGCCGCCTTACCTGATTTTTTGGAATTATTTTCTTTACTCACCGTTAATTACGTTATCGGCTGTAGGAGTCAATGGAATCAAGAAACGATTGATTCAAAGAAACTTTTCAAATCAGGCAACGAGTTTGAGTAACTACGGCTAGCGTCCATGCAGATGGACCTTAAAGAGATAAATGACGAGATTATTGCGTGCCGTGCTTGCCCTCGTCTGGTCAAGTGGAGAGAAAAAGTAGCGCGTGAAAAGAGGGCTTCATATAAAAGCGAAACCTACTGGGGGAAGCCAGTCCCATCGTTTGGAGATCCAAAATCACGTTTACTAATTGTGGGTTTGGCACCTGCTGCCCATGGTGCAAATAGAACTGGGAGGATGTTTACCGGAGATCGAAGCGGAGATTTTTTATTTGCAGCTCTGCATCGGGCAGGGTACGCGAATCAAGCAGAAGCGACCAGTAGGGGAGATGGCCTTATCTTAGGAGACGCTTATATAACCGCTCCAGTGCGCTGCGCCCCACCTCAGAATAAGCCAACAGCCCAAGAACAGTCTAGATGCAGCGATTTCCTCCAACGGGAATTGGATTTCCTGCCAAACGTTAAAGTAATTCTTGCGCTGGGAGGAATTGGATATGCATCTGTAGCGAAAGAACTCAATATTAAACCTAGGCCAAAGTTCGGGCACGGGCTTGAAGTTCCACTATCCGGTGGCCGAACTCTACTGTGCAGCTATCACGTGAGTCAGCAAAACACATTTACAGGAAGGTTGACAGAGAAGATGTTCGATGATGTTTTAGACCGTGCAAAGGCCTTATCAGCCAATTAGTGAAAAACTACCCAAACGATTTGCCTGCATGGTCGGAGGTTTCGTTTTAATCCGATAGCGTCTGACATCATGAAACTACGTTTTTCACTTATCGTACTTGGACTGCTTCTCCTGACTGCTTGTGGTTCATCAGGGAAACCAAAAAGCTTTTTTGAACAACCAGGTCCACTACCTGAGAAAATATACGAATTTGGAGATCAACTTCTAGTAAATGGAGAAGACCTCGACCTCGTCCCATTAGTACAAAGAAACTTTTTAGAAGGATGCATGATCGGAGGGATTCAAAGAGAACCCTCAATTTCACCTATTTCTTTAGCAAGTGCGTGTGCGTGCAGTTATGACGATTTGGTTGCTTATGTTCGTGAAGTTAGCGCCACTGAAGAAGCTGCCTTTAAACTCTTTGAAGATTTAGACAAATCTCTCCAAAAAGAGGGAGGATACGCATCGCTTGGCAGTGATTACAAGGAGATTTTTGCCTCTTGTCAGAGTTGATAAGACTTCGACTGCCTCTTGCATTGTGCGCTCTATGTGTATTACTCGGTTGCGCTTCTAACCCGGGAGATGGAAGCTTCTCGAAAGATCCCGGGCCAATAGCAGCGAATCTAATTGGAGCTCTTCAAGAAGGAGAAGATCCTAATCTTGTCCCAGAAGTTCAGAGAAACTTTCTCAAAGGCTGCGTAACCGGAGCTTCTGATTCAATTCCGGACCTTGTAGCGATCCAAGAGACAGGGCTTCTTAGCGTTTGTGGGTGCAGCTATACAAGGCTCGTAGAGCATTTCAAGAAGGGCTCAACGGCGTTACTAGATTCTTCGGCGCTGCTATCGGAAATAGAAAATGACGCCTATGAGAGATTCAAAGAACTAGATGAAGATTTCAAGAAAGGCGAAAAAGAATTCAACGAGAATCTACTTGAAATTTTCCAGACTTGTATTAGAGACTCGTCACCTACTGTTTCTTCGTAGGGAGTCCTAACCTCGGGCTTTCATTTGCCCATTCAGGCCATCGAGCCCTGCTTTTTTGAGCTAGTTTCTGCATTAGGGAAATAGCGCCGGGGTCATCATCACCGGGACGGGTTTCAATTACCCCATCAGCAATCATGGCTTCAATGATGGCTCTCCCTAAATCAGTCCTAACAATAGTGAGAGTCCAGTCGGTTAGGTCACCAATCCCACCGGTTGAAATATCTGCGTGTTCAGCTGCGAAATCAGGACAATGAGTGCACCCTTCTCGCGTCCAAGCATGGCATTCCTTCAAATTTATTTCGTGATAATCACCGTTTTTCATCCACACTTGGAAGACACCCTTTATGTTCATCTTCGATATCTCATTTTTGTGAAGACCGTATTTAACCCAGAAGAGTTCATCAAACATAGAGTCATCAAAAGATTTTGAACAAAGAAGCCCGATGTTTAATTTTATAGGTTTGCCAACTTTACCTATTTTTCGATTCCACATCACCGGCGCTATAGATGTTTGGCAACTCATTCCGACAAGGGCTAGCCGTGACAGACCTCGTTCTTTAGCTTCCGGGTAAGCCATGGTATTGGCAGAATACGTATAGCGGCTGCCAGCTCCTTGAAGTACCTCATCCCGATTGGTCGCAACCATAGGTTTTGCTTTCCAACCGGCGCTACTTTCTGCACCATCGGTGTTTTCAAGACCGGAGACTAAAGCTCCGTCAATTACGTTATTCTCCAAACACCAGATGAGAATTGATGAAACCAAGCCCCCATCTTGTCCAGTATCGTAGACGAAATCATCGGATGCTCTAGTAAGAAGAACATCTTTGTAGATTCCGGCAATTTCTCCATCTTCTCGTACTCTCCCAAACAAATGATCATCGGCTTGCGTTTCCCAATCTCGGAACCTTGGGCAAGCACGCGTGCAACTCGTGCATCCTTTCTCCCCATGAACACAATTAGAAATACCCAGTTCATCTTCAAGATGAAAGGGTTTATATTGACCGGGTTCATGTTTGTACCCGATTACGTCATGGGGGCAAGAAATAACGCAGCCTGCGCAACCAGTACAAAGCCCAGATGTGATCACCTCTTCATGTAATTCTTTCCATTGGAAAGACCAGCGAGCTTTTTTCGCTTTAGGTGATGTTTCTACATTTGCCATGATGCGAGGATACATCCTGAGCAAGTCAGAATGTTGCAGGAAAGAAAACTTTGATTTCCTTGTTATCTATCGGAATTTTGCGCCCTCGGCAGGATTCGAACCTGCGCACATGGCTCCGGAGGCCAATGCTCTATCCCCTGAGCTACGAGGGCGAATATTTTCAGGGTAGTCACATCAACACGAAGGTCAAAGCGGGGAATTATTTAACCCCCTGAGGTAATCTGTTCAGCTTTTTCTGTAAGAGTCAAATCAACGAAGGGCTCATCCAACCAACCTTCGGGTAAAGCAACTTTTTTGGGTCCGCCTTTGTGACTACGCGGAATCCGGTACGCTTCTTGAGGTAACGATAACTCAGGGTCGAAACGGCTTATAATTTCGGCGAGGTCATCTAGCGTTTCTATTTGATGAATTTCTCTCCTGATATCTTTCCCAACGGCGAAGCCCGTTAGATACCAGGAAGCATGTTTGCGGAAAGCACGCAAGCCGTTCTCTGAACCGTTCCATGAAACAACGCTTTCAGCGTGTTCATACATGACTTCCCCAACTTCTCCTAGCGAAGGGAAAGGCGAAGGGTTAACTCCTGAGAAGATCTCTCCTAGTTGTTTGAAAAGCCAAGGTCGTCCAAGGCAACCACGTCCGATAACGACACCATCGGCTTGAGAATAGTGCATCATCTGGATCGCATCTTGCGCCTCCCAAATATCTCCGTTCCCGAAAATAGGGATGGATCTTACATGTTGTTTCAGTTCTGCAATAGCGTTCCAGTTCGCCTCGCCACTGTAGAGTTGCTCAACGGTTCTACCATGAAGCGCTATCGCAGAAACCCCTTCATCCTCAGCGATTTTACCCGCATCAAGAAAGGTTAAGTGAGAGTCGTCAATGCCCATTCTAAACTTAACCGTGATGGGGATTTCCTCCGCTGCCGCATGCACAACAGAACTGATTATTCGTTTGAAAAGGGGGCGCTTGTATGGCAACGCTCCACCCCCACCGTGTCTGGTAACTTTTGGGACAGGGCAACCGAAATTCAGATCGATATGGTCAACTTGTTCTAATTCAACTAGCTCTCTTACTGCGGCTTCAAGCGACTCTGGTTCTGTTCCATAGAGTTGGATAGATCTCGGGGTTTCGCCTTCACCGAACTCAGCCAATTTCAATGTTTTTTCATTTTTTTCGACAAACGCTCTAGCTGTGATCATTTGGTTAACAAATAAACCGGGGGTAGAACCAGTCACTGAGAATTCCCCGCCGCTACTCTTCAGCCCTTCTTCCATGAATGATTTGCACAGGCTCCGAAAAGGCACGTCAGTGACTCCCGCCATTGGGGCCAGTATTACTGGCGGCCACAACTGGAGCACCCCGATTTTAGAAGGCGCAAATTCTCCCTCCATAGCACATGGATGTTCATGCTCGCTCACCCTGTTCACGTTATAGGGCAATCTTAAAGCTCGGGGAATACAAACTTTTTTTCTCCTGACAGGTAAATAAATAAGATTAATAGGGTAATAACAAGCGTTGACCTTCGCAGGAACATACGATAGGAATTCAAGGCCTGGAAGGTACTTTCATGATTAACGAAACAATCAAATCTTCTCTGCGCCAGGCAATGGGGGAATTGGGAATCTCTCCTATTCCATCCGACATAAATCTGGAACGACCAGCTAATCGCGACCACGGAGATTGGTCTTCGAATCTTGCACTGGTTATCTCAAAAGAAGCAGGTAGACAAGCCCGAGAATTAGCTGATGAGATTTCGGAACACATAAATGGAAATTTGCCTGAAGGGGTAGTGGGTGTTTCAACGGCAGGCCCTGGTTTCATCAATTTTAAAGTTTCTTTAAGTTGGTTGTACCAGATTCTTATCGAGGTTCTTGAAAAGGGTTCAACGGAATTTGGACGACTAGAGATTGGTGATGGCCTAAATGTCAATGTTGAATTCGTAAGCGCTAACCCTACGGGACCCCTGCATGCCGGGCATGCTAGAGGGGCATGCTATGGAGATGCCATAGCAAATATTCTTTCTGCTGTTGGCTATAGCGTTCATCGAGAGTTCTATATGAATGACCGCGGACTTCAGATGCAGATTTACGGACAGTCTCTTCAAGCAAGAAAGGAAGGCACGGCCGTCCCTGAAGAAGGTTATGGCGGTGAGTACATCATTGAATGGGCTTCGTTGATGCCAGAAGGGCTTACTCTGCCAGAGATTATTGATTGGGGGTGCGCCCATGCTCAGTTAGATCAACAAGAAACACTTGCAGGATTAGGTATTCATTTTGATACTTGGTTTAGCGAGAAGTCAATGATAGAGAATGGAGACATAGAGAAAGTTTTGGGAGATCTAACAGCGGGCAACGCATCATATGAGAAGGATGGGGCGACATGGCTCTCGTCAACGACTTTTGGCGATGATAAAGACCGCGTGCTCGTAAAGAGCGATGGAGAACTCACGTATTTAACTCCAGACGTCGCCTACCATCGGAATAAATATGAAAGGGCTGATTGGTTAATTAACGTCTGGGGAGCTGATCATCATGGTTATGTAGCTCGAATGAAAGCAGCTATGCACGCGCTAGGGAACGACCCAGATGATCTTTCTATTCAGATAACGCAACTGGTTAAACTTGTCCGGTCAGGTAAAGAAGTGAAGCTCTCCAAAAGGCAAGGCGACATTATTGAATTGCGCAGCATAATTGAAGAGATAGGTTCGGATGCAACCAGATTCATGTATCTCCTTCAATCAGTTGATTCAAAGCAGACATTTGATCTAGAACTAGCAGCCTCTCACGCCATGGAAAATCCCGTGTATTACGTGCAAATGGCACATGCCCGTTTATGTTCCATTGGACGGAAAGCGGAAGAAGAAGGTTTCTCTCAAGTCAATCTCTCTGTTCAAGAGTTGGAAATACTGACCCATGAAAGAGAAATAGAAATCCTGCGCCTCTTAGAACTCTTTCCAGAAGTTATTGATCTTTCAGCGAGAGAACTTGCCCCACATAAAATTGTTACATGGACAAGAGACTTCGCAAATGCTGTTCACGGCTTCTACCACGATTGCTATGTGATTGGAGAAGACGTTAGCCCGAAATTAACAAATGCAAGACTTAACCTAGTAGTAGCATCGAGGATAGGCCTTAAGGTGGGTCTTGACTTATTGGGCGTAAATGCCCCAGACAAAATGTAGGGAAAATAATGGTTGCGAAAATTTCTTCATCGCTTCTACCTGACAACACAACTATTCATGAAGATGGGATGGTTGCCTTCGCAGGTATACGAGCCGATGATTTAGCTAAGGAATATGGGACCCCACTTTTTGTTTACGATGAGGCACATATTCGACAACGATGCCGTGAAGCTGTGCAAGCTTTCCCAGATGGCGTTTCATATGCAACGAAAGCATTCCTATGCAAAGCAATGGCTCGATTGGCTTATGAAGAAGGAATGGGTCTTGACGTGGCAACAATCGGGGAAGCATTTGTAGCTATTGAGGCAGGGGTTCCCGCAGCGAAACTAACCATGCATGGAAATAATAAATCATATGAAGAATTGCAATACGCAATGGAGAATGGGATTGGAAAAATAGTTATAGATAGTTTCGATGAAATCGCAAAAATTGAACAATTGTTTTCCAACGGGGGAAGTCCGATTCAGGCTCTCATCCGCATCACACCAGGTGTTGAAGCTCACACACATGAATACATCTCAACTGGTGAAGAAGATTCAAAATTTGGTTTCACTGTTTCAACCGGTTTGGCAGAAAAAGCCATAGATAAAGCGAGCAACTTGAAAGCTATTGAACTCATCGGAATACACGCTCATATCGGGTCGCAAGTCTTTACCCAAGAGTCATTTAGAAAATCAACAGAAACTCTCGCAGATCTTTCCAATAGTTTCTCACTACCCGAACTTTCTGTTGGAGGTGGTTTAGGGGTTCCATATTTAAATAATGAAACTTCCATATCTATTTCGGAATGGGGAGCGATCGTGGGGAAGGTGTGTGAAGACCGGGGTGTCACCGCTCGGGTAACCGCTGAACCAGGTAGGAGCATCGTTGGTAGCGCAGCGGTGACTTTGTATACCGTAGGAACGATAAAGAAACTTGATGGGATCCGAACATACGTTGCAGTTGATGGAGGCATGCACGATAATCCAAGACCTGCCTTGTATGGCAGTGGGTATGAAACGTTTTTGGCCAGATCCGCTGCCTCTGCAAGGCAAATGCCAGTAACCCTTGTTGGGAAACATTGCGAATCAGGTGACGTTTTGGTCCGTGACGGCGCAGTCCCCGAAGACATCACAGTCGGGGATCTATTGGCCACCCCAGTCACAGGAGCTTATGGTCAATCAATGGGTTCTAATTACAATAAGGTTCTCCGCCCTGCAGTAGTTTTCGTGAATTCAGGCCAAGCTGAACTGGTTGTTCGAAGAGAAGAATTAACAGACCTTTTAAATACTGACATGGGCTAGTTAGGAATCGTTTAGTTTCTGCAATAGCGATGCCTTCTCCTCAAATCCGATTAATTTCGTCCACCTAGCACTCTGGCTCATGTAGTTTAGAAGAATGGGAAAAACTCCAATTCGGTTAGGCATTCTCGGCTGCGGTGTTGTCGGCGACGCTCTCGTTGCTTTGATATCGGACCAGCAAGAAGTTATTGCCTCAAGGACAGGTATAGAAATAATCATAGAAGCTATAGCAGTTAACGATTTAGAAAAAAATCGTGGAGAATGGATTGATCGGTCAATATTGACAGATAAGCCCGAAGATATTGTTTCCTCTTCAAAGGTAGATGTCGTTGTTGAACTGATCGGTGGGACCAGCCCTTCAAAGAAACTGGTTGAAACCGCAATCAAAAATGGTAAACCAGTAGTCACAGCAAATAAAGAGCTCTTATCCAAAGAAGGACCTAGCTTATTTAATCTTGCTGACACTAACGGAGTCGATCTTCTTTTTGAAGCAGCGGTAGCGGGAGGGGTTCCTTTGATGCGTGTTCTACGCGAATCATTGATAGGCGAACCTCTTGATCGGGTGATCGGAATAGTAAATGGAACTACAAACTTTATTCTTTCCCAAATGGCAGAGACAGGTGCCACGTATGAAGATGCTCTTATGGAAGCACAAAGGCTTGGATTTGCTGAGAGCGATCCTACCGCTGATGTCAGTGGGCAAGACGCTGCTTCTAAAGCAGCAATAATTGCGATGGTGGCCTTTGGAGCGCAAATCTCTCTTAACGATGTGCCTTACCAAGGAATTTCTGAAATTAACAGCGCAGATATAGCGTTTGCGAAGAAATCTAACCGAACAGTGAAGCTTCTGGCAGTGGCTGAACAGTCAAATGGGTCGATAGAAGTTAATGTTTACCCCGCCATGCTCCCCAATGAACACCCTTTGTCATCGGTGAGGGACAGCTACAACGCAGTTTTTGTTGAAGGTCAAGCAATTGACAGTCTTATGCTTTACGGCCGAGGTGCAGGTGGTAAACCCACTGCTTCAGCTGTTCTTGGAGATGTCATTGGCGCATCCAATAATTTAGTAGGTGGAACATGCCGGGGAGTAGGGGAACTACGCCCAATTGAGCTAAAGGAAATGGATGAACAGCAGAGCGCTTATTACATCAGTGTGCAAGTCATTGATGAACCCGGGGTTCTAGCTAATGTCGCTTCTGTCTTTGGTGAAAATAACATATCGATCCGTTCAATGGAACAGGAAGGCATGGGTGGGGAAGCCCGTCTTGTCTTCATAACTCATGCAGCCAATGAACGAAATTTACGACAAACGTTAAGCCAACTAGGTCAACTCTCATGCGTAGAGAAAGTAGGAACGACCATTCGAGTCATAGAGACTTAAGATGCGATACCTAAGCACGAGAGGTCAAGCCCCTCCCGTTACATTCAGTGAAGTCCTTTTAAAGGGTTTAGCCCCTGACGGAGGGTTATACCTGCCAACCCACTGGCCAAAATACGAAATCGCCGACCTTAAAAAAAGCCTGGGAGCACAGCCAACATATACGGCTTTAGCCGGAGAAATTATCTGGCCATTTGTAGAAGATGCATTGAACAGAGACGAACTAAATGATTTATTAGAAAAAACGTACGCTTCTTTTGCCTCGGAAAGCATTATCCCAACAAAAAGAATCACTGAAAATCTTTGGTTGGCTGAACTCTTCCACGGTCCGACTCTGGCTTTCAAAGATGTAGCGCTACAACTAGTGGGGCATTTATTTGACCACCAACTAAGAAAAAGTTCCGAAAGAATAACTATTGTCGGGGCGACGTCAGGAGATACCGGTTCAGCAGCTATAGAAGCTTGTAGGGACAGGGAAGCTATGGATATCGTGATTCTCCACCCTCATGGGAAAACCAGTGAAGTTCAACGTAGACAAATGACTACCGTGGACTCATTAAACGTTCATAATGTCGCCATTGAGGGGAACTTTGACGATTGCCAAAATCTAGTAAAAGCCATGTTCAGAGACGATGAATTCAGCCAAGCTATCAACATGTCAGCTGTTAATTCAATCAATTGGGCGAGAGTAATGGCCCAGATCGTCTACTACTGGTGGACTTCAATTGAAGTTACCGGTGCCTCAAAAGTAAAATTTTGTGTACCTAGCGGAAATTTCGGAAATATTTTTGCAGGCTATGGTGCGCATCTGACTGGCTTACCTGTTGAAAAATTTATTGTCGCTTCCAACAGTAATGACGTCCTTGACCGGTTTTTTAAAACTGGTGAGATGGAAGCACGAACTGTCGCCCCGACACTTTCCCCCTCAATGGATATTCAAATTTCAAGCAATTTCGAACGCCTCCTTTTCGAGATACTTGACAGAGACGGTCAGAGAGTTCAAACGTTGCTAGAACAATTCCACAACGAAGGTTCTTTAGCGGTAGATGCGTCAACGCTTCAAGAACTTAATATCAAATGGGCTAGTTCACGAGTGAACGATGATGAAACCCTAGAAATGATTGCTGCTATTTACAAAGAAACCGGGGAACTGGTCGACCCGCACACAGCTGTTGGAATAGCGGCAGCTAAACACAACAATGAAGACCCGGATATCCCTATTATCTGCCTAGCTACAGCGCATCCAAGTAAATTCCCGGAAGCAGTTCACACAGCTACAGGAATAAAACCCGAACTTCCACCTCATTTAGACGACCTGTACGAGAGAAAAGAAGATTATTCGGTCCTGCCAAACAGCCTGGAAGACGTGAAAGAATTCATTTTGAACAGAACAGGGAATTGACTGTTTAATAGTTTTCTTCTCCTCTGTTGTGGTCTTAACGATTTCTCCGGTAAAGTTTCATAGTCAGACAAAGCCTTCTTAGGCAAGGAAACTGAGCAACATCTCTTTCGTGAGTTACTCGGACCAAGTCCCTGACAAAGAAGTCAAATTAAAGCGAATAGCGCTTTATAACAAAATTCCCAGATTGAAAACCAGAATGACAACAGAAACTCCAGACAGAAAAGACCTTGAGTCCAAAGATAAGGATTCTCTTATAGCTATAGCTAAAGCGATGGGTGGAAAACCAACAACCCGTGCAACCAAATCCGACCTAGTTGATTCGATCATTGAACTCGCTAGCGGAGATATGTCCGAAGATGCTTCTGAAGAAAACAACGATTCCTCAAGTGCTGAAGGAAACACTGACAGCCAAAACACCAGCACTGCTTACTCAGCAGACCCCATGGCCGACGCACGTGCTGAAGCCAGCAAAGAAACGAATGATACTAACGGTGGCGGTAACGGAGACAACAACGGGAAGAAACGCCGACGAAGAGGTAAAAGTAAAGAAGCGATGGAGGAATGGGCAGGAGAACCAGTTTCAGTAGAGGGACACCTTGACCTTAGAGACGACGGTTACGGCTTCCTTAGGGTAAATGGCTTCCTCCCTAGCCGAGACGATGTTTATGTCCCAGTTAAGTTTGTTCGACAGTACGGTCTTCGTAAAGGAGACCATCTCGTTGGGGCTTATCGGCCAGCGAATCGTTCAGAAAAGAACCCAGCGCTGCTACAACTTGATGCCATTAACGGAACCGACTCCAATGATGCAGTTCAAAGACCTGATTTCGCTGACCTAACTCCGATTTACCCTGATACAAAATTGCGGTTAGAGAGAGCGGAAGATTCTGAGAATACAACGTCGAGAGCAATAGATCTAGTTGCCCCAGTTGGTAAAGGCCAACGCGTTCTCATCGTTTCAAACCCGCGATCAGGGCGAGAAGAAGTCATCAAAGAAATCTCACAATCGATTGAAAGTAACTACTCTGAAGTCAAATTACTTGTTCTGCTTATCGACACCCCGCCAGAACATGTAACAGAAATGAGGCGCTGGCTAACCCGATCCGATGTTATAGCTTCAACCTTTGACCAGTCTCCCGAAGAACATGTCGCAATCGCTGAACTCACTATTGAAAGAGCGAAGCGTATGGTCGAGATGGGAGAAGATGTCGCAGTGATTATTGATGGAATGACTTCTCTAGCAAGAGCGTATAACTTGATTTCCTCTAATTCAGGGAGGCAAGCCTCAAGTGACGTTGACGCATCAGCACTGTATCTACCTAAACGCTCCTTTGGAGCTGGCCGCAAAGTAGAAGAAGGTGGCTCTTTAACAGTCTTTGCAAGCGTGCTCAGTGGAACATCATCGAAACTCGATGAAATGCTTCTTCAGGAACTCCAAGGTGGAAGCACCTCAGAAATTTACCTTTCTCAAGAAACAGCAGAAGCGCATATCGTCCCCGCCTTAGACGTAGCTAAATCCGGAACACAAAACGAGGAAGGGTTGAGCTCGCCTGAAGAGCACAAACAGGTACAGAAATTGCGCTCTGAGATCAGGGAAGCAGCGTCGAAAGGAACAGTTACAAGCGGAATGGAGTTGCTCCTAGAGAAAATCGTCGCCACTGAAGATAACGAAAGTCTCCTCGAAACCTACTCATAGCTAGCAACTCAATCCCTCATCAGGGTGTGCGAACAGAAATCTAAAGATACGATCAATAAGACGAAATCCGTGGAGAGAACAATGAAACCAGACATTCACCCTGAATACCGGGCAGTAGTTTTTCAAGATACATCATCAGGGGAATCTTGGATCACTAGGTCAACAATTGAAACTGACGAAACGATTAAATGGGATGACGGGCAAGAATACCCCTTAGCTAAAGTTCCAATCTCGTCAACAAGTCACCCCTTCTTTACTGGAACGATGACGATCGTAGATACCGCTGGGCGTGTTGAGCGTTTCGAAAAACGGTACGGGAAAAGAAAACGTTCAACTGATTCTGGCGAATAGTTCATAAGAGAATCTTGCGACAAGCATGATTGACGTTGACCGGCGCGCAGGGCTGAATCAAGCCAAAATGGACTCGCTGTTAAGAGAAACGTTCCCTGATAGCCAATTTGAACCTATCCAAACCAAAATAGGGGCGATGCGGTCAAATGGGACGCAAAAATTCTTGTACGCCCCAAATGAAAATGTTTCACCATTAGCGATTTCTCTTGCTCTCGCAACTGACGAAACGGACATCAACCTTGTCGTTGACGCATCAAACCACTTATTACTTGAACAAACCATGGGTTTAGCGACCAAACACAGGTTATGGGTGGTTGAGGGAAACAAACTGGTCCCTCATCCAGAGTTGAAACTCGAAGAACGCCATGCACCCCAACCTCTAAACCCAACTATTGCTTCTTTATTAGAAACAAACGGATGCGAGATAGTTCAAGAAAATGGGATGACCAAAGGAGAGATAAAGGGATTAGAGGTGGCTCGAGTAGTAGAGGGCTCAGAAGGTGAATCGGCTTTACAGGTCGGGGTTGGAATATATGACCAGGAAGCCCACAAACTAGTAGATGGCAATGAATCCACAGAAGAGAAACTTTCCCGAGTGGTTTCAGAGGTGCTTCACTATAGAAATAAACAAGCACGACCGCATCCGCTTAACCGCGTATCTAGACCTAAATGGTTAATTTCTGAACTCGTTAACTCTCCGGAGAATTCAGGATTGGAAGAAGTACGCCGGCTGCCTGTGGCCACCGAGTCTAAAGCGATTACAGAAACCACCCCAGCGGCAGCGTTAGCCAGAGTTGAGAACACAAAGGTTCTAATAGTTGCTTCAGTTGGGGTTGACCTGAACGCTATCCCCATCGCATCTGGATTGTCAGTATCAACACAAGCTGATGAAATCTGGATGATTCAGTCAGAGAGAGATAAGTATCCAGTGCTTGAAAGGCAAGCAAAGCACCTTAAGGTCCCTCATCGTTTCTTAAAGACCGAAGAACCTTGGCCCAGCTAGTCTGGTAGATGGTTTCTTAGAATTAATCAATTCAGCAACACAGATTTAAAGCGAAAGTAAAGGTATTCTCACTTCATGGCAGATCTACATGAAGAACTAGAACAAGAATTCTTGGATCTTCAAGATCGACTGGGCGATCAAGACCTATTAGCTGACCAAAAAGAGTACGCAAAGGCAGCAAAACGGTACAGCGAACTTGAAAACATTGTTAATTGCATACGTGGGATCAGGTCTGCATCAGATGATTTATTGGTAGCTAAAGAAATGCTTTCAGAAGCTGACGGTCAAGAACGAGAAATACTCAGGGAAGAAATAAACCAGAACCAAGAAACCATAGAAACCATAGAAGAAGAACTACGACATCTTCTAATCCCCAAAGACCCCAATGAAGACAAGAACGTCATAATTGAAATTCGAGGCGCTGAAGGAGGGGAAGAAGCTAATCTCTTTGCAAGAGACTTGTTTGAAATGTATTCAAGCTTTGGAGGCAAAAAAGGTTGGAAGCTTGAAGTCCTCAATAGTCAGCACTCTGACATGGGCGGATTTACGACAATAACGTTCATCCTGAAAGGTCAAGACGTCTGGGGTCAGATGAAATATGAAGGGGGACCTCACCGCGTCCAACGAGTTCCTGTCACAGAAACTCAAGGTCGGGTACATACATCTTCGGCCACTGTTTCAGTGCTGCCAGAAGCAGATGAGATAGATGTAAGCATTCAAGAATCAGACTTGCAAGTCGATGTTTTCAGAGCGTCGGGTCCCGGAGGGCAATCCGTTAACACAACTGACTCAGCAGTCCGCATCACGCATAAACCGACAGGGATTATCGTTTCGATGCAAGACGAGAAAAGCCAACTACAGAATAAGGCTCGAGCCATGGTTGTTTTACGATCGCGGCTACTCCAAGCAGAACAAGAACGAGTTCAGGCGGAACAATCAGCTACAAGAAAAGACCAAATGGGTGGCGGTGGACGGTCAGAAAAAATACGGACTTACAATTTCAAGGAAAATCGGGTCACGGACCACAGGATAGGGCTCACACTCTACAAACTGGACCGAATTCTCGCCGGAGAAATGAACCATGTTGTTGATGCGCTCTCGGAAGATGAAAGAACAACCCAATTAACCAAAATAGAAACAGAAGAATGACCTCACAAGACCCTCGAGAGATAGCTCAAGAAGAGGTCTCGTGGTATCAGCTCTATAACAAAGCCAAAGAACAACTCGCATCCACGGATACAGAAACTTCAGCTACGGAAGCAAAATGGATTGTTGAGAAAGCATCCGGATATGAAGGAGCCCAATTCGCTTCAGCAATGAACATGGCAGCTCCCACTCTAGGAATTAAACATTTCGAGATAATGCTTAAAAAACGCTTGGACGGAGAACCACTGCAATACGCTCTGGGCTCATGGGGATTCAGGAACCTAGACTTGTTTATTGATGACCGGGTCCTCATACCACGGCCAGAAACCGAGATATTAGTTGATGTGGCTCACAAGCTTCTCACAAATGGAACTAACCAAACTCCACACCTAGTAGGGGACTTCGGTACAGGATCAGGGGCGATCGGTTTATCCATAGCGCAAGAACGCGAAGATGTTGAAGTGATTCTCGTAGATAGCTCAGAAGAGGCGTTAAAAGTAGCAGCAGCTAATCTAACCGGATTGGGGAACCATGCTAGAAAAGTTCAAATCATGCGTAGCTCATGGTTCGAAACTATCCCCGAGGAACTCAAAGAATCATTCTCATTAGTCGTATCAAACCCTCCATACATCTCAACTAAAGAGTCTCTGCCGGCAGAAGTAGCTAACTGGGAACCGCACATGGCGTTATATGCAGGAGAAAAAGGCACTGAAGACATTGAAACAATATTGGATGAAGCCCGCATTTGGTTACAACCCAAAGGAGCGCTAGCTATAGAAATGGCTCCAAACCAGATTGAACCCATGTCACAAAAAGCTAAAGAAATAGGTTACGAAAATATTGAAATTCATAAAGACTTAACCCAGAAATCGCGTGTAATGAGCTGCTTATGGAAATCATAGATCTTTCCAAAAGCAGGGCACATGCCCTAAAAAATTCAGCAGACACCCTACTAGCTGGAGGAGTAGTGATTTTCCCAACCGATACCGTCTACGGGATTGGAGCGCTACCCAAATTCCCTTCAGCGATAAATAAAATCTTCGAACTGAAAAAACGGCCTACGACAATGCCCTTGCCTTTACTGCTAAGCGATGAAAACCAAATCAACGAAATCAGTTCTCACGACAGCCCGACAATGATCAAACTGGTTGATGCTTTTTGGCCTGGGCCTTTAACATTAATCCTCCCAGATGTACTCTCGGACTTCTGCCACTCCGCCGATGAGGAAGAAACCATCGCCGTACGTTGCCCGAACCATGATTTCATAAGAGAACTGATATCCCGAACTGGACCTCTTGCAACAACCAGCGCAAATCTCCATGGGAAACCAACCCCAGTGGCTCTACAAGAGATCGCTGAGCTTTTCCAAGAGGTCGAAGTCGGAATTGATGGCGGAGAATGCGACCACGGAGCCGCTTCAACAATCGTTGACTTATCCAAAGCCAACCCAGAAGTAATCCGTGAAGGTCCTATAAGCGAAACACAGATCCTTCAGCTACTTAACGGGTTAGAACAAACATAACTTTCCACTAGCTCTTTTCTCAGAATTTCTCCACATGGACAAGATAACCGCACTACCGTCTAACACATGAACACATATAAAGCCGAAGAGAAAATAGCGGCAGGATGCGATCACGCAGGATTGGCCCTCAAGCAAGAATTGGTCAACTATTTGAAGGAATTAGGGCACGAAGTCATAGACCTTGGAACGAAAACACCCGACCGGGTTGATTACCCAGATTACGGGGCAGTGGTTGGACGAGCAGTCGCTGGAGGCGACGCGGACCTCGGGTTGCTAGTTTGTGGAAGTGGAATAGGGATAGGGATAGCAGCTAATAAAATACCGGGTGTTCGAGCAGCTACAATCCACGACGTCACCTCAGCTCACTTAGCAAGAGAACACAACAACGCGAATATTATTTGCTTAGGAGAAAGACTAATCGGACCAGAAATAGCCAAAGAAGCGCTTTTCGCTTTTATCAGTGCGGAATTCGAAGGCGGACGTCATGCCGACCGTGTTCAGAAAATCGACGACCTTTTGTAATCTCAAAATAAGGTTTTTACGGTAAACCAACCTCAGGGTACAACGGGTTCCGACCAAGAAGCTCAGCGCATAGAGTCCGGTTCTCACTCTGAACCGAACCAGAAAGATCATACTTAGCTTTAGACATCTCTCCAGAGCTAGTAGTCAACGGTTCCGTCGCTTTCAAAGTTGAACATATAATTTCTGCGATATGGTCCATGTCGTCACAATTCATTCCCACGCTGGTCAAAGCAGGAGTTCCCAAACGAATGCCTGACGTGTACCAGGCGCCATTTGGGTCAAAAGGTACGGAATTCCTATTTACGATTACCCCTGACTCTTCCAGAGCGCTCTCTGCTTGGCGTCCTGTCAAACCGAAACTACGGACATCGACAAGGACAAGATGATTGTCAGTGCCATCTGTTACTAGACGACCTCCGCGTTTCTTTATGCCTTCAGCCAAGGCATTAGCGTTATCGACGACTTGTTGAGCATACGACCGAAATGATTCCGTTTTCGCCTCAGCAAAAGCCACAGCTTTCGCTGCCATGACATTGGCGAGTGGGCCACCAAGCACCATCGGGCAACCTTTATCTATATGTTCAGTTAGATCTTCTTCGTTAGAAAGCACAATTCCACCACGGGGCCCACGAAGGGATTTATGAGTCGTGGAAGTAACAATATGAGCGTGAGGTATCGGATCGAAATCTCCGGTGAAGACCTTCCCGGCTACAAGACCAGCGAAATGCGCCATATCCACCATTAGGACAGCGTCAACGTCATCAGCTATTTCGCGCATCTTCGCAAAATCTATTTTTCTTGGATGAGCGGAGTATCCAGCGACAATTATTAACGGTCGGAAATCTTGAGCAAGGCTTCGGATAGCGTCATAATCCACCCTTTCAGTTTCAGGGTCAACACCGTACGATCGTTGATCAAAAAGTTTTCCAGAGATATTAGGGCGAAACCCGTGAGTAAGGTGACCTCCTGCATCAAGAGACATGCCGATCATTCGCTGATCCCCGAAAGCTTTTCGAAGAACCGCCCAATCATTTTCGGTGAGGTCATTAACGTGTTTCGATCCATGCGCCTCAAGAAAAGGGACTTCAACTCGGTATGCGAGAAGAGACCAGAAAGCAACCAAGTTAGCGTCTATGCCAGAATGTGGCTGCACATATGCATAGCGAGCGTCGAAAAGGTCTTTAGCGTGTTCGCTAGCTAATGTTTCAACTTTATCTACAAATTCACAACCAGCGTAGAACCGGTGGCCAGGGGTTCCTTCAGCGTATTTGTCGCTGAACCAGTTACCCATAGCTAAAAGGACAGCAGGTGAAGCGTAATTCTCTGAAGCAATGAGCTTTAACTGGTTACGTTGATTTCCTAATTCTCCACGAATGTACTCCGCTACTAACGGTTCGCTCTTCTCAATAATGTTCAGCCCGTACGAAAATGCTTTGGACTCATCGGTCAAGACCTCTTCATTAGAATTTTCGTTCATAGCTCTCCTTGCATAACTAATGATCGTAGTAGCTATGGCGGATCCTACTAGATCCATTTAGAACTTTGATAGACCAACAGTTGACTGGCGACATTATTGGAGAGTCCTTACTAATTTTGAAACTTTCATGACGGCAATTTCTAGCAACGATGGTAGATTGCCGTAAGCGATTCCATAAAGAATCACATCGCCTAGTTGCAAAGGAGCTATAAAGTTTTGGCAAAGCCAGTTAGAGCTCTTGAGGCAGCGGAAGACGGTGTAGTGGCAGCATTTGAACTCGTGCTCACACCAGCCCTATTTGGGTTTTTTGGATATCTCGTTGATCGTTGGTTGGGAACCGGTCCGGTGTTTCTTGCTCTTCTGGCCGGAGTGGTCGCTGTTTATGAAGTGTGGAAACTCTGGTATACCTACACTCAGAAAATGAAAGCATATGAGGAAGCGTTACCGGACGCGAAAGGGATTGATGAGTAGCGAAAGAAGTGCATTTGAAGGAGCGCCAGAACGCGAAGTAGCATCTGACCTTTTTAGAAGGGGAGTTATGATCTCACCAATCTTGCTCCTGCTTTGCCTTATTTTCTGGGGTGTCAACGGGCTAGCTTGTGGAGCTATTGCCCTAGGCATAGTCCTAGCAAATTTCCTCGCAGGTGCTTGGGTTATTGAATGGGCGGTAAGAATATCTCCTCAACTGCTTCTAGGCGCTGTGCTTGGAGGTTTCGTCATAAGGATGGGGGTAATAACCGGAGTGGTTCTGCCCATCCGTAACAGTACTTGGTTCAATATCGCCCCCTTCGCAGCTGTATTAATTTTCCTACATTTAGGTCTTTTGATTTGGGAAATGCGATACGTATCTGCCACTCTTAGTTATCCGGGTCTAAAGCCTCGTATAAAGAGACAAAAGAAGAAAAAAAGTATAGGTTAGGAGTCGTGTCAAAATTGAATTTACTTGCACTTGATTTTCCTCCCGTAAGCCATTTGTTTGAGTGGCCAGATTTTGCGTTTCACGGAACTCCGTTAGCGATGAACAAAACTGTTTTGATCTATCTCTTTGCGTTTGCTTTAACACTTGGCTTGTTCTTGCTTTCAGGGTCAAAGAAGGGTCTTGTCCCTAGAGGAATCTCTCATGTCGCTGAAGGAGGCATCAACTTTGTTGAGGACAGCATTGTCATGCAGACAATGGGTGCTGAAGGTAAGAAGTACGTTCCGTTCCTCACTACCATGTTTTTCTTCATTTTCTTCTCAAATATTTTCGAAGTAATCCCGTTCATTCAATTCCCAGCTAATGCACGTATGGCTGTGCCAATAGCTATGGCGTTGATGGTTTGGGTTATTTACAATTTTCTCGGGGTTAAGAATCAAGGGTTCTTCGGTTACATCAAGAACAGTCTTTTCCCACCAGGAGTGCCAAAGGCGCTCTATATAATCGTCACACCTATCGAGTTCTTCTCGGTATTTATAATTAGACCACTTTCGTTAGCGATTCGGTTATGGGCCAACATGGTTGCTGGCCACCTCCTTCTCGTAACGTTCGCTGTCCTCTCAGCTACGCTTTGGGACAGCACATACGTCGGGGCTGTAGCTCCGGCAGCAATGCTAACCCTGATGACAGGTTTTGAGATACTGGTTTCGTTTCTCCAAGCCTTCATCTTTACAATCCTCACCGCCGTTTATATGGGCGGTGCCATACACCCAGAACACTAGGAGTAACAGTGCTCAGCTTAATTGCATCAACAATAAATATCCTCGCCGCAGCAGTCACAGAAGGTGAAGGTCTAAAAGCCATAGGCGCAGGTCTTGGCTACGGACTTGCAGCTATCGGACCAGGCGTAGGTATCGGTATCGTCGTCGGAGCAGCAATCGACGCAATGACCAGACAACCAGAGTCAGCGGGAACGGCCAGAACAACAATGTTCTTAGGCATAGCGTTCACCGAGGCTCTAGCGCTCATCGGTTTCGTTGTGTTTATCTTGTTGCTTCCATAAACGACTCAAAGACCCAAAGGGAAAAATCATGAAGAAACGATTTGTTATCGCTTTCATATCCGGAAGTTTGCTTCTCACGTTAGGAATGACGGGCACTGCATCAGCAAGTGGTGAGAGCGTCGGAAGCTGTGCGATAGAAGAAATTGAAGCCTTTGAAGAGGAGACCGGCCTGAGCCTGCATGATTTACATGGCGGCGGTAATGAGGAAGCTCTCCAAACTCTTAGCGACAGCGTCGAAGGATGCATCGAGGCACCTAGTCCCATCATCCCAGAAGTCAATGAGATCATCTGGGGCGGCGGCGCCTTTCTTGTGCTTCTAGCACTAATGCTGTGGAAAGGATTCCCAGCAGTGCAAAAAATCATGAATGAACGTTCAGAGAAGATAGCTTCTGATCTTGATGAAGCAGATAAGGCAAAAGCAGATGCTCAGGCTGTGAAAAGCCAGTACGAGGCAGAACTTGCTGACGCGAAGTCAGCGGCAGCAGCGGTACTTGAAGAAGCCCGCCAGCAGGCCGAAGTTCTAAGATCTGATCTACAGGCACGCGCTGAAACCGAAATTGCTGAAATGAAATCTCAAGCCGCTTCAGATATAGAAGCAGCCCATGACAGGGCAATGGGAGACCTCCAAAGCGAGGTAGCTGACATAGTAGTTGGCGCCGCTGAAAGAGTCGTTGAGGCAAACCTAGATGCGGAAGCTCAAGCACGCCTTATCGATAATTACATTGATCAAGTCGGCTCAAACTAATAGGCGAGTGAGGGACTGATGGCAGACGATAAAATCAACAGTTACGCACAGGCAATTCTGTCAGTAGCCGCTGGTGAAGGAACTGGGACCAAGGTTGAAGACGAACTATATAGGTTCGCTCAAGTTCTTGAAGGTTCAGATGAACTGAAAACAACTCTCAGCGATTCAAGCGTCCCCACTGCCAGAAGGCAACAGATCGTAGAAGACCTTCTTGATGGTCAAGTAACCCAAACTACTGTGGCGCTTGTTTCGATGCTTGTAGCTGCAGGAAGAGGATCTGATATCAAAAGTATCGCCGATCGTGTAGTTGCTCTCGGGGCTGAAACCCGCGAAAAGGCAGTTGCTGAAGTCTTCTCAGTCGTTGAATTGACCGACGATCAGCAATCAAGACTAGCAACTGCTCTTAAATCAGCAACAGGGAAAGATGTAGAAATGAAAGTCATCATAGATGAATCAGTGATGGGCGGTCTGCTAGTGCAGATCGAGGATGAAGTAATCGATGGAACAGTCCGTACGAGACTCAAGCAACTTCGAGAGGCGTTTTAGATATGGCAGAACTCACTATAAACACTAAAGACATCGCGTCAGCGATAAGAAAAAACCTAGATGGGTTTGAACCATCTGTAGCGTCAGGGCAAGTAGGGCGCGTGGTAGAAGTAGGTGACGGTATCGCCCGAGTATCAGGGTTGCCGAACGCAGCAGTAAACGAAATGCTCCAATTTGAAGGAGGTATTGTAGGTCTTGCCCTGAACCTAGATGAAGACACCATCGGAACGGTTGTGCTAGGAGAGACAACCGGAATCGAAGAAGGGCAACCAGTCCGCTCAACTGGAGAGATCCTGTCAATGCCAGTGGGTGACGCAATGCTTGGACGCGTTGTTAACGCACTGGGTGAACCTATTGATGGGAAAGGCGCCATTTCTGGGTCGCAATCACGAAGGATGGAAGTTCAAGCACCTGGGATCATTGGACGTAAACCAGTCCATGAACCCATGCAAACAGGTATCAAAGCAATCGATTCCCTCATCCCAATTGGAAGAGGGCAACGAGAGTTAATCATTGGTGACCGTAAAACAGGGAAAACAACCATCGCCATTGACACGATCATTAACCAAAAAGGCTTAGGCGTTAAATGCATATACGTCGCTATTGGGCAGAAAGCATCAACTGTGGCCCAAACCGTTGCGACCTTAGAAGAATTCGGGGCCCTTGATTACACGGTTGTCGTAGTAGCCCCAGCTTCAGACCCTGCACCATTCAAATACTTGGCTCCGTACGCGGGATGCGCTATCGGCCAGCATTGGATGGATAACGCGGAACACGCCCTTGTCGTCTACGATGACCTTTCTAAACAAGCTGAGGCCTATCGGCAAATGGCGTTGCTGCTTCGACGTCCTCCAGGGCGTGAAGCCTACCCTGGAGATGTTTTCTATCTTCATAGCCGGTTATTGGAAAGAGCTGCGAAGCTAAGTGATGAGCTTGGAGCTGGAAGCCTCACCGCTCTACCCGTGATAGAAACCAAAGCTGGAGACGTATCCGCATACATCCCCACAAACGTGATCTCGATCACTGACGGTCAAATATTCTTGCAGGATGATTTGTTCAAATCTGGTGTTCGCCCGGCCGTGGATGTAGGCATCTCAGTTTCACGTGTAGGGTCAGCAGCACAAATTAAAGCAATGAAAACTGCTGTTGGAACACTTAAATCAGATCTACAACAGTTCCGAGAGCTAGAATCTTTCGCTGCCTTCGGGTCCGACTTAGATGCTGTTTCCCAAAACCAACTTGATCGAGGTTACCGGCTAACAGAACTCCTCAAACAAGGAATTAACTCACCAATGAAAGTCGAAGAACAAGTTGTTTCGCTTTTCGCTGGGACACAAGGTTACCTTGACAATGTCTCAGTAGACGATGTTGGACGTTTCGAAGAAGGACTCCTTGACCTTGTCCGATCACAACACTCCGGTCTTCTCGCTGACATCGTTTCATCAGGGACCGTTGATGAGGAAACCCTTAATTCAATAATTAGCTCATATTCTGAGAACTTTGAAAGCTCAGACGAGAATGAAGATGTTTCACCAGAAGCTCAGGAACAACCTGATGCCGAAACTGCAATGGTGGACTCAGATATAACTCTTCCCGAGACCGATATCGCTCGCGGTGAGGAAAACGAGGGCTAGTTAAATGCCAGGCGGCCAGGAACGTACTCTCCGTCGGCGGATCAATTCGGTCCAGTCTACGAAACAAATCACTCGCGCTATGGAACTTATAGCGGCAACTCGAGTTGTGAAAGCTATGACCCGGGCGAACGCAGCACGGCCATATGCTGCGAAAATGACTGGAGTCATTGAAGATCTGGCTTCAGGTGGCGTTGGGGTAGATGACCCTCTTCTACGCTCAGAGGAAACAATAAAATCTATTGGATTCGTGGTAATAACTTCCGATAGAGGTTTAGCCGGTGCTTACAACTCAGCTGTAATTAAAGCAGCAGAAAAAGAAGTAATGGCAGCGCAAACCGAAGGGAAACAATACAAACTAGTTCTCGTTGGGAAAAAAGCCGCTGATTACTTTAAATTCCGAAATTACAAAATAGAAGCATCGTTTTCTGGAATGACCGACACTCCTTCATATGAAGATGCCAGAACAGTAGCAACTTCAGTTAGGGATCTTTTCATAGCAGAAGAAGTCGACCAGGTAATTCTGGCTTACCAAGAGTTCATATCAATGGGGACGCAAAGAGTCGCCGTAAGGAAGTTCCTTCCGCTTGAATCAATGGAAATCGTGGCATCAGAAGGCAGCGGTGATGCTGAATCACGAGCACTATTTGAGTTCGAACCATCTCCAGAAGGCGTCCTTTCAGCGCTTCTCCCACGCTACGTAGAATCCCGGCTTTACTCAGCGCTGCTAGACGCTTCAGCATCTGAACACGCAAACCGTCAAAGAGCTATGAAAGCCGCTACTGACAACGCTGAAGAATTAATAACGAAACTAAGTCGGGCCTTGAATAGGGCACGCCAAGACGCGATCACGACAGAAATAATGGAAATCGTCGGAGGAGCTGAAGCTCTTGGCGATGGAAGCAACGAAAAAAGCAGTATCCAAGAACACGAAGAAACACAAATAGCGGTATAAGTCTTATTGCCTTTGCCTAGGAGCAGAAATGACAGTTACAGAACCAAATACAACAACTAAAGACGGGAAAGTGGTTTCGATAGCAGGACCCGTTATCGATGTGGAATTCCCACAAGATCACCTTCCTGAGATCAACACGGCCTTGTCCTTTGATCTGGTAGTTGACGGAGAGACCATTACGGTTTACGCCGAAGTAGCTCAACAGATCGGCAATAGCCGAGTTCGGGCGATTTCTTTAAAACCAACGGATGGGTTAACAAGAGGAACCGCTGTCCGTAACACCGGAGCAGGGATCCAAGTACCGGTCGGAGATGTGACATTAGGTCACGTATGGAACGTAATAGGAGAACCCTTGGATGTGGACGCTTCCACCCTCGATATTGATGAAAGATGGGAGATTCACCGCCCACCGCCATCTTTTGACAGCCTTGAACCATCATCGAAAATGTTTGAAACGGGGATAAAGGTCATTGACCTCCTAACCCCGTATAAAGAAGGCGGAAAGATCGGCTTATTCGGTGGTGCTGGAGTAGGCAAAACAGTTTTGATCACCGAAATGATCAACCGTGTAGCCACACAACACGGAGGTGTTTCGGTGTTCGCCGGTGTGGGAGAAAGGACACGAGAAGGAACAGACCTCTTCCTTGAAATGGAAGAATCAGGGGTTCTTGACAAAGCAGCACTGGTTTTCGGGCAAATGGATGAACCACCTGGAGTGCGGCTCAGAATCGCTCTAGCTGGGGTAACAATGGCCGAATACTTCCGTGACGTACAAAATCAGGACGTTCTCTTATTCATTGATAACATTTTCCGGTTCGTACAAGCAGGGTCGGAAGTATCTACGCTTCTTGGCCGCATGCCTTCCGCTGTTGGTTATCAGCCAACATTGGCAGATGAAATGGGGGAGCTGCAGGAAAGAATCACCTCAACACGAGGTAAATCAATCACTTCACTGCAGGCCGTGTATGTGCCAGCAGATGACTACACCGATCCTGCACCATTCACATCTTTCACCCACTTTGATGGAACGACAGAATTGAGCAGGGACATAGCTTCTTTAGGTATTTACCCAGCCGTTGACCCACTCGCTTCAACATCTACTATCCTCACACCCGAGGTAGTAGGGGACAGGCATTACAATGTGGCCCGACGTGTGCAGGAAGTGCTGCAGAGATACAAAGAACTCCAAGACATTATTGCCATTCTTGGACTAGATGAGTTATCTGAAGAAGATAGAATCACCGTTGATCGGGCCCGGAAAGTTGAGCGGTTCCTTTCACAACCCATGTTCGTAGCTGAAGTCTTTACCGGCCAACCTGGAGTCTTTACGAGCATCGACGATACTGTTTCATCATTTGAAGCGTTAATTCAAGGCGACCTTGACCACCTACCAGAACAAGCTTTCTACATGGTAGGTGGCGCTGAAGAGGTAGAGCGGAGAGCCGCTGAACTTGAAAAGAACGCGTGACCACGGCCCGTTTAGATAGGAGCGCCTAAGATGCCGTTGCGAGTAGAACTTGTTTCTCCCGAAAAAATAGTTTATGAAGGCGACGCTGACCTTGTTATCGCTAGAACGACTGATGGCGAGATCGGGTTCCAACCCGGTCACGTGCCTTTCGTGGGGAACTTAGTCTCTTCAGTGGTTCGAATAGCGCTTTCGGATGGAGGGGTGCAGAGAATAGCGGTTCATAGCGGGTTCGTGGAAGTCTCTGATGACCATGTCGCTCTCTTATCTGACGTAGCTGAACTCTCTGAAGATATAGATGTCGATAGAGCCAAGAAAGCCCTTCAAAATGCTCAGGAAAGCATTAATTCTGATGCTGGAGATGAAGAAGCGGCCGCAGCGTTGCAGCGAGCTGAATCTCGGCTTGAAGCTGCTTCAAATAACTAGAATCGTCGTTGAGTTAGAAGTTACCCATTAGGTCCAGAACCTGGGCGGACAATTTTGGCGTATTCTTCTTCCCCTAAACGGGCCCGAATCGCAGGTTCAAGGTCAGGGGCTCTTCGTAAGGTATGGCCGCCATCAACGGCAATGTTTTGTCCCGTAACCCAAGTGCTTTGATCTCCAGCCAACCACACAACAGCGTCGCCCACCTCTTCTGGTTCGCCGACACGACCAAGAGGCATATTCTTTTTATAGTCATCGATGATGTGCGGGAGATGGTCAAACATCATGGCCGTTGCTTCAGACCTAACTACTCCGGGACGGATCGAATTTATGCGTATCCCAAACCCACCGAGTTCATCTGCTGAACTTCGCACCAGCATGTCAAGGGCGGCTTTGCTGGAAGAATACGCTGCACGGAATCTCCCTCCTAAAGCACCAGCTATGGATGAAATAGCGATGATTGACCCTCCTGTTTCACGCATAGTGGCTGCTGAAGCTTGAATAGTGTTAAATGCTCCAACGACGTTTACTTCAAGAACTGAACGGAAAGTTTCCGCATCCATTGTGAGAAATGGCCCTCCAGCGCCGATCCCCGCGTTAGCAACCGAAATGTTTAACACACCTTCATCGTTTGAAGCCGTATCAACAGCACGTTTAACATCATCTTCGTTAGTCACATCGCAAACAGCGATTCTGATATCGTCTGGTGAAGAACTCAAATCACGTAATTCATTAGCTGAGTTTTCAAGGACGTCTTCTCGCCGGCCAGCGATCGTCACCGTAGCGCCTGCTTCAAGAAGGCGAACAGCGATACCGAAACCTATACCGGTGCCTCCACCAGTCACTAACGCGTATTTCCCAGATAAGTCACTCATTATTTTTCCTAGTATCTCGTTTCTTAAATTTAAGCGTAGTCAATATCGCTAATAGCGTTTAATTTATCTTGAGCGTGCTGAGCGTTAACTAAACGAACAGTGCCCGATTTAGATCGCATCACTAGAGATTGGGTGACTGTGGTATTGCTTTCATATTGGACTCCGCGCAATAGATCCCCATCAGTTATTCCTGTAGCGGCAAAGAAACAATTGTCTCCGCTCACTAAATCATCCAAAGTTAGTGTTGCGTCTAGGTCGTAGCCTTCCGCAATTGCTTGTTGTTTCTCTTCATCGTTTCTTGGCCATAGTTTACCTTGGAGGTCACCTCCCATGCATTTCAAAGCAGCTGCAGCGATAACGCCCTCAGGGGTTCCTCCAATTCCGAAAAGAATATCTGCTCCGGAGTCAGGCCACGCAGTTGAGATAGCTCCAGCTACGTCACCATCTGGGATCAGTCGGATTCTAGCTCCAGCTTCGCGTAGCTCTTCTATAAGGTCATCGTGGCGGGGGCGGTCAAGAACAACAGCTGTTAAATCTCTCACGTTTTCTCCCTTAGCCTTAGCAATTGCTTGAAGATTTTCAGTAGGGCTGGCGTTAATGTCAACGAGGCCTTTGGCTGAAGGGCCAACAGCGATTTTTTCCATATAAACGCAAGGACCTGGGTCAAACATGGTGTTTTCTTCACTGACAGCGAGTACGGCTATAGCATTTCCGCGACCCAACGCGGTGAGGGTAGTTCCATCGATGGGGTCAACAGCCACATCGCATTTAGGGGCAGAACCATCACCGACCTTTTCTCCATTGAACAACATCGGAGCTTCATCTTTTTCTCCTTCGCCGATGATGACAACACCGTCCATGCTGACGCTTCGAAGAACGACTCTCATAGCGTTAACGGCCGCTCCATCAGCGCCCTCTTTGTCACCTCTGCCCATCCATCGAGCTGCCGCCATTGCCGCCGCTTCGGTGACCCTAACTAGTTCCATCGCTAAGTTTCGATCTGGCGATTTTATATCAGCCATACATGCTCCCAAATAGTGTTCAACCAAACGCTACAACCGCAAAGCCTATTAAGGGAAGTATTAATCGTGAAACATCAAATTTTTTATTGTTTTGATCCAACATGTAGAAAGAAACCCTTTGGATCTAATGTGGGGGTGTTCTATGAAACCTAAAGGAATAGTTCTGTTCCACGGGGCAGGCGGAAACAAAGATCATCGCGTTCTCACACAAATTGAAGCAGTGTCAGAAATCCCTGTCCTTAGACAAAATTTTGATTACCGGAATATAGGGGGTAGGCGCCCACCTCCTCGAATTGACACTTTGGTTGAAGAAGTGAAGAGAGAATGCGCTGTTTTCGCTGAAAAGATCAATGCCTCAACAAGCAGCCTCCTTGTAGGTGGCCGATCTATGGGTGGAAGAGCGGCTTCGATGGCAGCGGCTAGTGGACTCAATATACGCGGACTCGTTCTTTTGAGTTATCCCCTGCATCCAGTGAAAAAACCAGAGAAATTACGGGTTGAACATTTCCCGAACATAAAGAAACCATGTTTGTTTATTTCAGGTGACCGTGACCCATTTGGTTCACCGCAAACTTTCTCTAAATATCTCAAATTGATTGAATCGCCAGTCACCATGGAATGGCTTGAAGGGCAGAACCATGACCCGAAAAAAACTGATCTTGTAATTGAGAAATTGCAGGATTGGATTCTGTCGCTTCGTTAAGCGATCGCCTTGTTTTCTGGGTTGAGGTCTTCGAGTTCCTGATTCGCTGATTCGGGGAAAAAGAAAATGATGATGAGGACAACTAGGAATGGGCATATTGCAAGGATCGTGAATGTTTGCCCGAAACTCCCTAACCGTTCAGATAAATCCCCGCACAGGAGTAATCCGACTGCGCTGCCAAGAACGGCGATAAGAGAGAGGAACCCGTTTATCTGCCCTCGTCTACCAGTGCCGAACATCTCAGCCCCGTACACGCCGAGAGAAGGACCTGCGCCTGCTGAAATAATGCCAGATAGGACAGCGACCGCCCACATTCCAAAGCCAGAGAAACTGTACGCGCATACAGTAAAAAAACTTCCTAACCCGACAGCAATCACAGCGACCGGTCTTCTACCTTTCCTATCAGATAGTTTCGCGGCTATAGCGACTCCAATGATTTGAGGGGTATGTGCAGTTACTAGGAAGAGAGTTATTTTCGCGGCGCTAAAATTTCGTTCATCTCGGAGAAATTCGTTGCGGAACTGGCTTGCAGGAGCCACGAATATGAATAGGAGAAAAGCAACTGCGGCAAGAAAAATGACACGGGAAATAATCAAATATTGTTTCTGAGTTTCGTTAGTGTTTTCAGACAATTTTTTGTGACGTTGGTAACGTTCGCTTTCTTGCAAGTTGGAACGTATCCACATCACAACTGGAAAGAAAAATAGTGAAGCTAGGAATAGGAGGCGCCAGCCGCGAATATGTAAATCAGCGAGGAACAAAAACCAGACTGGTATCCCGGCTCCTAGACCCGCCGTTAACGTGAGCAAGCCGGCAATGTAGGCTCTGCTTCCTTTCGGGGATGCTTCAGCGGCCATAATGCCGATAAGAATGCTGATAGAAGTAGCGAACCCTCGAGCCATGGATTGGGTTACTCCCAAAGCTATTAAATTGGGGGCGAAAGCACTCAGGAGCGATAAGGAACAACCACCCCACATAGAAAAAATTAGTAACCTTTTGCGTCCATGGCGGTCAGCTAAAGCAGAAACGAGAACAGTTATTAAGGTTCCGATACGAATAGACGCTAGAAGAATTCCTTGGGCTCGATCATCGGCTCCGAATTCTTCGGTAGCGAACGTAGCTGTCTGCCCGATAAGTGCTCCTAGGAAACCGGTAACGACAGCAGCGACACATAGAAAACTCACTGTTCGGCTTGTTGAAGTATCAAATCGGTTCGGTGGCGCCCACCAAAAGGACTTGCCCGAATAGGACCTCTTCTGTAATGCTTTTTTGATAGGGAAATGGAGAAGCCTCCGCCAAACAGGGGAAGCGATTGTGTAACGGAAAGATTCGGTAACCTCAAAACCATCTGAGCAGTTGTTCACCTCAATAGAGCGTTGATAGTGGTCGAAGGGGCCTTCACGTAACGTAAACTCTCCGACCTGTGTTTCATATTCGGATAGGAAGATATCGTCGCGTGCGCCAAGGACTTCGTTTAATTCTTCCTGTTGGAGTAGTCGGGTATGGGAGAATTCAGTCATCGTTTCCTAAATGTAAATAGGTTTTTCATGAAACATCTCTGTTTTGAGGGAATAAGCGCACTCTCAGAGCATAATTGGATCATGGATCGCATCCTCGTTCGACCAAGCGGACCCCTTTCCGGAGACGTCAAAATTAAAGGCGCAAAGAACTCTGCACTGAAACTCATGGCTGCTTGCACGCTAACGGAAGGAACTTTCCATTTAAATAATGTCCCAGATATAACTGATGTTCGACTCATGTCAGAACTCCTAGAGTCACTTGGAATGACAGTCGAAAGAATCCCTGAGAATACGTTAGAAATCGTCAACCCAGGGAACTTAACACCTGAAGCCCCATACGAACTTGTTGAGAAAATGCGGGCATCAATCGTGGTGCTCGGCCCGCTGCTAGCAACATATGGGACAGCGAAAGTAGCGCTTCCCGGAGGTGATGATTTCGGTCCTCGCCCCATAGACATGCATTTACGCGGGTTGGAAACATTAGGTGCACAATTTCACTCCCAGCACGGTTACATAGAAGGTAATTGTGAGGGTTTGACGGGGGCCCGTATAGTTCTTGAATTCCCGAGTGTCGGAGCGACGGAAAACGTGATGATGGCCGCTGTCCGTGCAAAAGGGGAAACAACAATAGAGAACGCTGCCCGGGAGCCCGAAATCGCGGACCTAGCGACTTTCCTGAACCGAATGGGAGGAAACGTTTTAGGAGCAGGAACATCCACAATTGTTATAGAAGGCGTTGATGAGCTCGTAGCAGTTGAACATTCAGTTATCCCGGACCGGATAGAAGCAGCAACATATTTAGCAGCGACCGGCATAGCTGGAGGTGAAGTTAATTTGATTGGGGCCCGGCCAGACCACATGGATATGCTTTGCCAGAAAGTAGGGGAAATGGGGATGCGAATTTCCACTGACCCGAATGGGTTATGGGTGATGTGCAATAAGGACCTTCAGTCCGTGGATTTAGCTACGCTGCCGTATCCAGGAATCGCTACAGATTACAAACCATTTCTCGTTTCAATGCTCGCTGTGGCTTCAGGCGTTGGGATCGTGACAGAAAACTTATTTAGTGGCCGGTTCCGGTACGTTGATGAATTGATACGCATGGGGGCTGACATAAGAACAGAAGGACACCACGCAGTCATACGAGGAGTTATCAGTCTTTCAGGAGCTCCAGTCAGGGCACATGATATTCGAGCAGGGGCAGCGCTAGTTATCGCTGCTTTGAAAGCTGATGGAGAAACAGAAATCAGAGACCCAGAACACATAGACCGAGGATACGAAGGCCTTGTAGAGAACCTCTCCAGCTTAGGAGCTGATATTCAACGCCTAAGTTAAATCCGGCCCTTCAGATTTTTTGGCACGCTTATTAGCTAAAACCAATAAACAAAAAACGAAAATTATTGGTGCGACCACCATCAGGATCTCATCCCAGCCACCCTGATGGCCCAAAACGTAGAACGATTCCATGGAGAAACAATACCAGTTGAGTTGATAAGCAAACGAACTCGGCGTAGCACTTCAATCCGTTCTTCTGATCTGCGGAAAGACATAAATCAGAACAATTCAATCTTTGTTCAGGTTTTGATTATGCTCCGCATCCTACGGAAAGAACTACTTGGAGTCCTTCTACATCGTTTTTGTACTCAAGAATAGATGTAGCACTCCCTTCGTAATACGCTTGTTGGAGCACTATCTCCATTTGGCTATCCCCGTTTAGATCAGCGATTGCTATTAATCGACCGCTAGTAAGTGTTGTAAATTCTTCTCCGCTGTGAAAGTCACTTGCGATTATTTGTTGAGTGACATCTCCTCCAACTATTTTTCTTATAAATAGGATTGAATAGTCACCCACAGATGGGGAAATTAAGGGACCTGAGATCCTTTCCGCACCTACAATTACTTCATCAACTCCATCTCCTTCAAGATCAGTGCGAATTAAGGTGATTAAGTTGGGATCCGGTTCTACGATTCCAATCTCAGCGAGAAGATCGCTTGCGAACGCCTTGTAGACCTCTGACTCAAGATTTAAGAATTCAATATCCTGAGGGGCTAAATCCCAATTGGCTGAGATAGCTATTGGATATGTGTATGGCCAACCATCAGCGTTGAACATCGGGTCATCAATTTCTATCTCTACGGTGTACCCAGGTAAAGCGCCACAACCTTCTATTGGTTCTGAACCCGAAACGCCAATATTAGTTGGGCTACCGGCCCTAAGTACCCTGTATAAATCTCCTTCTTCGGCTGGAATACTTGCAGGGTCAACAGGTGGATCGCCTACGTCAATCCATTCACCGGCAATGCTCCAACCAAGGACGCCTTGAGCAGCAACTATAATATTGGAGCCTTCAGGGATTTCAGGAGTTGCTGTTGGTTCAGGTGTTGCTGAACTAACTGATTCAGGTTCTTCAGAGGGAGCGGGTTCTTCTTCTGGTGGACTCCCAACAGTAGATTCTAAGCGTTCGGATGAATTTTCTTCCGGTGGTGAAGGAGGACTTTTTGAAAGATCAGCCAATTGTTCTTGAGTATCGTCAAGCTGAGCTTGAATCTCCTTTAAATCTTTAAGTAATTCCGCATTTGTATTAGATGAAGAGCTACAAGCTGATCCAGCTAGAAGACCCATAGATAAAAAAAGTATGAAACCTTGCTTAAATTTAACTTTCATTACTTATGAACTCCTCACGTCATGGATGCACGTTAGATGTTCAACCCATATTATTCTTACACCGTATTGGTCTCATCTCAACATAGTTTGATAGTAAGACGTTTTGAACTATGTTGAAATTCGTTAGAGCGATCGGAGGGACTCGAACCCCCAACCTTCTGATCCGTAAGTAACCCATGGGTATTCCATTCGGACCAATATTAGTTTTGTGTCCAACTATTTTGCCCAATTGTTTGGTTCTATGGCGTAGATAAAGCCTTGCAGTAGTTGGTTCTCTTCACGGTTGGAAGCATTCTTTTGAGCTATTTCTATTAGTTTTTCAATAGCTTGGCGTCCTTCAAGTTCACCTGATGAGAACCCTCCATGTTCGTCAAAGAGTTGAGTTCGTAATGTTCTTGCTGTTTGTTCGTGCCAGAAGGAAACGTTCATTTCTGTATCTCCTTGAAATGAGGAGAAAACGAGGTTTGTAGACCCTATCGTTGCCCATTGGTCATCAATGATTGTTGTTTTGGAATGCACATATATTTCTTCATAACCCCACGGTCGTAAAGCAGCGACAGCGGCTAAACAAAAATTCGGGTATTCACCACATTTCGCTAAGGCTTCATACGCGGCTGCAATACCGGGGTGGGCTTTGGCAGCCGCTAACTCTGGCATAGCATCTGCAGGAACGAGAGCGAGAACGGGCACGCCTCTTTCAAGCGTTCCATGGATTACATCTAGGCACGCTCTGCTTAAAAAAATCTGATTCTCAACATACACGTATTCTTGGGCTGCTTCGAAAGCTTCGAGGTACTGCTGGCGCACACTATTTTCCCCTTCAGGCAGTTCAGAGTACAGGTCAGGGAGAACGCTACGAGTTATCTGCGCTCTTACATTTCCAGCATCAGCGGCAATCCCGATCACCTCAGGTAAATCATTGGTTTCTGTTTCTGGCCAACTCCCAAACGTTTTGTCCTGTTCTGAAGCGTGATTCCATCGCATGACAAAATTTGTGTGTACGTCACTGGTGATAGGTCCTTGTATTTGGCAATGAACGTCATGAATATTTGAATATCTTTCGTTACGTTCACCAAACGTTGGTTCTCCATGCGATGGCTCCGCCATTGATCCTTGGGTGATGTTGATTCCACCAACGAACGCAATTTCATTTGGTGTCCCAGCATCAATAATCCAAACCTTTTGATGCTGGCAATTCCTTCCAACCGCATCCCACCGCAACTGCCAACTCGTACCCCTAACAGATAGCATTCCTGCTGTTGTGGCGTCAGCGCATAATGTGTCTTCGGCTTCAGCTGAAGGACCTTCCGGATGCCAAACAAGTGCCCGCACATCAAGCCCTCTATCAGCAGCATCGTCAAGGATGTCAAAAAACGTTCCACGCCCGTTAGGGAACGTGGCTTCTGGTTCAAGAAACGCGACGCACACCCACACCGAAGAAACCGCTACCTCAATCGCGGAAGCGATCCGATCAAACGCCACACCACCGTCAACGAGAGGGGTTACTGCATTATTATCTCTGACAGGGAACAACGCTGAGTCTGGACTTGGAATACCCATATGTAGACATTAGCTAATCAAGGGGTTAACGGGTTCCCTTTTCAACTTGTTCTTTTAACAATTGTAAATTCTTTTCCCATATTGAGGAAAGAATTTTCGCTCCCACGGGATTTCGTAACGGACCACCCATCCAGAAAGGAAAATGTAGAGTTTCTTCCCACATAAACAACGTTCCACCACCTGGATCCGTGGTTAGGGAAAAACGGCCTTCTCCTTTGACTAAACCCTCATGAATAACCCCTATAGATTCTCCGGGTATCCATTCAGTGATTTCTATCCGGTCGTTAAGACGGATAGGACCCACTTTGGTAGCGCAATCAAACTGGGTACCAACCCCGCTACGTCTCCCCCCGATAAAGGTGATGCTTTCAGCATCTTTCATCCAATTAACATGATCAGCGACATTCTCAACAACGGCCCACACCTCTTCAACAGAAGCTTGTATCTGCGTACTTACACGAATTGTTGCCATGCTCCCATTTTAGTAGAAGAGCGTGGTTGATGAATTAGTGAACGAAGTGAATTTCTGCCACAGTGATGTTCCCCATTTTTTTAAGTATTCTTAAAACGTGACAAATTCCATGATTTACCTTGATAACGCAGCGTCAGCTCCGACACGTCAAGAAACAATAGAAGCAATGGTGTCAGTTCTTGAAGAGAACTACGGCAACCCGTCAGGTTCCCATTCAATGGCGAGGAAAGCCCGTCGCGCCATTGACGACGCGAGAGATATCCTGGCCGAAACCCTTGGATGCCGAGCGCAAGAAATCATTTACACTTCCGGGGGAACCGAAGCAGACAACCTCGCTATTTTTGGAACACATAACGCTCTTGGCGGCACCGTTATTTGCTCAGCGACTGAACACCACGCAGTGCTTGAACCCACAGAAACTATTGGAGGGCAGATCGCGAAAGTAAACCCAGACGGATCACTTGACCTAAATCACCTCGCAGATCTTCTCAATGAACAAACCACGCTTGTTTCAATAGGGCTAGTCAATGGCGAAACAGGAATCATCCAAGACCTAGAAACAATTTCTGACCTTATTAAGGAACTGGCCCCTAACGCTCTCCTACACACAGATGCTGTGCAGGGATTCCCCTGGTTAGATATTCCAACCGCAACAAAAACCGCTGACCTGGTTAGTATCGCCGCACATAAATTCGGTGGCCCTAAAGGAATCGGGGTACTCGTCGCGAAAGAGAAAGCGAAACTTGCCCCAATGCAATTAGGTGGAGGGCAAGAACAAGGCATTCGAAGCGGAACCCAAGACGTGGCCGGAATCGTAGGAATGGCAGCTGCCGCACAACAGACATCAAATACAAGACAAGCAACGATTGAACGCGTCACCCCACTCCGCAATCAACTAGCAAATGAACTCACGTCAATAAAAGGAAGTTATGAGACAGGAGTTTCAAGAAACTCAAACGGTGAAACGAACCGGTCTAAGAAAATAGCTGGTTCCTGCCACGTGTGTTTCGACCAGATAGAAAGCGAAGCTTTGCTCTTCTTACTTGAACAGGAAAACATTCTTGCATCAGCGGCTTCTTCTTGTTCAAGTGGAGCTCAAGACCCTTCCCATGTGCTAGCCGCAATGGGATACAACCGTGAATTAGCTGGAGGATCTCTAAGACTGTCACTTGGATATAAGACTTCTGAAACCGACATACAAAAAGCTTTGGAAGTCATTCCAAAATCAATAACCAAACTTAGAAAAACCGGGTCATGAAAAAAGCGGAGAAGATCCTGGTCGCCATGTCTGGCGGCGTCGATTCATCGGTCGCTGCAGCAGTACTAATCAAAGAAGGCTTCGATGTTACCGGTGTGACGATGAAACTTTGGGGCGGTTCATCAGATACTGGATGTTGTTCCGTTTCAGACGTGATTGATGCCCGAAGAGTCGCTGATCAATTAGAAATACCCCACCATGTCTTCAACTTCGGCGACGAATTCGATACCCATGTTGTTGAACCGTATGTAGAAGCTCACGCTATTGGCGAAACCCCAAACCCATGCATTGAATGCAACCGCCACATAAAATTCGACAAATTATTCCGCCGAGCCCACGCCCTTGGTTTCGATCTTCTAGCAACAGGACATCACGCCCAAATCGCTCAAGAAACAAATGGTTTACGAATCAAAAGAGCAGAAGACCACGCTAAAGACCAATCCTATGTTCTCCACATGCTTAACCAAGACCAGCTCCAAAAACTACGGTTCCCTATCGGAACAATGACAAAGAAACACGTCCGAGAAATAGCTAATTCCCTATCTCTACAAACAGCGGATAAGGCAGATAGCCAAGACGTGTGTTTCATCAGCCGGACAAAAGGCGGACGGCAACTCTTCCTTCAGGAACGCTTAGAGATGACCTCTGGACAAGTGATTGACACAACTGGAACACAAATCGCTGAAATAGACGCAGTTGAAATGGTCACAATAGGACAAAGAAAAGGATTAGGAGTTTCCGGAGAAACAAATCCCCACTACGCAATAGACGTCAACGTGCAACAAGCAACCGTAACCGCTGGATCAAAAGAAGACCTCTTCTGCCAACAAACACCGATAGCGAATTTGCATTGGGTTGGGGAGGCCGACCATGGAACCCTACATGTCCAGACGAGCGCCCACGGGAAGACTTACCCAGCTCGCATAGATCAGCGAGTAATTTGGGAAGAACCCCACATGAAGGTCGCACCTGGGCAGTCAATCGTTTTCTACAAAAACAACACAGTTGTAGGATCAGCTATTGCAAAAAAGCACTGACTATTTGCTAAAAAACAGGGATGGAACGACGCTTCGCTTCCTCCAAAGTCAAAGACACCAAAGAAGGAGCGACAAGGAAAGAATCAATATGAGTTGTTTCAGGTGGGGCTAAAGGATTCATTTGTAACGACAAATCCGCCGCTTCTACAAGAAGCACTTCCACCGCTAAACCAAGACTTGAAAGCGTCAAATCTTTACCTTGGGCATCTACTGACGCAGGCTTAATTTCTTTAATACCTGTTCTTCGAAGCAAAAAAGGATCAGCGACAACCATTCCATCGTGAAGCACCAGACCAGCAGGTACAAAAACCAGCCAGCGTTTAGCAAGAGACGAAAGTGATCGGTACGCGAACGTGCAACAGATCACACCAACTGCAGCAAAAACCACACCAAAAAGAACACGTTTAGAAGCTATCAGCAAAGGCGGAAAGATAACTGTAGCGCTTAGAAGCAGCCAAGCTAAAGGGATGGGCCCCAAAAGCAGTGGACCGGGCGGGCGCAAAGGCACGCGAACTTCATCCCCGTAAGACGACCCGTTAACAAACCAAAACCCGACGGTCGGCAATAAGCAAACAGACGCTGAAAAACTCGTAACTACCAGCAGTATCACAGAAGAAATACTTAACTGAGATTCGATAGAACCCCAGATTGAGAGAACAACAGAAATAGGCACTAAGACTCTAAATAGGGTGAGTAAACTGGCAGAAGGGATAAGAGAGACAGCAAGAACTATTGACCAAAGCAACCATAAGCCAACGAAAACCGTTATTTGTACAGGGTCGCTACGAGAAGATACAGCAGAATCGAAAACGCCGTAACCAGCAAAAGGGAGACACGACCATGAAAGGCGGAAAGCCAACATCCAAGAATTTTTCGTCACAGAACAATGGTCGCAGTTCCCAAGGCTATTACGCCAATCCTGCGCCCTACTTCCCAGCAGGGAAGAACCGGCATGAGTAAAGAAGCAATCCTGCGCATGGAGGAACTCAGGGCAATTATCAAAGAACACAACGTCGCCTACTACGAAAACGATGCCCCTACCATCTCCGATGAACAATGGGACAGCCTCATGAGCGAACTCAAGGAGTTAGAACACCAGTTCCCTGACGCTAAGCAACCCGACTCCCCAACAGAAACAATAGGAACCCCAGCTTCAAAAATATTTTCACCAGTGAACCATTCAGTGCCGATGATGTCCCTCGACAATGCTTTCGAAATGAAAGAAGTGGAACAATGGACAAAAAAAGCCCAAAGAAAACTAGAAAACGAAGACATAATCAACGAACTCGTGTGCGAACTAAAATTTGATGGGTTAGCTATTTCTGTTCGCTATGAAGAAGGAAACCTCGTTCAAGCAGCCACTCGAGGAGATGGTTCAGTCGGAGAAGACGTAACCCACAATGTCTTAACCATTGCCGACATTCCACACAAAATAGATGGAGCGCCGCCAGTCCTTGAAGTACGCGGGGAGGTGTACCTTCGAATAAGCGAATTTGAGAAATTAAATGCAGAAGCGGAAAAAAACGATGCTAAGAAATATGTCAACCCCAGAAACGCTGCAGCTGGTTCTCTCCGTCAAAAAAATGCTCACATAGCTGCTCAGAGAAACCTTTCTTTCTGGGCTTACCAATTGGGTGAAGTAGTTGACGGACCCGCGTTAACTTCCCATTTCGAAACACTTGAGTATCTGCAGTCGTTGGGACTGCCCGTGAATAAAAATGCAAAACGTGTACCGAACAACATGGATTCAATCGAAAAATGCATAAATGATTTTAAAGAAAGGAAATCAGAATACGACTACGAGTTCGATGGGATAGTCATCAAAGTAGATTCATTAGACCTCCAAGAGAAACTAGGGACAACAGCCAAAGCTCCTCGCTGGGCTATCGCCTACAAAATGCCTCCTGAAGAACAGGTCACCACGCTACTCAACATCGAAATATCTATAGGAGCAGCAGGGTCCGCCACCCCATTTGCCAGATTAGAACCTGTCTTTGTCGGAGGCGTCACTGTCTCAACAGCGACACTCCACAACCAAGACCAGATCAAAGAAAAAGATGTAAGACCTGGAGATAAAGTCATTGTCCGCCGCGCCGGAGAAGTAATACCAGAAGTCGTTGGCCCTGTGCTAGAAGACCGCCCACCGGGGCTTCCTAAATGGGAATTTCCCAAAAACTGTCCATCATGCAAATCTAAATTAGAACGCCCACCCGGTGAGGCTAGACACCGGTGCACGAATCATTCATGCCCGCGCCAAGTCCGAGGAAGAGTGGAGCATTTCTCTCAACGGACCGCTATGGATATAGAACACCTCGGAGAGCAAACCGTTGACTTGTTCGTAACGCACGCCCTGATAGAAGACGTGGGCGATCTTTATTTCCTAGATTTCGACAGGATCAAAACCTTTGAAGGTTTCGGAGTAACCTCAGTAGATAACCTAAGAAACTCAATTAATTTATCAAAATCCCGCCCACTTGGGAATCTCATATTCGGACTATCAATCCCTCACGTCGGTAGGACAAACGCAGACTTGCTCGCTTCAGAATTCGGTCCCATGGAAAAAATAATGCAAACCACATTGACCGAATTGGAAGAAGCGGAAGGGCTTGGACCAGTCATAGCCTCAAGCGTTTACGAGTATTTCAGAACACCAAAAAACCTTGAAATCGTAGAGAAATTGAAACTCGCGGGAGTTAATTTTGTCGGCCCTGTAGATGAAGGACTGGAGAAAGTCTTAGATGGTAAATCAATAGTGGTCACAGGAACTTTAGAAAATTTCACTCGAGACGAAGCAGCGGACGCTATCAAAAAACGGGGTGGTAAATCACCAGGTAGTGTCTCTGGCAAAACCGATGCAGTAGTACTTGGAGACAATCCAGGTGGTTCCAAAATTTCTAAAGCAGAACAACTAGGGATCCCGATACTTAACGAAGAAGAATTCAACCACCTTCTAGAAACAGGCGAAGTAGGGTCTTCGTGACGCTTCAAGACCTTCCTCGCGCTGACGTTAAAGCGATCCTTTGGGACTTTGGGGGAGTCTTTACAGGCTCTCCTTTCTACTCTGTTGATAATTACGCAGAGAAACTAGGAATTGAAAGAGAATTGCTTGTCCAATTGGTTCTAGGGTACGGAATTCCCGATGGCGACCATCACTGGCACAAACTTGAACGAGGAGAGATCCCCATGATCGAAGCAGCAAAAGAATCTGTCAGAGCTGTCAGAAAGGCAGGTGTTCAAAATTTCAATGTAAAAGATTTTTTCGCTTCCATGGGCGGCAAAAATGAAAACGCGGGCGAAATGTTCGAAGGAGTCAAACGGTACAAAGAACTAGGGATTAAACAATTCATTCTCTCAAATAACATTCGCGAGTTCGGCAAAACTTGGAAAGCCATGCTCCCTGAAGGCTTATTTGATGGAATCGTAGACAGCTGCGAAGTTGGGGTACGCAAACCCGACCCTGAGATATTCAAAATAGCGTTGACGAAAGCCGAAACGCCACCTAACCAAACCGTTTTCTTAGATGATTACCCTGAACATGTAGAAGTAGCCCGATCAATGGGAATCACGGGCGTAAATGTTGGAGCGAACCCATTAGACGCGTTAAAAGAACTAGACGCGCTTCTCAACGTTTCTTAAAAAGCTACAAAGCGGTGAAACACCATTCAATCGTTTCACGTTTCTCTGGATCCGACAAAGGCCAATACACTGCGCTCACACAATTACGGCCACCTAAAAGTTCTGGAACGGCTCTACCTTCTAACGGCTGGTATAGGAACCTATTTAAAGTCGAGCCGAAACTACCGCTCGTCTGGGCGCTCTCCCTTGGGTTATCTGCATCACGTAAGACATTGATTTGATCTGGAGGGATAGGGACACCGTTAATAACCAACTCGGCCTCATAGCCAGAAATTAAGTCAATGCCTACAAAACTTTGTCTCAGAACCTCAGATCCGGGTTCTGGAAGTAACGACTCAATGACCGGGTTACCTTCAACTCTAATATCAGTACTATCTTGGCTTGAAAGAGCGAAGCCCAAAATTACGCCCACAATGCCTACCGTCACCATCAACGGCCCTAGAACCTTAGAAAATAAGCTCCGCGATTCGTTTTCTTTGACCTCATTTTCCGCCATGGATCTATTCTGGCAGATCTAAGAATATCGATACAATCGTCAAGCGTATGCAAATCCTTTCCGGCAGTAATACGCTCTTTATGTGTCCATATCTTCACAATCTCATGCTGGAAAGGTCATTAACGGCCGTTACCGGCTGATAACCCCTTTGGGAACAGGATCAAAGGGTCAGGTTTATCTGGCAGATGATATACGTCAACGCCGCCAAGTAGCGGTGAAAGTCTTCCACGACGCCTACGCGAATGACCATGAATTACTTGAGCACTTCCGTGGACAAGCACAAGTCGCTTCTTCACTTAATCACCCCAATATTGTCACTGTCCATGATTGGGGGGATAGCGAAATCCCATTCCTTGTCAGTGAATACCTAGGAGGCGGGACGTTGCGAGGCGTGCTAATGAGAGAATCTTCGCTGACGCTATCCCAAGCCGTTGTAGTAGGAATAGAAATCTCTGAAGGCCTTAATTACGCTCACAACCGAGGGATCATCCAACGAGAACTTAAACCTGAGAAAATCATCTTTGATGTGGAAGGCCGATTAAAACTTGCAGATTTCGGATTAGCACAAACACTTTCAGGATCTCCTGCCGCTGAACTATCCAAATACGCTTCACCGGAACAAATCGAAAAAAAATCTGTTGGCACTGGAAGCGACATTTACTCTTTGGCACTGGTTTTATACGAGGCGGTTACGGGAGAAATCCCCGTCGGTGACGGAACCCCAATAGTTCCTCCTAAGGAGATTTTTGGCAGTCTCACCCCAGCTATCACCCAAGCTCTCTCTCACGAACCGAGTAGCCGACCGGATGCTGAAAGTTTGAGAGACATGCTAGTTGCTGCAAGCAAAGACCTCAGTCGCCCCGATTCCTTACCTATTGAGAGCGGTTTAGACGTCAGCGTAGTTACTCCCGCAACTCCAGACCCAACTGGTGCAGGAGAACCTATTCCTTTAACTTTCTTCAACCGAATCAAAGGGATCTTCCGATACGTGACGTCACGCCTCAAGAGATGGTCTTGGCTTCTACTAATGGTGGCGATAACAGCAGGCATCATTTCACTGGTTTATGCAACCAATGAAGAAGAGATCATAAACGTTCAAGAGGTTCCAGAGGCAATTGGGTTAATTCCAGAAACTTTCATCGCTCAGGTAAACAATTTCTGGGAATTAGAAGAGGCGTTAACTAGAGAAGATGGATCTATCGCAGGCACCATATTGAAAACAATCCCACCCTCGGGAGAACTGCTAGAAGAAGGCGAAACTATAACGTATTTCGTTTCACAAGGACCTGAAATCAGGGACATCCCTTTAGGACTCGTTGGATTAACTATCCAAGAAGCAGAGGCTTCTCTTCTCGGCGCGCAATTAACTCTTGGCGTCACTACCCAACAACCAGATGAAGAGATAGCAGCAGGACTAGTAGCCGGTGTCATAAACCCAATTCCTGAACTACCTACAGGGTCTCCAGTAGATCTAATAATAAGTTCCGGACCAGAACTACGAACTATTCCAGACGGGTTAGAGGGAAATTCCTACGAAGATGCTGAAACAGCGATAGTCCTTGAAGGGCTGAAAGTCCGCAAGCAAGAAATGCATCACCCCAGCATCGCTGAAGGAATAGTTATCTCACTCTCTCCACCTCCTGGAGAAAAACTCCAAAGAGATTCTTTCGTTGATGTGATCGTTTCATTAGGACCTGAACCAGTCTCATAATAAAACAACGCACAGACGTCAATAATCTTAAGCCAGATGTATATGACTTCAGATAAGAACCATAGGGACCACAGCGTCTTGAGTTGGGTAGACTCGTCATGATGTCAGAACCCATAACACCTGAGGAAGTAACACACGTCGCGTACCTTGCCCGCCTCCGCCTCACCGAAGACGAACTAAGCCGTTTCACCGAACAACTCGGAGCGGTCTTGACACATGCTGCAGACGTAGAAGCATTAGAACTCGACGATGTAGAACCTATGTCCCACCCGCTCCCCGTTGAGAACACAATGCGTGAAGACGCACCTCAACCGATGCTAAAACCATCTGATTTCCTCAACGAAGCTCCAGCAGTTGAAGACGGAAGGTTCTTAGTGCCTAAAATTCTTGGTGAACAACCATGACCAGCGCTATCCCTGATCATTACCAAAGTGCCAGCTCAATAGCTGCAAATGTCGCATCGGGTGAGATTTCCGCAGCCGAAACGCTTGAACAATACCTCAACCAGATCGAGGACAATGAAAAAGACGTGCACGCCTTCAATCTGGTAACTATTGATGAAGCTAGAGCATTAGCAAATGAAATAGATAAATTGGTTTCTAAAGGAGGCAACCCGGGACCTTTAGCCGGAGTTCCCGTCGCAATTAAGGACAACCTATGCACTAGAGGAATCCCGACCACAGCCAGTTCAAAGATTCTGCAACAATGGAAACCCCCATATGACGCGACCGTTGTTAGGAAACTAAAAGAAGCGGGAGCGACGATTATAGGAAAAACGAATCTTGATGAATTCGCAATGGGAAGCTCGACTGAAAATTCGGCCTTTGGCCCGACACGAAACCCCCATGACTTTTCATGCGTTCCGGGCGGATCAAGCGGCGGTAGCGCAGCAGCAGTAGCAGCCGGATTCGCCCCCATTGCAATAGGTTCAGATACTGGAGGGTCAATTCGCCAACCCGCATCTCTTTGCGGAGTAGTAGGGGTAAAGCCCACATATGGCGGGGTTTCACGATACGGGCTTCTAGCATTCGCTAGTTCCTTAGATCAAGTAGGCCCTTTCGCCAATTCAGTGAAAGACGCGGCAATCGTGCATGAAGTAATCGGCGGTTTCGACCCATTGGACTCAACAAGCATTAAAGAAGCTCCCAGCCCATTCACGGATTTACTTGGTCAAGGGATCAACAATCTTAAAGTAGGGGTAATCAAAGAACTGATGGGGGGAATAGATGGAATCAGCGATGAGGTGATTGCACGCGCAAACGAAGCTGTCACCGCCTTGTCTAATGCGGGAGCTCAAGTAGAGGAAGTTTCCCTACCAGCAGCCTTGTACTGTTTATCCGCCTATTACCTGATCGCTCCCGCAGAAGCATCAAGCAATCTCAGTCGTTATGACGGGGTCCGTTACGGATTACGGGTTGACGGAAATAACTTAAATGAAATGAACATCAATACGAGAACAGAGGGATTCGGAGACGAAGTAAAAAGAAGAATAATGCTAGGAACGTACGCTTTATCAGCAGGGTATTACGACGCGTATTATGGGAAAGCCCTGAAAGTGCGGAGACTCCTCGCAGAGAATTTCGCAGATTTGTACAAAGACTATGATGTGCTGCTTTCACCCACATCACCCTGCACCGCTTTCAAAATAGGGGAGAAGGTAAGCGACCCCATGACAATGTATGTAAACGACGTGTGTACCATTCCATCGAACCTTGTTGGACATCCCGCGATTTCTGTTCCGTTTGGAATAGGAAGCGATGGGATGCCAATAGGGATTCAAATACTTGCCCCGCCGATGAATGAATCAGTGATGTATCAGGTAGCAGAAACCTTGGAACAGGCCGGAACATGAGCCCAGAAATTTTCAAAGAGAACTGGGAACTTGTAGTAGGTCTGGAAGTTCATGCTGAATTGGCTACAACAACAAAGCTTTTCTGCGGTTGCCTCAACCAGTTTGGAAATGAACCCAACACAAACGTGTGCCCAGTGTGCCTTGGACTTCCTGGATCATTGCCAGTCGTCAACGAAAAAGCAGTTTATTTCGCAATGCAACTAGGCAGAGCGTTGAATTGCACGGTTAACCGATCGGTTTTCGCTAGAAAAAATTATTTTTATCCAGACATGCCTAAAGATTTCCAAATCAGTCAATACGATTTGCCAACGAACTCTGATGGTCGCCTTGATTTACCAAACGGTATAACGATAGGAATTGAACGAGCACACATAGAAGAAGACACGGGCAAAACCACCCATATCGGGACAAGCGGCCGAATCTCCGGAGCGGACTATTCACTAGTTGATTACAACCGGGCAGGTGTCCCATTGATTGAGATCGTAACCAAACCAGAGATCCACACCATTGACCAAGCTAAAGCATACGTTTCAGAGCTACGCGCCATTCTCCTAACCCTCGGGGTATCTGACGCGAAGATGGAAGAAGGTTCGATACGGGTAGATGCTAATGTTTCAATCCGCGATATCGGAGAAACGAACTTGCGGACAAGGTGTGAAATCAAAAACGTTAACTCGCTTAAATCATTAGGGCGCGCAATCGATTATGAAGCGAACCGCCACATAGGACTCTACGAAAACGGTGAATCCCCTAAGCAAGAAACACGCCACTGGGATGAAAACGCAGGAAGGACTCGTTCCGGTAGGTCCAAAGAAGACGCTGAAGATTACAGGTATTTCCCTGAACCGGACCTCGTACCCTTAAACCCAAGTAAAGAAACAATCACAAAGATCGACCAAGAACTGCCAGAACTGCCAGCGGAACGACGGAAAGAATTGTTAGACCTGTCTGGAGCGAAACCCAGCGATATAGCTTTACTCGTTGAACGTAATCATGACTCCTTCGCAACCGAAACTATCACATCTGGAGGTTCACCTAATCAAGTGATCAAACACCTTGTAAATAACTTACCCGATGGACTAGGTCAGCTAACTCCGCAAACTCTGGCACAACTGGCCCAAATGGAAGAAGAAGCCAAGATCACAAACACGCAAGCAAAAAAAATACTTGAAGAACTAGTGGAACAGGGTGGAAATCCATCAAATATCGCGGCGGAGTCAGGATTTGAAGCAATTGATACAAGCGAAGTAGAGAACCTAGTGGATGAACTCATCACGTCACATTCTGACGAGTGGGAACGGTTTTGCGCTGGTGAGAAAAAAGTCCAAGGCTTTTTTGTCGGGCAAATAATGAAAGCGACATCTGGTCAGGCAGATGGGAAACTCATTAACCAAATTTTGAATGAACGTTCCGCTAAAAAATAATCACATAGTCAAGCACGTATATGCCCTACAACGAGATCGGTAGGGTACGGTCCAAAGTATGGGAAGAAGACTAGAGAACTTATTTTCAAGCTCAGTAGTCGCTATTGAGAACCGCGGCGTAACAGTTGACGAATCTTTCCTCTCAGAAGAAGAACAAAGTTACCTTGAAAATGTTTCACAAAACCGAAGACGGGAATTTACCGCCGGGAGAGAGTGCGCTCAACTAGCTATGGAAACGCTCACCATAACACCGTCACAGGTCCCTGCAGGAGAAAAAGGTGAACCCATCTGGCCAGCCACTGTCGTGGGGTCAATAACGCATTCACGAGGGTACGCGGCCGCAGCGGTAGCTAAAACATCCGAGTTTCTTACATTGGGTCTAGACGCGGAAATAGATGAACCTCTACCCGAGAAAGTTCTTTCAAGAATAGGAGATAGAGAAGAAAAGGAATGGGTTCAAAAAGTTAAAGGTTCTAATTATCTACATCCAGGAAAAATTCTTTTCTCAGCGAAAGAGGCGACTTTCAAAGCCTGGTATCCCGTCACCCACCAATGGTTAGGATTTCAAGAAGCCCACATTGATTTCCACAGCGACGAGAACACCTTCACAGTGCAGATTCAAAAGAAAGGCCCATTTAAAAAACTTTTCGGGAAATTCGCGATACAGCAGGGCATAATCTTGACAGCTATTGAAGTTCCGATCGCACAGTCCGAAAATTAGGCCATGAGGCAAAACGAATACATCTTCAATAGCTCAGCAAAGCTATCCATTGTCCTACCCGCGTTTAATGAGGAGAGGAGACTCCCTCCGTTATTAGATGCGTTATGTGCCATAAACCATGATCCGAAAGACATTGAACTGATCGTCGTTGATGATGGAAGCACTGACGGTACAAGTTTGATCTGCCAGCAAATCATCAACGATTTCTTTCCGAATGGGAAAGTAATAACGAAACCCAAAAATACTGGGAAAGGAAGTGCGCTACGAACCGGAGTAGCGGCTGCAAATGCGCCAATAATAATCACAATGGATGCAGATATGGCCACTGACCTATCCGCTATGGAACCTGCAATAAAAGGACTTCAGACACATCACATTGTCGTAGGATCACGATCAATTGAAGGATCACAAACTCAAGGAATCACCAGCACACGAAGATTTGTAACCATTGGATTCTCCTTCCTTTTGCGATTACTAACTAGGCATAGAATCTCGGATACCCAATGCGGGTTTAAGGCATACAAAAGCCCAGTTGCCAAAATACTATTTTCATCTTCAAGAGTGAAAGGGTTTGCGCAAGACGCAGAAATCCTCGATCTCGCATACCGACATAACTTTTCCATTTTAGAAATCCCTGTCCGTTGGACATCAATTCCTGGTTCGAAGGTAAATCTGATCAGAGATTCAATAAGTTCGTTCTTGGAGTTCATCCGGTATCGGCTGAGCACAGGCAAGACTAAACGGATTGATGGGCTCAGCATTCTTGACAATGAAAGCGAAGAGGGGATAGTTGAAAGTGAAATTCTTAGGTTTTTCCCACCGGGGAATATTTATATTCGGTGCCAATCAACCACGGATATTATGATGCCAGAAGTAGGCCGTGACGAAATAAAGAAAATAGCAAAAGCCTTTCATAGAAAATACCCTGACTGGGAGACCTGTATTTGTAGCCGTACTCTTAGCGACCTTTCTTCCATAAAATACTAATTCAATCCATCGGTTAAATAAGGGTAGGTCGATGGAAGCTCTGATTTTCACCAACGTCTTTGAAAGCAATAGTTGCAGTCTATTCTGATAGTGATAGTATCACTATCATGTATGACATTGGTATCAGAATATTCACCAAAGCACTGTCCAGCGATATTAACGGGACCACAGCGTCATGATCAATAAGTCTCAGAATCTACCACTTACTCATGGACACGCCGTCAGACGCTCTGAACGGCGCGCATCGGCAGTTGATGCATTCATCGATCTCGTATTGGAACATGGAAGCGCACCCAGCCCAGAGGAGGTCGCGAAACGAGCGGGCGTGTCGATTGCATCTATGTACCGATATTTCGAGACGCTTGATGAGCTACGAAGCGACGCTACCGCTCGCATTGAGGAGCGTTTCCCTGAACTGCTCACCTTTCCAGAGACTGCCACCGGTAATCGCAAGCAACGTGTAGCAGCTTTCACTGGAGTCCTAGTTGCACTTCACGAGAAACTCCACCCTCTCCAACTGCTCAACCGTAAGAATTTCCAGGGTAGTCCGATTGCAGCGAAACAGATTGACTCCACTCGGCTGGTACTCTCCAACCAGATTCGCGTTCACTTCGACCTCGAACTGCGCACACTCAACCCGGCCGGTCGTGAGGACACAGTCGCTGCTATCTCAGTTCTCACTTCGGTCGAATCATGGGAGCAGTTTCGGCGAACACTGAACCGAACACCCAGACAAACCCGCAGAGCCTGGAGCAACGCTATCGACCGCCTGCTACCAGTCGTCGAATAGGGGACAGAATGTCAAAATTATCTGGTCAAGAGAGCAGCTTTAAGGGAACTATCGGAAGAACGTTAAAAGAGTCAGAGCCTTGGTTTGAGTCCCCAAATCACCCTGGTGAAGAAACCCCGAACGTAGTAGTGGTTCTATTGGACGACACGGGATTCGCTCAGTTGGGGTGCTATGGATCTTCTATTGATACAAAAAATATTGATGCTTTAGCAACTCGTGGACTTCAGTTCACGAACTTTCATGTCACGCCGCTCTGTTCACCTACAAGAGCAGCACTTCTCACTGGTCGATCCCAGCATGTGGTTGGGATGAGGTCAGTTTCCAATTTCCGCACTGGATTTCCGCACATGCTTGGGCACATAACCAATGAAGCAGCGACTATGGCTGAGATTTTCCAAGAAGAAGGCTACGCCACGTTTTGTGCTGGGAAATGGCACTTAGCTCCGATGGAAAACTGTTCAGCCGCTGGCCCGTTTGACCAATGGCCTCTTGGCAGAGGGTTTGATCGTTTCTATGGTTTCCTAGAAGGAGAAACAGATCAATTTCACCCTGACCTTGTCAGAGACAATCATTCTGTTGAACCTCCTGCGAAACCAGAAGATGGCTATCACCTAAGTGAAGACATTGTTGACAACCTTCTGGAAATGATCGCTGATTCAAAAGGAATTCGACCAGACCGCCCGTTCTTTGCATATCTCCCATTCGGCGCTACTCATGCTCCCCACCAAGCCCCTCCCGATTACTTAGCTAAGTACAGAGGTGTTTTCGATGAAGGTTGGGATGTCTTTCGTGAACGCTGGCATAACCGTCAGTTAGAACTTGGAGTAATCCCATCAGGAACACAATTAGCTCCCAGAAACCCTGGAGTGGAAAAATGGGATGAACTACCAAAAAATCAGAAACTCTTAGCCGCGCGCCTCCAAGAAGCATTCGCAGCTTTCCTAGACCATACAGATGACCAAATTGGTCGCCTAGTAAACGGTTTACATGACGCAGACGAACTAGATAACACAATCTTCATTCTTCTCTCAGATAACGGAGCTTCTCAAGAAGGAGGCCCATTTGGGGTCATGCACGAAATGAAGTTTTTCAATGGGATATTAGAAACCCCAAATCAAGCCATTGAAAACATTGATGACATAGGGGGACCACATAGTCACACCAATTACCCATGGGGATGGGCGCAAGCAGGTAACACCCCGTTCAAATGGTATAAACAAAATACTCATGAAGGAGGCGTGCACGTCCCCATGATCATTCATTGGCCTAAAGGAATTGAGGAGAAAAACCAGGGTACGTTACGAAACCAATTCGCAAATGTTTCTGACATCGCACCTACTCTTTTTGAAATACTAGACATCCAAGCACCCGAAACATATAAAGGCATTCCACAAATTCCAATCTCAGGTCATTCTTTCGCTCATCTTCTTACAGACCCAAACGGAATTTCTAACAACACAGTCCAATACTTTGAGAACATGGGCAGCAGGGCGCTCATAGCAGGAGAATGGAAAGCTGTTTGCCGCCACCAACAAGGCGCGGATTACGACACCGAGCAATGGGAACTATACAAACTCACTGATGACTGGTCCGAATGCAATGACCTCGCTGAGTCCGAACCAAAAAAATTGGCAGAGTTGCAGAACCTATGGTGGGAAGAAGCTGAAAAGCACGGCGTTCTTCCACTTGATGACAGAGGGTTTGAATTATTTGGAGCACGATTCAGAGACTTGTCACCGCACCCAACGAGCCGAAAATATGTCTACAGGCCTCCAATGTCTCCCATACCAGGTCAAGCAAGTGCAGCAATTGGTGGAAGAAGCTTTGACCTGACAGCCACAGTCACCCGAGAAAAAAACGACGAGGGAGTACTATTCTCAACAGGAACAGAGAACTCTGGCATATCAATATTCATACAAAAAGAGCGCTTAGTTGTAGATTACAACGCATTTGACAACCATTCGGTTGTAACGTCCACCGTTGAGGTCCCAACCGGAAACTCGACACTTCTCGCTCAATTCCGCAGACTCAAAGAAGGCGGAGAAATTGAAATCTACATCAACGGAGAACTATCCGGATCTGTAGAGGTTCCCCTATTCATGAGAATGATCTCTTCCGTAGGCTCAAGCATAGGTTACGACCACGGGTCAGCTGTCTCACCTCAATATGAAAGCCCTTTTCCTTTTGCAGGGCAACTACACCAAATCGAAATCCAACTCGCAGCCAAAAGAGCACCCGATGCAGATAAAGCTCAGGCGCGAGCTGAAAACGCAAGACAATAGATCGCTATTTAACAGGAGGAAACAATGATAGCTATCACTCTTCTCGGAACTGGCTCTCCAATCCCGGACCCCAACCGGGCAGGACCAGCAACCCTGATACAAGCTGGTGAAGAAAACTACCTAGTTGACGCAGGTAGAGGCGTTCTCATGCGGTTGGCAGCCGCAGGATGCGGCGCCAACATGCTCAATGGGGTCTTGATCACACACCTTCATAGTGACCACATAACTGACTTAAATGACGTCATCACATCTGCTTGGATCGCCACGTTCACAGAACAGGAACCTCTTCAAATCGTTGGCCCACCTGGAACAAAAGAGGTGGTTGACAGGCTTTTACATTTCCTTAGCTTCGACATCAAATACCGAATAGACCATCACGAAGATCTCAACGAACCTCCAGCAGTGAATGTTACTGAAATCGAAAGTGGAGTAGTGAAATTAAAAGGTGACGTAAAAATATCTACTGAACCGACAGACCACCGACCAGTAGGCCCCACCATTGCGTTCCGCTTCGACCATGGAAATGATGCTGTTGTTGTAGCAGGAGACACCATCCCATGTGCTGGCCTGGACAAATTATGTACCGGAGCGAAAGGACTTGTTCATACCGTTATACGTAAGGACATTATTGAGAATATTCCTCTCCAACGCCTACAAGATGTTTGCGATTACCACTCTTCGGTTGAAGAAGCTTCACAAACCGCAGAACGCGCTGGAATAGAAACACTTGTTTTAACACATTACGTACCCGCTTTCCCTTCAGGACAAGGAGAAGAATGGGAAGAGATAGCATCCCAACATTTCTCCGGAAGAATTGAACTAGGCGACGACTTACACAGAGTAGAAATAGGATAGTAAAGAGGAGAAACATGCAGACAATACGAACCCCTGACAATAGATTCACCAGCTTACAAAATTACCCATTCGAACCGATCTATGTTGAAATCAATGATGCTGAAGGCGGAACTTTACGCGTCCATTATCTAGATGAAGGCCCCAAAGACAAAGATCCTATTTTATTGCTCCACGGAGAACCTTCCTGGAGTTACCTATACCGGCATATGATTCCCATTCTCGTAGAAGAGGGGCATCGGGTTGTAGTCCCAGATTTAGTCGGTTTCGGTAAGAGCGATAAACCAGTTGAACAAACTGACTACTCTTACGCCAGACATGTTGAGTGGATGAGAGAACTACTCTTTGACCACTTAGACCTAAACGACATCACCTTCTTCGGTCAAGATTGGGGTGGATTAATAGGTTTACGACTAGTAGCACTTTCTCCGGAGCGTTACTCAAGGGTTGTTATCGGAAATACTGGCCTTCCGACTGGGAAAGGAGAAGCAACGGAGGCTTTTCTAAGATGGCAAAAATTTTCACAGACAACCCCAGAATTTCCAGTAGGGGACCTTATCAACTCTGCTTGCGTACGAGATCTCAACCCTGAGGAAATTAACGCATATGATGCGCCTTTCCCCACCGATGATTACAAAGCGGGAGCTAGAATCTTCCCATCTCTCGTTCCCACAAGTGAAGAAGACCCTGCCAGCAAAGACAACGCTGATGCATGGGTAACACTCAGTGAGTTTACCAAACCTTTTCTTCTCGCATTTAGTGATAGCGACCCAGTAACCAAAGGCGGAGACGCCCCATTTCATGCGAAAGTACCTGGAACTAAACAACAGAACCATGTAACGATAGAATCTGCCGGGCATTTCTTCCAAGAAGACAAAGGTCCAGAACTTGCCGCACTTATTAACGACTTTATATCTAACACATAACACCCGAAAGAAGAACAACTATGGCATCACCAAAATACGGGAACGTTGACTACGATTACGCCCTGCAACTTGCTACCACCACTGCAGATGAAGACGGACCTATTTGGATGGTTAATCTCATGAAATACCATGACGTAGCCCAGTACGAAGATGGAAACACGACAGAAATCACAGGTCGAGAAGCTGACGATCGCTACACACCACTAGGACCCCTTGAAGCCGTAGGAGCTGAAATCGTTTACCTCGGCGACGTTGAAAACAAACTCCTTGGTGATGATCGAGATTGGGATCGGATAGCAGTTGTGAAATATCCAACAAGGAAATCATTCATCGATATGCAAGAAAGAAAAGACTTCCAAGAAAAACACGTACACAAGGAAGCAGGGATGAAAGAGACAATAGTTATGGGCTGCTTACCCATGGATGTTCCAAACGCGCAAAGTTCCCTTCCTAATTGGGAGAAGGTGGAACATCCGCCAAGCAGTGAAGACGGTCCGATAATCGCTCTGCATGTCGTGAAATTTAATGACCGGACTGAGTTAGGTGAAACCCCAGAAAAAATGGCTGAATATACTTTGAACGCAGCTACTGTCGGCATCGAGCAAGGTGTTCGCGTCTCTGGCTGGTTTGGGGTAGAAGGCACAATTGTTGGTGACGGGAGAGAATGGGATCAAGTCCGATTTAATGCTTTCCCAAGTAAAGCGGCTTTCATGGCGGTAGTTCAGGACCCGGCAAGACTAGAAGCGCAGAAAGCACACAGAGAACCAGCAATCGCAGATACGTATGCGTTGATAGTTCGAACAAAATTCGATCAGATTAAAGATTCAATAGAGCAATAAGAACTGAATGCTGAAGTTCTCATTTTAATTCAGTTCACCGATTATCTTTTTTTGATAGCACGTAAAACAATCACGGACAGCATAAACCAAAAGGGTGTAGGGAATCGCCGAGTTTATTCAGCCATCGGTGACACAGCCGTTGGATGCGTCTTCAACGAGGCGGATGTACTTCCATAAAGTGCCTGAAGTGGCCTTGAACGGTGGCGCCACCCATTGTTCGGCACGAGCAGCAAGTTCGTTATCGGCGACCTCCACGTTCATCTCGTGGCTCTCGTCGTCAATCGTGATGACATCACCATCACGCACCAAAGCGATCGGTCCGCCTTCTTGGGCCTCTGGAACGACGTGTCCAACGATAAAACCGTGGCTTCCACCAGAGAAGCGTCCATCGGTGATCAAAGCGACATCGTCAATGAACCCCGCGCCTGCAAGAGCGCTAGTGGGTGTCAGCATCTCGGGCATTCCTGGCCCACCTTTGGGGCCTTCATAACGAATCACAATCACATCACCCGACTGGATCCGGCCTTCTTCAAGTCCAGCGATCATGTCCTCCTCAGAGTCGAACACACGCGCTGGACCCGTGAAGAGTAGACCTTGTTTGCCGGTGATCTTGCCCACCGAGCCGCCAGGAGCAAGGTTGCCGCGCAGGATCGAAATATGACCCCTCGACTTCACTGCGGCATTGAGCGACGAAACAACGTCTTGATCCTTGATGAGACGTGGCACTTCGGACAGGTTCTCACCCAATGTCTTGCCTGTCACCGTCATCTGGTCTCCGTCGAGCATGCCCTCGTCGAGCAGGTACCGCATCACACCAGGAACGCCGCCAACGTCATGGAGGTCTTCCATCACGTACTGTCCTGACGGTTTCAGGTCGGCGAGCAGCGGCACTCGTGCGCTCGTTGCGAGCCAGTCGTCGAGGTCCAGCTCAAGCTCAAACGCACGGGCCATCGCGATCATGTGTAACACAGCGTTGGTTGATCCACCGAGTGCCATGGTCACGACCATTGCATTCTCGAGCGACGCACGGGTGACGATCCGGCGCGGCGTCAATCCCTCTGACAGAAGCATTCCCATCATTGCACCAGCATTAACGCACTCTTGGACTTTGGCGGGGTCCTCAGCAGGGGTACAGGAAGAGTATGGCAGGCTCAAACCCATTGCTTCAATGGCGGTGGCCATCGTGTTTGCAGTATACATCCCACCGCACGCACCAGCCCCAGGAATGGCACACGACACAATCGTCTGGCGTTCTTCTTCTGTAATCGTACCTGCAAGGAATTGCCCGTAACTCTGGAAGGCCGACACAACGTCGAGTTTCTCTTCAGCACCTCCTATGGTGGCGCAACCTGCCCGGATCGTACCGCCGTAGACCATAATCGCAGGTCGATCGAGGCGACCCATCGCTATGACACAGCCCGGCATGTTCTTGTCGCACCCGGGCAAAGCAACAAGGCCATCGTACCATTGTGCTGCCATGACCGTTTCGATCGAATCAGCGATCAGATCGCGGCTCTGTAACGAATACGACATGCCATCTGTTCCCATGGAGATACCATCGGAAACACCAATCGTGTTGAATCGCATACCGACGAGACCCGAGTCAACAACCCCGCGTTTCACATGTATACCAAGACCGTCGAGGTGCATATTGCACGGGTTGCCCTCATACCAACATGCTGCAATACCGACCTGAGGCTGACCCAGATCCGATTGGCTCAGACCGGTGGCCAAGAGCATCGCTTGGGAGGCGCCTTGGCTCTTGGGCTGAGTGATTCGTGATGAGTGGATGTTCATCTGGACTGGTTGTTCGTTCATCATGCCACCGTGTTCGGCTCGTTCCGTTATTGATACGGCAGGTTAGCAGAGTTTTGCCAGTTCTAAGTTGCGTAACTCTGAAAAGGTAGTCATAACTGCACAAGTGAAAGAATGGCTGCTAGTTAGCTGAAACCCCAAAAACTATTCGCCTGACCGTATTCCTTGGCTTCCTTGGTCATCCATTCAAATTTCCCCTGCCTAACCTCAGAAGATGATATCGGAGCGATTCCTTCTGAAACCTCTAAAAGGATCTCCTCAGGGACTGGGATATTATTTCTTGGGGCAACTGCCAACTTAGGCAACCGCCGTAGACAGTCCCTCATATGTGCCTCATCTTCGTAGAAGGCTAAATCCTGCAATTGTGCCCATTTATCTGCACCAAGAACTACAACATCATAACCTTCGGCAATATCAGCAATTAATTGCTTAGATGTTCTAACCACTTGAGCTTCAGGAATCGACGATAGGGATTCCTGAACTACGCTGACCCTCTCTTCAAGAGAAGGACCTTTAATGCTTTCTTTTCCCAAAGCCACTTCGGAGATCGTAAGATCAATTTGAGTCAAAGAAAGGCTTCTAACAGCGCTTTGAACGATTTCTAAATGTCCGATCGTCGGTGGATTAAACGACCCAGGGTAAATAGCTGTGGTCATTAGATTAGAACATCTCCGTCTTCTAATTCTCCTGACAGCCCGAAAGCTTTTAAGACAATAAGAAATGCAAAGCTGAGAGTTACAGCCATTATTATTGAGACAGGACGCATTCCAGAACTTTCATACACTCTTGCTCCAATGATCGCTCCGAAGAACCTGCCCAAAGCCCACCCAGCGTACACATAGCCCATCATCGCCCCTCGTGCATTTCGATCAAGTTCCGTACACGTTGAGAGCATTGAAACAATCACAGATTCTGTGCAAACAAACCAAAAGGAAATCAATAGCAGGGCAGTCCAAATAGAAGATTCCCCAAGAGGAAGGCAAAAAGAAAGAGGAAGAGAAAGTATCAATGCGAACTTCACTACCTTGACTTTCCCAAACCTGTCACCAAAAACGGTTACACCCCCAGACCCTACCAACTCAGCTACCCCAATAATCAGAGCGATCAACCCAAGCCCAGAAGTTGATAAACCATGCTCGTCCTCAAGAAATGTAGCAAAAGTGACAAGCATCATCATGTGGCCAGCTCCGAGAGCAACCATTGCCAGAAGAGCGAAACGGGCAGTTGAGGAAAGACGTGTCCGGGAACGAACCGCATATGGTTCCTGACTTCCGGCAATAAAGATTTGAAACACTGCTCCTGTAACAGTGCAAAGCACCGCAGTGACAAGAAATGGTGTTCGCCACGTTCCTGCCCGTATTAACACTGCGGCGATGGGCATCCCAATAATGAAAGAAAGAGCCCATGTCGTTTCAATCAATCCAATAGCTCGAGATCGTTTCTCAAAAGGCACAGATGCCCCCGTCCATGCACTTGAGCCAATATCAAAAGAGTTCTTTGAGATTGAAGCTAGGACAAGTGCAAAAACAAAAAGTATCAAACCAGAACTCGCTCCTTGTAATGCAGCAGCCATACCCAAGCCGCAGATACCGGCGACCATAGCCTGAGATGTGCCTCTCCTATCTGTGACTTTGCCAAGTAAAGGACTAGAAACTTCAACAAGGTCTCTCATCGCCAACGCAGTTCCCATAGTTCCTGTGGTGACCCCCAAACCCCGCGAAACTGTCGGAAGAAATGGGAAAACTAAACGATAGGCAATATTAGAAACAAACCTTCCAAAGGTTATGAGAACCAAACCAGAAGGCAACTCTTTGTAGAATTTCCTTAAATTAAATCTCAACGTCGCATTGAAGCTCACCAAAACGAGGGTACGAGAGAATTGGTCAACCACCACAAAAATTCTGTAATAATCATTTTTCCTAAAATCCTAAAATGTAGGGGGCTTCTCTGTCGGTACCGTCCAACTAATGGGTACCGTAAAGGGTCAGATAACTCAAATCGCACAGAGGTAAGCGGCATGCAAACTAATGGTGGGAAAGCCTTAATGAAAAATCTTGAAGCTCAAGGAGTTGAGCTTGTTTTCGGTTTGCCTGGCGGAGCTATTTTACCCGCCTATGATCCTCTAATTGAATCGTCTATTCGACACGTGCTAGTTAGGCACGAACAAGGAGCCGGCCACATGGCTGAGGGTTACGCCCACGCTACAGGGCGACCAGGTGTTGCTCTTGTAACAAGCGGTCCAGCCGCCACAAATATGGTTACGCCTCTAGCTGACGCAATGCTTGACTCCGTTCCAATGGTTTGTATAACAGGGCAGGTAGCTAGCGGAGCGATAGGTTCCGACGCATTCCAAGAGTGCGACACAACCGGAATAACCATGGCTGTAACGAAACACAATTTTTTAGTTACAGACGCTGAACAAATCCCTCAAGTTATACATGATGCTTTCTATATAGCTACAACCGGAAGACCAGGACCTGTACTCGTTGACATCCCCAAAGACCTGATAGACGCCAACAACCCTGTATCCCAATTCGAAGATTATGAACCTTCCGGACATGATTTACCAGGATACAAACCAGAAACAGAACCAAACCCACAAGAAATCCAAGATGCTGCAAAGCTCATCTTCCAATCTGAAAGACCAATTATCTACAGTGGAGGGGGAATTCTTAAAGCACGAGCAGCCGAACAACTTAAAGACTTAGCTGAACTGTTAGATATACACGTAGTCACAACCCTCATGAATCGAGGAGGTTTCCCAGATAACCACCCACTTGCTTTAGGCATGCCAGGGATGCATGGAAACTACACCGCCATAACCGCAATTCAGCAGTCAGATTTATTGATTACCCTAGGGGCTCGTTTCGACGACAGAGTCACAGGGAAAGTAGATGCCTTCGCACCAGATGCCAAAGTTATCCACGCCGATATTGATCCAGCTGAATTCAACAAAGTACGTTCTGCTGATGTCTCAATACAAGGAGACGTTGGAAGGACCATCACCGAACTTATTAAAGCAATCAAACAAATGGGGGAGACAGAAAGTCACCCAGACAGATCCGCTTGGAAATCACAGATAAGCGGATGGAATGAAAAGTTCCCACTCGTATACGATGACTGGCAGGCGGGAGAAGGGTTAAAACCCCAGCATGTTATAGAACAGTTACGAGACAACACTCCAGACGACACAATCGTGGCATCGGGAGTAGGGCAGCATCAAATGTGGGCCAGCCAATTTTGGAGCTTCAATCATCCATATACCTGGATCAACTCCGGAGGGTTAGGAACCATGGGATACGCAGTTCCAGCGGCAATTGGAGCGAAAGCAGGAAAACCCGACCGAATGGTATGGGCCATTGATGGTGATGGATGTTTCCAAATGACCAATCAGGAACTAGTAACAGCAAGACTAGAAAATTTCCCCGTAAAAATAGCAGTCTTGAACAATGGTTATTTGGGAATGGTACGCCAATGGCAAGAACTCTTCTACGACAAGCGCTACAGCGAGGTTCACCTCCAATCCGACCTTCCAGACTATAAAATGCTAGCTGAATCAATGGGTTGTGTCGGAATCCGAGTTGAATCCCCAGAAGAAGTCAAACCAGCAATAGAACAGGCTAATGAAATCAATGACCGACCGGTAGTCATAGATTTCCGAACAGAATCAAGTGAGAATATATACCCAATGGTTCCAGCAGGTAAATCAAATAGTGAGGTAATCGTTCACCCATCACAAGGGAACGAAAAATGAGTTCGGTTCGGTTCCACACACTTGTCGTCAGAGTAGAGAACAAACCCGGAGTTCTAGCACGAGTTTCAGGACTCTTTGCAAGAAGGGGATTTAACATTGAATCACTTGCGGTAGCTCCGACAGATAATGACCTATTTAGCCGAATCACTATTGTCGTAGATGCTGAATCTGCACCTCTGGAACAAGTAGTTAAACAACTCAACAAACTCATTAACGTTGTTGAGATACAGGAATTATCGCCTGAAGACTCGATAAGTCGAGAACTTATCCTCGCTACAGTCAATGTAGAAGAAGGCCGAGAAGATCAAATTATGCGAGAAATAGAGTCATTTGAAGCGAATGTCCTAAGTGTAGGAGATCAGAAAATAGTCGTATCATTATCAGGAACTCCTGAGATAGTAAATGATTTTGAAGTTGTATTAGAAACCTATGAGATTGTGGAAGTTCAACGCACAGGAATAATAGCGCTTTCAACAATCACATCATGAATGAGAGAAAAGAAGATCTAGGAAGATATAAGCCAAATTAATAAGGAGAAACAGTGGCAAACATCTATTACGAAGCCGATGCAGATCGGACGCAGATTGAAACAAAAAAAATTGCTGTACTTGGGTATGGTTCTCAAGGGCATGCGCATGCTTTGAACCTAAAAGAATCTGGTATTGAAGTAGCAGTGGGTTTACGGCCAGAATCAAGTTCGGTCGTAAAAGCACAAGAAGCTGGACTTCAAGTAATGAGTATTGCTGAAGCGTCAGCCTGGGCGAACGTAGTAATGCTTCTTCTACCAGATACCGATCAGGCAGAAATTTATGAAAACCATATAGGGCCGAACCTAAATGAGGGCGATACTTTGATGTTCTCACACGGTTTTAATATCCGATTTGATTTAATCCAACCTCCATCAAATGTTGACGTTGTCATGGTTGCTCCCAAAGGACCAGGGCACTTAGTTAGAAGAACGTATGTTGAAGGCGGCGGTGTTCCATGCTTGATAGCAGTTGAGAATAACCCTTCTGGCAATGCAAAAGAATTCGCACTAGCGTACGCCGATGCAATCGGTGGAGCCAGAGCCGGAGTAATTGAGACAACGTTTACTGAAGAATGTGAAACGGACCTTTTCGGCGAACAAGTCGTCCTATGTGGCGGGTTAACCGAACTTGTGAATAGCGGGTTCAATACATTGGTAGGTGCCGGATACCAGCCAGAAATAGCTTATTTCGAATGCTTACACGAGCTTAAGTTAATCGTTGATCTTATGTATGAAGAAGGTATCGCTGGTATGCGTTATAGCGTTTCTGATACCGCAGAATATGGTGATTTAACTAGGGGCCCTCGAGTAGTAGACGATCATGTTCGTGAGACAATGCAGACCATTCTAGAAGAAATTCAAAATGGAACATTCGCTGAAGAATGGGTAGCTGAAGCAAGAGGTGGACGTAAACGATTCCTAGAGCTTGAAGCGGCTGGCCATGACTTGCCTGTGGAGCAGGTAGGTAAAGAATTGCGTGCCATGATGCCCTGGATTTCATCTGGAAAACAAAGTGTGAAAGATACTAGTGGGGGACAAGGCTAAAGAAAATCTCCTCACAGGTTGCAGAATGACGTAGATTCTGGTTCAATCAATAACAACATTAAGAGAGGTCATTAGTGGCCCGGCAACCTAGGACGGACACCCAAGGTGCTTCCCAGAAATGGGGATGTGGTACGAAAGTACAAGTAATTGTCCCAACGGATAAACACACATCGAGAAATCAAGCAAACTGGGATCCTTTCAAGTAAACAATAGAAAGGTAAACATGAGCAATTGGCAATTTGAAACTCAGCAAATACACGCTGGGCAAGAACCGGATGCAGCTACGAATGCAAGAGCTGTTCCGATATACCAGACAACCTCATTCACATTCAATAGCACCGAGCATGCTTCGAACCTGTTCGCGCTAGCAGAAATGGGAAACATATACACACGAATCATGAATCCAACGCAAGGGGTTTTTGAAGCGAGAGTGTCTGCTTTAGAAGGGGGAACAGAAACAGCTGTAGGAATCCCTGGGGCCTTGGCAACGTCGTCTGGGCAAGCAGCAGAAGTTCTTGGTATCTTGACAATTCTTGAATCCGGAGACCACATTGTGTCAGGGGCATCTCTGTATGGAGGAACTTACAACCTATTTCACTACACCCTTCCTAAATTAGGTATAGAAGTTACATTCGTTGAAGACCCTGATGATTTAGAAGAATGGCAGTCTGCAGTGCGAGACAACACAAAACTCTTCTACGGAGAAATGAACCCAAATCCGAAAAACAACTGGCTTGATGTCGCAGGTATCAGCGAGGTAGCTCATAACAATGGCGTTCCGCTGATGGTAGATAATACAGCGGCTACCCCATATCTCGTTAGGCCACTAGAGCATGGCGCAGACATTGTTGTTCATTCAGCCACAAAATACATAGGTGGTCACGGAACTTCAATTGGTGGCATTATTGTCGACGGGGGTAGCTTCGATTGGGGAGCTAGCGGGAAATTCCCTAATATGACTGAGCCAGACCCAAGCTACGGTGGTCTCGCATACTGGCCTGCGTTAGGGCATGGGTGCTACATAATCAAAGCCCGAGTGCAAATGCTTCGCGATCTGGGAGCATCAACAACCCCATTTAATTCATTCATGTTCCTCCAAGGTTTGGAAACTTTAAGCTTACGAATGGAAAGGCATTGTAGCAATGCTCTTGCAGTGGCTCAATACTTAGACGCACATGACCAGGTGGAGTCAGTAGCTTATGCAGGACTAGAAAGCAGTCAATGGCATGCACGAGCTACAGAACTTACCGGTGGCAAGGGGTACGGAGCTATTCCAGCCTTTAACATAAAAGGCGGACTTGAAGCAGGACAAAAGTTTGTAGAAGGCCTTGAATTGCACAGCCACGTCGCAAATATCGGTGACGTACGAAGCCTCGTTATCCACCCTGCTTCAACTACGCACAGTCAGTTAACTGAAGAAGAACAGGCAGACACAGGAGTTTATCCCGGCCTGGTTCGACTTTCAGTTGGCATAGAGCACATTGATGACATTATTGCGGATTTAGATAAAGGATTTGCCGCAGCAAAATAAAATACTGTTAATTGTTGGCAGAATAACTTTTGCCAACAAAAAATCGTGATTTGCCTGCTTGCCGCGATTTAAAATAAAGCGCTAAAAGGGAGAAATCTCCTAGGGCGTAAAGCTATCAAAATGAACTAGGAGGTTCATCATGAGGAAATTCTTCGTGAATGCCCGTTATCTTATTGTCCCAATTATGTCGTTACTGACTATTGGAGGAATCCTGCTAGGAGGTACTTTTACCTGGCTAGGGGTTATTCTTTTTGGAGTTTGCACTGTAGCGGATATAACAACAAGAAATATTCATCATCGCGCAGATATCGCTCCCGATGGCACATCATATGGAGTTAAGTATTTCCAATATGGCGTGATGTATTTTATGCTTCCGGTTTTTATAACACTACAATTGGCTTTAGCTTGGCAAATACATAAGTACGCATCTTCTGCTTCCGAAGCGGTTTCAGTTATGAGTTTGCTCGGAGGGACATTATCCGCTGCACTCTGGGCAGGGCTCGGCATAATCTATGGGCATGAATTATCTCATAACAAGAAAGAAGGTTTCTTTGTCTCGCGGCTTATTATGGCGTTAAGTGGCGCATCGCATTTCACATATGCGCACGTTTATAATCACCACCTCGATCTCGGGCATGAAGATGATCCAGCAACTGCGCCACGTGGTCGAAATATTTACGCACACGCATGGCACTCACACATGGGGCAATCTCACTATTCCTATGACATGGAAGCTAAGAAAGCTAAAAGACAGCAAAAATCATTTATCAACCTCAACAACCGTTGGCTTGTTGGCTACTTTTTTAGTTTGCCAACTTTGGTGTTATTCATTTGGGCTGGAGGACTATGGGGAATAGCTGCGATTCTAATTATTTGGGGGATTTCAAATTTCTTACTAGAAGCCCTTAATTTCATGGGTCATTACGGCCTCATAAGAGAAGAAGGAAAGCCTGTTGAACATCGGCATTCATGGGATAATGACAATATTTTTACAAGCTGGTTTTTCATAGAGATAGGACGTCAATGCGACCACCATGTCCGGGGTGAGACATATTTCTGGGAATTGGATGATGTCAAAGGGCCAAATTATGGAATAGGTTATTTCCAGCTTTTCTTGTATATCTTGATTCCGCCCTTTTTTAGAAAATTTGTTCAAGTGCATTTAGACCATTGGGATCAGAACTATGCAACAGAAGCAGAGAAAAACATTGCACAAGAATTTAATAGACATGCAAATTTAGAAACCCACTTGGCGCGATAAATAAAGAGGGATTATCACATGTTGAAAGCATTTAAGAAAACTGCTTCAACTCAAATTGCAAGGGTAGAACCTTTGGGAGTTGAGCTTGAGGCTAGAAGGGGAGAACGGCTACTCTCTGCCGCATTACGCCACGGCCTAGAATGGCCGCATCGATGCAAAGTGGGAAGTTGTGGAACGTGTAAAACTCTTCTTATTTCAGGTGAAATAAAACCACAGCTTGACTTCGCATATGTATTAACGAGCAAGGAAATCGATGAGGGTTACATACTTGCTTGCCAGTCAATACTGAAATCAGATGTAAGTGTTCGTATTGTTCATAGAAAAGAAAGGAAATAAAATGAAAACTCTATATGGAATTGCAGGTATGACACTTTGGACGTCGCTAGTTGTCCTAGTGTTGTATCTCTTTAATGCTCATGATTACTATAACCACTTTGGCTGGGCTGTTCTTTTTGGGTTTATTCTACTAATAGCGCATGTTGTTAATATGGCCATTTACTTCAATATCGCTGGGAAAGAACCTTATAAATGGTTTAAGTAAGAGCCCCATTGATTTTTAGGCTTTAAAAACGCGAAGTATCAAAAATATCGCGTGCGACAACCCAAGAAATGTAGCAAAGGCAAATTAAAGATGTAAGGCCGATAGTGTCTGCAGCGCCAAAGCCTAAGCCCTTTGAGCTCGCAGTGAGCCCCATAATTAATGTTCCAACAGGAACAAGTCCTGCCCAAGCGATTTGGAATAAGGACATCACACGGCCGCGGAATTTTTCTTCAATAAGCTCCTGAACCACGACTTGAAGAGTTGTGAAAGAAGCAATATAGAAAAACCCAACAAGGAGTTGAAGAAAAATAGCGGTAGTGAAATCTGTAACTCTGGAGAAAATGGTAAGAAGTAAACTGTAAGGGATGGCAAACAAAGCACCTCTTCGTAGTGTTGATTTGGCTGCGAAACTCCCAGCGGCCAAAGCCCCAACTAGTGCACCAAAACCGGTCGCTGCCCCTAGCCACGCGAAATCGCTACTTGCTCTGCCAAGGCTGTTCGCTGTGAAAGAAGGGGACAACGCAACATGGGAGACTCCGAAAATAGATATGAAACCAACGAGTAATAATGCTTGCCAAGCCGCTTTTTTTTCTTTCGCATGGTTAATCCCATCCGATAGACTCTGAAATATCGGGACATGATCTGACTCTAGGTCATATGGAAATAGGGTGATTCCTGCTGCTATGACTAAAGCTAAAGCAGCGCCCACCCCATAAAGGGACCAGGAAACTTCATACAAATTGCTACTTATTAGAGGCGCGCAAAGCGCAGGTCCAAGAACTCGACTTGCATTTGACGCCATTGCCTGCAGGGAAATAGCACTTGAAAGATCTTCGTAAGGAACAGTGTTTGCAGTAACTGCCTGCACTACTGGGCCCAAAATCGCCATCACAATCCCAACTAAAAATGATGTGCCGAGAAGAACAAATGGTGAAATAGAATCGGTGGCCACAAGTATGACCTGGATGCAAGAAATAGTAATTAAAGCAGCGTACGTTGATAGCAAAAGCTTCTTTCGATCTAAACGATCAGCGAGAAGTCCGCCCAGAGGACCGAACGCCAGTACTGGAAGAAAAGTAACTACGAATAGTAATGAAACCCAGAGTTCGTCGTTAGTTAAGTCAGCCATAAGCGCCTGATAGGAAATGTGAGAGAACCAAAATCCCATTTGGGAGGCTATGGAGCCAATATAGAAACGACGGAACTCCTTATGAGAAAAAGCTCGGAAAGCAGCATATTTTTCGCTCGAGTCTTTTTCCGCCATCATCCAACCATAGTGAACGCCACACATTTTCCATGCTTCTTCTACAAGTAGTTACTGAAGGGAAATACTATGGAAGATCCCGTTACCGCCATCGCTGAAGACCATTCGGGTATTAGTCTTATTAAATGGGTTTCCGGATTAAACAAACACGATTTTCTAGCTTCATAGTTGTTTTACTAGCACTTTGTGCATGCTCCGATCCTGTAATTCCTCTAGTGGCTCCTCCTCCTGAACCGACGCCAGTTCAAACCCTCGTAACCTCTCCTGAAATCACGACAGGAGAAGATGAGGTCGAACCTCAAGAACGCGGGACAACAGCGACAACTCTTCGTATCGCTGTGATCGCTGATGGACCAGACGACTCACTTAACGATGGGGAAGCAATTAGCGTGTGGCAATCTGTAGAAGCGTGGGCAAATTCTGTTAACCGCTCTACAAAACTTGCAGGACGAGAAATCATAGTCGAACGAGTAGATTCAGCGATCTTCAGGCATGTAGAAGCATTGAATTTTGTGTGCGAGGGAGATTTTTTCGCAATAGTTGGCTCTTTCGCTCTCAATGACTCAGATGGGCTTGAGCAACTTCTATCACCTAATTGTTCTTTACCTGACTTCCCAGCCAATGTTTTCTCACTAACACGCCTTTACTCCGGGCTCACATTCCAATCAAACCCGACTGGAGCAATCACAACCAGTGCAGGATGGGCATCGTATTTTGCAGAAATTGACCAATCTTCAAGCCAAGAAGCAGCTACATTGATGCCGGAACTCACTTCAACCGTGCTCGCCGGAGAGCGGATAATCGAGTCCGCTACGGCAAAAGGTTTCAAATTCGTCCACAGTCCTATCTACGAGATTGAAAGCGATTTCAGCAAAGAAACAGAGGCGTTAATTCTAACAAACAGCAAATCCCTAGTCTGGGGGAATAGCGGCAGCCAGCTAACTAGATTTTTGAATTCAATCGAAGCTTATGAACCTGATTTCTCATTTGAATTTATAACCTGTGGCCAAGCATGTTACAACCCAGACTGGATTCAAAATGCAGGGCTTGCTGCCGAAGGTGTCTCTATTTGGCTCCCGCACCTTCCAATAGAAGAAGCTGAATTAAATGATGAACTGCTGCGATACCTATTCTTTATGAACTCCACACATGGGACAGAAGCAAAACCAACAGCTGCAGGAATTGCAGCATGGAGCGCAGCGCTCCTTTTCGAAGAAGCAGTATCTAGGGCAGTGGGGACCGGATCAGCTGCCTACCGACCCGAAAGCCTCACACGTCAAAGCGTCATAGAAGCAGCGCAAGGAATCACCTTCTGGGATGCTTCAGGATTACATGGAATCTCTAACCCAGCCGAGGGCATACCCTCACCTTGTTTCGTCATCATGACATTAACTGACGGCTTATGGGAAAGGACCTTCCCTCAAAGACCCGGAGAACTAAGCTGTGAAGACCAGAACCTAGTAGTCCTAGAAGCAACAGCAGATTTCGAAGCAATCGAAGGCAATAGCCAAAGCCCAGAATAAAGGACCAGATTTAAGATTTGCTATCCAAATTTCGGAGCAGCAAATGCGGGAACTCCAGTATCCTCGCCAGAGAATAACTCATCTTTTCTTGCGTTAATTTCATCAATGGTCCAGCGCTGATCTTCAAGCTGAATGTGATTGATATGAGACCAACTTCTCATCCACCAAACCCCACTCCCTCCGACAATAAATGCCTGCCCATTCACATCCTTGGCGTCGTCAGTACACAACCACACCACAAATGGAGATACGTTAGCCGGATCATACACATCAAACTCATCCTCATCTTCTGGAGCTGCCATAGATTGGATGTAGTCGGTTAAACCAGTACGAGCACGGGGGGCAACCACGTTTGTCGTAACCCCGTATTTCGACAACTCTCTTCCCAAGGTTAGAGAAAGTGTCAAGATCCCACCCTTCGCAGAAGCATAATTAGATTGGGCAGGTCCACCAAATAATCCTGACTCACTGGTCGTATGTATCATTCTCCGAGAAGCCGTCTCTCCTGCTTTAGCCTGATTCCTCCAATACACTGCGGCTGCTCTGGCGCAAACAAAATGTCCTTTGAGATGGACCGCTATAACTTCATCAAATTCTTTCTCAGTCATTGAAAAGCTCATTGCGTCCCGCAGGATTCCAGCGTTGTTGATCAGGATATGAAGATCTCCGAATTCACTTTGTGCCCTTTCAACCAGATCTTCCCCTGTACTCCACTCAGCGACATTTCCATTGTGACTGACAGCTGTTCCACCAAGCTCACGTATTTCTGAAACTGTTTGTTCTGCGCTATCGCCCAAATCATTCACGACAACACATGCGCCTTCTGAAGCAAGCAAAAGTGAGTGTTCTTTACCAACTCCGCTCCCTGCTCCAGTAACGATAGCAACTTTGCCTTCTAGTAATCCCACAATCAACCTCCTTAGAGTTCCTCTCTGAACCTTAGCTTCCATAACAGTTAGCCCAAAAGTAAAACCATTAGATTCATAAACATCTATTGAGTAGGTATTCTCAAAGAAAGGAAACTACATGCTTATAGATACTCATACACACCTCATCGGCTCAGATAAGAAAAAGTTTCCTTTAACCCGTTACCCCCACCCAGGGAATGAGTGGATTGAGTCATCTCCGGATGCAGATGAATACCTAGAAATGATGAAAGAAGTTGGAGTAAGCAAAGCTTTATTAGTGCAGCCACATTCTGCCTACCAAACAGATAACAGTTACATATGTTCAGTGGCAGCAAAACACTCAGAAATACTCCCCGTAGCTATCGTCAATCATAAAGACGTTGATTGCAAGAACGCAATACACCAATTAGCCGACAGGGGAGTTGTGGGGTTGAGGCTATTCTCTATTCCGACTCCTACTAAGCCATGGATTGGGTCACTTGAGACGAGATGGCTTTGGCAAGAAGCTGAAAAGCAAAATCTTGCAATAAGTATCTGTGTTCTACCAAATGAAATTCAAGAAATTGGAAGATGCGCCAGAAACTACCCAAATCAGGTCGTTGTGATAGACCATTGCGCTTTTGCGCCAATTCACGATATGAGGGACTCGTCCACTCAAGAACTTTTAACGCTTTCCAAATTCCCCAATGTTGTTCTAAAGGTCACAACGCTTGTTATTGATGACTGGAACAATCACAAGGGCACAATTTCTGATTTGTTCCCATTCCTAGCCGAATTATTCGGACCTGAACGACTCGTGTGGGGTTCGGACTTTGCCCAAACAAGGAACCGCACATATCAAGAACTAGTTGATTTAGGACTTAAAGCTATGGAGTCCCTAGGAGACCTCTCTGAGGGACCCATGGGTTTGAACGCCAAAGAAATTTGGGAAACAGGTAAGAGCTAAGAATTTCGTTGATTTAGAATTGGAATGAGCTTAGAGCCGTTCAATGATCATGGCCATACCTTGACCGCCGCCAACGCACATAGTTTCAAGCCCAAATTGTTTGTCAGAGTCCTGCAAGCTGTTAATCAATGTTGTCATGATCCGAGAACCAGTCATTCCAAATGGGTGACCTAGTGCTATGGCTCCACCATTGATATTTAACTGTTCTTCAATATCGATACCTAATGCATCTGCGGAGCCAACTACTTGAACAGCGAACGCCTCGTTGATTTCAACTAAGTCAATATCGCTCATTTGCATTCCAGCCCTATCTAGTACCTGCCGGCAGGCATCTATTGGTCCAAGACCCATAATTTCTGGATTTAAAGCGGATACGCCACTAGCGACAATCCGAGCGAGAGGTTGAATACCCAGTTCTTTGGCACGAGTATCACTCATAACAACTACTGCTGCTGCGCCATCATTAAGCGGGCAGGCATTCCCAGCAGTAATCGTGCCACCTGGTCTAAAAACCGGATTGAGTTGGGATACTCCCTCAAGCGTCGTTCCTTCACGGATTCCATCATCGGCCGAAACAACACTGCCATCAGGAAGCACGTAAGGAGTGATCTCTTGCTCAAAGAACCCTCGTTTCATAGCTGCTTCAGCCTTGTTCTGTGAACGAACTCCGAATTCATCTTGTCGTTCTCTTGAAATCCCTAGAACTTCAGCCACATTCTCAGCTGTTTGACCCATAGCAATATAAACGTCAGGCAATCCATCAGCAGCTGACCAATCACCACCTTCTCCAGTAGTTCGTTCAGAACTTCTTTGCTCAGCGCCACCAAAGAGTTCATTATGTGACCCTGTGTCAGCAGCACCATTCACGTACCGGCTAACGGTTTCCACACCCCCAGCAACGAAACAATCCCCTTCATCAGCTTTAATCGCATGAGCTGCCATGCGTATAGTCTGCAACGACGAGGAACAATAACGATTAACAGTTACGCCTGGAACGGTCATTTCATTCATAACAGCGATAACCCGACCTATGTTAAATCCGCCTTCTCCCCCTGGCTGGCCGATGCCCCAAATAATATCTTCAACCTCAGCTGGGTCTAGACCATCTACTTTGCTTAAAACATCTTTCACAATAAAAGCAGATAAATCATCTGGCCGTGCATCAACCAAACTGCCTTTGGCAGCTCGTCCAATAGGGGTTCTTGCAGTTGCGACAATTACTGGTTCAGCCATTTCTTCTCCTCAAGATTCTTTAGACCGAGGCTACTCGTAGTTGCGGACGGATGTGAAAGTAAACTCTAATAAATCACACCATTGAAGGGTTCTGGGTGTGCGTTCCAGACCTCAAGACAAGACCAGGACGTTCATCACTGAATTCTCCATTACGTACTATCTCTGTTCCATTGCAAAACACATTCTCTACACCACTTGAGTCAGCGAATAAACGAGGAGCATCAAGAGGTAAATCATTTTGGATGATAGTTGAATTCGACCCGATTGTTTTCTCATCTAATACAACAACATCCGCGTAGGCATCTTCTTCTAGAACTCCTCGCTTCTGAAGCCCATACAATTCGGCAGGGATTTGTGTCAGCATGTGGATAGCTTCTTCAAGTGGAAGCAGATTCCGTTTCCGTACTGCTTCGCCAAGCATGTAGGTTGAGTAATTAGAGCTAAGGAAGAGATCAAGGTGAGCACCAGCATCAGAAGCTCCGATAACCGCTCGAGGGTCTCGCCAAACCTCTAGACGGGCTTCCCAATCAGAATCAGGCTCTTCGTTTACCGGATTGCCGAAAGACGTTTCAAGGTCATCAGCTAAAGCGATATCGACAAGCGTATCCCAAGGGCTCTTACCGACAGTTTCAGAAATCTCATAAACTGTTTTCCCAATGTAGTCAGCATTCTCGGGAGCTTTCGTATGTAAAATAGTCTTCGCCCCCCAGTGAGCAACATTGCGTAAAGGTCCATCTTGTTGGGAGAAATCATCAAGTTCTTTACGAGATGCCGGGTCTTGGAGTATGCGAATCTTTTCTTGCTTGTCTAAGAGAATGAATTTTTCCCACTCTGGTAAGGCATCAAGAACGAACCCCCCAATGAAATTTAGATGCAACGCAAGTGTCATTGGTACGGTGAGGGCGACTACTTTTCCTCCATTTGCAGCAGCAATATCTCCAGCTTCCAATTTTTTCTTTCCATCTTGCAACGTCCGAGCGTTGATGTTTAAGACATTCCAGTTCAGCGGGCTGTTAGCAGCAACTGACATGTCACTCATTAATTCCATTGCCCATGGTTCAAACGGGCCTAAAGCGGGGATGAATTCTAATGAAGTCCCTTCAAACTCCGATAGAACTCCGCATAAGGCGATCATTTCATCTCGCTCCGCATACCTGCTTGGAACCATGTTCCCTAGAGGGTCGTTATGAGTTCGCGACCAAGATGAAGAAAAACCAATCCCTCCGGCTTCCAACCCTAAACGAAGGAGATCCTGCATAGCTTCAAGTTCATCTTTCGTGCACGCCCTTTCGGTCGCTGCTGCTCCCATGACCACTTTCCGAAGAGCACTATGCCCAATTTTGAATCCCGCGTTTATTGCGAGTTTTCCTTCCATAGCGTCAAAGTACTCTGCTGTTGACCGCCAGTTCCAAGGAACGCCTTCTTGAAGGCATTCAAGTGGGATGCCTTCAACACGAGAAAGCATCCTCATAAGGTAATCACCGACCGAAGGGTCATCGCTGAGAGGTGCGATGGTAAATCCACAGTTCCCTCCAATAACTGACGTCACTCCATGAAGCGGAGAAGGAGAAAGCGTTCCATCCCAAAATACTTGAGCGTCAAGATGAGTGTGGACATCAACGAACCCAGGGCAAACAATTTTACCTGAAACATCCAGAGTGGTTAGAGCCTCAGCATTTTCAAGATCTCCTATTGCCGTGATCCGATCAGCAGTTATTCCTAGATCTTTACGGAAACGTTTCTTCCCAGAGCCATCAATAATTTCGCCACCTTTAAGAACTACATCAAACATTGCCACCTTCCCTTCTAAGGGATACGTTAGTTTATCTCGTCGTTATTTCGCAAAGGGACCTATTGTGGAGTTGGTAGTTTAGAAGGAGATATTGTGAGTGGAATTGATGTAGACCAAGAATGGAAGGTGCTCATAGGAGGAGAACATGTTTCTACTTCAAGCCATTACGAGATTATTGACCCCAACACAACCCATATAGTGGGGAAAGCACCAGAAGCCACGGTTGATCAAGCTTTAGAAGCTGTAGCCGCTGCGAAAACTGCCCTTCCGTCATGGAAAGCGCTGTCAATGGATGAACGTTGTGCTTACATAGCAAAAGCTGCAGAAGCCATAGAAGATGCATGCGGTGATTGGGTTGACCTAGTGCAGGCCGAAACTGGGGCGACAATGAGGGTTGCAAAGACAATGCAGGTAGCAGGTGCTTTCGTTGACCGTTTTCGTTATTACTCGCGCTCAGTTGAAATGAATCAACCATTAACTCCTGTGTATTCAGCAGCGAGTGCCTTAGCCCCAGAAGCCTTAATAACAGGGAATGTAATCCGCCAACCAGCCGGAGTTGTTGCTTGCATTACGCCTTACAATTTCCCACTGGTGAATGTCGCTGGGAAGATAGCTCCAGCTTTAGCTATGGGGAACACAGTTGTTATAAAACCCGCTCCTCAGGACCCGCTAGCAATTATCAAACTCGGAGAAGTCTTAAATTCGATTTTCCCTCCAGGCGTTGTGAATGTCATCGTCGGATCTTCACCTGATATAGGGGAAGCACTAGTGGACAGCCCAGATGTCAATATGGTCTCCTTCACAGGTAGTTCAGCTGTCGGCGCCAAGATAATGGAAGGCGGCGGGAAGACTATGAAAAGATTATTGATGGAACTTGGAGGCAAAGGTGCTCTAATTATGACTGAGGATTGCGATGTTCAGGCAGCGGTTGGAGGGATCGCTAGCGTTTGGGGTTTCCACAGTGGGCAGATCTGTACAGCTCCCACAAGAGTGATTTGCCATAAAGACATTTATGAATCAACTATTCAGGCACTTAAAGCAACTTCAGAATTCATGACTCTTGGAGATGCCCGTGATGAAACTACCCTAGTTGGGCCCGTAATCACCGAAACACACAGAAACCGAGTGGAAGATTTTATCCAGTCGGGTATCGATGACGGCGCTGAAGTTATTGTTGGTGGAGAACGACCTGAGCGAGACGGATACTTTATAGCCCCAACTCTTTTAGCGGGTTGCACACCTGATATGCATGTGGTTCAAGAAGAGGCATTCGGTCCTGTCGTAGTCGTCATGTCCCATGATGGAGACGAACATGCCGTTGAATTGGCCAATAACAGTGACTACGGGCTATTCAGCTATGTTTATGCAGGAAACACCACACGTGCTTATGACATAGCGAAAAAACTTGAAACTGGTAATGTAGCACTTAATAGCGTAGCTCCCCACATGTACGCGCCTTTCGGGGGCTTCAAAATGTCGGGAGTGGGTCGTGACCGGGGCCGTTGGGGTTTAGAAGCTTACAGTGAAGTTCAAGCGATTAATTGGCCAAGTTGACATTTGGATTCTGATCGGGACTCTACATGCGCTATCGTTTGGTAAGTTTACGAAAGAGGCACATGAAATGTTAAAACACGGATCTCAAGCACCAAACTTTGTTTCTAAGGACCAGAACGGGAATGATATTTCGATTTCGGATTTCCTAGGGAAGTGGGTTGCTTTCTTTTGGTATCCGAAAGCTTCAACACCTGGTTGAGTACTTGAAGGATCCGGGTTCCGTGCTAGAACCCAAGAATATGAAAACGCTAATGCTGTTATTATCGGTGCTTCATTTGACTCTGTCAGTGCACAACTTGCATTTGCGCAAGAGGAAGATTTCCCTTTCGCACTTATTGCTGACGAGAGCAGAGAGGTTGGGAGCGCTTATTTCGCTGAACGAACGCCAGAAATGAAATATCACGAATTCGGAATTCCGAGAAGGATCAGTTACCTCATAGATCCGCAGGGGACAGTGCATAAATCATATGATCTTGAAGAATCAGGAGCTGAACTTTCTGAACATGCCGACGAAGTTCTTCAAGATATTATTGCTGCTAGCTAAACAGCCTTCCTGCACACGTAGTAATTATTTCCAGCATCACCATCCACGCGGGCAACTTCATCAACTGTGAAGCCAGCCGTGGTGAATATCTCTCTAGCTTGTTGCGCTCCCCACATAGCCCCTAAACCTTCTCCACCGTAAGCCAATGAAACTGACATGCAATGCATGCATGACACTGTGTAACCAAAAGTTCCGATAGGGTGATCCAAATTTTCACCCAAATGGCTCGATGCACAAAGGTCAGCACATAGCCAGAAACAATTAGGTTTCAAACTATTAAAAATACCTGAGACCATATCACGAGGCTTTGCTTGGTCATGGACTGCATCAAAAGTTGTTATGAAATCAAATTCCTCTATTGTTTCAAGTTTCGCAGCATCTTGTTGGCGAAAATCAACGTTATTTAAACCCATGTTGTCTGCTTCTTCACGAGCAACTTTGATTGCTTCTTCTGAGAAGTCAATGCCAACGAAAGAACTAGCTGGGAAAGCACTTCCCATAACATTTATTGCATGGCCGGAACCGCAACCTACATCTGCAACAACTATGCCGCTTTCCAGTTTTTCAATAATGCCAGGAACCAGCGGTAGAACAGTGTTAACCAAGAGTGCATCAAATCGTGCAGCGCTCGCTTCAGCCATGACCTGATGGAACGTGGTGTATTCGCTATATGGAACCCCGCCACCATTTTTGAAATGATCTACGATTTGGTCCTCTACTTTTGCAAGTAGAGGAATGTATTGCATGTACAGAGATTGATTTCGAGGGCCAGCAGATCTTGTTATCATCGCAGCATGTTCAGCTGGCAGAGTATAAAGGTCGCGGTTCACATCGTACTCGACGATTTCAGCGGTAGTCATTGCTGAAAGCCATTCACGGACATAACGCTCATCAAGTTTGGCTGTTTCCGCTATTTTCGCTATCGAACTTGGTCCGATGAGTGCCATCGTGTCAAATAGTTCAACTTTGTGACCGATACTGATCATCAAAGCAGCTGCAGCACTATTTAAAATCCCCCCGACTTTCTTCCCAAATTTTGACATTTTTTGTAGATCTAAGTTCTCTTGATTCATAGTCGCCACTCCTTAATTTAGAATTTACTTGGTGTATTTGTATTTTCCGAGGGGAGAATGCCAGGAATGAATCGTTGAACAGCGATAATCAAAACTGATGAGACAAAAACAATTATGCCTATCAACCCCCACGTTTTTCCATTCAGCCATTCAAGTTCAAAATAGTTTTGCGTAAATGGTAGGGCAATAATGCATGCGTGAAGTCCAGCCATTGAAAAAGCGAGAGCTACTTTCCACAGCCGTAGAGGTCTCGAAACAACCACAAGAACCACGAGACCGATTACGAGTAAAGCAATGGTGGCAGCTGACCGTGCTTCAGCTAATTCCTCCGGCCCCACTTCTGCACCAGACCAATCCCTTGATTTAAGATAAACAACCCATGTAGCGAGAGCGGCGATCCCTCCAGCGGGAAGTGAGAAGCGCAGAACTCGGCGAAGAAATCCAGAGCGGACTAAATCAGTATTTGGAGCCAATGCAAGGATGAGACCTGGAAGACCAATGCTAAAAGTCCCGATTAAAGTCAATTGCCTAGGTAGGAAAGGGAATTCAATTCCTTGAATGCCAATAAGTGCCGTTAGAAGAAGTGCGTAAGCTGCCTTCGTTACGAACAGGTTGGCGACGCGTTCAATGTTGTTAATTACTTTCCGGCCTTGAGCAAGAACTTCAGGAAGGGTAGAGAAACTGTTATCTAACAGGACCAGTTGAGCGACCCCTCTAGAAGCCGAACTTCCGCTACCCATAGCTATCCCCATGTCCGCATCTTTTAGAGCTAATACGTCATTCACTCCGTCGCCGGTCATAGCGACGACGTGTCCTTCGTTTTGAAGTGATGCCACCATGGACCGTTTTTGATGGGGGGTAACGCGTCCAAAAACCGTAGATTCTTTAATTGCTAGAGAGAGTTTTTCGTCATCATCAAGTGTTCTAGCGTCCACGCTTCGGTCTGCATTTGGCACTCCTGCACGGGAAGCAACAGTAGAAACCGTGGCCGTGTTATCGCCTGAGATCACTTTTAGAGTAACGCCTTGATCTGAAAAAAATTTCAGTATCTCAGGGGCGTCACTTCGAACCGTATCATCAAGGAGGATAAGCGCTACGGGTTCAGTTGACTCCGTATGACCTGCAGAGATTGGATCATTTCCACGGCACAGAGCAAGAACTCTCCGACCGGTTTCTGCCTGCGATTGTGCTTCAGATTGAGCTTTTGTCTCCGAAGCACCTATCAGGATGTCTGGTGCTCCAATAAAGTATGTTCCATGGTGTTCAAATTGAACCGCTGACCATTTCTTTGCGGAATTGAAAGGTTCACAGTGAATAGCGTTCCATCCTTCAGGTTTCTCGGTAGCTTCTGCTATCGCTAACATCGTGGGGTTCGGATCGGGGTCGCTATGCGCTACAGCGCCCAGTGTTAGAAAGGTTTGTTCAAATGTGTTTGAACCTAGTGGGATGATATCTCCGTAACTTATGTCGCCTGTAGTGATGGTCCCTGTCTTATCTAAGCAAAGTGTGTCAACACGAGCAAGAAGTTCAACAGTTGCGAGTTCTTTCGCAAGCGCTTGCTTTCGCGCTATAGCTATTACACCAGCCACGAAAGAAAGACTGGTGAGCAGCACAAGACCGTCAGGAACCATAGCAACGGAAGCAGCGATAGAACCTTGAAGGGCATTTTGCCACTGATCCTCAACATCGAGAAGGGAGAATAGAAGCAACGCCCCTGCTGGTGGAATAAGAAACATGAGTACACGAAGGATCGAATTGATTCCTTTACGAAGTTCACTATCAACAAGTGAAAAACGCTTCGCTTCCATTGCTAATGAGTTAGCGTAAGAATCGCTACCAACTCGTTTAGCTTGGAAGATTCCTGATCCAGCATTAACGAAACTTCCTGAAAGGACTTCATCTCCAACGGATTTTGAAATAGGGTCTGATTCTCCAGTCAGTAAAGATTCATCAATTTCAAGCCCAGATGTCTTTACAACCTCGCCGTCAACGACTATTTGATCTCCTGCTCCGATGAGTAGAAGGTCGTCTTGAACGATTGACTGAGCTTCAATGTTTTTTTCTTCCCCATCGCGAAGAGTTCGAACATTCGGGGAGTTGAGCAACTGTAGTTTCTGTAGTTCACGCCTCGCATATACCTCCTGGGAAACGCCAATAACGCTATTTCCAATAACAACACCGACGAATAAACCATCCGCTGGGAAACCTGCGATGAGTATGAGGACAAACAGGGCCAACATGATCGCATTGACAGGGTTAAAGACGTTTGCGTAGATTATTTGCCAAGTAGACCTTGAAGTGGTTTCAGGGTCATGATTGACCCTCCCATCCGCAGACCGTTCAAGGACTTGTTCTCCAGTTAATCCCAATAATGCTATATCTTCCACTTCTACTCCCTAGACGCTAAGCATAAAGGACTAAATCTATTTCTAACATCTTTCTTTACTCTACTGTCATGCCAAGTTGGAATTTCCAGGTAGTTTCCGTCATAACTAGCCGGTGACGTTGCGTATCAGTCAGTAAGTGGTCTGTGGCGTATTCGCTATCTCCTTCCCAGACTGCTGCTAAACCTTCTGAAGTAGGAACAATTTTTGTGGCATAAGCTCTGGGCCCTCGAGAAGCAACAGATTGAATAGCTTCATCTACATTTGAGAATTGGCTCAAATCAAAGAGAGTGACCCAAGTTGGGGGAAGAATCTCAATGGATTTCTCATGGGCTTTTGTTAAGGCTTCATCAGGGCTTAGCCAGGCATGGTCGGTAATCTCCCCATTGTCGATAGTAACGTTTCCTTCAGGTGTCTCAGTTAGGAAGAACCAGGTTGAAAATCGTTTTGGTGCTTCCACAGGAGGTAACCAATGACTGTAATAGGTTAATTTCTCGGGATCTAGAATCAAGCCTGACTCCTCTGCGCATTCTCTTACAGCTGCAGTTACAGCAACCTCGTAATCGCTACTTTGACCTTCAGAGTCAGATGGGTCCACTTTCCCCCCAGGGAATACCCACATGCCCTCAGCAAAAGATAATTTGGTGTTTCTCCGCATCATCAAAATTTCAATGCCACTTGCGGCATTTCGGATTGGAATGACCGTGGATGCAGGGATTAACGGCTTATCAGCCGACGAATTTTCTCTAAGCCACTGTTCAAAAGGCATTTAACTTCAACCACATAAGAAATTACTCTACCCCTATTCTCTTATGGCGCTACTAAGGTCTATCGTAATTATTGCATGGCAACAAATAATCTTTCTTGGAAATACCACTATGGATCCACTCTTTTAATTTTTGCCTGTTTACTTAGTGCGTGCGGAAGAGCAGATCTCCCAACATTGGTTACCGCACCAACTGAAACCGAAATCCCTCAAAGCCTTAAAGAGGAGAATACGGAAGAACCTGAATCAACTGATGGAACAGCGGTAGAAAGTCAGGACGAACAAAACGAACAGTACGAAAATATTATTGAATCAAATCGGGGCATTTCAGATAGTCAGATCACGATAGCCATTGTAAAAAGTGGGAACGTATTTGAAGATGTTGAACTCGGAGTGGAAGCCCTTTTGGATGGAGTAAATAATGATGGGGGAGTGGCTTCGCGCAGGATCGAAATTCTCGAAATCATAGATGACAATGGAGAAGAAGAACTTTCGCTTTCCGCAGTGCAAAAAATAGCCGATGAAGATGTCTTTGCTGTGATTCTTGCTTCCGTAGGTGCCAGCCCTGAAGTGACAGATTTTCTATCCGACAATCAAATCCCATTTTTCGGATGGGGTTTTGCCGAAGGCTTCTGTGAACCGAACAAATGGGGTTTCGGCTTCAACGGTTGCGTAAATGTCTATAGTTCGGGAACAACTGCAAGCATTCCAGATACTAGTTCATTGAGGCTGACTTCAATTTTTTACGGTCGAGCACCAAAAATTATCGTTGCAACAACTAACGATGCTGCTGGTGGGGCATTTGTGGCGCTTGCAGAAAGTGTTTGGGGTGAGAACCTTGTCAAAGTTGTCCAAATCGATAAAGAAGACCTGGATTCACAAAGAATCCTCGATGATATCAACGGAACCGACGCTGATGTCCTTTGGTTGTCAGTAGGCCTTGACAAGACAATAGAAATTAAACGCTCATTAGTAAATCAATTTCCAGGCATGGTCGTTGATGACGTGACCTACTTGCCTGGGATCCTGCAGACATATGATGTCTCTAGCCAATTAGAAGGAGGTTATGTATTCTCCCAATTCCCACCACAAGAAGAATACAGGGCCGCTACTACAAGAATCATGACTGATTTGGCGAATATCGGTGGTCCTCTTATTTACAGCCAAGCAATTTCTCTAGGGTATTGGAGTGCCGATCTGCTCGTTTCTATTTTAAATACTGTTGGCGAGGACTTAACTGTTAGAAGTTTCTTCAGAACTGCGAATATTGAGGGCACTTTGTATGAATCTGGCGTTTCTGGTGGTCCATGCCCATTCCAAACTTCTCTCGGACATCAGGACCCGAGCGGAGGGGCAGCCTTACTTCAGGTCCGTGGGGGAGTCTTTAGACCCGTTGTTAATTTCAGTTGTCCATTGAAAGATTGAAGCAGACTTACTACTTTAAAGGTTCAGATCTCTACTTATTGGACGCCTATGAAAACACGGTACGAAACAATAGAACTTACAACTCACGAAAATGAAACATGCGTTGATTTGATTAAAGATCACTTATATGACCCAATTTCTATTTTCTGGGTAAATATAGAACCCGACGTTGATAGAGAAAGCGTACATACGGGCTCTATTTTTTGGAGAGCCTTTTCTAGTCGAGGTCCTGTAATCCCTAAGTTCACTTGGGTTTCCGCTACGACTTCTAAGTCAAGCTATCAACATGCCCAAGTTGGTTTAACGCATCCGACCGGTAATGCAGTACTAGAGCGACTTAAAGATTTTCATGTAGAAATTCCCCAAGGCTGGATCCTAGAACAGGACCACCCAAAGCGTGGGTTAGTGCTTCAACTCCCGAACCAATACGATGCGCAGGCAGTAATTGACTTTGCTCTTTCATCGATTCCAGTTCTTAGCCCATTTGAATTTGATAACCGATTTCTTCTAAAATACCCAATTCAATAATCGCTAACCCACATTGACTCTTACGACTAGGTCTGAGAAAGATGCATGGTCAAGACCATCGCTGCATTGAAGGATCTCGCCTTCAGCTGAAGATTTCGTCACTATTCCTGCATTGCCTATCCATGAAGTATCTACTCCACCCATCGACCACGCATTCCAGACCTCTAAAATGCTGGCATTGCTTCCGCGTACCCTCATTTCAACCGTAGCGGGACAGTTATGGCTCCAAAGTGCAATTTCTGGTCCTCTATAGCCATTTATATCTAACACCCCGTTATTCAAACCAAATTTGATTGCCTGCGGTCGAGGAGAAGCTACGCTGAGGCGTTCCAATGTTACTAGTGCCCCATCTGCGACAGGAATTCTAACTATTGATCGAACTATTTTCCCTCGATAGCTCATAGTATCGCTACTTGACTCTTCAAATAATTCTGCAATTGTTAATTTCTGCATTATTTTTCTCCAAATGGATCTACATCGTTTGTTGGCCATTGGGGTATTGGCGTAATACCCTTTCCTTCTTCGTAACTAAGCAGCAGAACCTTCATTGTTTCAATCTTGTTAGTACGGGGGTTGCGTCTCTGAGGAGGTTTCCCTTCACGAAGACGAGTTACATTGTCAGAACCGAACAGAGCTGAACCTGGTGCCACTCCCACGTTTTTCCAAAAACGTGACCGTACTGTAGAAGGAGACGGCTCAGATCCACTTTGGGTAAGGTTGTATATGTATCCGCCTGGGGACCAACCCTGCAGCCGGAGCAATCCGGTTTGCCCCTGAGTACTACTTTCATTTTCTGTTAAGTTCAACTTATTTTGGCGTTCCTCTGGTTCTATGTCTTTGCCTACTGAAATAATAGACCCAGAGGACTCTTCTATCTTCTTCTCTGCTTCGCTGAAGTCGTTACTATCAGCAACGACTATTTCACTACCAGAGGTTTCTTCATTTGTGGTAGCCGTCAACTGATTAGAATCACCATCTGTTAAGGAAGTCTGCCCCTCTGAGATTCTTTGAGGGTCAACTACTGAAGGAGCGGACGTTAGAGGCTTTGAATTAAATATTTCACTCCGGAAATGTCTCTCATCTGGGAATTTGTACGCTTTAGGGATGAATTTTCTATGGCGTAAAGGTTTCCCGAACCAGTCGATGGCAACCCCAACCAAGGCAATAATTAACATAATTGCCCCATAAGCCAAAAATGTTTCAGGTGACGACATTACTAGCCTCTTCTTGACGTAGTTAAATCAATTATCGCACAATGTGTAGCTGAAGAGCTGCCAGCAAGACCCTATTGCCGCTGTATGCGTTGATCCCTAACAGTTTTTAGATCTGTGATATTTGATTCCCAATATTGTTCAACACGGGGTAACAGTCCCTGATCTTCATCAGTATTATGGGTTTCCGGCGCGAATCTTAACTCTGATTTAGATGAAGAAGCTGTCGGCAAATCGGCAAGTAGGTCTTTCAAAATTCCATTCGATTGAAGTAGGAGAATTGACACTGAAAGAATAAATGCACAGAAAGCTATCGTAATGAAGATCATACAAACAAGCACCATAAAGCTAGAATCCTTACAATGCAAAAGAATGCTGTACTTCTGATTTTCTCAAACAGGGAATCTTCCATAAAGTTAAGCAACGAGTTCAAAATTACAAACCTAAAGATTATGGGAGCATTAAGTGGCTGAACCAGTGATAGTAGAGGCGGTACGAACACCGATAGGCAAACGCGGAGGTTTCCTTTCAGGGGTAATAGCCCCGAAATTGCTGGCGGTAGCTCAGCAGGAAGTAATAAGAAGAGTGGGGATCCAACCATCTGAAGTTGACCAGTTAGTCGGAGGGTGTGTTACACAGGGAGGGCAGCAGGCCTCAAATGTGACTCGTAATGCATGGCTTACCACTGGTGTGGATTTCTCTCCAGCAGCGACAACTATCGACTGCCAATGTGGCTCAGGCGCTCAAGCAAATACTTTCGTGCAAGGATTGATCGCAACAGGTGGAGCAAATATTGCTATTGGGTGCGGAGTTGAACAAATGTCGCAAGTTCCTTTAGGGACAGCAGCCCGCGGAGGCGGAGGATACTACAAAGATTCAGATTCCTGGCCATGGGATGACCCCCCCAATGGACAGTTTGGAGCTGCGCAACGCGTCGCAGAGCGGAGAGGGATCACACGGGAGCAATTAGACCAGGTAGGTGTTGATTCACAAAAAAAAGCTGCCGTAGCGTGGGAACAGGGACGATTTGACCAAGAAATTGTTCCTGTTATTAAAGCTCCAATAATTGATCGCGAAGGTGAGCCGACTGGAGAGTCCCATGACGTGACCAGAGATCAGGGGTTGAGAGAAACCACTATTGAAAGTTTGGCAAAGTTATCTCCAGTAATAGAAGGGGAGCTACATACAGCGGGAACCTCATCTCAAATCTCTGATGGAGCATCAGCTGTTCTATGGATGGATAGAGAAATTGCAGAGAGTCGAGGAATTAAACCCAGAGCGAAAATTTCCTACCACACTATGGTCGGCTCTGATCCTTACTATCTTCTAGACGGTCCAGTAGACGCTACGCAAAAAATGTTAGACCAAACAAACTACACCATTTCAGATTTTGACTTATTTGAATGCAATGAAGCCTTTGCATCTGTAATGCTTTCATGGGCGCAAGTCCACGAAGTCCCTCTGGAAAAGGTCAATGTTAACGGAGGAGCAATAGCACTAGGACATCCCGTTGGATGCACAGGTAGTAGACTAATTACGACTTTGTTGCATGAATTGGAACGTCAAGATAAAGAACTCGGATTCGTTACTATGTGCCAAGGCGGTTCATTAGGAATAGCGATTGTTCTAGAGAGATTATGATTCAATTAAATAGAAAGAGAAGATAGTGGCAGGTTATCTAAGTGGGAAAAACATAGCGATCACTGGCGCAGGTTCAGGGATAGGTAAAGCAATAGCATTAGCTGTTGCTTCAGAGGGAGCAAATATCGTTGTTGCCGACTACGGAGTCTCTTTAGATGGTTCGGACCCAACAAGCGATATCGCTGACGAAACCGTTGATGAAATCAAATCCTTAGGGGTAGATGCGGTGGCAGTAGCAGGCGATGTTTCGAAAATGCAGACAGGGGAAGAAGTGATCTCTGCCGCTATTGATAATTGGGGTTCCATAGACGGAGTTGTTTGTGTAGCTGGAATACTACGCGAAAGAATGCTTTTCAACATGAGTGAAGATGAATGGGATGCGGTAATAGCAGTGCACCTAAAAGGCCATTTCACCATTTACCGCCATGCGATGGCTGTAATGAGGAAACAAGAAACAGGTGGCAGCATCCTAGGGATTACCTCTGGTGCCTTCACTGCCTCCACAGCTCAGCCAAATTATTCAGCAGCTAAAGGCGGCATCGTGAGTTTGACTCGCTCCGCTGCCATGACAGCTGCGAGCATTAGCTTGCGCGGCGGACCCTCAATAAACGCTAATTGTCTTGCACCAACAGCTAAAACTAGAATGAGTGAAAATGTCCCATTTGAGATAGAAACAGGAGAACCTTCAGATATAGCACCAATGGCCGTGTACCTCCTATCGGACAAAGGTCGAGAGATAAACGCCCAAATTTACAGCGTTGTTGGGAGACGGATTTCTGTATGGAACCAACCAAGAGAGATCCGCACAATGTTCGCTCCTGGCGACGCTTGGACCCCAGCTGAAATTGAAGAGATGCTGCCAAATACGATTAAACAAGAACCCAATCCCTTTATTGATGACCTTGAAAGAAGAATGAAAGAAATGGCCCAAGATGGAGGAAACCAGTGAGTCATGAGATTCCTCCATACCCTGAAGGGAAACACCTTCTTGATGGGAAATCGGTTGTAATCACAGCTGCCGCTGGTTCAGGTATTGGCTTTGCAACAGCGAAGCGTTGCGCAGAAGAGGGCGCAAGAGTCCTCCTTTCAGACTTGCACGAAAGACGACTCAGCGAAGCTGTTACGTCTCTTTGCAATGACGGGCATGATGCAAGTGGGATACTTTGCGATGTGACCATTGAGGAAGACGTCCAGTCTTTGATTGATACTGCAGTTGAACGATTCGGATCGGTAGATGTGATGATCAATAACGCTGGGCTAGGAGGGCAATCAGACCTTATAGACATGACCGACGATCAATGGCTTAAAGTAATTGATGTAACGCTTAACGGAACAATGCGATGCACGAGAGCCGCTATGCGCCATATGGTCTCGAATGGCAAAGGTGCGATAGTTAACAATGCGAGCGTTATCGGATGGCGCGCCCAAGAAGGACAATCGCACTACGCTGCAGCAAAAGCTGGTGTGATGGCTTTGACTAGATGCACAGCACTTGAAGCCGCTAAGAGCGGAGTGAGAATAAATGCTGTGGCACCCAGTTTCGCTAACCACCCGTTTCTGGCAAAGGTAAGTGACCCAGACTTATTAAAGACTCTTGAATCTCAAGAACCATTCGGTCGTGGAGCTGAACCATGGGAAGTCGCGAACGTAATTATTTTTCTAGCGAGTGACCTAAGCGGTTATATGACGGGGGAGAGCGTAAGTGTCAGCTCACAACACCCATAGGCGAGAAATCAAAGATCGTAATTCGCAATGACTGGGCCGCTCCAGAACATTCGAGTACTTGAAATTTCGGGAATAGGGCCAGCGCCTTTCGCCGGCATGTATCTTGGTGACCTCGGAGCAGAAGTAATCAGAGTTGGACGAGTGCAGGGAAACAGTAACCCACTCGCATCAAAATCAGGCCCATTAGACCGTGGCAAAAGATCAATAAATATTGATTTAAAAACTGAGACAGGAGCGAAAATATTCCTAAACCTTGTTAAGAAGTCAGACGTTTTGCTTGAAGGCTTCAGACCAGGAGTTGCCGAAAAGATGGGGATTGGTCCAGATGAATGCTTGACTTGTAACCCGGATCTAGTTTATGCGCGCATGACTGGGTGGGGGCAAGAAGGACCTTTTTCTCAAACAGCGGGCCATGACATAAATTACATAGCTCTCGCTGGGCCACTCGCGCATATAGGACGAAAAGAACAAGCTCCCTCGGTGCCACTTAACTTAGTCGGTGATTTCGGAGGGGGGTCTATGTTTGTTATTAGCGGAATCTTAGCGGCATTACTAGCGGTAAAAAATGGGACCACTGGACAGGTAGTTGACGCGGCGATGGTTGATGGCGCCGCCTACCTCGCTTCTCCACTCTTCGCAGCGCACGCTTCAGGATTTTGGACAGATGACAGAGGGAGTAATCTACTTGATTCGGGAGCTCCTTTCTATGAGGTTTACGAAACGAAATGTGGGGAATACGTTGCAGTCGGCGCGATTGAACCCCAGTTCTATCAACAGTTACTTATAGGACTTAAACTCGCCTCTGAGGAACTACCACCGCAAAATAATCGGGAACATTGGGAAGAAACCAAACAGAAATTTGCAAATATATTCCTTAGTAAGACAAGAGAAGAATGGATGTCGATTTTTGAAGGAACTGATTCCTGCGTAACTCCAGTTCTAACCATGGGCGAAAGTCCATTACACGCACATGCGGTGATGAGAGAGGCATTTTTTGAGAGTTGCGGAGTTCCCCAACCTAAACCCGCACCCCGATTTTCGAAAACGCCAACTAGTCCACACGAAAGATCAGAAGATCCGGGGGCGAGCACGGAGCGGATTCTAGAGAATTCAGGTTATAGCAAACGGGAAATCAGTAAGTTTCAAGCTGATGGAATTATCAGCTGACAAAATTGTTTCTCACAAAACTAATTCAGCCATCGTCCGCATTGTTTCAAGATCGTTAGCTCCGATGATCAATGTCGTAACAGGGGATTGTTCCCAAAGTTCTAACCGTTCAGCTATTCGTTCAATTGGGCCCACAAGAGAGATTTCATCGGCAAAAGCATCAGGGACGGCCATGATTGCTTCGTTTCGCTTACCCGATAAGAAAAGGGATTGGATCTCAGATGCTTCTTTCTCATAACCCATGCGAGCCATAAGTTCAGTATGGAAGTTCCGTTTTTGCGCCCCCATTCCACCTATATAGAAAGCGAGAATTGCTTTCTGGGTGAGTAACCCTTCGGGGATATCTTCACAAATATTTACGTTTACGTTTACAGCAATCTCAAATTCGTCAGTAGCGTTAGCTTCAGGAAGTTCATAGATTTCTGGTCGTTCAGGAGCATAATACAGGGGCAGCCAGCCATCGCACTCTTCAAATGCGAGAGCTATATTTTTGGGTCCCTCAGCACCTAAAAAAATTGGTATATCTGATCGCAAAGGAGTGTTAATTAGTTTCAGAGGTTTCCCCAGCCCCCACGAATTTGGCGCATCGTCAGGATAAGGAAGGGGAAGATTTGGTCCGGATGCGGTAACCGGGTCTTCTCGTTGAAGTATCTTTCGAATGATAGCGATCGTCTCTCGTGTACGTTGCACTGGTTTTCCAAAGGGTTGACCATGCCACCCTTCAATAACTTGAGGACCAGAAACCCCTATTCCTAAACAAAACCTACCTTCAGAAAGAGCATCAAGAGTCATGGCGTGCATGGCTAAAGCTGCGGGGGTCCGTGCCCCCAATTGAGCAATACCAGTTGCTAATTTAATTCTCTTAGTATGGGAACCTACCCAACAAAGTGGGGTGAATGCGTCGCTACTATAGCTCTCCCCAGTCCAAAGTGAATCAAAGCCAAGTCGTTCGGCTTCCACCGCTACGGAAATAATGTCCTGTCTTGGCTGCCCCGTCCAATACCCATATTGAGCTCCGAGTTTCATGTCTTCCTTGAAATTATGAACGTCCCATCAGCAGAAGGGCTGCCATCAGTTGAGACTGCCTCATTCTCAACTAATTGCACTAGATGGCTGAATACGGACTGGCCAGCAGCCATATAAAGAATATGGGGTGTTTCTTTGTACATCGCTGTCACTAACTCGGGAATAGTTTTAGGCCCTGATTCAAGGCATTTAAGGATTTGCTGTTCTCTATCTAACCTATGGTTAATTAAAGCCTGAGTGAAGTTGATTGGATCAGGGATTCGTGGGCCATGAGTTGGGTAGAAGAAGTTATCGCTCCGTTCTAGAAGCAGTCCAAGACTATCCATGTATTCGTTCATTGATCCTTCCGGTTCTGGGATAACCGAAGTGCTCCAGCCCATCACATGGTCACCTGAAAATAAACTGTTTTCCTCTTTGTAACCAAAGCAAAGGTGATTTGAGATATGGCCAGGTGTATGAACGACCTCAAGGGTCCAAGTGCCACCTGCGATAGTATCTCCATGGCCAACTTCGAAATCGGGGGAGAAAGCCGTATCTCCAGGCTCATCTTGGTCATGTTCTGAATCATTTTTCCCAGCCGACGGCATGCTTTTAAGGAGTTCTTCTAGTTCTTCTTCCGTAGGAAGAAGCGCATCCCAAGTAGTTGGTTTCGCTCTGATAGCTGCATCTTTCGGTGGGGTAGGGTGGCTGCCAAATCCGTAAATTGGAGCTCCGGTGGCAGTTTGTAACGGCCGACTCGATGGAGAGTGGTCCCTATGGGTATGGGTAACGATGATATGGGTAATTTCTTCGCCGGCGACAGCAGCAAGAATTGAAGCAACATGTTCATCGTCTTCTGGACCAGGGTCTATTACAGCGACTTGACCCCGACCCACAATGTACGTTCCTGTGCCGGTGAAGGTAAACCGACCTGGGTTATTGGCAACGACTCTACGAATGGTTGGGGTAACTTCAACGACATTTCCGTATTGGGGATCAATATCTGTCACGTAAGGTATGCTCACGTTTACGAACCTTTCAGGTTGTCTGTGGCATCTAAGTACGTTGGTTTATCTCCACCTCCGTGAATAACGATATTTGATCCCGACATCCATTCGGCTTTATCCGATGCGGCAAACAAACACGCATTAGCCACATCTTGAGGATTGCCTAATCGTTGCATAGGCAATGTTGCAGCAATTCGGGCAACGCTTTCATCATCACCGTAAAAGCTTCTACTTTCATCAGTTAAAACAAGACCAGCGGTAATTGCAACGACTCTAATAGCTGGCCCCCATTCCAGGGCTAACGTCTCCGTAGCATTAATGACACCAGCTTTAGCCGCTCCATATGCAACACCGAGAGGATTTGCTCTCATTCCACTCACACTAGAAATATTAAGAATAACTCCTTTACCTACTGTGCTTCGCATAAGGTTCCCAGCTTCCTGAGCGAAAAGTATAGGAGCGACCAGATTCAAATCTATGACACTCCTCGTAAAGCGTTCACTCACCGAGGAGGAGTCCGCAGGGGGAGCGCCACCAGCGTTATTAACTAGCACATCTAGTCTTCCGTAATGTTCTTCGCAGAAAGCCAAAACATCCTTGATTTGTTCATAGTTTCTTACATCACAAGGTACGAAATTGGCTTTTCTATCATCGTAGGAGATTTCAGATTGAGGTGTGTTTCTTGCACATATGACAACTTCCGCACCTGCCTGTAAGAAATTTTCAGCTATCACCTTACCTATGCCTTTAGAACCGCCAGTAACAACGACAACCTGTCCTTCAAAGTTTTTTTCTGGAAGTGTCATAATTAGCTCCTAGGAACATTAAATAGTTTGCTTTACATATTGTGCCAGATCATGGCAGCAATTGAGATAACCTCAGAAGTTATCTACTCTTGGAACGGTATGAGAGAAAAGTGAGTCAGTGTGGTAAATAAAATACTAACCGAAGAAGAAGTGGTTGCTGAGATAGAAGATGGCATGACTATCGGGGTAGGTGGATGGGGTTCGCGCCGTAAACCCATGTCGTTAATTTTGGCAATTATCCGTGCAGGAATTAAAGATTTAACCGTTGTAAGTTATGGCGGTCCGGAGATTGGTCTTCTCTCAGCGACCGGACAACTGAAGAAAGCTATCTATGGATTTGTTTCATTGGACTCAATTCCACTCGAGCCTCATTTCAGGGTCGCTAGGCAGACCGGAAAAATAGAAGCAACAGAATTTGATGAAGGTGCTTTCTATCTAGGATTGCTGGCTGCGGCGCACCGTGTTCCCTTTTACCCAACTAGAGCAGGCTTAGGGTCAGATATGTTAAAAATGAATCCGGATCTAAAAACAATAGAGTCCCCTTACCCGGATGAATCCGGTGAGTACGAGAACCTTGTAGCAATACCCGCATTTGATATTGACGTATCTCTGATCCATATGAACCGTGCAGACCAAGGTGGGAATGGGCAATTCTTAGGACCGGACTTGTTTTTCGATGATCTTTTTGCCATGGCTGCAAATAAGACGTACATGAGTTGTGAAAAAATAGTTGACACTGAGAACTTACTTGATGAAGGCAGCGTCCATACGCTACGAATTCCGAGAATATTTGTAAATGGTGTAGTTGAGGCCCCACGAGGAGCCCATTTCACTGAATGTCCCCCTGACTATGGAAGAGATGAAGACTTTCAAAAGCTTTACGCTGCTACAGCCAAAGATGCTGAACTTTGGGAAAACTTTAAGTCTCGATACCTGAATCTTGATTCACATGAAAAGTATTTACAAATGGTTGATTCTCGTGAGGAGGAAAAGTGAAACGCGCTGATATTTGTATCGCTGGAATAGCTGAATGTTTTCGGGGTGATAGCGACCTTCTCTGCAACCCAATCGGGATTAGTCCGATCATTGGTGGGCGACTAGCGAAAGCTACCTTTGCCCCAGATGTAGTAATGACCGACGCTGTTTCAGTATTGGCAGCAAACACACTACCAATCGCTGACCCAGATGCGCCTAGAGTGATTGAATCGTATGCCCCGTATAGGACTGTTTTTGACATTCTCTGGTCCGGTAGGCGACATGTGATGATGGGGGCAACGCAAATAGATCAGTTCGGGAACCAAAATATTGCTGCTATTGGAGGGTTTGAACAACCCAAGGCACAATTACTGGGGTTAAGAGGGGCTCCAGGTAATTTGATTAACCACCGGACCAGTTATTGGGTACCAAACCATACCAAAAGAAGTTTCGTCAAAAAAGTAGATGTGGTCTCCGGTCCAGGCTATGACCGGATGAAAGATATTGGGAAACCGAGCAATAGATACCATGACCTTCACCGTGTCATTTCCAACCTGGGAGTTTTCGATTTTGAAACTCCTGATCGTAAGATGCGTCTCCGTTCAGTGCACCCAGGGGTTGATGTTGATGAAGTGATAGAAAGCACTGATTTTGAAATTGTGATTCCCGAAAGCGTTGAACTGAGCCGAGTCCCTTCTGAAAATGAAATGGAAATCATTAAAATCATTGATCCCAATGGCTTAAGGTACGACGAGGTAAAGGATGAATGATTTCCACCCGAAACTCCGTACGCCAATTTGTGAAAAGCTAGGTATCGACTACCCAATTATTCAAACAGGAATGGGTTGGGTGTCAACAGCCAAATTGACGGCAGCAACTAGCGCTACAGGTGCCATTGGTTTTCTTGCAACAGCTACACAAACATTCGCCGAAATGAAGTCATCTGTCAGAGAGATCCAAGAACTTACTGGGAATCCGTTCGGCGTTAACGTACGAACTGATAGCCCCGATATAGAAGAACGGCTGGACTGGGCAATCAAAGCAGGAATAAATGTAGTTTCATTCGCCCAAGCCCCAAAACCAGAAATGGTTAAAAAACTTTCAGACAGTGGAATTATCACGATACCAACCATCGCTGCAAGAAGACATGCAGAGAAAGTTGCTGAGTGGGGAGTTGATGCTGTGATCGCTCAAGGGCAGGAAGGAGGAGGCCACACGGGAGAAGTCCCTACCTCTGTTCTGATACCACAAGTGACGAAAGCCATTGATATTCCAGTATTTGCTGCAGGAGGTATAACAGATGGACGCGGATTGGTTGCCTCTTTAGCATGGGGAGCGCAAGGAATAGCTATGGGGACTAGGTTCCTGCTCTCAAGTGAAAGCGATGTACCCGCAGAAATTAAGCAAGCATATTTTAACGCAATGGTTACGGACACGATTCGCACTAAATCAATTGATGGAGTGCCACAAAGGGTTATTAATTCTGAGATGGTCCAAAATTTAGAAAAAAACCGGTATCTCAAGTTCCCAAGAGCATTGACGAATGCTTTGAAATTCCGCCAAGCAACTAGTACACCCCTTTCAGACTTGTTCAAAGAAGCTTTAGCAATGAGAAAGAATCAGAATATGACCTGGGCGCAAATAGCGCTAGCGGCGAATGCCCCGATGCTTACAAAAGCAACCATGGTAGATGGAAATCATAAGATAGGAATCATGCCTACAGGTGTGGGGTTAGGGGTAATTGAATCTGCTCCGACGGTTTCGGAAATAGTGGAAGAAATAATGAAAGAAGCTTCGCAATGCCTCTCGGACTTGTCGTCAACTGAGGAAATAGAATAGGCGAGCTAATGGACTTAAGTTTCACAGATGAAGAGAAATCCTTTCGGGATGAGATACGAACATGGCTAGAGGAGAATAAGCCAAAAGAAAAATGGCTCCCCATGGACACAGAAATCGGGTTTGAGCAACATAGGAATTGGGAAAGACTACTTTTTGAGGCGAAATGGTCTGTTCCTAATTGGCCTTCCAAATATGGTGGGCGACAATGCTCTTTAATCGAATGGTTGCTTTTTGAAGAAGAATATTACCTGTCAGGGGCACCAGGTAGAGTCAACACAAATGGGATTACTCTTTTAGGACCCACTTTGTTTGAGTGGGGTACACAAGAACAGAAGGACAGATTTCTTCCGCTGATGGCATCGGGAGATGAGATCTGGGCACAAGGCTGGTCAGAACCCAACACTGGAAGTGATTTAGCAAGTCTTGCAACAACCGCTATCAGAGATGGAGATAACTACGTAGTTAATGGTCAAAAAACATGGTGCTCAAGGGGAGCGTGGGCAGATTGGATTTTTTGCATAGTCAGGACTGACCCTGCTAGCGAAAGGCACGCGGGTTTAAGTTATCTACTTGTACCAGCCGATGCCCCAGGGTTAACAAGAAGACCGGTATCCCGCCTTGATGGCGAACCCGCATTTGCCGAATTATTCTTCGATGACTGCTTGGTAAAAGTTGATCACAGGCTCGGAGATGAAGGAGCTGGCTGGAATGTAGCAATGGCTACGGCAAGCAGCGAAAGAGGTCTCAATCTCCGAGCTCCTGGAAGGTTTCTAGCTGCAGCTAATCAACTAGTAGGACTCTACAAAGGGTTACTGGAGGAAGGTAGATTTATTTCTTCAGAGCTACGCGACCAAGTCGTTGACGGATATGTTGCTGCACAAGCCTATAGATGGCAAGTTTTCTCCAAGGCTTCTGCTCTCATGCATGGGGCCAAAATGGGGGCTGAGGCGAGCTACATGAAAATCTTTTGGTCTGAACTTGATGTGGATATTCATGCAACTGCTCTACGACTATTGGCCGAAAAGGGTGAACTGGTAGCAGCGGCACCAGATGCCCACTCTGATGGGAACTGGATGAGCGGGTATTTGTTTGCTTTAGCCGGACCAATTTATGCAGGGACAAATGAGATTCAACGCAATATAGTCGCCGAACGAGTTTTAGGATTACCAAGAAAATGATAGTGAATATCTTAAAAAAAATATCTCTGGAAATTTCAAATTCTTTCCTTAAGGAGTCTTAACTCATGGATTTTAGATTTAATGACAACCAGATCCTTTTTGCCGAAGCCACGAAAGAGATGTTAACAACCGAATGCACTGCTTCAAGATTAAGACAAATGATTGGAAATGAAGAAGGAACAATTTCTGGCGTATGGGCGAATCTTGCTTCTATCGGTGTTCTAGGCATGACCGGTCCAGAAAGGGTTGGAGGTTTAGAGATGACCGACATAGACCTCGTGTTGATTATGGAAGAACTCGGAAACGTTATTTGCCCCGAAACCGTTATCGAACATACAGCAATCGGAATTCCTTTCCTTTCAAAATATGGTGAAGGCAAAATTGGAGATGACCTCCTCGCGGATTTTGTTTCGGGGAAACAGAGGATTTCTGTTGGGTTATGCAGCCTCTATGTTTTGAATGCCGATAGCGCAGATTACTTTCTCATGAAAAACGTGGATGAAATACATTTTCTCCCTAGAAAAGACACAGTACTGACATTTCAGAAATCTATTGATGAAACCAGACGACTGTTTAGGGTTGAATGGGACCCCGCAGATGGAACCATAATCACAAAATCAGAACAGGTACTTGAAGAGACAATGTTAAGTGCTGCTACGGCGACTGCTGCTCAATGTCTTGGGATAGCCAGCCACCTTCTTAAGGAAACTATTAGTTATGTCAAAGAAAGAGAACAATTCGGGAAACCCGTTGGGGTCAATCAGGCAATAAAACACCACTTAGCCGATACAGGTAAAGCTATAGAATTCGCTAGACCAATGGTGCACCGAGCAGCCTGGGCTATATCTAATGAAGACGATGATCGTGCAGCTAGCGTAGCGATGGCAAAATACTTAGCTTCAAAAGCTGTAGATCATGCTTGCAGAACCGCATTGCAATGTCACGGAGCAATCGCTTACACAATAGAATACGACCTTCAATTATGGATGAAGAGAGGCTGGGCGCTTTCAGCTGCATGGGGAGATATGAACAGTCAAAGAAACAAAATAGCGGAGAACCTAGGGGTTTGAGAACTATGCCAAGTCCATTTCTCAACACTCTTATCTACGATAACTATAGGATTCGCCATAGACGTTTGAAGGGGTCTTAATTTTGGATAATGGAATTGCGGGCATTCTTCAATCAACTGACCAACTCAGCCTTAAAGAGATAGAGAGCGTCGTTGGGAAAATAGAAACCCTTGGATATTCATCAATTTGGATACCGGACTTCTTCGGCAGAGAACAAGTGGCGTTAACAACGTTCATCCTCTCTGCCAGCTCGCGCCTACGAGTCACGACAGGAATCTCAAATATATATACCCGAGATGCGATGGCGCAAGCACAAGCCTCACATACTTTAAACGAAATCTATCCGGGGCGATTTAACCTCGGATTGGGGGTTTCCCACCCAGCCGGGGCAGAAATGAGGGGGCACCAGTGGGAGAACCCTATAGATAAGATGAGTCAATACATAGAAGATATTCGTTCGGCGAGACTAGCTATGCCCAAACCGGAAGATAACTCCCCGATCTATATCGCTGCACATGGGAGAAAGATGCTTGCGGTTGCAAAGAAATATGCCGATGGGGCTAACACATACCTAATGCCACCTCGCCACACCGCAATGGCGCGTGAAATACTCGGGACGAAACCCTTGCTAACTGTCACTTTGCCGTGTTGTCTTTGCTCAGACCCAAATAAAGCACGTTCAATAGGTCGTCGAGCATTGTCAATATACATGCCTTTAGGGGCATACCGGAGAGCCTGGAATGTATGGGGATTTGAAAACGAATTGACTGATGGCGGGTCAGATTACTTAATAGATTCACTAATTGCTTGGGGTAACGAAGACGTCATAAAATCACGTATAAATGAACATCTTGATGCTGGAGCAGATCAGGTTGTAATGATTCCATACAATCCAAACCCTGATAAGTTGCCTCCTTGGGACCTATTTGAGGCCTTAGCTCCTAAGAGAATTTCATAATGGCTCAGGAACATTTCATCGCTGCTACACGATTACGAAAAGCAGTTCACGTACTCGCACAGCGAATTATCAAACTTGATATAGAAGCTGATCAATTGAACGATGTGGCCGAAACAATAGAAAAGTCTACGGAAAGTTTGAGCGGTAAAGACGTTTCTAGATGGTGGGGCAAAACCTCCGATGATGGAGAAACGCGGTCAAGGTCGTACCGAAGTCGTTCCCTATTCCAAGGAGAACTGCATATTTTCTCCCCTGAACTTGTCTGGGACGACTTCGTTGGACCGGGAGGAGAACCCGGTTACGAGTTCAGTGTCAACCTTTCAGACCTATACCAGGGGCCACCGCTCGCAGTCCATGGAGGTTACACAGCGGGACTATTTGATGAGCTATTAGGAGCTGTACAATCTCTAGACTCTGGAGCAACCGGATACACAGCAAAATTAAATATTAAATATCGAGCATTTACTCCCATAAATAAGGATCTGCGATTCCAAGGGTGGATAGTTAAATCATCGGGACGCCGCATAACGGTGAAAGGACATTGCCTTGATGGAAACAGGGTTTGTTCAGAGGTAGAAGCGCTATTTCTGCGACCCAAAAAAAGCGAGCCGGTTGACAATGGCTAACATACTTTTTGTCTGCACTGGCAACGCGGCACGCTCAGTTATGGCTGCGACAATGCTGAAGTCGCAAACCACTTACCATGAGATTAAGGGAGCTGGGACACTTTCCATTCCTGACCTTCCCATGAGTCAACGAACAAGATCAGCATTAGCGGACATGGGACTATCAGATCCTAAACATAGGAGCCGCCAGTTAAACAAAGTGGATTGCGAGTGGGCGGATCTGATTATCGTCTTTGAGAAGGAACACATTGACTATTTTGAAAGACACCATTCAGATTATCTAGAAATCACCGGATCGTTGCCACGTATAGCAAGAGAATTACAGTCGGGGGAGCGAAACTTGAATGAAAGAATTCTAGAGCTCTGTTTGGATAAAGCTAATTTCTCACCGTGGGAAGAGGTAATTGATCCGGCAGGTGGTGATCAAGAAATTTTCAATACTTGTGCAGAAGAGATTAGCGGTTACGTATCTCAACTAGCATTGAGACTCTAATGGATCAACAAATCCCGGAATCCTTACGAATCATACGCGACCGGGCAATTAATCGTCCTAAATATCGGGGCATACTCCATAGTTACTGTTTCTTCCTGTCTATTCCAGTTGGGCTTATTCTCGTCATTACAGCCCCATCAGTGAAATCCTCATTTGCTGCTTTCACCTTCGCTTTTGGGACTTCATCAATGTTAGGTATTAGCGCCCTATTTCACCGCACCGAATTCTCGGATCGGGGTTGGATGCGGTTCAGGCGACTTGACCACATCGGGATATACCTTTGTATAGCTGGCGGGTATACACCCATTGGAATGCTTGCTGTAGATGGATGGGTGCAAAAAACATTGTTGATAACAGCATGGGTAGGAGTCGCTGTAGGAGCAACACTTCGTTTCCTTCCCTTCGACCCTCCATACGGTTTAATGAATGCCTTGTTTCTCACAATGGGGTGGGTCTTGGTAGTAGCTATACCACAATTGTGGGATTTTCTGGATCTGAAATGGATGGTTTTGTTAGCAATCGGCGGAGCGCTCTATACGACGGGAGCATTTGTCGTTGGACTAAGGAAACCTGACCCTTGGCCAGATGCCTTTGGATATCACGAAATTTGGCACCTTATGGTGGTATCTGCTGCCGCCTTGCACTATTGCGTTATGGCTTTTGGGGTAATCCCCAACGCATAGCAAACACAACTCTTTTGGCTTCTGAGACTATCCTCATAAGCGTTGAACATTTACTTTGCATAGGAAAAAATGACAGTTGGACCTCACCCAAAACCATGGCCAGAAGGTCCACAGTATGATGTTGATCTTTTAGAAAATGGTGATACAAGAAATGTCGTTGATAAATACCGTTACTGGAACAGAGAAGCAATAGTCGCAGATTTAGACCAGTATCGGCACTCATTTCATGTAGCGGTGGAGAACTGGGAACACGACTTCAATATAGGAACAGTTGTCCGTAATGCGAATGCGTTCATGGCTAAGGCAGTCCACATTGTAGGGAAACGAAGATGGAACCGAAGAGGTGCAATGGTGACGGATAGATACCAACATGTGTTCCACCATGCATCTGTCAAAGAGTTCGTTGAGTGGTCAGTTGCTGAAGCAGTCACGATTATTGGAATTGATAATATCCCTGGGTCAGTACCTATAGAGAACTCTGCTCTGCCCAAAGACTGCGTCCTTGTTTTTGGGCAAGAAGGACCTGGGCTTAGTGACGAAATGATCCAAGCAACAACTCAGATTCTGGCTATTACCCAGTATGGATCCACACGTTCAATTAATGCAGGAGTCGCAAGTGGAATTGCTATGTATGAGTGGCTCAGCCAGCACATAAATTAGGAACTACATCACTATTGGAATGGGGGAAAGGAGCCTTGAATGTATGCTTGGTCTTCAACCTTTTCCTTGATCTTCCATCCATCGGCAGTTCTCACACAAAGGTCGTTATACCACCCTCCGACCACGAAGATATGGAGTTTGTCTCCATTCGCATCAAAGATTCCATCTGAATTTACTGGGACGCCCATTGGGTTATAGAAAATTGTTCTGCAGTTGGCAGAATCCCCATGGTATTCAATAGAAGATTTCCCAATCATGTGTTGCGTCATAGGGAACATAGCGAGGTTGTCTTGTAGCCATTTCTTTATAGTTTGGTAGTCGCCTTTTCCATCCGGACCGCCTGAACTTTCGTAGTCAAGGAAGGCATCGTCAGTAAAAACTTCATCAAGTAATTCCCAATCCTTTGCATCTATAGCATCTACGTATTTGACCATAAGCTTTTCAATTTCAAGATGATCACTTATTTCATTTAAATCCATGAGGCTCCTATACGATTCGGCTCTCTGTGTCTCCCCAATACTCATCGCGCAAAAGGCGTTTGTATAGTTTCCCAGTGGGGTGCCTAGGAAGCTCTTCGCGAAAATCAATACTCCGTGGGCATTTCGCGCGAGCTAGTTGTTCTTGGCAGTATGTGAGAAGTTCCTGCTCTATTTGGGGCGAAGCGGTAGCGGGGTCTATAAGTTGAACGACAGCTTTGACTTCCTCTCCAAGATCATCATTGGGTACGCCGAAAACTGCTACGTCAAGGACTTTTTCATGCATGGTTAACACATTCTCAGCTTCTTGCGGGTAAATATTCACCCCACCAGAGATAATCATGAATGCTTTCCTATCTGTGAGATACAAAAATCCGTCATCATCTACTTTCCCTATATCTCCTAGGGTTGACCATCCATTTTTCAGCCTTGCACCTCTGGTTTTTTCGGGATCGTTGTGGTATTCAAAAACTGAATCACTTTCAAAATACACTCCACCTGTTTCTCCTATGGGTAATTCATTTCCATCATCATCAACTATGTGTAAGATGCCTTGAATAGCTCTTCCAACGGTTCCTTCATGAGCGAGCCAATCTTCGCTATTGCAGTAACAGAACCCGTTCCCTTCAGTGCCAGCGTAATATTCATGGATAATTTTTCCCCACCAATCAATCATCTGCTTCTTCACAGGGATTGGGCATGGAGCGGCGGCATGCACAACTGATTGCAAAGAAGAAACGTCAAAGGATTCTCTTTGTGCCCTTTCAAGTTTGAGGAGGCGCACAAACATAGTAGGGACAACTTGCATAAACGTCACCTTGTACCTTTCAATGCTTTCTAATAGTTCGAGAGGTCCGAAACGCGGCATGACGATAACCGTCCCACCGACTTTGTGTATGCCACGGCAAAAGCGGAGCGGAGCGGCATGATATAAGGGTGCAGGTGACAAATAAACAGAGTCTGAATTACCGCCGAATAATAACGCTAATAAGGTCGTAACTCCGTCAGTTTCGCCCAAAGGAACACCTGGTAAAGGTGACTTGACTCCCTTTGGCCGTCCAGTAGTCCCAGATGAATAAAGCATATCTGCCCCTTCAATCCTTGGACCCATCGGGGTAGCTTCTTGGTCCATCAGCATCTCATCAAGAGAGTCAAAGCCTTCTATTGCTCCTCCAACACTTAACCTTAAAAAAACATCCGGGATGTCATCAGAAAGCTCAACTGCTTCTTTGCCCTTATAAGGCGAAGTTAAAAAGGCACCAGCTCCACAATCTTTAATTATGTAACTGATTTCGGGCGCCGTTAAACGGGAACTAATTGCTGTGTAATATAAACCCGCGTAATGGGCCCCCCAGCAGATAGGAAGGAACTCAAGACGGTTTTCTAGACAAAGAGCAATATGGTCACCGGGTTCTAAGCCAGAGGCTTGCAAAAGGTTCGCTACCTTCTCGGCGTAATCGTGCATCTCTTGAAACGTCATAGTTTCGCCCGAATCCGACATGATAATTGCCGGCTTATCGGGAGTTATTTGGGCTATCGCTCCGGGGTACATTTTTTCTCCTAATTCCTGTTTGAGTGATGCTAAGTTACTGCTTCAGCTCTTGCAAACACAGCACACGAATACATAATTTAATCACTCTTTTGAAACCGTTATCCGAGTTTCATAGATACTGGCCAGTCATTGGGACGGATCAAAGCATCCGAACCCCCGTCTAGGAAAAGCACAGAACCGCACATGAAATCCGCTGAAGGGGAAAGCATCATTTTGATCCATTCCGCTATTAGGTCAGGGGAGCCAAAATCTCCGACAGGTATAGGCAATTGTTTAATCGCTGCTCCGAAAGTCGGATCATCAAGCCCTCCTTGAAGTAACGGTGTAAGGACCGCACCAGGGGCGATAGCGTTCAAACGAATATTTGAACCAGCCCATTCCTTTGTAGGAGCGTTTAGGCGAACGTACCTAGCTACTGAAAGTTTTGAAGCCGCATACGCAATAGCCATTGCTTCTAGTCCCTCCATTTCCTCTAATATTTTGTGAGCCGCTAACTCATCCATTTGCAGGCAAGCATCAACAAGCAAATCTGGGACATTAGGGGTAATAGTTGTCGAGTTAGATGAAATAGCGACAACATGGGCGACCCCAGTCCCAGATGACAAGGCTTCTCTAAGTCCGATAAGGAGATCAACGGTTCCGAACCAGTTGATTGTAAGCATTCGTGCAGGATCAAATGGGACAGAAACTCCAGCAGACGTTACAAGTCCATCTAATGAACCCCCGCATAGTTCTATAACTTCAGAGACCGCTTTAGATCTCTCAGCTTCAATGCTTAAATCAACTTCAATCTCTGCATTATGTAAATCGACCCCAATCACATTAATTGAGTTAGATTCAAGCAATGCCCTAGTTGAAGCACCGATACCCGATGCTGAACCGGTAATAGCAACAGTTGGCAATTCGCCTCCTAAATTAGTAGTTCCTTTAGGAATTGATCTTAGACGGAACTATATTTGGGTGCACTGTTGAGCAATTCTTGCAAGAACAGACCAAACTAGATGAGTGAAAGAAATTAACACAAGCAAAGAAGGAGCAGTCAGAAACCCAGGCACTAATCAAAACGCCTGGGAGTCGGTCATGCCCATTGTTCTTTTCATTGCTTTGAACAGACTGGTTGGATTGGCATGGGCGATAGGTGCGGCAACTTTCTGGTCAGTAATTATCTCAATACGCCGCTGGCGAAACGGACACCCGATCGGGAAATTCATTCCGATAGTCACAATCGGAATTCTTGTCAGAGGAATTATAGGGATAGTCACTGATAGCGAAGCCGTTTATTTCGGTATAGGTATTGGAACGAAAGCTCTGATTGGAATTGCCCTTATTGTGACGACAGCTGCGAGCCGTAACTATCTTGCTATGTATGCAACAACATTTATTGGGTTTGATGCGTCCATTGCTTCTCACCATGCCTTTAAGTCAGCTATGAACCGAATTGCCTATGGGATAGGCGTTGCACAACTCGTGAGCGCCGTCTTTGACATCTGGCTTTATAACAACGCCTCTGTTGACGGGTACCTTGTTATCCGGTTTTTCGTGAATTGGCCTTACACAACCGCTGTGATAATTCTTTCAATGCTATATCTTGGGAAAAAACTTTCAGTAATTCCTGGTTTCCCTGGGATAGCGAGTGTTATGGAGAATAGGTTAGAAGCCGAAGGATAAAGGCTTAAGCAATAATGAAATATTAAGTTTTGAGAGTGAGCTAAAGGAACACTATGGGAAAAGAAAAATTGCACGGTTATGGAATCCTCGTTACAGGGGGAGGAACAGGGATCGGGAAGGCATGCGCAGCGTCTCTGGTGCAAGAAGGGGCTTCCGTCACTATTTGCGGAAGGACAGAAGAGCGATTGCAAAGAACAGTGGAAGAGATTGCTTCTAAGGTTTCCAGCACAGGAGAAATCCAGTACAGAACCTGTGACGTTACAGATGAAAACCATGTGCGACGAACAATTGAGGAAGCAGCGGAATACGGAAACGGTTTAAAAGGAGTTGTCGCAAATGCAGGCGGTGGCGGCGGAATGGCTCCTTACCACCTTCAGGACCTTCAGGAATTCACAAGGGTTCTCCATTTGAATGTTCTCGGGACGATGCTATGTGTCAAACATTCGGTTCCGTATTTAAAAAAATCGTCGGGAGGGTCATTCGTAGGAATGTCATCTATAGCAAGTCACCTCACTCACCTTTGGTTTGGTGCTTATCCTGCAGCTAAAGCTGGGATAGAAGCCATTATGAGAAACGCTGCTGACGAATTCGGACCTGCAAACATACGTTTTAATGCAGTACGCCCGGGATTCATCGCAACAGAAATCATGGAAGCTATTCCAAGGGATAGCGATGTATACGATAGTTACATATCGAATACCCCGTTAGGAGATGTTGGCAAACCCGAGGATGTCGCGGCATTAGTGAAGTTTCTCATCAGCTCTGATTCAAAATGGATAACTGGGCAGTGCATAAATGTAGATGGAGGTCATTCTTTACGACGCGGACCGCAATTTACACAATTCCTAACGAATTTCACTGATGAACAACTCCAAGGAGATTTACCAGCAGATGACTAGCGATCCTTTGCATAATGGTTCAATCTCGCTTCGATTGTATCCATGCCCAGGGACTGCCTCCGAACAGGTAAACGATTTACGCTCCGAGGCAACTCTTGCTCAAAAAGTTGGATACGACGGGGTAATGGTGAGCGAACATCATGCAGGGTTTCCAGGTTATTTACCGAATCCACTTCAACTCGCAGCTTTTCTTTTAGCCGCAAGCTCAGACATATGGGTAGCTCCATGCCCTTTACTTTTGCCTTTGAAGGCCAAAGCATTGGTTGCTGAAGAAATTGCGTGGTTGTCAAGCGCCTACCCTGAACGACTTGGCGTTGGATTTGCAGCTGGAGCGTTACCAGTTGATTTTGAAGTGGCCGAAGTTCCATTTGAAGAAATAAATGCAAGGTTTAAGGCAGCACTGCCATGGATAATCAATGCGCTTCGGGGTTCATTAGAAGGTCCATTGTCAAATGACTTAGCTATTCAAAGGTGCTTAACGAGCCCTCTCCCAATGGTAATTGCTGCTCAAAGCCAGCAAGCGTGTATCAGGGCAGCAAAATATGATTGCGGAGTGCTTTTCGATTCGCTGCAAGCTCCTCATGTTTCACGGAACTTATCTCAAAAATACCGGGAAGCTGGTGGCTCAGGACCCGTTATCCTTATTCGTCGAGTTTGGATCGGAGACCCACCCGTGGCAGAAATAGATGCACAAATGCGTCACTACCATAGTTACGCGAGTAGAAGAGCTAAAGCTAATTGGAGTCCTGGAGATAGCACAGTTGTTGCCAAAAATGGAGAACAAGCAGCGAATCAACTCCTTGAGATATTGCGTGAATCAGAATGTGATACCGTCAACGTTCGCGTTCACGTGGCTGGTTTAGAATCCAAGCAAATTCAAGAACAGATACAGGCCCACGAAGAGAATTTCCTCCCAATTCTAAAAAATGAAATCAGTGACCTGAGTTGAGTTCAAGTAGTTTCTGCTTCTAGAAACATTGGGCATGAAGCCAACCCGTATACGAATGCGTTGGGCATTTCAACAGGGTCAGAAGCAACCGAGAAATCTTTAACGCGTTGTCTTAGCTGGTCAAAGAAAATCTTTATTTCAAGTCGGGCTAAAGAAGCCCCTAAGCAGAAATGTGTGCCAAACCCAAATGCGATGTGATTATTCACAGATCGTGTGATATCTAACGTTTCAGGATCTTCGAATTTTGATGGGTCCCGATTCGCAGATGAGTACATCAATAAAACCTGCTGACCCTTTTCTATAGTTACACCCCCGATGGAGTAATTTTCTGTTGCCACTCGGCACATGTTGTGCACCGGTGTGACAAAACGAATAAATTCCTCAACCGCTGCATCTAGGTCTGCTCCGTTTTTAAGAAGTTTCCACTGCTGTTTATTTTCTGAAAGGTTAAGCATCGATCGAGCAATCACTGTTCTCGTAGTTTCCGCCCCTCCATCAAGAAGAAGAAGGCAATCGCTGATGATCTGATCTAACCCAAACTCAAAAGCATCTTTAAGCCCAGATGACTCAGCCTCTATCCACGCACTCATAATGTCGTTACCTGGATCTTTCTTCTTAGTTGAATAAAGATCCATGCAGGCTTCAACGAATTCAAAGACAGCTGTAGTCCCTTCATCATTTTGATAGCGTGGACCACCACCGAGTGCAATTGTTCGTTCGGACCATTGACGTAGTGATGGCCACAGCTCATCAGGGAATCCCAGAAGGTGTCCGATCATCATCGCGGGCAACGGGGCCGCTAATTCCCCAACGATGTCAACAGGGCGGTCTGCTGAAAGCGCTTCATCTAATAACTTCTCTACAGCTCCAGAGATATGAGGTATCCAGGACTCAACCGATCGAGGGGTAAATCTTCTTGAAACTAGCAACCGTCTTACGGTATGTTCAGGGTCATCTAAACCAATTATTGACGAATCTGCTGGAAGATTAGGGCGATAACCGCCCTTTTCGGTATCCGAACTAATAAAGACTGATTTATTTTTCTCTATTTTAACTATGTCGTCGTAACGTGAGATTCCCCAAATCTCATTCGTTGAGTCCCAATACGCTGGCGCATCTTCGCGCATCCATGCATATGTCTGGTACGGGTTTGAAACATAAAAATCACCGTCTAGCAGGTCTACCGATTTCTCATCCACGAAAACACAGTACATCTTTTGGAGAAACGGTGCTTTATGAGAGGGTCTAAATCTCTCAAATGTAGCCGTCAATTAAGGCCAAAGGCGGTAGCGTAAAGGCATGACATTAGGTGTTGATCCAGTTAGATATGGTTTACTTCAGTCCATTGTTGATGAACAAAGTTATGCAAGGTCTATAAATAGATTTCGTGAAGAACGAATACTTCTCCCTACCTTTGCTCAACTCGCCGACCCCACTACAATCCCAGAGGAAATAGACGAAGCGCTTTTAGGCATTGACCCAAATGAAGCTCATCCTTTAAACCTTTTCAGAGTGCATTGGTACAATGCTTATGGGTCTTCAGAGAAAGTGGACGTCCCGCAACACATTGTTCTTCCTTCTGAATTGACCGGTGTCCCCGCAAAAATAGTACTGGCATTTGGGAACCGGTTCCCTATGATCACAGCACACAAAGTTCTGGCAGCTTATTCTTGTTTCGTCCCTAGGGTTATTAGCGGTCAATTCGACCCGACTAGGCATCGAGCGATCTGGCCATCAACAGGGAACTATGCCAGAGGTGGAATAGCAATCTCAACTTTGATGCGAAGCCGAGGTGTAGCTGTACTGCCTGAGAACATGAGCCAAGAAAGGTTTGATTGGCTTGACAAATGGGTTATGGATCCTAGCGACATTGTGAGAACGCCAGGTTCTGAAAGTAACGTAAAAGAGATTTATGATGCTTGTAATGAACTTGAGAAAGATGACTCTAACTTTATTTTTAATCAATTCTCAGAGTTCGCGAACCACATAGGCCATTACACAGTTACGGGACGAGCACTAGGTCATATCTTTGAGACGCTCAGCACAGATAACCCTAACCTTCGATTAGCTGCATTCGCATCAGCATCGGGATCTGCTGGAACTCTTGCTGCCGGAGATCGGCTTAAAGATGATTTTGGGTCAAGCACTATTGCTGTAGAAGCTCTTGAATGCCCAACAATGCTATATAACGGTTATGGGGAACACAACATACAAGGTATTGGCGACAAGCACATCCCGCTCATACACAATGTTATGAATACAGATCTAGTAGCTGGGATCTCTGACTCAGCCACAGACGGGCTTAATTTGGTCTTTACTACGCCAGCTGGGAAGGAATACCTCCAAAAAGAACATGGCGTACCTGAAGAGATAGTAGATAACCTTCGTCATTTCGGTTTCTCTTCAATCTGTAACACGCTTGCTGCTATTAAGGCGGCTAAACAACTCAATCTAGGTTCTGACGACGTGATTATCACGGTTGCAACAGACGGATCAGAGCTTTATGAAAGCGAAAAAGAGCAACTGCTTCGAAACCAATACCCAAATGGATTTGATTCTTCAGATGCGGCAGAAATATTTGAAACTCACCTTTTGGGAGCTGACACTGAGCACATCCAAGAATTAGATGAGGTAGGGAAAAATCGTATCTTCAATCTTGGCTACTACACGTGGGTTGAACAACAAGGTGTCAGCATTGAAGATTTTGACACGCGCAGATCTCAGGAATTCTGGAATGAGTTACACAAAATGACACCTAAATGGGATGAAATGATTTCAGAGTTCAATACGCAAACAGGCGTAATGGTTTAGCGTGTCCAGAAACAGTAAGGAAAATGATTCTTGGCTAGATACCCCGGTGGGAGCTGAATGGCCTTCCCCTGAAGAGCCGGAAGACAATCCTTTTATCAAATGGCGGAGAATGCTTCTGTCATGGCATCGCGCCATAGAAGCTGGTTGGAGCGATGGAGATTACGTTGAGTTAGTTTCTGAAATTAATCAAAAAATTGAGAGAACTTCCGGTACTCGATTTCAAGTAACTCCCACTGGAATTTGGGAGGAAGCCTCTTCGTTATTGCCTCGTTCAGTTTTGTGGAAGGACGAAACGGGCAATGTCGGAGGTTCTCATAAAGCCAGACACCTTATGGGATTATTACTGCATCTTGCCGTAGATGCTGTAGGTAAAGAAAATAGATTAGCTATTGCATCTTGTGGGAATGCTGCGTTAGGGGCAGCGACAGTTGCAAGAGCAGTGGACCGCCCAATTGATGTGTTCATACCAACATGGGCAAACCCAGTAATCGTTTCGGAACTAGAAGAACTTGGTGCAGATGTACATGTGTGTGAACGATCAGAAGGCCAAGTCGGTGATCCTTGCATGTTCTCTTTCCAAGAAGCAATACGGAACGGAGGACTCCCGTTTAGTGTGCAAGCAACAGAGAATCCCTTGACCTTAGACGGGGGAAGAACAATAGGCTGGGAACTTGCCACTGCTATTGGCGATGACCATATTGATGACCTCGTGGTTCAAGTCGGAGGGGGAGCTCTTCTTACTAGTTGCGCAATAGGTTTGTTAGAAGCTAAAGAATTCAACGTTTTGAGTAAGGTTCCGAGAGTATGGGCTGTTCAAGCTGAAGGGTGCGCTCCTCTTAATCAAGCATGGGAGGGTATTCCAGAAATGAGTTCGGAAAATGAAGTAATCGCATTTGCGAAAAAAAACGCGGCACAACTCATGCAACCATGGGAGGGGCCTACGAGCCTCGCTACGGGAATTTTGGATGACGTAACCTATGATTGGCTTGGTGTTATCCGAGCTCTTCTTCTTACAAAAGGTGGGAGCGTGGTTGCTTCTGAAGAAAATATAATTTTAGCTAGCGAATTAGTCCCAGATTTAGGGATTCCAACAGAGCCTACGGGTTCTGCTTCAATTGCTGGAATAATTTCACTTATGGAACAAGGCAAAATAAGTGACAGTCATAAAGTCGCAGCTCTTCTTACTGGCAGGAACCGGGGGGAGTAGCAATTGTTTTCTACTGGGGTATGACGTTATTTGTTCGAGCCAATGTCATCCAAAGTTTCCCAGGGGGTACAAGCATTTGAGACCCATCTTCGGCAGTTAATTCAAACCATTCTCTATCGCTGCTCCGTGACCAAGTCCCTTTTTGCATTTTTCCACCATGGAAAACCCAAGCTGTTCCACTACCGACCGTTTCAGCAACCGGCACGGTTGTTCCGGATTCGCAACCATAGCATGTTAGAAAAAAAAGCATTTCGAGCATTATTAGAGTTTCCGCTGAAATTCGGTGTGCAACATTCTCGGCGTCTAAGTAATAATGTGGTTGACCGGTAGTGCTTTTTTCGTAGACTTTTTTATCTGCGTTCCAATACCAAGAAGTTGTGTAGTCAAACCAATACGATAATTTGATCTCGTCAGCGCTCGTGCTTTCTTCGTCCATATCCCCAAAATTCCAAAGTGGGTCTAGAGACGCCCCGTAGTCACCTCTAGTGTCTAACGTTCGTAAAGCACTTGTGTCGCCGTAGAGGTTATGAGGTCGGAAACGACCTGAAATTCGGAAAGAACCTGGAGGTTCCTCAAACCATCGAACTGTTGAGTTATTTCCAATTGTTTGAATCCACTCTTGCCCACCCGAATTGATGAAGGTAGATGACCACGCATTCTGTATTGAAAAATCAGTGGGTCTCATTGACCGCATGGGGCCCACAAAGTCTGAATCAGATGACTGGAATACAGCGAGATATCGGGTGATTCCCTCAACCCAAATCTCTACTATCATGTCTGCGAGATCTATTCCTGATTGTGGTCGAGCATCAAGATGATTATCAACCTTTATAGCTAATACGCGTCTCGTTAAACTTTCTTCTGTAACAGCGGTTCCATTAAAAGGTGACCGAGTGATTCCTTCAATCTCTCCTTTCTCGAAGTTAGTGGGGGTAGGTGTAGGGATTGGCGTTGGTGAAGGCGTCGGCGTTGGTGAAGGAATAGGGGTGGGTGTGGCTGGTGGTATCGGCGTAGCAGAAGGAACCACCGAATTAGATTCAGCTTGAACCGGTGTGGTTTCTGGAGAGTCCACAGAGTTTGCGCATGAAGAGCCGAAGAGGATTAGAGCTGCAAGAATACAAAAAAACCTGTAAAGGGTGACTCTTGTTTTTTTTGCGGCAGCATAGCGGTTGAACGACACAGATGGATAGTAGGTGAGAAAGCTAGTTTTTTGTCGTCATTAGAAGGGAAATTAGCTATGACTCTTTTCTGCGGGCCCAAATAAGGGTGTTTCTCCTTTAAGAGCAGCCCACCTTCTAGTTCCATATTCAAAATGCCACCACTCGCACTCAAGAACTATGAAGTCGACAGAGCGCATTTCCCAATACAGCCACCGGCGGAGATCTCTATTTATCCCAGTTTCGTTTTCTAGTGCTGCTGCTGCTGCTTTCTCAGTGAAATCATCAAATCCTGTCCCCAAACCAAGAGGAATACCATTTAAGGTGAAGCTGCAATCAACGGTTCCGCCTGTCAGGTGAGGAGGCGGTGTTTGGGGCTCTATGCTAGCTGGTGAAACGAAACCTTCTGGTAATTTCGGGTCTTTGTAAGCGGCATCGTAAAGTTCTGCTTGTAGAGGAAGAGGTCTCCAAGCATCAAAAATGCATAAGCCCCATGGTTCGGGAAGGGAATTAGCTACTTCACGCAATCTGTCCCAAGTTTCTATTCGTAGCCAAGCCCCAGATTGTGAATTCTTCCACCCAGCATTCAAATAATTCTCTAGAACGAGAATTCGAGAGTGACTTAGTGTGACTAGGTCTCCGGTATCAGTAGGTGAGTCAGGAAGTTCCGTTGGCTCCCATAAGGTGGGTAATGCTTTTGAGGGAGGAGGAAAAATTCCATACTCTTCGCAAACTTTGTCACCTGGTCTGGTCAAAGAAGGTTCGGTGAAACTGGGCATGAGACGAACGTACATCAGAACACGCGGTAGATAGAGGTTTTCCCTTAGATACTAAGAATTTCTTAATTGAAGTTGAATCGGGACATTGGAGTAAGATCTTGTAGGTTTATATAAATGTGGTGGAAATGTCAGACGCTGAAGCAATTGTTGTAGGGGGAGGCCATAACGGACTGATCTGTGCCGCATATTTGGCCCGTTCTGGCATGAAAACAATCCTCTTAGAAGCAAGGGAAACAGTGGGAGGTTGTGCATCAACCGTGTCAGACCTAGGGGCAAGATTTAATATCTGCGCCTGCGACCATAGTTTGATCAGAGCTATGCCTTTACTTGAAGAACTAGAATTATTTGAGAACGGATTAGATTATTTAGAACCGGAAGCGACTTATGTGAATAGTTTCCATGACGGCCAACACCCTTGGGTTTCTTTCCATAGTGTTGAAAGAACCCTTGAAGGTTTAGCTCAGACTCATCCTGACCAGGTAGCTAATTATAAAAATTATCTTAAAGATGCTCTTCCTGTTGCTGAACTCGCCATTGAAATAGCAAAGAGTAGCGTTTCAACCAGCCAACTTCTCTCCAAAGCCGTGAATGCAAAAATTTCGGTCGCAAGAAGACTACTTCGTTGGAGCCGAGCGAGTGCTCTTGATATTTTAGAAAACTATTTCTCCGATTGGCGTCTTATCATGCCTGCTATCAGTACAGGTCCGACGGTATGGGGTGCTCCTCCTGACGCACCTGGTACTGGTTTAGGGGCAGTTGTTTATGCAACGCGGCATTTAATAGCGAGTGGCCGTCCACGAGGGGGCAGTGGATCATTGCCCAATTCGGTCCTTCGTAGTTTTCAAGCGAGCAATGGCGAAGTTAGAACAAATTCCGCTGTTAATGGCTTATTAGTAGAAAAGAGGAAGGTAGTTGGGGTTCGACTAGATAATGGAGAAACCCTTACCGCACCGGTAGTGGTAGCAGCATGTGACCCACATCGTGTATTCGTTGAATGGTTAGATGAAGTTCCGAAAACAGCAAATCGCCTTGTCAGAAATTGGAAAAAATTCCCAGTCCCTGAAGGTTACGAATCTAAACTTGATGGAGTCATTCGAGAAAAACCTGAGTACAAATACATGCCAGCGCTGCAAAATATTTTTGCAGATATAGATCTTGAACAAGCAACGACTATTATTTCACCGACAATGGAGAAGCTAAGGCAAGCCCATAAATTGCGCGAAAAGGGAGAGGTATCAGATACACCTACGATGCTGGCAAGTATCCCTTCCCTTCTCGACCCCAAGATGAGAGCTGACAATGGATTCCACACCTTTAGTTTGGAAGTGCTCTTTACCCCATACTCGTTAAAAGGGGGGTGGGCCCATTCATTAGAGCCAGAAAGGTGGCTAAGTGTATGGGGGGATTTAATGACGGGGGATGTCTTGGAGACTATAACTGAATGGCGTTCGATGACTCCAGATGTCTATGAAAGAGATTTTCATATGCATAAAGGCCACAGCCCAGCGTATGCTAGTTCTCCCTTGGCAACGTTATTTGGGAGACAACGTGAACTGAGTCGCTATAAGACGCCTGTAAGCGGGTTATTTGTAACTGGGGCCGGCACATTCCCAGGAGCAGGCATCTTTGGCGCCTCAGGAAGAAATGCTGCAACGACAGTTTTGGATTTCGTTGAGAGGAGATAGTAAATGCCCGCGTTCAGCGTCAATATGATGCCAAACATACCTGCAAAAGAGATCGCTGACCTCGCCAATTATGCTGAACGGAAGGGTTGCAAAAGATGCTGGGTGTATGACGAAGGGCTTACTACCAGAGATGTATATGTAACACTTGCAGCTGTCGCTTTGAAAACAAAGACAATTCAGTTGGGACCTGGAATAACAAATGCGTATGTGCGGCACCCAGCAGCCACGGCTTCAGCAATTGCTACACTTGACGAATTAAGCGATGGTCGGGCCTTCGTAGGAATCGGTGCAGGTGGAGGGTTAACCCTTGACCCAATGTGTATCAGTCGGACAAATCCCCTTACGACAGTTCGAGAAATGGTTGAAAGTCTCCGGTCCTTATTTCAAAAACAGAAAACCACGTTTGAGGGGACTAGCTTCTCGTTGTCTAATGCCCGTCTTTCTTATGGAAGACCAGATCTAGAAATCATACTCGCTGGGAGAGGGCCTAAGATGCTCCAGCTCGGTGCGGACATAGCAGATGGGTTCTACCTTAGCTACATCTACAAAGATCACCTTTCAAGAGTTATGTCAGTCCTGAGAAATGGTCGAGCATCTAAACAGGGAAACTTTCACGTTACTTACTCCACCATGCTCGCCACCAATGAGAAAGAACTTACCGAAGCACGAGGCCAACTTTCATTCCGACTTGTTGATTCTCCTGAAGAAATAAAACAAGAGCTAGGCATGACCCGAAACGATGTCTTACGAATAAAACAGGCGTTATCTGAAGGCGGTACCGACCTCGCAGGAGATTATGTCAAAGAGGAATGGGTGGAAAAATTTGTCTTGGTCGGGGATCGTCAATCATGTAAGGAAGAGTTGTTAAGACTTCTGGAAAGTAACGAAATAGACGAATTTCAACTTCCTATCCATCAACCAAGTACAGCCAAGGAACTCATTGACCAAGTCGCAGGGTTTTTCAGTGGCGCATGAGAGATGGGTAGGTCTATTCTCTACCGTCCCAGCGTTTTAAGGATGAAACATTGAAACCTAAATGCTCAATAGCTCTACCAGCCGAATGGTCTACAAGATCATCAATAGAAACAGGTTTGTTATAGAAAGCCGGAATAGGAGGGTAGATAATTGCCCCCATTTCAGTTGCTTTAACCATTAAGCGTAAATGCCCTAGATGGAATGGTGTTTCGCGAACCATCAAAATCAAAGGCCTCCGTTCCTTCAAGGTCACATCCGCTGCTCTAGAAACTAGATCGGCGCCGAAAGAGTTCGCAATTGCAGACAGTGATTTTATTGAACAAGGCGCAACAATCATTCCATGTGTCTTAAAAGAGCCGCTCGCTATTGAAGCTCCGATATCTCGTGACCCATGCACATGATCCGCAAGGGCTTCAATTTCTAAAGTGCTGTAATCAGTTTCAATGCTGATTGTGCTCTTAGCTGATGCGGTGATGACTAAATGTGTTTCAACGCTTTTAATCTCCTTAAGGTATTGAAGAACCTTAATCCCATAAATTGATCCGCTCGCACCGGTTATAGCGACAACGACATGCTGAGAAACCATTGAAATCAGTCCAGGTATTCAGAGAGATCAACAGAGGGGTAGGCAACGCGATCTCCGTACTCTCTGCGTTCGCGTTTGTATGTAGCATCTATGCCCACTTTCGTACTAACGCCCCTTCGATCAGCTGTCGGATCCATTTCATGTCCTTGCGCTTCTGAAATTTTGAAAACATCTCGATCCCAATGAACCCGGTTAGTGATAGCCCAGAGAACTTCTGATGATTCATGCATGTTTATGTCACGGTCTACTACCACAACGTTGCGTATATTGATGTGAGCGGTCATAGCTGCAAGTGCAAGATTTTTTGGAGTTCCGGGGTTATCTCGATCAATTTGGATTACTGCCATAAACCCATTTCCGTAGGGCGGAATGATTACATCTGCTGTTGGATCTATATGCCTAATCTGTTTCCGCAATAAAGGTTCTCGAGGCAAGATATTCCCAATGTAAATATGCTCGTACCACCCCGGAATAATTGTTTGGTAAATCGGATTATCGCGGAAAGCAATCGCTGAAACTTCTAGAGTAGGGGAATCCCACATCTCACCGTGGTAACCATGAAATTCAGCTAAAGGACCTTCAGGAGAACGATCCGCTGGCCGTATGTGCCCCTCAATAACGATTTCAGCTCGCGCCGGTATGTCTAGATCAACGGTTATTCCTTTACAGACTTCAATGCCTTCACCTCGTATCGCTCCCGCTATCAGGAGTTCATCCACAGTTGTTCGCACCCCTGCAGCAATCATGATCGCAGGATCAAGCCCTATCGCTAAAGCAACCGGAAAGGGGGCATCTGGATCAGGGCGTGACTTCATGAAAGTTCCCACATCACGCCATTCATTTACGTTAAATCCAAGAATATTCTTCTCAAGGACAAGCATTCTGTTGTACGAAAGGTTCCCTCGGCCAGAAATCGGATCTTTCGTTATTGAAACGGCTCCGGTGATGAAAGAGCCTCCATCACCTCGGCTATGTTTTGGAATCGGGAGTGTGCCAAGGTCAATGTCTTCACCGGTAAGACAGTTTTTGTGCCATTCTGCAACCTTGACCTGTCTTGGAGGGATCCCATTTGGGATTTTAAGGGCTTCACTCATAACGTCAATTATTGAGTTAGGTTCACAATCAAGGGAAATAGCGGTTCGCGTGTGAGAGGCTACCCCGCCCGCAAAGATAGGCAAGTTGGTCCCTTCAACATTGGAAAAGAGGGCAGCGCCACCATTGGAACGGGCAAGAGATGCCGTCACATCCGCAAGTTCGTGTTCCATGGAAACTTCTTTTGAGATTTCTGCAAGTTGACCTTTTTCGCGGAGAACTGTAATAAACGAACGCAAATCTCTGATTTCTGCCATGTCAAGACATTACAACGGTTAAGGAGGATTGCGCTATTGCTCCTGTAGATAGGTATTGCGCATCTTCGAACATAAAATGAACGAATGTCCGTGGAGAAACTTTCAACAACACTTATTCAGAACGCGTTAATTCCCGATAAAGGTCTAGTTGACTTATCCATAGACAATGGACGAATTTCTGCAATCACTCAAGCAGGAGAACTAAACCACTCAGAGCAAACACATGATCTCAATGGGTGGCTATTGCTACCCGCCATGGCAGAACCCCACGCCCATCTAGATAAAGCGCTCACAGCTGATCAAGTACCAAATCCATCAGGGGAACTTATGGGAGCAATTAAAGCTTGGATTGCTGCAGCTAAAGAGGGCACCTTCACTCACGAAAATACCGTTCAGCGAGCCTCTGAAGCAATGGAACTCCTCCTCGTACATGGGGTAACTGCCATTCGTACACATGTAAATGTGACAGAAGATATTGGGGTGAGTTCTCTGGAGGCCTTAGATGAAGCCAAGCAGAATTTTGAAGGATTACTTGATGTACAAGTAGTGGCACTGATGAATTCACCGATGACTGGGCAAGATAGTAAAGGAAATATCCAAGCGTTAGAGGCAGCAATAGAATTTGGGGTTGACCTTCTAGGCGGTTGCCCTCACTTAGAACCAGCACCTAAAGAAATGATCCGCTTTATGTTTGAGGTAGCGGAGCAAGCAGGTCTAGGAATAGATTTCCACGTAGACGAAACATTAGACCCAAATGTACTAACTCTAAAAGACTTAGCCGTACAGTCTTTGGAAAGAGGCTTTCCACATCTACTTTCAGCAAGCCATTGCGTTTCTTTAGGAATGCAGCCAGAAAACGTCCAGATCGAAGTGGCGAAACTCGTCAGAGAAGCCGGAATTAGTGTATTTACATTACCGCAGACAAATCTCTTTCTTCAAGGAAGAGACAGGGTCTCTGAAATGCCACGAGGGCTTACAGCAATTAAGACCCTTACCGACGAAGGCGTACTTATTGCTGCCGGTGCAGATAACGTGCGCGACCCATTCAACACTATGGGAAGAAGCGACCCTTTTGAAACTGCATCCCTAATGGTCATGGCAGGTCACCAAACCCCAGAAGTTGCATTCGATCTAGTCAGCTTAAATGCCCGAAAGGCAATGGGGTTAGAAAAAGCAGCGTTAGAGGTTGGAGATTTAGCTGATTTCGTTGCAGTAGAGGCCCCTACGTTAGCTACAGCTATTGCAGACTCGCCAATGAATAGACGCGTATTTAAACAAGGCATTCTTGTAGCTTCGGCAGATCAACATACAATGATCCACAACATTTTATGAAACCACTATCTTCAATCTCTACGGATCTAGTCTTAAGCCCGTTCGGAGCTTCAGCAAGTGAAATCTTGGAAGCTGCAAAATGTGCAGAAGAAAGCGGATTCGATGGGATCTGGATGCTGGATCACTTTAGTGGAGTCATAGCTGATAAAAAATGGTCGCATGAAACGTTTACGATCTTAGGAGCAATAGCGGCCATCACCGAAACGGTGAAACTTGGTTCGTTAGTAGCAAACATGATGAACCGAAGCCCAGTTATTCTGGCATCAGCTTTTTCTTCTCTTCAAGGTATCTCAGAAGGCAGGGCAACTCTTGGATTAGGAACTGGAGCTCCCCCAGGAACGCTTTTCGCTTTAGAACAGGAAATGGTTGGACGTGAATTAGATGAAGGAAAGAGAAGGCATCGCAGGTTAATTGAAACTATTCAATCTTTAAGATGCATATGGTCCGGAGAGAAGAATTTTGAAGGCGAGTTCATTTCATTCCGGAATTTAGAAGCCGTCGTAGAACCAAATTCCTCGCTGCCAATAGTGGTCGGCGCTAATGGTTTAGAGATGATTCAACTAGCGTCTGAGTACGCAGATGGTGTCAATATTCGAGTAGGCCCTTCAACTGAGAAGATGATACGTAGGGCTGTTGCTTTGGCCCCCAGTAACGAATTCGAAATCAGTGTTCATGAAAATTTAGATTTAAGTCACCCACTAGGCGGAGAGATTGATAAGTGGTTGGAACTAGGGGTTAGGAGAAGGGCGTGTATGATTTCAACACCATTTGACTTAGAAACGGTTTCACAAATAGGAGCTCATCTTCAAAAAATATAGAGAGTGGACGTTGTGTGACAACCGTTTGGATTTGCAGCTATAAAAAGAGCTTTATACTAATCCAGCGCGATCCGACCATTTCCCAATAGCTTTATTCTGAATCCAGGTAAAGAGAAGGAAGACAGAAACACCGAGAAGGGATGAGAGAATTACTGATGTTAAGAGTTCTTCTCCCTGGAGGCGGCTAGCAAAGCGTTTTATAAGTTGACCTAACCCGACTTCTCCACGTCCAAAGAAAAAATCTCCAACGATGGCTCCGATGACAGAAAGTCCAGCCGAGATTCGAAGCCCAGCGAACATGGCGGGGAGGGCCGCTGGAAACATCAGTTTCCTGAGTCTTGTAAGACGGTTAGCGTGATGAAGGGTAAATAAGTCGTGCATTCCCCGTTCAGCTGACTGCAATCCAAACAGCGTATTTACGATGATGGGGAATAAAGAAATTATTATGCAGACAACCACTCTTGAAGTTTGACCAGTTCCCCACCAGAAAGAAATTAGGGGGACAATGGCAAGAATGGGTATGGCTTGAAGAGTAACAAGAAAAGGGAAGAGCGCTTTCTCAACTGTGATGGCTTGACTCATAAGAACGGCGAGGAACAGGCCAAGGAGAATCGCACAGAAAAGACCGATGCCCGCAACTTTCGTGGAGGACCACAATGATTGCAACATCTCCGCCATTCCTCCGGTCCCTCCCCAATCAAGGAATCCCTCAGTGACGACTTTGTCTGGTGGTCTCAAAAGGAATCTGCGATTCTCGGCCAGCATTACATAAGAGATGAAATACCAGCCTCCAATTATGAGGGAGCCGAAAAGGAACGGTGGAATTATATTCAGAGCAGCTGAACGTATTTTGCTTCTACCATCTGCGGTTTTTGGTTTAATTGTCTCAGAAGCATCTGCATCGTTCATGAGTGGCCTCCTCGTAGTTCTTTGGATACTTCTCCACAGATCCTTGCGAATTCAGCATCGAATCGTAAATCTGGTTTCCTCGGGTAATCAAATGGTATATCGAACTCCGCTACGATGTTACCGGGTCGTGCCGACATGACGAGGACTTTTGTAGACATGAATACTGCTTCAGTGATTGAGTGAGTAATAAACAATCCAGCGAAGCCTTCTTGGAGAAAAAGTTGCTGCGTCTCTTCGTTGAGATGTTCACGGGTGATTTCATCAACTGCACCAAATGGTTCGTCGAATAGGAAGAGAGGCGGCTTTAAAGTTAAGGTTCGCGCCAAGGATGCCCGCATTTTCATTCCGCCAGATAGAGATTTAGGGTAGTGGTTTTCAAAGCCATTTAGCCCTACAAGTTCAATAGCTGCTTCTGCTAGTTCTCGTCGCTCATCTTTAGGCATTCCATGGAGTTCGCAAAAGAGTTCAATATTTTGCGTCACATTTCTCCAAGGAAGCAAGGTTGCGTCTTGAAAAACGTATCCTAAACGGTCACGGTCAACTTTCACCGTCCCGGCAGTTGGTTCTAAAAGACCCGAGGCGATTTTTAGCAGCGTTGATTTTCCGCATCCAGAAGGTCCGACCACAGTCACAAACTCGCCTTTAATTATGGGAAAAGAGATATTTTGTAAGGTTTCAGTTCCGTCGGGAAAAATCATCCCTATGTCATCAAACGTTAAAGCTGCGTCGTTGTTATCAGTCATGAAGTGCTTCCTTAAACTATTCTCAACCAACGAAACAATACATCGTCTTCATACATTTAGCGAACTTAGGAGGAGGTAGACGAAGTTTTTTTGGTTTGAACCGAATGCGGTCTTTGGTCTATCTCATAAGCTAGCCTTCTTGTATGGTTATTGAGTTTCTGACGTTCATTGTTCCTTCAGATAAGAGAGAAGAGTGGAAATCGTTGGATAATGAAGTGTGGACTAGTTTTTTGTCAGCGCAAAAGGGTTTCATTAGGAAAGAGTTATGGCACTCAACAGAAAATGAAGACGAACTACATGCCGTAATCTGGTGGGAAGATAAAGCATCGTGGGCAGCTATTACTCCCGCTCAAATTTCAAAAGTTGATGAAGGGATGGGTGAATTTCTTATAGAACCGATGATGAGAGAATTCCGTGTAGTAAGGGATCGTTGATTAGAGTTAATGCAGGCTTGTTGAGTATGGTTAGTTAGTAGAGGTAGGAACATGAAGACAGGAATTTTTCTATTTGGCGGAGTCGAAATGGATGATGCAGGAGCTGGTCCCCCTGCTCCCACTGATAGAAGATATGGTCCGAAAGAAATTTGGCACGCAACTGAGAGAATTCTGGATATGGGGGTTCTGTCTGACAAATTGGGTTTTGACTCATACTGGCTTACAGAACACCACTTTCAATATGAAGGATATGAGGTTGTTCCAAATGGAATGATGCTGGGAGCGGTCCTTGCCGAAAGGACTGAGAGAATTCAGATTGGCATGATGTTCAATGTGGTTGGACAATGGCATCCGTTGAAGCTCGCTGAAGATTTTGCTACCCTCCACAACGTCTCAGGTGGCCGAAGCGCACTTGGCATCGGTAGAGGGACAGTTCCCAGAGAGTCTGAAAATTTTGGGTCCCAAATAGGTTCATACGATAATCCCGATAGTTCCTCAGCTGACGAATTTAACCGGAAACAATTCGACGAGGCTGTAGAAGTTGTGAGAATGGCTTTAGACAATGAAACTTTCAGTTTCAAAGGCGAGATTTACACATTTCCAGTCCCCGGAATCCCAGATCGTGGTGGCTTCGTAGAAGAATTAACACTTGTGCCACGCCCGTTATACCCATACGAAACTTGGCAAGCGATAACATCACCCCCAACTCTTGAAGTCGTTCCGAAAAAGGGTTGGGGCGGTGTTATGTGGCTAAAGCACTTTGACTTTATGAAACAATATTGGGATCGTTACGCGACTATTTATCAGGAAACTCATGGCGTAAGTCTCAAACCAGGGGAGAAGCGAACTCTTGTTGTATGCACATGTGTTGAAGATACTCACGAAGCAGCTATTGATTCTGTCCGCAATGGCCATGACGAAATGTGGAAATTTCTTGGACCATATGGATGGAGTAAAGGTTATATAGGACCCGATGGGGGACCTGCGCAATCTGGGTTAATACCCACGCTGGAAGAATCTATTGAAAATAAAGTTTGGTTAGTGGGCTCGGCAGATGATGTTGCGGAACAAATTAACTGGTATAGCGATCACCTCGGAGGAGTGGAGAACCTAGTTCTTTTCCCAGCAATGCCAGGCGACAATTATTCAAAAGTAGAGGATCAACTTCATCGATTGTCTGAAGACGTCCTTCCTAATATTTAGAAATAATTTCCTGACAAGGATCGTTAAGACATGATCGTGCTATGAAAGCCCTTATCGTCCAGTCACACCCAAGCTACGAGAGTTTCAGTGAAGCTATTTTGCAGGTAGCTATGAGCTCCTTGGAGCAGTCTGGTAGCAAGGTCACATTAGTTCGTGTAGGGAAGGGCGGAGTTCCATTAAATTTAGATTTAGACAAACCTGACTTAGTTGTTTTCATTTATCCCACTTGGTGGGGAGGGTACCCAGCATCTCTCTTACAATGGATCCAAGAATTCCTTCTCCGGAACCAAGGACTTCTTTCAAATGCGCAAAGGGTTATTTCTGTAACAACCCATGGGTCAAGCAAACTCGTCAATTCTATTCAAGGGGAGTGGGGGAAGATTTATACGGAAAGAGAACTCCTGCCTTTATGCAAAAAAGGGGCTGATTGCCACTGGCTTTCTCTCTACAAGATTGATAGGCAGAGTCCAGAAGCACTTAGGATTTTCCTAGATGATATTTCAGACTTCTTCCTTGGAATGGAAATCATTGGCGGCTATTAGATCTATTCCATTGGCGATTTGTTCATTTAGGTTTCCTGTGTTTTGAAGATGAAGAAGATGGCTGCGGCAGAGGAGATGAGAGTTCATGCGAATAGCTCTCAAAAGGGAACGGTTCGGGTCAGTACGTCTACGGAGGGGAGATTGCCCAGAGTCAGAAAAAGAAACAATAGCAATCTTTCGGAGATTCTTGAGAGCTCTTTTGACTCTTCCTTTTGGGGAGAAAACAAAGGAAATCCCTGGAATGAAGACACGCTCAAACCAACTTTTCACGTGCGGAGGAAATAATCCTTCTACCATTGGGTAGCAGATGAATAAAGCGTCAACCTCTTTCAGAATTTTAGCGGACTGCTGTTGAGGATTTGTAATTAGGTTCGCTACTTCGTGATAAGCGAGTCTTTCCTGATCGCTCATGAATGCATCGAATCCTTCATCTATAAGATTGAGGACCATCACGTCATGCCCACGATTCTCTAGTGCTCTTTTTACGAGTGCTGGGATTTCGTCCTGACTGTAAAAACCATCAACTAAAAGGATCTGCATTCTCAGACAATAACGCATTGGACGACATAATTAAGAAAATTAGGAAAGACTTGCACCGGCCCGATGTGCATGTACAGTCAAGCCATGGCGCAAAGAATGGGTCTTTACCTTCAAGACAAACATGACATACGCTATGAACTTGAGATAGCTAAGTATGCTGAAGAAAAGGGATTCTCAGAAATCTGGCAGGCTGATACTCGTTTGGCGCGTGATTGTGTGGTGCTGATGAGTGCATTGCTAACAGAAACCAAGAAGATAAAGATCGGTAGTGGAGTTCTACCTATATACACGAGAAACCCAGCAGTTATAGCAGCTACATGGAGCACAATGTGGGAGCTAGGAGGACTTACGCCCGAAGGGGAAAGCAGAGTCATGTTGGGGCTAGGGGCATGGTGGGAGCCGATAGCTTCAAGAGTTGGAGCAAACCGGAGATCTCCCTTAAAAGCGATGAGAGAAAACATTGAAGCTGTCAGAGAACTATTCACTATGGAAGAAGTGAGCTACGAAGGGGAATTTGTCCAACTCGACAGGGTTAGATTAGATGTAGCATATGGTTCCACCGAACCTAGAAACATTCCAATATATATTGGAGCTACGGGACCTAAAATGCTGCAATTAAGTGGCGAAATTTGCGATGGCCCTGTGCTTAACTACGTCGTATCGACGGAATATATTAAAGATGCAGTTGGGCAAGTCGAAATCGGAGCCGAAAGACAAGGCAAAACACTTGAGGAGATTGACCGGCCAGAATTGTTAGCATGTTCGCTATCTGACGAAGATCCTGATTTAGCAATTATTACTGGTAAATCTTTAGTGGCGTATTACCTGGGTACAGAACCTCATATCATGAAAGCTTCGGGTGCGGACCCTGAACTCGTAGAAAGAGTACAAGAAGTCGTTGGGTGGCCCGCTCGAGAGGAAGATTATCAAAAAGCTGCGCATTTAATTCCAGATGAATTAGTTCGGAAGTTGATGGCAGTGGGGACGTCTCAGGAATGCCGTGACAAAGTTTCAGAATACATAGAAGCAGGAGTAACCTGTCCTATTCTTTACCCAATCATGGACAAGATAGAGCCAGTTATTGACGCTTTCTCTAATTGGGAATTAGGGAATTAAGGTGACTACTGGAAAGGTTTCAGAAACGAAGCTTTTGATTGTCAATACGGCAGTCGTTACGGTTGATAACGATTTTACGATATTTGACCCTGGATGGATCAGTATAGATGGTGAGAATATAAGCGGAGTTGGGCCTGGTGATCCGCCTAAGGAAATAAGGCGACAGGCAGCAAAAATTATTGATGCATCTGGTTCCGTAACTATCCCCGGAATGATTAATGCTCATACTCACCTTTTTCAAACGTTCTTTAGAGGGTTAGCTGATGATAAATCCCTCATTGATTGGTTAAAGGAATGTATCTGGCCAGGAGCTGTTCATCTAGATGCGTCCACAGCTGAACTTGCTGCGAAAGTAGGGATGATAGAGAACCTCCGGTCCGGTGCTACTTCGATTATTGATCATCAGTACATACATATTGACGAAAAGATTGATGATGCAATTTGTTCTGCCGCTGACGAGCTTGGAATTCGCTTTCTTTTAGCTAGGGGATGGGCAGACCGCAACTATGAACCTTCCTTAACTGAGACTTCGGAACAAGTTATTGACAGAACCCAGAGAATACGGAGAAAGTGGCATGGATTAAATAATGATCGAATCAGGGTTGAGCTCGCTCCTCTGATCCCATGGGGCTGTAGCGATAAAGCCATGACCGCAACTGTTCAAGAGTCACGTTCTTGGGGCGGGGGGACTCATATTCACTGTGCTGAAACACAAATTGAAGTTGAGATGAGTTTAGAAGAGAGAGGCATGCGACATGTTGAATGGCTTGATCACCTGGGTCTTCTAGGCCCCGATACACAATTAGTTCATAGTGTTTGGCTAGACGATCAAGAAATAGAATTAATTGCAAAGAAGAATGCAGTGGTGGTCCACTGTCCAGTAAGCAACATGTACTTAGCTTCGGGAGTGCCACGCATTCTTGACATGCTTTCGAAAGATATTCCGGTTGCTTTAGCGAGCGACGGTCCAGGAAGCAACAACAGGCAGGACATGTTCGAAGTCCTTAAATCGACTGTCCTGTTACAGAAAGTTCACAACCTTGACCCAATGGCACTACAACCAGAAGATGCTTTACGAATGGCATGCACGGGCGGAGCTGTTGCATTTGGAAAATCCGATGAGATAGGAAGCATCAGCAAAGGATTGAAAGCCGATTTAGTCGTTGTTGACCTTGAAACCGTTTTTTCAAGCCCAGTACATAGCATTCCTAGCGCATTAGTTTTCTGTTCATCACCTGCTCAAGTAAGGCACGTCATTGTTGACGGCGAATTATTGATTGAAGATGCGAAACTTTCAAATATTGATGAACAGAGTCTTCTCGCTGAAGCGGAAACTGCCGCTCGTGCATTATTTAAGCGAGCAGGAATCCAATCTAGGCTCACAGAGAAATAAAGCCGCCGACTACTACCCCTTAAGCTCCAATAACAGGTCGGACTTCTTTCACGATCTTTTCTTCGTGAGATTGGAAAGTCCAAACTAAAAAGTCAGAATCAGTTGCATTTTCAGAATCAACCTTTTCGAGTATTTCAGTGTCTTCGTTATCGCTTGGCGAGTCTGAACTTACATTTTCCTCTGAAGATATTCTCGATTCGTCAAAAGGCACTTCGGCAGTAAGTTCACTTTCTTCATCCTGTGAATCAACTTCAGTTAAATGTGAGAAAAAAATTGGGGTTTTGGTTTTTGGATATCCGGGAATCGATCCAGTGATAATTCTGACCCGGCTTTCTTTCGAGCCCAATCGTTCTTGAATCATTTCCGCTATTAGTTGTATTCGGCCTACTGCTTCACATTGAATAAGTAGTTGGCAATTATATTTGCCGGTCACTAAGGATATATCAGTTACTTCTTCTACATCAGCTAAAGCACTTGCAATTCGATCAGCTTTCGCACCATTTGGAAGAACGACGTCAACAAAACCTTTAGGCATCATCTCTTCTTTATAGTTTGCGAGCTCAATAGTGAAGCGGCTAATTACTTCAGATTCAATTAAGTTTGCTAAGCGAACTCGCGTCGCTGAATGGCTTCTCCCAATAGCTTTAGAGATTTCCGTCACAGACCTACGAGAGTCTTCTTTAAGTTGCATTAAGATTTCTTTGTCTAATTCGTCCATCATGCGATTGTAGCGATTTTTTATTTTAATTACATTCATATTCAATTAATTTAACTGAGTTATCTTAAATTTTTTTAATAGAGCCCTGGGACTTTTTCTACGAAAGTATCGAAAATGATTATATGTGATAAAAATCGCTGCGAAATAGGAATACAAATTTTCGAATTATGAGAACCCAAAGTTTCTACCAGATTCAAGGAATTATTTGTAATAGTTGAGTCAAGGATTCAAGGATTTTCGCCGTACAAGAATTCAACTTCTTTATTACCTTCCAAATCAATAGTGAATTTAGCTGTTATCTAGTTTTTCTCTTGAATTAGTTGTAATAATTGTTACTGTATTCAATTCAATTCCTTGCAAGGATTAATTGATTATGAAACCAATTCGAAATATGCAGCGAAACTCGCATAAATCAAGTTTTAGAAGAAATTCTAAGAGGCGGTCCCTGTGGGCTATCAGAGCTGTAATTTTCACTGTTTTGGCTACTTTGCCGGTTGCTTTCACCCAGTCAGCGGTTTTCGCTGAAGGTGAAGGATTCACAATTGCGGAAACTAGCGGAAACACTGCTGTATCGGAATCTGGAAGTAGTGACACTTTCACCATTGTGCTGGATACGCAACCAACCTCAGATGTGACATTTTCTGTTTCCGATGGAAGTTCAGATGAAATATCACTCTCACCGACCACAACAACGTTTACCAACGCAAATTGGGATACTCCGCAAACGGTTACAGTGACTGGTAGCGATGACAACCTGGTTGATGGCTCGCAAACTTCGACCGTGACGATTTCCGTCGTTGACGAAATATCAGATGATGATTACGATTCTGTTGCAGATAAAACACTTTCAGTGAGCACAAGCGACAATGATACGGCTGGATTTACGGTTGCTGAGTCTAGTGGATCTACCGAGGTTGCTGAAACGGGTTCTACGGACACCTTTACCGTGGTTTTGGATGCTGAACCTACGTCAAATGTCGTTATTGACATCAGTTCAGGCGATACCGGGGAAGCAACCGTCACCAGTTCGTTGACCTTTACGTCTGCTAATTGGGATACCGCTCAAACTGTGACCGTTACCGGTGTTGATGATGACCTAGTCGATGGCACCCAAACGACGACAATTACCCTAACTATCAACGATGGAAGCTCAGACAACGATTTTGATGGTGTAAATGATCAGACGGTGTCAGCGACGACAACGGATGACGATACAGCTGGATTTACTGTTGTTGAGTCGAGTGGGTCTACTGGAGTGGCTGAAACGGGTTCTACGGACACCTTTACCGTGGTTTTGGATGCTGAACCTACGTCAAATGTCGTTATTGACATCAGTTCAGGCGATACCGGGGAAGCAACCGTCACCAGTTCGTTGACCTTTACGTCTGCTAATTGGGATACCGCTCAAACTGTGACCGTTACCGGTGTTGATGATGACCTAGTCGATGGCACCCAAACGACGACAATTACCCTAACTATCAACGATGGAAGCTCAGACAACGATTTTGATGGTGTAAATGATCAGACGGTGTCAGCGACGACAACGGATGACGATACAGCTGGATTTACCATAACTACTTCAGGTGGATCAACAACAGTGGCTGAAACGGGTTCTACGGACACCTTTACCGTGGTTTTGGATGCTGAACCTACGTCAAATGTCGTTATATCCGTAACTTCTGCTGATACCGGGGAAGTAACGGTTGTACCAACCACCCTTACCTTTACCTCCGTCAATTGGAATACCGCCCAAACCGTGACCGTTACCGGCGTCGACGACGGCCTTGTTGATGGTAGCCAAACCACGAACATTACGCTGTCAGTAGTAGATGCAAGTTCTGACGACGATTTTGACGGTGTAAACGATCAAAATACGCCAATTGAAACCACAGATGATGATTCAGTAGGTTTCACACTCGTTGAATCTAGCGGATCTTCAGTCGTATCAGAGTCTGGAACCACTGACACGTTCACAGTCGTCCTTAACGTTCAACCTAGCTCTGACGTAGTCTTTACGATTACTTCTGCTGATACTGGGGAAGCGACGGTCACTAGCACCTTGACCTTTACGTCAGGGAACTGGGATACGGCTCAGACTGTGACTGTTACCGGCGTTGACGACGACCCAATAGATGGGGACCAAACAACAATACTTACCATCAGTATCCTTGATGGATCATCTGATGACGATTTTGACGCTGTCCCCGATCGCACGGTTTCTGTTACTACTACTGATGATGATGTTGCCGGATTTACGATCGCTGAATCAAGTGGATCGACTAGTGTCGCTGAGTCTGGAACCACAGACACCTTCACCGTCGTCCTTAATGCTCAACCTGACTCTGATGTTGTCTTCTCAATTTCGTCTAGTGATACGGGGGAAGCGACGGTCACTAGCACCTTGACCTTTACGTCTGGGAACTGGGATACCGCCCAAACCGTAACTGTCACAGGAGTTGACGATGATCTCGTGGATGGAACAATCTCATCAACGATCACAGTGTCAGTTAATGATGGCAGTTCTGACAATAATTTTGATTCGGTTGTTGACCAGACTGTTTCTGTTACTACTACCGATGATGATGTTGCCGGCTTTACGATCGCTGAAACTAATGGTTCCACAAGCGTAAGTGAGTCTGGCACCACTGACACGTTCACAGTCGTCCTAGATAAGGGGCCACTTACGGATGTTGTCTTTACGATTACTTCTGCCGATACCGGGGAAGCAACCGTTACCAGTACTTTGACCTTTACTTCTGCGAATTGGGATACACCTCAAACCGTGACTGTCACCGGAGTAGACGATGACATTATTGATGGAACACAGTCAACAGCGATCTCCATCGCCATAGACGATGCAAACTCAAATGACTCATTTGATGGTATCGCTAATCAGACTGTTTCTGTTTCAACTACTGATGATGATGTTGCTGGGTTTACGATCGCTGAATCAAGTGGATCGACTAGTGTCGCTGAGTCTGGAACCACAGACACCTTCACCGTCGTCCTTAATGCTCAACCTGACTCTGATGTTGTCTTCTCAATTTCATCTGGAGACACAGGGGAAGCGACGGTCACGAGTACGTTGACCTTTACGTCTGGGAACTGGGATACCGCCCAGACCGTGACTGTCACCGGAGTAGACGATGACATCATTGACGGCACCCAGGCTTCCTCAACGACTATTTCGATTATTGATGCAATTAGTGATGATAATTTTGATTCGGTTGTTGATCAGACTGTTTCTGTTACTACTACTGATGATGATGTTGCCGGCTTTACGATCGCTGAATCAAGTGGATCGACCAGTGTCGCTGAGTCTGGAACCACAGACACATTCACCGTCGTCCTAAACGCACAACCTTCATCGGACGTGGCGTTCTCAATTTCATCTGGAGACACAGGGGAAGCGACGGTCACAAGCACCTTAACCTTTACGTCTGGGAACTGGGATACACCTCAAACCGTGACTGTCACCGGAGTAGATGACGACATCATTGATGGCACCCAGTCAACAACCATGACGATTGCAGTTATTGATGCAGCATCTGATGACGATTTTGATTCGGTTTCTGATCAGACTGTTTCTGTTACTACTACTGATGATGATGTTGCCGGGTTCACTATCGTTGAAACTGATGGTTCTACCAGTGTCGCTGAGTCTGGAACCACAGACACCTTC